>Ga0307408_100000008_pt1 | contig 456355 bp, 416 predicted proteins | sample 322Cmetagenome_FD_202116 | JGI IMG/M metagenome (GOLD analysis project Ga0307408, IMG submission 202116) | Maize rhizosphere microbial communities from greenhouse at UC Davis, California, United States - 322HYB-C-3 | ecosystem: Host-associated > Plants > Roots > Rhizosphere > Soil | place...
CACAGCGTGGCCAGCAGGCACAGCAGCATGACCCAGGGCCGGTGGTTGAAGAGCAGCCGCTCGGCCCAGGAGCCGGAGCGGGTGTCGAAGTCGTCGAGCCGGGAGATCACCGGTGGGGCGCCCAGCGTGTTGGTGGCGGCGTGCATCGTCGAGGTTACGGAGTGGGTGAGGCGCGGCGTGGACCGCGCAGGCTGGCGATCAGCAGTTGGCGCGAACCGACGGCGACGAACGATGCGGCCGGTATGCCGTCGCCGGGATGAAGCGTGAAATGCAGGCCTCCATCGCGACTGAGCAGCACGTCCCCGGTCTGTGCCAGAAGCGCCAGCGTGCCATCCGTGAACTGGAGGCCGGCGTTCAGGCTGGCGCTGCTGCTGGTCTCGGCCTTGTCCCAGGTTTGGCCGTCGTCCAGGCTTCGGTACGCATTGCCACGCAGGCCAAATGCCATCAGACCGCGAGGGCGCATGGGCAGCAGACCGAAAAAACTTCCTTTGTAGGGTGTTGGCAGCGACTCGAAGCTCTTGCCGCCATCGTTGGAGCGCATCAGCAGGCCCTGCTCGCCGGCCACGAACAAGCTGCTTCCCTGCAGACGCACGCAGTACAGGTGCAAGCCGCGAGGATTGGGCAACAGCGTGGACACAGGTCGCCAGTGGGCACCGCCATCCTCGGTGAGGAATGCGAGGTTGTAGGCGCCAACTGCGAGGGCACGCTGAGCGTCGAGCACCTCCACGTCGAAGAATGGCTTGTCCGGCCCTTCTACAGCATGGCGCGCCGCTTCCTTGTCCTGCCCTGCGGCGCGTAAGGCCTCGGCCATCAGAGAGGCGGCTCGTTGACCGTCCAACTTCAGTTGCCAGTTCGCCCCGCCGTCAACCGTTTTGAGGATCACGCCAAGATGGCCGACGGCATAGCCGACGCGGTCGTCCGCAAAACGCAGGCCGGTCAGCGAGACCTGCACAGGGACGGCAGCTTGGGTCCAATGTGCGCCGCCATCGTCAGACCACTGCACGATGCCCCGCTCGCCGGCGGCGACCACCCGTTTGCCGGCGTAGGCCAGGGCCAGCATGGCCGTCCCGGCGGCGCGCGTCGACGCGATGGCGTGCGTGGTCAGCGCGTCGGGAAGGGGGCGAGGTTCCGAGGCGGCGACCACGGAACCGGCCAACACCGCGGCGCAGGCCATCAGCCGCAGCAAGGTCACCGCGTGCCTTCGTTGGCCAGCGCTTCAGGGCTGAAGGCCGACTTCGGAATGGGGGGCACGGTCTTGTACTGCGTGGGCAGCTCGTTGGACGCCATGTTCAGGAAGTAGGCGCCAGATTGCAGGTCGTAGCCTCCCCACATCACGTTGCCGAGCAGGGCGGGAAGATCGGGGGCGGTCAGCGTGAGCGTGTAGCTGATGCGCCAGAGGTCGCCCTTGCCGTCCCAGCCATCCACCAGCAGGATCTGCCAGCTGTCTTCGTCGATGTAGTACTTGCGCTTGGGGACGACGTGGCGCTTGCCGGCTTGCAGCGTGGCCTCCACCTCCCAGACCCGGTGCAACTCCCAGCGCACCTGGCTGGGGTTGAGGGTGTTGGGGGTGACGAGTTCCGCCACCTTGGCCGTCGCGGCGCGGTTGTTGTTGTAGGGAACGTAGATCTCTTTCTTGCCGACCAGTTTGAGGTCGTGCTTGTCGATAGGGCCCAGCAGCATGAAGGCTTCGTCGAAGAGGCCGATGCCCGACGTCACCGAATCCGGTGTGTCATAGCCCACCGAGGGTGCCTTGCGGACCCGTCGTTGACCTACCAGGTATTGCCACACGCTGCGCTGCGCGCTCGCGTTGAGGTTGTCGTGTACCAGGATGGCCTCGCCCGCCTTGGAGCCCGGTTCGGTGGCCACGAACTTGAGCAGCGTGTGATAGCCGTCGAGCTTGTCCAGGCTGTCGTCGGGCGCGTAGTACTGGCGGCGATAGGTTTGCACGCCGCCCGAGGCCATCGAGCGTTTTCCGTCGGCCGTCACCACCCACACGCGCACTTGGGCATCGGTGTAGTGCCCGATCCAGGAGAGGCGGAAGTTCTGGATCACTTCATTGGCGTCTTTCGGGATTGGGAAAGGAATGCCGCCGTAGGCCCCTTCAGTACCATGCCCGCCTTCCGACAGCTTGGCGCGGGTGGCGTTCTTGAACGTGTTGTCGTAGACGTACTGCGGCGCCGCGGCCGTTCGGTGGGTGGGATAGACGTCGAGGCGGAAGTCGGGGTATTTCTTGAGCAGCGCCTTGACGCCGTCGGTCAACTTGGCGTCGTACTGGGCCATGTTCTTGGCCGAAATGGCAAACGACGGTTTTTCGCCAGGGAACGGGTCGGGGCGCGGATCTCCGTTCTTGTAGCCGGGTGTGGGCTTGGTGAGGCCGCCCTCCCAAGGAGGGATGGTGCCGTCCTTGTTGCCGGCGCGTTCGCCACCCAGCGGGGTGAGCGTGGTTTTGAGTTTGTTCGCGTCCTCGGCGGACACGCCCGCCAGCGCTGCTGGTGCAATTGCAAGGCTCGCGATCAGGATGCACAGGGTGGACTGTTGATGCATGGTTGGTCTCCGAGTTTCAGAAGGTCCGAGAAGCGGTGAAGGACACATAACCCCGATCGCGCAAAGACTGCGCGAAGCTGAGCTGGCGCGGGCTGGCAGTTCCTGCCGCCAGGGTTTCGGTGTATGTCTTGGCCTTGCCGAAGTAGTCGGTGTAGGCCAGCCCCACGCTCCATTCGTTCTGGTACTTGCCCTTCACGCCGAAGCTGTAGTCCCCCGCGTTGGAGGCGCCACCCGCAAAGTTGGAAATCGCCGATGAGCGTCCGCCGAAGTTCCACCCCAACCCGATGGGGAAGGACAGGTCCAGCCCGGGGAGTACCTGGAAGTACTGGGGCTCGAAGAGCACGCGCAAGGCCCAGGCACCCTTGGTGGTGTTGGGGTCGAGCCCGCCAATGTGTTGAGTGCTGCCGTCCGCCGCGGCAAAGATGTCCCGCGTGATGGCCAGGCGTTGGTTGTAGGCCAGCTCGCCGAGCACCACGCCGCCGCCCCAGAGCGAGCCCGCCTGCAGCACATAGATGCCCGAGACCTGGACATGCGCCGTGCGGCCGATGGCGTAGCATGGGTCTGCGTCCGCGCGATTCCCACAGCTGACGATGGGGCTGACGCCGAGCACGGCGGGGTCACTGGTCAGCGGGGCATTCCAACGCAGAGAGCCTTCCAGCGCCCAATTCAATTGCCCGATGGACGAGCTGATGCTGGCGCCTGCGGTCCGGATGTTCTTGGCGAAGGCCAGATGCACGTCGCCGTTGACGAAGTCGAACACCAGGCCCGAAGGTGTCTTGTCGTGGTACTGGGCGGCATAGAAGCCCACTTCATAGTCGCCGCCGCCTGGCGACCAGCGAAGTTGCATGCCGCCTTGACCGCTATTGCCCGGCTCCCGGTCCTTGTCTTGGCGATAGGGCAGCAGGATCGGATGGCCATTGGCGTCGTTGCCGAAGTTCACGGTGCCGGTGCCCGGCAGATAGTCCTGGTTCGAGAAGTAGCTGCCGACGCCGGGAAGCCGGCTCGGATGCCAGCGGAATTGCATATAGGCCCCTACCGAGACCGAGTCGCTGACCTGCAGCGATCCGGAAACCTGCTCCACGGGCAGCAACACTTCCTTGAATTGCCACGCAGGCACAGAAAGGATCTTTGCGATGTCCACGGGGCCTTGCGCGTTGGCAATGCCGTTCTGGCCAAAGAACAGGCTTTCGCCCCACTGCAGCGTGTGCTTGCCCACACGCAGATTGCCCGGCATGCCGCCGATGCTGCCCTTGAAGTTGACGAACGCGTCCAACAGTTCGCCGCCGCGGCCGTGCTGGCGGCGAGTCGATGGAAGGAAATCAGCCGCGCCCTGCGTCGTTTGATTGTTCGACGTCGAGATGACTGGCCCCAGCGGGTTGCCGCCCGCGTAGAGCGGAGTGCCCGAGTAGCTGCTGCTGCGCAGGTACACCGAATCGCGCCAGGCGGTGCCGCTGAGGCGCGCGCCAAAGCCGGGGCCGCTTACGTCGAGTTCAGCCAGCAGATCGAAACGGCTCGAAATCAGACCCTTCTTGAAGTTGTGATCACCGTCATCCTCGTTTGCCGAGCCCGGATCGACAGTGACGTCGAAGCGAGTGAGCGCGTCGGATGCGTTCTTCAGCCGGTAAGCGGAGCTGTATTTCGGCGTCAGGTCAAGGCGCACTTTGTAGTCCGAACCGGGGGTTCCGACATCGAATGCGTAGGCGTGGGGCGCCGTAGCGAGCAGTACAGCGAGGGCGACGTGAGTGGGTCTGAGATTCATAGCTGTCTCCGTAGGGGGCATGGTGCCAACGCGCCTAAAAGGCGCCGAGTTGTTTGTGCCTTAAATTGTTATTACGCCCAGCATATGATTTTGTGCATAAGAATGCAGACGGGTTTACCCCACATGTCGAGCGTGTTGGACGCCCGCCGTGGGGTCAATGACGCATGGCGGGTAGGGCCGAGGTCGAGGCCAGAACCATGGGAGACGCGGCTGAGAAATGCTTGGCAGCCATCGACCTCTTGCGCGGCATCTGGAACTTCGTCAAGACACCCCCATGGCGCATGACCCTGGGCGGGCGAGGAAGCCCCTCAACACCGTTTTTTTGGGACCGATTCATACGTTCCACAAGCCGTCGGGCGAGATCGAGGACGATCAGTTCTGGTACGAGCCGGCTCTACAGCGCGACACGACCTTGCTGCAACTCGACGCCAAAGCGACGAAGTCGCTGAAGACGGCCGCCAAGATCCGCGCAATGCTGCGCAGGCACGCCTACCGGGAGGCCATTGAAAACGCCTTTGTCCGGTACGCGCGGGCGATGGACTCCGTCGACCACGACATGACCATCCAAAAGCTGTGGAGCCTCCTGGAGTTCCTTACTGACACCGGCCTCGCCACCTACGACACGACCATCCGGCGGGTCCGCTTCTTGTATGCCGATGAGCGCTTCACGGGCCAAGTTCTTGAACACCTGCGTCGCTACCGGAACCGATCCGTCCACGGCGGCCACTCAGGCGGCGACGCGGAGTCCGAGGTCTATCAGGTCAAGCGTTACGTGGATGTGATGCTGCGGTATCACCTGACGAACCAACCCAAGTTCTCAAGCATGGGACAAGCCTGCGAGATGCTGGACCTTCCCGTTGACGCGACCCAGCTGAAGCGCAGGCTGGGCCTCACGCTTGACGCGATGCGATTCAGGAAGGTGTCGCGTTAACAGCGCGGTCGGGCGCGCGTGGGCACAGGATGGGCACATGTGCCCAAGCTGTGCCCACGGTGTCCAAAAACAAAGGGCTTGACCGAAGCCAAGCCCTTGATTTAATTTGCTAATTCTGGTGCCGGCAAGAGGAGTCGAACCCCCGACCTTCGCATTACGAATGCGCTGCTCTACCAACTGAGCTATGCCGGCCTCACGCCAAAACCCTTGCGGGCTTGGCGAAGCCCTAGATCATAGCGCAACTGCGAAGAGGCGCCAAGATTCGCTTGCTTTTCAGGGCAAGCCCAGCAAACTCCGCGCATGACAAGGGTTGGCAATCTGTTGATGGGCGCCTGGATGGCCGCTGCCGCGGCGGGCGCATTGGCTGGCGGCGAGCGACAGGAAGTGCCGACGCGGACAGGCGTCACAGTGCCGGTGTTCTGGCAGCCGGCGGCTTCGGCCAAGGCCACGGTGCTGCTCTTTCCTGGCGGCGCCGGCGGTTTCGGCCAGGTCGAGGCGGGCCGGCCGACGGGCCGCAACTACCTCGTGCGGGGCTCGGGCGAGTTCGTCGCGCGTGGCTACAACGTGGCCATCGTCGGCCGGCCCAGCGACACGCCGGACCTCGGCTATGCCGACCGGCTGACCGATGCCCACCTCGGCGACATCCGCGCCGTGCTCGCGGCGGTCAAGGGATGGTCGCCGCTGCCCGTGTGGCTGGTGGGCACCAGCCGCGGCACGGTCTCGGTCACGGCGGCCGCCAGCCGCGGCGTGGGTGAGATTGCCGGCATGGTGCTGACCTCGGCCATCACGGCGGCCGACAAGCGCGGCAACGTCCCGAGCCAGCAACTCGCCGCCATCCGCGTGCCGGTGCTTGTGGTCCACCACGCCAAGGACCAGTGCCGCGTGACACCGCCGGGCGAAGCGCCGCGTATCCTGAGCGGGCTGACGGCGGCGCCGGTGAAGAAGCTGGTCATCGTCGATGGCGGGGCCAATCCTCAAGGCGACCCCTGCGAGGCCCTGCATTGGCACGGCTTCATCGGCATGGAGGCCGAGGTCGTGGACCTGATCACCGGCTGGATGGACCGGCCGGTGCCGTGATCAGTTCGCTTCCCTGTGGTAGGCCGCGATGCGCTCGACCTCGTTCTTCGACCCCAGCGCCACGGCCACGCGCTCGTGCAGCTTCTTCGGCTGCAGGTCCATGATGCGCTCCGTGCCGTTGACGGCCGCGCCGCCGGCCTGCTCGATGAGGAAGGCCATCGGGTTGGCTTCGTACATCAGGCGCAGCTTGCCGGGCTTGTCGGGCTCGCGCTGGTCCCAGGGGTAGAGGAAGACGCCGCCGCGCGTGAGGATGCGGTGCACGTCGGCCACCATGCTGGCCACCCAGCGCATGTTGAAGTCCTTGCCGCGAGGGCCGGTGCTGCCGGCCAGGCATTCGTCGATGTAGCGCGTCACCGGCGGCGCCCAGTGGCGCATATTGGACATGTTGATCGCGAATTCCTTCGTGTCCTCGGGAATCTTGACCTGGTCCTGCGTCAGCACCCAGGAGCCGGTCTCGCGGTCCAGCGTGAAGACGGCCACGCCGTCGCCCACCGTCAGCACCAGCATGCTTTGCGGGCCGTAGACGCAGTAGCCGGCCGCGGCCTGCTGCTTGCCGGGCTGCAGGAAGTCTTCCTCCGCCACGCCGCGCGAATGGCCCACCTTGCGCAACACGCTGAAGATGGTGCCGATGCTGACGTTGACGTCGATGTTGCTGGAGCCGTCCAGCGGATCGAACAGCAGCAGGTATTCGCCCTGAGGGTAGCGGTTGGGCACGACGTAGATGCTGTCCATCTCCTCGCTGGCCATGGCCGCCAGATGACCGCCCCATTCGTTGGCCTCGATCAGCACCTCGTTGGCGATGATGTCCAGCTTCTTCTGCACCTCGCCCTGCACGTTCTCGCTGCCGGCACTGCCGAGCACGCCGCCCAGCGCCCCCTTGTTGACGGCGATGGCGATGCGCTTGCAGGCGCGGGCCACCACTTCGATCAGCAGCCGCAGCTCCTGCGGGATATGGCCGTGCTCGCGCTGCTGCTCGACGAGGTACTGGGTGAGGCTGGTCTGGTGTGACATGGGTGTACTGCTTAGGTTCCAGAGGCGAGGGCGCGTTCGACGATTTCGCGAACGTCGGTGGACAGGTCCGCCTTGGCCGCCACGCGGGCCACGGCTTCGCGGGCGGCGCTGCGGTAGGGTTCGGCCAGCACCGCCCAGCGGTCCATCGCGCGAGCGAGGCGGCTGGCGAGCTGCGGGTTGATGGCGTCGACCGCCAGCACCTGCTCGGCCCAGAACACATAACCCGCCGCGTCGGCGCGGTGGAAGGCGGCCGGGTTGAACATGCACAGCGAGGCCAGCAGGCTGCGCGCGCGGTTGGGGTTCTTCAGCGTGAAGTCGGCATGCTTGGTCAGCGCCTTGGCGCGGGCGAACACGCGGCCTTCGCTTTCCGGCGCGCGGGCCTGCAGCGCGAACCACTTGTCGATGACCAGCGCGTCGTCCTTGAACAGCGCGTGGAAGCGCTCCAGCGCCGGCTGGGCCAGTTCGGCTCCCGCGTTGACCAGCGCCGCGAGGGCGCCGAGTCGGTCGGTCATGTTGGAGGCATCCTTGAAGCGCTGGTAGGCCTTGCCGGGCCAGACGGTGTCACCGGTGGCCTGGGCATCCAACACGAGCATGGACAGTGCCAGGTTGGCCAGCGCGCGGCGGCCGCTGGAGACCGGATCGGGCGTGTAGCCGCCGGCGATCTGGTTGGCCTCGAAGGCGGCGGCCCAGTCGTCGCGCAGCGCGGCGGCGAGCTGCTGCTGAGCGGCGATGACGGCCGCGTGGATGGCCTGCGGGTCGACGACGTCGAGCTGCTCGGCGATGTAGGCCTCGCCCGGCAGCGTCAGCGCCAGTTCCTTGAAGGCCGCGTCGAGCTCCGGGTGGTTCAGCACGCCGCGCATTGCGTCGATGAAGACGGGGCTGAGCTGCAACGGCTGGCCGGCACGCAGCGCGTGCAGGATGCGGTTCAGCGCCAGGCGCTGGCCGGCTTCCCAGCGGTTGAAGGGGTCGCTGTCGTGGCGCATCAGCACCAGCAGGCCGGCGTCCGACAGGCCGTCGTCCAGCACCACCGGCGCCGAGAAGCCGCGCAGCAGCGACGGCACGGGCTCGCTGTCGATGTTGTCGAAGACGAAGGTCTGCTCGGCCTGGTCCAGCACCAGCACCATCTCGGTGTCGCCACCGGCGTTCAGCGCCAGTGCCACGCCATGGCGGTCCAGCAGGCCCATGACGATGGGAATGACCTGGGGCTGCTTGGTCGGCTGGCCCGGCGTCGCCGGCGTCTGCTGCGTCAGGCGCAGCGTGTAGGTGCGGGCGGCGGCGTCATGCTCGCCGTGCGCCTTCACGCGCGGCGTGCCGGCCTGGGAGTACCAGCGCTTGAAGGCGTCCAGCCGCGTGGCCAGCAGCGAACCGGGGTTGGCGTCGGCGATGGCCCCGGCGAAGTCGTCGCAGGTGACGGCCTGGCCGTCATGGCGCTCGAAGTAGAGCTTCATGCCGGCCTCGAAGCCCGCGCGGCCGACCAGCGTCTGGTACATGCGCACGACCTCGGCACCCTTCTCGTAGACGGTGGCCGTGTAGAAGTTGTTGATCTCGCTGTAGCTGTCCGGGCGCACGGGGTGGGCCATGGCGCCGCTGTCCTCGGGGAACTGCATGGCGCGCAGCTGGCGCACGTCCTGGATGCGGCAGACGGCGCGTGCCGACGGCGTGCCGGCCATGTCCATGCTGAATTCCTGGTCGCGGAAGACGGTCAGGCCTTCCTTCAGCGACAGCTGGAACCAGTCGCGGCAGGTCACGCGGTTGCCGGTCCAGTTGTGGAAATACTCGTGCGCGACGATGGACTCGATGCGGTGGAAGTCGGCGTCCGTCGCCGTGGCGGGCGAGGCGAGCAGGGCGCTGGTGTTGAAGATGTTCAGGCCCTTGTTCTCCATCGCGCCCATGTTGAAGTCGGACACGCCGACCACCATGAAGCGCTCCAGGTCCAGCGGCAGGCCGAAGCGGGCCTCGTCCCAGACGATGGAGGCGATGAGGCTGTTCATCGCATGCTCGGTCTTCTCCAGGTCGCCGCGGCGCACGTAGACCTGCAGCAAATGGTCCTTGCCGGCGCGGGTGCGCACGCGCTGCTCGCGCGTGACGAGGTCGCCGGCCACTACGGCGAACAGATAGCTGGGCTTGGGGAAGGGGTCGTTCCAGACGGCGAAGTGGCGGCCGTTGTCCAGGCTGCCGCTGTCGACGAGGTTGCCGTTGGACAGCAGCACCGGGTACTTCGCCGCGTCGGCGCGCAGCGTGACCGTGTAGACGGCCATCACGTCCGGCCGGTCCAGGAAATAGGTGATGCGGCGGAAGCCCTCGGCCTCGCACTGCGTGAAGAAGCTGCCGCCCGACGTGTAGAGACCCGACAGCGCCGTGTTCTTCTCCGGGCAGATCGTGTTGCGGATCTCGAACGCGAAGTCCTCGTCCGGCGGGTTGTCGATGACCAGCTCATGGCCTTCCTGGCGGAAGGACACGCCCGCGCCGTTGATCAGCACGCGCAGCAGGTTCAGCTCCTCGCCATGCAGGCGCAGCGGGCCGTGCGGCACGGCGCGGTTGCGCTCGACCTGCATCTTGCTCGTGACGAGGGTCTTGGCCGGGTCGAGGTCGAAGCTCAGGTCGACCTTGCGGATCCAGAACGCCGGTTGCTGGTAGTCCAGGCGTTGGATCAGGGGAGCGGTGCCTTCACGCATGCGGGGCTTCCTTGGTGGGGATTCGATCAATGCGCTGCGCGGTTGCCCGACAGCAGCCAGATGCCGGCCAGGCAAAGCGCCAGGCCAGCGAGTTGTTTGAGGCTCACGGCCTCCTTGAAGACGATCATGCCGATGGCCAGCAGCGCGGCTGTGACGACCGAGGCGGACAGCACGAAGGCGCTGGACAGCGACCCGCCCGCCCGGTAGGCCAGCAGGAAGCCCAGCTCGATCAGCACGATGGCGACGGCCACGCCCCAGACCGCGCCGCCCAGCTCGCCCGCTGCCTGCACCAGCGGCGTCTGCAAGGGGAAGAGCAGAAACAGCGGCAAGCTGAGCACGGCCGCGCCGACATAAAAGCCGATCAGCGCCAGCACCGGATGGGCTCCGGGCGCGACCTGCTTCTGCATGAAGTGGTAGAGCACCTGGCCGCTGATGGCGACGGCCATGGCCAGGGCAAAACCGGTTTTCATCAGACGCCTTGCTTCAGGCTCTCGGTGATGAACTGGTCGAGGTCGCCGTCCAGCACCTTCTGCGTCGCCGAGGTCTCGTAGTTGGTGCGCAGGTCCTTGATGCGGCTCTGGTCCAGCACATAGCTGCGGATCTGGTGGCCCCAGCCGACGTCGGTCTTGGTGTCTTCCAGCTTCTGCTGTTCTTCCATGCGCTTCTTCATCTCATGGTCGTACAGCCGCGAGCGCAGGCGGCGCCAGGCGACGTCGCGGTTGCTGTGCTGGCTGCGGCCGTCCTGGCATTGCACGACGATGCCGGTCGGGATGTGCGTCAGCCGCACGGCCGAGTCGGTCTTGTTGATGTGCTGGCCGCCGGCGCCGGAGGCGCGGAAGGTGTCGGTGCGCACGTCGGCCGGATTGATGTCGATCTCGATGGAGTCGTCGACTTCCGGGTAGACGAACAGCGATGCGAACGACGTGTGGCGGCCGCCGGACGAGTCGAAGGGCGACTTGCGCACGAGGCGGTGCACGCCGGTCTCGGTGCGCAGCAGGCCGAAGGCGTACTCGCCTTCCACCTTGATGGTGGCGCTCTTGATGCCGGCCACGTCGCCCGGCGTCTCGTCTTCCATCGTCGTCTTGAAGCCCTTGCGCTCGGCGTACTTCAGGTACTGGCGCAGCAGCATGCCGGCCCAGTCGCAGGCCTCGGTGCCGCCGGCGCCGGCCTGGATGTCGATGAAGCAGTTGCTCGGGTCGGCCGGGTTGTTGAACATGCGGCGGAACTCGAGTTCCTCGACCTTGGCCTGCAGCGCCTTGGCGTCTTCCTCGATGGCCAGCATGCCGGCCTCGTCGCCTTCCTCGCGACTCATCTCGAAGAGCTCGGCGTTGTCCGCCAGCGAGGAGGTCAGGTGGTTGATCGTCTCGACCACCGTCTCCAGCGTGCGCTTTTCCTTGCCCAGCTCCTGTGCCCGCTTGGGGTCGTTCCAGACGTTGGGGTTCTCCAGCGCGGCGTTGACTTCGTTCAGTCGCAGTGCCTTGCGATCGAAGTCAAAGATACCCCCTTAGCGCGTCGGTGCGCGCTGAGAGGTCGGCCAGGCTGTTGCCGATTTGGTTGATGTGTTCGATGTCCATGACAGGTACAGCGTGTTTCGAAAGAGGGCGATTTTTGCATGCGGCACACTCCGGCCGGCCGAGGTTGTGGCTGCCGAGGGCAGCGCCCGGCGGGAGACCACTCCATGCCCCCGTTCCCATCCTGGCGCTCGCTGGCCCACACGGCCGCCCTCGCCACCAGCCTGCTGTGGGCCACCAGCCCGGCCCAGGCCCAGGACGCCCCCACGCCCCCCGTTGCCGCCAAGAAGCCGCGCGACGTCAGCGTGCACGGCGATCGCCGCATCGACGACTACTTCTGGCTGCGCGAGAAGGACGACCCCGAGGTGCAGGCGCATCTGAAGGCCGAGGCCGCCTACGCCGAGGCCTGGTTCAAGCCGCACGCGGCGGCCGAGGCGCGGCTGTTCGAGGAGATGAAGGGCCGCGTGCAGCAGCGCGACCAGGCGGTGCCGCAGCGCCAGGGCCGCTACTGGTACGGCAGCCGCATCGATGTCGGCCAGCAATATCCCATCCACTTCCGCCGCGCGGCCCAGGGCCCGCAGCGCGCCGACGATCCGCAGGCGCCCGAGCAGGTGCTGCTGGACCTCAATGAACTGGCCAAGACGCGCAGGTTCGTCAACCTGAACGGCATGGCCGTCAGCCCCGACGACAGGCTGCTGGCCTATGGCGTGGACGCCACCGGTGCGCGCGACTTCGAGCTGCATGTGCGCGACATCGCCAGCGGCGAGGACCGCGTCGTCGCCACCACGCCGCATGCCGACGCCTTCGTCTGGGCGGCCGACAGCCGGACGCTGTTCTACATCCGCCACGACGCGGCGCGGCGCTCGCACCAGTTGTGGCGCCACCGCCTCGGCTCGGCAACCGACACGCTGGTGCACGAGGAGAAGGACGAGCTGTTCAACCTGCAGCTGACGAAGTCGCTGGACGGCCGCACGCTGATGCTGGGCGCGCTGGCCAAGGACCGCTTCGACTGGCGCCTGTTGCCGGCCGACCAGCCCGAAGGCCGTTGGCGCGAGGTACTGCCGCGCAAGGCCGGCCAGGAATACGCCGTCACGCCTTTCGGCCGCGAGCTGCTGCTGCGCATCAACGACCGCGGCGTCAACTACCGGCTGCTGCGCCTGCCCATGCATGCGGGCAGCGGCCCGCTGTTCGGCGAGAAGGACCTGACGCGGGCGCGCGAGCTGATCGCGCACCGCGCCGACGCGATGGTCGAGCAGGTCGCCGCGTTCAAGACCCACTTCGTCGCGCAGATCCGCGAGGGCGGGTCGGTCAAGCTGCGCATCTACCCACTGGCGGGCGGCGCGCCGCGCGAGGTGGCCTTCAACGAGGTGGCCTACAACGCCGTGCTGTCCGGCCAGCGCGAGTTCGACGCGACGCGCGTGCGCTTCGCCTACAACTCGCTGGCGACGCCGGCCAGCACCTACGAGGCCGACCTCGCCACCGGCAAGCTCGAGCTGCTGAAGGTCGCGCCGGTGCAGGGCGGCTATGACGCCAGCCTCTATGCCAGCGAGCGGCTGTGGGTGAAGGCGGCCGACGGCACGCAGGTGCCGGTCAGCCTGGTCTGGCGCAAGGACAGGCGCCGCGCCGGCCCGCAGCCGCTGCTGCTCTACGGCTACGGCAGCTACGGCATCCCGACCGACCCGCGCTTCGCCAGCTCGCGGCTGTCGCTGCTGGACCGCGGCGTCATCTACGCCATCGCCCACATCCGCGGCGGTGGCGACCTGGGCCGGCAGTGGTACCTCGACGGCAAGCTGGCGAAGAAGATGAACACCTTCACCGACTTCGTCGCCTGCGCCGAGGCGCTGGTGGCCAAGGGCTACACGCAGCCCAGCCAGCTCATCATCCACGGCGGCAGCGCCGGCGGCCTGCTGGTGGGCGCGGCCACCAACCTGCGGCCCGACCTGTTCAAGGCCGTCGTCGCCCAGGTGCCCTTCGTCGACGTCATCAACACCATGCTGGACGCCAGCCTGCCGCTGACGACCGAGGAGTACATCGAGTGGGGCAACCCCAACAAGGCCGACGAGTACGCCTGGATCCGCGCCTACAGCCCCTATGACAACCTCAGGCCCACGGTCTACCCCGCCGTGCTGGCCAAGACGGCCATCAACGACAGCCAGGTGCCCTACTGGGAGGCGGCCAAATACGTGGCCAGGCTGCGTGAGCTGAACCAGGGCAGCGCGCCGGTGCTGTTCGACATCAACATGACGGCCGGCCACGGCGGCGCGTCGGGCCGCTTCGACGCGCTGCGCGAGACGGCGCGCACGACGGCCTTCATGCTGCAGCAGTGGGGCCTGCTGAATGACTGATGACTACTGGCGCCGCACGCGGCGGCTGACGGCATGGCTGCTGCTGGCCTGGGCGCTGGTGGCCTTCGTGCCGGTGCTCTTCGCGCGCGAGCTCAGCGTGGAGGTCTTTGGCTGGCCGCTGGCCTTCTGGCTGGCGTCGCAGGGCGCGCTGCTGGGCTTCTGCGTCATCGTCATCGTCTACGCGCGGCGCATGCGGCGGCTGGATGACGAGTTCAGCGAGCGGGCGCCGCCGCCCTGAGTTGATGCCTGGCCTTCAGGCGTCGAGAAAGGCCTCGATGGCCGCGGCCAGCGCCTCGGGCTGGTCGTGGTGCAGCATGTGGCCGGCGTCCTGCAGCACAACGCGCTGCACGTCGGGCACGACGGCCAGCCGGGCCTCGAATTCCTCGCGCGGGAAGCGGCTGCCCCAGAAGCGCGCGAGCTGGTCGTCGCTGCCCTCTACCCACAAGACGGGTGCGGTGATGCGCTGCCAGCAGGCCAGCACCTCGGCCTTGCGGTAGAGCACCGGGTTGGCGAGCTTGTGCGCCGGGTCGGCGTTCAGCACGAAGCCGTCGGCGCCATCGCTCGTCACCTTGCGCGCCCAGTGGCCGGCCAGCCAGGCGGCCTTGTCGGGCGCGAGCCGCGGGTTGGTCTTGCGCAGGCGCTCAGCCACGTCGGCCAGCGTGGCATAGGGCCGGAGCCGGGGCGGGTCCTTCAGCTCGTCCAGCCAGCGGGCCAGCCGCTCGGGTGCGGCGGCCGGCGACACGTCGGGCATGCCGAAGCCTTCCAGGTTGACGAGCCTGCGCAGCCGCCGCGGCCGCACGCCGGCATAGCTCATGGCCACGTTGCCGCCCATGCTGTGGCCAAGCAGGTCCACCGGCGCGTCGGGGCTCAATACGTCTAGCAGCGCGTCGAGGTCGCCGAGGTAGTCGGGGAACCAGTAGCAGTCGCTGCCGGTCGTTTCACTGAGGCCGAAGCCGCGCCAGTCAAGTGCCACGATCTCGCGCTCGCCACGCAGCGCATCGACGACGAACTGGAACGACGCGCCGACGTCCATCCAGCCATGCAGCAGCACCAGCAGCGGCCGGCCCGGCTGCGGCGTGCCCCAGCGCAGCACATGCTGGCGCAGGCCGCGCAGTGTCAGGAATTCGCTGCGGTGCAGGCGATGAGGGGGATAGACATCGGGCATATCCGCACTGTAGGACACCGCAGTCCGCAGACAATCGCGCCCCATGCCCGCACCCCACGACATCCGCGCCGCCGAGCCGCGCGACCTGAACGCCCTCGTCCAACTGATCAGTGAACTGGCCGAGTTCGAGAACCTGACGCATCTGCTCGAAGTGACGCCGGCCAAGCTGGAGCCGCATCTCTTCGGCGGCGCCCCGGTAGCGGAATGCCTGGTCGGCGAGATCGATGGCGAGGTCGTCGCCTTCGCGCTGTACTACACGAACTTCTCGACCTTCCTCGCCAAGCCCGGCCTGTACCTGGAAGACCTCTACGTGCGCCCCGCCCACCGCCGCAGCGGCCTGGGCAAGGCGCTGCTCGTGCAGCTGGCCCAACTGGCCTGCGAGCGCGGCTATGGCCGTTTCGACTGGACCGTGCTGGACTGGAACGAGGATGCCATCCGCTTCTACCAGAAGCTCGGCGCCGAGGTGCTGCCCGACTGGCGCATCTGCCGCCTGACCGGCGAGGCGCTGGAGCGCTACAGCGATGGCGAACGGCCCAGCATGTGGTCGCCGTCCGCCTGGCTCGGGCTGTGAGCTGGAGCCTGCGGGCATTCCATGACACCGGCCCGGGATGGGCTGGCTAGCATCGCCCCTCGCACAAGTTGGGGGGGCTGATGGCTGAAGACCGCTACGCGCAGCTGCATGCCGCCTTCCACTGGCAGGTGCCCGAGGACTTCAACATCGCCGAGGCCTGCTGCGGCCGCTGGGCGCGCGAGGCGCCCAAGGCCACGGCCATCTACTTCGACAGCGAGAGCGGCTGCCGCGCGCAGTACAGCTATGCGCAGCTGCAGCGCGCCGCCAACCGGCTGTCCAACGCGCTGCTGAACCAGGGCGTGCGCCGCGGCCACCGGGTGGCCATCCAGCTGCCGCAGCGCTTCGAGACCGCCGTGGCCCACATCGCCATCCAGCAGATCGGTGCGGTGGCCATGCCGCTGTCCATGCTGTTCGGCGCCGAGGCGCTGGAATACCGGCTGCAGGACAGCGGCGCCGTGCTGGCCATCGCGGCCTGCGAGGCGATGCCGACGCTGCGCGAGGTCCGGCCGCGCTGCCCGGCGCTGCGCCGCGTCTTTGTCGTCGGCGGATGCGAGGTGCAGGGCGACGAGCTGTGCTGGATGGACGTGCTGCAGGCCGAGGAAGCGCGCTTCAAGCCGGTGGCGACCCGGGCCGGCGATCCGGCCATCCTCATCTACACCAGCGGCACGACCGGCAACCCCAAGGGCGCGCTGATCCCGCAGCGGGCGCTGGTGGGCAACTTGACGGGTTTCATCGCCAGCCAGGACTGGTTCGGTTTCGACCCCTTCGATGCGAAGCGGCCCAGTGATGCCGTCTTCTGGAGCCCCGCCGACTGGGCGTGGACTGGCGGGCTGATGGATGCGCTGCTGCCGACGCTCTATTTCGGTCGCCCCATCGTCGCGTACCAGGGCCGCTTCTCTGCCGCCAAGGCCTTCGAGCTGATGGCGGCCTACGGCGTCACGCATGCCTTCCTGTTCCCGACGGCCCTGAAGGCCATGATGAAGGCCGAGCCGCGTCCGAAGCGACATGGCCTCAAGCTGCGTGCGCTGATGAGCGCGGGCGAGGCCGTCGGCGACGCGGTGTTCGGCTGGTGCCGCGACGCCTTGGGCGTGCCGGTCAACGAGATGTTCGGCCAGACGGAGATGAACTACGTCGTCGGCAACTGCCAGCGGCTGTGGCCGGCCAGGCCGGGCAGCATGGGCCGGGCCTACCCGGGCCATCGCGTGGCGGTCATCGACGACGAGGGCCGTGAATGCGCGCCGGGCGAGATCGGCGAGGTGGCCGTGAACCGGCGCGACCGCCATGGCGACATCGATCCCGTCTTCTTCCTCGGCTACTGGAACAACGACGCCGCAACGCGCGCCAAGTTCAGCGGCGACTGGTGCCGCACCGGCGACCTGGCCCGCAGCGACGCCGACGGCACGCTCTGGTACGAGGGCCGGGCCGACGACGTCTTCAAGGCCGCCGGCTACCGCATCGGCCCGGGCGAGATCGAGAACTGCCTGCTCAAGCACCCGGCGGTCGCCAACGCGGCCGTCGTGCCCAAGCCCGATGCCGAGCGTGGCGCGCTGGTCAAGGCCTATGTCGTGCTGGCCGAGGGCCACACGGGAGACGCGGCCCTCGTCGAGGCGCTGCAGGCTCACGTGAAGGCGCGGCTGGCGCCCTATGAGTACCCGAAGGAAATCGAGTTCATCGACGCGCTGCCCATGACGACGACCGGCAAGGTGCAGCGCCGCGTGCTGCGGCTGCGCGAGCAGGAGCGGGCGGCGGCCACCTGAGTCGCACACACAAGCGCATGTGCAGCATCGATCCGGCGTCGACACGACCCGCGACGCAGAAGATTAGGGTGGGCACTTGTACGGCTTGCCCGTCATCTTCGCGGCGCGCGGCGCGACGTTCTCGTTGAAGCGGTCGATCATGGCGATGCGGGACTCCTCGGTCTCCACGCAGGTATCGCCGCGACGCCTGCGCATGCGGCCGTCACCGGCGCGTTCCTCCACCCAGTCCCCGGTGACGGCGGCAGCGTTGGCAATCCGATCTTCAAATGTTTGGCGCCGGGTGTTGCTGCGCGGATCGTTCAGGGCTGCGCTTCGCACGCTGGCCGAGGCCGCATAGCCCGGCGGCAGCGTCAGCCGCAGCGTCATGCGCGGCGGCTCGGTGGCGGCATGCTCGGGCGTGGGAGCCGCTGCGGGCGCCGTGGCAACTGGCGGGGCGTCGTCGGGCCGCGGCGTGTCAGGCACGGCGGCGGCCGGTGGCCGTGCGGGAAGCGGCAGCCGGGCCGTGGCGGGCGCCTTTGGCTGCTCGCGGGGCGGCGGTGGCGGGCGCCGCGGCTCGATCAGGCGGACCGTCGTCACGCGCCGCTCGCCCGGCGCGTCCAAGCGTGGCGGCCGGTGCTGCCACAGCGCCAGCAGCACCGCGGCGTGCAGTGCGACGACGAGGCCACGGGCGAGCCAGCGGTGGTTCATGCGGCTAGAACTTCACGCTGAGCTTGCTGCCGGCCGGCGGCAGCAGGCGCGCGCTGTCGGGCCAGTTCTCCTGGCCGGTCAGCAGCGTGCAGGGGCGACTCTTTTCGCCCTTCTTCGTCTCGGGCTCGCGCTCGCCGCTGGCGGCGGGCAGCGGCAGGCCGAGCAACTGGCCGTTCTCGCGCCACTCCAGCTCCCAGGTCGGCGTGGCGCTGCAGACGCGCACGGCCTCGATGCGTGGGAACAGCCAGCGCAGATACCAGGGCAGCAGTTCCTCGCGCAGCGTGCGGGCCACACGCATGATCTGGCGCACCTTGGCCATCGTCAGCTGCTCGGGCTTCACATTCAGCTCGATGGTGCCGCGCACGGGCATCTGGCCCTTGGGCGCATTGGTCGCCAGGTCTGCCGTCCTGGCTTCGGCGTCGGGCAGCACCGGCAGGTCGAAGCGGCCCTCGGCGTCGAGCTTGATGGGGTAGTCGGCGTCGTCGCTGCGCACGGCCAGGCGGATGTCGGCCACGGGCAGCTTGGTCTTCTCGGTATCGACCTTGAAGTCCAGGCGCACCAGGCCTTCGCCGTGCTGGGCCAGCTTGCGCAGCAGCGTGTTGATCTGCGCATAGGGCATCACGCCGCCGTCGCGCTTGAGCTCGGTCTTCACGGTGGGCAGGACTTCGTTCTGGGCGTGGGCGGCGACAGCCGTGGCCAGCAGGCCGGCGAGCAGAAGGACGCAAAGGCGCATGGGGTCAGGTTTCTTCAGGAGGTTCGGGGCCGGGTTCCCAGGCGAGCAGGTCGCCGGGCTGGCATTGCAGGACTTCGCAGATGCGTGACAGCGTGTCGAAGCGCACGCCACGCACCTTGCCGCTCTTCAGCAGCGACAGATTCGCCTCGGTGATGCCCACGCGCTCGGCCAGCTCGCGCGAACGCATCTTGCGGCGCGCGAGCATGACGTCGAGGGTGACGACGATGGGCATCAGATGAACTCGGCGTTCTCGTCGGCGACGCGGGCGGCTTCGTGCAGGACCTGCGCGAGTGCCAGCAGCAGCAGCCCGAACAGCAGCGCCAGGTAATGGTCCGACGACAGCCCGAACCACAGCCGGCGCTGGCCGACTGGGTTGCCCCAGGTCAGTGCGAGGATGCCGAAGGTCTGGCCCAGCGGCTGCGCAAGAGCCAGCGTGCACAGGCCCAGGCCCAGGTGCCGCAGGTGCTGGGCCGGGCGGCGCGCCAGCAGCTCGCCCTGGGCGAAGCAGCCGAACAGCGCCCACATCTGCCACAGCGCGAACAGGCTGACCGACGTGGGCAGCATCGACGCCGCCAGCCCGCACAGCCGTGACCCGAGATCCAGCTGCACCAGCGGCAGGTTCCAGGTCTTGGCGGCCACATCGGCCACCCAGTCCGGCTGGGCCCAGAAGATGAAGGGCAGGGTGCCGATGACGACGACGCCGAGCAGGCACATGGCCCTCACGATCCACGCCAGTCGGTGGATGCGGCGCAGGCCGTCGGCGGAGAAGGAGTCGGGCATGGCGGCCTGGGTTGGCAAAGAAAACTTACTGTAAAACAATAATTCATCGTCGGGAAACAGGATCATTCACCTCCCTGAGAATTCGCCACATGAGCAAGAAGAAAGAGCACGTCAGCGAGACCCCGGCGACCCAGGCGCTCAAGCGCGCCGGCATCGCCTTCACCGAGCATCTTTACGACTACGTCGAGCATGGCGGCACGGCCGAGTCGTCCAGGCAGCTGGGCGTGGACGAGCATGCCGTCGTGAAGACCTTGGTGATGCAGGACGAGAAGGCCGAGCCGCTGATCGTGCTGATGCACGGCGACCGCACGGTCAGCCTGAAGGAGCTGGCGCGACAGATCCCGTGCAAGAAGGTCGAGCCCTGCAAGCCCGAGGTCGCGCAGCGCCACAGCGGCTACCAGGTGGGCGGCACCTCGCCCTTCGGCGTGCGCAAGGCCATGCCGGTGTTTGTCGAGGCCAGCATCCTGGCGCTGGAGAAGATCTGCATCAACGGCGGGCGGCGCGGCTATCTCGTCGGCATCGCGCCACAGGTGTTGACTGAACTGCTGGGCGCCCGCCCGGTGAACTGCGCCAACTGACGCCCTCGCGGGCCCGCCGTTTGCCAGCGCGGGTCATGTGGAACACCATCCTCGAAACACTGCGCTCGGAGTTCTCCGACGCTCCCGACGCCGAACAGGTCACGCGCATCCTGACGCGGCTGCTGCTGGCGGCGCTGCTGGGCGGCGTGCTGGGCTATGAACGCGAGAGCCGGGGCAAGGCCGCCGGCATCCGCACCCACATGCTGGTGGCCATGGGCGCGGCGCTGTTCGTGTTGGTGCCCGACCTCGACGGCATGGCCGTGGCCGATATGAGCCGCGTCATCCAGGGCATCGTGACCGGCATCGGCTTCCTCGGTGCCGGCGCCATCATCAAGCACCGCGACGAGGAAGATGTGCAGGGCCTGACGACGGCGGCCGGCATCTGGATGACGGCCGCCATCGGCGTGGCTTGCGGGCTGGGGCGCGAGTCGACGGCCGTGCTGAGCACGTTGCTGGCGCTGGCCGTGCTCGCAGTCTTGCCACGGCTGGTTGGGCGCGGCGAGAAGTAGATCGCGCGGGCTGCACGACAATGCCGCCCCATGCAAACCGCCCTGCAAAACGTGCTTCCCCTGCTGGCCATCGTCGCCGGCTACCTGATCGGCTCGCTGTCCTTCGCCGTCATCGTCAGCCGCGCGATGGGCCTGTCCGACCCGCGCAGCTACGGCTCCGGCAACCCGGGCGCCACCAATGTGCTGCGCTCGGGCAACAAGGCCGCGGCCATCCTGACCCTCGTCTTCGACGCGCTGAAGGGCTATCTGCCCGTGCTGGCCGTCTACCTCTGGGGCGCGCCCTACGGCCTGGGCGAGGGCACGGCGGCCCTCGTCGGCCTGGCCGCCTTCCTGGGCCATCTGTGGCCGGTGTTCTTCCGCTTCCAGGGCGGCAAGGGCGTGGCCACGGCGGCCGGCGTCATCTTTGGCCTCAATCCCCTGCTAGGGGTTGCGACGCTGGCGACCTGGCTCATCATTGCCTGGTTCAGCCGCTACTCGTCGCTCGCGGCCATCGTGTCCGCCGCATTCGCGCCGATGTATCAGTTGTTGATTTGGGAAGCCGGCGCCACGGCACTCGCCCTGATCATCATGGGCCTGCTGCTGGTGTGGCGCCACCAGGCCAACATCCGCAAGCTGATGGCCGGCACCGAGAGCAAGCTCGGGCAGAAGGCCGCTGCCCTCGCCAAACCGGCCAAACCGAACCCCTCCACCAAACCCCGCAAGAAACCATGAGCAAGCAAGAAATCGAACGCTTCGACGTCGGCGCCCGCATGTCCGAGATGGCCGTGCACAACGGCGTGGCCTACCTGGCCGGCCAGGTGCCGTCGGACACCAGCGTCGGCATCGAAGGCCAGACGGCCCAGGTGCTGGAAGCCATCGACAAGCTGCTGGAGCGCGCCGGCACCGACAAGAGCAAGATCCTGCGCGCGCAGATCTTCCTGCCCAACCGCGACGACTTCGCCGGCATGAACACCGCGTGGGAAGCCTGGGTCTCGCCCGGCCACACGCCGCCGCGGGCCACCGTCATCGCCGGCCTGGCGCGGGCGGAGTGGAAGGTCGAGATCGTCGTGACCGCCGCGGTCTGAGACCCAGCGTCCGCCCCGGCAAGGGCGGCCACGTCGGCGGCAATGGCGCCCGGCGGGCCGCCCTTTTTGCATCGGGCGGCTGCCAACTGCATGGCGCACAAAACTGCCGCTTGCATGGCTCAGCGCTGCGCTGGCCCCCCGCTTGTTCGAAGTGCCCACCCTTCATCATGGATAAATTCTTGCTGCAGCAGCAGGTGCTGGCACGGCTCGCCGAAGACCTGGAGCAAGCCGAACAGGCAGCACGAACGGCCCATGAAACGGCGACTCACGAAGAGAACATCGCCGAGAACAAATACGACACATTGGGGCTCGAAGCAGCCTACCTGGCCACCGGCCAAGCTCGTCGCGCCGAAGCCATCCGCCAGGCGATTGCCAATTGGCGCCAATTCCGCCCGCGCCCCTACGACGCCAGCAAAGGCATACAGCTCGGCGCGCTGGTCTGCCTCGTCGATGCCGACGGCAGGGAGCAACAGATCTTTCTCGGCCCGGATGGGGGCAGCATGAAGTTGGTCAGTGGCGCTCAGCCGGTGCAGGTCATCAGCAGCGAAGCCCCTCTGGGCCGGGCGATGCTGGGCAAATGCCAGGGGGATGAAGTGTCGCTACAGGTTGCTCCAGGCCGACAGCAGTTTGAGGTGCTGCGGGTTCATTAGGTCGCCAGCGGGTTCACGTCGAACTGGCGGTCCCCATCAAAGCTTGCGCAGCCAGATGTTGCGATACCGGACCAGGTGCCCATGGTCCTGGAGGCGCAGCGGCATTTCGGCATGGGCTCGATAGCTGGGCGTGCCGATGTAGGTGGTGGTGCCCTTGAGCGCGGCGTTGTGCTGCACCAGCACGCCATTCAGCAACACGGTGAGTCGCGCCGGTGAAATGAGCGAACCGTCGGCCGCGAAGCGCGGCGCGGCGTAGATGATGTCGTAGGTGTTCCAGGTCTCGGCAGGCCACGTGGCATTCACGAGTGGCGGGAATTGCTTGTAGATCGACCCCACCATGCCGTTCACGTAGGTCGGGTTCTCGAAGTTGTCGAGGATCTGAACCTCGTAGACATCCTGCAGGAAGACGCCGCTGTTGCCGCGATCCTGATTCACTTTTTCAGCGGGAAGCTTGGGCGTGCACCACTCGACATGCAGTTGAACGTCACCAAAGGATTGTTTGGTCTGGATGTCGCCGCTGCCGGGGTTGACCACCAATTCGCCGTTGTCAATCTTCCAGCCCGCGGCGGCCCCGGTGCTCGCGTTCTTCCATGCGTCGAGGCCCTTGCCGTCGAACAGCACGATGGCGTCCGACGGCGCAGCGCCTGCCGCCGCGCCCGGCGTCACCTTTGGCGGAACCGGGAACCACACCTCTGTCATTGCGGGCGCGGGCGGCATGTCGTCGGTCTCGGTGAGCGCCCGGACCTTGATGTTGCGATAGAAGACCTCGGCGCCCTCGGCTTGAAGCGCGATCCTGCCATGGTCGAGTCTGACCCAGCTGTTCGTGCCGGCATCCCACGACTTGAGTTCGCTGACGCGCATGTTCACGACGCCGTTGACGACGTGTGTGGCGCGATCGCCGCGCACGATGACCTCGAGGGTGTTCCAGCCCGGATACTCGTTGACACGCCCGTGGCGCGTACGGTGGTAGCCCTCGTTCTTGCCGCCCGTGACGGGGACGCCACCGTTTTCGGGCAGTGCATAACGGCCGGTCTTCGGATCGACGAAGCTCGAGGCTTGCGTCGAAACCGCCCACGAATCTCCGGTGTCGCCTTCCTGGATCTGGGCTTCGGCGCTCGCCGGCCAGTCTGACGGCCGCACGCGATGCACGTGATACAGCAGGCCCGCATCGCGCACCTCGTGGAGTCGCGGCGGAAACTTCTTCTCGCCCCATTTGTATTCGAGGCTGATCACGTAGTCCTTGAAGCCAGCGTCGGTGATGATGTACGCGAACGGCTGGGGCGTGCCCGCCACGTGCGTGGGGTACGCGTGGATTTCGCCATTCTTCACTTCGAAGAGGCTGGACGCGGCCGGCGCATCGGCGCCGGCCTTGGATGCGTAGTGCGCCGACCAGCCGCTGAGATCCTTGCCGTTGAAGATGGACCTCCATGCTGCGGCGTTCGCCGCGTTGCCGGCGGCCAAGGCAGCGCCCGCAAACAAACAAATGCCGGCGCACACCAACTTCGACATCCTGTTCATTCTTCACTCCCCGAAATTACGGGCCCGGACGTGCTCCGGCTTTTCCCAACTGCATGGTAGCCATCGCCGACCAGCAGCCATCGTCCCGCAAACAGGGCATGCAACTCAGCAGTACTGCGGCCGTCGATTGGCGGTGACAGGCAGCCGCTGGGCCTCCGCGTTCAGTTCGCCCCTTGGGCGCGCCGCTGCCAGAACGCCACGTCGATCAACTGCTCCGCGCCGGTGCGCGCGTTGACCAGCCAGAACGACCGGCCGTCCGCGCTGATGCGCGCCACCTCGCCCTCAAGCCTCCCAGCACTCACGCGTTGGCCCAGCGCATTGACAGGAAAGCCCGGCTCGCGGGCCAGCGTCAGCAGCGGCGTCACGGCCCGCGTGTCCCCCGCCAGCCGCAGTCGCTGCATCAGCGGCGCCAGCAGCGGGCTGGCCGCATCGGCGGGCGACACGAACAGCAGCAGCTTGGCCTGGGCCCGGCTCAGCGCGACGTTGAGCAGGCGCTGCGCCTCCTCGCCATGCAGGAAGGGCTGGGCACCGTCGGCCGGGTCGAACAGCACGACCGGCGCCTCGCTGCCCTGGGCGCGGTGCACGGTGCTGACGCGCAATTGCTCGGTCAGCCCGCGCGCCCGCAGCCGCTGGCGGATCAGCGCGCGCTGGGCGCGGAAGGGCGTCAGCACGATCAGCTCCTCCGGCTTCCACTCGCCGCTGGCCAGCGCCTGCTCCAGCAGCGCCGCAATCGCCTCGGCCGACTCGCGCCGCACCGGCCCGCGCTCGGCGGCGACCCAGCCGCCGTCGGTCTTCAGCCGGTGCACATGCACGTGGACGTCGGCGGCGATGTCGCCCAACGCGCGTTGCCGTGCGGCCTGCCAGTCGGGCGACGCCGCGGCGTCGGCCGCCACGTGCAGCAGGCCGTCGTAGAACAGCTGGCTGACCAGCTCGCCAATCGGCGGCGCCATGCGCGACTGCTCGTCCAGCAGGGCCACGGACGCACCGGCACGCGGCATCTCCGCAAAGGCCGAGCGGCCCAGCCAGCGGCGTGCGAGGCGGTCGTCGCTGCGCAGCACCGGCGACAGCTGCTGCGGGTCGCCCGCGAACAAGCGCGCACGGCCCAGCGGCATCAGCACCAGGGCATGGGCGAGGCTCACCTGGCTGGCCTCGTCGAACACCAACAGGTCGAACGGCGGCTCGCCATCGGGCTGCAGTTCGCGCAACGTCTTCAGCGTGAAGGCGGCGCGCGTCGTCGTCATGCTGGCGAGGCGGCAGCGCTGCAGCACCTTCAGCGACGCCGCGCGCAGCTCGTCGCGCAGCGCGGCCACGCGGTCGGCCCAGGCCTTCAGCGCGTGGGCGTCACGGGCCGACGGGCGCTGGCTCTCGGCGCGGGCGAGGCGGGCGATGAGGTCGCGGTCCTGCGTCGGAATCAGGTGCTCGCGGCCTTCGTAGGCGGCGGCGTCGAAGCGCGTGCCCAGCCGCTGCACGCTGGCGCGCAACTGCTCGCGCCGGCCTTTCTGCAAGGCCTTGTCGACGGCCAGCGTGGCCTGATCCACGGCCTGGTTGGTGGTGGAAAGCAGCAGCACGCGCCCTTGTGGATGGCGGTCGAGGTACTCAGCCAGCAGCACGCCCAGCGTCGTCGTCTTGCCGGTGCCGGGCGGGCCCCACAGGAAGCCGCTGCTTTGGCTGGTTAGCGCCAGTGCCGCGCGCTGGGCCGGGCGCAGCCAACGGAAGGGCTCGCCGGTCAGCGGCGTGCCGCCGCGCAAGGGCTGCGGGCTCGACAGGTCCGGCAGGCAGGCCAGCGCTGCTTCAGCCCATGGCGTGTCCCACCAGGCATCGGCGACGGCGTTCAGGAAGCGCGTCGGATACAGGCGAATCAGATGCCCGGCCGGCGGCGGCGTGCTGCTGGCGCTCTGCAGCACGAGCTGGTCGTCCTCCGGCACCACGGCCAGCACGCTGGCGCCGCCCTTGCTCGGCGCACCCCACCAGGCCGAGGCGCCGTCCAGGCTGTCATCCAGCAGCGCCTGGGCTGACGCCGCGCCGGGGCGCTGGCCCTCGGCGAACACATAGCCCGGCTCCAGCGTCACCCGCCACAGCACGCCGTCGCGCTCGGCATGCAACACCTTGAAGTCGTAGTACTCGGGCGTGGCCGCCAGCTCGGCGTTCAGGGCCGAACGGAGGTCGGCGAGGCTCATGGATCAGCGAAGGCGAAACAAGGAAGGGCGGGACTGTAAATCCATCCAGCCCCCAAGCCAGGCGAGACGGCCGGCAGCCTGCTGCCCGCGCACTTCTTGACGCCGACCCCCTGCGACCCGGAGAACTATCGAGTGCCGGGCTGAGCGTCGGCCTTGCTGGTGGCAAGCAGCGTCGGCGTGATGGCGAGCGAGAGGTGCTCGGTAGCGACGGGGTCGTCGCGGCCCTGCTCTATCAGCGCCTTGACGCCGTTGCGCGTGATCAGTCGGGGGCGAGAGACGAGGGTCAGGGGATCACCCTTGCTGACCTCGGCCTGCAGTTCGATCTGGTCGTCACCGAGGTCGCGCGCGACGAGGGCGATGGACAGGGTGTCTGGCGTGGGTTTGTCGGGCGTCCCGTTGAACACGACGATGGATCGCTGGCCCAGGCGCACCCTCAGTGTGGGCTGACTGCTGAGCGTCGTGCGCTCGTTGTCCTTGCCGGTGCGATAGCTGATGTCCAGTTTCAGCTCCGCCTGGCGCTCATCTTTCGGGGGCTCGCTTGCCTGCAGGGCATAGCAGAGGCCTGCGGTGGCCAGCAGCGTGAGGCCGAGGACGGTGCTGGCGAAGCGCGGAAGGCGGCGTGCATGGTTCAGCATCTCGATTCTTTCAAGGAGGGGGTGGGCGCTGCCCCAGCGGCTGGCCAGCGGCGCACCGTGCGGCGTGAGGTCGTGGGCCGCGAGCAGCGCGCGGGTGTAAGTGACGAGGGCGCCCCGGCTGGCGGCCCAGCACGACGGCGTCACAGGCCAGCTCCTGGTCGGCCTGCATGCGGCGTGCGGCCAGCCAGGCGAGCGGGTTCCACCAGTGCAGCGCGGTCAGCGCGCAGGCGAGCAGGTTCCAGGCGTTGTCGTGGCGGGCGCGGTGCACGTCCTCATGGGCCAGGATGAGCTGGCGTTCATCCGGTGTGAAGCGGGCCTCGAAGTCGGCCGGCAGCGCCACGCGCGGCCGCCACAGGCCGACGAGGGCCGGGCTGGCGCCGGCTGGCAACAGCGTGCCGTGGCGGGCCAGCCGCCATTGCCGCCAAGCCTGCATGCCGAGCACCAGCGCCGCACCGCCCAGCCAGAGGGTGAGCAGCAGACGCGGCCAGAGGGCCTCGGTGTGCTGCGCGGGCAGCAGCGGCGCGGTGGCCGTGCGGGCCAGTTTGGCGACCGTGACGACCATAGCCAGCGGCTCGGTACCCAGGCTGGGCAGCAGCGGCGTCACCAGCAGCGCTGGCAGCAGCAGCCAGGCGGCGTAGGCGGCGCGGGCGCCGAGGTGCTTCAGCAGCAGCGGGCGCAGTGCCAGCAACAGCAGGGCGCCGAGGCTGAGCAGCAGGGCCTGGCGTTGCAACGCGGGCAGTAGCGTGTCGGTCATGGCGGCGTCAGAAGGTGTTCTTCGGCGGCTGGAAGTCGGCGGGCATCGCGGTGGGTGTCAGCTCCATCACGAACTTCTGATCCGAATCGGAGCGGCCGATCTCGATGCGCGCCTTCTGGCCCCACGCCGACATGACGCCGGGACGACCCAGTTCGACGGCGGGTTCCCCGTGGCTGATCTGCGTCCTGATCGCCGCCGAGTCGCCGGCCTTCTTCGGCCAGAGCGTGATCGACAGCGGCTCCTTCGTCCAATCGGGCCCGTCGCCGGGCAGGCCTATGCCTTTGAGCAGCACCGTCACGCGTTCACCATCGCGGCCGATCACGCGGGCCTCGACGGTGGACTTGGAACCGCCCTGGCTGCGCTCGACCTTCAGTTGCATCTCGATGTAGCCGGCGCCTGCTGCCGTGGGTGGGGCTTCCGCCGCATAAACCACCGCGGAGGCGATGGTCATGCCGGCTGCAAGCAGCAGCGCGGCGCGGCGATTCAGGGGCAGGGGACGATTCAGCATGGCAATCCTTTCGACGAGGGGATGGGCGGTGCCCCAGTGGCTGGCCAGTGGCGCGGCGTGGGGCGTGAGATCGTGGGCAGCGAGCAGGGCGCGGGTGTAGTCGGCGCGCGCCTGTGGCCGGGCGGCCAGCACCGTGGCATCGCAGGCCAGCTCCTGGTCGGCCTGCATGCGGCGCGCGGCCCACCAGGCGAGCGGGTTCCACCAGTGCAGGGCCGTCAGCGCACAGGCCAGCAGGTTCCAAAGGTTGTCCAGCCGGTCGCGGTGCACCTGCTCGTGGGCGAGGATGAGTTCGCGCTCTGCGGCGGAGAAGCGCTGTTCGAAGTCTGCCGGCAGCGCCACATGGGGCCGCAGCAGGCCGACGAGGGCGGGGCTGCTGCCGGCGGGCAGGCGCTCGCCGAGACGTTCGAGCCGCCATTGCCGTTGCGTCTGCAGCCCGACGACGAAGCCCGTGCCGGCCAGCCAGAGCGCCAGCCACAGGCCTGCCGTGGACGTGGCCGGCGCCGGCAGTGCGGGGAGTGCTTGCGTCGCTGACATGCCGGCGGCTTGCAGCACGACCTTCAGCGGTTCCTGTGCCGGCCGCGGCAGCGCGGGCGCGAACAGCAGCGCCGGCACCAGCAGCCAGGCCGCGTAGGAGGCACCGGCCCCCAGCCGCCGCTGCAGCGGCCGGCGCAGCGCCCACAGCAAGGCGATGCCCAGGCTCAGCAGCAGGGCCTGATGCAACAGCACGGCGAGCAGCGCCTCACTCATGCCCCTGCTCCTTCAGCAGCGCCTTCAGCGCCTCGACGTCCTCGGGCTTGAGCTTTCGCTCCGACGCGAACTGCGCCACCAGCGGCGCCAGGCGCCCGCCGAACAGCCGGTCGATCAGCGACAGGCCGGTGTCGGCCACCCAGGCGTCCTGCGGCACGGCTGGGGCGTAGAGGAAGCGCCGGCCGTCGCGCTCGGCGGTCACGGCGCCCTTGTTCAGCAGGCGGTTCAGCAGCGTCTTCACGGTGGCGAGCTGCCAGCCCTGGCGCGGGCCCAGCGTGGCGGCGATCTCGTCGGCACCCTGGGGTGAGCGGGCCCAGAGTTCCTGCATGACGAGGGCTTCGGCCTCGCTGATGGGCGGTGGAGGGTTCTTCATGATTACGTGTGTAAACGATGTTCAATGATTACGCTTGTAAACGATGCTGTCAAGCCAGGTTTTGTCATGGCCGCGCCATATCGACGGCCTAGCCTGCCGGCTTTCAGCCGGGAGCCATCGTGGGCCATATCGAAGACGAGCTGGTGAAGCGCATTCATCGCGACCTGCAGGACGATTTCGACGAGGAGCTGGAGCTCGAACTGGAGGATCGCGACTACGGCGTGACCGACGGCGATCTGCCCGCTGACGCCTCCACCGAGCGCAAGCGCTACTTCCGCGAGCTGTTCCGGCTGCAGAGCGAGCTGGTGAAGCTGCAGGACTGGGTGCAGCACACGGGCCACAAGGTCGTCATCCTGTTCGAGGGCCGCGACGCGGCGGGCAAGGGCGGCGTCATCAAGCGCATCACGCAGCGGCTGAACCCGCGCGTCTGCCGCGTCGCCGCGCTGCCGGCGCCCAACGACCGCGAGCGCACGCAGTGGTATTTCCAGCGCTATGTGTCGCACCTGCCGGCGGCCGGCGAGATCGTGCTGTTCGATCGCAGCTGGTACAACCGCGCCGGCGTCGAGCGCGTGATGGGCTTCTGCACCGACGAACAGTACGAGGAGTTCTTCCGCTCGGCCCCGGAGTTCGAACGCATGCTGCAGCGCTCGGGCATCCAGCTCATCAAGTACTGGTTCTCGATCAGCGACGACGAGCAGCGCATCCGCTTCCTGGGCCGCATCCACGACCCATTGAAGCAGTGGAAGTTGAGCCCGATGGACCTCGAGTCGCGCCGCCGCTGGGAGGCCTACACGGTGGCCAAGGAGGTCATGCTGGAGCGCACCCACACGCCCGACTCGCCCTGGTGGATCGTCAAGGCCGACGACAAGAAGCGCGCGCGGCTGAACTGCATCAGCCATCTGCTCAAGCAGATGCCCTACGAGGAAGTGCCGCACGCCGACATCGAACTGCCGGCCCGTGAGCGCCGCGAGGACTACGCCCGCAACCCGGTGCCGGACGACCTCATCGTGCCCGAGGTCTATTGATCGGCGTCTAGCATCGGGGGCGTGGTCCCACGTTCCCTGCTCGTCGTCATCGCGCTGGCCGCCGCGGCCTCCTGGGCGTGGCGCAGCCATGTGTCGGCCAACGACGGCGAACTTCTGGCGCAGCGCGTGCAGCCGGGCGACATCCGCATGCTCTCGTCCGAGACCTGCGGCTGGTGCACGGCCGCGCGGCGCTGGATGCGCAGCGAGGGCGTGGCCTTCGAGGAATGCTTCATCGAGCGTGACGCGCAGTGCGCGGCCGATTACCAGGCGCGTGGCGACCAGGGCACGCCGACGTTGATCGTGCGTGGGCACACGGTCGTCGGCTTCGACCGTGAGCGGCTGATCGAGCTGGTCAGCGGCGAGGCGCCGCCACGTCGTTGAACAGCTCCTCGCATTCGGCGTTCAGCAACCGGGCGACGTCGATGGCGGGTGCGGCGGCGGGCGCGACGGCTTCCGGTGCCGGCGCTGCACCGGGCGCAGCCGCCTCACCATACAGCGCATCGAAGAAGCACCCCATCACATGCGACACGCCACGCTCCGTCACCTCGCGCAGGTCGCCCTGCAGGTACTGGCCGAAGGAGGCCACGTGGCTGACGATCTCGAAGGACGGGAAGTACAGCACGCCGTCGTCCTCGGGCACGAACTCGCCGCAGGCCGAGCGCAGCGTCGCCTTGGAGTGGCTGGACGCCAGCAGCACATGCTGGCCGGCGTGCGTGGCCACTAATGGCACGGGCGACACGGTCAGGATCAGCCGGCCCGCCGGGTTGGCCTGCAACTGCAGCGCGCGCAGCCGGCGCAGGTCGGCCAGCACGTCGGCATGCGTCAGGTTGCGGAACTTGTGCAGCGCCGGGTCCCAGTCGCCCTTGGCTGTGCCGGGGCAGACGGGGTAGGTGTGGCCCGCCTCGGCGTGGAACCAGGTCTCGGTCAGGCCCAGCGTGAAGACGAACACGTCGCAGGCCTGCAGCATGTGCCGCACGCGCCCCAGGTGGTAGCGGCGGTCGGCGCGGGCATGGGCGAGGTTGTCGAAGCCGTCGGCCACGGCATTGGGGCGCAGCAGGTCGTAGACGCGGCCGTCCTGCTCGACGTAGTCGTCGATGGGCGGGCGCTCGCCCAGCGCCTGCTCCAGCAGCTCCACCATCTGCCGCGAGCTGTAGACATTGCCGTAGCGGGCCGAGAAGCTGTCGTAGTCCTTCACGTCGCGGCCGGCGGCGAGCTGCAGCGGGTGGGCCTGCTCCGCCACGAAGGGCTGCAGGCCGCGCTTGCGCATGTGGCGGGTGATGTGCTGCGCGAAGCAGCTGCCGGCCGTGGCGACGCTGGCGTCGCGCGCGAGGCGGAACTTCGGCGTGCCGACGAGGTCGATGTCGCGCCAGGCCGTGTCGCTGACGGCGCGGCGCCAGAACGCCCGGTCGGGTTGCTGCTGGTAGGGGTGCATCGTCGGCCTCAGTTCAATGTGCGCAGCTGCTCGGCGACGAGGGCGCCATAGGCCTCGTTGCCGTGGGTGCAGCCCAGCGTGTACTCGTCGCGCAGCGCGCCGCGGGCATCGCAGGCGGCGGCCGGCGCGTCCAGGCAGCTGATGCCCAGCGGCGCCAGCTGCGCGCGCAGCAGCTCGCAATACAGGCCGTAGTACTTCATGCGGATGTCCAGCGGTGTGATGCCCTGCGTCGCCAGCAGCTGGCCGAACACCTCGGGCCAGGCGCGCATGCGGTCCTCGTTGGCATGCGGCGGCGGCGGCAGCACATGCGTGATGGCGAGCTGCGGGTGGCGGATGCGGATCATCATCAGCTGCGCCAGCGTCTGCTGCAGCAGGCCCAGCAGCTGGGCCTCGATGACGGCGACGGGCAGGGGCTGGAAGCCCTCGCGCAGCGGCGCGCCACTGCCGCGCGGCCAGACGAAGTCGCAGGGCCGGGCATCGGCCAGCAGCGACACCGACGAATGCTCGTTGCCGCCGAGGAAGGAGATCAGCCTTGCAGCGCCCGACTCGATGTGGTCCAGCAGCTCGACATAGCCGGGGCTGGCGGCCACGGTGCGCTGGCCGTTGTTCATCTGGATGACGGCGCGCCAGCCGGAATTGGGCGGGATCAGGTGCTGGCGCAGCCCGGGCAGGCCCGGTGCATCCACGGGCGTAAAGCCGGGCGCGGCGCTGTGGCCGGCCCAGGCCTGGTGGGAGATGCCGCTGTCGGGCGTCAGCGCCCGCAGCACGCTGATCGCATGGCTCATGCCGAGGAGATAGATCATCGCGGGCATTCTCCTCACCCGCCCGCGGCGCGAGCAAGGGAAGAGCCCCGGCGCGGGGGCGCAATTCGGCCGAGCCGAGACGTCAGAGCTGACTCAGCAGCGCTGGCGACTCGGCTCGGCGATGGTGGGAATCAAAGGCGTCATTCGCATGTCGTTCAGACGCCCGGTTCAGACGCGCTTCGTGCTGGTCCTGGCGGCGGCCAGCGTGGCGTTGCGCAGCAGCGTGGCTTCGCTGTAGCCGGTGACGACGACGCGCGGCAGCTGGGCCACTTCACGCACGGCGGTGCCGGTCACGACGACGCGGGGCAGTTGCGCGACTTCCCGCACGGCCTTGCCGGTGACGACGACGCGTTCCAGCTTGACGACATCCTGCGGTGCGGCGCTGGCGGCCACGGAGAAGGTCAGGCCGGCAACGGCGGCGACGACGGCGGTGAAGAGGGTGTCTTGCAGGTTCATGATGGACTCCGTTCGGTGGGTTTCGAACCGCGTGATTGCTTGTTCGATGGAGTCAGTTTCGGCAAAGCACCGGGGCGCTTCCAGGCGCCTGCGATCAAGCGCGGGCGGCGCTGGATGAACTGCAAGAAGGCCGGACGAACCGCGGGAAAGCCCGCAATCAGTCCAGCTGCAGCCCCAGCCGCGCCAGCTCGCCCCGCCCCTGGCGCACCAGCACGGGCTCGTCGCCCTGGCTGAGGTCCAGCACCGTCGTGGGCTGGGCTGGGCAGGCGCCGGCGTCCAGCACGAAGGCGAGCTGGCGATCCAGGCGGGCGCAGACGTCGGCGGCGTCGTTCATCGGCTCGCCGTCGCCGGGCGGGATCAGCGTCGTCGACAGCAGCGGCTCGCCCAGCAGCGCGAGCAGCTCCTGCGTCACGCGGTGCTCGGGCACGCGCAGGCCGATGGTGCGGCGGCTGGGGTGGGAGAGGCGCCGCGGCACTTCCTTGGTGGCCGGCAGGATGAAGGTGTAGGCGCCGGGCGTGGCCAGCTTCAGTAGCCGGTACTGGCGGTTGTCCACCATCGCATAGGTGGCCAGCTCCGACAGGTCGCGGCACAGCAGCGTCAGGTGGTGCTTGTCGTCCACGCCGCGCACGCGCCGCAGCGCCTCGGCGGCGGACTTGTCGTTCAGGTGGCAGACGAAGGCGTAGCTGGAGTCCGTCGGCACCGCGCCGATGCCGCCGGCCTGCAGCATCTGCACGCACTGGCGCAGGAAGCGCGGCTGCGGGTTGTCGGGGTGGACTTCGAAAAGCTGGGCCATGGCGGTATCCGTGGACGCTAGCGTAACCGGGCAATGCGTGTGCCGATGTCATCCGTCCGCGGCGCGGGACGTTGTCTGACTTGGGGGCATTCCCCGACAGCCGTACCGTTGCACCATGCCGCGCTTCATCCGTCACGACGTGCATCCGCTCAATCCGCAGGCGCGGCTGCTGCAGTACTTCGCCACGCAGATTCGTGCGGGCGCCGTCGTCGCGGTGCCGTCGGCCGCCGGCTATGTGCTGGTCTGCCGGCTGGACGACAAGTCGGCCACCGGCCGCTTGCGCCGCTGCGCTGACCCCGACGAGCGCTCGCCCGCCGCACTGCTGTGCCGCGACCTCGCCCAGGCCGCCGGTCATCTGCACATCGACGACCGCGCCTACCGCGTGCTGCGTGCGTCCGCCGACGGCAGCCAGGCCTTTGCGCTGCGCGCCAACCGCCACGTGCCGCGCCGCGTGGCTGCGGCGGCCGGCGGCATCGTGCTGCTGCACTTCGGTGGCCACGCGGCGCTGCAGGCGTTGCTGGAGTTGCTGGACGAGCCGCTGCTGGTGGCCCTGCCGCCGAGCGTGGCGCAGGAAATCGACGCGCTGCCGGCCGCGTGGCTGGGCGTCATCGACGCCGCGGTGGACGCTGGCGCATTGCCCGATGCCGGACTGCCCGACGTGGTGGATCTGGACGGCCTGCTGCAGGCCCGCCCCAGCCTGTCGCGCTGGCTGAGCCCCGCGCCCGCGCTGGCCTACTGAATCCGGTCCGCCAGCTCCGCCCACACCGGCGTCAGCCGGCCGGCCAGCGGCGGCAGCGCGCCGAGGTCGATGCGGCTTTCCTCGGGGCAGTGGAAGTCCGAGCCGCGCGAGGCCAGCAGGCCGAATTCCTCGGCGGTGTTGGCGTACTGCTCGAACTCGGCCGGCGTGTGGCTGCCGGTGACGACCTCGATGCCGCGCCCGCCGTGGGCGATGAACTCGGTGATCAGCGCGTATTCCTCGATGGGCGTGAAGTCGTAGCGGCCCGGGTGGGCGATGACGGCGATGCCGCCGGCGCGCGTGATCCAGCCCACCGCGTCCTTCAGCGCCGCCCACTTGTGCGGCACGAAGCCGGGCTTGCCTTCGGTCAGGAAGCGGCGGAACACCTCCGGGATGTCGCTGCAATGGCCGGCGTCGACGAGGAAGCGCGCGAAGTGGGTGCGCGAGATCAGGTCGGGGTTGCCGACGTACTTCAGCGCGCCCTCGAAGGCGCCGGGGATGCCGGCCGCGGCCAGGCTGGCCGCCATCTCGCGGGCCCTCGGCCCGCGGCCGCCGCGCGTGGCCCTGAGACCTTCGATGATCTCCGGCGCCTCATGGTCGAAGCCCAGGCCGACGATGTGCACGACGCGGCCGGCGAAGCTGACCGAGATCTCGGTGCCGGTCAGGTAGGCCAGGCCATTGGCCTTGGCCGCCGCGATGGCGCGCGCCTGGCCGCCGATCTCGTCATGGTCGGTCAGCGACCACAGCTGCACGCCACCCGCCCTGGCCCGCTCGGCCAGCGCCTCGGGCGTCAGCGTGCCGTCCGAGACGACGGAGTGGCAGTGCAGGTCGGCATTGAGGGCGGCATCGAGGTTCACGGCCCGATTCTCGCAGGCCGACCATGCCGGCCCCGGCGCCAGGGGTTACAGGCGGAAAGCGTTGACGGTCTCGTCCATGCCCTGCGCCTGGGCCCGCAAGCTGTCAGCCGACGCGGCGGCCTGCTCCACCAGCGCGGCGTTCTGCTGCGTCATCGCGTCGATGGCGCGCACGGCCGCGCCCACCTCGGTGGCCTGCTCTGACTCGGCGCGGGTCTGCTCGGCCATGCTGTGGATCAGCGCGCTCATGTCGCGCACCCTGCCGAGGATGGCGTCCACCGCGCCACCCGCCTCGGCGGCCTGGGCCGTGCCGGCCTCCACGCGCTCGACGGACTGCTGGATCAGCGTCTTGATCTCGCGCGCCGCCGTCGCGCTGCGCTGGGCCAGGGCCCGCACCTCGCTGGCGACGACCGCGAAGCCGCGGCCCGCGTCGCCGGCCCGGGCGGCCTCGACGGCGGCGTTCAGCGCCAGGATGTTGGTCTGGAAGGCGATGCCGTCGATGAGGCCGGTGATGTCGGCGATGCGGCGGCTGGCGTCGGCCATGCCCTGCATGCTGCCCACCACGTCGCCGACGACGCGGCCGCCCTGCGTCGCGACGTCGGCGGCCGAGCCGGCCAGCGTCTCGGCGTGGCGCGCGGCCTGGCTGCTGTGGCGCACGGCGTCGGTCAGCGCCTGCACATGCGACGCGGTCTGTTGCAGGCGCGCGGCGGCCTGCTCGGTGCGATGGGCCAGGTCCTGGTTGCCCACGGCGATCTCCTGGGCCGCGGTGCGGATGCCGCCCGCGTCGGCGTGGATGCGCTCCACCAGCCCGCGCAGGCGCTGCTGCATATGGCCCAGCGCCGTCAGCACACGGCCCAGTTCGTCGCTGCGACCCTGCGGAACGGCCTGGCTGAGGTCGCCGGCCGCGATGCGCTCGGTCACCTCCACCATCTGGCGCACGGGCAGCAGCAACTGGCGGATGGCGCGCAGCATCAGCCACAGCATGACGGCCAGCGCGGCGGGCAGCAGCACGAGCAGCGCGTTGCGGCGGTGGGTGGCGCGCTCGGCGCGGGCCGACAGGCCGGCGTCCAGCGCCTGCATCACCTGGGCGCTGAGCCTGGCCTGCAGCGCGCCGGCCTCGGCCAGCCTCGCGGCCAGCTGGTCCAGCGGGTAGTTCACGTCGCGGGCGGCGGCGTCCAGCGTCTGGTCGACCTGCTCGCGCTGGGCCTTGGCGCTGCCGAGCAGTGGCGCCAGGCGCTGGTTGAGTTCGCTCAGCCCGGCCTTGTCGGCCTGCAGCGCGAGCAGCAGGCTCTGCTGCATCTGCGCCGCCTGTTCGCGGTAGCGGGTGTGGGCGATGGACATGCGCGCGGTGTCGTCGACGGCGGCAGCGCGGGCCAGCGCGGCCAGCTCGGAGAGTGCGTCCTGCACGCGCGGCGCGGCCTGCAGGCCGGCGTCGATGGCGAAGCGCGACGCCGCGTCGGCATCCAGCAGCAGGCCGGTGCCGGCGTTCAGTTCCGCGATGGCGGCGAAGGCCGCGTCGGCAAGTGCCGATTGCGCGGCCAGCAGGCGCGGCACGTCCAGCGGGCCATCGGCCAGGGCCTTGGCGAGCTGGGCCTGCTGCCGTCGCAGCGCGGCGACCTGCTCGCGCTGCCCGTCGGCCAGCGCGGCGGGCAGGCCGTCGGCCAGCGCGGCGTCAAGGGCCGCCATCGAGGCCGCGGCGGCTTCGGCCGCAGCAATGGCCTGAGACCTGCTGTCGGGTCTGGTCGACAAGGCCTCGGCGGCCAGGCTGCGCTGATCCTGCAGCCGGGCCAGCACGGCCTGCCAGGCGAGGTTGGCGGGCAGCGCGCGGTGCTGCTGGGTGGCGGTGTCGAGCTGCTGGGCATAGCCGCGCAGCAGCAGCGCGCCGGGCAGGGCGCCGAGCAGCAGCGACAGGCAGGCGACGACGGCGAGCCGCGTGCGCAGGCTCCAGGGGTGGGTGAGGTACAGCATGGCGATGGGGATGGCCGCGGCGTTGCGGCCGGGAGGGATCAGGCCGCCAGCAGCGCGCGCTGCGGCATGCGGCGGTCGACGAAGAAGCGGCTGCCGCCGGCGCGGCCCTTGACGACGCGCTTGGGCTCGGCGAGCGCCGCGCTCAGCGCGCGGGCGCTGTCGTAGCTGCCCGGCATGTGCAGCACGGCGCCGGCCGAGAAGGTGGGCAGCGGGTGGAAGCTGGGCTGGTTCTGGCGGTTCAGCGTCACATAGCCGCCGGCGGCCAGGTGCTCGGCGGAAAAGAAGCTGCGCACGCCGGCGTCGAAGGCCTCGCAGATGCGCGTCAGCCGCGCCTCCCAGTCGGCGCTGCCCAGCACCATGACGAAGTCGTCGCCGCCGATGTGGCCGACGAAATCCAGCTGCGGGTCGGCGGCCTGCGTCAGCACGCGGGCGGCGAGGCGGATGATGTCGTCGCCGGTGCGGTAGCCGTAGACATCGTTGAAGGGCTTGAAGTGGTCGATGTCCCACACCACCGCCGCGAAGGTCTCGCCGGCCTCGATGAGGCGGTCCAGGTGGTGGTCGACGGGCACGTTGCCGGGCAGCAGCGTCAGCGGGTTGGCGTAGCGCGCTGCGTGCACCTGCAGGTCGGACACCGCCTTCAACAGGTCCGAGCTGCGGCCCGAGCCGAAGTAGCTGCCGTCGCGCGTGACGATGAAGCCGTCGATGAGCAGGCGCTCGTCGAGGTTGGCCAGGCCGTCGCTCATCGCGCGCAGCGGCGTGGCGACGTCGAACACCAGCGGGTTGCGGTCCATCAGCTCGACGCAGCTGCGCTTGTCGAAGATGTCCATGAAGTAGCGCTCGGTGCTGCGCTTGAGCACGTGCAGCGAGCGCAGCACACCGATGGGGCGCTGTGATTCGTCCAGCACGGGGATGGCCAGCAGCTGGTCGTCGGCGTGGAAGAGGTCGATGACGCTGCGGCAGTTGGTGGCCGGCGTGACGGTGAGGCCCCGGCGCGCCAGCTGCGAGGCGCTGGTGATGGCACCTTGGGCCAGCGGCAGGGCCAGGTCGTTCTGCAGCAGGCGTGGCTGGGCGGCGGTGGCGAGCCGCCCGCTCCACTGTGCGCTTAAGCTGGCGCGCGGCGTGGCGCTGGGGCGTGCGAACAGATAGCCCTGGCAGATGGTCAGGCCCAGGCGGCGCAGCACGTCCAGGTCGGGCTCCTGCTCCAGCCCTTCGGCGACGACCTCGCAGCCGCTGGTGACGGCCATCTCGACGATGGAGCGCACGAACTGCTGCTTCAGCGGCTCCTGCGCGATGCCGTCGATGAAGTGGCGGTCGATCTTGACGAAGTCGGGCCGCATCTCCATCCAGCGGCGCAGCGACGCGAAGCCTTCGCCGAGGTCGTCCAGCGCGACGCGGAAGCCCCGCTCGCGCAGCGCCTGCAGCGCGTCGTCGAGCCGGGCCAGGTCTTCGATGGGGCGGGTTTCGGTCAGCTCGATGACAACGCGCGACGTCGGCAGGCCCAGCGCGGCCAGCTGTGCGGCCAGCCGGCCGGCGTGCTCGCGCGCACCCAGCAGCGTGTCGGCCGTCATGTTGAGGAAGAGCTGGCCCGGCAGGCCCAGTTCCTTGAAGCGCCGGGTGGCGCGCTGCACGATGAGGTGCTCCAGCTGCACCAGCCGGCCCAACCGGGCGGCGGCTTCGAAGAGGACGAGCGGGGAGTGCAGAGGGCCGTTGGCCGGGCCGCGGGTCAGCGCCTCGAAGCCGTAGATTTCGGCACGGTCGATGGCGACCAGCGGCTGGAAGTGGATGTCGAAACTGCGCTGCTCGATCAACTGATCGAGCGCGTCGGCAAGGGGGTCGGGCGCGTGGTCGCGCATGGGAGGCTCCGGGTCAGCCGCAACTGCGAGACATCCGCAGGTGCTGGCGTTGCGGATTCTTGAAACGTCTGGTGACAGGTCGGTGACGTTGCCCGGCCAGGCCTGCCGGCCCGAGAACTAAGTCACACCCGAGCGGGTTGGGGCACGCGCTTGCACGGCACACCGGTTGCCCAGCGTCCGCGCCGGTGGCCAGCGCGGGTCCCCGCCCACCGGCTTGCGTCCCGGGGCCAAGGAGTCATCCCATGAGCAAGAGATGGACGGCATTCCTGCTGTCGCTGCTGCTCGGCGCCACCGCTTGGGCGGCACCGGAGCATTTCCAGATGCGCGTCGTCACCAGCGGCCTGCAGGGCCCGCACAACATGATGCGCGGGCCCGACGGCAAGCTTTGGCTGACCGAGCTCACGGGCCGGCGCGTGCTGCGCGTGGACCCGGCCAGTGGCGCGGTCGACGCGCTGGCCCAGGTGAGCGACGCCGTGCACACGAAGAACGCCGACGGCAGCGAGGCGCAGGACGGCCTGCTCGGCCTGGCGCTGGACCCGGCGCTGATGCAGGGCCGTGGCCGCGATTTCGTCTACGTCTCGCTGACGGTTGCCACGCCGGCCGGCAACCGCACCGTGATCCGCCGCTACCGCTACGACGGCCGTGCGCTGGTCGACCCGCTGGATGTGCTGCAAGGCCTGCCGTCGGCGCTGGACCACCAGTCCGCACGCCTGCTCTTCGGACCCGACGGCAAGCTGTATTACTCGATCGGCGACCAGGGCGCGAACCAGGGCGTGTACCGCTGCGTGCCCAACGAGGCGCAGGTGCTGCCCACGGCCGCCGAGGTGGCGGGCAGCGACTGGCGCCACTACAAGGGCAAGGTGCTGCGCATCGACCTGGACGGCGGCATTCCGGCCGACAACCCGGTGCTGGGCGGCGTGCGCAGCCATGTGTGGGCCTGGGGCATACGCAACACGCAGGGCATGGCCTTCGGCCCGGGCCAGCGACTCTACGCCACCGACCATGGCCCGAACAGCGACGACGAGGTCAACCTCATCGAAGCCGGCCGCAACTACGGCTGGCCCAACGTCGCCGGCTACCGTGACGACTCCGGCTACCGCTACGCCGCCTACGCCCAGGCGCCGAACTGCGAGCAGCTCAAAGACCCGGCGCGCAACGGCCTGGTCACGCCACCCGGCGTGCCGGTGTACGACGAATCGTCGTTCGACGACCCGGCCTTCACGCCGCCCCTCACCACCTTCTACACGGTCGGCAACGACTTCGACTTCCAGGACCCGAAGTGCGCGCCCGACCTGTACTTCATCTGCTGGCCCACGGTGGCCCCTTCGTCGGTGACGTACTACGAAGGCGGCCCCGGTGGCCTGCCCGGCTGGGGCCGTTCGCTGCTGGTGACGACGCTCAAGAAGGGCGAGGTCCTGCAGCTGCGGCTGGACGCCACGGGCACGCGGGTGATCGGCAAGCCCAAGGCGCTGCTGCGCACGCAGAACCGCTACCGCGACCTCGTCGTCGACCCCGACCGGCGCACGCTTTACGTGGCCACCGATCCCTCGGGCCTGGCGAGCACCGACGACGGCGCCCCGACGAAGACGCTGGCGAACCCGGGGGCCATCCTCGCCTTCACTTACAAGCCATCGCTCACGCCGCGGCCTCGATGACGTATTGCACGCGTTGCTGGCCCTGCCACTCGTCCAGGCTCAGCCGGTAGGCCAGCGTGACGCGCTCCGGCAGCATGTCCACATGGTTGAACCAGATCGCGTCGATGAGCCTGCCGGCCTGGCGCAGCCTGAGCTTGAGGTGCTTCTCGCCGACGAGGCGCTGCGAGACCAGCTCGAAGCGGTCGCAGAACACCGGTGCCTCGAAGCCCTGGCCCCAGACCTGGGCATCCAGCAGCCGCGCCGTCTCGGGCGTGGCGAAGTCGGCGGATAGGGCGCCGTCGTGGCGCAGCGTGCGGGTCAGGTCCTGCTCGTTCAGCCATTCCTCGGCGACGCGCGCGAAGGCCAGCGCAAAGCGGTTCACGTCGTCGACGGCCAGCGTCGCGCCGGCCGCCATCGCATGGCCGCCGAATTTGGCCAGCAGCTCGGGTTCGCGCTTGCTGACGAGGTCCAGCGCATCGCGCAGATGGAAGCCCGGGATGGAGCGGCCCGAGCCCTTCAGATTGCCGTCCGCGCCGCGCGCGAACACGAAGGTGGGGCGGTGCACGCGGTCCTTGATGCGCGACGCGACGATGCCGACGACGCCTTCATGGAAGTCGGCGTCGAACAGCGCGACGGCGGGAGGCAGTTCGCCCTGCAGCGCCTCGACGAGGGCATCCAGCCTCGCCTCGGCCATCTCGCGCATGCCGCTCTCGATCTCGCGGCGCTCGCGGTTGATGGCGTCCAACTGGGTCGCCAGCTGCAGCGCGCGCTCGGGGTCGTCGGTCGTCAGCGCCTCGATGCCCAGCGTCATGTCGGACAGCCGGCCGGCGGCGTTGATGCGCGGGCCGAGTGCAAAGCCGAGGTCGAAGCCCTGGGCCTTGGACGCATCGCGCTTGGAGGCCGAGAACAGCGACATGACGCCCGGCTGCGCGCGGCCGGCGCGCATGCGCTTCAAGCCCTGCGCGACGAGGCGACGGTTGTTGGCGTCCAGCTTCACGACGTCGGCGACGGTGCCGAGCGCGACGAGATCCAGCAGGCCGTCCAGCCGTGGCACCTCCGTGAACGCGCCACGGGTTCGGAGTTCCGCCCGCAGGCCCATCAGCACGTAGAAGGCGACGCCGACGCCGGCCAGCGACTTGCTCGCGAACGTGCAGCCCGGCTGGTTGGGGTTGACTATTGCCGAGGCGTCCGGAACGACGACCGCACCGTCGACGACGGCCGGCAGGTGGTGGTCGGTCACCAGCACCTTGAGCCCCTTCGCGCGCGCGTGGGCCACGCCGGCAAGGCTGGCGATGCCGTTGTCCACCGTCACCAGCAGCTGCGGCCGCTGCTCCAGCGCCAGGTCGACGATGGTGGGCGTGAGGCCGTAGCCGTGCACGGCGCGGTCGGGCACGACGTAGCCGAGCTGCTCCGGCTGCGCGCCCAGCAGGCGCAGGCCGCGCAGCATGACGGCGCAGGCGGTGGCGCCGTCGCAGTCGTAGTCGGCGACGATGACGAGGCGCTCGCCGCGCTGGAGGGCGTCGGCCAGCAGCGTCGAGGCTTCGGGCAGGCCCTTGAGGCCGGATGGCGGCAACAGTTGGGCGAGGTTCTCGTCGAGCTCGGCGGGCTCGCGCACACCGCGCGCGGCCAGCAGCCGGGCCAGCAGCGGCGCAATCCCGGCCTGTTCCAGCGCCCAGGCGGTGCGCGGATTCACTTCTCGTTCGACAAGCTTCACAGCGCCTCCAGCACCGCAGCCACGTCGGTCGACTTGAACCGGCGCTTGAGCTTTTCCACCAGCGACAGCGGCTGCGCCGTGAAACGACGCGCGAAGCGTTCGCCGCTGAGCGTCAGGCTGGTCAACTCTTTGGACAGCGGGCCGGCGTCCAGCCGCTGCCAGGCCTCGGCCCAGGCGGCGAGGTCGCCGTTCAGCAGCGGTTCGGTCAGGCGAGCGTCGACGACCACATCGGTCCTGCGGCCATTCGAGCGGCCGATGTCGCCGATCCACACCGAGTTGACGACCGGCTCGCCGCGCGCCTCGCGTTCCTCGTTCAGTGCATGGCCGTGCAGCAGCATCTGCGCCTCGTTCTGCCAGCGGCGCAGTGTGCGGCTCTCGGGCAGCCAGGGCTCGATGTGCTGGCCGGCGGCGCGCTCGAAGCTGGCGGCGCTCAGGCCGTCCAGCGCCGTCGCATGGGCTATGGCCCAGCGGGTCGCGTCCAGCAGCCGCCACTGCCAGCCCTCGCTGTCGGGCCACAGCTCGCGCAGCAGCGCGGCGAAGCGGGCCGCGTCGGACTCCGACAGGTTCAGCGCCGCGGGCGGCAGCACGTCCACGCCGTCGGTGCCGACGGCCAGGTGCACCGGCGTCATCAGCGCCCAGTTCAGCTCGGGCCCGGCATCCACGGCCCAGGCCGCCGCGCTCGGCTCCGCCTGGCCGCGCAGCGCGGCGAGGGCCAGCTGGTGCGGTGGCTGGGGCGAGAACTCGTCGCTGCCCCAGGTCTCGGTGGGGCTGAGCCGGGCCAGTTGCGCCGAAAGGTTGGGCAGGGCCAGGCTCGCAAACGCATGCCGGGCGGCCTCGTCCAGCGCGCTGGCATGGGGAATCATCAGATGCATGGCCCGGATTATCCGAACTGCCAAAAGTCCGCCCGCCGGCTCATACGGCTGTCATAAAGCGTTCATACACTTTTCATCATGACCGCTGCCAATCCACCGGCTCCGCTGAAGCTGCTCAACCGCGAACAGGCCATCCTCGAGTTCAACCGCCGCGTGCTGGCCCAGGCCCAGCGCGAGGACGTGCCGCTGCTGGAGCGGCTGCGCTATGTGTGCATCGTGTCGAGCAACCTGGACGAGTTCTTCGAGGTGCGCTTCGCCGACATGCTGGAGGCCGCGCGTGACCCGCTCAGCACGGTGACCGGCCAGGACGTCGACCGCGTCGGCCGCGCCGCGCACACGCTGATCGACGAGCAGTACCACGTCTTCAACGAGCAGTTGATGCCGCTGCTGCTGAAGCAGCGCATCGTCATCCTGAACCATGCCGACCGCGACCCGGCGCAGCGCCAGTGGGTGGGCAAGTTCTTCGAGCGCGAGGTCAAGCCGCTGCTGGTGCCTGTGGGCCTGGACCCGGCCCACCCCTTTCCGCAGGTGGCCAACAAGTCGCTGCACTTCATCGCGCGGCTGTCGGGCAAGGATGCCTTCGGCCGCGACAACCGCATCGCCATCGTCAAGGTGCCGCGCGTGCTGCCGCGCGTCATCAAGCTGCCGGCCAATCTTTCAGATGGCCGCCAGGCCTTCGTGCTGCTGACCAGCGTCATCCGCGCCCACCTGGAAGAGCTCTTCCCGGGCCGCAAGGTCGAGGCCTTCTCGCAGTTCCGTGTCACGCGCGACTCCGACCTCGAAGTGGACGAGGAGGAGATCGCCAACCTGCGCCACGCGCTGCGCTCGGGGCTGACGACGCGCCACTTCGGCCGCGCCGTGCGGCTGGAGGTCGTCAACACCTGCCCGGCCGAGCTGTCGGAGTTTTTGCTGGAGCAGTTCGGTCTGCCCAACGCGGCGCTGTACCGCGTCAACGGCCCGGTCAACCTCGTGCGCCTCAACGAGCTCATCGACCAGACCGACGCGCCGGGCCTGCGCTTCAAGCCCTTCGAGCCCGCCTGGCCGACGGGCCGGCTGCCGCGCCACAAGTCCATCTTCGAAAAGCTGAAGAAGGGCGACGTGCTGCTGCACCACCCGTTCGAGAGCTTCGAGCCCGTCGTGCAGATGCTGCGCGAGGCCGTGGCCGACCCCGACGTGCTGGCCATCAAGCAGACCATCTACCGCACCGGCGCCAAGTCGGAGCTGATGGACCTGCTCATCGAGGCGGCGCGGCGCGGCAAGGAGGTGATGGCCGTCGTCGAGCTGAAGGCGCGCTTCGATGAGGAGGCCAACATCAATTGGGCCGAAAGGCTGGAGGCCGTCGGCGCGCAGGTCGTGTATGGCATCGTGGGCTACAAGACGCATGCCAAGCTGCTGCTCGTCACGCGGCGCGAAGGCAGCAAGCTGCGCCGTTATGGCCACATCTCGACCGGCAACTACAACCCCAAGACGGCGCGCCTCTACACCGACCTGGGCCTGCTGACGGCCGATGGCGACCTGACGGCCGATGCCGACTCGGTGTTCCGCCAGCTCGCGTCGCTGGGCAAGTTCAAGGCGCCGCGGCGCATGCTGCTCGCGCCCTTCAACATGCACGGCCGCATGCTGGAACTGCTGGGCCGGGTGGAGGCGGCGGCCAGCGCCGGCTACAAGGCGGCGCGCGTCGTCGTGAAGATCAATGCGCTGACCGACCTCGAACTCATCCAGGCGCTGCTGCGCACGGCCCAGGCCGGCGCCAAGGTGGACCTCATCGTGCGCGGCGCCTGCATGCTGCCGCCGGGGCTGCCGGGCGTCAGCGAGAACATCGTCGTGCGCTCGGTGGTCGGCCGCTTCCTGGAGCACACGCGGGTTTGCTATTTCCGCTGGGCCGACAAGCCGGTGGAGGGCGAGGATGGCGAGGCGCTGTTCCTGTCCAGTGCCGACTGGATGAGCCGCAACATGTTCCGCCGCATCGAGGTGGCCTGGCCGGTGATGGACGCCCGGCTGCGCCAGCGCGTCATCGACGAGGCGCTGCTGCCCTATCTGCACGACACGCTGGACGCCTGGCAGCTGGGCCCCGACGGCCAATCGAGGCGCATCGACGGCAACGGCCGCGTCAGTGCGCAGCAGGCGCTGATGCGCCGCTACAGTGAGAATGTTTGAGCCCCTCGCCCATTCTTGCCACGCTGAACGCGGGCAAGCCTGGTCGGTCCCCCTGGGGGACGGCGATGCTTGCAGCATCAAGCCGCAAGCACATCGCCAGACGGGCCGGCTTGGGAGCGGCCCGGCGCTCGACCCGATGCATCCGGTGCGAACCGCAACAGCTTGAAGTCATGGACCTGATCTTGTGGCGCCACGCCGAAGCCGAAATCGCAGCCCCGGGCCAGGATGACCTGCAGCGCGCCCTCACCCAGAAGGGCGAGCGCCAGGCCCGGCGCATGGCGGCCTGGCTCAACCACCGCCTCGCCGCGACGACGCGCGTGCTCGTCAGCCCCGCGCTGCGCTGCCGCCAGACGGCCGACGCGCTGGGCCGCGAGGTGCGCATCGTGCCCACCCTCGCGCCTGACGTCCCGATCGCCAACCTGATCGAGGCCTCGCGCTGGCCCAAGTCCAGCGAGCCGGTGCTGATCTGCGGCCACCAGCCGACGCTGGGCCAGCTGGCCGCGCACCTGCTGGCGGGCGTGGAGCAGGACTGGGCGATGAAGAAGGGCGCCGTCTGGTGGCTGCGCTGGCGCCAGCGCGATGGCGAACCGGAGGTCACGCTGCACGCCGTGCAGGGACCCGACGCGCTCTGACGCCTCAAAGGTGGCGTGTTTCCTCAGGGGTGTGCCACCAGTTGTTGTGCAGCCCGTCGTAATAGGTCACCGGCGCGGCCACCAGTTCCTCGGCCGGTACGTCGTCCAGCGCGTTGAGCTTGACCGACACGAAGGCGCCGCCGATCTGCTCCAGGTAGCCATGGCCGTAGGAGCGCACGCCACAGGTCTTGCAGAACAGGTTGTGGATGCTGTTAGAGCCGAACTGGTAGTCGCTTTGTGCGTCTTCACCGGCCAGCAGGCGGAAGGCCTCGGGCTTCACGCTGGCGCTCCAGTTGCGCGTCTTGAAGCAGATGGAGCAGTTGCAGCGGCCGGTGCCGGCGGCGAGGTCGAGGTCGACTTCGAAGCGGACGGCCTTGCAGTGGCAGCTGCCGGTGTAGGTCTTGAGCATGACGGTCTCCTGAGGTGGGGAGCCGGCATGTTCGCTCAATGGTGCTGTCAGCGGCTGGCAGCAGACGCGGGCCGCGCCTCGGCGGTCGGGCGCTTCACGCCACCGTGAGCTCGGCCAGCGTCGTGCGCGCCCAGGCCTCGGCTTCTTCCTTGAGCAGGAAGCGCGTGCGGGCCTGGCCCGTGGACCAGCTCTTGGGACATTGCAGCGTCAGCTGTTTGCCGTCGCGCATGAGCTTGGGGCTGCCGGCGACCGGCGTGCGGGCGTGGCAGAGGATGACGGCCAGGCGCAGTGCGATGAGCTGCTCGAGCAGGCCGGTATCGGCCAGCTGGCTTTCGATCTTGCGCAGCCCGCCGCGCTGGCCCAGCGCCAGCGTCGCCAGGCGCTGCAGCTGGTTGGTCGAGAAGCCGGCCGCGTCCACGTGGCCGACGATGTAGGCGCTGTGGCGGTGGTGGTCGTGGTGCGACACCAGCATGCCGATCTCGTGCAGCGCCGCGGCCCAGCGCAGTTCGCGCAGCGGTTCGGCCAGGGGCTTGTCCACCAGCTGGCGGTAGAGCTTCTCGGCCTGGCCGGCGACGCGATCGGCCTGGGGCCTGTCCACGCCGAAGCGTTCCTGCAGTTCGGCGACCGATGCGGCGCGCGGGTCGCGGGCAGCGCTGGGCTGCAGGCGCTCGGCCAGGTCGAAGATGACGCCCTGGCGCAGCGCGCCCTTGGTGGGCAGCAGCTCGTCGATGCCGAACTGCGTCAGCAGCGTGTAGAGGATGCACAGGCCGCCGGCCACGACGGGGCGGCGGTCGTCCTTCAGGCCGGCGATCTGCAGCTTGTCCTGCGAGCCGGCTTCGATGCAGCGTGCGATGCACCAGCGCAGCGCGGCGGGCGTGATGCGCCCGTCGGTCTGCCCGGTGGCGGCGAGGATCTGCGACACCGCGCCCACCGTGCCCGACGAGCCGAGCGCCTCCTGCCACAGCTCGGGGCGGAACAGTGTCAGTGCCTCCTCCAGCTCGGCGCCGGCGGCCACCTGCGCGGCACGGAAGGCCTCCTCGGTGTACTGGCCATCGGCGAAGAAGCGCAGCGACAGGCCGACGCTGCCGACACCGAAGGACTCGGCCAGCAGCGGCTTGCGGCCCTTGCCGAGGATCATCTCGGTGGAGCGGCCGCCGATGTCGATGACCAGGCGCGGCTTGTCCGACGGCTGCAGTCGTGCGACGCCGGCAAAGATCAGACGCGCTTCCTCGCGGCCGGCGATGACCTCGACGGGATGACCCAGCGCAGCCTGCGCGCGTGCCAGGAAGGCGTTGCGGTTGCGGGCCTCGCGCAGCGTCTGCGTCGCCACGGCGCGGATGCGCTCGGGCGCGATGCCCACCAACTGCTCGCCAAAGCCCTTCAGGCAGGTCAGGCCGCGCTGCATGGCCTCTTCGGTCAGCATGCCTTGGTCGTCGAGGCCGGCGCCGAGGCGCACGCTTTCCTTGATGTAGCTGACGCGCTGGTAGCGCTCGCCGCTGAGGCGGGCCAGTTCGAGGCGGAAGCTGTTGGAACCGATGTCGATGGAGGCCCAGAGCTGGCCGGCGGTATCAGGGCGCTTCGTCATGGGCGCGGATTGTCGGGGCAAAATTTGACGCCTCCCGGTATTGGTCATCGTCAGGAAGCTCATGTTGAACAAGGAAACCGGTGGCTTTGCCGCGGCCGTGCTGCCGGTGACGGCGCAGACCATCACGACCGATACGGCGGGCCTGGAGGCGGGCACGGTCACCATCCCCGTCGGCGACCTGCAGATGCCGGCCTACCGCGCCCATCCTGCCGGCAGGAACAACCTGCCCGTCGTGCTGGTGGCCAGCGAGATCTTCGGCGTGCACGAGCACATCGCCGACGTCTGCCGGCGCTTCGCCACACTGGGCTATCTGGCCATCGCGCCCGAGCTGTTCGTGCGCCATGGCGATGCCGGCGCCTACACCGAGACGGCCAGGCTCATCGCCGAGGTGGTCAACAAGGCCAGCGACGCGCAGGCCGTGAGCGACCTGGACGCCACCGTGGCCTGGGCCGTGGCCCACGGCGGCGACGTCGCCCGGCTCGGCATCACCGGCTTCTGCTGGGGCGGCCGCATGACCTGGCGCTATGTGGCCCACAACCCCCGGGTGAAGGCAGCTGTGGCCTGGTATGGCCCGGTGGCGCGCAGCTACCACCCGGGCGACGGCACCACCGTCGAACTGGCCGCGCTCATCAAGGCGCCGGTGCTGGGCCTGTACGGCGCGGCGGACACGGGCATCCCGGTCGAGACGCTGACGGAGCTGGAGGCGGCGCTGAAGGCCGCCGGCCACCTGAACAGCGAGTTCGTCGTCTACCCCGACACGCCGCATGCCTTCCATGCCGACTACCGGCCCAGCTACCGCAAGGCGGCTGCCGAGGACGGTTGGGCCAGGTGCGTCGCCTGGTTCAGGAAGCACGACGTGGCGTGAAGGCTTGACAGCTCTGCTAGGCTGACGGAGTCGGGCCGCTGAAGCGGCCCGTTGCTTTGCCTGATCCCATGACCCTTCTCTACATCGTGCTCGCCACCTTCGCGGGCGGGCTGCTGTCGGTGCTCGTCGCCGCGAGCCTCACCGTCGGCGTGCTGACCCGCCTCGTGAAGAGCCTCGTCAGCCTGTCGGCCGGCATCCTGCTGGGCACGTCGCTGTTGAACGTGCTGCCCGAGGCTTTCGAGAGCCACACGGCCCAGCCGCAGACGCTGTTCGCCGTGCTGCTCGGCGGGCTGCTGTTCTTCTGGCTGCTCGAGAAGGTGGAGCTCTACCGCCACGTGCACCACCACGAAGGCGACGGCCACCATCACCACCACCACTTCGACGCCGAGCAGGCCGGCCGCGGCGGGCTGACCGTGCTGGTGGGCGACAGCATCCACAACTTCTGCGACGGCGCCATCATCGCGGCGGCCTTCCTGGCCGACACGCGGCTGGGCTTCGCGACGGCGCTGGCCATCGTGGCCCACGAGATTCCGCAGGAGGTGGGCGACTACATCGTGCTGCTGAACGCCGGCCTCTCCCGCGCCAAGGCGCTGCTGTTCAACGCCATCTCGGGCATGGCCTCGGTCGTCGGCGGCGTGCTGGGCTATTTCCTCATCGGCAGCTTCGAGGGCGTGCTGCCCTATCTGCTGGTGCTGGCGTCCAGCAGCTTCATCTACATCTCGGTGGCCGACCTGCTGCCGCAGCTGCAGCAGCGCCTGGCCTGGCGCGAGACCTTCGCGCAGGTGGCCTGGCTGGCCGTGGGCCTGGGCGTGGCCTTCGCGGTGTCCAAGCTGCTGCACGGCGCGCACTGACGCGCCGCGGCGCTGCGGGCGCCCGCCGGCCTCACTTGACGATGAGCACCGGCAGGTCGATGTGGGTCAGCACCTTCTGCGCCTCGCTGCCCAGCAGCAGCGCGGCGAAGCCCTTGCGGCCATGCGAGGCCATGACGATGAGGTCGACGTTCTCGGCCTTGGCGTGATCGACGATGGCTTCCCAGGCGTGCAGCGCCTCGATGGTGTGGCCCTTGCAGGCCATGCCTTGCGCGGCAGCCGTCGCGCAGACGTCCTCGACGCGTTTGCTGGCGACGCGCTGCTGGGCGTCGATGAACTCCTGCGGCGGCACCGGCTGGATCTCGGAGACCGCGCTGTAGGGGAAGGGCTCCATGACGCTGAGCGTCAGCAGCTGGCCGCCATGGATCTTGGCGAGCTGGATGGCGGTGTCGACCGCGTGCGCGGTGATGTCGGAGCCGTCCGTGGGAACGAGGATGCGCTTGAACATTCGGTCCTCCAGTCGTTGCGGAGGACCCCAGTGTGGCTCATCGGCGGCCCGGCGGCTTGTCGGAAATCAACCCTTTGCGACCGGCCTTGCAGGGTCAGCCGACCATTCGCTCCAGGAGCCCGGGTAGAGCAGGCCGTCACCCAGCCCCGCATGGGCCATGGCCAGCAGGTTGTGGCAGGCCGTGACGCCCGAGCCGCATTGGTGCACGACGGTGCCCCGGTCCGCCGAGGTCACCAGCGGCGCCAGCTCGGCGCGCAGCTGGGCCACGGGCTTGAAGCGGCCGTCGGCGCCGAGGTTGTCTTTGAAGAAGCGGTTGCTGGCGCCGGGGATGTGGCCGGCGGCCTTGTCCAGCGGCTCGACGTCGCCGCGGAAGCGCTCGGCGGCGCGGGCGTCGATGAGGTGGACCTTGCCCAGTTGCTTCAGCAGTTCGGCGGCGGTGATCTGCCGCACCAGCGGCGTGCCGGGCTGCCAGTCGGTGGGCGATGCCACCGGCTGTTCGGTCGTCAGCTCGCCGTCCCAGGCACCGTCCAGCACGGCGACTTCCGGGTGGCCCAGCCAGCGCAGCATCCACCAGACATGGGCGGCGTAGGGACCGCCCTGGCCGTCATAGGCGACGACCTGGCGGCCGGCGCGCAGGCCCAGGCGCCGCAGCAGCTCGGCGAAGGTGTCCCGTTCGGGCAGCGGATGGCGGCCGCGGAAGGCGCCGTCGGGGCCGGTCTTGTCGCCGCAGCAGTCGCGGTCCAGGTGCAGGTAGAAGGCGCCGGGGATGTGGCCCGCGGCATAGGCGCGCTCGCCGGCACCGGTGTCGGCGAGATCGAAGCTGCAGTCGAGGATGAGCGAGTCAGGCAGCGCGCGCAGTTCGGCGGCGGAGATCAGCGTCGTGTAGGCCATGGTCAGGATTCGTTGGGATTGAACTGGCTGTCTTTTGGCGGGGGCGCGACCTGGGCGCGCAGCAGCGTCGCCGCGATGCCGGCGCCGATGATGAGCAGCATGCCGACGGCGGCCAGCCAGGTCAGCGGGTCCTTGAACAGCAGCATGCCGTAGCCGAAGGAGAACACGATGCCCAGGTATTGCAGGCAGGCGTTCACGAGCGGTCGGCCGATGGCGTAGGCGCGTGTCAGGCAGACCTGGGCCGTCGTGGCCAGCAGGCCCACGGCCAGCAGCAGCGCGGCACCCTTCAGTGTGTGCATCTGCAGGCCGCCTTCGGTGACGGCGGTGATCAGCGCGCCGGCGATGGCCCCGCCCATCGAGAAGTAGAAGACGACGCGCAGCTCCGGCTCGCCGGCGCGGCCCAGGGCCGTGACCTGCAGATAGGCCATCGCGGCCAGCATGCCCGACAGCAGGCCAGCGAGTCCGTGCCACAGCTGCCGCTCGTCCACCGTGGGCCGCAAGATCAGCGCCACGCCCACGAAGCCCAGCAGCACCGAGGCCATCAGCCGCCAGTCCAGCTTCTGCGCACCCATCAGCACGGCGCCGCCCAGCAGGAACAGGGCCATCCAGACCGAGGACATGTAGTTCAGCGTCATGGCCGTGGCCAGCGGCAGCTTGGCGATGGCGTAGAACCACAGGCACAGCGACGTGACGCCCGAGATGCTGCGCCAGACATGCATGCCGGGGACCTTGGTCCTGAGGCTGCCGCCCTGGTGGCGCGTCAGCAGGGCCATGGCCACCATGCCGACGAGGCCGCGGTACATGACGATCTCGCTGGCCGCGTAGAACTCGCTGGCCAGCTTCACGCAGACGCCCATGGTGGCGAACAACAACGTCGCCATCACCATGAGCAGCGGGGCGGGCATCAGACCTGCGTGCCGATCTCGTTCCGGTACCACTCGTGGAAGTGCTGCATGCCATCTTCCATCGGGCTTTGATACGGACCGGTCTCATTGTCGCCGCGCATCATCAGCGCCTTGCGGCCGGCGTCCATGCGCTCGGCGATCTCGTCGTCCTCCACGCAGGTCTCCATGTAGGCGGCCTGGTGGGCCTCGACGAAGTCGCGCTCGAAGGCGGCGATCTCCTCGGGGTAGTAGAACTCGACGAGGTTGAGCGTCTTCTGCGGGCCCTGCGGATGCAGCGTCGACACGACCAGCACGTGCGGGTACCACTCCACCATGATGTGCGGGTAGTAGGTCAGCCAGATCGCGCCGGCCTGCGGCGGGCGGCCTTCGCGGAACTTCAGCAGCTGGTCGTGCCAGCGCTGGTAGACCGGCGAGCCGGGGCGCTCCAGTTCCTTGTGCACGCCCACCGTCTGCACCGAGTGGTGCCTGCCGAACTCCCAGGCGAGGTCGTCGCAGGTGACAAAGCCGCTCAGGCCGGGATGGAAGGGGCCGACGTGGTAGTCCTCGAGGTAGACCTCGATGAAGGTCTTCCAGTTGTAGTGGCACTCGTGGACCTGGACCTTGTCGAGCACATAGCCGGAGAAGTCCAACTGGGCGCGCGGGCCCAGCTTCTGCAACTCGGCGGCGACGTCATGGCCGTTGTCCTCGAACAGCAGGCCGTTCCATTCGCGCAGCGGGTAGCGGTTCAGGTTCAGGCAGGGGTCGTGGTCGAAGTGCGGCGCGCCGATCAGCTCGCCCTGGTGTGAATATGTCCAGCGGTGCAGCGGGCAGACGATGTTCGCCTTCGTGTTGCCGCGGCCGCGCAGCATGACGGCCTGGCGGTGCCGGCAGACGTTGGAAATCAGCTCGATGCCCTGCGCCGAGCGCACCAGTGCCCGCCCTTCACCCTCCTGCGGCAGCGCATGGTGGTCGCCGATTTCAGGGACGGCCAGTGCATGGCCGACATAGCGGGGCCCTCGCTGGAAGATGCCTGCCAGCTCGCGCTGGAACAGATCGGGGTCGAAATAGGCGCTCACCGGGAGCTGGGTCTGGCTGCGTTTTAGCGCCGAGACGGGGAGGCTCAGGTCGGACATGATCCAGGCGGGTCTTTCAGGCGGGGGTAGGGGTGCTGCGTCCCTCCGGCGCATCTCGGCGGTGCCGAGTCGGCCAGGTTGCTGTGGTGAAAGGGCGGATCGCACTTGCGTGCGTCCTTCGGAAAGCGGATCGCGCATGCGCGCGTGCCGGGAAAAGGGTGCGAATTCTACCCGGGGGGCGTCGGACAGCGGCGACAGCCGGGGCTTGGTTACATGGGGCGTCATAACCCGCTGACTACAATTGCCGTTTCGCGTTTTGAAATGACGATCAAGTCCTCCCCCCGCGCCAAGGCCGCCGCAGCAGACGGCAGTGAACCCAGCTACGAGCAGGCGCTCGACGAGCTGGAACGCCTGGTGGCGGCGATGGAGGGCCAGCAACTGCCGCTGGACCAGCTCTTGCAAGCCTACAAGCGTGGCGCCGAACTGCTGGCCCTGTGCCGCGGTCGCCTGCAGGCCGTGGAGCAGCAGGTGAAGCTGCTGGACGGGGCAGAGCTGAAGGCCTGGGAGGGCTCCTGAACCATGGAAGCAAGGGACTTTGACCATTGGGTCGACACGTCGCTGACGGCGTTCGAGGCCGTCCTCGACGGCCTGGTGCCGGCGAGTGCGCCGGCGGGCCTCGGCGAGGCGATGCGCTATGCCGTGCTCGGTGGCGGCAAGCGGCTGCGCCCGCTGCTCGTGCTGGCCAGCTGTGCCGCCGTCGATGGCGACCGTTTCGCGGCGATGCGCGCGGCCTGCGCCGTCGAATTGATCCACGCCTATTCGTTGGTGCATGACGACATGCCGTGCATGGACAACGACGTCATGCGCCGCGGCAAGCCGACGACGCATGTGGCCTTCGGCGAAGCCCAGGCCATGCTGGCCGGCGACGCGATGCAGGCGTTGGCCTTCGACGTGCTGACGCCGGATGAAGGCATCGCCCCGGCGCTGCAGGCGCGGCTGTGCGCGCTGCTGGCGCGTTCTTCCGGCCACGACGGCATGGCCGGAGGCCAGGCCATCGACCTGGCCAGCACCGGCAAAATGCTCGACGAAGCCACGCTGCGCGACATGCATCGCCGCAAGACCGGCGTGCTGCTGCAGGCCAGCGTCATGATGGGCGCGGCTTGCGGACCGACGTCGGCCCGTGCGGTGAAAGGGCTGTCCGACTACGGCGCGGCGCTGGGCCTGGCCTTCCAGGTCGTCGACGACATCCTCGACGTGACACAGGAATCGCATGTGCTGGGCAAGACCGCCGGCAAGGACCAGGACGCCAACAAGCCGACCTATGTCAGCGTGCTGGGCCTGGAGCCGGCCCGTGCGTTGGCCCAGCACTTGCGCGCCGAAGCCAAGGCGGCGCTGGCCGCGACGGGCCTGACCGATGTCAGCCACCTCAGCCTGCTCGCCGATTCGGTCGTCGAGCGCGTGAATTAACAAAGGTGCTGCCGCCATGGACTACACGCTGCTGAACGGCATCAACAGCCCGGCCGACCTGCGCAAGCTGCCGCGCACCGAACTTCAGGCCGTGGCCGACGAACTGCGCGCCTATGTGCTCGACAGCGTCTCCAAGACCGGAGGGCATCTCGGCTCCAACCTCGGCACCGTCGAGCTGACCGTCGCGTTGCACTATGTCTTCAACACGCCGGAGGACCGGCTGGTGTGGGACGTGGGCCACCAGACCTATCCGCACAAGGTGCTGACCGGCCGCCGCGACCGCATGGGCTCGCTGCGCCAGATCGGTGGCATCAGCGGCTTTCCGCGTCGCGACGAAAGCGTCTACGACACCTTCGGCACGGGCCATTCGTCCACCAGCATCTCGGCCGCCCACGGCATGGCCATGGCGGCCAAGCTCAAGGGCGAGAACCGCAAGGCCGTGGCCATCATCGGCGACGGCTCGATGACGGCGGGCATGGCTTTCGAGGCGCTGAACAATGCCGGCGTGGCCCATGGCGGCCTGCTGGGCGACGTGCTGGTCATCCTGAACGACAACGACATGTCGATCAGCCCGCCCGTCGGTGCGCTGAACAAATACCTGGCCCGCCTGATGAGCGGCAGCTTCTACGCCGCCGCGCGCGAGGGCGCCAAGAGCGTGCTGAAGAACACGCCGCTCTACGAGTTCGCGCGCAAGTTCGAGGAGCACACCAAGGGCATGGTCGTGCCGGGCACGATCTTCGAGGAGTTCGGCTTCAACTACGTCGGCCCCATCGACGGGCACGACCTGCAGTCGCTGGTGCCGACGCTGGAGAACCTGCGCGACAAGAAGGGCCCGCAGTTCCTGCACATCGTCACGAAGAAGGGCGCCGGCTACAAGCTGGCCGAAGCCGACCCGGTCAAGTACCACGCGGCCTCGGGCAAGTTCGACCCCGCCGTCGGTTTCGTCGCGCCGGCGACCAAGCCCAAGACGACGTTCACGCAGGTCTTCGGCGACTGGCTGTGCGACATGGCCGAGGCCGACACGCGGCTGGTGGGCATCACGCCGGCCATGCGCGAGGGCTCGGGCATGGTGGAGTTCCACAAGCGCTTCCCGCAGCGTTACCACGACGTCGGCATCGCCGAACAGCATTCGGTGACCTTCGCCGCCGGCATGGCCTGCGAAGGCCTCAAGCCCGTCGTCGCGATCTACTCGACCTTCCTGCAGCGCGCCTACGACCAGATGGTCCACGACGTGGCCATCCAGAACCTGCCCGTGCTGTTCGCGCTGGACCGCGCCGGCCTCGTCGGTGCCGACGGGGCGACGCATGCCGGCAACTACGACATCGCCTTCACGCGCTGCATTCCCAACATGGCCGTGTTGACGCCGGCCGACGAGGACGAATGCCGGCAGGCGCTCTACACCGGCTTCCTGCATGATGGCCCTGTCACCGTGCGCTATCCGCGCGGCGCGGGTGCCGGCATCGTGCCGGTCAAGCAGATGACGGCCCAGGCCTGGGGCAAGGGCGAGATCCGCCGCCAGGGCAAGGGCGTGGCCATCCTCGCCTTCGGCACGCTGCTTTACCCGGCACTGGAAGCCGCCGGGCGCCTGGACGCCACCGTGGCCAATATGCGCTTCGTGAAGCCGCTGGACACCGAACTGGTGACTGAGCTGGCGCGCACGCATGACGCCATCGTCACCGTCGAGGATGGCTGCATCATGGGCGGCGCCGGCAGCGCCGTTACCGAAGCGCTGAATGCCGCCGGTCTCAACGTGCCGGTGCTGCAACTGGGCCTGCCCGACGAGTTCATCGAACATGGCGACCCGGCCAAGCTGATGAGCCTGTGCGGCCTGGATGCCGCCGGCATCGAGGCCAGCATCGTCAAGCGCTTCGGCGCGAAGCCGACGGTGGTGCGCTCGACCGCAGTGCGCTGAGCAAGGCGTCGACCAGCGGCTGCGCCGGCCGGTGCAGCGGGATCAGCGCCGAGACGCGGTAGGGAATCGACACGGCCAGCGGCCGCACGACGAGGCCGTCGCTCGCACAGGCCGCCGCCGTCAGCGGGTTCACGATGGCCAAGCCCAGCCCGGACCGCACCAGTTCGCAGACGGCCACGGCGCTGTGCGTCTGCAGCCTGAGACGCCGCGTCACGCCCGCCTCATCGAAGCGCGCGTCGATCTCGCGCCGGTAAGGGTCGTCCTCGGCCAGGCTGATGAAGTGCTGGCCGTCGAAGTCCTTCAGCGCCAGCCGCCTGCGCGAGGCCAGTGCATGGCCGGCCGGCAGCACGGCGACTTCATCCGCCTCCAGCACCGGCTCCACGCGCACGCCGGGCAGCGGCGTCGCCTGCTCGGCCAGGCCGAGGTCGAAGCGCTGCTCGCCCATCCACGCATCCAGCAGCGGCGGCTCGGCGGGCGTGATGGAGACCTTGGCGGCCGGGTGGTCGGACAGCAGCGCCGCCAGCGCCTTCGGCAGCAGCGCATGGCTCAGCGCCGGCAGGCTCAACACGCTGAGCGCCGTGTCCTCGGCCCGGCCCAGCGCCTCGGCGCGCTCGATGACGCGCGCCAGGCCCTGGAAGCTGCGCTCCACCTCGTCGAACAGCGCCCGGGCTCGCGCCGTCGCCTTGAGCCGGCCGCGCTCGCGGTCGAAGAGGGCGTAGCCCAGCAGCTGCTCCAGCCGGGCGAGGTCGCGGCTCAGCGTGGGTTGCGACGTGTGCAGCAGCGCCGCGGCGGCGGTCACGCTGCCGGCCGTCATGACAGCGCGGAAGACCTCGATGTGGCGGTGCTGGATATCCATATCAGAAGTGGATTGTCCAACAACAAATTGCAATTTGATTGAATGGCTTGCGCCGGGCATGCTGTGGGACATGACCAAGCCTCTGCCCACCGCCCTGACGCCCGCCCGCCTGCAATCCCTGGCCGCCGAACACGGCACGCCGTTGTGGGTCTACGACGCCGCGACAATCCGCGCCCGCGCCACGTCGCTGAAGCGCTTCGACGTCGTGCGATTCGCGCAGAAGGCCTGCTCCAACATCCATGTGCTGAAGCTGCTGCGCGAGGCGGGCGTCAAGGTCGACTCGGTGTCGCGCGGCGAGATCCTGCGCGCCCTCGCAGCCGGGTACGAAGCGGGCGGTGAAGAGATCGTCTTCACTGCCGACCTTCTGGACCACGCGACGCTGGCCACCGTCGTCGAGCATCGCATCCCCGTCAACGCAGGGTCCATCGACATGCTGCACCAGCTGGGCGCCGCATCGGCTGACCATCCCGTCTGGCTGCGCATCAACCCCGGCTTTGGCCACGGCCACAGCCACAAGACCAACACCGGCGGCGAGCACAGCAAGCACGGCATCTGGCACGCAGACCTCCCCGAAGCGCTGGCCGCCATCCGCGAGCACGGCCTCAAGCTCGTGGGCCTGCACATGCACATCGGCTCGGGCGTGGACTACGGCCACCTGGCCCAGGTCGGCCAGGCGATGGTGGGCCTCGTGAAGCAGACGGTCGAGGCCGGTCACGACCTGCATGCGATCTCGGCCGGTGGCGGCCTGTCGATTCCCTATCGCGACGGCGATGCCGGTATCGACGTCGACCACTACTTCGGCCTGTGGGACGCGTCGCGCCGCGAAGCCGAGGCGCTGGTGGGCCACCCGCTGACGCTGGAACTGGAGCCCGGCCGCTACCTCGTCGCCGAGAGTGCCGTGCTGCTGGCCGAGGTGAGGGCCGTCAAGAACGCCGGCGCCAACCGCTTCGTGCTGGTGGACGCCGGCTTCAACGAGCTGATGCGCCCGGCCATGTACGGCAGCTTCCATGCGATGACGCTGCTGCCGCGGGACGGCGCGGTGCGGCCGGTGCAGGAAACCGTGGTGGCCGGCCCGCTGTGCGAGTCGGGCGACGTGTTCACGCAGGCGGCCGGCGGCGAGGTGCTGACGCGCGCGCTGCCCGAGGCCCGGGTCGGCGACCTGCTTGTCATCCACGACGCCGGAGCCTACGGCGCGTCCATGTCCAGCAACTACAACAGCCGGCCGCTGGCGGCCGAGGTGCTGGTGGATGGCGAATCGGCGCGTTTGATCCGCCGCCGCCAGACGGTCGAGGAACTTCTGGCGCTGGAGGTCTGACAATCCGGGGATTGAGTTCCCCAGATTGCCCATGCACACGTCCCGCCCGCCCGTTCAGGGCCGCAAGGTCCGCTTCGCGCTGATCGGCTGCGGCCGCATTGCGCAGAACCACATCGAAGCCATCCAGCGCCACGCCGAGCGTGCCGAGCTGGTGGCTGCCTGCGACACCGACCCGGCCGCATTGCAGGCCGCCGTCGGCAAGACCGGCGCGCGCGGCTTCTCGTCGCTGACGGCACTGCTGGCGGCCAGGGGCGAGCTGGCCATCGACTGCGTCGTGCTGACGACGCCCAGCGGCCTGCACCCGCGCCAGGCCATCGAGGCCGCCGCGGCCGGCCTGCATGTGATGACCGAGAAGCCCATGGCCACGCGCTGGCAGGACGGCCTGGCCATGGTCAAGGCCTGCGACGACGCGGGCGTGCGCCTCTTCGTCGTCAAGCAGAACCGCCGCAACTCGACGCTGCAGCTGCTCAAGCGCGCCGTCAGCGAGGGCCGCTTCGGCCGCCTCTACAACGTCGCCGTCAATGTGTTCTGGACGCGCCCCCAGGCCTACTACGACAGCGCCGACTGGCGCGGCACCTGGGAGTTCGACGGCGGCGCATTCATGAACCAGGCCAGCCACTACATCGACCTGCTGGACTGGATCGTCGGCCCGGTGGAGAGCGTCATGGCCTACACCGGCACGCTGGCGCGCAACATCGAGGTGGAGGACACCGGCGTGGCCGCGCTGAAGTGGCGCAACGGCGCGATGGGCACGGTCAACGTCAGCATGCTGACCTACCCGAAGAACCTGGAGGGCTCCATCACGCTGCTGGGCGAGAAGGGCACGGCCCGAATCGGTGGCCTGGCGGTCAACGAGATCACGCACTGGCAGTTCGACACGCCGCACGAGATGGACGCGCAGATCGCCGGCGCGAGCTACCAGACGACGTCGGTCTACGGCTTCGGCCACCCGGCCTACTACGACAACGTCATCAGTACGCTGCGTGGCGAGGCCCAGGCCGAGACCGACGGTCGAGAGGGCCTGAAGTCGCTGGAGCTGCTGATTGCGATGTATATGAGCGCGCGCGACGGCAAGCGCGTCAACCTGCCGCTGAGCTACTGAACATGGGCGTCACCATCCATCCGTCGGCCATCGTCGACGACGGCGCCCAGCTCGGCGACGGCTGCCGCGTCTGGCACTTCGTGCACATCAGCGCGGGCGCGCGCATCGGTGAGCGCTGCTCCTTCGGCCAGAACGTCTTCGTCGGCAACGACGTGGCCATCGGCAACAACGTCAAGATCCAGAACAACGTGTCCGTCTACGACGCCGTCACGCTGGAGGACGACGTGTTCTGCGGCCCCAGCATGGTGTTCACGAATGTCTACAACCCGCGCTCGGCCGTCACGCGCAAGGGCGAATACCGCCGCACGCGGGTGAAGCAGGGCGCGACGCTGGGTGCCAACTCGACGATCGTTTGCGGCACGACCATCGGCCGCTTCGCCTTCATCGGTGCCGGCGCCGTCATCAACCGCGATGTGCCGGACTTCGCGCTGATGGTGGGAGTGCCGGCGAAGCAGATCGGCTGGATGAGCCGCTTCGGCGAGAAGCTGGACCTGCCCGTGAAGAGCGCCGAACCCGTCGACGCCACCTGCCCGCACACCGGCGACCGTTACCGCCTGACCGGCCAAAACTTGACCCTGATCTGATGGACTTCATCGACCTCAAGAGCCAGTACGCGGCGCTGCGCGACAACATCAACGCCCGCATCCAGCGCGTGCTGGACCACGGCCAGTACATCCTCGGCCCCGAGGTCAAGGAGATGGAGGCCGCGCTCGTCGCCTACACCGGCGCCAGGCATTGCATCAGCGTTGCCAGCGGCACCGAGGCGCTGCTGATCTGCCTGATGGCGCTGGACCTGCAGCCGGGCGACGAGGTCATCACCAGCCCGTTCACGTTTGCGGCGACGGCCGAAATGATCGTGCTGGCCGGCGGCGTGCCGGTCTTCGTCGACATCGAGCCCGACACGGCCAACATCGACGCGACGCTGATCGAGGCGGCCATCACCTCGCGTACCAAGGCCATCATGCCGGTCAGCCTGTATGGCCAGGTGGCCGACATGGACACCATCAACGCGATTGCCGGCAAGCATGGCCTGGCCGTCATCGAAGACGCCGCGCAGAGCTTTGGCGCCACGTACAAGACGAAGAAGAGCTGCAACCTGTCCACCTTCGGCTGCACCAGCTTCTTCCCCTCCAAGCCGCTGGGCTGCTATGGCGACGGCGGCGCCATCTTCACGAGCGACGACCGGCTGGCCCAGGCCTGCCGCGAGATCCGCACCCACGGCCAGAGCCAGCGCTATCTGCACACGCGCGTCGGCGTCGGCGGCCGCATGGACACGCTGCAATGCGCCGTCGTGCTCGGCAAACTGGACCGCTTCGACTGGGAGATCGCACGCCGGCTCGAGCTCGGCAATGCCTACGCGCGCAAACTCCACGCCGCCGCGCCGGGGCTGCAGTTGCTGGCCGTGCGCGACGACCGCGACTGCGTCTGGGCGCAATACACGGTCTTCGTCGATGACCGCGATGCCGTTCAAGCGGTCCTCAAGGCCGCCGGCATTCCGACCGCTGTTCACTACCCCCGGCCGCTGCATCACCAGCCGGCCTACGCCCGCTTTGCCGGGCCCGACGATTGCCCGCATAGCATCGCCGCAGCCCGGCGCGTCATGAGCCTGCCCATGAGCGCCGACCTGACGGACGCGCAAATGGACGAGGTGGTCGCCGCCGTCGCCCGCCCGCCCGGCCCGATAGACCCAGCCTATACCGCTCATTTGATTTAAGTTTTCAACTGAAAACCTCGAATCGATATAGTTCAACCCATCCCTTCAACCCAGCCCCCACTGGAGCCAACATGTCCCTGATCAACACCCAAGTCCAACCCTTCAAGACCGAAGCCTTCCACAACGGCAAGTTCATCACCGTGTCCGACGAGTCCCTGAAGGGCAAGTGGTCCGTGCTGATCTTCATGCCGGCCGCCTTCACCTTCAACTGCCCGACCGAAGTCGAGGACGCCGCCGACAACTACGCCGAGTTCCAGAAGCTGGGCGCCGAGGTTTACATCGTCACGACCGACACGCACTTCTCGCACAAGGTGTGGCACGAGACCTCGCCGGCCGTCGGCAAGGCCAAGTTCCCGCTGGTCGGCGACCCGACGCACACGCTGACCAACGCCTTCGGCGTGCACATCCCCGAAGAAGGCCTGGCGCTGCGCGGCACCTTCATCATCAACCCGGAAGGCCAAATCAAGACCGCCGAAGTGCACTCCAACGAGATCGCCCGTGACGTGTCGGAAACGCTGCGCAAGCTGAAGGCCGCCCAGTACACCGCCGCCCACCCCGGCCAGGTCTGCCCGGCCAAGTGGAAGGAAGGTGCCAAGACCATCGCCCCGAGCCTGGACCTCGTCGGCAAGATCTAAATGCTGTTCGCAAGGAGCCCGGGAGGGCTCCTTCCCTCCGCAGAGCCTCGCAGGTTCTGCTGAAAGGGCCTCCGCACCGGGGACCCTTTCAGCAGTGGCCCGCCCCGCCACGTCTATTGAAAGGAAGTACCCCATGTTGGACGCCGCACTGAAGACCCAGCTCCAGGGCTACCTGGACCACGTCAAGCTCCCCTTCGAGATCGTCGCCTCGCTGGACAACTCCGCGAGCAGCGACGAGATGCGCGAACTGCTGGAAGAGATCGCCGGCATGAACGACAAGATCTCGTTCCGCGCCGACGGCGTCGATACGCGCACGCCGTCCTTCCTGCTGCGCCGCACGGGTACCGAGCAATCGCTGCGCTTCGCCGCCATCCCGCTGGGCCACGAGTTCACGTCGCTCGTGCTCGCGCTGCTGTGGACCGGCGGCCACCCGCCCAAGGTCGAGCAGGCGCAGATCGATGCCGTCAAGGCGCTGGACGCCGATCTCGACTTCGAGATCTACATGAGCCTGACCTGCCACAACTGCCCCGACGTCGTGCAGGCGCTGTCGCTGATGTCCATCGTCAATCCGCGCATCCGCACGACGGTCATCGACGGCGGGCTGTTCCAGAGCGAGGTCGAGGGCCGGGACATCATGGCCGTGCCGGCCGTGTGGCTGAACGGCCAGCCGTTCGCGTCGGGCCGCATGTCGCTCGAAGAAATCGTCGCCAAGCTCGATACCGGCGCCGCCGCGCGCGATGCCAAGAAGCTGGACGCCGAGGAGCCCTACGACATGCTCATCATCGGCGGCGGCCCGGCCGGCGCGGCCGCGGCCGTCTACGCGGCCCGCAAGGGCATCCGCACCGGCGTCGCGGCCGAGCGCTTCGGCGGCCAGGTCAACGACACGCTGGGCATCGAGAACTACATCTCCGTGTCCGTCACCGACGGACCGAAGTTCGCGGCCGCGCTGGAAGGCCATGTGAAGGACTACAAGGTCGACATCCACAACCTGCAGCGCGCCGAGAAGCTCATTCCCGCCGCGACCCCGGGCGGCCTCGTCGAGGTGGAACTCGCCAATGGCGCGAAGCTCAAGGGCAAGACGGTCATCCTGTCCACCGGCGCGCGCTGGCGCAATGTCAACGTGCCCGGCGAGGCCGAGTACAAGAACAAGGGCGTGGCCTACTGCCCGCACTGCGACGGGCCGCTGTTCAAGGGCAAGCCCGTGGCGGTCATCGGCGGCGGCAACTCGGGCGTCGAGGCGGCCATCGACCTGGCCGGCATCGTCAAGCACGTGACGCTGATCGAGTTCGGCGCCGAGCTGCGCGCCGACGCGGTGCTCGTGAACAAGGCACGGAGCTTGCCCAACGTGACCATCGTCACCAACGCGCAGACGACCGAGTTCACCGGCGCCGGCGGCAAGCTGAACGGCCTGAACTACACCGACCGCGTGACGGGTGAGGCCAAGCGCGTCGAGGTGGACGGCTGCTTCGTGCAGATCGGCTTGGTGCCCAACACCGAGTGGCTGCGCGGCACGCTGGAGCTCAGCAAGCACGGCGAGATCATCGTGGACGCCAAGGGCGCGACGTCGCTGCCCGGCGTGTTCGCCGCGGGCGACGTGACGACCGTGCCGTTCAAGCAGATCATCATCGCGGCCGGCGATGGCGCGAAGGCGGCGCTCGGCGCCTTCGACTACCTGATGAGAAGCTAAAGCCCCTCGCTCAGCCTTGCTTCGGCTGAACGCCGGCAAGCCTGATCGGTCCCCCGAGGGGACGGCGATTGACCGGGCATTGAGCCCGGTCAACATCGCCTGACGGGCCGGCTTGGGGCGGCCCGGCGCTCGGCCCGCGGCGGCTTATAGCTTCAGCTGCGCGAACGCCGCCTGCAGGCCGGTGACGCCGCCCACGCGCTGGTCGTTGATGAAGACCTGGGGCATCTGCCGCACGGCCGGGCCGCACTTGGCGTAGAAGGCCAGGCGCTGCTCCTCGTCGTCGATCTTGATCTCCTCGAACGGGAGGTTCTTGGCCTTCAGCAGGCTTTTGACGGTGTCGCACTGCGGGCAGGCGGACTTGGAATAGACGACGATGTTGAGCTGCATGGGAGCGGATTTTAAAGAGGCCGGACCTGCAGGGCCCGGCGGGTTTGCCACAGGCCCTCGGCGCTGTAGACCGCCAGCGCGGCCCAGATGAAGCCGAAGGCCACCAGCCGGTTCGCGTCCATCGGCTCCCTGAACAGGAAGACGCCCAGCAGGAACTGCAGCGACGGCGACACGTATTGCACGATGCCCAGTGTGGCCAGCGGCAGGCGGCGCGCGCCGGCCGCGAACAGCAGCAGGCTGCCTGCCGTCACCGGCCCGGTGCCGATCAGCCAGGCCCAGTCCAACCCCGTCTGACCGGCCATGCTGCCGTCCTGCGACCACCAGACGAGCCCGGCTGCCGCCAGCGGTGCGAGGATCAGCGTCTCCAGCGTCAGGCCCTCGATGGCGCCCAGCGCCGCGGTCTTGCGCAGCAGGCCGTAGAGCCCGAAGCTGACCGCCAGCACCAGCGCCACCCAGGGGAGCCGTCCGCCCGCCATGGTCAGCCAGATAACACCGAAGGCCGCCAGCCCGACGGCCGCCCACTGCACCGGCCGCGGCCGTTCGTGCAGCACCGCAAAGCCCAGCGCCACGTTGACGAGCGGGTTGATGAAATAGCCCAGGCTGGCGTCGATGACATGGCCGTGGCCGACCGCCCAGACATAGGTCAGCCAGTTGATCGCGATCAGCGTGGCCGACACGGCGAAGCGCCGCGATGTCGCCGCGTCGACATCGCGCAGCCACTTCAAGTTGCGCGTGACCAGCAGCACGACGGCGACGAAGGCCAGCGACCACAGCGTGCGGTGGGCCACGATCTGCATCGACGGGATGGCGGCGATCTGGCGGAAGTAGAGCGGGAACAGACCCCAGCTCAGATAGGCGCCGAGGGCGAAGAGGATGCCGCGATTCATTGGCGGCATTCTCGATGCGGGTAATCCCCGGTGCTGTCGCGAGGGCATCGCCGTCGAATCGCGGCGGTCTGATTCGTCGTACGTCATGGCCCGCATCGAATTCACCCCGCAGCTGCACCGCTTCGTCGACACGCCCGTCGTCGACACGCCGGCCACCTTGTTGCGGGAAGGCCTGGACGCCGCCTTCGCGATCAACCCGCGGCTGCGCGGCTACATCCTCGACGACCAGGGCCATCTGCGGCCCAACGTCGTCGTCTTCATCGACGGCCGGCGCGCGCGTGATCTGCGTGGGCTGACCGACCCCCTAGGGCCCGACAGCCGGGTCCATGTCCTGCAAGCACTCTCGGGAGGCTGATGCCATGACTCAAGACCGCGCCTGGGCTGCGACCCGCAAAGGCCTCTTTGAACTGCGTCGCCGTGGCGGCACCTGGCAGATCGAGAACCTCAGCTTCGTCGCCGACCCGGTCACGATGTTGCTGCCGCCCGATGCGTCGGGCCACATGCTGGCCGGCCTCAACCTCGGCCACTTCGGCGCCAAGCTGCAGGCCAGCGACGACGCCGGCCAGACCTGGCGCGAGGTGGCCGCGCCCGCCTTTCCGCCCCAGCCCGAGGGCGCCGAGGGGCCGGCCTGGAAGCTGGAGCAGGTGTTCTCGCTGGAGCGCTCGGGCGACGCGATCTGGTGCGGGACCGTGCCGGGCGGGCTGTTCGTCAGCCGCGACAAGGGCCAGTCCTGGCAGCTCGACGAGACGCTGTGGAGCGACCCGCGCCGCCTGCAGTGGATGGGCGGCGGCAACCCCAACCCGGCGCTGCATTCCATCTGCCCGCACCCGGCGAAGGCGGACGAACTGCTCGTCGGCGTCTCCTGCGGCGGCGCCTGGCGCACGACGGACGGCGGCAAGACCTGGGGCCTGCGCGCCAAGGGCATGCGCGCCGACTTCATGCCGCCCGAGCTGGCCGGCGACGAGAACTCGCAGGACCCCCACCTCATCGCCCGCTGCCGCGATGTGCCCGACGTGCTCTGGTGCCAGCACCACTGCGGCATCTTCCGCAGCAGCGACAACGGCGGCACCTGGGAAGAGCTGCACGCCCAGCCCTCCAGCTTCGGCTTCGCCGTTGCAGCGCATCCGCACGACCCCGGCACCGCCTGGTTCGCGCCGGCCGTGAAGGACGAGCGCCGCATCCCCGTCGACGCGGCCCTGTGCGTGACGCGCACGCGCGATGGCGGCAAGAGCTTCGACGTGTTGCGCACGGGCCTGCCGCAGCAGCATTGCTACGACCTCATCTACCGCCACGGCCTGGCCGTGGACGACAGCGGCGAGCAGCTCGTCATGGGCTCGACGACCGGCGGCCTGTGGGCCAGCGGCAATGGCGGCGACAGCTGGCAGACCATCTCGGCCCATCTGCCGCCCATCTACGCCGTCAAGTTCGGCTGAGCCGCTCTCGCACGTCCTTCAGCTCGGCTTCGCTGAGCGTGGGTTCGGGATAGCGCATCTTCAGCGCAGCCAGCGCGTCGACGATGACCTGGGACACGATGAGGCGCGCATTGCGCTTGTCGTCCGCCGGCACCACGTACCACGGCGCATGCTCGCTGCTGGTGGCGCGCAGCGCCTCGCGATAGGCCTGCATGTACTGCGGCCACAGCGCGCGCTCGTCGAGGTCGGCGGCGCTGAATTTCCAGTTCTTGCCCGGATCGTCAAGCCGAGCCAGGAAGCGCTGGCGCTGTTCTTCCCTGGACAGGTGCAGGAAGAACTTGATGACCCGCGTGCCGTTGCGGTGCAGATGGCGCTCGAGGTTGTTGATGGAGGCGTAGCGCTCCTCCCAGATCCGCGGCGTCTTGGCCACGCCCTTGGGCAGCGACTGCGCCTGCAGGATTTCCGGATGCACGCGCACGACCAGCACCTCCTCGTAGTAGGAGCGGTTGAAGATGCCGATGCGGCCGCGCTCGGGCAGGCATTGCGAGGTGCGCCACAGGAAGTCATGGTCCAGCTCCTGCGCACTCGGGTGCTTGAAGCTGAACACCTGGCAGCCCTGCGGGTTCACGCCCGACATGACGTGCTTGATGATGCTGTCCTTGCCCGCCGCGTCCATGGCCTGGAAGATCAGCAGCAGCGAGTAGCGGTTGTGCGCATACAGCAGGTTCTGCAGCTCGGCGAGGCGCTCGACATGGGCGGCGAGCTGGCGCTTGTAGTCCGCCTCGTCTCGGTAGAGCGGCTCGACGGCCGTGGGCCAGTGCTTGAGCCTGACCTTGTGGCCAGGCAGCACGCGGTAGGCGTTGGTGGTGATGGGCACAGGGTTTCCGACAGGCTGACGATGCGCCAGCCTAGCGCGGCCGGAGCGCGATGCGATGTCAGACTTCGCCCCTTGTCGTCATCCCCACATTCGCAGATGTTGTTGCGCGCCTCCCTCCTGTTGCTGCTGAGCCTGACCGGCGCCACCGTCCACGCCGCCGACGACGACAAGCCACCGGCCTACGAGCCGCGCGAGCACTACACCAAGTACGAGTACCGCGTGCCGGTGCGTGATGGCAGGAAGCTGTTCACCGCCGTCTACGTGCCCAAGGACCAGACCCGGCGCTACCCCTTCCTGATGATGCGCACGCCCTATGGCTGCGGCCCCTACGGCGTGGACCGTTTCGGCATCAAGCATCTCGCGCCCGGCGAGGACTTCCTGAAGGCCGGCTACATCTTCGTCTGCCAGGACGTGCGGGGCCGCCACCTGTCGGAGGGCGAGTTCATCGAGATGACGCCGCACCGGCCCATCAAGAAGGGCACGGCCGACGTCGACGAGAGCAGCGATACCCACGACAGCGTGCAGTGGCTGCTGGACCACGTGGCCGGCCATAACGGCCGCGTCGGGCTGTGGGGCATCTCCTATCCGGGCTTCTACACGGCGGCGTCCATCATCGATTCCCACCCCGCCATCAAGGCCGCGTCGCCGCAGGCGCCCATCGCCGACCTCTTCATGGGCGACGACAGCTACCACGGCGGCGCCTTCATGCTGGCGGCCAACTTCGGCTTCTACACGGGCTTCAAGCCCCAGCAGGCGCCCGTGCTGCCAGCCAAGGCTCCGCCGCAGTTCGACTGGGGCACGCTCGACGGCTACGAGTTCCATCTGCAGCAGGGCAACCTGGATGCGCTGTCAGCCCGCCTTGCCAAGGACGGCGGCGCGAATCCGTATTTCGACGTGCAGATCCAGCACGACCGCTACGACGAGTTCTGGCGGTCGCGCGCCATCACGCCGCACCTGAAGAACATCCGCGCTGCCGTGCTGACGGTGGGTGGCTGGTTCGACGCCGAGGACCTGGCCGGGTCGCTGGCCATCTTCCGTGCCATCGGCAGGCAAAGTCCGGCGGCCGACAACCGCCTCGTCATGGGCCCCTGGGTGCATGGTGGCTGGGTCGGCGCACCGGGCCGGCAGCTGGGCCGCGTGCAGTTCCGGCAGCCCACGTCGGAGCAGTTCCAGAAAGACGTGCTGCTGCCGTTCTTCGAGCAGCATTTGCGGGACGCTGCGCCCAAGCTGCCCGTCGCCAGGGCCACCGTCTTCGAGACCGGCACCAACGTCTGGCGCCGTTACGACGCCTGGCCGCCCAGGGAGGCCCAGCCGCGCACGCTGTACTTCGCACCCGGCGGCAAGCTCGGCTTCACGCCGCCAGCCGCGGCGCAGCCCGAGTTCGACAGCTGGATCAGCGACCCGAACAAGCCCGTGCCCTTCATCGGCTACACGGCCCTGGGCGTGCCGCAGGAATACATGGTCAGCGACCAGCGCTTCGCCGCCACGCGGCCCGACGTGCTGACCTTCCGCAGCGACGTGCTGGAGGAGGACGTCACCATCGTCGGCCCCGTCGTCGCGCGGCTGTTCGCATCCACGTCGGGCACCGATGCCGACTGGGTCGTCAAGCTCATCGACGTCTATCCGCCCGAGCTGGAGGAAGAGGCCGCGAAGAAGCGCAAGCCGCGTACAGAAGACGTCGAGCCGCAGGAATCCGCACTGGGCGGCTACCAGCAACTGGTGCGCGGCGACCCGCTGCGCGGGCGCTTCCGCAAGGGCTTCGACGCGCCGCGGGCCATGGTGCCGGGCCAGGTGGAGGAGCTGCGCGTGGAACTGCAGGACGTCAACCACAGCTTCCGCCGCGGCCACCGCATCATGGTGCAGCTGCAGAGCAGCTGGTTCCCGCTGATCGACCGCAACCCGCAGACCTTCGTGCCCATCCGCAGCGCCAGGCCCGAGGACTTCCAGGCCGCGACGCAGAAGCTCTACCGCTGGCAGGGCCAGGCCTCGGGCCTGGAGATCAAGGTCGTGCCATCTCGTTGACACCACGAGGCGCCAGGCGGTCGGGCGGTGGTGCCTCCAGCCGCAGCAGCGTGCCGCTGACGGGATGCACCAGCTCCAGCCGCCATGCATGCAGCCACAGCCGCTGCACGCCGAGGAAGGCGGCGACGGCGCGGTTCAGCGGCCCCTTGCCGTGCGTCGCGTCGCCGAGGATGGGATGGGCGATGTGCTTGAGGTGGCGGCGGATCTGGTGGCGCCGGCCCTGCTGCGGTTCAACGTCGAGCAGCGCGACGCGCGTCGTCGCAAAGCGCGGGTCGCTGGCGACGGGCCACTCGATGCGTTCCAGCACGCGCCAGCGCGTCTGCGCGTCCAGCAGCGGCTGGCCGGCGGACGGCAGCTCGGGGTCGCGCGCCAGCGGGTGGTCAACGAGGCCTTCATCGGCGGCCGGCCAGCCGCGCACGAGGGCCAGGTAGCGCTTGTCCATCCGCCCCTGCTCGAACATCGCGCCGAGCAGCGACGCCACGTCGGCCGACAGCGCGAACAGCAGCACGCCCGACGTGCCGCGGTCCAGCCGGTGCACGGGCCACACCGGCCGGCCGAGCTGGTCGCGCAGCAGCTGCAGCGCGGCCTCGTCTTCGCCCGCGGCGAGTTGGGTGCGATGCACCAACAGGCCGGGCGGCTTGGCTATCGCGACGAGGTGCTCGTCCTGATAAATCGGGGTCAGAGTCAATTTTCGAGATCGCCGTCCACGTAGAACCACTCGCCGTGCTCGCGCACGAAGCGGCTGGTCTCGTGCAGGCGGTGCGCCCGACCGCCGAGCTTGCTGCGCGCGACGAACTCGACCGTGCCGTGGTCGGCGTCCTGCATCGCCGCGCGCTTCACGGCCAGACCCAGCCATTTGAGGCCTGGCTCCGGGTCGTCGAGCGCGGCGGGCCGCGTGCTGGCATGCCAGCTGGCGAGCAGATAGGGGCGCAGGTCCCGCACGAAGGCGGCATAGCGCGAGCGCATCAGCGCCTCGGGCGTGGCGGCGGCGAGCCTGCCGCTGGCGGCGTGTTCGGCGTGAAGCCGGCCGCAGCAGGCCGCATAGGGCAGGGCGCTGCCGCAGGGGCAGGGAGACGGGGTCATAGGCCGCGCATGATGCCGCAGCGCTGCGTCAGCCTTCCGCCGTCCAGCGATCCAGCTGCTGCAGCAGGTCCATCGCGCGCGGTTCGCCCGGCTTGAGGGCCAGGGCCGTTGCGATGCTGTTGCGCACCTCGGTCTCCAGCGTCGCCGAGCGGCCGTGGCGCTGCAGCACGGTCATCGCGACGGCGGCGAAGTTCAGCAGCACGCGGGCGTTGCGCGGCATGGAGATCTTGGCGCCGCGCAGGCTCTCCAGCGCGGCCTGCGGGTCGCCGTCGGCCATCCGCTCCATGCCATCCTTCATCGCGTTGGTCGCCTCGCGCTTGGCGGCGGCCACCAGCTCGCCGCTGCTGGCGCCCAGACCCAGGCGGTCGAAGGCGCGCGCCGAGCGCTGGATGAGGCGCTCGTCGTCGTAGTTGTTGCGCGTGACGTGCTGCAGCAGCCGCGCAGCCTCGTCGCCCTGCTGGGCCTCGATCAGCGTCTCGGCGATGCGCACGGCCATGTCGGCGGCATGGTCGGAGGTCTCGTCGGCGCTCTGTGCCACCAGGTCTTCGGCCAGCTTGGCGGCGCCGGCCTTGTCGCCCAGCGCCTGCAGCGCCCGCACGCGCTCGGCCTTGGCGAGCAGCTGGGCGTCATGGCTGTCATAGCGTTGGGACATCGTGGCGATGAGCTTCTGCGCCTCGCCCGGGTTGCCGGCCTCGGTGTGCAGCCTGGCCATGCCGACGAAGGGCTCGAGGTTCTCGACGGCGCTGTGCTCGCTGAGCTTGAGGGCCTTGGAGAAGGCCTTGGCCGCCAGCTCGTGCTGGCCCTGCTCCAGCGCCGCGACGCCGAGGGCGGACTGGCGATGCGCGGCATTGGGCGACAGGTTGACGGCGCGCTCCAGGATGTCGATCTGCTGCCGGCCCTCGCCCTGCGTGTGCAGCACGCCGGCCAGTTCGTCGTAGGCCTCCAGGTATTGCGGGTGCTCGCGCACCGTGTCCTGCAGCAGCGCGCGTGCCGTGTTCAGGTCGCCGGCATGCAGGCGCACCTGGGCCAGGCCCAGCTTGGCCCAGGCAATGGGGCCGCGCTGCAGCACGCCTTCGTAGACGGCCTGGGCCTTGGCCCAGTCGTCGAGCTTCTGGTGCAGCAAGGCCTGCAGGCGCAGCAGCTCGGCCAGGCTCTTGCTGCCGGCGGCGATCTGCTCCTCGCAGAGCTTCAGCGCCTTCCTCCAGTCGCGCGCCTTCATCGCGGTGGCGATGCCGGCCAGCGAGGCCTTGCGCTCGACGAGCTTCAGCAGCCGGGCCTGCAGCAGCGTCTCGGTGATGGGCTTGAGCAGGTAGTCGTCGGGCGCGTCCTCGGCGGCCGCCGAGACCATGGTGCTGGTCTTCTCGGCGGTGATCATCAGCCAGACGGTGGCCGGGTTGATCCAGCCCTTGAGGCGGGCCTCCTCCAGCAGCTGCTGGCCGTTCTTGCCGGCGCCGAGGTTGTAGTCGCACATGACGACGCCATAGGTCTTGGCGGCCAGCATGCCGGCGGCCTCGCGGCCGTCCTTGGCCGTGTCGACCCGGTGGGCGCCGCAGCGCAGCAGCTGGCCCTTGAGCACGCTGCGCATGGCCTCGAAGTCCTCCACCAGCAGGAAGTCGCTGGCGCGCAGCAGGTCTTCGGGCGAGGTATTTCCCTTCATGGCAGCTCCAGGATAAAGCGGCCGCCGCCCAGCTCGCCGCCGTTGCCGAGCCGCGTGCTGCCGGTGGCGTCGCCGTGCCGGTGCAGGCCCGCGGCCAGGCGCGAGAAGTACAGGCCCAGGCCGGTGCTGCTGGTGCGCAGGTCTATGCCCTGGCGCGACGCGAAGCCCTGCTCCAGCATGAAGGCCGGGAAGCCCGGGCCGTCGTCGGCTACCTCGATCTCCAGCCGGCCGGCGCTGGCGCGCAGCGACAGCCGCACCGTGTGGCCGGCATAGCGCACGGCGTTGAACAGCGACTGGATGACGACGCTGCCGATGAGGTCGCGGTCGAAGATCCAGCGCTGCAGGCCGGGCTGGGCGTCGCAGGTCAGCGTCAGGCCGCGCAGGGCGGCGAGCGGGCGGGCGCGGATCATCAGCTCGTCGACGAATTCGTCCAGCTCGACCTCGGCGGGCTCGAAGGGGTACATGCCCTCCTCGATCTTGAAGATGGCCATCAGCTGCACGAGGTTGCCGTTGACGCGCTGCGTCTCGTACAGCGCCTGGGCCGTGGACTGCGCGGCCGCGGAGGGCGGCTCGGCGGCCATCTTGGCGAGCGCGTCCTCCAGGTAGGCGGCGATCACGCTGACCGAGTTTTTCATGTCGTGGGCCGCGGCCGCCACGAAGGTGGAGATGTCCATCGCCTGCGCCTTTCCGGCATGTGTCGCGATGCCGGACAGGAAGCGTTCCTGGCCAGCGACCGCGGGGCTGGCCAAAACTTTACATGGCTTGGCGCTCAATCAGGCGGTCAGACGTCGGCGTTGCGGCGCAAGACAGTCCGAGGGGCCTATGTCAGCGTGATCGGCCGTCAGGGAAGCAGTGAATCAACTCGGTTAGCGGCAGCGGCCGTCCGAGCAGATAGCCCTGGCCGAAGCCGCAGCCGGTGGCTTTCAGCACCGCCAGCTGGTCGGCGGTCTCGATGCCCTCGGCGATGACCTCCAGCTGCAGGTGGCGACCGAGGTCGACGATGGTCTGCGCGATGGCGCGGTCGCGTTCGCCGGTGGGCAGGTCGCGCACGAAGCTGCGGTCGATCTTCAGCGACGTGATGGGCAGGCTTTTCAACATGGACAGCGAGGAGTGGCCCATGCCGAAGTCGTCCAGCGAGATGTCGAAGCCGATCTCGCGCAGCTGGTGCATGACGCGCCGTACCTGCTCGGGCTGGCGCATCAGCATGCCTTCGGTGAGCTCCAGCACGACCTGCGAAGCTGGCACCGTCAGGCGCGACGACATGGCGCTCAGCATGGCCGGCAGCGCGCTGCTGGTGAACTCCGACGCGGCCATGTTGACGTGGACCTTGAGCCGGCTCAGCGGCCCGCCCTGCAGCGCGGCGAGGTCGTGCAGCGCGCGGCCCATGACCCAGCGGCCGATGTCGATGATGAGGTCGCTGCGCTCGGCGATGGGGATGAAGACGTCGGGCGGCACCATCTCGCCGTTGGGCTTGCGCCAGCGGATCAGCGCCTCGACGCCGTGCAGCGGGGCGTCGGGCGAGCGGAGGTCGACGATGGGCTGGTAGACGAGGCGCAGCTGGTCCGTGCGCAGCGCCTCGCGCAGCTCGGCCTCCATGGCCAGGCGCTGGGCCAGCTTGGCGCGCTGCTGGGCCAGCGTGTCGGGGCTGCTGGTGGAGAAGACGTTGCTGCCGTTGCGGCCGTTCTGCTTGACGCGGTACATGGCCGCGTCGGCGCTGCGCAGCAGCTCGGGGCCGCTCTGGCCGTTGTCCGGAAAGCGGCTGACGCCGACGCTGGCCGACACGGTCAGCGACAGGCCTTCGTACTCGACCGGCCGGGTGGCCGCGCCGAGCACCGCGTCCACCAGCGCCGCCAGGGCCTGCTCGTCGGCCGCGTCGGGCACCAGCACGGCGAACTCGTCGCCGCCGAGACGACCGACGCGGGCGGGCGGCGGCGCCAGCTCCTTGAGCCGGCGCGCGAACTCCTGCAGCACGGCGTTGCCGGCCTCGTGGCCGAAGGCGTCGTTGATGGGCTTGAAGCGGTCCAGGTCGATGAACATCAGCGCGAAGCGCCGGCCCTCGCGATGGCTCTGCAGGCAGTGGCGGTTGAGCTGGGCGTAGAAGTGGGCGCGGTTGTCCAGATCGGTCATCTCGTCGATCTGGGCCAGGCGGTGGATGACGGCCTCGGTCTCCAGCCGCTGGGCGGTCTGCGCGATCAGCGCGCCGATGGTGGCCGACACCTTGGGCAGTTGCGCCTCGGGCTGGCGCGACAGGCTGCTGTAGAACTCCAGCACGCCGGGACGGTGCTGATCGCCGTTCTCGGACACATAGGTCACCGGAAACACATAGCCCGACCACAGCCCGCACATCTGCGCGCTGCGGCGGCGCAGGAAGCGCGGGTCGGTGCTCATGTCCTCCACCCACTCGGCCTCGCCGGTGGTCCAGACACGGCCCACCAGGCCCTCGCCGGGCGCCATCGTCAGCGACGCGCTGATGACGCTGAACTGCTCCAGGTCGCGATCGGGCGGGTGCCAGAAGTGGCGGCAGTAGAGGCTGCGCCCGGGCTCTTCGCCGGGCTCCATGCTCCAGTAGGCGCCCCATTCCCAGCCGAGGTTGCGGCAGATCAGCTGGATGACATTGGTGATCGCGTCCTCCAGCCGGTGCGTGCCGACGAGGTACTCGGTCAGCGCATAGCCCAGGCGTTCGCGGACGGCTGCCAGCGTCAGGCTGGTGATGTCCTGCACCATGCCGTGGCGCCAGCGTGGGCGGGCCGGGTCGGGCGGCAGCGGCGTCACGCGCAGCCAGCGCATGCCGCGGGCCAGGCCGATGACGCGGATGTCCAGCGGGCGTTCGGGTCCGCTGCCCGTCCACAGCCGGCTCAGCTCGGCCAAGTCCTCGTCCATCACATGGCCCAGGCATTCGCCCAGCGTCTCGCAGGGGCGGGCCGGCATCTCGAGGTACTCGGCGGCGACCGGTGACAACAGGCTGCGGCCGGTCTGCGGGTCGTACCACCACTGCCCGAAGCCCGCCGCGCGCTCCAGCTCGTCGGCGGCCATGGCCGCCTCCATCGCAATGGCGTCGCGGAGTCTCTGCGGTTCCAGCGGAAGCGAAACGGCCTGAATGCCGGACACCCTTTGGCTTGTCATGAGGCGCGGTAGCGCAATTCGCATGCCAGGGTTTCCAGGGGGTGGGAGCCCCCTAAGCGTGCGGTTTCCAGGTCTGCCGGCCTGCGTCGCACAGCGTTGGTGCGATCCGCGCGCTAGAGCATGAGCTCCCAGGTCTCGTTGATGACATCAATGCCAAAACCGTGCCCGGCCGCGCTGTGCACGAGGCGGTAGCCCTCGGCGGCGTAGAGCGCCCGCGCGGCGGTGAGCTCGCTTTGCGTCCACAGCAGGATGCGTTCATAGCCGGCGGCGCGGGCGAAGTCGCTGCACTGGCGCACGAGGCGCCTGCCGAGGCCGAGGCCGCGCGCCTGCGGCTCCAGCAGCAGCAGGCGCAGCTTGGCGACGCCGGGGCGGGGCTGGCCGGTGGACTCGTCACGGGCCTGCACGAGCATGATGCTGCCCAGGCGCTCTCGGCCCCGGGCGGCGATCCAGCAGGCCTCGCGGCCAGGCTGGAACTGGTCGACGAAGTCCGCGCAGATGCGCGCCACCAACGCCTCGAAGCTTTGGTCCAGCCCGTACTCGGCGGCATAGAAGGCGCCGTGGCGCTCGACGATCCAGCCAAGGTCGCCGGGGCGAGGGGCGCGCAGTTGGATGGCTTGGTCCATCGCCGCATCATCGCCGCGACACGCTACGCTGTCGCAAGGCATCGGCAGGAGAACGGCTTGGGCATCGTGGTGTATTGGCTGGACGGTGAGGGCGAAGGTGCCTTGCCGGTGTGCGAGTTCTTCGCCAGCAGCGAACTGACGCAGGCGCTGGCCTGGGCGGAGGACCGGCGCCGTGCGGGGCACCGCCACGTCAGCATCTCGACGGAGCTGGAGGACCATGTCGGCCGACCCGGCGTGTCAGCGGTCGAAGGTGGCAAGACGCCGGACGGCGAGGCCTACGAATGGAGCAAGGCCGGGCGGGCCGGCAAGGTGCGCCGGCGCTGAGCCGGCTTCAGAACTTGTAGCCGAAGCCGACCGTCAGCAGGTTGTCCGTTTTTTTGGTGCCCGCCGGCACGCGGCTGGCGTAGCGGCTGGACAGGCCGGTGTTGAGCGTCCAGGCGCCGCTGATCGTCGTGGCCAGGCCGGCGTCGAAGGTGGCGCGGTCGCCGATGTCGTCGCCATCGGGGTAGTAGACGAAGCGCTGCTTCAGCGTCGTGGTGTCGCTGAGCTTGTGGCTGGATTCCTCGCCGAGCAGCACCTGCAGGCCGTTGGCGCTGCTGCCGTCGGTGAGCCGGGTGGCCGTGTAGCCGAGACCGCCGAACACGTCCCAGCTGTTGGCTTCGTTCTTCACGACGTGGTAGCCCACGCCGCCGGTGAGGTTGTAGCGGTTGCGCAAGCCGCCGGCCTTGTTGGTCTCGCCTTCGGCGGCACCGAAAGAGAACCACTGCGGGCCGAGGTTGAAGTCGTAGCGGCCGCCCACGCGCAGCAGGTCGGCCGTCGTGGTGCTGATGCCGTCGACCTTGTTGCGGCCGTAGTTGGCGATGCCATAGAGGCTGATCTTGTCCTGCGCGGTCGCGCGGCTGGCGTCCGCGTTGGCGGCCAGCGTGCGGCTGCTGGTGTTGCCGCTGGCGAAGGCGCCGGAGATGCTCAGGCCGCCGTGCCAGCGGTTATCGGGCGTGTCCTGGGCCAGCGCGGCCTGCGAGGCGAGAGCAAGGGTGAGGGCGAGAGCGAGTCGTGGCATCGGGCGAGTGGAGGGGCTAGGGAAAACCAGAAGTATCACCAAGGCTTGCCCTGCAAGCTGCGATGGACGCAGGCCGGTCTGTAAGAGGCGGTTCCTTAAAATGCCGCGATGACTTCTTCCCCTGTCGGCACGGCGGCCGACGCTGCTTCCAGCCCCCTCCTGCGCAACCTCAACCCCGAGCAGCTCGCCGCCGTGACGGCCGCGCCCGAACCGGCGCTGATCCTCGCCGGTGCCGGCTCCGGCAAGACCCGCGTGCTGACGACGCGCATCGCCTGGCTGCTGCAGACGGGCCAGGTCAGCCCCGGCGGCGTGATGGCCGTGACCTTCACGAACAAGGCCGCCAAGGAGATGCTGACGCGCCTGTCGACGATGCTGCCCTTCAATGTGCGTGGCATGTGGATAGGCACCTTCCACGGCCTGTGCAACCGCTTCCTGCGCGCGCACTGGAAGCTGGCCCACCTGCCGCAGGCCTTCCAGATCCTGGATGCCAGCGACACGACGTCGGCCGTCAAGCGCGTCATCAAGGCGATGAAGCTCGACGAGGAGCGCTTCGTGCCCAAGCAGGTCGGCTGGTTCATCGCCGGCTGCAAGGAAGACGGCCAGCGCCCCGGCGACGTGGTGGCGCATGACGAGCAGACGCGCAAGCTCGTCGAGATCTACGCCAACTACGAGGACCAGTGCCAGCGCGAGGGCGTCGTCGACTTCGCCGAGCTGATGCTGCGCTCTTACGAACTGCTGCGCGACAACCCGGCCGTGCGCGAGCATTACCAGCACCGCTTCCGCCACATCCTCGTCGACGAGTTCCAGGACACGAACAAGCTGCAGTACGCGTGGCTGAAGATGTTCGCGCCGCCGGGCCGGGACAACGGCCAGAGCCTGCTGGCCGTGGGCGACGACGACCAGAGCATCTACGCCTTCCGCGGTGCGCGTGTCGGCAACATGGCCGACTTCGAGCGCGAGTACCGCGTGCGCAAGGTCATCAAGCTGGAGCAGAACTACCGCAGCTTCGGCCACATCCTCGACGCCGCCAACGAGCTGATCAGCCGCAACAGCCAGCGCCTGGGCAAGACGCTGCGCACCGACGCCGGCCTGGGCGAGCCCATCCGCGTGCAGGAGTCGCCGAGCGACTTCGCCGAGGCGCAATGGCTCATCGAGGAGATCCAGGGCCTGCACCGCGGCGGGCTGGACCGGCAGGAAATCGCCATCCTCTACCGCAGCAATGCGCAGTCGCGGGTCATCGAGTCGGCGCTGTTCAACTCGGGCATCCCTTACCGCGTCTACGGCGGCCTGCGCTTCTTCGAGCGTGCGGAGGTCAAGCATGCGCTGGCCTATCTGCGGCTGCTGGAGAACGCCAACGACGACACCAGCTTCCTGCGCGTCGTGAACTTCCCGACGCGCGGCATCGGCGCCAAGACGCTGGAGACGCTGCAGGACCTGGCCAAGGCCAGCGGCCGCAGCCTCTACCAGACCGTGTCGGCCGTGCCGGGCAAGGGCGGCGCCAACCTCGTCGCCTTCACCAACCTCATCGACTCGACGCGCAACCTGACGCAGGGCATGACGCTGCGCGAGATCATCGAGCAGGTGCTGGAGACGTCGGGCCTCATGGACTTCTACCGCACCGACAAGGACGGCGCCGAGCGGCTGGAGAACCTGGACGAACTCGTCAACGCGGCCGAGGCCTTCGTCATGCAGGAGGGCTTCGGCAAGAACGCCGTCGGGCTGCCTGTCGACGAGGTGGCGCAGCCGGGCACGCCAGGCTCGGTGCCCGATGCCGAGACCGGCGAGATCATGTCGCCGCTGGTTGCCTTTCTGACGCATGCGTCACTGGAGGCCGGCGACAACCAGGCCCAGGCCGGCCAGGACGCCGTGCAGCTGATGACCGTTCACTCGGCCAAGGGCCTGGAGTTCGACGCGGTCTTCATCACGGGCCTGGAGGAGGGCCTGTTCCCGCACGAGAACGCGATGTCCGACCACGACGGGCTGGAGGAAGAGCGCCGCCTGATGTATGTGGCCATCACGCGGGCGCGCAAGAAGCTCTCCTTGAGCTTCTGCCAGACGCGCATGCTGCACGGACAGACGCGTTATCACATCAAGAGCCGCTTCTTCGACGAATTGCCGGAGGCCTCGCTGAAGTGGCTGACGCCGCGCAACCAGGGCTTCGGCTCGGGCTTCGCGCGGGAGTACCAGAACGCCTGGGATCGCGGCTCCGGCCTGAAGGGCATGGTGGGCGCGGGCCGTGTGGCGCGCCCGGCCTGGGTGGAGCCGCCGGTGCCGGCCAGCATGAAGCAGAAGGTGTCGGAAGAGCACGGCGGCCTGCGCGTCGGCAAGGGCGTGTTCCACACCAAGTTCGGCGAAGGCGTGCTGCTGACGCTGGAAGGCGCGGGCGCGGATGCGCGGGCTCAGGTCAACTTCGGCCGCCACGGCACGAAGTGGCTGGCGCTGTCGGTCGCCAAGCTGACACCGATCGATTGATGCCCCTCGCCCAGCCTCGCATCGCTGAACGCGAGCGAGTCTGGTCGGTCTTGCAGACCGCGCTGCGGCTTGCGCCGCAGCCCTTCGGCAGGCACGTCGAGCCCACTGGGCTCAATGTGTCCGGCCTCAGCCCCCGGGGGACGGCGATGCTTGCGGCATCGAGCCGCAAGCACATCGCCCTACGCGGGCCGGCTAGGGGCGGCCCGGCGCTCGGCCCGCAAATTCAATGACCGACGATGACGACATGCGCCTGGATGCGCGTGTCGATGGCGCCCACGCCGAAGCGCTCGCCGATGGCCTGCGCGACGCGGGCCGTCACTTCGGGCAGCCGCCCGGGCGCGCGGGCCTCGATCTCGCCGCGCAGCGGCGTGCCCTGGCAATAGCCCAGCGCCGGGCCGGACGGCGACTCGGCCTGCGCGCGCATCGGCAGCGTGACGATGTCGGCCTCGTGTTCGAAGCCGCCGGCGGCCAGGTCGGCGCGCAGTTGGTCCACGTCGTGATAGCCGTGCGGCGTGCGCGCCATGAAGCGTGGCGGGTCGGCGGGGAAGGCCTGGGCCAGCGCGGCGGTGACGGTCTGGGCCAGCTCGTTGCTGTCGAGGTGGTCCCAGACATTGAACAGGAAGAAGCCGCCAGGCTTCAGGACGCGGCGGATCTCGGCATAGGCCCGCGGCTTGTCGGGGAAGAACATCGCACCGAACTGGCAGGCGACGAGGTCGAAGCTCGCGTCGGCAAAGGGCAGTTCCATCGCATCGGCCACCCGCCATTGCACCGGTCGCGTGCTGCCCAGCGTGGCGGCCATGTCCAGCATGGCGGCGTTCAGGTCGCTGGCGACGAGGTCGGTCTGGGGCGGCAGTTCGGCGGCCAGCCGGCGCGTCAGCACGCCGGTGCCGGCGGCAATCTCCAGCACGCTGCCGGGCTGCAGCGCCGCGACGCGCGCCGCCAGGTCGAGCGCATAGGGCTCGAAGATCAGCGGCACCATGTAGCGCTCGTAGAGCTGGGGGATGGAGCCCGTGAAACCCCGGTCGGCCAGGTTCATGGCCCGATTCTGGGCCGGTGCTAGGCTCGCCGGCGCCCTCTTCGCAATTCCTTGCAATTCGCCATGGCCGAACGCCGACCTTCACACGCGGAGCTGACCGCCTTCCTGCAGGCCGAGTTCCCGCAGAACCGCTGCACGCTGGAGGCCGTGGACGAGGAGGACGGCAGCGTCGTCGTGGCGCACCCGGTCGGCGAGCGCGAGCTGCGGCCGGGTGGCACGGTGTCGGGGCCGGTCATGATGACGCTGGCCGACGTGGCCCTCTACATCGCCATCCTGGCGCGCATCGGCATCGTGCCGCTGGCGGTCACCACCAACCTCTCCATCAACTTCCTGCGCAAGCCGCGTGCGGACCGGCGCGTCGTCGCGCGTTGCCGGTTGATGAAGCTGGGCAGGACGCTGGCAGTGGGCGAGGTGTGGATCTTCTCGGAGGGCGAGGACGAACCGGTGGCGCATGCCACCGGCACGTACTCGATACCCCGCGAGCGTTAGGCCTTGGCGAGTTTCACGCTCGTCGCCGTGCTGGTCAGATAGCCCACCTGCGCGCCGAAGCGGTTCTTGTAGTTGGCGTTGATCAGCGGCTCCAGCGTGCCCTTGACGACGCCGTGGATGCTCTCCCAGTAGCCCGGGTGCTGGAAGTTGGCGGTGATGTAGGTCCAGCCGTTGAGGTCGTCGACGACGCCCAGGCCCGTCGCCTCGGCGCCCGAGGGCATGGAGGCGATGCGGCTCAATGCCTTGGTGTCGACGTTGTAGGCCCAGACGAAGTTGTTGACGTGGTAGCCGCTGTCCTCGCCGATGAAGAGGGTGCGCAGCTTCTCGGAGAACTTCAGGTTGTCCGGCGCGCCCACCTTGTCGGGGTTCGCCGTGTTGCCCAGTGCATCGGCGGGGATGTCTTCGCCGATCAGCAGCGTCTTGGTCAGGGACGGCACCCATTCGCTGTTGATGGCGGTGCCAGCTGCGTCCTTCTGACCGGCGCTGAGGGTGTGGGCCAGGATGCCGCCGGCGTTCAGCGCCTTGTCGATGGTGACGTTGTAGTCGGCGTTCCAGGCGGAGTTGCCCTTGACCATGGACTTCTGCATGTTCTGCAGCGCGGAGTAGGCGACCTTGTCCTTCACGTTGACGGTCGTGCCTTCCATCTTCGTGAAGGCCATGGAGCCGCCCTTCAGCGCGGCGTACCGGTGCGTCTCCAGGAAGGCGGCGGCCTTGTCCATGCCGGCCTTCACGCGCACCCATTGCGGAGCGCCGTTGAACCAGATCTTGGTGAAGCTCGCGTCGGCAGGGTCGGCCGTCGCCACGTCCATGATGTCGGCGGGCTTGAGCGTGTCGGCCAGCGCCTTGATCTCGGCGCTGGTGGCCGAGCCGAGCTTGATCCAGGTGAGGGGGGCGCCCGCGGCGGCCGGGTCCAGCGAGAAGCCGGAGCCGAACTTCGCGACGTACAGCGACCCGGCGGAGAGGTCCTTCTCCTTGTCGGCCACGAACATGAAGAAGCCGCCGTTGGTCGCGTCGTCGCCCATGAGGGCCGTGCGGTTGTCGGGCATGACCTGGATCAGCTCATGCGAGATGCGGCCCAGGCAGTAGTGCTTCTTGATCGTGCCGGTGCCATCGGGGTTGACGGTCACTTCGGGCAGGTGGCCGTAGTGGTAGACGTTGGCCTTGGTCTCGTCGCCGAACAGGTTCTTGCTGTAGGCCTTGAACTGCGCGTTGGCCGCGATGGTGAACGCGTCGGGCTCGTACTCCTCGCTGGACAGGTGGGTATCCCAGGGCGACAGGCTGGCGCCGCAGGTGATCCACAGGCCCATGGCGGGCGCGGTGTCGACGTTGTGGTACTTCACGAGCGACAGCTTGCCGGTGGCCGGGTCCTGGTCCAGCGTCAGCACGGCGATGGGCGAGGGCAGTCGGCCGTACATGTCGGTCTTGCCGTCCTGGGCCCAGGTCGTGTACTCGAACTGCACGACGGCGAACACGGTATTGCCCTTCACGCCGGGGACGGTCGCGGCCGTGGAGAGCTTGAGCAGCGAGGTGCCGTCCGGCGAGTCGCTGAAGAACTGGCGCTCTTTGCCGGCGACCGTCGTGTCGACGATGGGCTTGCCGGCGAAGTCGACATAACCGCCCGCCAGGATGGTGCCGCCCTTGCCGTCCGGCACGAGGTCGCCGGTCGTGAAGAAGGGCTGGTAGGAGAGGGCGTAGTCCTGCGTACTGTTGTCGTCGAACTTGACGCTCAGCGACGACGCGACGAGGGTCTTGGCCATGTCGGCCGGTGCGGCCAGCGAGGGCGCGGCCATGCCGGTGAACGTGGCCGACGTCATGCGGGCATCGTCGCCGCCGCCACAGGCGGTCAGCATGCTGCCGAGGGCGGTGCCACCGAGCGGCAGCATCAGCGGGGCGCCAAGGAACTTCAGGGCCTGGCGGCGTTGGAGAGCGTGGGATTGCGACATGGAAACGGCGGACTGCCCGTGCGGTGGAAAGCACGGCAATCTAGGGAGTTCGCATGTCAGCCTCGTTAAAAGCCGAGGCGGCGGGTCGGGTCAGCTCTGCTCGTCGAGCAGGTTCTGCGGTGCGCCGAACATGAAGCAGTCGACGAAGCTGAAGTACAGCGACGCGTAGAACACGGCCCACACCATCATGGCGGCCACCAGCATGAAGAAGGGGGCCAGCTGCATCAGGCCCAGGGCCGTGAACACCAGCGTGATGACGCCCGACAGCGCCATGAAGATGGCCACCCACAGCAGGCCGTTCAACGCGAACGCCGCCTTGTTGCGCCACAGGGCCAGCGTGCTCGAGAACAGCGCCTGGCCGACGCCCTGGCCGCCCCAGTGGACCAGGGCTGGGGCGTGCCAATAGGGCACCGACAGCAGGGCCAGGCCGCCCAGGCGCAGGGCCGCCCCCCACAGGATGCGTGGGTCGCCGGCAACCTTGGCGAATTCGTCCGGTGAGCCGTCCTTGGCCATCAGCTCCAGCACGGCCCGCGTGGCCTCGCCATCGATGGCCCCGGCGCCGAGGATGACGAGCAGGGCGAGCAGCGCGAAGCTGGCGCTGAGCACCAGCTGGCGGTTGCGGCGTTCGGGCGTCAGCTTCAGCGGCGCGAGGAAGACGCCGGGTGTCGGCCGCTTTTTCTGCAGCACGAGGTGGGTCGCCAGCATGAAGCCCAGCGACGACAGCGGGATGGCCATCAGCCCCAGCAGCGGGCCCAGCACCGGCAGGGCCGTCAGCAGCAGCGAAGCGAGCAGGGCCAGCCCCATCAGGCCCAGGAAGGCCATGGGCTGGCGCTGGAAGACGCGAAAGCCGTGGCGTATCCACAAGCGGCCATTCGCAGCCGGCACTTGCTGGAGATGCAGTTGCATCGTCATTCGAGACCTTCGAGCGGCAGCGCATGCCAGGGCTTGGCGATGCGCTCGCGCAGCACGCGCTCGAAGTGGCGCGGGTCGTGGGCCTTCAGCAGCGAGGCCTCGCGCGGCAGGTGCAGGTCGAACAGGCGCGAGACCCAGAAGCGCATCGCCGCCGCGCGCAGCAACGCCGGCAGCAGGCGGTGCTCGGCGCCGGACAGCGGCCGCACGCTCTCGTAGGCCGACACGAAGACGGCGGCGCGCTCGGTGATGAGGCGGCCGTCGGCCAGGTCGATGCACCAGTCGTTCAGGCAGACGGCGAGGTCGAACAGGAAGGTGTCGACGCCGGCGAAGTAGAAGTCGAAGAAGCCGGTCAGCCGCTCGCGGCCCGGGCCCTCGCCGGGCTCGAACATGACGTTGTCGCGGAACAGGTCGCCGTGGATCGGGCCTTTCGGCAGGTCGGCGTAGCGGGCCGATGCGGCGAGCTGCTCCTGGTAGGCCAGCTCGCTGGTCAGCAGCTCGGCCTCGCTCGCGTCGAGGAAGGGCAGCAGCTGCGGCACGACCTGCTGCCACCAGGCCAGGCCGCGCAGGTTGGGTTGGTGCAACGGGTAGTCGCGGCCGGCCAGGTGCATCTGCGCCAGCGTGGCGCCGACCTGCTGGCAGTGGAAGGCGTCGGGCGCCATCTGGTGGCCGCCGTGCAGGCGGTCGACGATGGCCGCGGGCTTGCCGGCCACCTCGAACAGGATCTCGCCGGTCGAATCGGCATGCGGCTCGGGCACCGGCACGCCGCGCTGGGCCAGGTGCTGCATCAGCCGCAGGTAGAAAGGCAACTGCTCGGCGGTCAGGCGCTCGAACAGCGTCAGCACATAGCGGTGCAGATGGCCGTCGGCCTGCGTGCAGTCGACGAAATAGTTGGTGTTCTCGATGCCGGCGCCGATGCCGCGCAGCGAGCTGAGCTGCCCCAGTTGGAGGTGGTCCAGCAGGGCTTGGGCCTGGGCGGCGCTGACTTCGGTGAAAACGGCCATGAGGAGGGGGCAGGACGGCGACCCCGAGGGCCGCGGGCAATCAGAATTTGAGGACGCGCCAGACCCGCGTGCCCGAGCCGCTCTTGGGCAGGCCGGTGCCGGTGCCGCCGGCCGACTCGCGGCCCGCGTCGTTGACGACGATCTCGTAGTCAGGGGCCTTGGTGAGCTTGTTCTTCACCGTGACCTTCTTGGTCTCGCCACGCACCTTGAGCTCCTCGATGCGCACCTGGTCGTCTTCCGAGACGGTCTGCTCGACCTTGGGCTCGGGCGGCGGGTCGGCGAGGGCAGGGGCGGCAACGGCTGCGAGCAGCAGGAGGGCGGCGGGGCGAAGCATGCTGCCGATTCTAGGTGGCCGGCTGGCCGAGAATCCTTGCCCATGAGCAAACCCATCCTGCTGCTGGTCGACGGCTCCAGCTATCTGTACCGCGCCTTCCATGCCATGCCCGACCTGCGCGGGCCCGAGGGGCAGCCGACGGGCGCCGTGCGCGGCATGGTCGCCATGCTGAAGAAGCTGCAGAGCGACATCGGCGCAGCCCATGCCGTCTGCGTGTTCGATGCGCCGGGCAAGACCTTTCGCGACGACTGGTACCCCGAGTACAAGGCCCAGCGCTCGCCGATGCCGCCGGAGCTGCGCGCGCAGATCGAGCCCATCCACGAGGTCGTGAAACTGCTGGGCTGGCCGACGCTGACGGTGCCCGGCGTGGAGGCGGACGACGTCATCGGCACGCTGTGCTGCATCGGTGCGAAGGAAGGCCACCGCATGATCGTGTCGACGGGCGACAAGGACCTGTCGCAGCTCGTCAACGCCGACGTGGAGCTCATCAACACGATGAGCGGCGAGCGGCTGGACGAGGCCGGCGTGCTGGAGAAGTTCGGCGTGCCGCCGAATCGCATCATCGACTACCTGACGCTGATGGGCGACACGGTGGACAACGTGCCGGGCGTGACCGGTGTGGGCCCCAAGACGGCGGCGAAGTGGATCGCCGAGTACGGGTCTCTCGACGGCGTCATCGCCGCCGCGCCGACCGTCAAGGGCAAGGCCGGCGAGAACCTGCGCGCCGCGCTGGACTGGCTGCCCATGGGCCGCAAGCTCGTCACCGTGAAGGTGGACTGCGAGCTGGCCGAGCATGTGGCCGGCTGGCCCAGGTTGGATGAGCTGGCCTTCCGTGAGCCCGACAAGGCCGCGCTGGGTGAGTTCTACGTGCGCAACGGCTTCAAGGCCTGGCTGGAGGAGCTGACCGGCACGGCCGTGATCCCCAAGCCCAAGGCGGCGCCGGTCGCCAACCCGGGCCTGTTCGATGAGCCCGAGCCGCCGGCCGGCGCGGCCGACATCGAACGGAAATACGAGACCATCCTGACGTTCGAGCAGCTGGAAGCCTGGCTGGTGCGCCTGCATGCGGCGCCGCTGGTGGCGCTGGACACCGAGACCGATTCGCTGGACCCGATGGCAGCAAGCATCGTTGGCATCTCCTTTGCCGACAAGCCGGGCGAGGCCGCCTACATCCCGCTGCACCACAGCGGCCCCGACGCGCCCGAGCAACTGCCCTTCGACGCGGTGCTGGCGCGGCTCAAGCCGTGGCTGGAGGATGAGTCGGCCAAGAAGATCGGCCAGAACCTGAAGTACGACTGGCATGTGTTCGCCAACCACGGCATCAACCTGCGCGGCATCCAGCACGACACGCTGTTGCAGAGCTATGTGCTGGAAGCCCACAAGACCCACAACCTCGAGGCGCTGGCCGAGCGCCACCTGGGCCGCAAGGGCCTGAGCTACGAAGACCTGTGCGGCAAGGGCGCGCACCAGATCCCGTTCGCGCAAGTCGACGTGGCCAAGGCCACGACCTACTCGGGCGAGGACAGCGAGATGTGCCTGCACCTGAACAGCGTGCTGTGGCCGCAGATCGAGGCCGACGCCGGGCTGACGCGCATCTACCGCGACATCGAGATGCCCACCGCCGAGCTGCTGGCGCGTATCGAGCGCAATGGCGTGCTGATCGACCCCGAGCGGCTCAAGCTGCAGAGCCACGAGATCGGCCAACGCCTCGTGCTGCTGGAGCAGCAGTGCTACGACATCGCCGGCCAGCCCTTCAACATCGGCAGCCCGAAGCAGATCGGCGACATCCTCTTCACCAAGCTGGGCCTGCCGGTCGTCAAGAAGACGGCCACCGGCGCGCCGTCCACCGACGAAGAGGTGCTGACCGAGCTGGCCGCCGACTTCCCGCTGCCGGCCAAGATCCTCGAATACCGCGGCCTGTCCAAGCTCAAGAGCACCTACACCGACAAGCTGCCGCTGCAGATCAACGCCCACACCGGCCGCGTGCACACCAACTACGCGCAGGCCGTGGCCATCACGGGTCGGCTGTCCAGCAACGAGCCCAATCTGCAGAACATCCCCATCCGCACGGCGGAAGGCCGGCGTGTGCGCGAGGCTTTCGTCGCGCCCGCGGGCTGCAGCATCGTCAGCGCCGACTACTCGCAGATCGAGCTGCGCATCATGGCCCACATCAGCGAGGACCCCGGCCTGCTGCGCGCCTTCCAGGAAGGCCAGGACGTGCACAAGGCGACCGCCAGCGAGGTGTTCGGCGTCGCGCTGGACGAGGTGTCCAGCGAGCAGCGCCGCTACGCCAAGACCATCAATTTCGGCCTCATCTACGGCATGGGCGCCTTCGGCCTGGCGTCGGCGCTGGGCATCGAGCAGAAGGCGGCCAAGGACTACATCGAGCGCTACTTCACCCGCTTTGCAGGCGTGAAGAAGTACATGGACGAGACCAAGGCGAGCGCGGCCGAAAAGGGCTATGTCGAGACGCTGTTCGGCCGCCGCATCTACCTGCCCGAGATCCGCGGCGGCAACGGCCAGCGCCGTGCCGGTGCCGAGCGCCAGGCCATCAACGCGCCCATGCAGGGCACGGCGGCCGACCTCATCAAGCTGGCCATGCTGGCCGTGCAGGCCGAACTGGACCGCGCCGGCAAGCAGAGCAGGATCGTCATGCAGGTGCACGACGAACTCGTGTTCGAAGTGCCTTCAGGCGAGCTGGACTGGATGCGCACCGAGGTGCCGCGCCTGATGGCCGGCGTGGCGCAGCTGAAGGTGCCGCTGCTGGCCGAGGTGGGCGTGGGTTCGAACTGGGAAGAAGCCCACTGATTTCCCATTTTCCATAAATTGGGCAAAATACGCGCATTGAGCGTATTGGAGTCGCCCATGTCCGCCGTCCTCGAACAAGCCATTGCCGACCAACTGCCCAGCGTCTCGGCCACCCAACTGGTGGCCGGTATCCAGCAGGTCGGTCGCCAGGTGGCTGCCCATGGCGCGGTGCTCATCACCAAGCATGACCAGCCTGCCTTCGTGCTGATGTCCGTCGAGCGCTACCGCGAGCTGCAGCGCGCCGCCGAGCCTGACCTGGGCGCCCTGGGTGGCGAGTTCGACGCGATGCTGGCGCGCATGCAGGGCCAGGGCGACGCGATGTCCGCTGCTTTTGCCATGGCGCCCGAGGCCATCGGCGCAGCCGCCGTGAAGGCGGCCAAGCCCTCTCGTCGCAAGGCCGCCTGAGCCTTGCCGGCGCGTCTCTTCGTTCTGGCCGGGGTCAACGGTGCCGGCAAGAGTTCGCTGGGCGGAGCGGCCCTGCAGGCCAGCGGCGCCGAGTTCTTCAACCCCGATGTCATCGCCGCGCGGCTGCGCGAGCAGCAGCCGGGCCTGTCCGCGAGCCAAGCCAACGGCCTGGCCTGGACGCTGGGCCGGCGCGGCCTGGAGAAGGCACTGGCCGACGGCCTGACCTATGCCTTCGAAACGACGCTCGGCGGCCGCAGCATCACCAGGCTGCTGCTCGACGGTGCCCGCCAGGGCGCCGAGATCCACGTCTGGTTCGCCGGCCTGGCCACGCCCGAGCTGCACCTTAAGCGCATCGCCGCGCGCGTGGCCGCCGGAGGCCATGACATCCCCGAGGCCAAGGTGCGCGAGCGCTTCGACGCCAGCCGCGCCAACCTCGTCAAGCTGATGCCACGCCTGGCCAGCCTGCGCGTCTACGACAACAGCGCTGAGGCGGACCCGAGCATCGGCAAGCGGCCGCAGCCCGTGCTGCTGCTGCAGATGCAGGCCGGCCGCGTCGTCTCACATGCGCCGTTGCGCGGCATTCCCGCCTGGGCCAAACCCCTGCTGGCAGCGGCCCTGCGTTGACTATCATCGGCGCCCATCAAGGGAGGCGGGCGCGATGAGGGTTCTGCTGGTCGATGCGTTTCCGATGGTGCGCGCCGCGATCACCGGCCTGTTGGAGCAGGAATTCAAAGGCGCGCGCGTGCAGGGCGTCGACAACGCCGATGCGGCCTGGGCTGCGCTGGCGGAGCAGCGTCCCGATGCCGTGCTGCTGGACCTGCGCGTGCAGGGCGGGCTCGAGCTGCTGCAGCGGATAGACCGTGAACGTCTGCCGGCGCCCGTGCTGGTCATCTCGGGCGGGGACGACGTCGCCGAGGCCCTGCGCATCGTCGGCCTGGGCGCCATGGGCTATGTGCCGGAGCGCAGCGACATGGCCACGCTGGCCCATGCGCTGCGCCTGGTGCTGGCCGGCGGCGTCTATGTGCCGCCGCTGAAGCCTTCGGCCAGCGGTGAACCCGCCGCCGTGCTGACCGTGCCCGACTGGAACACGCTGCCGCTGACACCGCGCCAGAAGGACGTGCTGCGCCTGCTGACCCAGGGCATGCCGAACAAGCTGATTGCGCGCGAACTGGGCGTCAGCGTCGAGACGGTCAAGGACCACGTCGCCGCGATCCTGAAGGCCATGGGCGTCAGTTCGCGCACGCAGGCCGTCGTCGCGGCGACGCGAAAGCCTTAGGCGCGGACGGCGTCGATCGCGTCCAACACCGCCTCGGCCGTCGCGGGAGCCTGCAGCGGCGGGTCGCAGCCCTCGGGCCCGCAGGCCGCGCAGGCATCCTTGATCGCCAGCAACGCCGCGAAGCCCAGCAGCAGCGGCGGCTCGCCGACGGCCTTGCTGCGGTGGATGGTCTCGCTGGCGTTCGGTGCGCCGAACAGCTCGGTGCGGAACTCCGTCGGGCAGTCGTTGGCCGTCGGGATCTTGTAGGTGCTCGGCGCGTGCGTCGTCAGCAGACCGGTGATGGGATGCCACACCAGCTCTTCCATCGTCAGCCAGCCCATGCCCTGGATGAAGCCGCCTTCGACCTGGCCGATGTCGAGTGCCGGGTTCAGCGAGCTGCCTACATCGTGCAGCAGGTCGGCGTGCGTGATGCGGCTCTCGCCGGTCAGCGTGTCGACCATTGCCTCGCAAACGGCGCCGCCCCAGGCGTAGTAGTAGAAGGGGTGGCCTTGCAGCTTGTTCTTGTCCCAGTGCAGACCGGGCGTTGCGTAGAAACCGTCGCTCCACAGCTGCACGCGCTTCAGGTAGGCCGCGGCGACCAGTTCCTTGAACGGCAGGCTCTGCCCGCCGCCGCTGACCTGGCCTGCTTCGAAGGCGACCAGCTCCGGCGTGCAGCCGAACTTCTCGGCCGCCAGGGCCGCGAGCCTCGCCTTGATCTTGCGCGCGGCGTCCTGCGCGGCCTTGCCGTTCAGGTCGCTGCCGGTGGACGCGGCCGTGGCCGACGTGTTGGCGACCTTGCTGGTGTCGGTGGCCGAGCAGCGCACGCTGGCGAAGGGGATGCCCAGCTCCTGCGCGACGACCTGGGCGACCTTGGTGTTCAGCCCCTGGCCCATCTCCGTGCCGCCGTGGTTCACGAGCACCGAGCCGTCGGTGTAGACGTGCACCAGCGCGCCTGCCTGGTTCAGGTGGACGACGTTGAAGGAGATGCCGAACTTGACCGGCGTGAAGGCCAGGCCCTTCTTCAGCACCGGGCTCGTGGCGTTGAAGGCGGCGATCTCGGCGCGGCGCTCGGCATAGCGGCTGCAGGCCAGCAGCTGGGCCGTCAGGGCCTGGGCGTGCAGCTCCTCGACCTGCTGGCCGTAGGGCGTCACGTCCTGGCCCGGCGCGTAGAAGTTGCGCTGGCGCACGTCCGTCCCGTCCAGCCCGAGCCGGCGCGCGATGCCGTCGAGGATCATCTCGATGGCGATGGCGCCCTGCGGCCCGCCGAAGCCGCGGAAGGCGGTGTTGCTCTGCGTGTTGGTCTTGGCGCAGAAGCCGTGCATGGCCACGTGGGGCAGCCAGTAGGCGTTGTCGAAGTGGCAGAGCGCGCGGGCCATGACGGGTGCGGACAGGTCGGCGCTGTGGCCGGCGTTGGCGACCAGCTCGATGTCGGCGGCGAGGATGCGGCCCTCGGCATCGAAACCCACGTCCCAGCGGTAGTCGAAGCCGTGGCGGCGGCCGGTGATGAGGAAGTCGTCGTCACGGTCCACGCGCAGCTTGACGGGCTTGTTCAGCTTCAGCGCGGCGATGGCCGCGACGCAGGCGAACACGGCCGACTGCGACTCCTTGCCGCCGAAGCCGCCGCCCATGCGCCGGCATTGCACGACGATGCGGTGGGTCTGCCAGCCCAAGGCATGCGCCACGAGCTGCTGCATCTCGCTGGGGTGCTGCGTGGAGCAGTGCACCAGCAGGCCCTCGCCACCCTCCTGCGGCACGGCCAGGCTGATCTGGCCTTCCAGGTAGAACTGCTCCTGGCCGCCCAGGCTCCACGTGCCCTGCAGGCGATGCGGCGCGGCGGCAAGCTGCTCGGCCGGCTCGCCGCGCGTGAGATGCATGGGCGGCAAAACATACTGGCCGGCTTCATGTGCCTGCAAAGCCGTCAGGATCGGCGGCAGTGGATCTGCCTGGATGAGCTGCTTGGCGAGCGACGCCGCACGCCGCGCCAGATCGCGGTCCGTCGCGATGACGGCGAACACCGGCTGGCCGACGTAGCGCAGTTCGCCGTCGGCCAGGATGGGGTCGTCGTGCAGCAGCGGGCCGCAGTTGTTCTCGGCCGGGACGTCGGCGGCGGTCAGCACGGCGACGACGCCGGGCATCCTGCGGATGCGGTCGACATCAATGGCGACGAGCTTGCCGTGTGCGATCGGCGACAGGCCGAGCGCCGCATGCAGCGTGCCGGCGGGTTCGGGCAGGTCGTCCGTGTAGGGTGCGGCGCCGCTGACATGCAGATGTGCCGATTCATGCGGCCGTGATGTGCCGACGACGGGCTCGGGAACGATGAGCGCTTCGGGCTTGTTCATGCGGCCAACCTCGCTGCACGCCAGACCGTCACGGTACGCCGCTCCAGGCTTTCCAGCCAGAGCTTGCGCAGCAGGTTCTGCGCGACCTTCATGCGGTAGCCGTCCGAGGCGCGCATGTCCGTCATCGGCTTGAAGTCGTTGACCAGCGCCTGAGCCGCGGCTTCGGCGGTGGCCTCGACCCAGGGCTGGCCGACGACGGCCGCCTCCGCAGCGGCGGCGCGCTTGACGATGGCCGCCATGCCGCCGAACGCGAAGCGCGCCTGCTGCACCGAGCCATTGCGCAGCTGCAGCGCCAGCACGGCACAGACGGCCGAGATGTCGCTGTCCTGGCGCTTGGAGACCTTGTGCGCGCTGATCGCCCAGCTCGTGTCGGGCCGCGGCACCTGCAGCGCCTCGACGAATTCGCCGGGCTGCAGGTCCTTCTTCATGTAGTCGAGATAGAAGTCCTGCAGCGGCAGGCGGCGCTGCTGCTTGCCGCGGCGCAGGATGACGTCGGCGCCCAGCGCGATGAGGGCCGGCGCGCCGTCGCCGATGGGCGAGCCGTTGGCGATATTGCCGCCGAGGGTCCCGGCATGCCGCACCGGCGGCGACGCGAAGCGCCGCCACAGTTCGGCCAGCGACGGCGCCAGCTCGGTCAGCGCGGCCCAGGCGTCTTCCAGCGAAGCTGCGGCGCCGATCCAAAGACCACCGTCTTCTTCGCGGATGGCTTTCAGCGCCTCGACGCGGCCCGTGTAGATCAGCTCCGGCAGCTCGCGGAACTGCTTGTTGACCCACAGGCCGATGTCCGTCGAGCCGGCCAGCAGCGTCGCCTGCGGGTAGGTCTCGCGCAGCAGCGCGAGGTCGGGGATGCTCTGCGGTGCGTGAAAGCGCTGGCCGGCGTGGCCGTAGTCCAGCGGCACGTCCCTGGCCAGCTCGCGCAGCGCAGCGGCGACGGGTTCACGGTCCAGCACCTGGGCCGGCACATCGAACATGCGTTCGCCGGCATCGAGGATGGGCCGGTAGCCCGTGCAGCGGCAGAGGTTGCCGGCCAGGTCGTCGGCCAGCTGCTGGCGGTCGGGCCGCGTGCCGGCGGCCTGGTGGCGCTCGTAGCAGGCTGTCAGGCTCATGACGAAGCCCGGCGTGCAGAAACCGCATTGCGAGCCGTGGCAGTCCACCAGGGCCTGCTGGGCGGGGTTGAGCGCTTCGGGGCCGCCCAGGTCTTCGACGGTCAGCAGCGCGCGGCCGTCCAGTGTCGGCAGGAACTGCGTGCAGGCATTGACATTGCGTAGCTGCAGCTGGCCGCTGGCGTCCAGCTCGCCCTGGATGACGGTGCAGGCGCCGCAGTCGCCTTCGGCGCAGCCTTCCTTGGTGCCGGTGCAGCCGGCGTGCTCGCGCAGGTATTGCAGCACCGTGGTCGTCGTCGGCAGGCTGGTCACTTCGACGGTCTTGCCGCGGTGGAAAAAGCGAATGGGGCGGGTGTTCATGCTGGCCTCGATTGTCCGGCCTTGCCTCAGAATTGCCATATGAGTTTTACTAACCAGAAAAACTTCGCCCATCAAGAGGCCGCGCCGCGCCGCTGGGCCCTGCGTGGCGACCTGCTGGACTTCACGAGCGCACCCGTCTGGGGCGAGACCGAATCCACGGCGGTGCGCTTCGACCGCGATCACTGGCTGCTGGTCGAGGACGGCCGCATCGTGGGCCGCCAAGCTCAGGAGCCCGACGCCAGCTGGGCGCGCAAGGACCATGCCGGCCAGCTGGTGCTGCCCGGTTTCATCGACACCCATGTGCACTGCCCGCAGCTGGAGGTCATCGGCTCCTACGGCACCGAGCTGCTGGACTGGCTGGAGCGCTACACCTTCCCCAGCGAATGCGCCTTTGCCGACCCGGCGCGCAGCCGCGCCGGGGCCGAGGTCTTCCTGGACGCGCTGCTGGCCAGCGGCACGACGTCGGCCGTCGTGTTCGCGACGGTGCACAAGGTTTCGGCCGAGGCGCTGTTCGAGGGCGCGGCGGCGCGCGGCATGCGCCTGATCACCGGCAAGGTGCTGATGGACCGCCATGCGCCCGACGGCCTGCGCGATGACGTCGTGCAGGCCGAGCGCGACTGCCTCGACCTCATCGCCCGCTTCCACGGCCGGGATCGACTCGCCTATGCCGTCACCGTGCGCTTTGCGCCGACCAGCACGCCCGAGCAGCTCGCGATGGCCGGGGGGCTGTGCCGCGCCGACGCCAGCCTCTACATGCAGACCCACGTTGCCGAGAACCGCGCCGAGGTCGAGTGGGTGGCCAGGCTCTTTCCCGAGGCGCGCAGCTACCTCGACGTCTATGAGCGCGCCGGCCTGCTGCACGAGCGTGCCGTGCTGGCCCACGGCATCTGGCTGGACGCGCACGACAAGATCCTCATCGCCGACCGTGGCGCCCAGGTGGCGCACAGCCCGTCGAGCAACCTCTTCCTCGGCAGCGGGCTGTTCGACTGGACGGGCGCGCCGTTCAGCGTCAGCCTGGCGTCCGACGTCGGCGGCGGCACCTCCTTGAGCCTGCCGCGCAACATGCTGGACGCCTACAAGATCCAGGCGCTGCGCGGCGAGCGGCTGACGGCCTGGACGGCGCTGCACGCCAGCACGCGCGGCGCGGCCGAGGCGCTGCGTCTCGGCGGCGAGATCGGCGGGCTGTCGGTGGGGCAGATGGCCGACATCTGCGTGTGGGACTGGGCCAAGGGGCCGGTCGCCGAGGCGCGGGATGCGGTGGTCCGCGAGCTGCACGAGCGCGTCTTCGCGTGGATGACACTGGCCGACGAGCGCAACCTCGCAGCCTGCTACGTGGCGGGCCGTCAGCGGGTCTGACGCCTCGTCCTGCTCCATGGCCGCTTCGTCGCAAGCCGCGTGAGGGGCGGGCGGCGCTGACCTACCGTTCAGCCAGTCCGTTCACAAGGAGTCCGAGATGATCGGCTTTCTGCTCTGGTGCATCCTCTTCGTCGTCTGCTGGCCGCTGGCCCTCCTGGCTCTTTTGCTGTGGCCGCTGGTGTGGCTCGTCACGCTGCCGTTCCGGCTGCTGGGCATCGCGTTCGACGGCGCTTTCGCGCTGCTGCGCGCCATCGTCATGCTGCCGGCGCGGGTGTTGGGCGGGCGCTAGGAGATATCGAGTGTGTGCAGGCCGTAGCCCTGTCCGCGCTTCCTGTCGTCGAAGTAGAAGCGCAGCGTCTCTCGCGAGGTCTTGAAGGCGATCTCGTCCCAGGGAATCTCGTCCTCGGCGAACAGCCGCGCCTCCAGAGATTCAGGCCCGGGGTTGAAGTCGAGCGAACGCAACCTGGCGCGGTAGAACAGGTGGACCTGGCCGACGCGAACGACGTTCAGCAGCGTGTACAGCGGCCCCATCTCGACGTCGGCACCGGCCTCCTCCTGCGTCTCGCGCAGTGCGCCCTCGGCGCAAGTCTCGCCCAGCTCCATGAAGCCGCCCGGCAGCGTCCACAGCCCGTGGCGCGGCTCGATGGCGCGGCGGCACAGCAGCACGCGGCCGTCTTCTTCCCACACCGGCAGCGTGCCGACCACGTTGAGCGGATTTTGGTAGTGGATGCTCGCGCACGACGGGCAGACGGCCCGCTCGCGGTTGTCGTCCGCGGGGATGCGGTAGTCCACGGCGTGACCGCAGTTGGGGCAATGCTTGAAGCGGCTGGGGAAGGGCATGCGGGTCAGTTTATCGAGGGCCCAAAATGGCCCCATGAAGCTCTACAACTACTTCCGCTCGTCGGCCTCCTGGCGCGTGCGCATCGGCCTTGCACTGAAGGGGCTGGATTGCGCCTACGAGCCGGTTCATCTGGTGAAGAACGAGCAATTCGGCGCCGCCTTCTCGGCGCAGCAGGTCTCCCACCTCGTGCCGGCGCTGGCGCTGGACGACGGCCACTGGCTGAGCCAGTCCATGGCCATCCTGGAATACCTGGACGAGACCCATCCCGAACCGCCGCTGCTGCCGCGCGATGCCGTCGGCCGAGCGCAGGTGAGGGCGCTGGCGCAGGACATCGCCTGCGACATCCATCCGATCAACAACCTGCGTGTGCTGCGCTACCTGAAGAGCGACATGGGCCACGACCAGGCGCAGATCGACGGCTGGTATCGCCACTGGGTCGCCACGGGCCTGGCCATCGTCGAGCACAAGCTGGCCCAGACCGCGGGCGCCTTCAGCTTCGGCGACGCGCCCGGCCTGGCCGACTGCCTGTTGGTGCCGCAGGTCTACAACGCGCAGCGCTTCGAGTGCCCGCTCGAGGCCTATCCGACGGTGATGCGCATCAACGCCGCCTGCCTCGCCCTGCCTGCCTTTGCCTCGACCCACCCCGATGCCTGCCCCGATGCCGCCTGACTGGCTCCAGCCCGACTGGCCGGGCGTCACGGCCTTCATGACGACGCGCGGCCCCAACTTCGGCCGCAAGGCCGGCGATGCCGACGAGGTGCGCGCCAACCGTGCCGGTCTCGCCGAACGGCTGGGCGCGCGGCCGGTCTTTCTCGACCAGGTGCATGGCGCCGACGTCGTGCGCCTGCGCGCCGACTGGCACGACGACAACGCGCCCCAGGCCGACGCGGCCGTGTCGACCGATCCCGACCTCGCCGTTGCCATCCTCGTGGCCGACTGCCTGCCCGTGCTGTTCACCGCACCCGGCGGCGTGGCCGGCGCGCATGCGGGCTGGCGCGGCCTGGCGGCCGGTGTGCTGCAGAACACCGTGGCCGAGCTTTGCGCGGCCGCGGGTTGCGAGCCGCGCGACGTCAAGGCCTGGCTGGGGGCCTGCATCGGCCCCGAGGCCTTCGAGGTCGGGCCGGAGGTCGTGCAGGCCTTCGGCCGCGAGCCGTGGGAGCGCGACCAGCCCGGTTTCCTCTACCGGCCCAACCCCGAGCCTCGCTGGCGCGCCGACCTGCCCTTGCTGGCACGCGAAAGCTTGATGTCGGTCAATGTCACCCAAATCAGCGGCGGCGGCTGGTGCACGCTGACCGATGATTCACGCTTCTTCTCGTTTCGCGGCGAGGCCTTCGGCCGACCCCGCGGGCGCATGGCGGCCTGCATCGCCCTCCATCGTTGATTCCGCCGCGCGCTGTCTGCGCCGGCGGCCCGGCGTGCCGAGGATGTAGAGCAGCAGCCCCAGGGGCAGGATGCCGTAGAGCATCAGCGTGATGAAGGCGCCGAACAGCGTGCCCTGCGGGCTCAGCGCTTCGGCGGCGGCCATCAGCAACGCAACATAGGCCCAGGCGATGGCGATGAGATACATGGGGCTGTCATTGGCATGTCGACGTGCGCGGGTACAACGTCCGCTTTCGCCGGGATGTGGCAAGCTTATTGCAACGGTCTGAGGAAAGATCGTCCCGACGGAGAGTTCCTAGGAGATTCATGGCTACCCGCAAGAAGAACGATGCCTCGGCCACGACGGATGGGCAGCAGCCCTTTGCCGAGCTGATGCAGCAGATGACGCATCTGCCCCAGATCTCTCCCACCGCGCTGGCCGAGCTGCAGGCCGACTACCTGAAGCAGGCCACGGCCTTGTGGAATTCGGCGCTGGGCCAGGGCGAGGCCCCGGCGGTCAGCGACCGGCGGTTCGCGGCGCCCGAATGGCGGGCCAATCCGATGGCCAGTTTCGTGACGCAGCTCTACCTGCTGAACGGCCGCGCGATGCAGCAGATGGCCGCCGCCGTCGAGGCCGACGACAAGACCAAGGCGCGCATCCGCTTCGCCGTGCAACAGTTCGTCGACGCGGCGTCGCCGAGCAACTTCCTGGCGCTCAATCCTGAAGCACAGAAGCTCGCGCTGGACAGCCAGGGTGAAACACTGGCCAGGGGGCTGCAGCACCTGTGGGGCGACGTGCAGCGCGGCCACGTGTCGCAGACCGACGAGCGCGCCTTCGAGGTCGGCAAGAACGTCGCCACGACGGCCGGCAACGTCGTGTTCGAGAACGAGTTGTTCCAGCTCATCGAGTACACGCCGCTGACGGCGCAGGTGAAGGCCCGGCCGCTGCTGATGGTGCCGCCCTGCATCAACAAGTTCTACATCCTCGACCTGCAGCCGGACAACTCGCTGATCCGCTACGCGACGGCCGAGGGCAACCGCGTGTTCGTCGTCAGCTGGCGCAACCCCGACGACTCGATCAAGCACCTGGGCTGGGACGACTACATCGAGACGGGCGTCATCCAGGCCATTCGCGTGGCCCAGGAGATCTCGGGCCAGAAGCAGCTCAACACGCTGGGCTTCTGCGTCGGAGGCACCCTGCTCGCCACGGCCCTGGCCGTGCTGGCCGCACGCGGCGAGCAGGCCGCCGCCAGCGTCACGCTGCTCACGACGCTGCTGGACTTCGCCGACAACGGCATCCTGGACATCTTCGTCGACGAGGCCAGCGTGAGGCTGCGCGAAGCCACCCTCGGGCCCGACTCACCGAAGGGACCGCAACTGCTGCACGGCCAGGAGCTGGCGACGACCTTCAGCTTCCTGCGCCCCAACGACCTGGTGTGGAACTACGTCGTCGGCAACTACCTGAAGGGCGAGGCGCCGCCGCCGTTCGACCTGCTGTACTGGAACGGCGATTCGACCAACCTGCCGGGCCCGATGTACTGCTGGTACCTGCGCCACACCTATCTGCAGAACGAGCTCAAGCAGCCAGGCAAGCTGACCGTCTGCGGCGAGCATGTGGACCTGGGCGCCATCCAGGCGCCGGTCTACATCTATGGCTCGCGCGAGGATCACATCGTGCCCTGGACCAGCGCCTACGCCAGCACGCAGTTGCTCAAAGGTCCCAAGCGCTTCGTGCTCGGTGCCTCGGGTCATATCGCCGGCGTCATCAACCCGCCGCCCAAGCCGGGCAAGCCGCCCAAGCGCAGCCACTGGATCGCCAAGGGTGCTAACTTGCCTGCCGACGCCAATGCTTGGTTCAACGGCACCACCGAGCATGCCGGCAGTTGGTGGCCCGACTGGTCGGCCTGGCTCGCCTCGCATGCCGGCGAAGCGAAGCCCGCGCCGAAGACGCCCGGAAACCGCAAGTTCAAAGCCATCGAGCCCGCGCCGGGCCGGTACGTCAAGGTCAAAGCCTGATTTCAGTAAAGGAGACTCCCATGAGCCAGCAAGACATCGTCATCGTCGCCGCCGCGCGCACCGCCATCGGCAAGTTCGGCGGCACGCTCGCCAAGACGCCTGCCAGCGAGCTGGGCGCCGCCGTCATCCAGGACCTGCTGCGCCGCACCGGCCTGGCCGGCGACCAGATCAGCGAGGTCATCCTCGGCCAGGTGCTGACGGCCGGCGTGGGCCAGAACCCGGCCCGCCAGGCGGTCATCAAGGGCGGCCTGCCGCAGGCCGTGCCGGCGTTCACGATCAACAAAGTCTGCGGTTCGGGCCTGAAGGCGGTCATGCTGGCCGCCCAGGCCATCCGCGACGGCGACAGCGACATCGTCATCGCCGGCGGCCAGGAGAGCATGAGCCTCAGCCCCCACGTGCTGCCGGGCTCCCGCGACGGCCAGCGCATGGGTGACTGGAAACTGGTGGACACCATGATCACCGACGGACTGTGGGACGTGTACAACCAGTACCACATGGGCATCACCGCCGAGAACGTGGCCAAGAAGTACGGCATCACCCGCGAGCAGCAGGACGCGCTGGCGTTGGGCTCGCAGCAGAAGGCCGCCGCGGCGCAGGAAGCCGGGCGCTTCAAGGACGAGATCGTCCCCTTCACGATCCCGCAGAAGAAGGGCGACCCGGTCGTCTTCGCCGCCGACGAGTTCATCAACCGCAAGTCCAGCGCCGAAGCGCTGGCCGGCCTGCGCCCCGCCTTCGACAAGGCCGGCAGCGTGACGGCCGGCAACGCCTCGGGCCTGAACGACGGCGCCGCCGGCGTCGTCGTCATGACGGCCGCCAAGGCCGCTGCGCTGGGCCTCACGCCGCTGGCCCGCATCGCGTCCTACGCGTCCGCCGGCCTGGACCCGGCCTACATGGGCATGGGCCCCGTGCCCGCGGCCCGCAAGGCGCTGGAGCGCGCCGGCTGGAAGCCGGCCGACCTCGACCTTCTGGAGATCAACGAGGCCTTCGCGGCCCAGGCCTGCGCCGTGCACAACGAGATGGGCTGGGACACGAGCAAGGTCAACGTCAACGGCGGCGCGATCGCGCTGGGCCACCCCATCGGCGCCAGCGGCTGCCGCGTGCTCGTCACGCTGCTGCACGAGATGGTCAAGCGCGACGCCAAGAAGGGCATCGCGAGTCTTTGCATCGGCGGCGGCATGGGCGTGGCCCTGACCGTCGAACGCTGATCACTTTCCCCACCTCCAAAACCACTAGGAGACTTCAATGAGCCAAAAGATTGCCTACGTCACCGGTGGCATGGGTGGCATCGGTACCGCCATCTGCCAGAAGCTCGCCAAGGCCGGCTTCAAGGTCATCGCCGGTTGCGGCCCGAGCCGCGACTACACGAAGTGGCTGGACGAGCAGAAGGCCCTGGGCTTCACCTTCCACGCCTCGGTCGGCAACGTCGCCGACTGGGACTCGACGGTCGAGGCCTTCACCAAGGCCATCAGTGAACATGGTGCCATCGACGTGCTGGTCAACAACGCCGGCATCACCAAGGACCGCATGTTCCTGAAGATGACGCCCGAGGACTGGAAGGCCGTCATCGACACCAACCTGAACTCCATGTTCAACGTGACCAAGCAGGTCGTGCCGGGCATGGTGGAAAAGGGCTGGGGCCGCATCATCCAGATCTCGTCGGTCAACGGCGAGAAGGGCCAGGCCGGCCAGACCAACTACTCCGCCGCCAAGGCCGGCATGCACGGCTTCACGATGGCGCTGGCGCAGGAACTGGCGGCCAAGGGCGTGACGGTCAACACCGTCAGCCCCGGCTACATCGGCACCGACATGGTCAAGGCCATCAAGCCCGAGATCCTCGAGAAGATCGTCGCCACCATCCCGGTGAAGCGCCTGGGCACGCCGGAGGAAATCGGCTCCGTCGTGACCTGGCTGGCCGGCGAGGACAGCGGCTTCACGACCGGTGCGGACTTCTCCTGCAACGGCGGCCTGCACATGGGGTGAGTTGGGACCGAGGACAGCCCTGAGGGCTGTCCGACGCCCGACGAACGCCCGCCCCATGCAGGGGGCGGGCATGAAGCGCATTTCACAAGGCCGGCTGCCTCGCGCAGCCGGCTTTTTTTGTGCCCTGATCAGGCCTCGGCGGCTGCCACGAGGGCCTGCGTGTAGGCGTGCTGCGCGCCGCCCTCGCACAGCGCGTCGGTGCTCAGCGTCTCGACGATGCGGCCCTGCTGCATGACGGCCAGGCGGTCGCACAGGTGGGCGACGACGCCGAGGTCGTGGCTGACGAGCAGATAGGTCAGGCCATGCTTCTGGCGGAGGTCGGCGAGCAGGTTGAGCACCTCGGCCTGCACCGAGACATCGAGCGCCGATGTCGGCTCGTCGAGCAGCAGCAGCTGCGGGCGCAGGATCAGCGCGCGGGCGATGGCGACGCGCTGGCGTTGGCCGCCCGAGATCTGGTGCGGATAGCGGAAGCGGAAGTGCAGCGGCAGGCCGACCTGCTGCAGCACCTCGTCGATGCGCTCGTCGACGCGGTCCAGCCCGTGCACGTGCAGCGGCTCGGCCAGCGCGGTGCGCACGGTGTGGCGCGGGTGCAGGGAGCCGTAGGGATCCTGGAACACCATCTGCGCCCGGCGCGCATGGGCCAGGCTGCGCGCGCCGCGGTAGACGTCGCCGGCTATCCGCACGTCGCCCTGCCAGTGCCGGTACTGCCCGGCCAGGCAGCGCAGCACCGTCGTCTTGCCCGAGCCCGATTCGCCGACGAGACCGAAGGCCTGGCCGCGCGCGACGTCGAAGCCCACGCCGTGCAGCACCGTGCGCGACTCGGCGCCCTCGCCGAAGGCCAGGCGCAGATCGTTCACCGACAACATCACCGTCATGCCGCGCTCCACGCCGCGTCGCGTTGCAGCACCGGCAGTACGGCGCGGCGCTGGCGCAGGCTGGGCAGGGCAGCCATCAGGCCCCGCGTGTAGGGATGCTCGGCGCGCGGCAGGTCGGCCGCGGCCAGCGTCTCGACGACGCGGCCGGCATACATGACCAGCACGCGGTCGCAGAAGTGACGCACGAGGTTGAGGTCATGGCTGATGAACAGCAGCGCCAGGCCCTGCTCGGCCACCAGTTCGTCCAGCAGGTGCAGCACCTCCTGGCGCACCGACACGTCCAGCGCCGAGGTCGGTTCGTCGGCGATCAGCAGCTGCGGGCGCTGCGCCAGCATCATCGCGATCATGACGCGCTGGCCCATGCCGCCGGACACCTCGTGCGGGTACTGCGCGGCCACGCGCTTCGGGTCGCGGATGTGGACGCGCGCGAGCAGCGTCTCGACCCGCTCGTTGCACTCGGCGTGCGACAGCTTGGCTGCACGCTGCACCGCCTCGGCGATCTGCCGGCCGATGCTCATGACCGGGTTCAGCGAGTACTTCGGGTCCTGCATGATCATCGACAGGCGCCGGCCGCGCAGCGCGGCCATGTCACGCTCTCCGGCCTGCAGCAGGTCCATGCCGTCGAACTGCAGGCGCTCGGCGCCGATGCGGGCCTGGCGCGGCAGCAGCTTCAGCAGCGCGCGGCCGACGGTGGTCTTGCCCGAGCCGGACTCGCCGACGACGGCGAGCTTTTCGCGGCCCAGCGTGAAGGACACGCCATGCACGATGGGCGTCGGGCCGTAGGCGACTTGCAGGCCCTGGACCTGGAGCAGGGGAGAAGCGGTCATGAACTCTGCCTCGGGTCGAGCGCGTCGTTGAGGCCGTCGCCCAGCAGGTTGAAGGCCATGCTGACGGCCAGGATGGCGGCGCCCGGCGCGGCCACGGTCCACCAGCTGTCCAGCATGTAGCGGCGGCCCTCGGAGATCATCGAGCCCCATTCCGGCAGCGGCGGCTGCGCGCCCAGGCCGAGGAAGCCCAGGCCAGCGGCGGTCAGCACGACCGAGGCCATGTTCATCGTCAGCCGCACCAGCACCGACGGCAGGCACAGCGGCGCGAGGTGGCGCCACAGCACGCGCAGGTGCGAGGCGCCCTGCAGCTGCGCGGCAACGATGAAGTCGGCATTGCGCAGCGTCATCGCCTCGGCGCGGGCCAGCCGCGCGATGGGCGGCCAGGCGGTCAGCGCGATGGCCAGCACGGCATGGTCCAGCCCCGGGCCCAACGCGGCGACGAAGGCCAGCGCCAGCACGAGGCTGGGGAAGGACAGGAAGACGTCGGCCACGCGCATGCACAGCACGTCGACGCGCCCGCCGAAATAGCCCGACACGACGCCGATGCCCATGCCCAGCGGGCCGACGACGACGGTGACCAGCGTGACGATGAAGAGGGTGATGCGCGTGCCGTGCACCAGGCGGCTGAAGACGTCGCGGCCGAACTCGTCGGTGCCGAACCAATGCGCGCCGCTGGGCGGCTGCAGCGCCGCGTCGAGCTGCTGGCGCAGCGGGTCGTGCGTGGCGATCCACGGCGCGAACAGCGCCACCCCCACCAGCAGCGCGATGACGGCCACGCCGACGGCCGTCAGCGGGTTGGCCAGCAGCTTGCGCGCGGTGGCGGCGGCGTCGGCGCGCCAGGCCTGAAAGACGCCCACAGGCGCGGGGAGGGCGGAAGTGGTCATGCGCGGGCCCTCGGGTCGAAGACGCGGTAGAGCGCGTCGGCGGTCAGGTTGAGTGCGACGAAGAGCAGGCCGATGACGAGCACCGAGCCCATCACCGCGTTCATGTCGCCCAGCAGCAGGCTGCCGGTCAGGTAGCTGCCGAAGCCGGGCCAGCCGAACACGGTCTCGACGAGCACGGCGCCTTCCAGCAGGCCGCCGTAGGCCAGCGCCAGGATGGTCAGCAGCTGCACGCGGATGTTCAGGAAGGCATGGCCCCACACGACCCGGCGGCGGCTCAGTCCCTTGACGCGCGCGGTGGTGATGTATTCCTGGCTCAACTGGGCCAGCATGAAGCTGCGCGTCATGCGGCTCAGGTAGGCCATCGAGTGCAGGCCCAGCACGCAGGCCGGCAGCAGCAGGTGGCGCAGCGCGCTGCGAAAGGCGGCCGTGTCGCCGGCCAGCAGCGTGTCGATGAGCATCAGGCCGGTCACGCGCGGGATGGCGCCTTCAAAGCCCAGGCCGATGCGGCCGATGCCGCCGGCCCAGCCCAGCCAGGCGTAGAACACCAGCAGGCCCATCATGCCGAACCAGAACACCGGCGTGGAATGGCCGGCCAGGCCGACGATGCGGGCGACATGGTCGGGCCAGCGCTTGTGGTGGCTGGCGGCCCAGACGCCCAGCGGCACGCCCAGCAGCGCGCCGAGCAGGATGGCCAGCGTGGCCAGCTCGACGGTGGCGGGCAGCACGCGGGCCAGGTCCTCCGTGACGGGGCGGCCGGTCAGCAGCGCGCGGCCGAGGTCGCCCTGCACGAGGTCGCCGAGATAGCGACCGAACTGCACCCACAGCGGCCGGTCCAGGCCGAGCTGCTTGTGGACCTGCTCGTAGGTGGCGCGGTCGGCGTCGGGGCCGACGATGGCCAGTACCGGGTCCAGCGGCATCACGCGGCCGATCATGAAGGTCAGCAGCAGCAGGCCGAGCAGGGCCATCGCCGCGCTCGTCGTTCCGCGTATCCAGCGTGATTTCATGCTTTGCCCGCCTTGTAGACCTCGCGCAGCCGCGTCGCGCCGCTGGGATGGCCGTGGTAGCCCTGCACCGCGCGGCGCAGCACCTGCGTGTCCAGCATCTGCGCGATGGGCTGGATGGCGGCGACGCGTGCGTCGAAGCGCTGCTGGGCCAGGCGGTAGAGCTCGGCCTGCGCGGCGGCGTCGGGTGTCAGCAGCGCGCGCTCGATGAGGCCGTTCAGCTCCGCGTCGGCATAGCCGGTGCGCCAGCCCTGGAAGTTGCTGAGCCGCGCGCTGTCGCGGTTGTCGGGGTTGTAGACCAGCGCGCGCAGGCTGGAGTGCGGATGCGCCTCGGCACCGCCGCCGCCGCGGCCGACGACGATCTCGAAGCTGCGTTCGCGCATGGAGCCGTAGACCTGGTTGCCGGTGCCCGGGAGGATGCTGGCGCGGATGCCGCCTTGCGCCAACGTGGCCTGCAGGCTGGTGGCGATGCCGGTGAAGGGCGCCTCGGCGACGACGCGGATCGTCGTGTCGAAGCCATCGGGCAGGCCGGCCTCGGCCAGCAGGCGGCGCGCGGCGGCGGGGTCGAAGCGGTAGCCGGGCTGGGGCAGCGATGCCGGCAGGCCCGGCGGCACGGGCCGCATCTGCAGCTCGCCGTAGAAGGGCAGCACGCCGGAGGCGACACCCTGGAAGTCGATGAGGTGACGCAGCACCGCGCGGCGCACGCGCTCGTCGGCAAAGCGTGGATGGCGGGCGTTGACGGCCACGTAGTACATCGTCGCGCGGCGCACTTCCTCGACGACGAGGTCAGGGCGTTTGGCCAGCGCGCGCACGTCGGGCGCGGACATGCCGCCGGCGATGTCGAGGTCACCACGCATCAGCATCAGCCGCAGCGTCTGCGACTCCGTCATGTGGCGGAACACGACGCGCCTGAGCCGGGCGGCGGGCTGCCAGTGGTGGGCCGCGCGGCGCATCGTCAGCAGCTCCTTGGGCCGCCACTCCTCCAGCTCGAAGGCGCCGGAGCCGGCGGCATGCGTGGTCAGCCAGGCATTGCCGAGATCGCCGCGCTGCTCGTGGGCGAGCACGGCGTCGCGGTCGATGACGTAGCCGCTCATGGACGTCGCCAGCGTCATCAGCACCAGCGTCGGGTCGGTGGGCTGGGGCAGATCCAGCACCAGCGTCTGCGCGTCTGCGGCGCGGATGTTCGTGGCCGCGTTGGCGGCCGTGAAGCCATAGCTCTTCCAGACCGAAGCCAGCGCGAGGTTGAGCTTCAGCACCCGGTGCAGCGACCAGGCGGCGTGCAGGGCCGTCAGCGGCCGGCCGCTGGCGAAGCGCACGTCGCCGCGCAGATGCAGCGTGATGCGCCGGCCGCCGTCGCCGATGTCCCATGACTGGGCCAGGCTGGGGCGCAGCCGCGTCGGGTCCGCTGCGTCGACTTCGAGCAGGCTGTCGTAGAGGTTGCAGGCGACGGTGGTCGCGTCGAGACCCGTGGCCGCCGCGGGGTCGAGCGAGAGCAGGTTGTTCATGCTCATGCCGATCAGCAGCTGGTCGTCGGGGGAATCGGCATGGGCCGCGCCCCAGCCGGCGGCGAGAAGCGCAGGCAGGTGGCGGCGGCGCAGTGGCAACGAGGATGCGGGGAGCATGTCTCAGTGACTCACGGACGCGAGGCGGCGTTCGACAAGAGAACACAGCCACAGAGGCACAGAGACACAGAGGGATCGTCATCCCGCTGCCTCTGTGCCTCAGTGCCTCTGTGGCTTTGTTTGGTTTTCATGTCAGTAGGTCGCGACTGTGTGGCGCGCGATGTAGTCGAAGTTGATGTCTTCGCCCAGGCCCGGCCCCGCGGGCAGCGCGACGAAGCCGTCCTTGTCCATCGGGTCGATGATGGCGTTGAGGTAGGCCGGCACCTCGTCGTAGTCGAGGAAGGGATGCAGCAGGCCGCGCTCGTACCAGCGGCAGTTGCGGATGGCGCCGCAGACGGCGAGGTTGGGTGCGCCGTTGCCGTGCACCTCGCAGTTCATGCCGAAGGACTCGGCGAGGTGGGCCACCTTCATCGTCGGGCCGATGCCGCCGCAGCCGGTGACGCCGGCGCGCAGGATGTCGCTGGCGCCCGCCTTGACCCAGTCGGCGCGGGCGTAGTGCTTGCCCGACAGGCTCTCGGGGCCGAGCAGGGGCACGTCGAGCTGGCCGGCCAGCCAGGCGTAGGACGCCGTGCTCTGCTCGTTCATCATTTCCTCGAACCAGGCGAAGTCCAGTTCCTGCAGCGCACGGCCGATGCGCAGCGCGTCGGTGCGGCTGTACTCGTGGTAGCCGTCCAGCATCAGCTCGATGTCCGGCCCGACGGCCTCGCGCACGGCGGTGCAGGCCTTGATGTCCATGCCCGGGTTGGGCGCGAAGGACACGGGCGGCATCCAGGTGTGCAGCTTGATGGCGCGGTAGCCGCGCGCCACGAGCTTGAGCGCGAACTCGGCGTATTCCTCGGGCGTCGACAGGCCGCCGGCCAGCTCATCGCCGCACATCGTGCTGCCGTAGGCCGGCACCTTGTCGCGGTAGCCGCCGAGCAACTGGTGGACCGGCACGCCCAGCGTGCGGCCGATGAGGTCGTACAGCGCGCTGTCGACCGCGCCCAGCGCCCGGTCGGTCAGCTGGCCGGCGCTGCCGCGCTGCCAGTGCTCCAGCTCGCACCAGAGCTTCTCGCGCTGCAGCGCGTCGCCACCCACCAGCACGCGGCGCACGAACTGGTCCAGCACATGCGGGCGCACGACCTGCGGCGGCGCGAAGCAGTGGCCTTCCACGCCGTCGCTGCTGCGGATGCTCAACAGCGCCAGCTTGGCCTGGCTCAGCGGGCCGGGATGGGAGTGGCCGGCTGCGTCCACCGAGCGGCGCGTCGGATGGGTGAACTCGACGGCGCGCACGCTTTCAATCTTGATCATGTTGTGAATCTCATCAGTCGTCTGATGACTTGAAGTGTACATAGGCGGGCGCAGTTCTTTTGTGTTTCCCGGGAAAACCATGAGAAATTCGAAGAAACGCACTCAACAAAGGATCTGATGAGCTGTCTATACTGACGTCAGTCGTCAGATGACTTGGCGGCCGATCAGAAAGCTACCACCGTGAGCAGCCATCCTTCCTCGCCACTCTCCGGCCGCACGCCCAGCTTGTCGCAGCGCGTCGTCGACGGCCTCTCCGAGCGCATCGCCAGCGGCGCGCTGAAGCCGGGTGACCGTGTGCCCACCGAGCCGGTGCTGATGCAGGAGTTCGGCGTCAGCCGCAGCGTCGTGCGCGAGGCGGTGTCGCGGCTGCAGGCCGGCGGGCTGCTGCGCACGCAGCAGGGCGTCGGCAGCTTCGTGCTGGCGCCCAAGGTCGACATGCCGGCACTGCAGCCCGCGCCCGGCGCGGAGCTGAAGCTGCAGCAGAAGCTGGCCATGCTGGAACTGCGGCTGAGCCTGGAGCCCGAGGCCGCGGCGCTGGCGGCGCAGCGGCGCACGCCGGAGCAGCTGACGGCCATGGAGCGGGCGCTGGACGATTTCGACACCCAGCACAGCACCGGCGAGGCCACGGCCGAGGCCGACTACCGCTTCCACGAGCTGATGGCCCAGGCCACCGGCAACGAGTACTTCTCGCATGTGCTGCGTGCACTCAGCAGCGCCACCATCCCACGCCAGGCGGCGGCGCGCGGCACCGGCGCCAAAGCCAGGCCGGCCCGCTTCGGCGAGCCGTCGCCCGAACTGCGCCCGGGCAAGGAGATCACGGCCCAGGAGCACTGGGCCGTGCTCGATGCCATCCGCCGCGGCGACGCCGCCGGCGCGCGTGCGGCCATGTTCATGCACCTGAACAACAGCCGCGAGCGCATGAAGAACGCCAGTCGATAGCGCGGCGTCACCGGCCCGCCAGAGGCCACGCGCCGCCACCCAGATCCACCCAGGAGACAACCATGCATCACCCCCGTTGCCCGTCGGGCGCACGACCGACCGCGATCGCCATTGCCCTGCTGGCCCTCGCCGGCAGCCACCCGCTCGCGCTGGCCCAGGAGAACCAGGTCATCGAGCGCGTCGAGATCACCGGTTCCATCATCCGCCGCTCGCTGAACGACGAGGCGGCGCTGCCGGTCACGTCGATGAAGGCCACCGAGCTGAGCGCCCGCGTCAACACCGAGCTCAAGGACATGATGCTGGAGCTGCCGCAGGCCAACTCGCTGGGCAGCAACGCCGGCACGGCCGGGCCGATGACCAGCCTGCGCGGCTTCGGCCCGATGCGCACGCTGACGCTGCTGAACGGCCGCCGTCTCGCCAAGGAGCCGCTGACCAACCAGTACGTCAGCGTCAACGTGATGCCGCGCATGGCGCTGAGCCATGTCGACATCCTGCGCGACGGCGCGTCGTCGAGCTACGGCTCCGACGCGATGGGCGGCGTGCAGGCCTTCTACACGCTGCCGGCCTACAAGGGCGTCGGCATCAAGCTGGAGGCGATGCAGCCCGAGCGCTCCGGCGGCGGCGCGACGCGCGCACTCGGCCTGATCGCCGGCGTGGGCGACCTGGCCCAGGACGGCTGGAACGTCTACGCGGCCTTCGACATCCAGAAGCGCGACGAACTGCCGCGCTCGGCCCGCCCCGAACTGACCGACGGCTCGGCGCTGACGGCCCTGGGCATCAGCACCGCGCCGGGCCTGGGCGCGAACGCGACGCCGGGCAACTTCACCGACCCGACCAACCCCACCACCGCGCTGCGCACCGTGCGCTACAACCCGATGTACGCCAGCGGCTGCCTGCCGCCGTACTCGGTGCCCAGCACGTCGGGCGGCCGCCAGACCTGCTTCCTGGACGCCAACACGCAGTACACGACCTTCAACAACAAGAACGGCATCCTGAACTTCTACGCCCAGGGCAAGCTGCAGCTGCCGGGCGACCACCAGATCACGGCCGAGTTCAACCACAGCCAGTTCGAGGTCGACCAGTACAACAACCCGGCCGCGCCCACCGTGCGGCTGACCAGCACCCACCCCTACTACCCCGGCAACGGCAAGGTGCCGGCGGTGGCGGGCCTGAACCTGGCGGGCCGGCCGATCGACGTGCTGTGGTCGGTGGCCGACGCGGGCCCGCGCATCCGCAACGACGTGCACAGCAACGACCGCCTCGTGCTGACGGCCGAAGGCGCCTTCGGCGGCTGGGACTACCGCACGGGCCTCAACTTCGGCCGCTCGCAGCGCAACACCAAGGCCGGCTCGGGCTGGCTGAAAGTGACCGGCATCGCCACCGTGCAGGGCACGACGTCGCGCACGCTGTTCCTCGATCCCAAGCTCAACCCCTTCGGCCTGCAGGACGCCGCCGGCCTGGCGCTGCTGGACGGCGCCTCGCTGGACGGCCAGACGCTGCGCCTGCACCGGGCCGAGAACACCAGCATTGACGGCACCTTGTCGCGCAGCCTCATGAAGCTGTCCGGCGGCGACCTGATGCTGGCCTTCGGCGGCGAGTTGCGCCGCGACACGTGGAAGGCCATCGGCCAGGCCGGCAACGACCTGTCCACCGCGCTGAACGGCCAGATCGACCTGCTCGGTGGCGACAACCTCGCCAGCGGCGCGACCTCCGCCACCAGCACCAGGATCGGCCGCACCATCACGTCGCTCTACGCCGAGCTGGACGCGCCGCTGCTGCGCACGCTGACGCTGAACGCCTCGGTGCGCGGCGACAAATACGGCGACCTGAACGAGACGACGGTCAACCCCAAGCTCAGCGCCCGCTGGACGCCGCTGAAGAGCCTCGTGCTGCGCGCCTCGGCCAACACCGGCTATCGCGCGCCCGCCCTGCCGGAGATCTACACCAAGGAGACCGAGCGCACGCTGATCCCGGTGTTCAACGACCCGCTGAACTGCCCCACGGTCAACGGCGTGCCGACGGCCAAGCCCGGCTTCGCGCCCGAGCTGGTCTGCAGCCTGACCGGCTACAACCAGATCACCAAGGTGCCCAACAACGCCGGCGTGAAGCCCGAGACCTCGCGCAGCCTGACCTTCGGCGGCGCCTTCGAGCCCATCAAGAACCTGACGCTGACGCTGGACTACTGGCGCACGCAGATCAACGAGGTCATCGGCAACCGCGCCATCGACTACATCCTGGCCAACCCCGCGACCTACCCGAGCCTCTTCCTGCGCAACCCGGACGGCACGCTCGGCGTGCTGTCCACCTCGGGCTCGCGCGACGCCGTCATCAACACGCCGTCCAACGTCGGTTCCATCCGCGGCGCCGGCATCGACGCGAGCCTGAAGTACGCGGCACCGAAGCAGAGCTGGGGCACGCTGTCGGGCGGCATCGACATCGCCTACCTGACGCGCTGGGACGCGCGCTCCGAAGGCGTCAACAACGGTGACTGGGTGTCTGCGCTGGGCTACTACAACGACGTGGTGCCGGTGAACCCCAACGCGGGCCTGTCCAACGCGACGCGCGGCCTCAACAACCGCTGGCGCCACACGGCCCAGGTGGCCTGGCAGGGCGCGGACTGGATGGTGCAGCTGTCGCAGCGCTACCAGAGCAAGATCGTGGACCAGAACCTGCCCGCCGCCACCGGCGCCGGCACGACGGGGCCGCGCGACGTCGAGGCCTACTCGCAGTACAACCTGATGGTGAAGTACAGCGGCTTCAAGAACATCAAGCTGTCGCTGGGCGTCAGCAACCTGCTCGACAAGGAACCGCCGCTGACCAACCACACCGCCTACCGCGGCTACCTGACCAGCGTGGCCGACGTGCTGGGCCGCGCCTATGTGCTGACGGGCGAATACAGGTTCTGACGCCAGGCGCGCCTTTCCTCCTCACTGGTGTGTCTTCGGGCCTGACGGGGCGCCCCCCGCAGGTGCGGCGAAGACCTTCGAGCCCCGGCAGTCGCCGGGGTTTTTTTCACGCCCGCTCCGTTGACCGGTCTGGCAACAAATACACGCTTGGGCCGCAAACGAAGCCGCCGCAGGGCAATGCCGGTCGCATCGAGGACCTGGGCTGACTACATTTCGGCCGGCTGGTGCCGTTATCAGCTGCCCTGGAATGAGCCGGATGAACGCTGTCTTTCTGCCCGCCGTGAGCCTGATGCGCCGCCTGCCGATGGCGCACAAGTTCTTCATCGTCTGCCTGTGCTTCGCCGTCCCGCTGGTCTACCTGCTGGCATCGCTGGCGGGTGACCGCACCGACGCGCGGGACTTCTCGGCCAAGGAGCTGGTCGGCGTCACGCAGGTGCGCCAGGTCAGCAGCCTGCTGAACGCGGCCATGGTGCTGCGCGGCACGTCCATCGGCCTGAGCGCGAAGTCGCCCGGCGCCGAGGCCAAGCGCGATGCGGCGCTGGCCAGGTTCGAGGCCGAAGCCCAGTCGCTCGCGCAGCTGATCGCCGGCGGCGACGACGCCCTCAAGCTCGCCCCCGGCCTGGCCGTCGCGCGCGACAAGGCCAAGGCCCTGGTGGCGCTGGGCGCCGCCGAAACCGAGGCCGTCATCAACGCCGGCTACGCGCTGACCGACGCGGTGCAGGGCCTGATCGAACAGGCCTCGACCGAATCCAACCTCGCGCTGGACCCCGACGCCGACACCTACTACCTGATGCTGTCCGTCACCGACGCGCTGCCACGCCTGCAGGACGCCATCGGCCGCATGCGCGCGCTCGGCTCGGCCGCGGCGCAGATGGGCACGCCGCCCTACGGCGTGCAGCAGCGCCTGCACCAGGCCGACACGCTGACCGAGGAATACCTGACGCGCCTGACGGCCGCGCTGAAGCGCATCAAGGACGCCAACCCCGAGGCCATCGCCGGCTTCGACATGCAGCTGGCTGACGGCATCCGCAAGGACTTCCGCCAGAAGTTCGCCGAGGGCTTCGTGCTCGGCGAGGCGCCCAAGGTGGAGCCGGCCGCCTGGTTCGCGCTCGGCACGGCGCAGATCGCGGCTACCGACAAGCTGCAGCGCGCCGCCGAGGCCCGCCTGACCGAGCTCGTGCAGGCCCGCGTCGACCGCCTGAACCGCGGCCTGTGGACGGCCATGACGCTGGCCGTCGTCTTCGTCGCCATCGCCGTCTATGCGCTCATCAGCTATTACCTCGCCTCGCTGAGCACCTGCGCGGCGTTGGGCCAGCGCATCGAGGCGCTGGGTGCCGGCGACCTCAGCGACACCGATGCGCTGCACGGCCGCGACGAAGTCATCGTCGTGACCAACGCACTGCGCGACGCCGTGCATCGCCTCGGCGGCCTCGTGCACGAGGTGCGCGCAGGGGCCGAGCACATGTCCACGTCGGCCACGCAGATCTCCGGCGCCAACCGCGACCTGTCGGCGCGCGGCAGCGCGATGGCTTCGGTCGTCGAGCAGACGACGGCCAGCACCGGCATGCTGGAGCAGACCGTCGACCACAACATGAACAGCGCCCGCGAGGCGCACGACCTCGTGCAGGGCGCAGCCGGCCTGGCGGGCCGCGGCGGCGACGTCGTGCAGCGCGCCGTGCAGTCCATGGAGCAGATCACGGCTAGCTCGCGCAAGATCGGCGACATCATCCAGGTCATCGACAGCATCGCCTTCCAGACCAACATCCTGGCGCTGAACGCCGCCGTCGAGGCCGCCCGCGCGGGCGAGCAGGGCCGCGGCTTCGCGGTCGTCGCCGGCGAGGTGCGCTCGCTGGCCCAGCGCAGCGCCGAGGCGGCGCGCGAGATCAAGACGCTGATCAACTCGTCCATCGAGGCCGTCCACCAGGGCGAGACCTATGTGTCGCAGGCCGGCGGCTCGATGGGCGAGATCGTGCAGGCCATCCAGCGCGTCGCCGGCATCGTCGGCGACATCAGCAGCCAGTCCTCGTCGCAGGCCGACCAGATCCGCCAGCTCGCCGCTGCCATCCGCGAGGTCGACTCGACGACGCAGCAGAACGCGGCGCTGGTGGAGGAGACGGCAGCGTCGGCATCGCTGCTGGAGGAGCGCGCCGGCAAGCTGCACGACGCGGCGGCGAGGTTCCGCACGGCCTGACGTGCAGACGGGTCATCTGGCGACACCGTGAGGTCGCGAGGTCAGGCCACACTAGCGCCTTGACCTTCGCGCTCGCGGACCCGCCGCGACGACCCTCATGAGAAAGCTCCTTCGCCCCCTGCATGACCGCCTGCCCGAGTGGGCTGCCGACTGGCTGGACGTGCTGGTGCCGCTGGCCGAGGTCGCCGTCATCACGCTGGCGGCCTGGCTGCTGATGCGACTGTTGAAACTGTCGATCCGGCGCGTCACGCGTGTCTATGCATTGCCGGGCCACGTCGCCAAGCTCTTCCTGCGCGTCGTCGGCGCGCTGGTCTATGGCGGCGCGCTGCTGTGGGTGCTGGAGCGGCTGGGTGTGTCGGGCGCGGTGCTGTGGGGCGCGTTCACCGGTTTCGCGACGGTGGGCGCGGTGGCCTTCTTCGCCGCATGGAGCGTGCTGTCCAACCTGTTCTGCGCGCTGCTGATCTACGTGACGCGGGCCTTTCGCATCGGCGACGTCGTGGAGCTGCTGGAACCGGGCGAGAAGCCCGTCATGAAGGGCCGCGTCGTGGACATCAACCTCGTCTACACGACGTTGCAGGAGTCGGGCACCGCGCAGGACGGCACCACGCTGCAGCTGCCCAACAGCCTGTTCTTCCAGCGCGCATTGCGGCGCTGGCATGGCGAGGCGGCGGTCGACGCGCAGCGCTAGAACGACGGCTTGTTCACCATCAGGAAGAACACCGCCAGCATCGCCGCGAAGGCCGGGTAGCCCAGCCACTCCCAGGCGCGCTGCCAACGCCGGTATTGCGCTGACAGCGACCGGCGTTGCGCGAGCGCAGCCTCGACCTCGCGGGCCATCTTCAATTGCAGCCACAGCACCGGCAGCCAGCAGGCGCCCGCCAGCGCGTAAAGCAGCAGCGACGCCAGCAGCCAGGGCGTCGTCAGCGGCCAGCCGGCGGTGTGGGCCAGCCAGACGCCGCTGGCCGGCTGCACGATGACGGCCGGCGTCGTGAACCACAGGTCGGCCCGCACGACCAGCCGCGCGACGACAGCGCGGGCTTCGAGGCTGGCGCTGCGGTTGGCAAAGAACAGATAGAAGGCCGAGCCGAAGCCGGTGCCGGCGAGCAGCACGCTTGAAACGATGTGCAGCCACTTGACGAGCAGATAAGTGTTCATGCGCGTTCCTTGGTCAGTAGGACCAGCAGTGCGAGCACCGGCAGGTTCTTCAGCAGTGGGGCCAGTGGGTTCAGCCACAACGCTGGCGCGATGACGGTGGCGACGAGCGTCATGCCGATGACGCCCGCCGCGGCAAGGCGGTAGGTGAGGGCGCCGGGCCGCAGCAGCAGCAACAGCCCGATGGCGGCATCCCAGGCGCAGCCGAGCAGCACGAGGGCCAGCGCGGCCTCGCCGCTCATGCCGGTGGCGTTGCGCAGCAGCGCAATGCCCGCTGCGCCGCCGTCGTGCAGGCTGGCGGCCACCGTGCCCCACCACAGCAGCAGGAGGGACGCGCGGGCGAGGTTGGTTGCCTTCATGCCCAGGCGCCTTCCATCGCATCGCGCAGCGGCCGGCCCGTCGGTGAAGGCGCGGCGGGCTCGGCACTGTCGTGGGCCAGCAGTTCCAGCGCCGTGCTGCACCAGGGCCCGACGGCGATCAGGTCGCCCACGCGCGCAGAGGCTCGGGTCAGCGCCGGCGGCAGCTCGATGTGGCGCGCCGGTCCGCTGCCCCGCGCAGAGCGGCGGCGGGCTATCCATTCGGCCACCGTCGCGGCCTCGGGGCCGACGGCCGTCCACGCGGCGGGCGGCTGGGGCGACGTGAGCGCGGCGACGATGCCGGCGGCCAGGTCTTCCACGCGGATGGGCTGCACGCGGCAGTGCGCCACCTCGGCCGGCAGCGGCAGCCAGGGCAGGCGGGCCAGCAGGTCCAGCATGCGGCTGCTGACGCCGCCCACGCCGACGACGAGGCTGGGCCGCACGATGCAGGCGCGGCCGGCCAGCGCGATCTCGCCGGCCTTCTTGCTGCGCGCATAGGCGCTGACGCCGCCGCACAGTGCCGAGATGTGGACGAGGCGCGTGATGCCTTCGGCTTCGCAGGCATTGGCGAGTGCCACGGGAGCGCGGTGATGCAGCAGGTCCAGCAGGTCGGCCACACCGCCCGCCTGGTCACGCAGGCAGCCGGCGGCGTAGGCGACGCCTTGCACCTCCTTCAACAGCGGCCGCCAGGCTTCGGGGCGGTCCCAGTCGGTGACGGGGCGCAGCTTGGCGCTCACCGCTTCATGGCCGGCTTCTGCAAGTGCGCGGCACAGGTGGCTGCCGATGAAGCCGCCAGCGCCGATGACGAGGATCTTCATGGCTCAGACCCACCTGTCCGCTGCCGCGACGGTGGCGACGGGAGACCGGGCTGCCGCGGGCCGGGCGAGCCGCTCCCGCACCGGTGCCCAGACCTGGCGCGTGATGATGGCGATGGCCGCGAAGCAGCCCGCCGCCGCCAGCCACAGCGCGCGGTGCAGCGCGTCCAGCAGGCTGCCGTGGAACTCGCCGAAGGTCAGCGCCAGCATCAGCGTGCCGGCGATGGCCAGCACATAGGCGCTGCGGATCCAGAACTGCGCGCCGACCTTGCCGGGCAGCGGCTCCACGCACAGCGAGTCCAGCACCACCAGCAGGATGGGCTTCAGGTAGCCGATGGCCAGCAGCGGGCCCAGCACGGCGATGACGAGGGTGGCGCAAAAGTTCAGTTCGGACATGCTTGCTCTCCTTGGGGTGAATCAGTGGATGCGGCAGGCGCCGTCCCGGCAGGGGTTTGGAGCCAGCGCGGTCTGCACGCGAAAGGCCGCGCGCACGAGGACGTGCGGCAGGCGGTAGCGGTTGCGCACGAGCCAGGGGTAGGCGCGTGCCGCCACGCGGGCGAACCAGGGCTTGGCCAGCCAACGCGCCGTGCCGTGGAAGCCGGTGGCCGCGTAGATGACCTCGAAGGCCGGGATGCCGATGAGCCAGCCGCCGTCGCGGCGGCGCACGTGCATCAGCTGCAGCAGCGCGTCCAGGCTCACGCCCAGCGGCGCGGCGTCGAAGCCGGGCGCGGTGACGTCGACGAACTCCAGCAGGCCGGCCGCGTTGCGCTGCATCAGCAGCGCGATCTCGCCGCTGCACAGCGGGCAGGCGCCGTCGTAGTAGACGGTGTGAGTGGGATTGATTGCTGTCATGGCGGTTATTTCTGTCATAAGAGAAATTGAGGGGCAAAAAAAGGGGCTCGACGCGGAGCCCGTGCGCTTCATCCCATGGGCGGCATCGGTGGTGTGACCGGGAAGACGCTGGGTGATTCGGCCGCATCGGCGGGTCGCACGAAGCGCTGCACCTGGGCGCCCAGGCGCAGGATCTTTTCCAGCGTCGCAGGCGTCAGCCGCAGCATCTCGTCGCTCCAGCTGCCCAGCGTCTGCATGAAGTCCAGCGTGCTGCGCAGCCGGTCCTGCATGGCGGGCGATTCCTTTTGCAGCCCCGGGTCGGCGGACAGCTCGCGCAGCAGCGCCACAGTGGGGTCGAACTCGCGCTCCTTGCGCTCGCGCACAATGATGCGGAACAGCTCCCACACGTCGCCGGAGGTCTCGTAGTAGTCGCGCCGGTCGCCCAGCAGGTGAGTCACGCGGATGAGGCGCCAGTTCAGCAGCTCCTTCAGGCTGTTGCTGACGTTGGAGCGGGCCAGAACTAGCGTGTCGGCAATGTCCTCGGCGTGCAGCGGCTGGCCGTGCACGTAGAGCAGCGCGTGAATCTGCGCGACGCTGCGGTTGACGCCCCAGTTGCTGCCCATCTCGCCCCAGTGGACGATGAAGCGGCGGCTGATGTCGGTGAGTTCCATGGCTTGCAGCGTACATCGTCTGAAATTTCTGTCAACAGAGAAATTAAGGCGGTGCACGCAGTGCGTGGCTATCATGCGGCCCGTTTTTCTAGCTGGAGAGCCGTCATGGCCATGGATGTAGTCGATTTCGAGATCAAGGGTGCCGAGATGCAGTTCGTCGAGGTCGAGCTGGACCCCGGCGAGGCGGCCATCGGCGAGGCGGGCTCGATGATGTTCATGGACGCCGGCATCGCGATGGACACGGTGTTCGGCGACGGCTCGGCCAGCCAGGGCGGCGGCTTCTTCGGCAAGCTGCTGGGCGCCGGCAAGCGCCTCATCACCGGTGAATCGCTGTTCACGACGGTCTACACGAACAACGGCGCGGGCAAGCAGCGCGTGGCCTTCGCCGCACCCTATCCGGGCAAGATCCTGCCGATGGACCTGCGCCAGCTTGGCGGCACGCTGATCTGCCAGAAGGACGCCTTCCTGTGCGCCGCGCGCGGCGTGTCGCTGGGCATCGCCATCCAGCAGAAGCTGTCGACCGGCTTCTTCGGCGGCGAGGGCTTCATCATGCAGAAGCTCGACGGCGACGGCCTGGCCTTCGTGCATGCCGGCGGCACCGTCGTGCGCCGCACGCTGCAGCCCGGGCAGACGCTGCTGGTGGACACCGGCTGCGTGGTGGCCTACACGCCGAGCGTGAACTTCGAGATCCAGTACGTCGGCAAGATCAAGACGGCGCTGTTCGGCGGCGAAGGGCTCTTCCTGGCCAAGCTGACCGGTCCGGGCGAGGTCTGGCTGCAGAGCCTGCCGTTCTCGCGCCTGGCCTCGCGCATCTTCGCGGCGGCACCGCAGACGGGCGGTGGCGGGCGTGAGGAGGGCTCGGTGCTGGGCGGTTTTGCCGGTGCCGGACTGTTGGGCGGCATCCTGGGCGGCGACAACGACGACTGACGTCACGGTCGGCTTGATCTGGGACAGGGTTCGCACAGGCCCCCCAGGTAAACTGGACCCTGCAGGGCGGCGAAGTGCCGCCCTTTTCCTTTTCCGTGGAGATCTGGATGTTGCGCAGTTGGGCCGTGGCCTTGTCGTTCATGGCGGCTTTCGGAGCCCAGGCGCAGCCGGCGCGCCCGCCGGTGTTCGTGCTGAACTCGCTGGACGCCGACATCGCCGTCGTCGACCCCGCCAGCTTCACCGTCGTGAAGCGCATCCCGACCGGCAAGGAGCCCCACCATCTCTACCTGTCGCCGGACGAGAAGTCGCTCGTCGTCGCCAACGCGCTCGGTGATTCGCTGACCTTCATCGACCCGCGCACGGCCGAGGTCCAGCGTGTCGTGCGTGGCATCTCCGACCCCTACCACCTGCGCTTCTCGCCGGACATGAAGTGGTTCGTCACCGCGTCCAACCGGCTGGACCGCGTGGACCTCTACCGCTGGCAGGGCAGCGTCGCTACCGAGCCGCTGCAGCTCGTCAAGCGCATCCCCGCGCCCAAGACGCCCAGCCACCTGAACATCGACACCAAGAGCACGACGCTCTACGTCAGCCTGCAGGACAGCGACGAGCTGCTGGCCATCGACCTGGCCACGCAGGCCGTCAAGTGGAAGACGCCGGTCGGCAAGATGCCGGCCGACATCTACCTGACGCCCGACGACCGCTTCGTGCTGATCGGCCTGACGGGCGACAAGTTCGTCGAGGTGTGGGACGTGAGCGGCGCCAGCCCGAAGCTCGCTCGCCGCATCCAGACCGGCAACGGCGCCCATTCCTTCCGCGCCTGGGGCGACAAGCGCCACGTGCTGGTGTCCAACCGCGCCGGCAACACCATCAGCAAGATCGACCTGGCGACGTTCACCGTCGTCGACCAGTTCCCCGCGCCGGCGGGCCCCGACGACATGGAGCTGCTGACCGACGGCAAGACGCTGCTCGTCACGTCGCGCTGGGCCGGCAAGCTGACCGAGATCGACACGACCACGCACAAGGTCGTTCGCCAGGTCAAGGTCGGCAAGTCGCCGCATGGTCTTTGGACACTGGACCACAAGCCTCGTTTATGAAGGCATGGATTCTGGCGCTGGCGGTTTCCACCGTGGCAGCGCAGCCGGCCTGCGACAAGCCGGTCTACCTGACCTTCGACACCGGCCACATGGGCGTCGCGCCGCTGATCGCCGAGACGCTGCAGCGCCACAACGCGAAGGCGACCTTCTTCCTCGCCAGCGAGCCCACCAAGACCGGCGGCACGACGCTGGACGACACGTGGGCGCCGTGGTGGCGCGAGCGCGTCGCCGAGGGGCATGACTTCGGCTCCCACACCTGGGACCACGACGTGTTCCTGGAAGACCTGCCCGATGCCGACGGCAAGGTCACGCGCTTCAGGTTCCGCACCCAGGCCGGCGTGAACCCACCCGTCGTGCGCGAGCTGACGGCCGAGCAGTATTGCGAAAGCCTGAAGAAGGTCGGCGCGCGCTTCACGGCCATGACGGGCAAGCCGCTGGCGCCGATCTTCCGCGCGCCCGCCGGCCGCACGTCCCCTGCGCTGCTGAACGCGGCCAAGGCCTGCGGCTTCACGCACGTGGGCTGGAGCCGCGCCGGCTTCCTCGGCGACGAGCTGCCCAGCCAGGCCCATCCCAACGCGGCGCTGTTGGAAAAGGCGCTGCGCGACGTCAGGCAAGGCGACATCCTCGTGGCCCACCTCGGCATCTGGGAGCGCCAGGACCCCTGGGCGCCCGCGGTGCTGGAGCCGCTGATGACCGGCCTGGAGCAGCGCGGCCTGTGCTTCGCGCCGCTGCGCGATCATCCGCGCTACGCCCCGTTGTTCAAGAAGCCGTGATCGACTGGATCTCCAATACCTTCGACGCCGTGCAGCTCGCGCTGTACGAGACCGTCGTGCAGCCTGTCGTCTTCGGCCTGGGCCTGGGCAATCTGCTGGAAGACGCCTTCGACGCGACCGGTTGGCTGTTGCTGGGGCTGTTGCAGATCGCCTTCATCCTCGTCGGCATCCGCTTGCTGGAGCGCCGCTGGCCGGTGGAGCCGGTGACCGACCCCGCGGCCGTGCGCACCGACGTCATCTACACGCTGATCCACCGGCTGGGCCTGGTGCGGCTGGCGATGTTCTTCACCATCGACCCGTTGTGGGACATGGCGGCCGGCGAGCTGCGCATGGCCGGCCTGTCGACCTGGCAGCTCGACGGCATCTGGCCCGGGGTGACCGACATCGCCTGGGTCAGCCTGCTGCTTTACCTCGTCGTGTTCGACTTCGCCGGTTACTGGCTGCACCGCTGGCAGCACAGCTTCGACGGGTGGTGGGCGCTGCACAGCCTGCACCACAGCCAGCGCCAGATGACGATGTGGAGCGACAACCGCAACCACCTGCTGGACGATGTCATCCTCGGCACCGCGTTCGCGCTGCTGGCCAGGCTCATCGGCGTGGAGCCGGGGCAGTTCGTCGCCATCACGGTCATCACGCAGCTGCACGAGAGCCTGCAGCATGCGAATGCGCGCATCCACTTCGGCGCGGTCGGCGAGCGCCTGCTCGTCAGCCCGCGCTTCCATCGCCTGCACCACAGCATCGGCATCGGCCACGAGACCAACGGCCGCGGCACGCTGGGCGGCCACAACTTCGGCATCCTGCTGCCGGTCTGGGACCAGCTGTTCGGCACGGCGAATTTCGAGCACCGCTTCGACCCCACCGGCGTGCGCGACCAGCTGCCCGAGGAGGGTGGGCGCGACTACGGACGCGGCTTCTGGCGCCAGCAGTGGCTGGGGCTGGTGCGGCTGGTCAGACACTGACCTGAGTCACGCCCCGGTGCGGCCGGGGATACTCCCTATCCGATGAACAGCCTGATCGACTCCTTCTGGCGCGCCGTCGCCTACTGCCTGCACCCGCGCGTCATCGGCCTGTCGCTGCTGCCACTGCTCATCTGCGGCGTGCTGGTGTTCGGCTTCATGTTCTTCTTCTGGGAAGCGGCCATCGCCAGCGTTCGCGCGACGCTGGAGAGCTGGATGCTCGTCGAAAGCCTGCTGCACTGGCTGGACTCGTTCGGCCTGCAGGCCTTTCGCAGCGCGCTGGCGGCCATCGTCGTGCTGGCCGGCGTGCTGCCTGTCGTCATCCTGCTGAGCCTGCTGCTGGTCGCGCTGTGCATGACGCCGGCCATCGTGCGGCTGGTGGCCGAGCGGCGCTTCCCGCTGCTGGAGAAGAAGCGCGGCGGCACGCTGGCGCAGAGCGTGGCCGCGTCGCTGGGGGGCACGCTGCTGGCCCTGGTGCTCATCGTGCTGTCCATGCCGCTGTGGCTGATCCCGCCGCTCGTCATGGTGCTGCCGCCGCTGATCTGGGGCTGGCTGACCTATCGCGTGTTCGGCTTCGACGTCCTCGCCGAGCATGCCTCGGCCGACGAGCGCCGTGCGCTGCTGAAGGCCCATCGCATCCCCATGCTGACGATAGGCGTCGTCTGCGGCTATCTGGGTGCCGTGCCGTCGCTGATCTGGGCGGTGTCCGGCGTGGCCGGCATCATCTTCGCGCCCTTCACCGTGCTGCTGGCGATCTGGCTCTACACGCTGGTGTTCGCCTTCTCCACGGCCTGGTTCACGCACTATGCGCTGGCGGCCTTGCAGGCGCAGCGGGCGGCGCAGCCCGTCGTTATCTCTGAAGTCATCCCCGGAGCCTGAAAACCATGCAAGTGGGTCTCATCATCATTGGCGACGAGATCCTGTCCGGCAAACGCAAGGACTCCCATCTCGCCCGGTTCATCGAGCTGCTGTCCGAGCGCGGCATGCAACTGGCCTGGGCCCAATACCTCGGCGACGACCGCGAACAGCTGACGCTGAAGCTGCGCGAGGCCTTCGCCGGCGGCGACCTCGTCGTCAGCTGCGGCGGCATCGGCGCCACGCCCGACGACCATACGCGCCAGTCTGCCGCCGCCGCGCTCGGGCGACCGCTGGCCCTGCACCCCGAAGCGCGCGAGCTGATCTGGCAGCGCGTGCAGCAGATGGCCGCCGAGCAGGGCACGACGGTCGAACCTGACCACCCCGATACGGTGCGCCGCTTCGAGATGGGCGTGTTTCCGGCAGGCGCCGGCATCATTCCCAACCCCTTCAACCGCATTCCCGGTTTCTTCGTCGGCAACGTTCACTTCGTGCCAGGCTTCCCCGTCATGGCCCACCCCATGATGGCCTGGGTGCTGGACCGCTACCCGCAACTGCACCGGCAGCGCGGTGTCGTCGAGCGTTCGTTGATCGTGCAGGGGGCCATGGAGGCCAGCCTCACGCCATTGATGGAAAGCGTCGAAGCCGACTTCGCCGGCATCAAGGTTTTCAGCCTCCCAAGCGTCGATCACCCGCAGTGGGGACGCTGCATCGAGTTGGGTGTCAAGGGCGACGAAGCCCAGCTCGATTCGGCCTACGACGCGCTGAAAAGGGGCGTCGTTCAGTTTGGTGCATCAATAAGCACCGAATTGGTGCGATAGTTCTGCGGCGGCGACCCCGCGCTCCCCGCATAATGCCCGCGCCGAGAAGCGACAACCCATGTCGGTGCACGCTGGCATACAAACTGCTTTGATTTCCCCCGTGGCCGCGGGCGCCTGTGCGCATGCGGCAGCAACCCACCCCTACCCGATCCCGCTAGGAGCAATTGATGGCCAAGACCGTCGCCGATGTGATGAACCTGGTGAAGGAGAACGAAGTCAAGTTCGTCGACTTCCGCTTCACCGATACCCGTGGCAAGGAGCAGCACGTCTCCGTTCCCGTCTCTCATTTCGATGAAGACAAGTTCACGTCGGGCCACGCCTTCGACGGCTCCTCGATCGCCGGCTGGAAGGGCATCGAAGCTTCGGACATGCTGCTGATGCCCGATCCCAACACGGCCAACATCGACCCCTTCTTCGAAGAGCCGACACTGATCCTGACCTGCGACGTCATCGACCCGACCGATGGCAAGGCCTATGAGCGCGATCCCCGCTCGCTGGCCAAGCGCGCCGAGGCTTATCTCAAGTCCTCCGGCCTGGGCGACACCGCCTATTTCGGACCGGAACCCGAGTTCTTCGTGTTCGACAGCGTCCGCTGGGGCACCGAAATGTCCGGCGCGTTCTTCAAGATCGAGTCCGAGGAAGGCGCCTGGAACTCGTCCAAGGAATACGAGCACGGCAACAGCGGCTATCGCCCCACCGTCAAGGGCGGCTACTTCCCCGTGCCCCCGGTCGACAGCGGCCAGGACATGCGCTCGGAGATGTGCCTGATCCTCGAACAGATGGGCATCCCCGTCGAAGTTCACCACCACGAAGTGGCGAACGCCGGCCAGATGGAAATCGGCACCAAGTTCAGCTCGCTCGTCGAGCGCGCCGACTGGACCCAGCTGCAGAAGTACATCGTCCAGAACGTCGCCCACGCCTACGGCAAGACCGCGACCTTCATGCCCAAGCCCCTGGTGGGCGACAACGGCTCCGGCATGCACGTTCACCAGTCCGTCTGGAAGGACGGCAAGAACCTGTTCGCCGGTGACGGCTACGCCGGCCTGAGCGACTTCGCGCTGTACTACATCGGCGGCATCATCAAGCACGCCCGCGCGCTGAACGCCATCACCAACCCCGGCACCAACAGCTACAAGCGCCTGGTCCCTGGCTTCGAAGCCCCGGTCAAGCTGGCCTACTCGGCCAAGAACCGCTCGGCCTCGATCCGCATCCCCTACGTCGCCAACCCCAAGGGCCGCCGCGTCGAAGCGCGCTTCCCGGATCCTTCCGCCAACCCCTACCTGGCCTTCGCAGCTCTGCTGATGGCCGGCCTGGACGGCGTGGAGAACAAGATCCATCCGGGCGAAGCCGCCACGAAGGACCTGTACCACCTGCCGCCGGAAGAAGACGCGAAGATCCCGACCGTCTGCCACAGCCTCGACCAGGCCCTGGAATACCTGGACAAGGACCGCGCGTTCCTGACCAAGGGTGGCGTGTTCACCGATGCCTACATCGACGCCTACATCGACCTGAAGATGCAAGAAGTGACGCGCTTCCGCATGGCCACGCACCCGGTCGAATTCGACATGTACTACGCGCTGTGATGGCCGTGGGCAGCATCCCTGCTGCCTTCGACATCCCCAGCGAAGGGGGCCGCTGCTGCGGCCCCTTTTTGTTGGTCGCGTCTGATCCACAATGCCGCCATGCTGAACCGACTGCTGGCATCGCTGCTACTGGCCACGGGCTTCGCCGCGCAGGCCCAAGGCACGGTCTACCGCTGCCCCGGCCCGCCGGTGCTCTACACCGATGCGCTGTCCGCCAAGGAAGCCCACGACAAGGGCTGCCGCACGATCGAAGGCACACCCATCACCATCGTGCAGACGGCCAAGCCGCGGCCCACAGGCTCGGCGCCGGCGGCGGAAGGTGCGCGCAATGGTGAAGGCCGCGTCGATGCCGGCCAGCAGCGCGTGCGCGACGACGAGCGCCGCCGCGTGCTGCAGACCGAACTGCGCCAGGCCGAGGAACGCCTCGCCGCCGCGCAGAAGGACTTCAACAACGGCCAGGGCGAGCGCCGCGGCGACGAGCGCAACTACCAGCGGTATCTGGACCGCATGGCCGAACTCAAGGACAACATCGCGCGCTACGAGGCCGACGTGCAGGCACTCAAGCGCGAGATCTCCAAGCTTCCCTGAGGCGCACGGCGCCTCGGCGCCCCATGACTGAAACCCTCCTCCTGCCGGTCGAATTCGCCGGCCTCGACCTGCTGGCGACCATGGTCGTCGTCGTCAAGGCAGACGGCGAATGCCTGTTCGCCAATGCCGCCTTCGAGAACAGCATGCGGCTGTCGCGCCGCGCGGTGCAGAAGGCGCAGCTGCCCGACTGGTTCGACGATGCGCAGCGCCTCGTCGAGACGCTGGCCGGCGTGGCGGCCAACCAATACTCCAGCAGCCGTTTCGACGCCGTGCTGCGCCGCGGCGCCTGGGCCCATGAAGACGGCCTGCCGGTGCACGTCATCGTGTCGCAGATGGAAGCGGCCGATGGTGGCGAGGCGCGCGTGCTGGTCGAGCTCATCGAGATCGCCCAGCTGGCGCGTCAGGATCGCGACGAGCGCAACCTCGACCAGGTCCAGGCCACGAAGGAATTGACGCGCAACCTGGCGCACGAGATCAAGAACCCGCTCGGCGGCATCCGCGGCGCTGCGCAGCTGCTGGCGCTGGAACTGCAGGACGGCAACCCCGAGCTGAACGAATACACGCAGGTCATCGTGCACGAGGTGGACCGGCTGCAGAGCCTGGTGGACCGACTGCTGGCGCCGCACCGCAAGGCCCAGGTGGTCGGCGACGTCAACATCCACGAGATCTGCGAGCGCGTGCGCGCGCTGGTGCTCATCGAGCATCCCCGGGGCCTCGTCATCCAGCGCGACTACGACACCTCGCTGCCCGACTTCCGCGGCGACCGCGAGCAGCTCATCCAGATGACGCTGAACATCGTGCAGAACGCGGCCCAGGCCCTCGTCGCCCGCATTGCTGCGGGCGATGGCCAGATCGTGCTGCGCACGCGCGTGGCCCGGCAGGTGACCGTGGGCAAGCAGCGCTGGCGCTTGGCACTGGAATTGCATGTCGAGGACAACGGTCCCGGCGTCCCCGCCGAGATCCGGGATCGCATCTTCTTTCCCCTGGTTTCGGGGCGGGACGGCGGCTCGGGCCTCGGACTCACGCTTGCACAGACGATCGCGCAGCAACACCAGGGCATGATCGATTGTGAAAGCGAGCCGGGCATGACGAATTTCAGAATCACGCTACCGCTGCCCTGACCCCACAAGGTGGCGCGGGGTGGCCGAGGAAACGCATGAAATCCATTTGGGTTGTTGACGACGACCACTCGATCCGCTTCGTGCTCGAGAAGGCCCTGGCCCGCGAAGGACTGCCGGTGCGGTCTTTCAGCAATGCACGCGACATGCTCGCCGCGCTGGACGACGATTCACCGCAGGTGCTGGTCTCGGACATCCGCATGCCGGGCGGTTCCGGCCTGGAGCTGCTGGCCAAGGTCAAGGCCAGGCTGCCCGCTCTGCCCGTCATCATCATGACGGCCTACTCCGACCTGGACAGCGCCGTGTCGGCCTTCCAGGGTGGTGCCTTCGAATACCTGCCCAAGCCCTTCGACCTGCCGCGCGCCGTCGAACTGATCCGCCGCGCGCAGGAGGAAAGCCAGCGCGAGGCCGGCGAGCAGGAAGCCGCCGCGCAAGTGCCCGAGATGCTGGGCCAGGCGCCAGCCATGCAGGATGTGTTCCGCGCGATTGGCCGGTTATCGCAAAGCAATGTCACGGTGATGATCACGGGCGAGAGCGGCTCGGGCAAGGAGCTCGTCGCCCGCGCGCTGCACAAGCACAGCCCGCGTGGCGAAGGCCCGTTCGTGGCCATCAACACGGCGGCCATCCCCAAGGACCTGCTGGAAAGCGAACTCTTCGGCCACGAGCGCGGCGCCTTCACCGGCGCGCAGGCGTCGCGGCGCGGCCGCTTCGAGCAGGCCGACGGCGGCACGCTCTTCCTCGACGAAATCGGCGACATGCCCTTCGAGCTGCAGACGCGCCTGCTGCGCGTGCTGTCCGACGGCCAGTTCTACCGCGTCGGCGGCCACAGCCCGATGCGCAGCAATGTGCGCGTCATCGCCGCCACCCACCAGAACCTGGAGGAGCGCGTGCGCCAGGGCGTGTTCCGCGAGGACCTGTTCCACCGCCTGAACGTCATCCGCCTGCGCCTGCCGCCGCTGCGCGAACGCAAGGAAGACGTGCCCGCGCTGGCCCGCCACTTCCTGCAGCGCAGCGCGACGGAGCTGGGTGTCGAGCCCAAGCGCCTGTCCGAGGCGGCGCTGACGGTGCTGACCAACTTCGACTTCCCCGGCAACGTGCGGCAGCTGGAGAACATCTGCCACTGGCTCAGCGTCATGGCGCCCAGCCAGGTCGTCGAGCCCAAGGACCTGCCGGACGAACTGCAGCCAGGCTATGTCGGCGCGCCCGCCGTCAGCTTCGTGTCGACGCCGCAGCCCGTCGTGGCCGCGGCACCGTCGCAGCCGGCAGCCGTTGCGCCGGCCGCCAGCACCAGCGGCGGTGACGGCTGGCTGGCCGACATGGCGTCAGACGCCCGCGCCCGCCTGACCGCCGGCGAGCCCGACGTGTGGGACGCGCTGACCAAGCGTTTCGAGGCGCAGCTGATCCTGACCGCGCTCGACATCACCCGCGGCCGCCGCATCGAGGCCGCGCAGAAGCTCGGCATCGGGCGGAACACGATCACGCGGAAGATTCAGGAGCTGGGGTTGGACGTCTGAGAGGGTGAGAGCAAATCCAACATGCCCGCCTTGACGCCCCAAACCGCCCCACTCTTCGTTGCAAATGCTCGCCGTAGCCCGAGCTACGGCTGTGCTTTGCGCCTCGATTGGGACGGTTTGGAGCGCCCTTTCGGGCACGCCGGATTCCCTCTCACCCTCTGAGTCGAAAGCGCCAGTTGGGGTTCACTGCGTTCACCCCTACCTGCGGGCTGAACTCAACGTCCCGTGAGGCGAAGTCCTAGCAGCACCACCGTCGCCACTCCGAACACCACCGTCAACGCCCGCCAGAACAGCAACGGATGCCGTTGCTGCAGCGGCGTCCGGTCTTGTTTCATGAACTCGGGACTTGGCTCGTGCAGGTCATGCATGAACTCCGACAAAGCCTGCTGCCGCCGCGCCGCCTGCGGCTGCAGCGCCTTCTTCAGCACGCGATCCAGCCATTCCGGCAGGTCCGGCCGGCGCGTGCGCAGCGGCACGTACTGCAGCTTGTGCAGGTCGCGCTCGCCGCGTACCTGCGGCACCTGCAGGCCGTAGGGCAGGGCACCGGTCAGCATCTGGTAGACCAGCACGGCCAGCGAGAACAGTTCGGCCAGCGGTGAGCCGCCGTCGCCGGTGAAGTATTCCGGCGCCGTGTACTGCAGCGTGCCGGCCAGCTCCAGCGCGCGGGCATCACCCAGGCCTTCGCTCAGCCCGGCCACGTGGGCCGAGGCGAGGTCGATGAGGATGACGGTGCCGTGGCGGTCGATGATGAGGTTCTCGGGCCGCAGGTCCTGGTGCAGCATCTCCTTGCGGTGCAGGGCCTGCAAGCCGCGGGCGATCTGGTCGGCGATGCCGCGCACTTCGTCCAGGCCGGGGCGAGGATGGTCGGTCATCCATTGCGCCAGCGTCTGGCCATGGATGAACTCGACGGCGGTGAAGAGGTGCTCACGCTTGCCTTCGGCCGGCGCGGCCTTGATGACGTGCGGGCTGTCGACCCGGCGGGCCACCCATTCCTCGGTCGAGAAGCGGTCCAGCTCGCGCGCGTTGCCGGCCAGCTCGGCGGTGGGCAGCTTGAGCGCCCATTCGCGGCCCTCGGCGTCGACGGCCATGACGACCTGGCTGCGCGCCGTCTGCTGCAGCTCGCGCACGACACGGTAGCCCTCAAACTCCTGGCGTGGCGACAGCTTGGGTGGCAGGCGCAGCGCGTCGCGGTTGACGGGCGGTGCGATGTCGCGCGGCAGGGACTCGACGCGCACCAGCATCACGGTCACGTTGTCCGCGCTGCCGCGTGCGAGCGCCGCGGCCACCAGCGCCTCGGCGGCAGCCTGCAGGTCGCTGCCATGGCTGGCCAGCGTGTCGTTGACGAGGGCGGCGTCCAGATGGTCGTAGGCGCCGTCGGTGGCCAGCAGCAGCGTCTCGCCGATCTCGGCGGGCCAGCAGGCGTGGTCGATGTCGAGATGGGGACTCAGCCCGAGGGCGCGACCGAGGTAGGTCTGGCCGCCATAGGCGCGCACGCGGTGGTCCAGGCTCAGCTGCTCCAGCGCGCTGGGGTGCACGCGGTAGACGCGCGTGTCGCCCACGTGCAGCAGATGCACCTCGCGGCCCTTGAAGACGAGGGCACTGAAGGCGCAGACGTGGCCGCGGTCCTTGTCGAAGCGGCCTTCGCCACGCTGGCTTTCGGCATGCAGCCAGGCGTTGGTGGCGGCCAGCACGCACTGGGCGGCGCGGCGCACCGTCCAGGCCTCGGAGGTGCCGTAGTAGTCCTCCAGGAAGCCCCGCACGGCGGCGGCGCTGGCGACCTGGCTGACCGGGCTGCTGCTGATGCCATCGGCGATCGCCAGCGCGATGCCGCGGGAGCGGCGCTGCGCGTCGGTCGGCTGGGCGACGCCGTGGAAGTCCTGGTTGAGCGGCTTGAGGCCGGCCTCGGAATGCTGGCCGACCGCAAGCCGCAGCGTCATCAGCCGATGGCCCGTTTCGGGGCGGTCTTGTAGTGCGTCGAGTACAGCGACAGGCCGACGAAGGTCAGGCCGCCGACGAGGTTGCCGATGACGGTCGGGATCTCGTTCCAGATCAGGTAGTCCATGATCGTGAACTGGCCGCCCAGCATCAGGCCCGACGGGAACAGAAACATGTTGACGATGCTGTGCTCGAAGCCCATGTAGAAGAACACCATGACCGGCATCCACATGCCGATGGCCTTGCCGGAAACGGAGGTCGACATCATCGCCGCGACGACGCCGGTCGAGACCATCCAGTTGCACAGCACGCCGCGGATGAACAGCGTCAGCATGCCAGCGGCGCCATGGGCCGCGTAGCCCACCGTGCGGCCTTCACCGATGTGGCCGATCTTCTGGCCGATGGCGTTGGGCGCCTCGCTGAAGCCGAAGGTGAAGATGATGGCCATGAAGACGGCGACCGTTAGCGCGCCGGCGAAGTTGCCGAAGAACACCAGCGTCCAGTTGCGGAACACGCCGCCCCACGTGGCGCCGGGGCGCTTGTCCAGCACGGCCAGCGGTACCAGCGTGAACACGCCGGTCAGCAGGTCGAAGCCCATCAGGTAGAGCAGGATGAAGCCGACCGGGAACAGCACGGCGCCCAGCAGCGGGTTGCCGGTGTTGACGGTGACGGTCACGGCGAACGCCGCGGCCAGCGCCAGGATGGCACCGGCCATGTAGGCGCGGATCAGCGTGTCGCGGGTGGACATCAGCAGCTTGGATTCACCCGAATCCACCATCTTGGTGACGAATTCGGTGGGTACGACGTAGGCCATGGTTTGTCTCTCGTGTTTGTAATGAGGGTCTTCAGTTCAGTGCGATGAACACGCGGCCATCCTGGACCTGGACCGAGTGCGCCTTGACCGACTGCTCGGGCGCCTCCAGGCATTCGCCCGTGTTCAGATCGAAGTGGTTCTTGTAGAGCGGCGACGCGACGACGACGCGCTCGCCCAGGTTGCCGATCAGGCCGCGCGACAGCACGCTGGCGCCGGAGCGCGGGTCGATGTTGTCGATGGCATGGAAGCGATCGGCGCCGACGCGGAACACGGCCACGTGGCGGCCGTCCACCAGCGCCGCGACGCCGGTGTTGGGCAGGATCTGGTCGACGCTGCAGATGGGGGTGAAGGTCTGGCTCATGCGGTACTCCTTGATTGCAGGGTCAGGCTCAGGCGGGTTGGGCTTCGGTCTCGTCGGCGCGCTCTTCCGGGCGCGCGGGGCGGATCTGGCCGCGCTCTTCGACGAAGATGATCTGCTCGTCGGCCTTGTCGCTGTTGACGAAGCTGCGGAAGCGCTGGCGCACTTCCGGCGTCGTGACGGCGGTCTTCCATTCGCACTGGTAGGTGTCGACGACGGCCTGCATCTGGGCTTCCAGCTCGGCGCCCAGGCCCAGGCTGTCGTTGATGACGACATCGCGCAGATAGTCCAGGCCACCTTCCATGTTGTCGCGCCAGGTGCTGGTGCGCTGCAGGCGGTCGGCCGTGCGCACGTAGAACATCAGGAAGCGGTCGATGTACTTGATCAGGTCGGCCTTGGTCAGGTCGCTCGCGATCAGCTCGGCGTGGCGCGGCTTCATGCCGCCGTTGCCGCAGACGTAGAGGTTCCAGCCCTTGTCCGTGGCGATGACGCCGACGTCCTTGCCCTGGGCCTCGGCGCATTCACGCGTGCAGCCGGACACGCCGAACTTGATCTTGTGCGGCGCGCGCAGGCCCTTGTAGCGGTTCTCGATCTCGACGGCCAGGCCGACGGAATCGTCCACGCCGTAGCGGCACCAGGTGCTGCCGACGCAGCTCTTCACCGTGCGCAGCGACTTGCCGTAGGCGTGGCCGCTCTCGAAGCCGGCGGCGATCAGCTCTTCCCAGATGAAGGGCAGCTGCTCGACGCGGGCGCCGAACATGTCGACGCGGGCGCCGCCGGTGATCTTGGTGTACAGGCCGTACTTCTTGGCGACCTGGCCGACGGCGATAAGGCCGTCGGGCGTGACCTCGCCGCCCGGCATGCGCGGCACGACGGAGTAGCTGCCGTCCTTCTGGATGTTGCCGAGGTAGTAGTCGTTGCTGTCCTGCAGCGCGGCGAGTTCGGGCTTGAGCACGAAGTCGTTCCAGCACGACGCGAAGATGCTGGCCGCAGCGGGCTTGCAGATGTCGCAGCCCAGGCCCTTGCCGTGCTTGGCCAGCAGCTCGCTGAAGGTCTTGAGGCCGCCGACGCGGATCAGGTGATACAGCTCCTGGCGCGAATGCGGGAAGTGCTCGCAGATGTGGTTGTTCACGGCCATGCCGCGCTTGCCCATCTCCAGCTTCATGACCTGCGTGACCAGCGGCACGCAGCCGCCGCAGGTGGCGCCGGCCTTGGTGCAGGCCTTGATGTCACCGATGGTCGTGCAGCCTTCACCGACGGCCGCGCAGATTTGGCCCTTGGTGACGTTGTTGCACGAGCACAGCTGGGCGGTGTCCGGCAGCGCGTCGGGGCCGATGCCGACCTTGGCCTTGCCATCGCTGCTGGGCAGGATCAGGAACTCGGGGTCGGCCGGCAGCTTGATGCCGTTCAGCGCCATCTGCAGCAGCGTGCCGTACTCCTCGGCATCGCCCACCAGTACGGCGCCCAGCAGGAACTGGCCGTCCTCGCTGACGACGATCTTCTTGTAGATCTGCTTGCGCTCGTCGACGAACTGGTAGCTGCGGCACTTCGGCGTCTTGCCGTGGGCGTCGCCGATGCTGGCCACGTCCACGCCCATCAGCTTGAGCTTGGTGCTCATGTCGGCGCCGGTGAAGGCGGCCTCGGCGTCGCCGAGGATGTGGCGGGCCGTCACGCGGGCCATCTCGTACCCGGGGGCGACGAGGCCGAAGGTCTGCTCGTTCCAGGCCGCGACCTCGCCGATGGCGTAGACGTTGCGGTCGCTGGTGCGGCAGTGGTCGTCGATGACGACGCCACCGCGCGGGCCGATGGCCAGCACGCACTGGCGGCCCAGCTCGTCGCGCGGGCGGATACCGGCGGAGAACACCAGCATGTCGGTCTCCAGCCAGGTGCCGTCGGTGAAGACGAGGCGGTGGCGGGCCGACACGCCGTCGGTGATCTCGACGGTGTTGCGGTTGGTGTGCACCTGCACGCCCAGCGCCTCGATCTTCTCGCGCAGCACGCGGCCGCCGCCTTCGTCGACCTGCACGGCCATCAGGCGCGGCGCGAACTCGACGACGTGGGTCTGCAGGCCCATGTCGCGCAGCGCCTTGGCGCATTCCAGGCCCAGCAGGCCGCCGCCGATGACGACGCCGCTCTTGCTCACCTTGCCGCTGGCCTGCATGGCCTCCAGGTCCTCGATGGTGCGATAGACGTGGCAGTGCGGGCGGTCACGGCCCGGCACGGCGGGCACGAAGGGGTAGGAGCCGGTGGCCAGCACCAGCTTGTCGTAGGTGATGACGGAGCCGTCGGCCAGCGTGATGGTGTGGTCGCGGCGCTCGATGGCCGTGGCCTTGGCGGCCAGGCGCAGCTGGAAGCCGGGGTTGCTCTCGAAGAAGCCCGCGGGCACGAGGGACAGGTCCTCGGCCGATTTGCCCGAGAAGAACTCGGACAGGTGCACGCGGTCATAGGCGGGACGGGGCTCCTCGCACAGCACCGTCACCTGCACGTCGCTGGCGGCATGGCCCTCGGCTAGGGATTCGAGAAACTTCTGGCCCACCATTCCGTGGCCGATGAGGACGATGTGCATGGTCTGTTCTTGCGAAACAGGCGCTCCGGCGGGCCGCACGCGGCCTGATCGGAAGCACCAAAAAGAAAGGCCCCGCAAGCAGCTGACTGCTCGGTCGGGGCCGGTCGTATGGGAGTCGCCACCATTGGCGAAAAATCCCAAGGGGCCGGCGCGTGCTCGACCTCTCAAGTCAGTATTCGCAAGACGCATGCCTGCTTTGGCGCACGCGTCATTGCGGGGATTGGCCGGCCCCATCCCGGGGCTGGCACTGCAAAAGCGCCCCGTCGCGGTGTTGCATGCACCGCGGCGGGGCGATCCGCCCCGTCAGCGGGCCGGTCGGTCCAGCCAGACCTCCAGGCCCTGGGCGTTCAGCTCGGCGTCGAGTGCCAGCCAATCGGCCGCGTCAGCACTGGCAGGGTGCCCGTGTGCACGCAAATGGGCAAGGTAGCCGTCCAGCAGCACGGCCTTCAACCGCTCATGGCGGCCGGGCGCCTCGCGCAGCTGCCTGGCCAGCGCGACCATCTCGTCCACCTGGGCCAGCATCACGCCGGCCAGGCGCCGCACCTCGTCCACGCTGCCGCCGATGCGGCCGTAGTGCGTCACCAGCATGGCCAGCGGCTCGGCGGCCAGCAGCCGCGCCACGGTGGCTTTCAGCGCCTCGGGCTCGAACTGCACCGGCGTGCTGGTCGGCAGGATCCACGCGCGGCCGTCGACGTCGAAGGCGCGGTAGGACAGGCCGAAGGTGTCGCCCGTGAACCAGCTGCGGCTGCGTTCGTCCCAGATCGCGTGGTGGTGCCTGGCATGACCCGGTGTGTCGATGAGGCGCAGCGGCCGGCCGGCAAGGTGGATGAGCTGCCCGTCGTGCGAGGCCTCGGCGCGCTCGGCCGGCACCGGCACCAGCTTGCCGTAGCTGCGCTGCATTTCCTCGTCGCCGTAGACCGACAACGCGCTCAGCCACAGGGCCGTCGGGTTCACCATATGGCGCAGGCCGCGCGGGTGGATGAGGGCGCGGGCATGCGGCAGCGCCTCCATTAGCAACCCCACGCCGCCGGCATGGTCCAGATGCACATGGGTCGGGATGACCCAGTCGACGGCGTCGGGGGCGAGGCCCAGCGCGTTCAGCGCCGCCAGCAGGCGCGGTACCGCGTGGTTGGTGCCGGTGTCGATGAAGGCGGCGCGGCCGTCCTCGATCATCAGATAGGCCGCGTCGAAACGCGGGCGCTGAAAGCCGGTGTCGATGGCGTAGATGCCGTGGCCGAGGTCGTCGATGAAATCAAGCAAGGGCGCTTCCTAGAATCACCGCTCACGATAGCCGAAGGAGGCCGCGGTGGCGGTTCACGAGATTCTGAAGATGGGCGACCCACGCTTGCTGCGCGTGGCCAAGCCGGTCACCGAGTTCGGTTCGCCCGAGCTGAAGGCGCTGATCGCCGACATGTTCGAGACCATGGCCGCGGCCAACGGCGCTGGCCTGGCGGCGCCGCAGATCGGCGTGGACCTGCGCCTGGTCATCTTCGGCTACACGAAGAACGTGCGCTACCCCGACGCGCCGCCGGTGCCGCCCACAGTGCTGATCAACCCGACCATCGAGGTGCTGGACGGCGGCCGCACCGAGGGCTGGGAGGGCTGCCTCTCGGTGCCCGGGCTGCGCGGTGTCGTCGAGCGCGACGAACGCATCCGCTACACCGGCTTCGATGCCGACGGGCAGCCCATCGACCGCATCGCCGAAGGCTTCCATGCCCGCGTCGTGCAGCACGAGTGCGACCATCTCGACGGCATCCTCTATCCGATGCGCGTCACCGACTTCACGCGCTTCGGCTTCACGTCGGTGCTCTTCCCCGAGCTGGACCCCCATGCCGACGACGACTGAGCAGACGCTGCGCGGTCCACGCGCGTGAAACACTTGTAAGCGCTGTGCACCGCCGCGGTTGCCGCCGCGTTGCGCAGGCGCAAAGGAGCATCGGCTCATGACCACCTCCCCTGAATCCAAGCTCGTGTTGACCCGCCGCAGCTGGCGGCTGCTGGCGCTTGCGCTGCTGGTCGCCATCGCGCCAGCGGCCAAGGCACAGGACTCTGACCGCGACCCGCCGTCGCGCGCGGCCCGCGTCGTCGACGTCGTCGGCGATGCCTGGCTGTTCGACCAGGAGAACCGCGAATGGACGCGCCTGTCGCGCAACCAGACGGTGGGCGAAGGCGACCGCGTGCGCACCGACGAGCGCGGCCGCATCGCGCTGCGGGTGGGTTCCACGAGCATCTGGGTGGACGAGCGCAGCGACCTCGAACTCAGCCAGCTCGACGAAGGCCAGACGCTGCTGCAGATCGACCGCGGCGACGTCGCCGTGCGCCTGCGCAGCCCCGAGAACGCCGCCGAGACGCGGCTGCGCACCCGCGAGGGCACGGCCCTGCCCGAGCGCGAGGGCCTGTACCGCGTCGAGCAGCTGGACCGCGGCAGCAAGGTCTACGCCTTCCAGGGGCGCATCCGTTTCGAATGGGCGCGCAGCGCCGCTCCGGTCGTGCTGGGCACGGGCGAGCAGGTCGAGCTCTGGTGGCCCGACGGCCCGCGCGCCGAGCGCGGCCCGCTGTACAGCGACGGCTTCGGCGACTGGGTGCTGGCCGAGAACCGCGAGGAGGGCGACCGGCCCGTCGCCCGCTATGTGTCGCCCGAGATGACGGGTGCCGACGACCTGGACCGCTACGGCCGCTGGGAGACCGCGCCCGAATACGGCGCCGTGTGGATCCCGACGACGCTGGCCGTGGCCGACTGGGCGCCCTACCGTTATGGCCGCTGGACCTGGTCGCGCGTCTGGGGCTGGACCTGGGTGGACGACGCGCCCTGGGGCTTCGCGCCCTTCCACTACGGGCGCTGGGTCAGCTGGGGGGGGCGCTGGTGCTGGGCGCCGGGGCAATACGTGCATCGCCCCGTCTATGCGCCGGCCCTGGTGGGCTGGGTAGGCGGCGGCTCGGTCAGCGTCGGCATCACGATCGGCAGCCGCCCACCGCCGCCGCGCTTCGGCTGGTATCCGCTGGCACCGCGCGAGGTCTATGTGCCGGCCTACCGCCACACGCCGCGCTACGTGAGCCGTATCAACGACCCGCGCGACCTGCGTGACCCTGTGACCGTGCAGCGCCCGCACCGCTACCGCGATGTGCCCAATGCCGTCAGCACGCTGCCGGGCCCCGGCATGGGCATCCAGCCGATGCCGGTGCGCGGCCCGGACCGCCGCCCCGAACCCGGCTGGAACCGGCCGCTGCCGGTCGCTCCGGGCCGTGGCGACCTCGCAGCCGTGCTGCCCGCGGGGCCCGTGCGCCCGCCGGAAGCCGAGCAGCCGCGCCGCCGCGAACGCGAGCGTGAACCCGGCCTGGGCTGGCGCAGCGACAACAACCTGCCGCAGCGCCGCACGCCGGAAGCCGCCGCGCCGCAGCCCACGCTCGCCCAGCCTCAGCCGCATGCGCAGCCGGCGCCGACGGTGCAGGGCCCGCAGCGCCCCGCCTTCGAGGCCCCGCGTGGCAATGACAACAACATGCCGTGGCGTGCCCAGCAGCCGCAGCGCGATGAGCAGCAGCGTCGCGAGGAGATGCAGCAACGCGAGCAGGCCCAACGTGCCGCGCAGCAACGCGAGATGCAGCAGCGCGACATCCAGCAACGCGAAGCCCAGCAGCGGGAAGCCCAGCAACGCGAGATGCAGCAGCAACAGCGGGAACTGCAGCAGCGCCGCGAGCAGGAGCAGCGCCGCGACGCCTTCCAGATGCAACAGCAGCAGCGCGAGATGCCGCAGCGCCGCGAGGAGCCGCGCGTGCAGATGCCGCAACCGCAGCCCCAGCCTCAGATGCAGCCGCCGCAGCGTAGCAACGACGGCCCGCAGCGCAGTCGCCAGGACGGCCCGCCTGTCCGTCAGGACAAGCGCGACAAGAAGGACAACAACGACCGCTGAGGCGACTGCTGCGCTACAGCAGCGGCTTCAGCGCTGGCCAGACGTTGTCCAGCATCTGCGGATGCGCCTTGGCCAGCGGGTGGATGCGGTCGGGCTGGAACCACTCCAGCGCGTCCGCCCGGTCCGCCACGCCCTTGAGGAGGAAGGGCACGAGGCCGGCCTTGGCCTGCCTGGCCACGTCGCCGAACAGGCCCTCGAATTCGCGCCCATAGGCCGCGCCGTAGTTCGGCGGCACCTGCATGCCGACGACGACGACCTTGGCGCCGGCCTGCTGCGCCGCCTCGGCCATCGCGAGCAGGTTGTCGCGCGTGCTGGCCAGCGGCAGGCCGCGCAGCGCATCGTTGCCGCCCAGCTCGATGATGACGATGGCCGGCTTGTGCGTGCGCAGCGCGACAGGCAGCCGGCTGCGGCCGCCCGACGTCGTGTCGCCGCTGATGCTGGCGTTGACGACGCGATGCGGCTTCTTCTGCTCGGCCAGGCGCTTTTGCAGCAGCGCCACCCAGCCGGCGCCGGCCTTGAGGCCGTATTCGGCCGACAGGCTGTCGCCGACGACGAGGATGACGGGCGCCTCGACGGCGGCTGCTACCCCTGACGTCCAGCTCGCCATCACCCCCAGGCTAAAGTGCGCCAACACCATCCGCCGCCGCAGTCCCGACATGCCCGAAGCCCTTGTCCAAGTTGATCAGATCACCAAGCGCGTGCGCGACGCGACCGGGGAGCTGACGATTCTGCATGACATCAGTTTCGAGCTGACCGCGCGCGAGTCCGTCGCCATCGTCGGCGCGTCGGGCTCGGGCAAGAGCACGCTGCTGGCCATCCTCGCAGGGCTGGACGTGCCCAGCGGCGGCACCGTCACGCTGCGCGGCCAGGACCTCTTCGTGCTGAGCGAGGACGAGCGCGCTGCGGTGCGCGCCCGCGAGCTGGGCTTCGTGTTCCAGAGCTTTCAACTCCTGCCGAATCTCACCGCGCTGGAGAACGTCATGCTGCCGCTGGAGTTGCGCGGCGAGCCGGGCGCCCGCGAGCAGGCCGCGGCGATGCTGGCGCGTGTCGGCCTGGGTGAGCGCCTGGGTCACTACCCGCGCGTGCTGTCGGGTGGCGAGCAGCAGCGCGTCGCGCTGGCCCGCGCCTTCGTGCAGCGGCCGGCGCTGCTGCTGGCCGACGAGCCGACCGGCAGCCTGGACTTTGCGACCGGCGCGGCCGTCATGGAGCTGATGTTCGAGCTCAACCGCGAGGCCGGCACGACGCTGGTGCTCGTCACCCACGACCGCGAGATCGCGGCGCGCTGCGAGCGCCAACTGCGCATCGAGGCCGGGCGGCTCGCGGCATAAAAAAAGCCCGCCGGGCGGCGGGCTTGTTCTGGCTGAGGCCGGATTACTTGTTGAACTTGTAATCGGTCTTGGCCTTCTCGATCAGGCTCTGCTGGAACTCGGCCATCTTCTGCTGCTCGATGCGCTGCTTGATCTGGGCCTTCACATCGTCGAAGGCGGGGAAGGTGGCTGCACGCACATCTTCCAGCTTGATGATGTGGTAGCCGAACTGGCTCTTGACGGGCTCAGGCGTCATCTGGCCCTTTTCCAGCGCGACCATGGCGCTGTTGAACTCGGGAACGAAGCCATTGGTCTTGGGGTTCTGGAAGTCCAGGTCGCCGCCCTTTTCGGCGGAACCGGTGTCCTTGGAGTTCTTTTTCGCCAGGTCCTCGAAGCTGGCGCCGCCCTTGATCTGGGCGATCAGCGCCTTGGCGTCCTCTTCCTTCTCGACCAGGATGTGGCGGACCTTGTATTCGTTGCCGCCATTGGCCTTCTTGATCTCGTCGTACTGCGCCTGCGCTTCTGCGTCGCCGACGGGGTTCTTCACGCGGTAGTCCTCCATCAGGCCGCGGATCAGCAGCATCTGCCGAGCCAGTTCCATCTGGGTCTTGTAGTCGGCCGTCTGCGGGATGCCGCGGGCTTCGGCGGCCTGCATGAAGATCTCGCGGCGGACGACTTCGTCCTTGACCTGGGTTTCCAGCTCCGGCGAGCGCTGCTGCTGGCCGCTCTTGGTGACCTGCTGGATCAGGGCTTCGACGCGGGCCTTGGGCACCGGCTTGCCATTGACCGTGGTGACGTTCTGCGCCATTGCGGCTGCCGGAACGAGGGCCGCAACGACGGCGGCGAGCGCAAGCTTCTTCATGGGATTGGGGGTGTCAGGCTAAAAAAATCGCGCCCGGCGGGATGGACCCTGGGCGCGCGGTTCGATCACGCTCGACCTTCAGGGTTCGCCCGGGGCTCGGGCATCAATGGCCAGCGCGTGAATGCCGCGCTGCATCAGGTCGGACAAAGAATGATAAACGAGGCGGTGGCGGGCCAATCTTTGCAGACCGGTAAAGCGCTCGGACACGACAGCCACGTGAAAGTGGCCGCCTTCACGGGCGCCGGCGTGGCCGGCATGGTCGGCGCTGTCGTCGCGGATGACGAGTTCCAGCGGCGCCAGTTCGGCGCGCAGCCGGCGCTCGATTTCGGCAGTCAAGCTCACGGCTTGCCGTCCTCTTCCGGCGGCAGGTGCTTGCTGAGGTAGACGCTCTGCGCCAGCATGAAGATGACCATCAGCCCCGTGACGCCGAAGACCTTGAAGTTGGCCCAGGCCGACGTCGAGAAGTTGTAGGCTACGTAGAGGTTGACGACGCCCATCACGGCGAAGAACAGCACCCAGGCGCGGTTGAGCCTGAGCCAGACCGCGTCGGGCAGCTTGAGCTCGGCGCCCAGCATGGACTGGATGAGGTTCTTGCCGAACCAGGCCTGCGAGATCCAGAACGTCAGGGCCATGCCCCAGTGCAGGCCGGTGGGCTTCCACTTGATGAAGGTCTCGTTGTGGAACCACACGGTGGCGGCGCCCAGCGTGACGACGAGGACGAGGCTGATCCACAGCATCAGGTCGATCTTCCTGCCGCGCAGCTTCAGGATCAGCACCTGGGTCAGCGTGGCGACCATGACGACCAGCGTGGCCAGCAGCACCGGCGCCTCCTGCGGGCCGACGGTGCCGCCCTGCACGAGGAAACCGAAATGCTGGGTCGCGAACACGGCGGCTGCATCGGCATGGCCTTCGGCGCCCTTGAAGACGACGAAGAAGAGGATCAGCGGGAGAAAGTCGAGCAATAACTTCATGTCAGTGACGCTCGGCCGCCCGGAGGCGCTGACGCGCCCCCTTGGGGGGGCAGCGAATGGAATGAGCGTGGGGGTTTCATGGACCGGGATTTTCGTCCACGAAGTCGATGGCCGCCGAGTTGATGCAGTAACGCTCACCGGTCGGCGCGGGGCCGTCCGGAAACACATGGCCCAGGTGGCTGCCGCATTTGTTGCAGCGCACCTCCACGCGCACCATGCCGTGGCTGCGGTCGACGACGCGCTCGATGACCTCGCTGTTGATCGGCGCCCAGTAGCTGGGCCAGCCGCAGCCGGCGTCGAACTTGGTGCCGGCCTCGAACAGCGGCGTGCCGCAGCCGATGCAGTTGTAATGGCCGGGCTGGAAGTGGTCCCAGTACTGGCCGGTGAAGGCGCGCTCGGTGGCCGCGTGGCGGGCGACCTGGTATTGCATCGGGTCCAGCTGCTCGCGCCACTCGGCATCGGTCTTCTGGACGGGGTAGGGCTTGGTGGGATCGTGGCTCATGACGGTGGGCCGCAGCGGGCCATCCAGCGGTGTCGTCACGCCAGTTTAGTGAGGCCGCCTTTTGCCCCGTCGGCCTGGGTGTTTCCCCGGGGGGTGAAGGTCGCGGTTGTGACGTTCTCCGCGGGAAGTGCAGGGCTAGACTGGATCGATAACCAGCCAGGAGACAAACCATGGCGTTGATGGGCCGGATGATGTCGGACCCGCTGCTGATCTCGTCGCTGCTGAAGCACGCCGAGCGTCATGCGGGAGAGACCGAGATCGTCAGCAAGCGGGTCGAAGGCGACCTGCACCGCAGCAACTGGCGCGAGGTCGCGCGCCGCTCGCGCCAGGCCGCGCAGGCCTTCGCGCGGCTGGGCTGCGCGGCCGGCGACCGCGTCGGCACGCTGGCCTGGAACGGCCACCGACACCTCGAGATCTACTACGGCACGTCGGGCTCGGGCCTGGTCTGCCACACGATCAATCCGCGCCTCTTCCCCGAGCAGATCGTCTGGATCGCCAGCGACGCCGAGGACCGCGTGTTGTGCTTCGACGCGACCTTCCTGCCGCTGGTCGAGAAGATCGCGCCGCTCTTGAAGACCGTGCGGCACTTCGTGCTGATGACGTCGCGCGCCCACATGCCGGCGAACACCGGCATTCCCAACCTGCTGTGCTTCGACGAACTGCTGGACGCCGAGAGCGGCGACTACGTCTGGCCCAGCTTCGACGAGAACACCGCCTCCAGCATCTGCTACACGTCGGGCACCACGGGCAACCCCAAGGGCGCCGTCTACAGCCACCGCTCCACCGTCTTGCACGCCTATGCGTCGGCGCTGCCGGACGCGATGGACTGCAGCAGCCGCGACGTCGTGCTGCCGGTCGTGCCCATGTTCCACGTCAACGCCTGGGGCCTGCCCTACAGCGCGGCGCTGGTGGGCTTCAAGCTGGTGCTGCCCGGGCCGCACCTGGATGGCAAGAGCCTGTACGAGCTGTTCGAGAACGAGAAGGTGTCCTTCAGCGCCGGCGTGCCCACCGTGTGGCTGGGCCTGCTGAACCACGTGAAGGCCAATGGCCTGAAGTTCTCGACCTTCAAGCGCACCGTCATCGGCGGCGCGGCCTGCCCGCCGGCGATGATGAAGTCGCTGCAGCAGGACTACGGCATCGAGGTCATCCATGCCTGGGGCATGACGGAGATGTCGCCGCTGGGCACGCTGTCCAAGCTGACAGCGCGCCAGCTCGAACTGCCGCTCGATGCGCAGCAGCGCCTGCTGGAGAAGCAGGGCCGCGTCATCTACGGCGTGGACATGGCCATCATCGACGACGACGGCCGCTCGCTGCCCTGGGACGGCCAGGCCTCGGGCAATCTGGTCGTGCGCGGCCACTGGGTCATCGCCCAGTATTTCGGGCACACCGACTCGCCGCTCGTCAGCGTCGACGGCGAGCCCGGCTGGTTCCCGACCGGCGACGTCGCCACCATCGACGCCGACGGCTTCATGCAGATCACCGACCGCAGCAAGGACGTCATCAAGTCGGGCGGCGAATGGATCTCGTCCATCGACCTCGAGAACATCGCCATGGCCCACCCGGCCGTGCACGAGGCGGCCGTCATCGCGGCCAAGCACGTCAAGTGGGATGAGCGTCCGCTGCTGGTCGTCGTGAAGAAGCCCGACGCGGCGCTCACGCGCGAGGAACTGCTGGCCTTCTACGAGGGCCGCATCGCCAAGTGGCAGGTCCCGGACGACGTCGTCTTCGTCGCCGAGATCCCGCACACGGCCACCGGCAAGGTGCAGAAGCTCAAGCTGCGCGAGCAGTTCCTGAGCCACCGGCTGCCCACCGACTGAGCCGTTCGTTTTCCCGCCAACCAGAGCTACAACCCCAGGAGACACGCATGTTCGACATCACCTCGGCCCGCTTCCCCTTGCGCACCTTCGCTGCGGCCGCTGCCCTTGCACTGGCGGCAGGCAGCGCCCAGGCGCAGAAGGGCGAGACGGTCAAGCTGGCCTACATCGACGCGCTCTCCGGCCTGATGGGCCCGGTCAGCCAGAACCAGGTCAAGACCTTCCAGTTCCTCGGCGAGAAGTTCAACAAGAGCAACCCGGCCGGCGTGAAGTTCGAGATCGTGCCCTTCGACAACAAGCTCAGCCCCGCCGAGTCGCTGAACCTGCTGAAGGCCGCGACCGACCAGGGCATCCGCTACATCATGCAGGGCAACGGCTCCAGCGTCGCGCTGGCGCTGACCGATGCCATCGCCAAGTACAACGAGCGCAACCCGGGCAAGGAAGTCGTCTACCTGAACTACTCGGCGGTGGACCCCGACCTGACCAACAGCAAGTGCAGCTACTGGCACTTCCGCTTCGACGCCGACACGTCGATGAAGATGGAGGCGATGTCCTCCTTCATCAAGGACCAGCCGGACGTCAAGAAGGTCTTCCTGCTGAACCAGAACTACGCCCACGGCCACCAGGTCGCGAAGTACGCCAAGGAAACGCTCGCCCGCAAGCGCCCCGACATCCAGATCGTCGGCGAGGACCTGCACCCGCTGGCCCAGGTGCGTGACTTCGCGCCCTACGTCGCCAAGATCAAGGCCAGCGGCGCCGACACCGTCATCACCGGCAACTGGGGTTCTGACCTGTCACTGCTCGTCAAGGCCGCCAACGAGGCCGGCTACAACGGCAAATTCTTCACCTACTACACCGGCGTGACCGGCACGCCGACGGCGCTGGGCCAGAACGGCGCCGGCCGTGTCTACCAGGTGGCCTACAGCCACTACAACATGGGCGGCGAGGCGCAGAAGAACGCCGAGGAATACAACAAGAAGTTTAACGACGACATGTACACGCTGAGCATCCAGCACATCTACGCGATGCTCAGCCAGGCCATGGCCAACGCCAAGTCGACGGACCCGGTCAAGGTCGCCGCGGCGCTGGAGGGCCTGACCGTCAAGAGCTTCAATGGCGAAGTGACGATGCGCAAGAGCGACCACCAGCTGCAGCAGCCACTGTTCATCTCGGTCTGGCAGAAGGCCGACGCCAAATATCCCTACAGCCCCGAGAAGACGGGCATGACGCTGGTGCCGGTGAAGCAGTACGACAGCTACGTGTCGTCCACGCCGACGTCCTGCCAGATGAAAAGGCCGGGCTGATCGCCTGAGCGCCTGACCCGACCGCGCCGTCACGCCACCGTGGCGGCGCGATCCCTGCACCTTGCCGGCTGCCGCCCTTGGATCAAGTCTTCATCAACCTGCTGAACGGCCTGTCGTCCGGCCTGCTGCTGTTCATGCTGAGCTCAGGGCTCACGCTGATCTTCAGCATGATGGGCGTGCTGAACTTCGCGCATGCCAGCTTCTACATGGTGGGCGCCTACGTCGCCTACTCGCTGGTCGGCGTCATCGGCTTCTGGCCGGCGCTGCTGCTGGCGCCGCTGGCCGTCGGGCTGATGGGCGCGGGCTTCGAGCGCTTCGCGCTGCGGCGCGTGCACAAGTTCGGCCATGTGCCGGAGCTGCTCATCACCTTCGGCCTCAGCTACGTCATCCTCGAACTGGTGCAGCTGATCTGGGGCCGCACCGCGGTGCCCTTCCCGCCGCCGCCGGAGCTGCAGGGCTCGGCCTTCACCATCATCTCGGCGCCGGGGCAGGGCATGTCCTTCGCCCTCGGCAAGGCGGCGCCCGAGCTGTGCGCGGCGGCGATGTGCTCGACCTTCCCGATCACGCGCGCCTTCATGATGTTCGTCGCGCTGTTGATGCTGGTGGCGCTGTGGCTGCTGCTGACGCGCACCCGTGTCGGCCTTGTCATCCAGGCTTCGCTGACGCACCCCGAGATGGTCGAGGCGCTGGGCCACAACGTGCCGCGCGTGCTGATGCTCGTCTTCGGCAGCGGCTGCGCGCTGGCGGCGCTGGCGGGCGTCATCGGCGGCATCACCTTCGTGACCGAACCCAACATGGCCGTCATCGTCGGCTCCATCATCTTCGTCGTCGTCGTGGTCGGCGGCATCGGCTCGCTGGCTGGCGCCTTCGTCGGCTCCATCGTCATCGGCCTGCTGCAGACGTTGCCGCTGACGGTCGATGCCTCGCTCGCGTCGGCGCTGACGTCCGTCGGCTTGACCGTCACGCCCGACACGCCCGGCTACCCCGTGCTGCGCCTGGCGCTGAAGGACGTCGCGCAGATCCTGCCCTACCTGCTGATGGTGCTGATCCTGATCTTCCGGCCCAAGGGCCTCCTTGGTACTCGGGAGGACTGACGGAAATGAAGAAGGAATTCCATTTCAAGCCGCTCAACGTCGGCCGCTGGATCGTCTGGGGCTTCTTCGCGCTGATCCTCATCGTTGCGCCGCGCATCTGGACCAGCGGCCTGGCGCAGACCATGCTGACGCAGATGGGCATCGGCATCATTGCCTGCCTGGCCTACAACATCCTGCTGGGCCAGGGCGGCATGCTGAGCTTCGGCCACGCCGTCTACAGCGGCATGGGCGCCTTCCTGGCCATCCATGCACTGAACAAGGTCGGCGCCGGCACGCTGGGTTTGCCGGTCAGCCTCGTGCCGCTGGTCGGCGGCCTGGCCGGCCTCGTGTGCGCGGCACTGCTGGGTTATGTGTCGACGAAGAAGGCCGGCACGCCGTTCGCGATGATCACGCTGGGCATCGGCGAACTCGTCTTCGCGCTGGCGCTGATGCTGCCGGAGTTCTCGGGCGGCGAGGGCGGCGTGTCGAGCAACCGCGTCGTCGGCCAGCCGGTCATGGGCATCACGTTCGGGCCGCAGATCCAGGTCTACTACCTCGTTGCCGTCTACTGCTTCGTCTGCACGGCGGCCATGTTCGCGCTGACGCGCACGCCGCTGGGCCGCATGCTGAACGCGGTGCGCGACAACCCCGAGCGCGTCGAGTTCATCGGCTACGACACGCATTGGGTGCGCTTCCTGGCCTTCGCCATCTCCGGCTTCTTCGCCGGCATCGCGGGCGGGCTGGGCGCCATCAACACCGAGATCGTCAACGGCGAGGTGCTGCACGCGTCGCGCTCGGGCGCCTACCTGCTGTTCACCTTCCTCGGCGGCGCGATGTTCTTCTTCGGGCCCATCGTCGGCGCGGTGCTGATGGTCATCTGCGGCGTGCTGCTGTCGGAGCTGACCAAGGCCTGGCTGCTCTACCTCGGGCTGATCTTCCTGTTCATGGTCATGTACGCGCCGGGCGGCGTGGCCAGCCTGATCCTGATGAACCTGCGCGTCGCGGCCTTCGGCAAGCTGGGCAGGATCTGGACGTCCTACCTCGCGCTGGCCGGTTCTGCACTGGCGGCGCTGGTGGGGGCGGCGGCCATGATCGAGATGGTCTACCACCGCCAGCTCAATGAGGCGCTGGGCCCCGAGCTGCGCTTCATGGGCGCGACGCTGAACAGCTCGGGCGTGGACGCCTGGTTCGGCGCCGGCTGGCTGATGGTCGTCGGCATCGGCCTCTTCGAGGTCGCTCGGCGGCATTACGCGCACCAGTGGGGCGAGATCCAGGAAGACATCGAGAAGGAAATCAAGCGGAGGGAAGCGCTGTGACCACTTCTTATGCCCTCGAACTGCGCGACGTGCGCAAGAGCTTCGGCAAGAGCGAGATCATCCGCGGCGCCAACCTGGCCGTGCAGGCCGGCGAACGCGTGGCCATCATCGGCCCCAACGGCGCCGGCAAGAGCACGCTGTTCAACCTGATCAGCGGCCGCTTCGCGCCGACCTCGGGCGAGGTTCACCTGCACGGCTCGCGCATCGACGGCCGGAAGCCCTACGAGATCAACCGCCAGGGCCTGTCGCGCAGCTTCCAGGTGTCCAACCTGTTCACGCGGCTCTCGGTGTTCGAGAACATCCGTTGCGCCGTGCTGTGGAGCCTGGGCCACCGCTATGCGTTCTGGAAGTTCCTGGCCGACCTGGACGACGCCAACGACCGCGCCGAGCACATCCTGGAGATGATCAAGCTCGACAAGCGCCGCGACGTGCTGGCCATGAACCTGACCTACGCCGAGGCGCGTGCGCTGGAAATCGGCATCACCATCGCCGGCGGCTCATCGGTCATCCTGCTGGACGAACCCACGGCCGGCATGAGCAAGAGCGAGACCAAGCGCTTCATCCAGCTGATCCGCGACGTGACCGTGGGCAAGACGCTACTGACCGTGGAGCACGACATGGGCGTCGTCTTCGGCCTGGCTGACAAGATCGCCGTGCTGGTCTACGGCGAGGTCATCGCCTTCGACACGCCGGACGCCGTGCGCGCGAATGCCAAGGTGCAGGAGGCCTACCTGGGCTCCGTTCTCGCCGAGGTGCACGCATGAGCGGCAGGATGCTCACGCTGGACAACGTCCACGCCTTCTACGGCAAGAGCCACGTGCTGCATGGCGTCAGCCTGCAGGTGAATCCGGGCGAGATCGTCAGCCTGCTGGGCCGCAACGGCGCGGGCCGCTCGACGATGGTCAAGACCATCATGGGCCAGGTCGACGCCAAGGGCTCCATCCAGTTTGGCGACGCCGAGCTGGTCGGCCGCAAGGCCTGCGAGATCGCCCACCTCGGCATCGGCTATGTGCCCGAGAACCGCGACATCTTTCCCAAGCTCACCGTGCACCAGAACCTGATGCTTGGGGAGAAGGGCAGGAAGGCCAAGCCGCGCTGGAGCTTCGACGACATGTACCGCATGTTCCCGCGGCTCAAGGAGCGCCAGCACACCGAGGCCGGCGTGCTGTCCGGCGGCGAGCAGCAGATGCTGACGCTGTGCCGCACGCTGATGGGCGACCCCGACCTCATCATGATCGACGAGCCCACCGAGGGCCTGGCGCCCAAGATCGTCGAGCTGGTGGCCGAGTACCTCAGGGAGCTCCAGCGCAGGGGCATCGCGGTGCTGCTGGTCGAGCAGAAGCTGGCCATCGCGCTGGAGATCTCCGAGCGCTGCTACGTGATGGGCCATGGCCGCATCGTCTTCGAGGGCAGCCCCGCCGAGCTGCGCGGCAATGCCTACATCCGCAAGGAGTGGCTGGAGGTTTAGGGAGCGCTGGACAAGCGCGCTTCAGCCCACCTGCCGGCGCGCCACCGCGGCCAGCTCCGCGCCGTTGCGCCCGTCTTCCGGGAACACCGCCCGCCCGATCCGCACGCCCACGCGCATGACCCGGTCGTCCACACCGTAGGTGCCGCGCATCGCCTGATGCAGGCGTTCCTCGACGAGGTCGGCCTCCAGCGAGCCGGCCGCCAGCAGCAGCACGGCGAAGGCATGCTCGCCCACCTGCGCCACCTGCGCCACCTCGTCGCTGCCGCGCACGCGGTTGCGCAGGCGCTGGCTGGCCACCAGCAACAGGCTTTCCCGCTCGGCGTCGCTCAGTGCTGCACCCGCCTGGCCTGCCGCGTCCAGTTCCATCCACAGCAGTGCGAGCTGGCCGTTGCTGCGCCGGCATTGGGCGACATGGCGCGACACGTGCAGGCCGAACATCGCCACCGACGCCAGCCTCGGCATGGGTTCCGCCGTGCCGCCGCGCACCGGTGCGGGCAGGTCCTCGGCATGGAGATGGGCAAGGGGCATGTCTTCACTCCGGCGGGTCATCGGTTCGGCAGTCCGGTTGGGGCTGAGGTGAGGGCCGGGTTGCGTAGCGGCCCAGCTCTGCCGGCCTCCCTGGCTGCGGCGCATCGGCCCTCATCCCTAGAGAACGGGAAGCGCCCGAAAAACCCGACATCGGCGCCCGAGAAAAGTTTCGAAACCCTGGCGGCACCCGCTCCGGCGCCTGGGCCAACAACCGCCAGCCGGTAGAGTCCGGCCGGTGAAGGACATCACGCAACTGCTGCAGGCCGCCCAGCAGGGCAACCGTGCCGCCGCCGACCAGGTGGTGACGCGGCTCTATGCCGACCTGCAGCGCCTGGCTCGCCGCCACATGCGCGAAGCCGGGCAGATGACGTTGCTGGACACCACGGCCCTGGTGCACGAGGCCTGGCTGAAGCTGTCGGGCGCCGACGGCGCCGGCTTTCCCGATCGCCGCCACTTCCTGGCCTACGCGGCCCAGGCCATGCGCTCCGTCGTCATCGACCTCGTGCGCGCCCGCCAGGCCGAGCGCCGCGGCGGCGGCCTGGCCCACCTGACGCTGGATACGGCGCTGGCCGACCAGATCCCCCACGGCGACACCGACATCCTGCGCGTGCACGAGGCGCTGGACGAACTGGCGCAACTGGAGCCGCGGCTGGCGCAGGTCGTGGAGATGCGCTACTTCGCCGGCCTGCGCGAGGCGGAGATCGCCGAGGCGCTGAGCGTCACCGAACGCACCGTGCAGCGCGACTGGCAGAAGGCGCGGCTCTTCCTGTCCGTTGCCCTGGGCGCCTGAAGCCGGCATGGACGCCCTCGACAGGCAACGCTGGCTCTCGCTGAGCCCCCTGCTGGACGAACTGCTGGACCTGGACCGGCCCGCGCGCGAGGCCCGCCTGGCAAAGCTGCGCGCCGAGGATGCCGACACCGCCGACCAGCTCAAGCGCCTGCTGGCCCGCGCTGAAGACCTGCAGCAACAGGGCTTCCTGAGCCAGCCCGCCGTCGCGCAGTGGCAGGACGCCCTCGTCGGTGCGCCTGCCGACGGCGAGCCGCCGCCCGACCTCACCGGCCAGTCCGTCGGCGCCTATGTGCTGGAGCGCCAGTTGGGCCGCGGCGGCATGGGCACCGTCTGGCTGGCGCGGCGCGCCGACGGGCGCTTCGAGGGGCGCGTGGCCGTCAAGTTCCTGATGGCCGGCCTGCTGGGGCGCGGCGATGCGGGTCGTTTCGCGCGCGAGGGCCAGATCCTAGCCCGCCTGTCCCATCCCCACATCGCGCGGCTGCTGGACGCCGGTGTGCATCAGGGCGACCAGCCCTACCTCGTGCTGGAGTATGTCGACGGCCAGCCCATCGACGCCTACTGCCGCCAGCGGGGCCTGGGCATCGAGGCCCGTGTGCGCCTCTTCCTGGACGTGCTGGCCGCCGTGGCGCACGCCCATGCGCGCCTCATCCTGCACCGCGACCTCAAGCCCAGCAACATCCTCGTGACGGCCGACGGCGACGTGAAGCTGCTGGACTTCGGCATCGCCAAGCTGCTGGAGGATGCCAGCCAAGCCAGCGAAGGCGCCGCCGCCACCGAGCTGACCGAGCGCGCCGGCAGCGCCTACACGCCGCAGTTCGCCGCACCCGAGCAGGTGCAGCAGGCCGACGTGACGACCGCCACCGACGTCTACACGCTGGGCGTGCTGCTCTACCTGCTGCTGGGTGGCAGCCACCCTACGGCGGACGACACCCAGACGCGCATCGACCGCCTCAAGGCCGTCGTCGAGCATGTGCCGCGCCGGCTGTCCGACGCCGCGGCCCGCGGCGAGGACGCCGCCGTCGCCCGCGAGGCCAGGCTGCTGCGCGGCGACCTCGACACCATCGTCGCCAAGGCGCTGAAGAAGGTGCCCGCCGAGCGCTACGCCAACGCTCAGGCCCTGGCCGACGAACTGCAGCGCTGGCTGGCCCACGAGCCCATCCTGGCGCGGCCGGACAGTCGGCTCTATGTGCTGGGGCGCTTTGTGCGCCGCCACCGCTGGGCCGTGGCCGCCGGGTCCGCAGCGGTACTGGCGCTGGTGAGTCTGACGACGGTCAGCGTGCTGCAGGCGCGCCGCGCCGAGGCGGCAGAGCAGCAGGCCGAGCAGCGGCGCCGGCAGTCGGACGACTTGCTTGCGTACATGCTCGGCGACTTTGCCGACAAGCTGCGACCGATCGGCCGGCTGGAGCTGCTGGACAGCGTGGGGGGCAAGGCGCTGGACCACCTGCGCGATGCCGAGACCACACGCCCGGAGGAGCGGCTGAGCCGGGCGAAGGCGCTGACGGTGATCGGCGAAGTGCGAGTGACGCGCGGCGATCTCGATGCCGCGTTGGAGCCCCTGCAGGCCGCCCGCGCCTTGCTGGATGGAGACCCGCCCACGCCGGCCCTGACGGCGGCTTGGTACAAGGCTCGGGGCGCGGCGGCATTCTGGGTCGGCCAGGTCCGGCTACTCAAGCGAGACCGGCCGGCGGGCCTGAAGGCCCTGGAGGATTACCGCAGCGTGAGCCAGCGCTGGCTCGAAGCCTTGCCGCAGGACATGGAGGCAGTGGTCGAGATGTCATATGCGAATACCAACCTCGGCAGCGTGGCCCTCGACATGGGCCAGATCCAGGACGCCGAGGCGGCCTTCAGCCGCTCCATCGTTCTTAAACGGCGGGCGCTGCAGGCCCTCGACCCGGCGCGCCGCGATGGGCCCGCCGCCGAACTGGCCAATACCCTGAGCTACCTCGGTAAGGCGCAGTTGTGGCAGGGCCAGGTCGCGGCGGCTTTGGCTACCTTCCACGAGGCGCTGGCCGAGATCGCGCCGGTGCGCCAGCGCCATCCGGCCGACGGGCTGTGGTTGTACCGCGAGGCGATGCTGCGACTCTGGCTGGGGGAGGCACTGTTGGTGAAGGGGCAGCCGGCGCAGGCCCACAGGGAGCTGCAGGCGGCGGTGGACCTGATGACGACCGCGACCACTCAGGACCCTGCCAACAAGACGTGGCAGATCGAATTGCTGGCCACGCAGCTCGCGGCCCATGAGGCGCAGGCGTTGGCCGGGCGCCCGGGCGCCGCGAGCTCGCTGGCGGCGTTGCTGTCCCGGTTGGAAGGGCTGGAGCAGTCGGGCGGCCCCTCTCTGCGCGTGCGCCGCTTGCCGGAGCGCGCGCGCTGGGCGCGACTGTATGCCAGCCATCCCAGCGTCAGTGCTGAAAGTGCGGCGGAGGTGCTGGGCGATACGCGTGAGCGCCTGCGGGCGGCGCTGCAGTCGCAAGCGGGCGACGAGCGACTGGCGCGCGCGCTGGCGCTGGTGGACCGGGCCTTGATGATGCGAATCGGCCCGTCACCGAGCGCCCGGCGGCGAGTGTGCGACGCGGTCCACGCCGATCTGCGTGAGATGGTTCTCTTTTTGCGAGTTGATCAGCTCGTCACGGCGGCCTGGCTTGACGCACAGTCCTGCCCGGGCCGAGCGCCCGATGCAGAGGTGGCCCGGACCCAGGACTGGTTGTCGAGCCGCCACTGACGCCATCATCAACAACGCAGAGAGGACCCCGCCCCATGACCACCACCTACTACGTTCAGGCGAGCATCAGCAAGGATGGTCTGTTCGCCGACTGCAGCTACTTCTACGACAAGGCGGCCACGCAGCCGGTCGAAGGCAGCACCTTGAGCGTGCCCTTCGGCGACGAAGTCTGCGTCTTCGAACAGGCGGACGGCTCCGAGTTGGTGTTGCTGGGAGCCTCCTTCAAGACGCTGGGCGCTGCGCCGGTGATGCGCGGCACCAACTTCGCGGCCACGGACGGCACGAGCTCGCTTGGCGTGCCGATGCCGCCGGATGAAGAGGTGACCAAGGGCGTCGTGCTGCTCTTCTCCAACCCCGGCCGCGTGGACAGCCTCTATGCCAGCGCCGACCCGGAGATCACCAACGGCAGCGGCGCCTGCTGACGACGAGGCGTTGACCGGCGCCGCCGGTCAACCCAGACCCAGGCCCGTCAACCGCTGATACCGCCTGCGCAGGAAGTCCGCCGCCAGCCGCGCGTCGCTGCCGACGCGCTCGCCGATGTAGAGCTCCTGCCTCCGCTCGGCGATCTGCGCACGCAGCCTTGAAGCCATGATGTCCAGCGGTTTCATGCCGCCGGCCTCGGCCCGCTCGATGGCAACGCGCAGCTGGTGCATCTGCAGGCCTTGCAACACCAGCATCTGCGCCTGCACGACGCGGATGCGGCCCTGCACCATGTGTTCGCACAGGCCCAGCCAGGCGCGCACCGCGTCGGCAGGGCCACCGATGACCTTCTCGGGCAGCTCGCCCGCGGCCAATAGCAGGCCCTCCAGCCTGGCGCGGTCGCCGCCGGCATAGGCCTCGTTGACGACCATCATGCGCTGCTCGCAGACCTCGCGTTCGGGGCCCGAGGGCGCCAGGTCGGGGTGGAAGCGCATGGCCGCGCGCCGGTACAGCGTCTTCAGGCTGGGTGGCGGCAGGTCGGTCATGGGGCCGGTGGGCTCGGGCGGCAGCGGCGTCGCAGCGGGCAGGGCCGGTACGTCGGGCCAGGGCTTGGCGCCGGGCGCGGCCGGCATGGGGGCGTCCACGCCCTGGCGCTTCAGCGCCTCGGACAGCAGCGCCGTGGCCTGCTGCAGCTGCGCTTCGAGTTCGTCGAGCTCGCGCATCAGCGGGCCTAACGTTTCGAGATAGCGCAGCCGGAAGCCCAGCAGCTTGGCGCGGGCGCCGTCGTGGTCGGCCTCCAGCACGGCGAGGTAGCGCTGCAGGTCCTGCAACTGCTCGCGTCGCCGCGTCAGTTCATGCCTCGTGATCGCCATGCTCGCCATGGCCGCAATTTTGCCGTGGCCAGAAAGTGGAAACGGCCTGCGAACAGGCCGTCTGGGCGGGGATTTACCCCGGTTTACTGCGATGCGGCCGGGGCCGGCATCTCCACAGCGCTGGCCGCGGGCGCCATCACCGACGCCTGGGTGGGCGTGGGCGCCTGGCTGCCCGCCGGCAGCGGCAGCAGCGGCACGATGAGCAGGGCCACGATGTTGATGATCTTGATCAGCGGGTTCACGGCCGGGCCGGCGGTGTCCTTGTAGGGGTCGCCCACGGTGTCGCCGGTCACGGCGGCCTTGTGCGCGTCGCCGCCCTTGCGGTGTTCCACGCCCTTGTCGTCCTTGAAGCCTTCCTCGATGAGCTTCTTGGCGTTGTCCCAGGCGCCGCCGCCGGTGCACATGGAGATGCCGACGAAGAGGCCGGTGACGATGGTGCCCATCAGCAGGCCACCGAGCGCGGCCGGGCCGAGCACGAGGCCGACGATGATGGGCGCGGCCACGGGCAGCAGCGACGGCACGATCATTTCCTTGATGGCCGCCGTGGTCAGCATGTCGACCGCAGCGCCGTACTCGGGCTTGCGCTGGCCGGCCATGATGGCGCCGTCGGCGAACTGCCTGCGCACTTCCACGACGACGGCACCGGCGGCGCGGCCCACGGCCTCCATGGCCATGGCGCCGAACAGGTAGGGGATCAGCCCGCCGATGAACAGGCCGAGGATGACCTTGTGGTCGCTCAGGTCGAAGGCGACATGCATGCCGCGCGCTTCCAGCGCGTGCGTGTAGTCGGCAAACAGCACCAGCGCCGCGAGGCCGGCCGAGCCGATGGCATAGCCCTTGGTGACGGCCTTGGTGGTGTTGCCCACCGCGTCCAGCGGGTCCGTCACGTCACGCACGGAGGCCGGCAGTTCGGCCATCTCGGCGATGCCGCCGGCGTTGTCGGTGATGGGGCCGTAGGCGTCCAGCGCGACGACGATGCCGGCCATGCTCAGCATGCTGGTCGCGGCGACAGCGATGCCGTACAGGCCCGCCAGCGCATAGGCCGAGTAGATGGCCGCGCAGACGAAGAGCACCGGCCAGGCGGTGGACTTCATCGACACGCCGAGACCCGCGATGACATTGGTGCCGTGGCCGGTGGTGGAGGCCTGCGCGACGTGCTGCACCGGGTGGTACTGCGTGCCGGTGTAGTACTCGGTGATCCACACCATGGCGGCCGTCAGCACCAGGCCCACGGTGCAGGCGCCGAACAGCGCCATCGCGCTGGTGGTGCCGCCGCCGGTCAGCTCGATGGGGCCGGGGAACATCGCCCGGGTGACGAAGAAGAAGGCGATCAGGCTCAGCACGCCGGCCACGATGAGGCCTTTGTACAGCGCCGGCATCACGTTCTTCATGCCGTCGCTGGCCTTGACGAAGTAGCAGCCGACGATGGACGCGATGATTGAAACGCCGCCCAGCGCCAGCGGGTAGATGACGCCTGCCGCGGCCGAAGCGCCCGTCACCATCAGCGCGGCCAGCGCCATCGCGGCGATCAGCGTGACGGCGTAGGTCTCGAACAGGTCGGCGGCCATGCCGGCGCAGTCGCCGACGTTGTCGCCGACGTTGTCGGCAATGACGGCCGGGTTGCGCGGGTCGTCCTCGGGGATGCCGGCCTCGACCTTGCCGACGAGGTCGGCGCCGACGTCCGCGCCCTTCGTGAAGATGCCGCCGCCCAGGCGGGCGAAGATGGAGATCAGCGACGAGCCGAAGGCCAGGCCCAGCATGGGCTTGAGCGCCGCGCTGTCATGCCCGCCGCCGATGGCCAGGTAGAAGCCGCCGACACCAAGCAGGCCAAGGCCCACGACCAGCATGCCGGTGATGGCGCCGCCCTTGAAGGCCACGTCCAGCGCCGGGCCGATGCCCTGGGTGGCCGCCTGCGCGGTGCGCACGTTGGCGCGCACCGAGATGTTCATGCCGATGAAGCCGCAGATGCCCGACAGCACCGCGCCGACGACGAAGCCCACGGCCGTCGTCAGGCCCAGGCCCGACACCGCGATGGCAACCGCGAGCACGACGCCGACGATGGCGATGGTGCGGTACTGCCGGCCCAGGTAGGCGGCGGCCCCTTGCTGGATCGCGGTCGCGATCTCCTGCATGCGGGCATTGCCCGCGTCCTGGCTCAGGATCCAGCTGCGCTGGATGAAGCCATAAAGAACGGCCGCGAGGCCACAAGCCAGCGCGAAATACAGCGCCATCTCCGTCGACATGTATTCGTCTCCTCAGGTGCGTGTGTGAACCGGTTGCCCCGCGGTACGGGGCCTGCGCGGCGGAGCTTAAGGGCGGGTCTCGGGCTGTAAGGGGAGCGTTTACCCATAAAAACTAGAATGCGGGTTTTCCTTGACCCCTAGAAGACGACCATGAGCCTGCACAACGTGACCCCCGGCGCCAAGGCGCCCGACGAGTTCAACGTCATCATCGAGATCCCGATGAATGCCGACCCGATCAAGTACGAGGTCGACAAGGACAGCGGCGCGCTGTTCGTGGACCGCTTCCTGACCACGCCGATGTACTACCCGTGCAATTACGGCTACATCCCCAGGACGCTCGCCGACGACGGCGATCCGGTCGACGTGCTCGTCATCACGCCGTTCGCGCTGACGCCCGGTGTCGTCGTGACCTGCCGGCCGCTCGGCGTGTTGATGATGGACGACGAAGCCGGTGGCGACGCCAAGCTGCTGGCCGTGCCGACCAACAAGATCCTGCCCATGTACAGCCACTGGGAAAAGATCGAAGACGTCAACCAGATGCGCCTGAAGGCCATCCAGCACTTCTTCGAGCACTACAAGGACCTGGAACCCAACAAGTGGGTCAAGGTCAAGGGCTGGGAAGGCCCGGAGAAGGCCAAGTCCGAGATCACCGAAGGCATGGCCAACTACGCCAAGGCCGCCAAGTAATCCGGCTCAGCGCCTGATCACGAAGACGCCGCATCCGCGGCGTCTTTGTCTTTGTACGGCGCGTGTTCGTTGAGTTCGCTCAGATAGCCCGTCATGGCCTCGCCCTCGCGAGCCAGGAAGTCGTTGACCGCGTCGGCAAACGCCGGGTGCGCCAGCCAGTGGCTGGACGCAGTGGGCGTGGGCATCAGGCCGCGCGCCATCTTGTGCTCGCCCTGCGCGCCACCCTCGAAGCGCTGGTAGCCGTTGGCGATGCACCAGCCAAGGGGCTGGTAGTAGCAGGCATCGAAGTGCACGTTGGGGATGTGCTCGGTCGCGCCCCAGTAGCGGCCGAAGGCGGCGCGGCGCGCGGGGTCCAATGCGATCAGCGATGCGGCCACCGGCTGCCCGTCGCGGCGGGCGACGAACATCAGCCAGTGCTCGGGCATCTCGCTTGCCATGCGGGCGAAGAAGTCGCGGCTGAGATAGGGCGTGCTGTGGTGCTCGCGGTAGGTCTGCTGGTAGCAGCAGTAGAAGTAGTCCCAGTCCTCGGGCGTGATGGCCGTGCCCTCGCGGGCCTCGAACACGACGCCGGCTTCGCGCACGCGGCGCTGCTCCTGCTGGATCTTCTTGCGCTTGTCGCGCTGCAGGCGGGCGAGGAAGGCGGTGAAGTCGACATCGTCCTCGGCTGTCCAGTGGAACTGCACGCCCTGCCGCGCCATGCAGCCGGCGGCGGCCAGCGCCGCCTGGTCGGCCGGGTCGCCGAACAGCACGTGCAGCGACGAGGCCTCGGCCTCCCTCGCCAGCGCGCGAAGTCCCTGCGCGAGCAGCGCCCGTGCGTCGTCGTCCACCGCCAGCAGCCGGCTGCCCGGCGCCGGCGTGAACGGCACGGCCACCACCAGCTTGGGGTAGTAGCTCAGGCCATGGCGACGGTAGGCATCGGCCCAGGCCCAGTCGAACACATACTCCCCATACGAGTGCGTCTTCAGCCAGGCCGGACAGGCGGCCAGCAAGTCGTCGCCGCGCCACAGCGACAGGAACTGCGGCTGCCAGCCCGTCGCTGCCGTGGCCGAGCCCGAGTCGTGCAGCGCCTGCAGGTACTCGTGGCGCATGAAGGGCGTGGGCTGGGGCGACGCAGCCAGCAGGCGGTTCCAGGCTTCGCGAGGCAGCGCGGCGGGGGAGTCGTGGACACGGAGCGTGGGCATGGCCCTGTATTGGAAGGGCAGTCGGCATTCACGCCGAAAAGCCAGGGCTTCTCGATGACGTGGCCTGCGCCTGCAGCAGGTGAAGCCTCTTGATGGCAGGATGCGGCCCATGAGCTTTGACAACCTCTACAGCCACGACTTCGCCCGCCTCGCCGTGGGCCTGCCCCTGTGTCGCGTGGCCGATCCTGCCTTCAACGCCGGGCAGACGATCGCGCTGTTGAAGCAGGCGGCGGCCGAAGGCGCGGCCGTCGTGGCCTTTCCGGAGCTGGGCCTGTCGGCCTACAGCTGCGACGACCTGTTCCACCAGCGCGCGCTGCTCGACGGCTGCGAGGCGGCTCTGGCCGACGTGGTGGCGGCCACGCAGGCCCTGCCAATCGTGGCCATCGTCGGCATGCCGCTGCGCGTCGAACAGCGCTTGTTCAACTGCGCCATCGTGCTGCTGCGCGGCCGCATCCTCGGCGTGGTGCCCAAGACCTATCTGCCCAACTACGGCGAGTTCTACGAGGCGCGCCAGTTCTGTTCGGGCGAGGAGACGACGGCCGACACCGTGACGCTGCTGGGCCAGCAGGTGCCCTTCGGCAGCCGGCAGGTCTTCACGGCCGAAGACCTGCCGCTGCTGCGCCTGCACGTGGAGATCTGCGAGGACGTATGGACGCCGATACCGCCGTCCTCGTTCGCGGCGCTCGCCGGCGCGACGGTGCTGGTCAACCTGTCGGCATCCAATGTCGTCATCGGCAAGGCCGGCTACCGGCGCCAGCTGGTGTCGCAACAGTCGGCGCGCTGCCTGGCGGCCTACGTCTATTCGTCGGCCGGCGCCGGCGAGTCGACCACCGACCTGGCCTGGGACGGCCAAGCCCTCATCAGCGAGAACGGCGAGTTGCTTGTCGAGTCGGAACGCTTTCAGCGCCGCTCGCAGCTCGTGACGGCCGACGTGGACCTCGAACGGCTGGCCCGCGAGCGCATGCGGCAGACGAGCTTCGGCGATTCGGTGCGGCTGCATGCTGCGTATGTGAGCACCTTCCGGCATGTGCCTTTCAAGCTGGACCTTGATCGCGACCAGCCGCTGGCGCTGCGCCGCCGCGTCGAGCGCTTCCCTTATGTGCCCGCCGACCTCAGCCGCCGCGACGAGCGCTGCCAGGAGGTCTACAACATCCAGGTGCAGGGCCTGACCCAGCGCCTCGCGTCGAGCGGCATCCAGAAGCTCGTCGTCGGCATCTCGGGCGGCCTGGATTCAACGCATGCGCTGCTCGTGGCCGCACGCGCGATGGACGCGCTGGGCTTGCCGCGGACGAACATCATCGGCGTGACCATGCCCGGCTTCGCGACCGGCGAGCGCACGCGCGCCCAGGCGCTGCGGTTGATGGCCACCGTCGGCTGCGAGGCGCGCGAGATCGACATCCGGCCCAGCTGCGTGCAGATGCTGAAGGACATCGGCCACCCGCACCGCGAGGACGAGCCGGTCTACGACGTGACCTTCGAGAACGTGCAGGCCGGCGAGCGCACCAGCCACCTGTTCCGCCTTGCCAACCTCACGGGTGGCCTGGTGCTGGGCACGGGCGATCTGTCCGAGCTGGCGCTGGGCTGGTGCACCTATGGCGTGGGCGACCACATGTCGCACTACAACGTCAACGCCAGCGTGCCCAAGACGCTGATCCAGCACCTGGTGCGCTGGGTGGCCGAGACCCATCAACTGGGTGAAGGCACCGACACGCAGGTGCTGCTGGACATCCTGGGCACGGAGATCAGCCCCGAGCTGATCCCCGGCAGCCTGCAGAGCACGGAGGCGACCGTCGGCGCCTACGCGCTGCAGGACTTCAACCTGTTCTACACGCTGCGCCACGGCTATGCACCCGCCAAGATCGCCTTTCTGGCCCGCCATGCCTGGAGCGAGGTCTATACCCTCGCCGAGATCAAGCGCGTGCTGCGCATCTTCGTGCAGCGCTTCTTCAAGGGCAGCCAGTTCAAGCGCAGCTGCGTGCCCAACGCGCCCAAGGTCGGCAGCGGCGGCTCGCTGTCGCCGCGTGGCGACTGGCGCGCGCCCAGCGATTCCGAGGCCGCCGTGTGGCTGGCCGATCTGGACCGCGTGCCCGATGAACGTGCTTAAATCGACGCCAAACGAAACCAGGAGCCGCGCGCCATGAAGCAGATCACCGCCATCATCAAACCCTTCAAGCTCGACGAAGTCCGCGAGGCGCTGGCCGAAGTGGGTGCCTCTGGCCTGACGGTCACCGAGGTCAAGGGCTTCGGCCGCCAGAAGGGCCACACCGAGCTGTACCGCGGCGCCGAGTACGTCGTCGACTTCCTGCCCAAGGTCAAGGTCGAGGTCGTCGTCAAGGACGACGAGGTCGAGCGCTGCATCGACGCCATCCTGAAGGCCGCCAAGACCGGCAAGATCGGCGACGGCAAGATCTTCGTGCAGACGGTCGAGCAGGTGGTGCGCATCCGCACGGGCGAGACGGACGAAGCCGCGGTCTGAATGTGCCCCTCGCCCAGCCTCGCATCGCTGAACGCGAGCGAGTCTGGTCGGTCCCCCGAGGGGACGGCGATGCCCGCGGCATTGAGCCGCGAGCACATCGCCAATCGGGCCGGCTTGGGAGCGGCCCGGCGCTCGGCCCGGAATACTTACCGCGACGTCAAGGCTAACTTTGCGCCCAAGGCGACAAACGTCGCCGCGAAGCTGCGCCGCAGCCAGGCCATGGCCGTCGTGCTGCCCAGCACGCGGTCACGCATGCGCGCCGCGAAGGCGCCGTACAGCGCGAACACGGCAAGCGTCATGGCCATGAAGATGGCCGACAGCTGCAGCATGGTCAGCGTCGGCGCTGCATCGTCCGCCGCGATGAACTGCGGCAGGAAGGCCAGGAAGAACATCGACAGCTTCGGGTTGAGCAGGTTGACGAGCGCGGCGTGCCGCACGATCTCCCAGTCCCGGCGCTCGATGCCATCGCTTGTGATGGCCAGTGCACCCTGCTCCCGCCAGGTCATCCAGGCGAGATAGAGCAGGTAGGCCACGCCGGCGTACTTCACCGTGGCGAAGGCCATCGCGCTGGCATGCAGCAGCGCCGCCAGGCCGGTCACCGCGGCCAGCATGTGCGGCACGATGCCGATGGTGCAGCCCAGCGCCGCGATGGTGGCGGCGCGCCTGCCACGCGACAGGCCGGTGGCGATGGTCACCGCGGCGCCCGTGCCGGGCGAAGCCACCACCAGCAGCGAGACGATCAGGAATTCGAGGGTCATGCGGCGTCTCCTTGATGAAGAGCGCCATGCTGCGGCGTCGCTGCTGCGCCGTCTTGAACGAAATTTCAGTCAGCGCCGCGCGTATGCGCCGGGTGTCAGGCCGAGGCTGCGCACGAAGCAGCGCGTCATGTGGCTCTGGTCCGCAAAGCCGCTGGCGGCGGCCGCTTCAGCCAGCGGCAAGCCGCCACGCACGAACCGGCGGGCCAGCTGCACGCGGCGCTGCAGCAGGTAGGCGTGCGGCGGCAGCCCGGTCAGGCGCGTGAAGGCGCGCAGGAACTGGTAGCGGCTCAGGCCCGCGTCGGCCGCCAGCGTGGAGAGGGTCAACGTCGCTGCCGGGTCGTCGTCGATGCGTTCGCGCGCCATCGACACACCGCTGTCCACGGCCGGGCGTGCGGCGGCCGGCTTCATCAGCCGCGCCAGCAGAGTCAGCAGCGCGGCCTCGGAGTGCAGCGCGTCCCTGCCTGTCGTGGCGGCGTCGAGGACGGCGCGCAGCCGGGCCGCCAGCGCGTGGTCCCTCAGCACGGGTGCGGTGAATTCAAAGGTGATGCCGGGTGCCATGTCGGCGGCGGCGTCCAGGACCAGCGCCGGGCTGACATACAGCATGCGCCAGCGCCGCCCATTGGCATCGAAGGGCGTGCCGTCGTGCACCTCGCCGGGGTTGACCGTGATGATGTCGCCCGCACCGGCCTCGACGACGCCGCGACCGCTGGCCGACTTCTGCGCACCGCGCTCGATGAGGCCGATGCCGAATTCGTCATGCGTGTGGCGGCCGAAGGCCTGCGCCGAGTCGGCCACGACCACGTCCATGCCCTCGACGTGGCTGGGGATCAGCGTGAAGCCGCGGGCCTGCATGGCCCCGACTATTGCAGGTTCAGCGCAGGTGCTGCCAGATGGCCGAAGCCCAGATGCCGGCCGCCAGGATCAGCGCCATCAGCACCGCGGCGCTGGCGATGTCCTTGGCGCGCTTGGAGAGCTCATGCCGTTCGAAGGACACGCGGTCGACGACGGCCTCGACGGCCGAGTTCAGCAGCTCGACGATGAGCACCAGCAGCAGCGAGCCCAGCAGCAGGGCCGCCTGCTCCCAGCTCCTGGCCAGCCAGAAGGCGAAGGGCGCGGCGATGACGCAGAGCCAGGTCTCCTGGCGGAAGGCGCTCTCACCGGTGTAGGCGGCCTTGAGGCCGGCCCATGAATAGCCGGCGGCGTGGATGACGCGGTCCAGGCCTGTCCGGCCCTTGTGCGGGTTGCTCATGGGCGAGAAGGGAGTTGGGTGACGACGCGCGAACCACAGATCGCGTCATGCAGAAATTGTCGCTGCGGGTGCAGGCGCGCGACCAGCAGATAGGCGGCGACGCCTGCGATCAGACTGCCGACGATGGCGCCACCGCCATGCAGCCCCATGAGCCTGACGCTGGCAAGCGCCGGCAGGAACCACAGCCAACTGAGGAGGTAGCGGGCGATGGCACGACCCGGGCCCAGCGGCCGGCCGGCGAGGTCGGTGACGCGCAGATGCCAGGTCTTCATCGCCAGCGTCTGGCCGGAACGCGTCCAGAAGCCGACGAAATACAGGCCCAGCACGAAGAACAGGAAGACGCCCAGGCCGATGCGGCCCTGCATCGCATGCTCCTGGCGTGTCAGCACCGAATAAAGGAAGCCGGCGAAGAAGATCACGCCGAACAGCAGCACGCCTTCGTAGAGAAAGGCCGCGAAGCGTCGCGCCAGGCCCGGAGGCGTGGCGGCCAGATCGGCCGTTGCCGTCATGAGCGCGGCGCGGAGGCGGTGGGAGACGGCGCCTTCAGCGACAGCGGCAGCATCGTCTTGGGATTGACCAGACTGGGGTCGGCGACGACCTTGGTGTCGCCCGCCGTCAGATGGACGGGCGAGGAGGTTTTGCCTCGCGAGATCAGCACCGTCGTGGCACCCGGCTTGGCCTGCACCAAGCCGGCCGTGACCGGCACGGAAGGCAGCAGCTTGGGGATGGCCGGCACGATGTTGGACTTGGGCTTGGCCTCGATGGGCTTGGGCAGCGGGCGCGGCACGGCTTGCGCCTCGCGGCGGGCGAGCGCCTTGTCCGCCAACGCGCGCCGTTCTTCCGGCGGCAGCGCCTGGTAGGCCTCCCAGCGCGCCTGGCGTTGCTCGGCGGTCAACTGGCGGGCCACCTGGAAGCCGATGCGGGCATTCAGCCGGTCGGCCGTGCTCAGCTGTGCCCAGTCGCGCATGCGGTCGTGCACGCGCTTGATTTCTTCGCCAGACATGGTCGCCAGCGTCGGCGTGGCGCTGAGCCATTTGCTGCGCTGGGAATCGGAGATTCCGGGCCAGTCACGCTCCAGCGGCGCGAGCAGTGCCTGCTGCTTGGGCGTGAGGCCGCTCCAGCTGGCGGGAGGGACGCTGAGCGCCGTCGGCGCCACCGGTTTGGCGAGTTGCCGCGGCTTGGCGCCGGCGGCCGATTCGGACGCCGGTGTCGCGTCCGTGTTCTGCGCAAAAGCAGAAAGCCCCGCTGCGCTGAGCAGCAGGGCGATCAGCAGGCGGGGTGGATGTGCGGGCTGCGTGGTGGCGGCTCGGATCATGCGTATCCGATCATTCTTCCCCGTCTCTCAGGAATTCCGCGAAGCCGGGATCGCTGAAGGCGGCCGGGGGCAGGTTGTCGCTGAGCAAGGCGGTGTCGACCTCCGCCTGAGCGGCGATCTGCTGGTTGAACTGGCCTTGTTGCATCAGCAGCAGGCCGCCGAGCAGCAGGATCAGCGGCAGCGCGGAAACCAGCTTGGCCCACAAGCCGTTGCCTGAGCCGCCTCGCGGGCCGCCGCCCAGCGCGAGTGTGGAACCCACCACCTGCGCCACGTTGGCGCTGGCGGGGCTTTTGGCGTGCTGAGTGACGCTCGCCGCGCGGGCCTGGGCAGCGCGCGTGAGCGCCTGCTCGCGGGCGAAGCGCAGGCGCTCGGCCACGTCATGCGGCAGGGCAGCGTTGCTTTCGGTCAGGCCGGCGGCAACGCGCAGTCCGAATCGCGTGACGCGAGCGTCCAGTTCGGCAGGCAAGGCAGACAAATTCGGCGACTTCATAACGTGATCCCCTTGGCCTTGAGCGACTTCGCCAATGCGTGAACGGCCCGGGAGCAGTGGGTTTTCACACTGCCCTCCGAACAGCCCATGACGGAGGCGGTCTCGGCTACATCCAGTTCCTCCCAGTAACGCAGCAGGAAGGCTTCGCGTTGACGCGTGGGAAGCTGTTCGACCTCCGCTTCGATTCGTTGCAAGATTTGCGCCCGGCTGACCTCGTCGGCAGCGCTCAGCGCACCCAAAGCGCCGTCCTGAGATTCGAGGATCTCCAGCAGATCGAAGTCGTCGTCCGCGGAGGCGCCCTCGAAGTCCGACATATTGGTCATGACCGCGTTGCGCGTCTTCTGGCGACGGAAATAGTCCATCGTCGCGTTCGACAGGATGCGCTGAAACAGCAGCGGCAGCTCCGCGGCTGGGCGGTCGAAGTAGTTCTCGGCCAGCTTGATCATGGCGTCCTGCACGATGTCCAACGCGGCATCGTCATCGCGGACGAGGTAGGCCGTGCGCTTGAAGGCACGGCGGTCCACGGTACGCAGGAAGTCGTTGAGTTCTTTGTCGGTGGCCAAGGGGCGTGGAAAGCGGGTCCGGACGGCGGCGCGGATTATGGCATTCGCCTGATACGAAGGCTCAGGAGTTTTCACCCGGCATAATGCGGTTTCGCAATAGCGTCTTCTGGTCTTTCGATGGATGCCCGACTCGGGCCCCTTCTGTTGACCGCGCAGGTTCCGAATCCGCCTCATGAGGGCGAGAAGAGGAGCACCAATGGTTTTTCGTTAGAGAAATTCACAAAGGTTCTAAAAATGGACATGTCTGCCGCGGAACTCAAGCGCGCCTCCCTGGCGCAGCCGCAAAACTCCTCCCCCTCCCAAACACCGACGGAGCTCAATGGCTCCGAGATCCTCGTTCGCTGCCTGCAGGCCGAAGGGGTGCGCCATCTCTGGGGATACCCCGGCGGCGCGGTGCTCTACATCTACGACGCGCTCTACAAGCAGGACAGCATCCAGCACGTGCTGGTGCGCCACGAGCAGGCCGCCGTCCATGCCGCTGACGGCTTTGCCCGCGCGACCGGCGAGGTCGGCGTGGCGCTGGTCACTTCGGGCCCTGGCGTCACGAATGCCGTGACCGGCATCGCGACGGCCTACATGGACTCGATCCCGATGGTCATCATCACGGGTCAGGTGCCGAGCGCGGCCATCGGCCTGGACGCCTTCCAGGAGTGCGACACGGTTGGCATCACGCGCCCCATCGTCAAGCACAACTTCCTGGTCAAGGACGTGCGCGACCTGGCGACGACGCTGAAGAAGGCCTTCCACATCGCCCGCACCGGCCGCCCCGGCCCGGTCGTCGTGGACATCCCCAAGGACGTGTCGCTGGCCCGCACGACCTTCAGCTACCCGGACCGCATCGAGATGCGCTCCTACAACCCGGCGCGCAAGGGCCACAGCGGCCAGATCCGCAAGGCCGTGCAGCTGCTGCTGCAGGCCAAGCGCCCCTATATCTACACGGGCGGCGGCGTCATCCTAGGCGAGGCGACGGCCGAGCTGCGCCAGCTGGTCGACCTGCTGGGCTTCCCCTGCACGAACACGCTGATGGGCCTGGGCGCCATGCCCGGCACCGACCCGCGCTTCCTCGGCATGCTGGGCATGCACGGCACCTACGAGGCCAACATGACCATGCAGCACTGCGACGTGCTGCTGGCCGTGGGCGCGCGCTTCGACGACCGCGTCATCGGCAATCCCAAGCACTTCGCCCAGGTCGAGCGCAAGATCATCCACGTGGACATCGACCCCTCGTCGATCTCCAAGCGCGTGCGCGTCGACATCCCCATCGTCGGCGACGTGAAGGACGTGCTGCAGGAGCTGATCGCGCAGATCAAGGAAGCCCAGGCCAAGCCGGACGCGAATGCCGTCAACGCCTGGTGGAGCCAGATCAACGACTGGCGCCGTCGCGACTGCCTGGCCTTCAAGGATTCGACCGAGGTCATCAAGCCGCAGATGGTCGTCGACAAGCTGTGGCAGCTGACGCGCGACCGCGACACCTACATCACGTCGGACGTCGGCCAGCACCAGATGTGGGCCGCGCAGTACTACCGCTTCGACGAGCCGCGCCGCTGGATCAACTCCGGTGGCCTGGGCACGATGGGCGTGGGCCTGCCGTATGCGATGGGCATCAAGCTGGCCAAGCCGGAGGCGGACGTGTTCTGCATCACCGGCGAGGGCAGCATCCAGATGTGCATCCAGGAGCTGTCGACCTGCTTCCAGTACAAGACGCCGGTCAAGATCGTCTCGCTGAACAACCGCTACCTGGGCATGGTGCGCCAGTGGCAGCAGCTCGACTACGAAGGCCGCTACTCGCACAGCTACATGGACGCGCTGCCCGACTTCGTGAAGCTGGCCGAGGCCTATGGCCACGTCGGCCTGCTGGTCGAAAAGCCGAGCGACGTGGAAGGCGCGCTGAAGGAGGCGATGCGCCTCAAGGACCGCACCGTCTTCCTCGACATCCGCACCGATCCGACCGAGAACGTCTGGCCCATGGTCAAGGCGGGCAAGGGCATCTCGGAAATGCTGCTGGGCTCGGAAGACCTGTGAACGGCTGAAGCCGCAGGTCTTGGGGCGCGTTACCGCGCGCTTCGAGGCTGGCGGCAGATGACGAGCACAGCCGACGAAGGCCACTCTTCTTCAACGATTCGAACCCGCTGCCAAGGCTCGCTGGTTACCGCCAGCGGCGCTGAAGAGCGCGAAGGACGATCCCCCATGAAACACATCATTGCTTTGCTCCTCGAGAACGAGCCCGGTGCGCTGTCGCGCGTCGTCGGCCTGTTCTCCGCCCGCGGCTACAACATCGAGAGCCTCACCGTCGCGCCGACGGAAGACGCATCGCTGTCGCGCATGACCATCGTCACGACGGGCAGCGACGAGATCATCGAGCAGATCACGAAGCACCTGAACCGCCTCATCGAGGTCGTCAAGGTCGTCGACCTGACCGAAGGCAACTACACCGAGCGTGAGCTGATGCTCATCAAGGTGCGCGCCGTCGGCAAGGAACGCGAGGAGATGAAGCGCACCGCCGACATCTTCCGCGGCCGCATCATCGACGTGACCGAGAAGACCTACACCATCGAGCTGACCGGCGACGCCGGCAAGCTCGACGCCTTCATCGACGCGATCGACCGCGCGGCGATCCTGGAAACCGTCCGCACCGGCGCCAGCGGCATCGGCCGCGGCGAGCGCATCCTGCGCGTCTGATCCGTCTTCACCCCCAACACCACCCTTTTTTCCTGGAGCGACCCATCATGAACGTCTACTACGACAAGGACGCCGATCTCAGCCTCATCAAGGGCAAGAACGTCACCATCATCGGCTACGGCTCACAAGGCCACGCCCATGCGCAGAACTTGAACGACAGCGGCTGCAAGGTCACCGTCGCACTGCGCCGCAATGGCGCGTCCTGGGCCAAGGCCGAAGGCGCGGGCCTGAAGGTCGCCGAGATCGCCGAAGCCGTGAAGTCGGCCGACGTGGTCATGATCCTGCTGCCCGACGAGCAGATCGCCGACGTCTACAAGAATGAAGTCGAACCCAACATCAAGCAGGGCGCCTCGCTGGCCTTCGCCCACGGCTTCAACGTGCACTACGGCCAGGTCACACCGCGCGCCGACCTGGACGTCTGGATGGTCGCTCCCAAGGCCCCCGGCCACACCGTGCGCGGTACCTACCGCCAAGGTGGCGGCGTGCCTCATCTGATCGCCGTCTACGCCGACAAGTCGGGCAAGGCCCGTGACCTGGCCCTGAGCTACGCCGCTGCCAACGGCGGCGGCAAGGCCGGCATCATCGAAACCAACTTCCGTGAAGAAACCGAGACCGATCTGTTCGGCGAGCAAGCGGTTCTGTGCGGCGGCGCGGTCGAACTGATCAAGGCCGGTTTCGAGACGCTGACCGAAGCCGGTTACGCGCCCGAGATGGCCTACTTCGAGTGCCTGCACGAGCTCAAGCTCATCGTGGACCTGATCTACGAAGGCGGCATCGCGAACATGAACTACTCGATCTCGAACAACGCCGAGTACGGTGAGTACGTGACCGGCCCGCGCGTTGTCACCGAAGACACGAAGAACGCGATGCGCCAGTGCCTGAAGGACATCCAGACCGGCGACTACGCCAAGTCCTTCATCCTGGAAAACAAGGCCGGCGCCCCGACGCTGCTGAGCCGTCGTCGCCTGAACGCCGAGCACCCCATCGAGATCGTTGGCGAAAAGCTGCGCGAAATGATGCCCTGGATCAAGGCCAACAAGCTGGTCGACAAGGCCAAGAACTGATCCACGCCCCGGCGTGATCTGCAAGGCCGGCGCCGCGAGGTGCCGGCCTTTTTGCTTTCTACAGCAGCGCGAGCGTCGCCTCGTCGCGCTGGCCGGCATAGAAGTGCTCCAGTGCCCGCGCGAAGAAATGGCGCCGCTCGCCGCTGGCGACGGCTTCGAACAGCGTCAGGCACGACCGTGTCTTCATCGCGTCGATGTCGCCGAGGATGTCATCGGCCGACAGCGCCGAGTGGGCGAGCAGCGCTTCCACGCATTCGACGAGGCGTGCGCCGAGCAGTGGATGCGCGAGATAGGCCTCGGCTTCCGCGCGGTCGGCGATGCCGTAGGTCTGTGCCATCGCGCTGCGGCCCAGCCCGCGCAATTGCGGCAGCACGAACCAGATCCAGTGCCCGGTCTTGCGGCCGGCGCGCAGTTCGGCCAGCGCCTGCGCGTAGTGGTCTTGCTGGGCGCTGACGAAACGATCGACCGTACTCATGTGCACTCCTTGAACAACAAGCGCTATCCTGCCGCCCATGACCCCTGACCCCATCGAGGACGACGAGCCCAGCATCGCCGTCCGCCCCCGCCGCAAAGGCATCTACGCGTTGCCCAACGCCATCACGCTGGCGGCGCTGTTCAGCGCCTTCTACGCCATCGTCATGGCCATGAACGGCCGCTTCGAGGTGGCCTGCGTCGCCATCTTCGCCGCGGCCATCCTCGACAGCCTGGATGGCCGCGTCGCGCGCATGACCAACACGCAGTCCGCCTTCGGCGAGCAGATGGACAGCCTGTCCGACATGGTGGCCTTCGGCGCCGCGCCGGCCCTTATCGTCTACATGTGGGCGCTGAAGGACATGGGCAAGCCGGGCTGGATCCCGGCCTTCGTCTACATCGCCGGTGCGGCGCTGCGCCTCGCACGCTTCAACGTCAACATCGGCGTCGTCGACAAGCGCTTCTTCCAGGGCCTGCCAAGCCCCGCCGCGGCGGCGCTCGTCATCGGTCTCATCTGGGCCGTCGTCGACCAGAAGGACTACAGCGGCGTCCAGAAAGGCAGTTGGGAGGCCTGGACGGCGTACGGCGTCACGCTGTTTGCGGGCCTTTCGATGGTGACGAACGCACCCTTCTACAGCTTCAAAGTCTTCGACCGCCGACGCAGCGTGCCCTTCATCGTGCTGGTGCTGATCATGCTGGCCATCGGCCTCGCGGCACTCGATCCGTCGCGGGTTCTCTTCGGTGCCTTCTGCGTCTACGGCCTGTCGGGCTACGTCATCTATGCATGGCGGAAGTACAAGGGCAAGCCGGTCAGCGTGATCTCGACGAGCACCGACGAGCCCGATGAACGCGGCTTGCATCAATAGTCTTTCGTGCTAGATTCCGCCCCTATGAATTTCGCGCTCGGCCTGCTGCTACTAGCCCTAGAGGAACCACGGGTTCGCTAGTCAGTCACGCCTTCGCACATCTGACCCCAACGGCCCGTATGCAACCGCAGCGGGCCGTTCGTGTTTTTCAAGGCTGCCGGTTGCGCCACCCCACTCACGGATGGACACCATGTTGAAGCAACCGCAGCTCAAATACCGCCCCTTCGCACCGATCGCACTGCCGGACCGCACCTGGCCCGACGCCGTGCTGACCCGCGCGCCGATCTGGCTGAGCACCGACCTGCGCGACGGCAACCAGGCGCTGATCGAGCCCATGGACACTGCCCGCAAGCTGCGCATGTTCCAGCAGCTCGTGAAGATCGGCTTCAAGGAGATCGAGGTCGGCTTCCCGTCGGCGTCGCAGACCGAGTTCGACTTCATCCGCCTGCTGATCGACGGCGGCCACATTCCCGACGACGTGACCATCCAGGTGCTGACGCAGGCGCGTTCCCACCTGATCGAGCGCACCTTCGAGTCGCTCGAAGGCGTGCCGCGCGCCATCGTCCACGTCTACAACGCCGTCGCGCCCATCATGCGCCGCGTGGTGCTGGGCGTGGACATCGATGGCGTCGTCGAGCTGGCCGTGTCCCACGCCCGCCTCATCAAGGAGCTGGCCGCCGCGCGGCCGGGCACGGATTGGCGCTTCGAGTATTCGCCGGAGACCTTCTCGGGCGCCGAGCTGTCCGTCAGCAAACGCGTCGTCGATGCCGTCACGGCCGTGTGGCAGCCCAGCCCCGAGCGCAAGTGCATCATCAATCTGCCGTCCACCATCGAGCACAGCACGCCGAATGTGTTCGCCGACATGATCGAGTGGATGCACCGCCACCTGGAGCGCCGCGACAGCATCGTGCTGTCCGTGCATCCGCACAACGACCGCGGCACCGGCACGGCCGCCGCTGAGCTGGCCTTGATGGCCGGCGCCGACCGCATCGAGGGCTGCCTGTTCGGCAACGGCGAGCGCACCGGCAACCTCGATCTCGTCAACATCGCACTGAATCTCTACACCCAGGGTGTGGACCCGCAGCTGGACTTCTCGGACATCGACGAGGTGCGCCGTTGCGTTGAGCACTGCACGCAGATTCCGGTCCACCCACGCCATCCTTACGTGGGCGATCTCGTGTACACCTCCTTCTCGGGCTCCCACCAGGACGCCATCAAGAAGGCCTTCGCCGCCCGCCAGGAAGGCGAGTTCTGGGACATCCCCTATCTGCCCATCGACCCCAAGGACCTGGGCCGCAGCTACGACGCCGTCATCCGCGTGAACAGCCAATCGGGCAAGGGCGGCATCGCCTACCTGCTGGAGACGGAATACGGGCTGGAGCTGCCGCGGCGCCTGCAGATCGAGTTCAGCCAGGTTGTGCAGCGCGTCATGGACGACGCCGGCAAGGAGCTGAGCGCGGCCGACATCCACGCCATCTTCGAGCGCGAGTACGGCATCGACAGCGCCGGCGCGTCTGTCGTACAGCCGCAGATGAGCGAGTTGGCTGGCGGTGCCATGCGCCTCTCGGCCGAGGTCGTGCTGGGCGGCTGGGTGGGCCATGTGCAGGGCGAAGGCAACGGCCCCATCGACGCCTTCGTCAACGCGCTGGCCGCCCGCCTGGGCCAGGAAGTGCGCGTGCTGGACTATCACGAACACGCCATCGGTAGCGGCGCAGACGCCCGTGCCGTGGCCTATCTGGAACTGCGCGTCGGCAATGTGACGCGCCACGGCGTCGGCATTGATGGCAGCATCCTGCGTGCATCCATGCAGGCCATCCTGTCCGGCCTGTCGCGTGCCCAGGTCGCGGTGCCGCAAACGAAAGAGGAGAACGTGCGATGACCGACAAGCTCATCATCTTCGACACCACGCTGCGTGACGGCGAACAGTCGCCCGGCGCATCGATGACGCGCGAGGAGAAGCTGCGCATCGCCCGCCAGCTGGAACGCATGCGCGTGGACGTCATCGAGGCCGGCTTCGCGGCGTCGAGCAACGGCGACTTCGAGGCCGTCAAGGCCATCGCGGCGGCGGTGAAGGACAGCACCGTCTGCTCGCTCGCCCGCGCCAACGACCGCGACATCTCGCGCGCCGCCGAGGCCCTGGCCGGTGCCAACCGCGCGCGCATCCACACCTTCATCGCCACCAGCGAACTCCACATGGAGAAGAAGCTGCGCATGACGCGCGAGCAGGTGCTGGACCAGGCGACGCTGGCCGTGCGCTTCGCGCGCAACCTGTGCGGCGACATCGAGTTCTCGCCCGAGGACGGCTACCGCTCCGACATCGACTTCCTGGCGCGCGTCTGCGAGTCCGTCATCAAGGAAGGCGCCGGCACCATCAACATCCCCGACACCGTCGGCTATGGCATTCCCGAGCTCTACGGCGACTTCATCCGCCGCCTGCGCGAGAAGGTGCCGAATTCGGACCAGGCGATCTGGAGCGTGCACTGCCACAACGACCTCGGCATGGCCGTGGCCAACTCGCTGGCGGGCGTGAAGATCGGCGGCGCGCGCCAGATCGAATGCACGATCAACGGCCTGGGCGAGCGGGCGGGCAACTGCTCGCTCGAAGAGGTCGTCATGGCCGTCAAGACGCGGCGCGACTACTTCGGGCTGGACATCGGCATCGAGACCTCGCAGATCGTGCCGGCCTCCAAGCTGGTGTCGCAGACGACCGGCTTCGTCGTGCAGCCCAACAAGGCCGTCGTCGGCGCCAACGCCTTCGCGCACGCATCCGGCATCCACCAGGATGGCGTGCTGAAGGCGCGCGACACCTACGAGATCATGCGTGCCGAGGACGTCGGCTGGGCCGCCAACAAGATCGTGCTGGGCAAGCTGTCGGGCCGCAACGCCTTCAAGCAGCGCCTGCAGGAATTGGGTATCCAGTTGGAGAGCGAAGCCGAGGTCAATGCCGCCTTTGTGCGCTTCAAGGACCTGGCCGACCGCAAGAACGAGATCTTCGACGAGGACATCATCGCCCTCGTCATGGACGAATCGGTGACGGCCGAGCAGGAGCATTTCCGTCTGCTGTCGCTGTCACAGCGCAGCGAGACGGGGGAGCGTCCGCATGCCGCCGTTGTCTTCGCCGTCGGTGCGCAGGAGCACCGTGCCGAAAGCGACGGCAACGGGCCGGTGGATGCGACGCTGCGCGCCATCGAGACGGTCGTCGAGTCCGGTGCAGAACTGCTGCTGTACTCGGTCAACGCGATCACCAGCGGCAGTACCGAGTCGCAGGGCGAGGTGACAGTGCGGCTGCAGCATGCCGGGCGCGTTGTCAACGGTGTGGGGGCGGACCCGGACATCGTCGTCGCCTCGGCCAAGGCCTATCTCTCTGCGCTGAACAAGCTGCAGAGCAAGACCGAGCGGGTGGCTGCTCAGGGTTGAAAACCATCCGAGGCCGTGTAACCGGCGTGATCCCCATCACGCCGGTAGCGATCGTTACCCCGGCGCGTGCAATCTGGCGCGCAAACACCCCGGTGCTTGATGCTCAGACCGGGGCTCGCGCCCGCAGAATCACGTCCATGGTTCCCTGCGAGCAGTTGGCGGGGAAGCGGCGTCAAGCGGGCTCGGGCTGATACCGATACCCCTAACTTGTCGGCCAAGGCCTACTTGTATCCGTTGGATCAGCTGCAAAAAGCGAAAAGAGCCAGTGGCAAACCCGGTGCCTTCCCTAGAAATGGGGCAAGAGTTCACTTGAGGTCTTTCACTTAAGTTCTTATCTTGTCAGTGTTTTTGGTGGCGCTACACTGCCGCCCAGCTGTTGGGGATCCCGTTGAAGACTTTTGCCGCCGCACTCCTGAGCCTCGCCCTGCTGTCCGCGGGTACCGCCGAGGCAGCCACCGTCAGCAAAACCAGGGTTCTGAAGGCCAAGCCCGCCGCGACCCAACCCCGCAAGGTCAAGTCCGTCGTCGTGCGCAAGGTCGTCGCCGCGCCGGCCGTCGCCACCTTCGGCATGGCCGCCGGCCTGCATGCCGTGGACGACCCGCTGTCGCTGAAGTCCAGCGTCGCCTATGTGCTGGACCAGAACACCAACGAGGTGCTGTTTTCCAAGAATCCGCAGGCGGTGCTGCCCATCGCCTCCATCACCAAGCTGATGACGGCCCTGGTCGTCGTCGAGTCCGGCCTGTCGCTGGACGAGAAGCTGACGGTGACGGACGAGGACAAGGACACCGAGAAGGGCACCGGTTCGCGCCTGGCCTTCGGCACGACGCTGACGCGCGGCGAGATGCTGCACCTGGCGCTGATGTCCAGCGAGAACCGCGCCGCCCATGCACTGGGCCGCAACTATCCGGGCGGCCTGGACGCCTTCGTCGCCGCGATGAACGCCAAGGCCGCCAGCCTGGGCATGACGGACACGCACTACGTCGAGCCGACGGGCCTGTCCAGCCGCAACCAGAGCAGTGCGGCCGACCTGGCCAAGCTCGTCAACGTGACCAGCCAGGTGCCCATCCTGCGCGAGCTGTCGACGTCGCGCGAGGCGCGCGTGTCGCTGGGCAAGCGCCTGGTGCAGTTCCGCTCCACCAACGGCCTGCTGTCCAACCCGCTGTGGGACATCGGCCTGCAGAAGACCGGCTTCATCAACGAGGCTGGCAAGTGCCTGGTCATGCAGGCCAGCATGGCCGGCCGCAAGCTCATCATGGTGTTCCTGGATTCCAGCGGCAAGGCGTCGCGGATTGCGGATGCCGAGCGCATGCGCAAGTGGCTGGCGGCGCAGCCGGAAGGCGTGACGCCTTCGGCCAAGCTCTGATGGGCAACGTTCCCGAATGAAAACGCGGCGCCTCGGCGCCGCGTTTCGCTTGGTGGGTCAGACCCGATGGCCGAGCGCCTGCGAGATCTGCGCGGCCGTCTCCTTCAGCCGCACGACCCAGCTTTCCTCCAGCCGGTCGGCCGGCGCCGAGATGGACAGGCCGGCGACCAGCTTGGCCTGGTCGTCGTAGATGCCGGCGGCCATGCAGCGCACGCCCAGTTCCAGCTCCTCGTCGTCGCGCGCGATGCCGCGCTGGCGCACCATGGCCAGCTCCCGCTCCAGCGCGCCGACCTCGGTGAGGCTGTTGCGCGTGTGGCCGGACAGGCCCGTGCGCGTCGCGTAGGCGCGCACACGCGGGCTGTCGTCGCTGGCCAGGAAGAGCTTGCCCACGGACGTGAGATGCAGCGGCGCGCGGCCGCCGACGGCGCGCACGACCTGCATGCCCGAGCGTTCCGAGTAGGTGCGCTCGATGTAGACGATCTCGTCGCCCTGGCGCACGGACAGGTTGACGGGCTGGTGGGTGAACTTGTGCAGTTCGCGCATCGCGGGCAGGGCGGCGTCGCGCACGTCCAGGCGGGCCTTCACGAGGTTGCCCAGCTCCAGCATCCGCATGCCGAGCCGGTAGCTGCCGGCCTCGGGCCGATCCACGAAACGACCCAGCGTCAGGTCGTTGAGAATCCGGTGGGCCGTCGACGGGTGCAGGCCGGTGGCCTCCGACAGTGCCTTCAGCGACACCGGGTCCTGGTGGCTGGCCAGCACGTCCAGCAGCGAAAACATGCGTTCCAGCACCTGGATCGCCGGGGTTTGCGCCTCTTTGGATTTCATGGCGTCATTGTGGGGGAGATTCGCGGTGTTTTGTATGGTGAGAGCGCGATTCAGCTGGTGGCAATCCCTGGGGCTATGGCTGTTGCTGGGCTGGACCGTGGCGGTGCAGGCCGCCGAGGCGCCCCAGGGCGCGCGCTGGGGCCGCATGCCCAAGCTGTATGGCCGCATCACGGCCCAGGAGCTGGGCCTGGTCATCAACGTCGCCGACGCCTACTCGGTCACCATCGGCGAGTACTACGCGAGGCGCCGTGGCATCCCCGAGGCCAATGTGCTGCGCGTGACGCTGCCGCATCGCAACAGCCTGACTCGCGAGGAGTTCCAGGCGCTGGACGAAACCATCCGCAGCCGCATGCCCGAGCGTGTGCACGGACTGGCGCTGGCCTGGGTGCAACCCTATGCCGTCGAGTGCAACTCGCTGACCAGCGCGCTCGGCATGGGCCTGCAGCCCGAGGTCTGCGTGCACAGCTGCGCGGTGACGCGCACCAGCCCCTATGTGAGTTATTTCGGTGCGCAGCCCTGGGTCGTCCTCGGCCTGCGGCCCGCGATGCAGATCGCCGCCCGCTCGGTACCGGCGGCCATGGCGATGATCGAGCGCGGCATGGCGTCGGACCACACGCTCGCAGCGGGCTCGGCCGTGCCGGCCGTCGCCTATCTGGCCGCCACGCCGGACAAGGCGCGCAACGTCCGCGAGCGGCTGTTCCCGCCGGCCGGCCCGGTGCCCGGCGTGGCTGGGTTCGAGGTCGCGCGCATCAGTAGCGACAAGTTGCCGTCGATGCGCCGCACGCTGGTCTACGAGACCGGCCTGGCCCGCGTGCCGACGCCGCTGGGCGGCGAATGGCTGCCGGGAGCGCTGGCCGATCACCTCACCTCATTCGGCGGCCAGCTCGACCAGCCGCCCGGCCATGGGCAGATGAACATCCTGGACTGGATCGATGCCGGTGCGACGGCCAGCTATGGCACGGTCAGCGAGCCCTGCAACCACGTGCAGAAGTTCCCGCATCCGCAGGTGCTGATCCAGGCCTACGCCCAGGGCGTCAGCGCGCTGGAGGCCTACTGGCACAGCGTCGCCTGGCCGGGCCAGGGCGTGTTTGTCGGCGAGCCGCTGGCGGCGCCTTTTGCACCGCTTCAGGCGCCGGTTCAAGCGCCCGTCGCCACGCCCTGAGCGGCGGCGCGGCCGGCGCGGACGGCGCCTTCGAGCGTGGCCGGGTAGGGGCCGGCAATGTAGTCGCCAGCGGCCCACAGTCCCGGCGCGATGCGCGCCGGTGGCCGGGCCAGGCCGGGCGTGCAGGCGAAGGTGGCGCGTTTCTCGGTCAGCACCCTGTCGACGACGGGGGGCGTGGCCCAGCGCAGTTCACGCGTCGCCTGGGCCAGCACGGCCTCCGCGCAGCCGCCGCGCGCGACCCACGGCGCCGCGCCGCTGACGACGAAGGCGAAGCGGCCCGGTGCGCCGCCGAGCTGGCCGTGGTCGAAGACGAACTGGGCCGGTGCGTCGGGTCCCTCGCGCAGCGCCAGCATCGGCGCGGGCAGGGCGCTGCCGGGGCTGTGCAGATAGACGGTGACGATGGGCTCGAAGCGCAGTCCCTGTGCCACTGCCGACCATGACGGCGCGATGCCGGCCGTGAGCCGGGCCGCCTCGACGCTGGTGCAGGCCAGCACGACGGCATCGAAGGCCTCGCCGCCGACACACCAGCCGGCTTCGAGCTTCTGCACGCGTTGGCCGAGCCGCAGGCGGTCGCCCAGCCAGGCCGTGGCCGGCCCGGCCAGCAGTTCGGACAGCGGCCGGCGCGGCAGCAGCAGGTCGGCACTGCCGGCGCCGCCGAAGAGCGCGTCCTTCAGCACGCGCAGGAAGACCTGGGCGCTGGCCTGCGGAGCCGGCGTGTTCAGCGCGGCGACGCAGAGTGGCTCGACAAGGTCACGCAGCACTGCGGCGGGCAGGCCGGCGCACAGTTCGGCGACGCTCAGGGTCGCGTTGCAGCGGAAGCCTCGCGCCAGCCAGCCGCCCGCGGCCACGAGCAGCCCGATTCGTGCGGCCAGCGGCCAGCCACCGTGAGCCAGCACGCCGCGCGCGAAGGCGATGAGCGGCGCTCCCGGTGGCAGCCGCAACCCGGGCTCGCCGGGGTAGGGCAGGGCCAGCGGCAGGCGCTTCAACACCTGCTCCGGGTCGACGCCCAGCCGGCGCATCAGCGACAGGCTGTCCCGGTAGGCGCCGATGAGGATGTGCTGGCCGTTGTCGTAATCGGGTTGGCCGGCGACGCTGCGCGCCCGGCCACCGAGCTGCGGCGCCATCTCGAAGACGGCGATGTCGTGGCCGGCATCGGCCAGCGTGACCGCAGCCGCGATGCCGGCCCAGCCGCCGCCGACGATCGCGACCTTCACCGCCCGCGCCAGTTGGTCTTCATCGCGATCCAGAGCTTGCGCACCGGCGTCAACGCGATGCGCTGGTGCAGCACCTGGAAGTCCTCGCGCTCGATCTCGACGAGCAGCGCGCGGTAGATGTTGGCCATCATCAGCCCCGGCTTCTGCGGCCCGCGGTCCGCTTCGGGCAGCAGGGCCAGCGCCTCGTCGTAGAGCTGGTGCGCACGCTCGGCCTGGAACTTCATCAGCGCCGTGAAGCGCTCGCTGTAGCCCCAGGGCTTGCTGCGCAGCAGGATCTCGTTGGCCTTGACGCCGAACTGCTGCAGCTCGTTCACCGGCAGGTAGATGCGGCCGCGCCGCGCGTCGTCACCGACGTCACGGAGGATGTTGGTCAGCTGCATGGCCTCGCCGAGCTTGTGTGCGTAGGCGATCGTCTGCGGCTGCGTGCGGCCGAAGATGCTGCTGGCCACCTCGCCGACGATGCCGGCCACCAGGTGGCAATAGCGCTGCAGGCCGGCGAAGTCCAGGTAGCGCGTCTGCTGCAGGTCCATCTCGCAGCCTTCGATGACGGCGTTGAGGTGCTCCAGCCGGATGTCGTAGCTGGCCGTGTGCGGCATCAGCGCCTTCATGACCGGGTGCGACGGCTGGCCGGCAAAGGCGCTGGCCGCCTCCTTGCGCCACCAGGCCAGCTTGGTGGCGGCGACGCTGGCGTCCTGCGTCTCGTCGACGACGTCGTCGACCTCGCGGCAGAAGGCGTAGAAGGCCGTGATGGCCGCGCGCCGCGGCGGCGGCAGGAAGAGGAAGGCGTAGTAGAAGCTCGAGCCGCTGGCGGCGGCTTTCTCCTGGACGTATTGCTCTGGACTCATGATGTGGCGCGCATTGTCAGCGCACGCCACAGCAGCCGCGGCAGATCCGCCTTGCCGACCGCGGGGCGGTGCAGCAGGCTGTCGTGGCCGCGGGCCTGGATCTTGTCGAGGATGGCGAGGCCGCCCTGCACGACGAAGCGCAGTTCCCAGCCGACCCGGCCGGGCAGCGTGAATGCCAGCGGCGCGCCTTCCAGCATCAGCGCGCGCGCCCAGGCGCAGAGGTCGCGGATCAGCGCGCGGGCGGCGGGGCTGTCGCGGCAGGCCAGCACGTCTTCGGCGCTGATGCCGTGGCGGTCCAGGTCGGCCTGCGGCACGTAGAGCCGGCCGTTGGGGCCGTCGCGGCTGAAGTCCTGCCAGAAGTTGATGAGCTGCAGCGCGGAGCAGATGGCGTCCGAGCGGCGCAGCGACGAGGCGTCGTCGACGCCGTACAGCCCCAGCAGCAGCCGGCCCACCGGATTGGCCGAGCGGCGGCAGTAGTCCAGCAGGTGAGGGCGATCGCGGTAGCGCGGCGGGGTCAGGTCCTGCTCGAAGGCGTCCAGCAGGTCGTGCAGCAGAGCCGGCCGCAGCCGGTGCATCTCGCGCGCCAGCGGCGTGTAGACGCGGGCCCAGCGCGACGATGGGGCTTGCCCGGCCACCACGGCGGCCAGATCGGCGCGATAGTCGTGCAATTGCCGGACGCGTTCCGCGGTCGGCGCGTCACCTTCGTCGGCGATGTCGTCCGCCGTTCGTGCGAAGTGGTAGATCGCCACCACCGCCGGCCGCAAGGCGGGCGGGCACAGCCATGAGGCGACGGGAAAATTTTCGTAGTGGTCGACGCTCAAGGTCTTTTTCTGCCAATGCCCGGTGTGTCAATGAGGTTTGACAGTTGTCACAGCGCCTGAATACATTACTGACCCGCCGGTCATTAACTTTTTTGCTGGCCGTTCATCCTGCCGAGGTCTGCATGCCCCATCTCCTGCGTCTCGCGCCGCCCCTGTTGCTGGCGGTCCTGCTTTCGGCCTGCGGCAAGAAGGACGCCGCGCCCGAGCCCGAGCGCGCGGTGCGCACCCAGCTCGTCAGCGCCGGCACGGCGAGCGCAAGCCATGAGTATGCGGCCGAGGTGAAGGCGCGGGTCGAATCACGCCTGTCCTTCCGCGTCAACGGCAAGCTGCTGAGCCGGGCCGTCAACCTTGGCGACACGGTCAAGGCCGGCCAGGTGCTGGCCCGTATCGACGCGCAGGATCTGAAGCTGGCCGAGGCCGCTGCTGCGGCCGCCGTGGCCGCAGCGCGCACCAACCGTGACCAGGCCGGTGCCGACTACAAGCGCTTCGTCGACCTGCAGCGCCAGGGCTTCATCAGCGCGGCCGAGCTGGAGCGTCGCGACTCGGCCTTCAAGGCCGCGCAGGCGCAGTTGGAGCAGGCCAGGGCGCAGGCCGACGTGCAGGGCAACCAGGCGGGCTACGCGCAGCTGACGGCCGACGGCGCCGGCGTCGTGACCGGCGTCAATGCCGAGCCCGGCCAGGTGCTGGCCGCCGGCACGCCGGTCGTGACCGTGGCCCTGGACGGCCCGCGGGACGTCGTCTTCTCTGTGCCCGAGGACCAGATCGCCCGCGTGAAGGCGGCGGCCAGCCAGCCCGGTGCGCTGAAGGTGCGCCTGTGGGGCAGCGACAAGACCTCGCCGCTGACGCTGCGCGAGGTGGCCGCCGCGGCCGACCCGGTCACGCGCACCTTCCTCATCAAGGCCGACGCCGGCAAGCTGGACGTGAAGCTGGGCCAGTCCGCCACCGTCGTGCTGGACCTGCCGCCGCAGCCCGGCGTCATCAAGTTGCCACTGTCGGCCGTGCTGCAGCAGGGCGGCAAGACCTCGGTGTGGGTGCTGGATGGCGCGTCGATGACCGTCAAGCCGGTGCCGGTGCAGGTGGGTGGTGCCGAGGGCAACGAAGCCGTCATCGCTGGCGGGTTGAACGCCGGGCAGGAGGTCGTCGTGGCCGGTGTGCACGTGCTGAACCCCGGCCAGAAGGTCAAGCGCTACGTGCCGCCGCGGTCCACGGCGGAGCCCGCGACATCCGCGGCTCCTGCGGCTTCTCGCTGAGCCGGGAGCGCGCATGACTGCCCCCCTCACCAAGCAGCCGACCGTCGGCGGGTTCAACGTCTCGCGCTGGGCGCTGGAGCATCCGGCGCTGACGCGCTATCTGATGGTCGTGCTGATGCTGATGGGCTTTGCCGCCTATTTCCAGCTCGGCCAGGACGAGGACCCGCCGTTCACCTTCCGCGTCATGGTCATCCAGGCCTTCTGGCCTGGCGCCACGGCGCAGCAGATGGCCGACCAGGTCGCCGACAAGATCGAGAAGACGCTGCAGGAGGTGAACTACGCGGACAAGATCCGTTCGTCCACCAAGCCCGGCGAGTCGATCACGATCTTCCAGCTCAAGGACAGCACGCCGCCCAAGGAGGTGGCCGAGATCTGGTACCAGGTGCGCAAGAAGGTCGGCGACATGCGCGCCACGCTGCCGCAGGGCGTCATCGGCCCGCTGTTCAACGACGAGTTCGGCGACGTCTACGGGTCCATCTACGCGCTGTCCGCCGATGGCTTCAGCCGTGAAGAGCTGCGCGAGCATGCCGACCGCGTGCGCCAGGCGCTGCTGCAGGTCAAGGACGTGGCCAAGGTCGAGATCTACGGCGCCCAGCCGGAGAAACTCTTCGTCGAGATCTCGCAGAAGCGCCTCGCGCAGCTGGGCCTGGACTTCGGCCAGGTCATCAACCAGGTCGGTGCGCAGAATGCCGTCGAGGGCGCCGGCGTGCTGAATGCGGGCAGTGCCAACTTCCAGATCCGCGTGCAGGGCCAGTTCGCGTCCGCGCAGGCTTTGGCCGATGTGCCCATCCGCGCCACCAACCCGCAGACCGGCGCGGCCAGCCAGTTGCGGCTGGGCGACATCGCCGACATCAAGCGTGCCTATGTCGACCCGCCGACCACCATGGTGCGCCACCAGGGCAAGGAAGTGCTGGCACTGGGCGTTTCCATGGCCAAGGGCGGCGACATCATCGCGATGGGCAAGGCGCTGGGCGTGGCGACCAAGGCCATCGAACGCGAACTGCCCGCCGGCATCCGGCTGGAGCAGATCCAGGACCAGCCCAAGGCCGTGGCCACGTCGGTCGGCGAGTTCGTGCACGTGCTCATCGAGGCCGTCGTCATCGTGCTTGCGGTCAGCTTCATCTCGCTGGGCCTGCACACCCGGCCGCTGCGCATCGACATCTGGCCCGGCCTCGTCGTCGCCATCACCATCCCGCTGGTGCTGGCCATCACCTTCGTCGCGATGTTCTATTGGGGCGTGGGCCTGCACAAGATCTCGCTGGGCTCGCTGATCATCGCGCTCGGCCTGCTGGTGGACGACGCCATCATTGCCGTCGAGATGATGGTGCGCAAGCTCGAAGAGGGCTACGACAAGATGCACGCCGCCACCTTCGCCTACGACGTGACGGCCATGCCCATGCTGACCGGCACGCTGATCACGGCGGTGGGCTTCCTGCCCATCGGCCTGGCGAAGTCGACGACCGGTGAATACACGTTCGCGATCTTTGCCGTCACCGCCGCGGCGCTGGTGGTCTCGTGGGCGGCATCGGTCTATTTCGTCCCCTACCTGGGTGCGTTGCTGCTGAAGAGCAGGCATGCAGACGGCGGCGAGGCGCACGAGCTGTTCGACACGCCTTTCTACAACCGCTTCCGCAGCCTGGTGCGCTGGTGCGTGGAGAACCGCTGGAAGACCATCGTCATCACGCTGCTGCTGTTCGGGCTGGGCATCGTCGGCATGGGCAAGGTGCAGCAGCAGTTCTTCCCGGACTCCAGCCGCCCCGAGGTGCTGGTCGACCTGACGCTGCCCGAAGGTTCGACGATTCAAGAGACCGAGGCCCTGGCCAAGCGTTTCGAGACGCGCCTGCTGAAGGAGCCCGGTATTTCTTCGGTAACGAGCTGGGTCGGCTCGGGGGTGCCGCGCTTCTACCTGCCGCTGGACACGATCTTCCCCGCCAGCAACGTCACGCAGTCCATCCTGCTGTCCAAGGATCTGACCGCGCGGGAGGAATTGCGCAAGCGGCTGCCGGCGCTGCTGGCCGAGGAGTTCCCGGAAGCGCGCGGTCGGGTCAAGCTGCTGCCCAACGGGCCGCCGGTGCAGTACCCGGTGCAGTTCCGCGTAACGGGCCCCGACCCCAAGGTCGTACGCGACTGGGCCGACAAGGCCAAGGACATCCTGCGCGCCAGCCCCAACATGCGCGGCGTCAATGACAACTGGAACGAGAACGTCAAGACACTTCGGCTGAACGTCGACCAGGACAAGGCACGGGCGCTGGGCGTCACCAGCCAGGGCCTGGCGCAATCGGCGCGCACGCTGCTGTCCGGTACCGTCATCGGCCAGTACCGCGAGGCCGACAAGCTCATCGACATCGTGCTGCGCCAGCCCGAGGACGAGCGCGCCGTCATCACCGACATCGGCAATGCCTACGTGCCCACCAGCACCGGCCGGGCGATTCCGCTGACGCAGATCGCCAAGGTCGAATTCGCGTGGGAGCCGGGCGTCATGTGGCGCGAGGGCCGCAACTACGCCGTCACCGTGCAGGGCGACGTGGCCGAAGGCCTGCAGGGCGCGACGGTCACCAAGGAGGTCTGGCCCAAGCTGGACGAGTTGCAGAAGCAGATGCCCACGGGCTACAGCATCCAGATCGCCGGTGCGGTCGAGGAGAGCAGCAAGGGCCAGGGGTCGATCGCCGCCGGCGTGCCGGTCATGCTCTTCATCACCTTCACGCTGCTGATGCTGCAACTGCAGAGTTTCAGCCGCGCGATGCTGGTGTTCCTGACGGGCCCGCTGGGCATCGCCGGCGTCGCAATGGCGCTGCTGCTGCTGGGCCGGCCGTTCGGCTTCGTGGCGCTGCTGGGGGTCATCGCGCTGATGGGCATGATCATGCGCAACTCGGTCATCCTGATCGACCAGATCGAGCAGGACCGCGCCCGCGGCGTGCCGGACTGGTCGGCCATCGTCGAGTCCGCCGTGCGGCGCTTCCGGCCCATCGTACTGACGGCCGCGGCGGCGGTGCTGGCCATGATCCCGCTGTCGCGCAGCGTGTTCTGGGGGCCGATGGCCGTGGCCATCATGGGCGGCCTCATCGTGGCCACCGTGCTGACGCTGCTGGCGCTGCCGGCCATGTACGCGGCCTGGTTCCGCGTCGTGCGACCGAAGGAAGAGGAGCACAGCCGCCTGCACAGCCGGCTGGACAGCGATTTGCCTGGCAACGCGTGAAGCCGAAGAGCAGCCGCTCCGTCGGCTGCGCGGTCTGCAAGACCGACCGGCCGGGCGCGCCTTCGGCGGCACCGGGTCGGACCAGGGGTTCATGTCGTACTAGGGTTTTGCCACCCCGCACGGCGGTGCCGCCGGCAAGCCGTGCGGGGTCGCTACAATCGCCGGTTTGCCGAATCGCCTACGGGGCTGCCACGTTTTTGAATCAGGCAGTCCAAACCCAGACCGCGCGGGTGGCGAAATTGGTAGACGCACCAGGTTTAGGTCCTGACGCCTTCACGGGCGTGCCGGTTCGAGTCCGGCCCCGCGCACCACTGTCCTTCAACTGTTCCCGAGTCCATCATGGCCGTCACCGTCGAAACCCTCGAAAAGCTGGAACGCCGCATCACCCTGCACGTGGCGGCCGCTGACATCAACAGCGAAGTCGAAGCCCGCCTGAAGAAGCTGGCCCGCACCGTCAAGGCCGACGGCTTCCGTCCCGGCAAGGTGCCGATGAACGTCGTCGCCCAGCGCTACGGCTACTCGGTGCAGTACGAGGTCGTCAACGACAAGCTCGGCGCCGCCTTCAACAACGCCGCCAACGAAGCGCAACTGCGCGTCGCCGGCATGCCGCGCATCGAGCAGAAGAACGAAGCACCCGAAGGCCAGATGGCCTTTGACGCCACCTTCGAGGTCTACCCCGAAGTCAAGATCGGCGACCTGGCCGCCGCCGAAGTCGAGCGCGTCACGAGCGACGTGACCGAGGAGGCCATCGACAAGACCGTCGAGATCCTGCGCAAGCAGCGCCGCACCTTCGCCCAGCGCCCGGCTGCCGACGGCGCCGAGGCCGGTGATCGCGTGACCATCGACTTCGAAGGCAAGATCGACGGCGAGCCCTTCCAGGGCGGCAAGGCCGAAGGCTTCCAGTTCCTTGTCGGCGAAGGCCAGATGCTGGAGCAGTTCGACGCCGCCGTGCGCGGCATGAAGGCCGGCGAGAGCAAGACCTTCCCGCTGCAGTTCCCCGAGGACTATCACGGCAAGGACGTGGCCGGCAAGGAAGCCGACTTCCTCGTCACCGTCAAGAAGATCGAAGCCCAGCACCTGCCCGAAGTGAACGAGGCCTTCGCCAAGTCGCTCGGCATCAAGGACGCTTCCGTCGAAGCCCTGCGCGCCGACATCAAGAAGAACCTCGAGCGCGAGGTGAAGTTCCGCGTGCTGGCCCGCAACAAGGGCGCCGTGATGGATGCGCTGGTTGCCGCCTCCGAGCTGGAGGTGCCGAACGCGCTGGTGCAGGGCGAAGCCGAGCGCATGGTTGGCCAGGCCCGCGAGGACCTGAAGAAGCGCGGCGTCAAGGATGCCGACAAGGCCGAGATCCCCGCCGACATCTTCAAGCCGCAGGCCGAGCGCCGCGTGCGCCTGGGCCTGGTCGTTGCCGAGCTGGTGCGCGCCAACAACCTGCAGGCCAAGCCGGCCCAGCTGCAAGCCCACATCGAAGAGCTGTCGCAGAGCTACGAGAAGCCTGCCGAAGTGATGCGCTGGTACCTGAGCGACCGCGAGCGCATGGCCGAAGTCGAGGCCGTCGTCGTCGAGAACAACGTCACGGATTTCGTGCTGGCGAATGCCAAGGTGACCGACAAGGCCCTGCCTTTCGACGAGCTGATGGCCGCGGGTAACTGAGAGCCCTTCGCTTGACGAAGGCGCCGCGCCGCAAGGCCCGGCGCCTTTTTACTTGCGTGGCCATAATCCGTCCCCATAACGGTAGCAACCGAATAGTTTTCAAGGATACGAATGAGCGCTCTCGAAACCACCAACCTGGGCCTGGTGCCCATGGTCATCGAAACGTCCGGCCGTGGCGAGCGCGCCTACGACATCTACTCGCGCCTGCTGCGCGAGCGCATCGTCTTCCTGGTCGGCCCGGTGAATGACGCGGTCGCCAACCTGGTCGTCGCCCAACTGCTGTTCCTGGAGAGCGAGAACCCCGACAAGGAGATCTCGCTCTACATCAACAGCCCCGGCGGCAGCGTGTCGGCCGGCATGTCCATCTTCGACACGATGCAGTTCATCAAGCCCGAGGTCTCGACGCTGTGCATGGGCATGGCCGCGAGCATGGGTGCCTTCCTGCTGGCCGCCGGTGCCAAGGGCAAGCGCTTCTCGCTGCCCAACGCCAAGGTCATGATCCACCAGCCGCTGGGCGGCGCGCAGGGCCAGGCCACCGACATTGAGATCCATGCGCGTGAAATCCTGAAGACTCGCGAGACCTTGAACCGCATCCTGGCCGAGCGCACGGGCCAGACGCTGGAGAAAATCCAGTCGGACACCGAGCGTGACTATTTCATGTCCGCTGCCGAGGCTCAGGGTTACGGCCTGATCGACCAGGTGCTGGAACATCGCCCCTGAATCGTGAGGGGCTGTAACCGGCCCCCGGATTCGCTGCGAAATCGGGGCCCTTATCCCCACAAGGGCCCCGAGATCGTTTGGACTATCATCATTCGAGGCATCCCGCCTCTCATCGAGCAGTTTCATGGCCGAGAAAAAAGGCACCTCCAGCGAGAAAGTTCTGTACTGCTCCTTCTGCGGCAAGAGCCAGCACGAGGTCAAGAAGCTGATCGCCGGTCCGTCCGTCTTCATCTGCGACGAGTGCATCGAGCTGTGCAACGACATCGTCCGTGACGAGATCCCCGCGCCCGCGCCGGCCGCACGCGCCGGCAAGTCCGACCTGCCCGTGCCCAGCGAGATCAAGTCGAGCCTCGACCAATACGTCATCGGCCAGGACGTGGCCAAGCGCACGCTGGCGGTGGCCGTCTACAACCACTACAAGCGCCTGCGCCACATGGCGACGGCCAAGGAATCGGTCGAGCTGTCCAAGAGCAACATCCTCTTGATCGGCCCCACCGGCTCTGGCAAGACGCTGCTGGCGCAGACGCTGGCGCGCCTGCTGAACGTGCCCTTTGTGATCGCCGACGCGACGACGCTGACCGAAGCCGGCTATGTCGGCGAGGACGTCGAGAACATCATCCAGAAGCTGCTGCAGAACTGCAATTACGACGTCGAGCGTGCGCAGCGCGGCATCGTGTACATCGACGAGATCGACAAGATCTCGCGCAAGGCCGATAACCCCTCCATCACGCGGGATGTGTCCGGCGAAGGTGTGCAGCAGGCGCTGCTCAAGCTCGTCGAAGGCACGATGGCCTCGGTGCCGCCGCAGGGCGGCCGCAAGCACCCGAACCAGGACTTCCTGCAGATCGACACGACCAACATCCTGTTCATCTGCGGCGGTGCCTTCGACGGCCTGGAGAAGGTCATCCAGAACCGCAGCGAGAAGTCCGGCATCGGTTTCGGCGCGACGGTGAAGAGCAAGAGTGAGAAGAAGGTCGGCGAGGTCTTCCGCGAGGTCGAGCCCGAGGACATCATCAAATTCGGTCTCATCCCCGAACTGGTCGGCCGCCTGCCCGTCGTTGCGACGCTGGGCGAACTGACCGAGGATGCGCTGATCCAGATCCTCACCGAGCCCAAGAACGCACTGGTCAAGCAGTACCAGCAACTGTTCGAGATGGACGGCGTCGAACTCGAGATCCGCAAGCCGGCACTCGCTGCCATCGCCCGCAAGGCGCTGGCCCGCAAGACCGGCGCCCGCGGCCTGCGCAGCATCATGGAGCAGTCGCTGATCGACACCATGTTCGACCTACCGGCGCTGGAAGGCGTCGAGAAGGTCGTGCTGGACGAACACAACATCGAGGACGCCTCGGCACGTCCCTTGCTGGTCTATCGCGAACAAAAGGCCAGCGCCTAAGCCCTCAACTTGCAATTGCCCCCTCAGGCCGCACATCGGCCTGAGAAAGAGAGGTCTTCATGTCCGGACACCCCATCCTCCCCGCCGACCCCATCACGCTGCCGCTGTTGCCACTGCGTGATGTCGTCGTCTTCCCGCACATGGTCATCCCGCTGTTCGTCGGGCGCCCCAAGTCCATCAAGGCACTTGAGGCGGCGATGGAAGCCGGCCGCCAGATCATGCTGGTCGCCCAGAAGGCTGCCGGCAAGGACGAGCCCAAGCCCGAAGACATGTTCGAGGTCGGCTGCGTCTCCAGCATCCTGCAGATGCTGAAGCTGCCCGACGGTACCGTGAAGGTGCTGGTCGAAGGCCTGCAGCGTGCCACGACGAGTTCGATTACTGAGCCGGGCGAGCACTTCGTTGCTGAAGTGACCCCCATCCCGCCCGAGACCGAGCACGCGCCCGAAGTCGAAGCCCTGCGCCGTGCCGTCACGCAGCAGTTCGACCAGTACGTCAAGCTCAACAAGAAGATCCCGCCCGAGATCCTCACGTCCATCGGCGGCATCGACGATCCGGGTCGCCTGGCCGACACCATCGCCGCCCATTTGCCGCTCAAGCTCGATGCCAAGCAGGCCGTGCTGGATCTGGCCGACGTCGCCAAGCGCCTGGAAAAGCTGCTCGACCTGCTCGAGCACGAAGTCGACATCCTGCAGGTCGAAAAGCGCATCCGCGGCCGCGTCAAGCGCCAGATGGAGAAGAGCCAGCGCGAGTACTACCTGAACGAGCAGGTCAAGGCCATCCAGAAGGAACTCGGCGACGGCGAAGAAGGCGCCGACATGGAGGAGCTCGAAAAGAAGATCCTCGCCGCCAAGATGCCCAAGGAGGCGCGCAAGAAGGCCGACGCCGAGCTGAAGAAGCTCAAGCTGATGTCGCCGATGTCCGCCGAAGCCACGGTGGTGCGCAACTACATCGACACGCTGGTCAACCTGCCCTGGAGCAAGAAGACCAAGATCAAGCACGATCTCAAGAACGCCGAGGACGTGCTGAACGAAGACCACTACGGCCTCGAGAAGGTCAAGGACCGCATCCTCGAATATCTCGCGGTGCAGCAGCGCGTCGACAAGGTCAAGGCGCCCATCCTGTGCCTGGTCGGCCCTCCGGGCGTCGGCAAGACCTCGCTCGGCCAGAGCGTCGCGCGCGCCACCGGCCGCAAGTTCATCCGCATGGCGCTGGGCGGCGTGCGCGATGAAGCCGAGATCCGCGGCCACCGCCGCACCTATATCGGCTCCATGCCGGGCAAGGTGCTGCAGTCGCTGACCAAGGTCGGTACGCGCAATCCACTCTTCCTGCTCGACGAGATCGACAAGCTGGGCATGGACTTCCGCGGCGACCCGTCGTCGGCGCTGCTGGAAGTGCTCGACCCCGAGCAGAACCACACCTTCGGTGACCACTACATCGAGGTCGACTTCGACCTGTCCGATGTGATGTTCGTCGCCACGTCCAATTCGATGAACATCCCGCCGGCCCTGCTGGACCGCATGGAAGTGATTCGCCTGTCGGGCTACACCGAGGACGAGAAGGTCAATATCGCCCAGACCTATCTGCTGCCCAAGCAACGCAAGAACAACGGCGTGCTGGACGAGGAACTGGAAGTCACCGAGTCGGCCGTGCGTGGTGTGATCCGCTACTACACGCGGGAAGCCGGCGTGCGTTCGCTCGAGCGCGAGATGTCCAAGATCTGCCGCAAGGTGGTCAAGGGCATCCAGCTCAAGACCTATGACAGCAAGGTCGTCGTCACGGAGGACAACCTCCACGACTTCCTCGGCGTGCGCAAGTACGACTTCGGTCGTGCCGAGAAGAAGAACCAGGTCGGCCAGGTCGTCGGCCTCGCGTGGACCGAAGTGGGCGGCGATCTGCTGACCATCGAGGCCACCGCGATGCCGGGCAAGGGCAACATCATCCGCACCGGCTCGCTGGGCGACGTGATGAAGGAGTCCGTCGAGGCCGCGCGCACCGTGGTGCGCTCGCGCGCGCGTCGCCTGGGCATCAAGGACGAGGTCTTCGAGAAGCGCGACGTGCACGTGCACGTTCCCGACGGCGCCACGCCCAAGGACGGCCCGAGCGCCGGTGCGGCCATGACCACGGCCTTCGTGTCTGCACTGACCGGCATCCCGGTGCGTGCCGACGTCGCGATGACTGGCGAGATCACGCTGCGCGGTGAAGTCACCGCCATCGGTGGCCTGAAGGAGAAGCTGCTCGCGGCCCACCGCGGTGGCATCAAGACCGTGATGATTCCGGAAGAGAACGTCAAGGACCTGCAGGACATTCCGGAGAATGTGAAGAACCAGCTCGAGATCGTGCCGGTGCGCTGGATCGAGCGCGTGCTGGAAGTCGCGCTGGAGTCCGCACCGACGCCCCTGCCTGATGAGGAAGTCGCCGTGGCGCCGGCCAAGCCGGAAGAGGCTGCCGCCAAGAGCACCGTGGTGCCTCACTGAAGAAGTTCGGCTGGCTTGTCATCCGACCAAAAATTGGATTACAATGCCAGCTTCGCTAGATCGCTAAAACGGTTCAGCGAAGTTGCAAGCGAAAGCGATGCAATGCGGGTGTAGCTCAGTTGGTAGAGCGCAACCTTGCCAAGGTTGAGGTCACGAGTTCGAGCCTCGTTACCCGCTCCAGTTTTAAAAAGGGAAGCCCCGGCTTCCCTTTTTCGTCAAAGTCGCACCAACGGCTTTGACTTGGGTTTTACGGCGGCGCGATAGCAAAGCGGTTATGCCCCGGATTGCAAATCCGGTTAGTCCGGTTCGACTCCGGATCGCGCCTCCAAAATTGACACCATGCGGGTGTAGCTCAGTTGGTAGAGCGCGACCTTGCCAAGGTCGAGGTCACGAGTTCGAGCCTCGTTACCCGCTCCAGTAAAAAATCGGTCGCACCGATGTTTGGCCGCGAGGCAAAACGAAATGCGCGGGTGTAGCTCAGTTGGTAGAGCGCAACCTTGCCAAGGTTGAGGTCACGAGTTCGAGCCTCGTTACCCGCTCCAAATTCACGGGAGATTCGAGCAATCGAGTCTCCCGTTTTCTTTTGTGCGGCCGCTGATAATGCGGCCCGCCGCCCGGGTGGCGAAATCGGTATACGCAGCGGACTTAAAATCCGCCGCCCTCACGGGCGTACGGGTTCAAGTCCCGTCCCGGGCACCAACCCCTTGCACAGCCGTCAGGCGAAAGTGTTCAGGTTGCGCCCAACGCTGCCCTGAGTCGCCAGCGCAGGTTGCTGAGGCAGCGCGTTGAGCAGTTCGATGGCTCCCGCAGCCTGCAGATCCAGCGCTTTCTTGAGCACCAGCGTGCTGGCGGCGGCCTGGACCGTACCGGCCTCGCCATTGGAGGCGCTGTACACAGCCGCGTTGACGCTGGCGGAATTGGCAATGTTCATCTCCGGCCTATCGGCTGTTCCAACGCCGACTTGAGGCGCTGTTTCACGCCCTTGCGTGCCACGGCTGGACGACCGGTTCATGCCAGCCCAGCACCTGTGCCATCCAGGCTTGCAACCCGACCGGATCGCCACTGGTCTCGATGTCGAGGGCAGGGCGTTCATCGGGCGCGGACGTCCAGAGGTCGGCGGTGCGGCGTGCGATGGCGGTCTCTATGCGCAGCAGCTTGACGTCGGGGCCCAGAGCGACCTGCCAGAGCGGCTCGATCAGCGGATAGTGTGTGCAGCCCAGCAGCGCTGTGTCGACCTCGGCGGCGCGCAGCGGCTCGCAGTGGCGTTCGACAAGCGCCCGCAGTTCCGTGCTGTCCAGGTCACCGGCTTCGATGCGGTCGACGACGCCCGGGCAGCCCTGCACGACGACCTCGCGGTCGCCGATGTGGCGTTCGATCAGCGCCTTCAGGCGGGCGCTGGCCGCCGTGGCCGGCGTGGCCAGCAGGCCGATGCGGCCGTTGCGCGTAGCCGCAACGGCCGGTTTGATGCCCGGTTCGGTGCCGACGAAGGGCAGGTCGGGCCAGCGCGCGCGCAGCGCCTCGATGGCGTGCGCGGTCGCCGTGTTGCAGGCAATGACGATGAGCTTGGCGCCGCGGTCGATCAGGTGCTCGGTGATGGCGAAGCTGCGCGCACGGATGTCCTCCGGGCTGCGGCCTCCGTAGGGCGCGTAGGCCGTGTCGGCGAGGTACCGAAGCTTGGCAGTGGGCAGTAGCGTGCGCAGCTCGCGCAGCACCGTGAAGCCACCAACACCGGAGTCAAAAACGCCGATCTCGCGGCGGGGGGAAGAGTCGATTTGCATGGACGAAAGCAGTCTAGCTTCACGGATTCGAGAGGCCTCTCCAGAAAGTCTTTTCCCGACGTCTCCAGACCTCTGGCTAGAATCGAACGATCGTGCTTTTTTATGCGCGGCTCCGCCCAAAGCGCCCCGTAGAATCCGATTAACGTTTACGTCAATTCGAGCTGGAGTTTTCGATGAAGGTCTTGGTCCCTGTCAAACGTGTCGTGGACTACAACGTCAAGGTGCGCGTGAAGAGCGACGGCACGGGCGTCGACATCGCCAACGTGAAGATGTCGATGAACCCCTTCGACGAGATCGCCGTCGAAGAGGCGGTGCGCCTGAAGGAGAAGGGCGTCGTCACCGAGATCATCGCGGTGACCTGCGGCATCGCCGCGGCCCAGGACATCCTGCGCACGGCCATGGCCATCGGCGCGGACCGCGCCGTGCTGGTGGAGACCGATGCCGAACTGCAGCCGCTGGCCGTCGCCAAGCTGCTGAAGGCGCTGGTGGACAAGGAGCAGCCGCAACTCGTCATCCTCGGCAAGCAGGCCATCGACGACGACTGCAACCAGACCGGCCAGATGCTGGCCGCGCTGACGGGCATGCCGCAGGGCACCTTCGCCAGCAAGGTGGACCTGGCTGGCGACAAGGTCAACGTGACGCGTGAGGTGGACGGCGGCCTGGAGACGGTCAGCCTGAGCCTGCCGGCCGTCGTGACGACCGACCTGCGGCTGAACGAGCCGCGCTACGTGACGCTGCCCAACATCATGAAGGCGCGCAAGAAGCCGCTGGAAACCATCAAGCCCGCCGACCTGGGCGTGGACGTGACGCCCCGCATCAAGACGCTGAAGGTCAGCGAGCCGCCCAAGCGCGGTGCCGGCGTGAAGGTGGCCGACGTGGCCGCCCTGGTGAACAAACTGAAGACTGAAGCGAAGGTGATCTGATGACTGCCCTGGTTATTGCCGAACACGACAACGCCTCCATCAAGGGCGCCACGCTGAACACCGTCACCGCCGCCGCCGCCCTGGGTGGCGACGTGCACGTGCTGGTGGCCGGCCATAACGCTGCTGCCGCTGCAGCTGCCGCCGCGCAGATCGCCGGCGTCGCCAAGGTGCTGCACGCCGATGCCGCCGCGCTGGCGGAAGGCCTGGCCGAGAACGTCGCCGCGCAGGTCGTCGCGCTGGCCTCGGGCTACAGCCACATCCTGTTCCCCGCCACCGCCTCGGGCAAGAACGTCGCGCCACGCGTCGCCGCGCTGCTGGACGTGGCGCAGCTGAGCGACATCACCAAAGTCGTCAGCGCCGACACCTTCGAGCGCCCCATCTACGCCGGCAACGCCATCGCGACGGTGCAGAGCACGGACGCGACCAAGGTCATCACCGTGCGCACGACCGGCTTCGACCCGGCCGCCGCCACCGGTGGCTCGGCAGCCGTTGAAAGCGCCTCGGCTGCCGCCGACTCCGGCAAGAGCAGCTTCGTCGGCCGTGAGGTCACCAAGAGCGACCGGCCCGAGCTGACCGCCGCCAAGATCATCGTGTCGGGCGGCCGTGCGCTCGGCTCGAACGAGAAGTTCATGGAAGTGCTGACACCACTTGCCGACAAGCTGGGCGCGGCCCTCGGCGCCTCGCGCGCCGCCGTCGACGCAGGCTACGCGCCCAACGACTGGCAGGTTGGCCAGACCGGCAAGATCGTCGCGCCGCAGCTCTACATCGCGGCCGGCATCTCGGGTGCCATCCAGCACCTGGCCGGCATGAAGGACTCCAAGGTCATCGTCGCAATCAACAAGGACCCGGAGGCGCCGATCTTCTCGGTCGCCGACTACGGCCTGGAAGCCGACCTGTTCACGGCCGTGCCGGAACTCGTGTCCGCGCTCTAAGCCAACGCCGATCACCGTGGGCGCCTCGACCGTGTCGCGGCGCCCTTTTTTTGCCCGGAAGGAGTAACCAATGAGTTACGTCGCCCCTGTCAAGGACATGCTCTTCAACATCCAGCACCTCGCCGGGCTGGAAGTCCTAACGCAACAAGTCCCTGCCTTCGCGGACTACGGCCTCGACACCGCAGCCGCCGTGCTGGACGAATGCGCCAAGCTGACGCAGGACGTCATCGCACCGCTGAACTTCGAGGGCGACAAGAACCCGTCGAGCTGGCGTGACGGCATCGTCACGACGACGCCCGGCTTCAAGGAGGCCTTCCGCGCCTATGCCGAGGGCGGCTGGCAGGGGCTAGTGCATCCGGCCGAGTTCGGCGGCCAGGGTGCGCCCAAGACGATTGCGGCGGCCTGCAACGAGATGCTGCAGGCGGCCAACATGAGCTTCGCGCTGTGCCCGCTGCTGACCGACGGCGCCGTCGAGGCGCTGCTGACGGCCGGCAGCGACGAGCAGCGTGCCACCTTCATCCCCAGGCTGCTGGACGGCTCGTGGACCGGCACGATGAACCTCACCGAGCCGCAGGCCGGCTCCGACCTGGCCCTGGTGCGCACGCGCGCCGAACCGCAGGGTGACGGCACCTACAAGATCTTCGGCACCAAGATCTTCATCACCTATGGCGAGCACGACATGGCCGAGAACATCGTCCACCTCGTGCTGGCCCGCGTGGCCGGCGCGCCGGAGGGCGTGAAGGGCATCAGCCTGTTCCTGGTGCCCAAGTTCCTCGTCAACGCCGACGGGTCGCTGGGCGCGCGCAACGACGCCCACTGCGTGTCCATCGAGCACAAGATGGGCATCAAGGCCAGCCCGACGGCGGTACTGCAATTCGGAGACCACGGCGGCGCCATCGGCACTCTCATCGGCGAGGAGAACCGCGGCCTGGAATACATGTTCATCATGATGAACGCGGCCCGCTATGGCGTCGGCATCCAGGGCATAGGCATCGCCGACCGCGCCTACCAGAAGGCCGTGGCCTACGCGAAGGACCGCGTGCAGTCGCGGCCTGTCGACGGCAGCAAGCCGGGCAGCGCGGCCATCATCCACCACCCCGACGTGCGCCGCATGCTGATGACGATGCGCGCGCTGACCGAGGGCTGCCGCGCGATGGCCAGCACCGCGGCGGCCGCGTTCGACGCGGCCCACCATCATCCCGACGCCGAAGCCCGCAAGCAGAACCAGGCCTTCTACGACTTCATGGTGCCGCTGGTGAAGGGCTACAGCACCGAGATGAGCCTGGAGGTCACGTCGCTGGGCGTGCAGGTGCATGGCGGCATGGGCTTCATCGAGGAGACCGGCGCGGCGCAGTACTACCGCGACGCGAAGATCCTGACCATCTACGAAGGCACGACGGCCATCCAGGCCAACGACCTCGTCGGTCGCAAGACAGCGCGCGACGGTGGCCAGCTGGCGCGCGCGGTGGCGGGCCAGATCGAGGTGACGGAAGCCGCGCTCGCCAAGCGCGACAGCGCCGCCGCCAAGGCCGTGCTGAAAGCCTTGCGCACCTCGCGCGAGGACTACCTCGCCGTCGTCGACTTCATCGCCGCTTCCGCCAAGGCCAGCCCCAACGCGGCCTATGCCGGCTCGGTGCCCTATCTGATGCTGGCGGGCAACCTCGTCGCCGGCTGGCAGCTGGCGCGTGCGCTGCTCGCTGCCGAAGACGCGTTGGCGACTGACAAGCCCTTCATGGAAGCCAAGATCGCCACGGCGCGCTTCTATGCCGAGCACATCCTGCCGCGCACCGGCGCACTGCGTGCCGCCATCGTAAATGGCGCCGACAGCGTCACCGCCCTCAGCCTCGAAGCCTTCTGACGGAGACATCCCTTGGCATTGCCCGCAATCCTGAAGAACCTGCCGCTGCCCGTCATCGGCTCGCCGCTGTTCATCATCAGCAACCCCAAGCTCGTCATCGAGCAGTGCAAGGCCGGCATCGTCGGCTCCATGCCGGCGCTGAACGCGCGCCCGGCCGAACTGCTGGACGAGTGGCTGGCCGAGATCACCGAGACGCTGGCCGCGTGGAACCGCGCCAACCAGGACCGCCCGGCCGCGCCCTTCGCCATCAACCAGATCGTGCACAAGAGCAACGAGCGCCTCGAGCATGACATGCAGGTCTGTGCCAGGTACAAGGTGCCCATCGTCATCACGTCGCTGGGCGCGCGCGAGGACGTGAACGCGGCCGTGCACGGCTGGGGCGGCATCGTGCTGCACGACATCATCAACAACAAGTTCGCGAAGAAGGCCATCGAGAAGGGCGCCGACGGCCTCATCGCCGTGGCGGCCGGGGCGGGCGGCCATGCGGGCGTGAAGAGCCCGTTTGCGCTGGTCCAGGAGATCCGCGAGTGGTTCGACGGCCCGCTGGCGCTGTCGGGCTCCATGGGCACGGGCGACGCCATCCTGGCGGCGCGGGCCATGGGGGCCGACCTGGCCTATATCGGCTCGGCCTTCATCGCAACGGAAGAGGCGCGCGCCAGCGACGCCTACAAGCAGATGATCGTCGCCAGCAACAGCGACGACATCGTCTACAGCAACCTCTTCACCGGCGTGCATGGCAACTACCTGCGCGGCTCGGTCGTCGCGGCCGGCCTGGACCCTGACAACCTGCCCGAGAGCGACCCCAGCGCGATGAACTTTGGCGGCGGCGCGGCCAAGGCCTGGAAGGACATCTGGGGCAGCGGCCAGGGCATTGGCGCCGTGAAGCAGGTGCTGCCGGCCGGCGAACTGGTGGCGCGCCTCAAGCGCGAATACGCAGCGGCACGGGAGCGCCTGGCGCTGCGCTGATCAGCGCTTGTGGATGCGCCAGACCGGCAGCGTCCAGCCCGTCCACAGCGCCAGCGCGCGCAGCAGCACCGCGGTGGCCGCTGCGGCGCTGATGGCTGCCCACTGCGGCGCATCCAGCTGCACGGCGGCCACCAGCACCCAGGCGCCGACGAAGCTGCACAGCGCATAGGGCCGGTGGTCGTGGAAGGCGGCTGGGATCTCGTTGCAGACGATGTCCCGCAGCACGCCGCCGAAGGTGGCCGTGATGACGCCCATCAGCACCGCGACGATGGCCGGCTGGCCGGCGTCCAGCGCCAGCAGCGCGCCGTTGGCGGTGAACAGGCCCAGGCCCAGCGCGTCGGGCCACTGGATGGCGCGCTCGGTCAGCGCGAGGTGGCGCTTGCGCATGAAGAGCATCGCGGCGAAGGACAGGCCCATCAGCGCCCACAGCCAGTCGGCGTGCTCGACCCAGAAGAAGGGCCGGCGGTCCAGCAGCACGTCGCGCAGCGTGCCGCCGCCGAAGGCCGACAGGCCGGCGACGACGCACAGGCCGACGACGTCCAGCTGCTTGCGCGCGCCGGCCAGCAGGCCCGACAGCGCGAAGGCCAGCGTCGCCGCGATCTCGACGGCGGACTGCAGCGTGGAGAAGTTGATGGCGGGAGGTTTCATCGTGCGTCAGCCGACAAGCCCGGCGTCCTTCAGGAATCGTGACGGCCGCCGCGGGTCGAAGGTCAGCGTCAGACGGCGCCGCGCCCGCGTCATCGCGACATAGAGCAGGTTGCGGTTCTCGGTCGAGCCATCGCCGAACTCGCCCTGCGTGAGGTGGGGGACGAGCACATGGTCGAACTCCAGACCCTTGGCGGCCTCGATGCTGGACAGCACGACGCGGTCGCTCGCGCGCAGACGTCGTCGCGCCTTGTCCAGTGTCGACAGCATGCGGAAGACCTCGTCGACGCCGCCGCCTTCGTCGACGATGAGCCGGTGCAGTTGCCGGACGTTGTCCGCCGCCTGCTCGGCATCGTCCGGCCGTACGAACACACGGGCGGCGAGCGCCAGCGGGTCCAGCAGCTTCAGGAAGGACGCCTCGAAGGCATCGGCATCGCCGCCGCGCAGCAGGGCCAGCGCCGCCTCCAGCTGACGCCGGGCGGCGGGCTGGGCGCTGCGCAGCACATGGGCGTCGACAAAGGCTTGCGTCGTGTCCAGCGCGCTGGAGGCAGCAGCAACGGCGGCGCGCTGGGCCTCGGTGTCGTCGAGGTGGCGCAGCTCCAGGCTGTCGATGCGGGCGCCGGAAAACAGCAGCAGCGCGTCCAGCAGCCGCGCGCGCCGCGCGTTGCTGTCGAAGCCGGTGTAGTCGCCGCGCGCATGCGCGTGCAGGCCGCGCACCAGCAGCACCTCGGGGCGCTCCAGGTAGGGGGCGAAACCGGCGGTGCCATAGGCCACGCCCAGGCGCAGCAACTCGTGCTCGATCGGCACGGACTGGGACGCATGCCGCAGCAGCACGCGCAGCCCGGCGAGCGCCTGCTGCTTGTGGTGGGCCTGGGCCTGGCGGGCGATGAAGCTGGCTGCCAGACGCGGGCTCTCGCAGCGCTCAAGATGGAGATCGGTGCTCAGTGCCTCGTCGGCCGCATAGGGCTTGCGGGCCAGAGCGCCGGCGTGGCGTGCCAGCTGCGGGCCGAAGCGGCGACTCTGCGTCAGCGGCAGCACCTCGGGCGTGGCGATCTCGGCCTTGAAGTAGGCGCCCATGAAGCCGGCCTCGGCGCCGGTCTGCGCGTGGATGACCTGGTCGCGGTCGCCCACGCCGATGAAGGCTGCGCGCGGGTTAGCCGCCAGCACGGCCTTGAGCACGGTGAACGCGCTGCGGTTCATGTCGTGCATCTCGTCGACACAGACCAGGCTCAGGCCGAGCGCCAGCGTGCCGTCCTCGGCGGCGATCTCGCCATGCAGCAGCATGCGGGCGAGGTCGTAGCTGCCGTCGCCGTCGAAGCGGTACTCCGGGTGATCGGGATGGCCGCCCTTGCGGATGAACTCATAGCACTGCCACACGCGCATCGCCAGGTAGCCGAAGCCGAGCTCGTCGGCGAGGGCGGGCGTCAGGCGCTGCTCGGCGTCCAGGTGCTCGACGACCATGCGGCCCTTCAGCACGTCGAAGGACTTCAGCAGCCCGTCGACAAGGTCGCCCGGCCGCATGTCCAACGCCAGCTCGTCGGCATGCGGCTCGTCGGGCAGGGACTGCGCCCGCTCGATGGCGCGCACGACGAAGGGCCTGACCTGCTCGCGCGACGACACGATGCGCGTGGCCGTGCCTTCGAAGTCGGCCAGCACCGCGAGAGCGAAGGCCTCGAAGGTCTTGATGCGCAGTTGTGCCGCTGTCTCCTCAGGCACGCCGATGTAGGCCAACCTCTCCTTCAGCGCCGTGACGGCGGGTGCCGTGGCGGTGAGGGCCAGCACGCTCGCCGGTGGCGCGCCGCGCTGCAGCGCCTGCGCGATGCGCAGTGCCAGCGTCGTCGTCTTGGCGGCACCGGCGTTGGCGTGAACGAGCAGGTGGCGCGTGCGCCGCAGCTGGATGGCGAGCTGCTCGTCGCTGGGCGTGATGCGGGCGGGCTGGAACGGGGCGTCTGACATGGGCGGCGCATTGTCCCGCGCCGGACCCATCACCTCACTTCACGGTGGCCAGCCGTGCCTGGGGCGCGTCGTTGGCCGAGTGCGGGATCGTCACGCCCGCCTTCATCGCCCAGGGCCGCACCTGGTGGTGGATGGGGATGAACAGCAGTTCGTCGCGCGTGCGCTTGAGCGCCTCCTGCATCAGCGCCAGCCGCTTGGGCACATCGGTCTCGCCCTTCATCTGCTGCACAAGGGCGTCGATGCGAGCATCGCTGACGCGCGAGAAATTGCCCTTGCCGTCGGCGCCGCCGGTCTTGGTGTGGACGATGTCCTGCAGCGTGTACTGCGCATCGAAGGTCGTCACGCCCCAGCCGTACATGTAGAGCGGCAGCTCATAACGCTGCAGCGCGGCGGAGTGTTGCGTCATCGGCTGCGTCGTCAGCTTGGCGCGGATGCCGACCTTGGACCACATCGACACGACGGCCTGGCAGATCTCCTCATCGTTGACGTAGCGGTCGTTGGGGCAGGCCAGCGGGGTGTCAAAGCCATCGCCGTAGCCGGCCTCGGACAGCAGTTGCCTGGCGCGCGCCAGGTCGGGCTTGGCCGCCACGTCCAGTTGCGGCGAATGGCCATAGGCCACCGGCGCCACCATCAGCGCCGCCGGCACGGACAGGCCGCGCATGATGCTGCGTTTGATGGCCTCGCGGTCGATGGCCAGCGACATGGCTTCGCGCACACGGCGGTCCTTGAAGGGGTTCCTGCCCTTCACCGATGAGCCCTTGATCTCGTCGCTGCCGATGTCGAGCGCGAAGAAGATGGTGCGGTTCTCCGGCCCGTCAATGACCTTGAGCCGCGTGTCGGCCTTGAGCCGGGCGACGTCCTGCGGCGGCAGGTCGGTGACGAGGTCCAGGTCGCCCGACAGCAGCGCCGCGACGCGCGTCGCGTCGGACTTGATCGGCAGGTAGACGACCTCGGAGACATTGCCCTTGGGCTTGTCCCACCAGTCCTTGTTGGCGACCATGGTGATGCGCTGATCCGGTTGCCAGGCAGTGATGCGGAACGGCCCCGTGCCCATCGCGTTGCGCGAGGCGTAGGTGTCCTCCTTGGCCTTGAAGTCCTGCGGGTTCTCCGAGCGGTTCTTCATCGCCCAGGCCTTGCTGACGATGCGCACATAGGTCAGGTTGCGCGTCAGCACCGGGTTGGGCCCTTCGAGCATGAGGTCGACGGTGTGGTCGTCGATCTTGCGTGCCTCCTTGATGCCGGAGGCATAGATGATCATGTTGCTGGCCGGGTGGCGGATGCGCTGCAGGCTGAAGAGCACGTCGTCGGCCGTGAACGGCGTGCCGTCGTGGAATTTCACGCCGCGGCGCAGGTCGAAGCGCAGTTGCGTCGGCGTGATCTGCGTCCACTTTGTCGCCAGCGCGGGCTCGACGTCGAACGTCTCCGTGTAGCGCGTCAGGCCTTCGTAGGCATAGCCGGTGATCGTCGACGTGGCCGAGTGGTTCTGCGAATGCGGGTCCAGCGTCTGGATGTCGTTCTGCGCGGCCCAGCGCAGCGTGTTGGCGCTGGCCAGGTTCGCGGACAGCAGCAGGGCGCAGAGGGTTGCGAGCGCTTTCATTTGATCGTCGTGTAGCGGGCTTCGAAGTAGTCGTTGGAGCGGTGGATGGTCTCCACGCCCTTCTTCATCGCCCAGGGACGGATCTGGTGATGGATGGGGACGAAGAGGTATTCGTCGCGCACCCGCAGCAGCGCCTCCTTGATGAGGGCGTTGCGCTTGGGCACGTCGGGCTCGAACTTGATCTTCTGGATCAGCGCGTCCAGCGTCGCGTCGCTGACCTTGCCGAAGTTGAAGTTGCCGTCGGCGCCCTGCGTGCGCGTGTGGCCCCAGGCCTGCAGGCCGTAGAGGGCGTCGTAGGTCGACACGCCCCAGCCCAGCATGTAGAAGGGCGACTCCATGCGCTGGAAGGTTTGGCTGTGCGTTGCGAAGGGCTGCGCGACCAGGCGCACCTTGACGCCCACCTTGGCCCACATCGACGCCGCCGCCTGGCAGACCTGTTCGTCATTGACGTAGCGGTTGTTGGGGCAGTGCAGCGGCACCTCGAAGCCCTGCGGGTAGCCCGCCTCGGCCAGCAGCTTCTTGGCCTTGTCGAGGTCAGGCTTGAGGGGCTTGTCGAGTGCCGCGTCGTAGCCGTTGACGCCCGGCGCCACCATCAGCGCCGCCGGCACGGAGAGCCCGCGCATGATGCTGCGCTTGATGGCCTCGCGGTCCAGCGCGAGGTTGAGCGCCTCGCGCACGCGCTTGTCCTTGAATGGGTTCTTGCCCTTCACGCTGGAGTCGCGCAGCTCGTCGCTGCCCTCGTCCATGACGAAGAAGACGGTGCGGATCTCCGAGCCTTCCAGCAGCTTGACCTTGCCGTCCTCCTTGAGCTTGAAGAAGTCCTGCGGCGGCAGGTCGGTGACGATGTCCACGTCGCCCGACAGCAGCGCGGCGACGCGCGTCGGCGGGCTCTTGATCGGCAGATAGCTCAGCTCGGTGATGTTGCCGGGGTTCTTGTCCCACCAGTCGGCATTGGCCACCATCTTCACGGCCTGGTCGGGCTGCCAGCTGACGAGCTTGTAGGGCCCGGTGCCATTGGCATTGCGCGACGCGTAGTTCTCTTCCTTGGCCTTGTAGTCCTGCGTGCTGGTCGTGTTGTTCTTCGTCGACCAGGCCTTGCTCATGATGGGGAAGCTGATGATGTTCTGCAGCAGCATCGGCGTGGGCGCCTCCAGCAGCAGGTCGACGGTGTGGTCGTCGATCTTCTTCACCTCCTTGATGCCCGACACATAGGTCTGCTTGGTGCCCTGGGGCTGCGTGATGCGGCCGAAGCTGAAGACGACGTCATCGGCCGTGAACGGCGAGCCGTCGTGGAACTTGACGCCCTTGCGCAATTCGAAGCGCACCTGGGTCTGGGAGATGTAGGTCCATTTGGTGGCCAGGGACGGCTCCGGCCGGTAGTCCTTGCTCAGCCGGGTGAGCCCCTCGTAGATGTGGGCGCCGATGGCGTTGGAGGTGTTGTGGTCCTGCGAGTGCGGATCCAGCGTCAGGATGTCGTTCTGCGCGGCCCAGCGCAGCGGGGCGGCTTGGGCGGCGGCGCCGAAGGTGAGGGCGGCCAGCAGGGGCAGGAGACGGAGGGCTGATTTCATGCGGCTTCCTTGTGGGATGGCAGAAGCCGAAAAATGTAGCGGTGCGCCACGCATGCCCGGCTAGGGCTTGCCCCCAACTTCGAGTGAGCAATCGCAACCGCTGCCCGACGAGATCCAGCGCCTGACAAGCCAGCCACGCATGCCGCCGGGTTGCGCCGTCAGCGGGCCGCACACATAGCGTGCGCCGTCCCATTGCAGGGCGACGCACGCCCCCTTGAGGCGCCGGCTCAGCACGACGCCCAGCGGGCAGGGCTCGGCCAGGCAACAGACGCCGCAGCCGTTGCAGGTCGCCCCGAACACCGGCTTGGGCGGCGCGTCGGCGTGGATCTGGATGATGGTGTGCTTCAGGTCTTGACGCCCAGTTCCCGCAGGCGCTCGTTCAGATAGCTTTCCGCCGTGTAGCGGTCGCTCAGCACCACGTCGTCGCGCGGGTGCAGGAACAGCGGCAGCGACACGCGGCTCTTCTTCGCGCCTTCGCCGGTCGGGTTGACGACGCGGTGCTGGGTCGACGGGTAATAGCCCTCGGAGGCCTCCTGCAGCATGTCGCCGATGTTGATGGTCAACGTGCCGAAGTCGCAGGGCACGTCGTGCCATTGCTCGTCGGTGCCCAGCACCTGCAGGCCGGGCTCGTTGGCGGCGGGCAGGATGGTCAACAGGTTGATGTCGCCATGGGCCGCCGCGCGCAGCGAGCCCGCGGGTTCCAGCCCCGTCAGCGGCGGGTAGCGCAGCACGCGCAGCAGCGTCTTGGTGCTGCCCTTGATCATGTTCGACAGTGGCTCGCGGTAGCGGGCGGCGATCTCCGGCGGCGTGTATCGCTCGACCCAGCCCAGCAGTTCCTCGGCCAGCGCATTCGCCTCGCGGTAGTAGGTGAGGGCGTCTTCCTTGAGCTGCGGCGGGATGCGGCCCCAGGGATAGATGTGGAAGTACTCCTTGATGTCCTTCTGCCGCGCACCCTTCGCGGTTTCGGATATCTCGGTTGAGAACCAGCCGTCCTGCGTCTCCTTGGAAAACGCGTAGGCATCCTTGCCGTCGCCGTTGAAGAAGGCCAGCCAGTCGGCGTAGATCTTCTCGACCAGGGCCTGGCGGATCGGGTGGTTGGTCAGCACCCCGAAGCCGGTCTCGTGCAGGGAGCGGGTGAACTTCTCGGCCGCGTCGGGCGCGCGGTAGTCGACGACTTGGACTTGCATGTGGGATCTCCTGGATGTCCCTGGCGCAGCCATTCAATCGCGGGGCTGGCGCGGGCGCCAAGTCTACTGATCAGTCAACTTTTCTTGTCCCGGATCAGTGAACTTTGTCGCAGCATGGTGTTCTTGCCGGGCAAACCCGAGGTGCTAGAGTTCGCCCCCTGAGACTTTGGTCCTTCCCGTCCCTTTTTCTGTTTCCTCTGGGGAACAGCAGAGGTGGGTCGCAATCCGCCAATCGGTCGAGCCGTGTCGCGGAAGGTTCTTCAACCAGCCAACTCCCTGGAAACCGGGGCATGAGGTGAGCGAAAGATGATGCAGCAATACAGGTCGAACTCCTACCTGTTCGGTGGCAATGCCCCGTATGTGGAGGAGATGTACGAGGCTTACCTCGACAACCCGGGCTCCGTGCCCGACAACTGGCGCGAATATTTCGACGCCCTCCAGCACGTGCCCGCCGTCGACGGTAGCGAGTCCCGTGACGTGGCCCATGCGCCGGTCATCGAGTCCTTCGCGCAGCGTGCCAAGGCCAACGCCTTCGCCAACAAGGCCTCCAGCGCCGACCTCGCCGTTGCCCGCAAGCAGGTGCACGTGCAGTCGCTGATCGCGGCCTACCGCTTCCTCGGCAATCGCTGGGCGGAGCTGGACCCCCTCAAGCGCGCCGAGCGCCCCAAGATTCCCGAACTCGACCCCGCGTTCTACGACCTGACCGAGTCCGACATGGACATCTCGTTCAGCGCCGTGAACAGCTACTTCGGCGGCGAGACGATGACGCTGCGCCAGATCGTGCAGGCCCTGCGCGAGACCTACTGCGGCAGCATCGGCTCCGAGTTCATGCACGGCTCCGACCCGGCCGAGAAGCGCTGGTGGCAGGAGCGCCTGGAGAAGGCGCGCGGCAAGCCCAGCTTCACCGCCGAAGAGAAGAAGCACATCCTCGACCGCCTGACCGCGGCCGAAGGCCTGGAGCGCTTCCTCCACACCAAGTACGTCGGCCAGAAGCGCTTCTCGCTGGAAGGCGGCGAGAGCTTCATCGCGGCGATGGACGAGGTCATCCAGCGCGGCGGTGAGCGTGGCGTGCAGGAGATCGTCATCGGCATGGCCCACCGCGGCCGCCTGAACGTGCTGGTCAACACGCTGGGCAAGATGCCCGCCGACCTGTTCGCCGAGTTCGAGCACAAGGCTGCCGAAGACCTGCCGGCCGGCGACGTGAAGTACCACCAGGGCTTCAGCTCCGATGTGTCCACGCCTGGCGGCCCGGTGCACCTGAGCCTGGCCTTCAATCCGTCCCACCTGGAAATCGTCAATCCGGTCGTCGAAGGCAGCGTGCGCGCCCGCCAGGACCGCCGCGGCGACACCGCCGGCACGCAGGTGCTGCCGGTGCTGGTGCACGGTGACGCGGCCTTCGGTGGCCAGGGCGTCGTGCAGGAAACGCTGGCCATGGCCCAGACCCGCGGCTACCGCACGGGCGGCACGGTGCACATCGTCATCAACAACCAGATCGGTTTCACCACCAGCGACCCGCGCGACCTGCGCTCGACCTGGTACTGCTCCGACGTCGTCAAGATGATCGAAGCCCCGGTGCTGCACGTGAACGGCGACGACCCCGAGGCCGTCGTGTGGGCCACGCAGCTGTGCATGGACTACCGCGCCGAGTTCAAGAAGGACGTGGTCCTGGACATCGTCTGCTTCCGCAAGCTGGGCCACAACGAGCAGGACACGCCGGCCCTGACCCAGCCGCTGATGTACAAGAAGATCGGCCAGCACCCCGGCACGCGCAAGGTCTACGGCGACAAGCTGGTGGCCCAGGGCGTGCTGCCGGCCGAAGGCCCGGACGAGATGGTCAAGACCTATCGCGCCGCCATGGACGAAGGCCGCCACACCGTCGACCCGGTGCTGACCAACTTCAAGAGCAAGTTCGCCACCGACTGGTCGCCCTTCCTGGGCAAGAAGTGGACGGACAGCTGCGACACCGCCATCCCCGTCACCGAGTGGAAGCGCCTGGCCGAGAAGCTGACGACGCTGCCCAAGGACTTCGCGCCGCACAACCTCGTCGCCAAGCTCTACACCGACCGCGCCGCCATGGGCCGCGGTGAGACCAACGTCGACTGGGGCATGGGCGAGTCCATGGCCTTCGCGTCGCTGGTGGCGTCGGGCTACCCGGTGCGCCTGTCCGGCGAGGACAGCGGCCGTGGCACCTTCACGCACCGCCACGCCGTGCTGCACGACCAGAACCGCACGAACTGGGACGACGGCACCTACATCCCGCTGCAGAACGTCGCCGACGGCCAGGCACCCTTCACCGTCATCGACTCCATCCTGAGCGAAGAAGCGGTGCTGGGCTTCGAATACGGCTATGCCGCCGCCGAACCCAACACGCTGACCATTTGGGAAGCCCAGTTCGGCGACTTCGTCAACGGCGCCCAGGTCGTCATCGACCAGTTCATCGCCTCCGGCGAAGTGAAGTGGGGCCGCTCCAACGGCCTGACGATGATGCTGCCGCACGGCTACGAAGGCCAGGGCCCCGAGCACAGCTCGGCCCGCCTGGAGCGCTTCATGCAGCTGGCCGCGGACAACAACATGCAGATCGTGCAGCCGACCAACGCCGCGCAGATCTTCCATGTGCTGCGCCGCCAGATGCTGCGCATGTTCCGCAAGCCTCTCGTCATCATGACGCCCAAGAGCCTGCTGCGTGCCAAGGACGCGACGTCGCCGCTGTCCGACTTCACCAAGGGCGAGTTCAAGACCGTCATCGGCGAGCAGAGCGCCGACATCGTGGCCGACAAGGTCAAGCGCGTCATCGTCTGCTCGGGCAAGGTCTATTACGACCTCGTCAAGACCCGTGCCGACAAGAAGGCCAACGACGTCGCCATCCTGCGCGTCGAGCAGCTCTATCCCTTCCCGCACAAGGCCTTCTCCACGGAGCTGAAGAAGTACCCGAACGCCACCGACATCGTCTGGTGCCAGGACGAGCCGCAGAACCAGGGCGCCTGGTTCTTCGTGCAGCACTATGTGCACGAGAACATGCTCGAAGGCCAGAAGCTCGGCTACGCCGGCCGTCCGGCCAGCGCCAGCCCGGCCTGCGGCTATGCCCATCTGCACCAGGAGCAGCAAAAGGCGCTGCTGGACCAGGCCTTCGCCAAGCTCAAGGGCTTCGTCCTCACCAAATAAGACCGCTTCGCGCAGTACCTGTTGACAGGTGCTGCGCGCGTTCGCGCCTGTACATCACACCCAAATAGAAGACACGGAGCCTCCACATCATGGCCATCGTTGACGTCCAAGTTCCCCAGTTCTCCGAATCCGTTTCCGAAGGCACGCTGCTGACCTGGAAGAAGAAGCCCGGCGAAGCCGTCACCGTCGACGAGACCCTCGTCGAGATCGAGACCGACAAGGTCGTGCTGGAAGTGCCGGCACCCGCCTCCGGCGTGCTGGCCGAAGTCGGCGTCGCCGACGGCAGCACCGTCACCAGCCAGCAGTTGCTCGCCAAGATCGACACCGAAGGCAAGGCCGGCGCCGCGGCGCCTGCCGCCGCTGCCCCGGCCGCCGCGCCGGCTGCTGCACCCGCCGCCGCCGCCAACAAGGGCGACGTGGCCATGCCCGCCGCTGCCAAGATCCTGGCCGAGAAGGGCCTGGCCGCGACCGACGTCGCCGGTTCCGGCAAGGATGGCCGCGTGACCAAGGGCGACGCCCTGGCTGCCGGTGCCAAGCCCGCTGCTGCGCCGCTGGTCGTGCCCGCCGCGCCGGCCGTTGCCAAGCCGCTGCCCAGCGTCGCCGCCCCGGGCCAGCAGAACCTCGGCGACCGCCCCGAGCAGCGCGTGCCGATGACCCGCCTGCGCGCCCGCATTGCCGAGCGCCTGCTGCAGTCGCAAGCCACCAACGCCATCCTGACCACGTTCAACGAAGTGAACATGGCCCCGGTGATGGAGCTGCGCAAGAAGTTCCAGGACAGCTTCACCAAGGAGCACGGCACCAAGCTGGGCTTCATGAGCTTCTTCGTCAAGGCGGCCGTGCATGCGCTGAAGAAGTACCCGGTGCTGAACGCCTCGGTCGACGGCAACGACATCGTCTACCACGGCTACTTCGACATCGGCATCGCCGTCGGTTCGCCGCGCGGCCTGGTCGTGCCCATCCTGCGCAATGCCGACCAGATGAGCTTCGCCGACATCGAGAAGAAGATCGCCGAGTTCGGCAAGAAGGCCCAGGAAGGCAAGCTGGGCATCGACGAGATGAGCGGCGGCACCTTCTCCATCTCGAACGGCGGCACCTTCGGCTCCATGCTGTCCACGCCCATCATCAACCCGCCGCAGTCGGCCATCCTGGGCGTGCACGCCACCAAGGACCGCGCCGTCGTGGAGAACGGCCAAGTGGTGGTGCGCCCGATCAACTACCTGGCCATGTCCTATGACCACCGCATCATCGACGGCCGCGAAGCCGTGCTGGGCCTGGTGGCGATGAAGGACGCGCTGGAAGACCCGTCGCGCCTGCTGTTCGACATCTGAGTTCGCTGATGAGCCGTCGGGCCGCTGCTTTGTTCGCATGCGCGTTGGCAGGCGTTGCAGCCTGCCTGCCGGTGCGTGCGTCCGATGCCGCAAGCCCGACGATCACGCGCTTCGAGTCTGATGCGGCGGCCGACGGTCGGCGCCTGGTGCTGGCGTGCGCCAGAAGCGAGCCTGAGACTGCCGTGAAGTGCGGACTGGGCCAGTTGGCCGCAAATGCGGCGACGCCCCGCCTCAGCATGCAGTTCCATCCGTTGCCACCGGATCGTTCCTACCTGTTCGATCTCGTGCGCGACGCTGCCTCGGCACAGGCCCGCAATCCACAGGTGGTGGAGGGCATCGCGCCAGCAGTTGCGGACACCTCAGCGCTCCAGCAGGTGGCGAAGAACCCCTCCGTCTGCGTGGGCGACGAGAACACCGCTGATGTGATGTTGGCGTGCCCCACCGGCAAGCGTTTCGAGGACGCCGTGGTCATGTTGTTTCGTGGGCTGTGCGACGCGTGTCGGTTCCAGCCCATCGTTGTGAGAAAGGTCAACTGAAAAATGTCTAAGCAATTCGACGTCGTCGTCATCGGCGGCGGCCCCGGCGGCTACATCGCTGCCATCCGCGCGGCCCAGCTGGGCTTCAATACGGCCTGCATCGACGAGTGGAAGAACGACAAGGGCGGCCCCGCTCCTGGCGGCACCTGCACCAACGTCGGCTGCATCCCGTCCAAGGCCCTGCTGCAGTCCAGCGAGCACTTCGAGCACGCCAGGCTGCACTTCGCCGAGCACGGCATCAGCACCGGTGACGTCAACATCGACGTCGCCAAGATGCTGGGCCGCAAGGACGTCGTCGTGAAGCAGAACAACGACGGCATCCTCTACCTGTTCAAGAAGAACAAGGTCACGTTCTTCCACGGCCGCGGCAGCTTCGTCGCCGCCAAGGACGGCGTCTACGAGCTGAAGGCCGGCGAAGAGACCATCACCGCCAAGCACGTCGTCGTCGCGACGGGTTCCAACGCCCGCGCACTGCCGGGTACGCCGTTCGACGAAGAGCTGGTGCTGTCCAACGACGGCGCGCTGCGCATCCCCGCCACGCCGAAGAAGCTGGGCGTCATCGGCTCCGGCGTCATCGGCCTGGAGCTCGGCTCGGTGTGGCGCCGCCTGGGCTCGGAAGTCGTCGTGCTGGAAGCCATGCCGGCCTTCCTGCCCGCCGTCGACGAGTCGGTCGCCAAGGAAGCCGCCAAGCTGTTCAAGAAGCAGGGCCTGGCCATCGAGCTGGGCGTCAAGATCGGCGAGGTCAAGACGAGCAAGAAGGGCGTCAGCGTGGCCTACACCGACGCCAAGGGCGCCGAGCAGAAGCTGGACGTCGACAAGCTCATCGTCTCCATCGGCCGCGTGCCGAACACCATCGGCCTGAACCCCGAGGCCGTGGGCCTGAAGCTCGATGGCCGTGGCGCCATCGAGGTGGATCACGACTGCAAGACCAACCTGCCCAACGTCTGGGCCATCGGCGACGTCGTGCGCGGCCCGATGCTGGCGCACAAGGCCGAGGAAGAGGGCGTGGCCGTCGCCGAGCGCATCGCCGGCCAGCATGGCCATGTGGACTTCGACATCATCCCGTCGGTCATCTACACCAGCCCCGAGATCGCCCAGGTCGGCAAGACCGAGCAGCAGCTGAAGGCGGATGGCAAGGCCTACAAGGCCGGCCAGTTCCCCTTCCTGGCCAACGGCCGCGCCCGCGCGCTGGGCGACACCTCGGGCTTCGTCAAGATCCTGGCCGACGCCGCGACCGACGAGATCCTGGGCGTGCACATCATCGGCCCGCAGGCGTCCGAGCTGATCGCCGAGGCGACGATGGCGATGGCGTTCAAGGCCTCGGCCGAGGACATCGCGCGCATCTGCCACGCCCACCCGTCGCTGTCCGAGTCGACGAAGGAAGCCGCGCTGGCCGTCGACAAGCGCACGCTGAACTTCTGATCGAGCAAAGCAAGCAACAAGGGGCGGCCATTCAGTCGCCCCTTTTTTTGTGATGACCTCCGTTACCGAGCTCTACCAGCAGACCCTCGCCGAACGCGGCTTCAAGGCCGACGCGGCGCAGTTGCGCGCCATCGAAGCCCTGCAACGCTGCCAGGACGAATGGCAAGCCTACAAGGCCCGTCGCAGCAATGCGGTGACCAAGCTGCTGGTGCGCCCGCCCATCCCGCGCGGCGTCTACATGTACGGCGGCGTGGGCCGGGGCAAGAGCTTCCTGATGGACTGCTTCTTCCAGGCCGTGCCGCTGACGCGCAAGACGCGGCTGCACTTCCATGAGTTCATGCGCGAGGTGCACCGCGAGCTGCAGGAGCTCAAGGGCATCGCCGACCCGCTGGAGGAGCTCGGCAAGCGCATCGCGCGGCGCTTCCGCCTCATCTGCTTCGACGAGTTCCATGTGGCCGATGTGACGGACGCGATGATCCTGCACCGGCTGCTGGACGCGCTGTTCCGCAACCGCGTGTCCATCGTCACCACAAGCAACTTCCACCCCGACGAGCTCTATCCCAACGGCCTGCACCGCGACCGCATCCTGCCGGCCATAGCGCTGCTGAAGGCGAATCTCGAAGTCATCAACGTCGACGCCGGCACCGACTATCGCCAGCGCACGCTGGAGGACATGAACCTCTACCTGACGCCGCTCAACGAGGCCAACGAAGCGGCGCTGACCCAGGCCTTCGAGTCGCTCGCCGAGGCGCAGGACGAGGACCGCAAGCTGATGATCGAGCACCGCGCGATCCATGCCCGCAGGCGTGCCGGCGGTGTCGTCTGGTTCGATTTCGCAACCCTTTGTGGCGGCCCGCGCTCGCAGAACGACTATCTGGAACTGGCCAGCCAGTTCCACACCGTCATCCTGTCCGACGTGCCCGAGATGCCCATCCGCCTGGCCAGCGAGGCGCGCCGCTTCACATGGCTCGTGGACGTGCTCTACGACCGCCGCGTCAAGCTCATCATCTCGGCCGCCGTGCCGGCCGAGCAGCTCTACACCGAGGGCCCGCTGGCCCACGAATTCCCGCGCACGGTGTCGCGCTTGCAGGAAATGCGCTCGGCGGAGTACCTTGCACTGTCTCGCCGTGAAGTCGATACATCGCTGACCTGATGAGCCTCTCCGTCCTGCTTCTCGCCGCTGCCGCTTCGGCCCCGCTGACGCAGCCCGCCACGCGTGCCGAGGTCGCCGCGCAGCGTGCCGCCATCGAGCAGCGCTTTGCGCGCGAGAAGGCCGAGTGCGAGCAGCGCTTCGCCGTCAGCCCCTGCCTGGAGGACCTGCGCAAGCGTCGTCAGGTGGCGTTGGCGCCGCTGATCCGGCACGAGCAGGAACTGGACGCCGAAGACAGGCGCGCTCGCGCCGCGGCACAGGTGCAGCGCGTGAAGGAGCGGGAACTGGCCGCCGCGCAGGACGAAGGCCAGCGCCGGCAGCGCCTGCTGGCCGCACCGCCCCCGTCGGCTCCCGCCGTGCCTGCCTCGCATCCCCCGCGGGCGCGCAACCCCGAGGACGCCGAGCGTGCGCGCCAGCGGGCCATCGCCCAGGCCGAGCGCGAGGCCGGCCAGCGCCGCGATCGTGCCGAGGAGCGTCAGGCGCGCATGCGCGAGCGCGTCGCCGCGCACGAGGCCAAGGAGAAGGCCAGGACCAAGCCGCTCGCCGCGCCGCTGCCCCTGCCAGGCGCGTCCGCCGCGTCGAAGTGAGGGGCCGGTCAGCGGCCTAGTCGAGGTTCTCGAGCTTGACGATGGCGATGGACAGGTTGTCGCCACCACCCCGGGCGCGCTGGCGCGCCTTGCTGACCAGCAGTTCGGCCGCCTCGCGCGGCGGCAGGCTGTGGAGCACGCTGCCCAGCTCCTGCGCGGTGAAGTAGTGCCACAGCCCATCGCTGCAGCACATCAGCGTGTCGCCCACCTCGAGGCCTTCGAAGCGCTCCGACGTCGACACCGGGTCCTGCACGGTGCCCAGGCAGGCCGTCAGCAGGTTGCTCTGCGGATGAGCACTGGCCTCGGCCTCGGTCAGCTGGCCCTCGTCGACGAGCCGCTGCACATAGGAATGGTCCAGCGAGCGCTTGACCATGCGCGCGCCGCGGAACCAGTAGATGCGTGAGTCGCCGGAGTGGATCCAGTGCACGCAGCGGTCGCTGGTGATGACGAAGCCGGCAATGGTGCTGTGCGGCTCCTCTTCGGCGGAAATGGCCGTCAGCTTGATCATCAGGTGCGCTTCGGACGCGATCTGGCCCAACAGTTCGGCGGGGGATTCGTCGCCCGGCGAATAGCGCTCGAATAACTGCTGCGCCGTCAGGATGACCTGGTCCGCCGCCTTGCGGCCGCCGCTCTTGCCGCCCATGCCATCGGCCACGATGCCCATGACGCAGCCGTCGATGCGGGGATGGACGATGACGGCCACCTGGTCCTGCTGATAGGAGCGATCCCCGCGATGGGTGCCGGTGGCGGCGTTGAGTCGGAATCCGACGGCGGAGGAGGTAGCCATGCCGAAAACTATACTGGGCAGTGCCTTCCCGCCTCGTCGCGACTTGCCCCAACACCCCCCCGGATGGATGAACAACTTCACTCGTTGCCGCGGCGGCTGATCGAGTTGCGCATCGAGCATGCCGACCTCGACGCGATGATCGACCGGCTGGTCGAGCGCCCACCCGTTGACGAGCTGGCCCTGCAGCGTCTGAAGAAGCGCCGGCTGGCCCTGCGCGACATGATTGCGAAGCTGGAAGCCACAACCGAGCCTGATGACCTTGCCTGACCAGGATCTCGACGACTGGCTGGACCAACTCGATCAGGCCACCCCTCCCGCCCCGCCCGCTGCCGACGAGCTCGCCCAGGCCGTCGAGGCCGCCTTCGACTGGGACGGCCCGCTCGCCCGGCTGGACCCCGGCTACAAGCCGCGCGAGCCGCAGCTGCAGATGAGCCGGGCCGTCGCCCGCGCACTCAGCCGCCGCCAGGCACTGGTGGTGGAGGCGGGTACCGGCGTCGGCAAGACCTTTGCCTACCTCGTGCCCACGCTGCTGGCCGGCAGCCGGGCCCTCATCAGCACGGCGACCAAGAGCCTGCAGGACCAGCTCTTCCTGCGCGACCTGCCGCGGCTGACCAAGGCGCTGAACACGCCGGTGCGCCTGGCGCTGCTGAAGGGCCGCAGCAGCTATCTCTGCCTGCACCGCATGAAGGAGGCGCGCGTGTCCGGCGAGTTCCCGGACCGGCGCACGGCGCTGTCGCTGGCCCGCATCGAGCGCTGGGCGCTGGGCACGACGACGGGCGACTTCGCCGAAATCGACGGGCTGGACGAGCGCTCGCCCATCATCCCCATCGTCAGCTCCAGCCGCGAGAACTGCCTGGGCCAGGAGTGCCCGGACTGGAAGGCCTGCTACGTCGTGAAGGCGCGGCGCGAGGCGATGGAGGCCGACGTCGTCGTCGTCAACCACCACCTGTTCTTCGCCGACATGACGCTGCGCGACACCGGCGTGGCCGAGCTGCTGCCCAGCGTCGAGATCGCCGTGTTCGACGAGGCCCACCAGCTCGCCGAAGCCGGCGTGCAGTTCCTCGGCACGCTGCTGGGCACGGCCGCGTTGATCGACTTCGCGCGCGACATGTTGGCCCAGGGGCTGGCGCATGCGCGCGGCGTGCACGACTGGCAGGCCCTGCATGCCGGCGTCGAGAAGGCCGCGCGTGAACTGCGCCTCGCCGCCGCCGGGCCGCTCGCCACGGCGGGGCGCGAGCTGCGCGGCACGCTGAAGCTGGGCTGGAAGGAGAGGGCCAATCAGCCGGCCTTTGGCACGGCGCTGGCGGGCGTCGGCAAGGCCTGCGAGCAGGCGCTGGAAGCGCTGACCGCCGTGAAGGAAGCGGCGCCGGACTTTGCACGTCTTTGCGAGCGGGCGCAGCAATTGCGCGACTTGGCCAGGCAATTCGCCGCTGACCCCGATCCGGGCGACGTGCGCTGGATCGACATCAGCCCGCATGCGGCCCGCCTCGTCGAGTCACCGCTGGACATCCGCGACGCGATGCAGCAGCAGCTGGAAGGCCCGCCCAAGGCCTGGGTGTTCACGTCCGCGACGCTGGGCGACGACGAGGGCCTGACGTGGTTCACCGAGCCCGCCGGGCTGCAGGACGCCGAGATCCTGCGCGTCGGCAGCCCCTTCGACTACCCGGCCAACGCGCGCCTCTACGTGCCGCGCGGCTTCCCCAAGCCGAGCGAGCCGGCGCATCCGCCCAGCGTCGCGCTGCTGGCCTCGCGACTCGCGCGGGCGCTGGGCGGCCGCACCTTTGTGCTGACGACGACGCTGCGCAATCTGCAGACCGTGGCCGACGCGCTGCGCGAGCGCTTCGAGGAAGCCGGTGCGGCCATTGCCGTGCTGCAGCAGGGCGCCCTGCCCAAGCGCGTGCTGCTGCAGCGCTTCATCGACAACCCGGCCTCGGTGCTGGTCGGCTCGGCCAGCTTCTGGGAGGGCATCGACGTGCCGGGCGACTCGCTGCAATGCGTCGTCATCGACAAGCTGCCCTTCCCGCCGCCCAACGATCCTCTCGTTGAGGCGCGCGTGCAGCGGCTGGAAGCCGAGGGTCGCAATGCCTTTGCGGAGTATTTCGTCGCCGAGGCGGCGATTGCGCTGAAGCAGGGCGCCGGGCGGCTGATCCGCACGGAGACCGACCGCGGCTTGCTGGTGGTGTGCGACCCGCGCATGGCCGGCATGAACTATGGTCGCCGCCTGCGCGCTGCGCTGCCGCCGATGACGCCGGTGGCCAACGAGGCCGAGGCGCTGGAATGGCTGACGGAGTTGTCAGCCAGTCATTGAGCGGCCCGGCCTGTCACCAGGGCAGGTGCTTCCAGATCTTCCACCACGGCGCCTTGTTGGCGGTGCCGTTGCTGCCGTAGGCGCTGTCCGGGAAGTTCTTGTCCAGCACGCGGCGTGCATCGTCGCGCAACTGCGTGAGGCCGAGCTTGTCGTAGCTCTCGGCCATGATGTAGAGGGCTTCCTCGATGCCCGGCGCGTACTGGAACTCCGCCACCGCCGCCTGCGCACGGTTGGCCGCGGCCACATAGGCCTTGCGGTTGAAGTAGTAGCGCGCCACGTGCACTTCGTAGGCGGCCAGCGTGTTGGTGATGAAGTTGATGCGCGTCTGGGCTTCGGCCGCGTACTTGGACTCGGGGAATTGCTCGACGAGCTGGCGGAAGGCGAGCAGCGCCTCGCGCGAGGCCTGCTGGTCGCGCTCGGAGACGTCCTGGTTGGCCAGGCGGCCGAACAGGCCGAGGTCTTCGTTGAAGTTGACCAGGCCCTTCATGTAGAGGGCGTAGTCCATCGCGGCGCTGGACGGGTTGAGCTTGATGAAGCGGTCCAGCGTCGTGACGGCCTGGGCGCGCTCGGCAGTCTTGTAGTAGGCCCAGGCCAGGTCCAGCGTGGCCTGCTGGCCCATCGTCGTGCCGGCGGCACGGCCTTCGATCTTCTCCAGCGTCTTGATCGCGCGGTCGTAGCTGCCGGAGTTCAGGTCGTCCTTGGCGTCTGCATACAATTTGTCCAGCGCTGCCTGGGAGTTCGGATCCTCCTTGGCCGTGGAGCCGCAGCCGCTCATGCCCAGCGCGAACGCCATCAGGACGGCGCCGGCGACAACGCGGCCAGCCTTGAATTTCTCAACAAACATGTCTGAAGTCGGGGCTTAGCTGCCGGCCGGTCACACTGAACAATGGACGCGGAGTATAGGGCGGGGGGTCTTGCGGACCCGGAAGACGAAGTCGGCGTCGAAGACGCGCCCGAGCGCCGCGGCGCCGAGGTCGACGCGGCCGGTCATGGCGAACGCCTGGACCGCTGGCTGACGGGCCTGGCGCCCGAGTTCTCGCGCAACCATCTGCAGAGCCTCATCGAGCGCGGCTGCGTGGCGGTCGACGGCAAGACGCTGCTCAAGCCCGCCCACAAGCTGCGCGCGGGCCAGCGGGTCGAGGTCGAGCTGCAGCCCACCGACGAGAGCCGCGCCTTCCGCGCCGAGGCGATGGCGCTGGACGTCGTCTACGAGGACGAGCACCTGGCCGTCATCGACAAGGCCGTAGGCCTCGTCGTGCACCCGGCGCCGGGCAACTGGTCGGGCACGCTGATGAACGGCCTGCTGGCCCGCCACCCTGGCGCCGCCGCATTGCCGCGTGCCGGCATCGTGCACCGGCTGGACAAGGACACCAGCGGGCTGATGGTCGTCGGCAAGACGCTGGAGGCCGTCACGGCGCTGAGCCGGCAGATCGCCGCCCGCGAAGTGCATCGTGAATACCTGGCGCTGGCCTGGGGGCGCGTCGAGGAGGAATTCGTCGTCGAGAAGGCGCTGCGCCGCGACCCGGTGTCACGCGTGAAGATGGCCGTGGCGCCGGCCAACCTCGGCAAGCCGGCCCGCACCGATGTCTTCCCGCTCGGCGTGGGCGAGGTGAAGGTCGGCGTGCAGGACCGGCCCGTCAGCGCCGTGCACTGCGTGCTGCACACCGGCCGCACGCACCAGATCCGCGTGCACCTGACGCACAGCGGCCACCCGCTGGTGGCGGACGCGCTGTACGGCGGCGCACCGGCGCTGGGCCTGGCCCGACAGGCGTTGCACGCGGCGCGTTTGTCCTTCACGCATCCCGTCACCGGCGAGGCCCTGGTGCTGACGTCGCCGCTGCCCGCGGACCTGTCTGCAGCCTGGGCCGAAATCGGCGCCGCCGGGCTGCCCGGCTGACGTGGCTACAATGCGTTCCGGTTGTCGTGGCAGCCAGCGCGCAAAAATGAGCGCGAACCGCGCGGTTAGCAGTCCAACCGCCCGCCGGAGAACCACCCCGATCGCGTCCCGCTGGAAGGCTGACAGGCCCCAAGGTGACGCCCGGACAGACCCCGTCCGCTAGCCCGAGCCGCGCTGAGAGCGCCCCGGCCCGGACGGATTGCCAGACTTGGCTTGATTGAGGGCGCATTTGCGTTCATGAACACCCAGGATGCCAAGCGCGTCCTCGAGACCGCGCTGATCTGTGCCTCGCAACCGCTGACGCTGCGCGAGATGCGCAGCCTGTTCGCCGATGAACTCGGCGCCGACAGCGTGCGCAGCCTGCTCGACGAGCTGTCCCGTGACTGGGAGGGCAAGGGCGTCGAGCTGGTTGCCATCGCGTCGGGCTGGCGCTTCCAGAGCCGCCCCGAGCTGCGCGAGTACCTCGACCGTCTGCACCCCGAGAAGCCGCCGCGCTACTCGCGTGCCGTGCTGGAGACCCTGGCCATCATTGCCTACCGCCAGCCGGTCACGCGCGGCGACATCGAGGACATCCGCGGCGTCGTCGTCGCGAGCCAGATCGTCAAGCAGCTGGAAGACCGCGGCTGGATCGAGGCCATCGGCCACCGCGAGACACCCGGCCGCCCGGCGCTCTACGCGACGACCAAGGCCTTCCTCGACGACCTGGGCCTCGCCAGCCTGGAGCAGCTGCCGGCGCTTGACGTCGGCAGCGCGCCGCCGGCCTTCGAGGCGCTGCAGGGCCAGCTGCTCGTCGATGCCGACGAGGTCCCGCCCGCGGCGGTGGCGGAGGCGCCAGCTGAAGCCGCCGCTGCCCAGGCACCGGTCGAGCCTGTCGCCGAAACGCCCGAGGCCGAGCCGGCCCAAGCCCCCGCCGACCTGCCGGCGCCGTCGCTGAGCCTGTTTGGCGACGACGGCACGCCCGCACTCCCCAATCCAGATCCCACCGATCCGCCCCCGCAACCCCAGCATTGACCCGCATGAACGACGCTGCCGACCAAGACAAGCCCCTGCCCACCGCCGCTGAAGGCGAGGCACCCGCCGCGCCCAAGCGCCGCCGCACGACCAAGGCCGTGGCCGAAGCTGCGCCCGAGGCGGTTGCTCCGGCGGAGGCGCCGGTGCCGGTGAAGCGCCCGCGCCGCAAGGCCGTTGCCGACGAGGTGGCCGCTGCCGAAGCTGCCGCACCTGAGGCGGCGCCCGCCGACGAAGCTGCAGCGGCGCCCGCCCGCAAACGCGCGCCGCGCAAGGCGGCTGCCGAGGCTGCGCCCGAGCCGGTGGCGGCCCCGGCGCCAGTGGCTGAAGTGGGGCAGGCGCCGTTGTTCACGCTGGCGGACGAGGCGCCGGTGGCGCCTCAGGGTGACGACGGGGACGAGGACGGTGAAGGCGCCGAGGGCGAGGACGGCGAGCGCGGTGGCCGCAGCCGCAACCGCCGTCGCAACCGCAAGGAGCGCGCCGAGCGCCAGGCGGAAGGCGGTGGCAACGGTGAACTGCCCAGCCCGGCCGTGACGCCGGAACTCGTCGAGGCCGCGGGGGCGCGCTTCGCCGACGTGCTGTCGGGCAACCTGGACGCCGAGTCCGAAGGCCCTGTGGGTGAACTGCCGACGCTGCGGCCCGAGCCGGAAGAGGGCGCGGACGCCGAAGGCGAGACCAAGCGCGTGCTGGCGGCCGACGTCGACGCGCCCAAGCTGCAGAAGGTGCTGGCCCAGTCCGGCATCGGCTCGCGCCGTGACATCGAGGAATGGATCGCCGAAGGCAAGATCGAGGTCAACGGCGAGGTCGCCCATGTAGGCCAGCGCATCTCCTTCGGCGACCGCGTCAAGGTCAACGGCAAAGATGTGCGCGTGCGCATCTCGCCGCCCAACCCGCGCATCCTGGCCTATCACAAGCCCACCGGCGAGGTGTCGACCTTCAACGACCCCGAGGGCCGCCCGACGGTGTTCCGCACGCTGCCGCGCGTGCAGGGCCAGAAGTGGCAGTCCGTCGGCCGCCTGGACATCAACACCGAAGGCCTGCTGCTGTTCACGAACTCCGGCGAGCTGGCCAACCAGCTGATGCACCCGCGCTTCGGCATCGAGCGCGAGTACGCCGCCCGCGTGCTGGGTTCGCTGAGCGACGAGCAGCGCGCCAGGCTGCTGGAAGGCGTCAACGTCGAAGGCCAGACGGCCGCATTCAAGAGCATCGAGGACGGCGGCGGCGAAGGCGTGAACCGCTGGTACCGCGTCGTCATCACCGAAGGCCGCAACCGCGAGGTTCGCAAGCTGTTCGAGGCCGTGGGCCTGGTCGTCAGCCGGCTGATCCGCATCCGCTACGGCACCGTCGTGCTGCCGCGTGGCCTGAAGCGCGGCGTCTGGGTGGAGTTGGGCGACGACGACGTGCGCGTCATCCGCCGCCTGGCCGGCCACACCTCCAACAATGGCCAGGGCCAGCAGCAGGGCCAAGGCCAGCAGGCCAAGGGCCAGCAGGGCGGCAACAAGAACGACCGCAACAAGCGCCGCAACGACGACCGTCACGCTGGCGTCGGCCCGCGTCCCAGCCGCCCGCAGGAACCGCAGCAGCCGCGCCCGCCCCGCGAGGAGCGCGTGCAGCGCCGCGACGATGACGACGATGACGACTTCATCCCGCATCACATCAACCCGCTGGAGCAGACCTTCGACCGCCGCCACGCGACCGGCGGCAAGCGCGGCCTGCCGCAGGGCTTCGGTGCCGGCGGCAGCCAGCAGGACCATCACCGGCCCAAGAAGCAGCAGGGCGGCGGCCCACGCGAGCCCGATCCGATGCAGACGTCGATCGGCTATATCGGCGGTGACGCCTATCTGCGCCGCGGCGGCGGCGGTGGCGGCCGTGGTGGCAAGGGCGGTGGCGGTGGCGGCCGTTCGGGCGGTGGCTATGGCGGCCGTCGCTGAGGTGAGCTGCAACTAGGGTCATCCCTGACCGCTACAATCGCAGGCTTTGTCCAATACGCCCCATCAGGAGAACACCATGGCGATCGAACGCACCCTGTCCATCATCAAGCCCGATGCCGTGGCGAAGAACGTCATCGGCCAGATCTACGCCCGCTTCGAAGGTGCCGGCCTGAAGATCGCCGCTGCCAAGCTGGTCCAGCTGTCGCGCGGCGAAGCCGAGCAGTTCTACGCTGTGCACAAGGCCCGTCCGTTCTTCAACGACCTGGTGAACTTCATGATCTCCGGCCCGGTCATGATCCAGGTGCTGGAAGGCGAGAACGCCATCCTGAAGAACCGTGAGCTGATGGGCGCCACCGACCCCAAGAAGGCCGAGAAGGGCACCATCCGCGCCGACTTCGCCGACAGCATCGACGCCAACGCCGTGCACGGCTCCGACGCCGCCGAGACGGCCGCCGTCGAAGTCGCGTTCTTCTTCCCCGGCCTGAACATCTACAGCCGCTAAACCCCCAACGGGGTCGGGAGACCCCGGCCCAGGAAGTTCGTATGGACGCGGTCAACCTGCTCGGTTTTGATCTGCCAGGCTTGGCCGCCTACTGCGAGCAACTGGGCGAAAAGAAATTCCGTGCGACCCAGCTGTTCCGCTGGATCCACCAGAAGGGCGCGTCGGACTTCGAACAGATGTCCGATCTCGCCAAGTCGCTGCGCGAGAAACTCGCCGGCCGCGCGGTCATCCAGGCCCTGAGCGTCATCTCCGAGCACGTCTCGGCGGACGGCACCATCAAGTGGCTGTTCGACGTCCGGGCCGGCAATGCGGTCGAGGCGGTCTTCATTCCTGAAGACGACCGCGGCACGCTGTGCATCTCCAGCCAGGCCGGCTGCGCCGTCGGCTGCCGCTTCTGCTCGACCGGCCACCAGGGCTTCAGCCGCAACCTGACGACGGCCGAGATCACGGCCCAGCTGTGGTTCGCCGAGCATTCGCTGCGCCAGCGCCTCAACACGACGGAGCGCGTGATCTCCAACGTCGTGATGATGGGCATGGGCGAGCCGCTGCAGAACTACGACCAGCTGGTTCCTGCGCTGAAGACCATGCTGGACGACCATGGCTACGGCCTGAGCCGCCGCCGTGTCACCGTGTCGACGTCGGGCGTCGTGCCGATGATCGACCGGCTGCGCGAGGACTGCCCCGTGGCACTGGCCGTCAGCCTGCACGCGCCGACCGATCCGCTGCGTGACCAGCTCGTGCCGCTGAACAAGAAGTACCCCATCGCCGAGCTGCTGGACGCCTGTAACCGCTACCTCGAGAAGGCGCCGCGCGACTTCATCACCTTCGAGTACTGCATGCTGCAGGAAGTGAACGATTCGCCGGAGCAGGCGCGGGAGCTCGTGAAGCTGGTCAAGCAACACGTCAACTGCAAGATCAACCTGATCCCGTTCAACCCCTTCCCGGCGTCGGGGCTGATCCGCAGTACCAACCCGCGCGTGCAGGCCTTCGCCGAGGTGCTGATCCAGGCCGGCATCGTGACCACCGTGCGCAAGACGCGCGGCGACGACATCGATGCCGCTTGCGGCCAGCTGGCCGGTGAAGTGCAGGACCGCACCCGCGCGCATATCCGCATGGTCAGGGCCCCCGTGACGGTGGCCAAATCCACGTGATGACACTCACCGAGGGTTTGATGAAGCGACTGCTGACCGTCCTGACTGCCTGTTTGCTCGCGGCCTGCGCAAGCACTGGCACCGCGCCCACCACCGACCGCGAGATCAAGACCGATTCCGACCAGACCGATGCCGACCGCCGCGCGGCCATCCGGCTGGAGTTGGCACAGGGCTATTTCTCGCGCGGCCAATTCCCGACCGCGCTGGACGAGCTCAAGCTCGCGCTGCAGGTCAAGCCCGACATGCGCGAGGCCGTCAACCTGCGCGGTCTCATCTACGCCGCGATGGGAGATGCCCAGCTCGCCGAGGACGCCTTCCGCCGCGCGCTGGCCGTCTACCCCAACGACCCCGACACGCTGCACAACTACGGCTGGTTCCTGTGCCAGCAGCAGCGCTGGCAGACGGCCGATTCGCTGTTCGACCAGGCGCTGGCCGTCTCCACCTACCGCGCACCGGCCCGCACGCTGCTGGCCAAGGGCGTCTGCGAGGCCCGCGCCGGCCGGCTGCTGGTGGCCGAGAAGACACTGTCGCGCGCCTTCGAGCTGGACCCGGCCAGCCCGGCCATCGCCGTCAACCTGTCCGAGGTGCTGTACCGCAACCGTGAGCTGGAGCGGGCGCGCTTCTACGTGAAGCGGGTCAACGACCAGCCCGAGCAGGTCAATGCGCAGAGCGTCTGGCTGCAGCTGCGTGTGGAGCGCAAGCTGGGCCACACCGCCGTCGTCGACGACCTGGCCCAGATCCTGCGGCGCAAGTACCCGCAGGCCCCGGAAACGCAGGCGCTGGACGCCGGCCGCTACGAAGACTGAGCCGCCCCGCGGCCAACAAGAAAAAGACGATGCAACCCAACTCCGAGGGAAGTGCCCCCCAGCCGACCACCGCCGGTGCATGGTTGAAGAACGCGCGCCAGCAGCGCGGCCTGCACATCGCGGCGCTGGCCGTCATGCTGAAGGTGCCGCAGGCCAAGCTGGAGGCGCTGGAGGCCGACCGCTTCGACCTGCTGCCCGACGCGACCTTCGCGCGGGCGCTGGCCACGGCCGTCTGCCGCGCGCTCAAGGTCGACGCAGCGCCGGTGCTGGCCCTGCTGCCGCGCAGCAGCGAGCAGGGGTTCGATGTGCGCCCTGGGCTGAACCAGCCCTTCCGTGAGCGCGGCGGTGGCAGCGCCATCGACGGCGGCGTGCTGGCCGTGTTGAAGCTGCCCGCCGTCTGGGGGCTGGCGTTGCTGCTGGTCGCGGCGGCGGCGATCTACTGGATCCCGGCTGGCTGGCTGCCCGAGCGCGGCGAGACGGCCGCCACGCCGGCCTTCCCGGCCTCGGCGCCCGTCGGCGTAGTTGCGGCCAGCGGCCCGGTGGTGGAGTTCGTTCCTGCACCCGAAGCGGCCTCGGTGCCGGCGTCCGCCGTGCCGGTGGCGGTCGCATCATCGGCGCCGGCCGTCGTCGCGTCGGCGCCGCTGCAGGTGCGCGACGTCGCGCCGCCGCCCGCCGCGGCTCCCACGACCGGCGCCGCGCTGCGCGTGACGGCCATGGCCGACAGCTGGATCGAGGTCGTCGACGCCAAGGGCCAGGTCTTGCTGTCGCGCGTGCTGCGCCAGGGCGAGCAACAGGAGTACAGCGGCGCAGCGCCCTACAAGGTGCGCGTCGGCAATGTCAGCGGCACCCGGCTCGAATGGCGCGGCAGCGTCTTCGACCTGCATGACCGCGCCACCAACAACGTCGCCCGTCTGGAGTTGAATTGATGAGCGAATGGATCATTCCCGAGGCCGCTCCCGCGCCACGCCGCAGCCGCCAGGCCCGCGTCGCCTGGGGCAATCGAGTCGTCACCGTCGGCGGTGACGCGCCGGTGCGCGTGCAGTCGATGACCAACACCGACACGGTGGACGCCATCGGCACGGCCATCCAGGTCAAGGAGCTGGCCATCGCCGGCTCGGAGATGGTGCGCATCACCGTCAACACGCCCGAGGCCGCCGAGCAGGTGCCCTATATCCGCGAGCAGCTCGACCGCATGGGCATCGATGTGCCGCTGGTGGGCGACTTCCACTACAACGGCCACCGCCTGCTGACCGACTACCCGGCCATGGCGCAAGCCCTGTCCAAGTACCGCATCAACCCCGGCAACGTCGGCAAGGGCGAGAAGAAGGACAGGCAGTTCGCGCAGATGATCGAAGCCGCGATGAAGCACGACAAGGTCGTGCGCATCGGCGTCAACTGGGGCAGCCTGGATCAGGAGCTGCTCGCGCAGTTCATGGACGAGAACGCGAAGCGCGCCCAGCCCTGGGACGCCAAGCCGGTCATGTACCAGGCGCTGGTTGAATCGGCGTTGACCTCGGCGGCCTATGCCCGCGAGTTGGGATTCAACCCCGACAACATCATCATCAGCTGCAAGGTCAGCGGCGTGCAGGACCTGATCTCGGTCTACCGCGAGCTGGCCCGCCGCTGCGACTACGCGCTGCACCTGGGCCTGACCGAGGCCGGCATGGGCACCAAGGGCACGGTGGCCTCATCGGTGGCGCTGGGCATCCTCGCGCAGGAAGGCATCGGCGACACCATCCGCGTCAGCCTCACGCCCCAGCCGGGCGAGTCGCGCACGCAGGAAGTCGTCGTCGCGCTGGAGATCCTGCAGGCGCTGGGCCTGCGCCACTTCAACCCGAGCGTGACCGCCTGCCCGGGCTGCGGCCGCACGACCAGCACGACCTTCCAGGAACTGGCCAAGCAGATCGACGACTTCCTGCGCCTGCAGATGCCGGTCTGGCGCAACAAATACCCCGGCGTCGAGGAGATGAAGGTGGCCGTCATGGGCTGCATCGTCAACGGCCCCGGCGAGAGCAAGCATGCCGACATCGGCATCAGCTTGCCCGGCACCGGCGAGGCGCCGGCGGCGCCGGTCTTCATCGACGGCGAGAAGGCCGTGACGCTGCGCGGCGACAACATCGCGCAGGAGTTCCACGCGTTGGTCGAGAACTACATCGAGAAGCGCTTCGGCGCGACGGTTTGAATGTCTGACAAGAAGATCCAGCCCTTGCAAGCGGTCAAGGGCATGAACGACATCCTGCCGCCCGAGTCGGCGCGCTGGGAACAACTGGAAGCCACGATGCGCGGCGTGCTGGCGCGCTACGGCTACAGCAATGTGCGCGTGCCCATCGTCGAGCCGACGGCGCTGTTCGTGCGCGGCATCGGCGAAGTCACGGACATCGTCGAGAAGGAGATGTACGCCTTCGAGGACCGTGCCGACAAGCATGGCCAGGCCGAGCACCTGGCGCTGCGCCCCGAGGGCACTGCCGGCGTCGTGCGCGCAATGATCGAGCACAGCTATCTGCGCGACAGCCCGCGCCGGCTCTACTACGTCGGCCCGATGTTCCGCCGCGAGAAGCCGCAGAAGGGCCGCTACCGCCAGTTCCACCAGATGGGCATCGAGGCGCTGGGCTTCGCCGGCCCGGACGTCGACGCCGAGGTCATCCTGCTGGCACGCACGCTGTGGCGCGAGCTCGGGTTGAAGGAGGGCGAGGACGTCTCGCTGGAGATCAACTGCCTGGGCCAGCCGGACGAGCGCGCCGCACACCGCGCAGCGTTGATCGCCTACCTCGAACAGCACGTCGACGTGCTGGACGAAGAGGCCAAGCACCGCATGTACGCCAACCCGCTGCGCGTGCTGGACACCAAGAACCCGGCGATGCAGGCGATGGCCGAGGGGGCGCCGAAGCTGCTGGACTTCCTCGGTGAAGCCTCGCTGGCCCACTTCAACGGCGTGAAGGCGCTGCTGGATGCCGTCGGCCTGGCCTACCGCATCAACCCGCGCCTCGTGCGCGGGCTGGACTACTACAACCTCACCGTCTTCGAGTGGGTGACGACCAAGCTCGGCGCCCAGGGCACCGTCTGTGCCGGTGGCCGCTATGACGGCCTCGTCGAGCAGCTGGGCGGCAAGCCCACGCCTGCGGTCGGCTTCGGCATGGGCCTGGAGCGGCTGCTGCTGCTGCTGGAGACGCTGAATCTTCAGCAGCCCACCGCGGCGCCCGACGTCTATGCCGTCGTGCCCGACCCGGCCGAGCTGCCGCGCATCCTGCCCACGCTGGAGGCGCTGCGCGCCGCGGGCGTGGCCGTGCAGATGCATGCCGGCGGCGGCTCGTTCAAGTCGCAATTCAAGAAGGCCGACGGCTCCGGCGCGCGCTATGCGCTGGTGTTCGGCGGCGACGAGCTGGCGCGCGGCGAAGTGGCCGTCAAACCCTTGCGCCTGAGTAAAGACGGGACGGCCGAACAGGTCCTGCGCCCGCTCGCCGACGTGGCCGCCTGGGCGGCCGACCTGCGCACCGCATAATCCCGGGCCCTGCCCGCACACGCTGTATTCCTCTCATGGCATCGCATCTCGACCTCGAAGAACAAGAACAACTTGACCAGCTCAAGGCCTTCTGGAAGCAGTGGGGCAATCTCATCACCTGGCTGCTGACGGCCGTGCTGGCCGCCTTCGCCGCCTGGCAGGGCTGGAACTGGCACCAGCGCAACCAGGCCGCCCAGGCCAGCGCGATGTACGAGGAGTTCGACCGCGCACTTGCGGCCCAAGACCTCGACAAGAGCGCCGCTGCCGCCGCCGACCTGCGCTCGCAGTTCGCCGGCACCGGCTTCGCCGCCCAGGCCAGCCTGCAGGTCGCCAAGCTGCAGCAGGAAAAGGGCAAGGCCGACGATGCCAAGCAGAGCCTGAGCTGGGTGGCCGACAAGGGCTCCGAGGACACCTACCGAGACCTCGCCCGCCTGCGCCTGGCCGGCCTGCAACTCGACGCCAAGGCTTTCGACGAAGCGACCAAGACGCTGGACGCGATCAAGTCCGCCGACTTCGCCGCCCTCGTGGCCGACCGCCGCGGCGATGCGCTGCTGCTGCAGGACAAGCGCGACGCCGCCAAGGCCGAATACCAGAAGGCGCTGGCCGGCCTGGACAAGACCCTGGACTACCGCCGCATCGTCGAAGCCAAGCTCGCCACGCTGGGCGTGCCCACCGTCGTCGAGGCCACGCCTGGAGCCGTGCAATGAAGCGCCTCGTCCAGATCACGCTGATCACGCTGGCGGCGGCCTCGCTGTCGGGCTGCTCGACGATCAGCAACACATGGAACAGCTGGTTCGGCGACGCCAAGAACAAGCCCGCCGAACTGGAGATGCTGTCCGGCCCCGCCAGCGGCCGCGTCGTGTGGAGCGCCAAGGGCGACGACATCAGCTTCCCGCTCAGCATCGCGACGCCGGGTGACCGCTTCGTCGTCGCCAGCGTCGACGGCACCGTGCGCGCACTGGCCGCCGCCGACGGCAGCGAGCTGTGGCGCGGCACGGCCGGCGCCAAGCTGGCCGCCGGCGTCGGCAGCGATGGCCGCTTCGCCGCCGTCGTCAACCGCGACAACGAGCTCGTCGTGCTGGACGCCGGCCGCGTCGTCTGGAAGAAGGCCCTGCCCACGCCCGTCATCGCCGCGCCGCTGGTGGCCGGCGAGCGCGTCTTCGCGCTGACGCTGGACCGCCAGGTCATCGCCTTCGACGCGCTGGACGGTCGCAAGATCTGGGAACTGCGCCGCCCCGGCGAGCCGCTGACGCTCGCCAAGGCCGGCGTGCTGACCTCCTACAAGGACACGCTCATCGTCGGCCAGGGCTCGCGCCTGGCGGGCATCGACCCGCTCAAGGGCCAGCTGCGCTGGGAAGCCAGCGTGGCCACGCCGCGCGGCACCAACGAGGTCGAGCGACTGGCCGATCTCGTCGGCCCGGCCGTGCGGCAGGGTGACGTGATCTGTGCGCGCGCTTTCCAGTCGTCGGTCGGCTGCGTGAATGCCGAGCGCGGCAGCGCGCTGTGGAACCGCGTCGTCGGCGGCACCAATGGCATTGGCGCGGATGACCAGCTCGTCGTTGCCGGTGACGCGTCGGACCGCCTGTCGGCCTGGAAGCTGTCCAACGGCGACCTCGCCTGGTCGGCCGACCAGTTCCAGTTGCGCAAGCTGTCCGCCCCCGTGCTGCTGAACAAGCAGGTCATCGCGGGCGACTTCGAGGGCCAGGTCCATCTGCTGGACCGCGACACCGGCAAGACCCGCTCGCGCATCGCGACCGATGGCTCGCCCGTGGCCACCATCGCGCTGCTCGGCGACACCGCGCTGGTCGCCACGAAGAACGGCGGCCTGTTCGCCATCAAGGCCGAATGAAGCCAGTCATCGCCCTGGTCGGCCGCCCCAATGTGGGCAAGTCGACGCTGTTCAACCGCCTGACGAAGTCGCGCGACGCCATCGTGGCCGACTTCGCCGGCCTGACGCGCGACCGCCACTATGGTGACGGCCGCCTGGGCGACCGCGAGTTCATCTGCATCGACACCGGCGGCTTCGAGCCCGACAGCAGCACCGGCATCGTCAAGGAGATGGCCAAGCAGACCAAGCAGGCCGTCGCCGAGGCCGACGCGGTCATCTTCGTCGTCGACATCCGCCTGGGCCTGTCGGCCCACGACAGCGACATCGCCCGCTACCTGCGCAGCGTCAACAAGCGCGTGCACCTGGCCGTCAACAAGGCCGAGGGCATGAGCGAGTCGCCGCTGCTGGCCGAGTTCCACGAGCTGGGCATGGGCGAGCCCCACCCGATCTCGTCGGCCCACGGCCAGGGCATACGCAGCCTGCTGGATGCCGTGCTGGAACCCTTCGAAGACACCAGCGAGGAATTCGGCGCCGGCCCGCAGCAGGACGGCGTCATCCGCCTGGCCGTGGCCGGCCGCCCCAACGTCGGCAAGAGCACGCTGATCAACACCTGGCTCGGCGAGGAGCGCCTCGTCGCGTTCGACATGCCGGGCACGACGCGCGACGCGATCGCCGTGGACTTCGAGCGCAACGGCCAGAAGTTCAAGCTGATCGACACCGCCGGCCTGCGCCGCAAGGGCAAGGTCTTCGAGGCCATCGAGAAGTTCTCGGTCGTCAAGACGCTGCAGGCCATCGCCGACGCCCACGTCGTGCTGCTGCTGCTCGACGCCACGCAGGGCGTGACCGACCAGGACGCCCACATCGCCGGCTACATCCTCGACAGCGGCCGCGCCGTCGTGCTGGCCTGCAACAAGTGGGACGCCGTCGACAGCTACCAGCGCGAGACGCTGAAGCGCCAGATCGAGCAGCGCCTGGCCTTCCTGAAGTTCGCGCCCATGCACAACATCTCGGCGCTGAAGCGGCAGGGCCTGTCGGCGTTGTGGAACGCGATGGCCGATGCCTACGCATCCGCCTACCGCAAGATGACGACGCCGGTGCTGACCCGCCTGATCCAGGAAGCCGTCGAGCACCAGCAGCCCAAGCGCTCCGGCGTTTCCCGCCCCAAGATGCGCTATGCCCACCAGGGCGGCCAGAACCCGCCCATCGTCGTCATCCACGGCAATGCGCTGGACGGCGTCACCGAGGTCTACAAGCGCTACCTGGAAGGCCGCATCCGCGCCCACTACAAATTGGTCGGCACGCCGCTCAAGATAGAGCTGCGTTCTTCGAAGAATCCCTTCGACGAAAAGACCTAGGCTGACTTCCGGAGGGACAAAGACGCTGTGTTAAGGTCTTACCCGTAGTCCCCACCCCCGATAACTCGGAGCATACCGATGAGCAACAAAGGCCAACTTTTGCAGGATCCCTTTTTGAACCTGCTCCGCAAAGAGCACGTGCCCGTGTCGATCTACCTGGTCAACGGCATCAAGCTCCAGGGCCATATCGAATCCTTTGACCAATACGTCGTGCTGCTTCGCAACACGGTGACGCAGATGGTCTACAAGCACGCGATCTCCACCGTCGTGCCGGGCCGCGCGGTCAACTTCCACGCCGGCGACGCTCCCGCGGACGCCTGATCCCCGCCCCCTTGTCCTCGACCTCTGCCAACGCCGCGACGCCGCCCTCCGAGGCGGCGCGCGCCATTCTTGTGGGTGTCGATTTCGGTCGGCAATCCGCCAAGCAGGGCTTTGATGAAAGCCTCGACGAACTGGCGCTGCTGGCCGAATCGGCCGGCGACACGCCGGTCGCCAAGGTCATCGCCCGCCGCCCGGCGCCCGACGCGGCGCTGTTCGTCGGCTCGGGCAAGGCCGACGAGATCAAGCTCCTCGTGCAGGCCCACCAGGCCCACACGGTGCTGTTCGACCAGGCCATCTCACCGGCGCAGCAACGCAACCTCGAGAAGGTGCTGGGCGTGCCGGTCGCCGACCGCACGGCGCTGATCCTCGAGATCTTTGCCGCTCGCGCGCAGAGCCACGAGGGCAAGCTGCAGGTCGAGCTCGCGCGGTTGCAATACCTGGCCACGCGCCTAGTGCGGCGCTGGAGCCACCTAGAGCGCCAGAGCGGCGGCATCGGCATGCGCGGCGGCCCCGGCGAGGCGCAGATCGAGCTGGACCGTCGCATGATCGACGACCGCATCAAGAAGACCAAGGACCGCCTGAAGCAGGTGCAAAAGCAGCGCAGCACGCAGCGCCGCTCAAGGGCGCGCAACGGCGTCTTCAAGGTCTCTCTGGTCGGCTACACGAACGCGGGCAAGAGCACGCTGTTCAATGCGCTGACCAAGGCGCGCGCCTATGCGGCCAACCAGCTGTTCGCGACGCTGGACACGACGACGCGCTCCCTCTACCTGGAGCAGGCCGGCGCCAGCGTGTCACTGTCTGACACGGTCGGCTTCATCCGCGACCTGCCGCACAAGCTCGTCGAGGCCTTCCGGGCGACGCTGCAGGAGGCGGCCGATGCCGACCTGCTGCTGCATGTCGTCGACGCCGCCAGCCCCGTGCTGGACGAGCAGATGGCCGAGGTCGAGCGCGTGCTGGACGAGATCGGCGCCGGCCACGTGCCGCAGATCCTCGTCTACAACAAGCAGGACCTGCTGGCCGACGACCAGCGCCCGCGCGAGATCGTCGACGCGATGCTGCGCCCGAACGGCAGCACCGAACCCACGCCGCGTGTCTTCGTCAGTGCCATCGATGGCAGCGGCCTGCCCGAGCTGCGCCAGCTGATCGCTGCGGCCATGCAGGCCCAGCCCTTGATTCCCGACCAGCGGGACCCACGTTTCGACGTCGATCCGTCGGATCTCGAAGAACCCTCTTCCTCAGACCCTACCCAGGCATGAGCAGCACTTCCCACACGCGCCCTTGGGCGCAGCGCCTGATGACGCCCGTCGCGCGAGCCGCAGGCCGCTTGCTGAACAACGGCCGCAACGAAGGTCCGCCCGACCTCGACGAGCTGTGGCGCGACTTCAACCGCAAGCTCTCCGGCCTGTTCGGTGGCCGTGGCGGCGGTTCGTCCTCCGGCGGTGGTGCCGGCGGCTCGCCCGACATGAAGGGCGCCGGCATCGGCATCGGCCTCATTGCCGGCGTCATCGCGCTGGGCTGGCTGGCCAGCGGCTTCTTCATCGTGCAGGAAGGCCAGCAGGGCGTCGTCACGTCCTTCGGCAAGTACAGCAAGACGGTCGAAGCTGGTTTCCAGTGGCGCCTGCCTTACCCCTTCCAGGCCCACGAGGTGCAGCCGGTGTCGCAGCTGCGCCAGGTCGAGGTGGGCCGCAGCTCGGTGGTGTCGGCCACGGGCCTGCGCGACTCGTCCATGCTGACGCAGGACGAGAACATCGTCGACATCCGCTTCACCGTGCAGTTCACCATCCGTGACCTGAAGGACTTCCTGTTCGAGAACAACAATCCGGAGCAGGCCGTGCTGCTGGCCGCCGAGTCGGCGGTGCGCGAGATCGTTGGCAAGAGCACGATGGACTCGGTGCTCTACGAGCAGCGCGACGCCATCGCGGCCGATCTCGTCAAGTCCATCCAGGCCCAACTGGACCGTCTGAAGGCCGGCATCCAGATCAAGAACGTCAACGTGCAGAGCGTGCAGCCGCCCGAGCAGGTGCAGGCCTCGTTCGAAGACGCCTTCAAGGCGGGCCAGAACCGCGAACAGACCAAGAACGAAGCCCAGGCCTACGCCAACCGCGTCATTCCGCAGGCCCAGGGTCAGGCATCCAAGCTGCACGAGCAGGCCGAGGGCTACCGCGCCCGCGTCATCGCGACGGCCGAAGGCGACGCGAACCGCTTCAAGAGCGTGCTGGCCGAGTACCAGAAGGCGCCGCAGGTCACGCGTGACCGCATCTACATCGACACGATGCGGCAGGTCTACACCAATGTCAGCAAGGTCATGGTGGACAGCCGCAACGGCTCCAACCTGCTCTATCTGCCGCTGGACAAGCTGCTGCAGCAAGGCTCCAGCGGCACCGTGACCGTGTCGCCGCCGCAGTCGACGACCGTCGTGCCCGAGCCGCAGACGCTGAACAATCCCAACGACCTGCGCAGCCGTGACAACCAGCGCAGCCGCGACGGCCGCTGATCGAGGACTACCGAATGAACCGTATTGCCGCCATCCTCGCCGGCGCCCTCGTCGTGCTGATGCTGCTGTCGTCCATGCTCTTCGTCGTCGACCAGCGCCAGTTCGCCGCGGTCTACGCGCTCGGCGAGATCAAGGAGGTCGTCACCGAGTCGGGCTTGCATGGCAAGCTGCCGCCGCCGTTCCAGAACGTCGTGCTGCTGGACCGCCGCGTGCAGACGCTGGACAGCCCCGAGTCGCGCCCCATCTTCACGGCCGAGAAGAAGAGCCTGGTCATCGATTGGCTCATCAAGTGGCGCATCACCGAGCCGCGCCAGTTCATCCGCAACAGCGGGGCCGACATCCGCAACGTCGAGAATCGCCTCGCGCCCATCGTGCAGGCCGCTTTCAACGAAGAGGTGACCAAGCGCACCGTGCTGGCCGTGCTGGCCACCGAGCGCGAGAAGGTCATGAACGACGTGCGCGCGCGCCTGGCCGACGAGGCCAAGCAGTTCGGCATCGAGGTCGTCGACGTGCGCATCAAGCGCGTGGACTTCGCTTCCGGCATCACCGACTCGGTCTACAAGCGCATGGACTCCGAGCGCAAGCGCGTGGCCGCCGAGGCCCGCTCCACCGGCGAGGCCGAGGGCGAGAAGATCAAGGCCGATGCCGACCGCCAGGCCGAAATCATCGTCGCCGAAGCGACGCGCGATGCGCAGAAGATCATGGGCGAGGGCGACGCCAAGGCGACGGCCATCTATGGCGATGCCTTCGGCCGCGACCCGCAGTTCGCGCAGTTCTATCGTTCGCTCGAGGCCTACCGCGCGAGCTTCCGCAGCAAGAGCGATGTGATGGTCGTCGACCCGAACAGCGACTTCTTCAAGGCCATGCGTGGCAGCGGCGCCGCCCCGGCCGCCGCGCCGGCGCGCAAGTGAATGAGCTGCTGACGGCCTTCGCGCTGATGCTGGTCATCGAAGGGCTGATGCCCTTCGTCAGCCCGGCCAGCTGGCGCGAGTTCTTCAGCCGCGTCCTGGCGATGAGCGATGGCCAGATCCGCTTCATCGGCTTGGTGAGCATTGCGCTCGGCGCCATTGGACTGCTCTGGTTGCGCTGATCTGAAGGCCAGGGACGGGGAGGGCAGGAGCCTGGGCAGCCATGGGCGTGGTTCGCGTTGGGCCTGGCGGCGGCGCAGGCAAGGCGCGAGGACGAAGCGGACTCGCGTCCGCGAGATCGAGCAACGCCGCATGCGCCGTTGCCGGGCTCAACCCGCAGGGCCGGACGAAGTCCGGCGCGAATCATGGCCGTGGCTGTTCAGGCTCCTCGGTACAATGCCGTTTTTAACCGCCTGCCCCGACCATGTCCTCTGCTTGGCTGCTGCCAGAGCACATTGCCGATGTCCTGCCTTCGCAGGCGCGCCGCATCGAAGAGCTGCGTAGAGAACTGCTCGACATGGCCCGCGGCTACGGCTGCGAGCTGGTCATCCCGCCACTGCTGGAGCACCTCGATTCACTGCTGTCCGGCACGGGCAGCGGCTCCGACATCAAGCTGTTCAAGCTGGTCGACCAACTCTCCGGCCGCTCGCTCGGCGTTCGCGCCGACACGACGCCCCAGGTCGCCCGCATCGACGCCCACCTGCTGAACCGCCAGGGCGTGACGCGCCTGTGCTACTGCGGCCCCGTGGCCCACACGCGGCCCGACGGCTTGAACACCAGCCGCGAGCCACTGCAGTTCGGCGTCGAGATCTATGGCCATGCCGGCCTGGAAGCCGACCTGGAAGTGCAAGACCTGGCGCTGGACGCGCTGCGCCGCGCCGGCCTCAGCAACGTCATGCTGGACCTGGGCGACGCCCGCCTGCTGCAGGGTGTGCTGGACGGCGTGACGTTGTCCACCGACGCGCTGGACGCACTGACTGCGGCGCTCGCCGCCAAGGACGTCGCCGTGCTGGCGACGCTGACCGCGGACATGCCTGCGCAGACGCGCGACGCGCTGCTGGCCCTGCCCAGCCTGTTCGGCGGCCGCGAGGTGCTGGCCGAGGCCGCGCGTCGCCTGCCCGACCATCCCCTCGTCAAGGCCGCACTGGCCGACCTGGACTGGCTCGCCGGTCATCTGGCGGCGGTGCATCCCGAGGTCAGCCTGGGCTTCGACCTGGCCGACCTGCAAGGCTATGCCTACTACACCGGCATCCGCTTCGCGGCCTACGCGTCCGGCTGCTCGGACGCCGTGCTGCGCGGCGGCCGCTACGACGAGGTGGGTGCCGTGTTCGGCCGCCGCCGCCCGGCCGCGGGCTTCAGCCTGGACCTGAAGACGCTGGTGACGCTGGTGCCGGTCACGCCGCTGCGCGCGGCCGTGCGCGCGCCGTGGGGCGAAGACGCCTCGCTGCGCCAGGCCGTGCGCGCGCTGCGCGAGCAGGGCGAGACGGTGGTCTGCGTGCTGCCGGGCCATGAGCACGAGGCCGACGAATTCGACTGTGACCGCGAACTGGTTCGCGAGCACGCTGACTGGGTCGTCCGCGCGCGCTGAGCGCGACGGCCCGAAATCTTCCCCAGATCAAAGCAGGCAAACAACATGCAAAGCCAAACCGCGCGTGGACGCAATGTGGTCGTCGTCGGCACCCAGTGGGGTGACGAGGGCAAGGGCAAGGTCGTCGACTGGATGACCGATCACGCCCAAGGCGTCGTGCGTTTCCAGGGCGGCCACAACGCCGGCCACACGCTGGTCATCAAGGGCGTGAAGACGGCGCTGCAACTGATCCCCAGCGGCATCATGCGCGACGGCGTGGCCTGCTACATCGGCAACGGCGTCGTGCTGGACCCGACCCATCTGCTAAGCGAGATCGAGCGCCTGGAGAAGGCCGGCGTCGAGGTGCGTTCGCGCCTCTTCATCAGCGAATCCTGCCCGCTGATCCTGCCCTTCCACGTCGCCGTCGACAAGGCGCGCGAGGCGCTGCGCGAGACCAGCGGCAGCGGCAAGATCGGCACGACCGGCAAGGGCATCGGCCCGGCCTACGAGGACAAGGTCGCCCGCCGCGCGCTGCGCGCCCAGGACCTGAAGCACCCCGATCGCTTCGCCAAGAAGCTGCGTGAGCTGCTGGAGCTGCACAACTTCGCGCTGGCCGGCTATCTGCACGGCGAGACGCTGGCGTTCGAGCCCATCTTTGAACAAGCCATGAAGATGGCCGAGCAGATCAAGCCCATGCTGGCCGACGTGGGCTACCTGATCCACAAGGCCAGCAAGGCCGGCGCCAACATCCTGTTCGAAGGCGCCCAAGGCACGCTGCTGGACATCGATCACGGCACCTACCCCTACGTGACGTCCAGCAACTGCGTGGCCGGCAATGCCGCCGCCGGCGCTGGCGTGGGCCCGCAGATGCTGCACTACATGCTGGGCATCACCAAGGCCTACACGACGCGCGTCGGTTCCGGCCCCTTCCCGACCGAGCTGGACTGGGAGAAGCCCGACACGGTCGGCTACCACCTGTCCACCGTCGGCCAGGAGCGCGGCACCGTGACCGGCCGTGCGCGCCGCTGCGGCTGGCTGGATGCCGCCGCGCTGAAGCGCTCCATCATCATCAACGGCATCACCGGCCTGTGCCTGACCAAGCTGGACGTGCTGGACGGCCTGGCGGAGATCAAGGTCTGCGTCGGCTACCAGCTGGATGGCAAGACGCTGGACATCCTGCCGCTGGATGCCGACGAGATCGTGGCCTGCACGCCCATCTATGAGACCTTCCCGGGCTGGACCGAGACCACCTTCGGCGCAACGTCCTGGGATGCACTGCCGGCCAATGCGCGCGCCTACCTGAAGCGCGTCGAGGAAGTCATCGGCGCGCCCATCGACATGGTCTCGACCGGCCCCGACCGTGAGCACACCATCGTGCTCCGTCACCCCTATGCGGCCTGACCCCGCCTACACCCATCACACCACGGAGCCAACGCCACCATGTTGACCGACGACGGCAAACATCTCTACGTTTCCTGGGACGAGTACCACCTGCTGACCGAGCGCCTCGCGCTCAAGGTGCACGCCTCGGGCTGGCAGTTCGACCAGATCCTCTGCCTGGCCCGCGGCGGCATGCGTCCGGGCGATGTGCTGTCGCGCGTGTTCGACAAGCCGCTGGGCATCATGTCCACCAGCTCCTACCGCGCCGAGGCGGGCACCATCCAGGGCCGCCTGGACATGGCCAAGTACATCACCATGCCCAAGGGCGAACTGGCGGGCCGCGTGCTGCTGGTGGACGACCTGGCTGATTCGGGCGTCACGCTGAAGGCCGTCGTCGAACGCCTGCGCGGCACGCCGGCGATCACCGACCTGCGCTCTGCCGTCATCTGGACGAAGAAGGTCTCGGCCTACACGCCGGACTACTACGTCGAGATGCTGGAAACCTCGCCGTGGATCCACCAGCCGTTCGAGGAGTACGACGGGATGGGGCCGGAGCAGTTGGCGAAGAAGTTTGTGGTTTGAGGATGGGGTTTGTGGCGCGGATCGAAGAAGCTCGGTTTGTGCCACCACTCGACGACGGGCCCATCGAGGGCCCGTCGTCGGGGACTCGGTCACGTCCCGCGACCCCGGCGGCCGGCTCCGCGCAAGCGCGAAGCCTTCGTCGAGGCGTCGGACAAGCCACTGGCTTGTCCTCGGTCCGCGACGACGCGCCCTTCGAGTCCTCTCCTGGGCACCAAAAGAAAAAGGCCAGCACTTTCGTGCTGGCCTTTTTCTTTGATTTGGTGCCCAGGAGAGGACTCGAACCTCCACGGAGTTACCCGCTAGTACCTGAAACTAGTGCGTCTACCAATTCCGCCACCTGGGCAAGGTGCTCAAAACTTCGAATGAAGTCCTGGGCCGTTTCAGGAAAACAGAGACTATATCATCAAAAACTTGAAGAACACAAACAACACGCCTAAGGGCGATGGCGCCGGCCTGCTCGGCGAAGTCGAAGGCACGCTGCAGGGACACCGCGACGGCCACGGCTTCCTCATCCCCGACGACGGCTCCTCCGACATCTACCTGTCCGCGCAGGAGACCCATGCCGTCATGCACGGTGACCGGCTGCGCGTGCGCGTGCTGCGCTTCGACAAGCGTGGTCGGCCCGAGGGCAAGGTGCTGGAGATCCTCGAGCGCAAGAAGCGGCCCATCATCGGCCGGCTGCTGCTGGAGTCCGGCATCTGGCTCGTCGCGCCCGAGGACCGGCGCATGGGCCAGGACATCCTCATCCCCAAGAACGGCATCGCCAACGCGACCGCCGGCCAGGTCGTCGCCGTCGAGCTGACCGAGCCGCCGTCGCTGTACTCGCAGCCCGTCGGCCGCGTCGTTGAGGTGTTAGGGGAAATCGACGACCCTGGCATGGAGATCGAGATCGCCGTGCGCAAGTACGACGTGCCGCACCGCTTCAGCCCGGAGACGCTGGCGCAGAGCGCCAAGCTGCCTGAGAAGCTGCGCGCCGCTGACCTCAAGAACCGCATCGACCTGCGCGACGTGCCGCTGGTCACGATCGACGGCGAGGATGCGCGCGACTTCGACGACGCCGTCTATTGCGAGCCCTTCAAGCAGGGCCGCGGCAAAAAGGCCTTCGACGGCTGGCGGCTGCTGGTCGCCATTGCCGACGTGTCGCACTACGTGAAGCCCGGCGAGGCGCTGGACGGTGACGCCTACGAGCGCGCCACGTCGGTCTATTTCCCGCGCCGTGTCATCCCGATGCTGCCGGAGAAGCTGTCCAACGGGCTGTGCTCGCTGAACCCGTACGAAGACCGGCTCAGCATGGTCTGCGACATGCTCGTGTCCACCGATGGTGAGGTCACGGCCTACCAGTTCTACCCGGCCGTCATCAGCTCGCATGCGCGCTTCACCTACACCGAGGTGGCCGCCATCCTCGGCAACACGCATGGCCCCGAGGCCGCCAAGCGCCGCGAGCTGGTGCCGCATCTGCTGCATCTGCACGAGGTCTATCGCGCGCTGCTGGGTGAGCGGCAGCGCCGCGGCGCCATCGACTTCGAGACGACCGAGACGCAGATCGTCTGCGACGACAACGGTCGCATCGAGAAGATCGTCCCGCGCACGCGCAACGATGCCCACCGGCTGATCGAGGAGGCCATGCTGGCCGCCAACGTCTGCGCCGCGGACTTCATCCATTCGAACAAGCACCACTCGCTCTACCGCGTGCACGAGGGCCCGACGCCCGAGAAGCGCCAGACGCTGCAGAACTACCTGCGCTCGCTGGGCATCTTGCTGGGCATCTCCGACGACCCGACGCCGCGCGAGTTCCAGCAGCTCGCCGCGGCCACCAAGGACCGCGCCGACGCGCAGCAGATCCACACCATGCTGCTGCGCTCGATGCAGCAGGCCATCTACACGGGCACCAACTCCGGCCACTTCGGCCTGGCCTATCCGGCCTACACCCACTTCACGAGCCCGATCCGGCGCTATCCCGACCTGCTGGTCCACCGCGTCATCAAGTGCCTGCTGGCGGGCAAGAAGTACACGCTGGACCCGGCCAAGATGAACGTGCCGCAGGCGCCCAAGCGCCCCGGCCGCGCGGTGCCACCCAACCCGGCGGAGGCGCGCAACGAGGCCGAGCGCTGGGAAGTCGTGGGCGCGCATTGCAGCGCCAACGAGCGCCGCGCCGACGAGGCCAGCCGTGATGTCGAAGCCTGGCTGAAGTGCCGCTACATGCGCGACCGCCTCGGCGAGGAGTTCGCCGGAACCGTCAGTGCCGTCACGTCCTTCGGCCTGTTCGTGCAACTGGACGCGCTCTACGTCGAAGGCCTGGTTCACATCACGGAGCTCGGCGGCGAGTACTACCGCTTCGACGATGTGCGCCAGGAGCTGCGCGGCGAGCGCACCGGCATCCGCTACGCGACCGGCGCGCGCGTGCAGGTGCAGGTCAGTCGCGTCGACCTGGATGGCCGCCGCATCGACTTCCGCCTCGTGCGCGATGCGGACGAGGTGCGCCCGCCCAGCCGCGGCGCCGCGGGCAAACCGTCGGGAAAGCCGCCAGGCAAGGCGCCGGCCAAGAAGCGTGCACCCAAGACCGCCGTCGAGACGCTGGAGGACGTGCGCCAGGCCGACCGTGACGTGAAGCAGAGCCGCAAGGCCGTCGTGGCGTCGCTGCATCCGGTCAAGGCCGCACAGCAGGCGGCCAAGCGGGCGGCCAAGAAGACAGCCGCGAAGGCGGCGCCGCGCAAGCGCCGCTGAGCCTCAGCGGGCTGCGGCCAGGCGTTCGATGAGATCGCCGGCGCGCAGCACGACGCCGTCGATCTCGCCGGCACGGCCGTGGGCGTCCACGCCGGCGCAGGCGATGGCGTGGGCCGCTGTGCCAGCCTGCTGCGCCCACAGCCCGCCGAGCCAGCCGGCCAGCACGTCGCCGCTGCCGGCCGTGGCCAACGCCGGCCCACCGCTGGCGCAGATGGCCGGCCGCTCGTTGGGCGACGCGACGATGCTGCCCGAGCCCTTCAGCACGACCGTGCAAGCCAGCCGCCGTGCCAGTTCGCGCGTGGCACTGAGGCGGTCGGCCTGCAGGCTCGTCGTGTCGCAACCCAGCAGGCGGGCGGCTTCGAGCGGATGCGGCGTCAGCAGCGTCGAGCCGGCGGGGCGTGCGCGCAGCAGGTCCTGCAAGGCTGCGTCGGCCGCAATGGCATTCAACGCGTCCGCATCCAACGCCATGCGCGGCAGCGTCTGCAGCAGCGCGGGCAGGGCGCCGGCGATGCCCGCGCCGGCGCCGCAGCCGATGACGCCGACGGCTTGCGGCACGTCGGCCAGCCGGCCGCGCATCAGCTCGGGCCGGCCCGGGTCGGCGACCTCGTCTGCTGGCAGGCCCAGCAGGTCGACATAGACCCGCCCCGCGCCGCAGGCGAGGGCTGCGCGCGCGGCCAGCCGTGCGGCGCCCTGCATGCCCGGCGCGCCGCCGACGACCAGCACCTGGCCATGGCTGCCCTTGTGGCTGGTCGGGCTGCGTGCGGGCGTTGCGATCGGGCCGAGCAGGTCGGCGGTCGGCGCCTCGTCGGGCGTGATGCCGAGGTCGTCGAACCAGATGCGGCCGGCATGCGCGCGGCCTTCGCCGGTGAACAGGCCAGGCTTGAGTGCCAGCAGCGTCAGCGTGTGGTCGGCGCGCACGGCGAACTCGCCGGCGGCCTGGCCGGTGTCGGCAAGCAGGCCGCTGGGCAGGTCGACGGCGAGGATGGGTGCACCGCAGGACTGCATCGCGGCCATGGTCACCTGCATGGCCGCGGCAGGCGCGCGGTTCAGGCCCAGGCCGAGCAGTGCATCGATGACGAGGGAAGGGCGCTCGGGCGCATCGTGGCCGACGTGGACCGGCACGCCCGCGGCGGCCAGTCGGTGCGCCGCCACATGGCCGTCGCCGCCGTTGTTGCCGGACCCGCAGACGACCCAGACCGGACCTTGGCCGCGCCTCAGTGCCAGCGCGAGCTTGGCCACGGCCAGTCCGGCGCGCTCCATCAGGTCGGGCGAATGGACCAGCGCGCGCGCTTCGATGCGCCGGCTGGCGGCGACGTCGAACAGCGGCAGGGTGGCGGTGGTGGGCAGCAGCGCGTGCATGCCGCGAGCTTAGGCCAGCCGCTGCGGGCCCAGTGCGGCGATGTCGACGGCGGGTGTCTGGCCGCTGATTTGCTGGGCCAGCACTTGCGCGGCGCCACAGGCCAGGCCCCAGCCGCTGCCGCCGGGCGACAGGTTGAGCCAGAGGCCGGCACGGTCGCTGCCACCCAGCAGCGGCAGACCATCGGCCGCCAGCGCGCGGTGGCTCTGGCCCTGCTGCACCTGGCTGTGCAGCACCGAGCCCGGGAACCAGTGCTGCAGGCCACGGTGCAGGGCCTCGTGGTCGGCCGCCGCCTTGCCGCGGGCGCCGCTGATGGCGAGGCCGCCGGTCACGCGCACGCGCTGGCCCGTGCGGGCGACGGACAGCCCGCGCGCCGGGTCGATCCAGCCGGCCTTGGGGCCGAGGTCGGGGTGGGCTTCGAGCAGCCGCAGCGGGGCTGTGACCGAGGTCTCGTGCAGCGCGGCCAGTGGCAGGCGGTGGCCCAGCAGCGTGGCCGCCTCCAGGCCGTTGCAGAGCACGATGGCGTCGAATCGTTCGTCCTGCGGCCCGACCGTCTGCGGCAACGTGTCGCCGGCGTCGCGCTCGGCAGCGCTGGCACGGGTCGGCGCTTCCTGCGGCGGCGTGTACTCATGGCGCAGCGTCAATGTCGATCCGGCGGCATCGACGGCGCGCACCGTCGTGTGGAAGCGGAAGCTCGCTCCCAACTTCTGGGCCTGCTGGCGCAACTGCTGCGCGAAGAGGCGGGCATTGCCGGTGCCGCCGTGGGCGATGGCGAGGGCGCCGGCCAAGGGGGCGTCTGCATTCAGGCCCGGCTCGCGGCGGCGTGCCTGGTCGCCGTCCAGCAACTCGACTTTCAGGCCGAGGGTCAGCCAGTCGGCGAGCTTTGCTTCAGCGGCAGCGAAGCGGCGTGCATCGGCCAGCGCGACGAGCAGGCCGTCCGCGGCTTCGTCGTCCAGCCCCAACTCACGACGCAGCTCGGCGGTCCGCGCCAGGCTCAGTTGGCTCAGCGCGACCAGTGCCGGCAGGGCGTCCGCACTGCGCTTGCGAGCCCTTGCACGCCGCCAGCGCCAGGCCAGCGGAGCCGGCATCGGGGCGGCATCGAGATCGGGCAGCCATGGCGATAGCAGCGCGTTGCTGGCAAAACTCGCCTGCTCGGCCACGCTGCCGCCGCGCTCGAAGACCTGCACCTTGCAGCCCAGCGCCGCCAGCTCATAGGCCGTCGTCACGCCGGCCAGGCCGGCCCCCACCACCGCGACGCTGCGGCTCACCGACGCACCCGGCGGGCAGTCGCGGAGATCGAGTCGGCGGGCGCTGCGGCGCGGCGTCGGCTGGCATGGGGCATGGATTGTGTATACTCTGCGGGTTTTGCCGGAGGTGCCAGCGTTTTGAGGCTGGTGTCGCAAGGCAAAACGGTTGTGACGGGTGGGGTTGGCTGCAAGAAATTGGAGCGCCCTCTCGTCGCAGCAAATCGCAAACCGGCCACGCAAAGGTGTTGCGGTCTGCGGCAGTGGATTTCAGGCGGGAAACGCCTGTTTCCAAGTGCTGCAACGCAATTCGGGCCGGATTTTAGACACAACCTTCGGAGTAAGACCCATGTCTGTCACGATGCGCGAGATGCTGGAAGCCGGCGTCCATTTCGGCCACCAAACCCGCTTCTGGAATCCCAAGATGGCCCCGTATATCTACGGCCATCGCAACAAGATCCACATCATCAACCTGGAAAAGACGCTGCCCGCTTTCCAGGACGCCCTCAAGTTCATCCGCTCGCTGTCCGCCAAGCGCGGCACGATCCTGATGATCGGCACGAAGCGCCAAGCCCGTGAGGTCATCGCCTCCGAAGCCCAGCGCGCCGGCATGCCCTACGTCGACGCCCGCTGGCTCGGCGGCATGATGACCAACTTCAAGACGGTCAAGACGTCCCTCAAGAACCTGAAGGACATGCAGGCCCAGGTCGAGGCTGGCACCCAGCCCGCAATCAAGAAGGAAGCCCTGCTGTTCCAGCGCGACATCGCCAAGCTGGAAAAGAACATCGGCGGCATCCAGGACATGACCGCCCTGCCGGACGCCATCTTCGTCATCGACGTTGGCTATCACAAGATCGCCGTCGCCGAAGCCAAGAAGCTGGGCATTCCCGTCATCGGCGTGGTTGACACCAACCACTCGCCCGAAGGCATCGACTACGTCATCCCCGGCAACGACGACTCCGCCAAGGCTGTCGCCCTGTACGCCCGCGCCGTCGCCGACGCCGTGCTGGAAGGCAAGGCCAACGCCACGGCCGACGTGCTGGCCGCCGTCGCCCCCGCCGGTGACGAGTTCGTCGAGGTTTCCGAAGAGGCCTGAGCCCCTTCCGACCCTGCATCTGAAAGGGGCCGCGAGGCCCCTTTTGCCAACCGAAATCTGGAGATAGAAATGGCTGCAATCACTGCAAGCATGGTGGGCGAACTGCGCGCCCGCACCGATGCCCCGATGATGGAGTGCAAGAAGGCGCTGACGGAAGCCGACGGCGACCTGGGCCGCGCGGAAGAGATCCTGCGCGTCAAGCTGGGCAACAAGGCCGGCAAGGCCGCCTCGCGCATCACCGCCGAAGGCGTGGTGTCGTCCGCGGTCGTGAACGGCAACGGCGCGCTGATCGAAGTCAACTGCGAGACCGACTTCGTCTCGAAGAACGATGCCTTCCTGGCCTTCGTCGGCGCGCTGGCCGGCCTGGTGGCCGAGCACAACCCGGCCGACGTGGCCGCGCTGTCGGCCCTGCCGCTGTCGCAGGAAGGCTTCGGCCCGACCGTGGAAGACGTGCGCAAGGGCCTGATCGGCAAGATCGGCGAGAACATGACGATCCGCCGCTTCCAGCGCTACACCGGCTCCAAGCTGGCCACCTACCTGCACGGCACCCGCATCGGCGTGGTCGTCGAGTTCGAAGGTGACGACGTCGCCGCCAAGGACGTGGCCATGCACATCGCCGCCATGAAGCCGGCCGCGCTGTCCAGCGCCGACGTGCCGGCCGAACTGGTCGAGAAGGAGCGCAAGATCGCCACCGAGAAGGCCGCCGAATCCGGCAAGCCGGCCGACATCGTCGCCAAGATGGTCGAAGGCTCGGTGCAGAAGTTCCTGAAGGAAGTCTCGCTGCTGGACCAGGTCTTCGTGAAGGCCACCGACGGCAAGCAGACCGTGGGTGCCCACCTGAAGGCTGCCAGCACGACGGTCAAGGGCTTCACGCTCTACGTCGTCGGTGAAGGCATCGAGAAGAAGGTCGACGACTTCGCGGCAGAAGTGGCCGCCCAGGTGGCGGCTGCCAAGGGTCAGTAAAGACCCTAGGAAAGTGAAAGGGCGCCAAGTTGGCGCCCTTTAAACTTCCGCTCCATACACAAGCCCCCCGACTTCTGAGGACACCATGCCCGCGTACAAGCGCATCCTGCTCAAACTCTCCGGCGAAGCCCTGATGGGCGATGACGCCTACGGCATCAACCGCGCGACTATCGTCCGCATGGTGCAGGAAGTGCGCGAAGTGACGCAGATGGGCGTGGAAGTGGCCGTCGTCATCGGCGGCGGCAACATCTTCCGCGGCGTGGCCGGCGGCTCGGTCGGCATGGACCGCGCGACCGCCGACTACATGGGCATGCTGGCGACGGTGATGAACTCGCTGGCCCTGGCCGACACGATGCGCCAGGAAGGCATGACGGCCCGCGTGATGTCCGCCATCGCCATCGAGCAGGTCGTCGAGCCCTATGTGCGCCCCAAGGCGCTGCAATACCTCGAGGAAGGCAAGGTCGTCGTCTTCGCCGCCGGCACCGGCAACCCCTTCTTCACGACCGACACCGCCGCCGCGCTGCGCGGTGCCGAGATCGGTGCCGAGATCGTGCTGAAGGCCACCAAGGTCGATGGCGTCTACACGGCCGACCCCAAGAAGAATCCCGAAGCGACGCGCTACGCCAGCATCACCTTCGACGAGGCCATCAGCCGCAACCTGCAGGTCATGGATGGCGCCGCCTTCGCGCTGTGCCGCGACCAGAAGCTGCCGATCAAGGTGTTCAGCATCTTCAAGACCGGCGCGCTGAAGCGCGTCGTGCAGGGCGAGGACGAGGGGACGCTGGTTCACGTGTAAGCGAACAGAGACGAGAGACAGACCATGAGCATTGCCGACATCAAGAAGAACGCCGAGGCCAAGATGGCCAAGTCCGTCGAGGCGCTGAAGAACGAACTGCACAAGATCCGCACGGGCCGCGCCCACCCCGGCATCCTGGACCAGGTCAGCGTCGACTACTACGGCTCCATGGTGCCCATCAGCCAAGTGGCCAATGTCACGCTGCTGGACGCCCGCACCATCTCCGTCCAGCCCTGGGAAAAGGGCATGGGTGCCAAGATCGAGAAGGCCATCCGCGAGAGCGACCTGGGCCTGAACCCGGCGGCCCAGGGCGACCTGATCCGCGTGCCCATGCCGCCGCTGACCGAAGAGCGCCGCAAGGACCTGACCAAGGTCGTGCGCAACACCGGCGAGGACGCCAAGGTGGCCGTGCGCAACCTGCGCCGCGACGCCAACGAGCAGGCCAAGAAGCTGCTGAAGGACAAGGAGATCGGCGAGGACGACGAGCGTCGCAGCCTCGACGAGGTGCAGAAGCTCACCGACCGGGTGATCAACGAGATCGACAAGCTGATCTCGGCCAAGGAAGCCGAGATCCTGGCGGTTTGAGCGCCGTCCTCATGGCGCAAGACCGCCCGGCGCCGCCGCGCCATGTCGCCATCGTCATGGATGGCAACGGCCGCTGGGCCAAGAAGCGCTTCCTGCCGCGCTTCTTCGGCCACAAGGCCGGCGTGGAAGCCGTCGTCAAGACCATCCAGGCCTGCATCGACCGTGACATCGAGCACCTGACCGTCTTCGCCTTCTCCAGCGAGAACTGGAAACGGCCCAGCGACGAGGTGTCGGGCCTGATGGGCCTGGTGCTGGCCGCCATGTCGCGCTACCTCGCCAAGATCGGCGCGATGGGCGTGCGCGTGCGCGTCATCGGCGACCGCGACACCATCTCCGAGAAGCTGCGCACCGCCTGGAGTGACGCCGAGGCCGCCACGGCCCACAACAGCAAGCTGACGCTGAACGTCGCCTTCAACTACGGCGGCCGCTGGGACATCGTGCAGGCCTGCCGCAAGGCCATCGCGGCCGGCGTGCCGGCCGATCAGCTGACGGAAGCGAAGCTGTCCGAGTTCATGGCGCTGGCCCATGCGCCCGACCCCGACCTCTTCATCCGCACGGGCGGCGAGGTGCGCATCAGCAACTTCCTGCTCTGGCAGGCGGCCTACACCGAGTTCGTGTTCTCCGACTGCCTGTGGCCCGAGTTCGGTGCGCGTGAACTGGATGCGGCCATCGCCACCTTCCACGAGCGCGACCGCCGCTTTGGCGGCGTCAAGCAGGCCGCGGCCTGAAACCGAGGGCCGCCATGCTGAAGACCCGCGTCATCACCGCCGTCGTACTGCTGGCCGTGCTGCTGCCGGCGCTGTTCGCGGCCTCGCCCTGGTACTTCGCGGCGCTCACGGTGCTGATGATCGGCGCGGCCGGCTGGGAATGGACGCGGCTCAACGGCCTGCCCGGCAGCGGTGCCATCGCGGCGGGCGTGGCGCTGGCGCTCGTCTGCGTGTGGACGCTGGTGATCGGTGGGCTGAACGCGCCGCCGGCCTGGGTCTGGTCGCTGGCCAGCCTGGTCTGGGTGCTGGGCGGCGCCTATGCGCTGCGTGCCGGCCCCACCGGCTGGCCACGCATCGCGCGCGGCGCCCGCCTGGCGCTGGGCGCACTGTTGCTGTGGGGCGCCTGGCTGGCCATCGTGCAGGCCAAGGTGCATGGCATCAACTTCCTGCTGTCGGTCTTCTGCCTCGTCTGGATGGCCGACATCGCCGCCTACTTCTGCGGCCGGGCCTTCGGCAAGAGGAAGCTCGCGCCGGCCATCAGCCCCGGCAAGAGCTGGGAAGGCGTTTACGGCGGCCTGGCCGGCGTCATCCTGCTCGGCTTCGTGTGGGTGCATGTCATCGACGTGAGGGTCGCGGTGGACTCGCCCAGCCTCTTCACGCTGCTGGTGCAGCGCCATGGCTGGGTGTCGCTGCTGGCCATCGTCTTCCTGAGTGCGATGAGCGTCGTCGGCGACCTCTTCGAATCCCTCGTCAAGCGGGCCGTCGGCGCCAAGGACAGCAGCAATCTGCTGCCCGGCCATGGCGGCGTGCTGGACCGCATCGATGCGCTGCTGCCGGTGTTCCCGCTGGCGCTTGCGCTCATCTCCCTATGAATCGTCAACGCGTCTGCGTGCTGGGCTCGACCGGCTCCATCGGCGTCAACACGCTGGACGTGCTGGCCCGTCATCCCGAGCGCTACGAGGTCGTCGCTTTAAGCGCGATGAGCCGCGTCGACGAACTGCTCGCGCAATGCCTGCAATGGCAACCGCGCTTTGCCGTCATGCCGCAGCAGCAGGCCGCGGCACGCCTGCGCGAGCGGCTGCGCGAGGCCGGCAGCCGCACCGAGGTGCTGGACGGCGCACAGGCGCTGGCCGACATCGCGGCGCACCCTGAGGTCGACACCGTCATGGCAGCCATCGTCGGCGCCGCCGGCCTGGCGCCGGCCATCGCCGCGGCCCGCGCCGGCAAGCGCGTGCTGCTGGCCAACAAGGAGGCCATCGTCGTCGGCGGCGCGCTGTTCATGCACGCAGTGGAAGAGGGCGGCGCGACGCTGCTGCCCATCGACAGCGAGCACTCGGCCATCTTCCAGTGCCTGCCGGAAGACCGCAAGACCTGGCACGAGCGCATCGACCACATCGTGCTGACGGCCTCCGGCGGCCCTTTCCGCAGCCGCGACCCGCAGACGCTGGCCGACGTGACGCCCGACCAGGCCTGCGCCCATCCGAACTGGGTCATGGGCCGCAAGATCTCGGTGGACTCGGCGACGATGATGAACAAGGCGCTCGAAGTCATCGAGGCGCGCTGGCTGTTCAACCTCGCGCCCGAGCAGATCAAGGTGCTGATCCACCCGCAGAGCATCATCCATTCGATGGTGGTCTGCCGCGACCAGTCGGTGCTGGCCCAGCTCGGCACGCCCGACATGCGCGTGCCCATCGCCTACGGCCTGTCCTTCCCCGAGCGCATCACGTCGGGCGCCAGCCGCCTCGACCTGCTGACCACGCCCAGCCTCACGTTTGAGGAAGCCGACGCCACCCGATTCCCTGGCCTGCACCTGTCCTGGCAGGCGCTGCGCGGGCCGGAAGGCAGCACGACGGTGCTGAACGCGGCGAATGAAGTCGCCGTCGATGCCTTCCTGAACGGCCGCCTGCGGTTCGACCGCATCCATGCATTGAACTCGCACTGCCTCGGCGCCGTGGCACCCAGTGCTGCCGACTGCAGCAGCATCGACGGCCTGCTCGCACTGGACGTCCGCGTGCGCGACGTGGCGCAACGGCAGGTATTGGCATGGACCTGATTCAGAAAGCCTTCTGGTTCCTCATCGCCATCGGCATCCTCGTGCCTATCCACGAGTGGGGGCACTACCGCGTCGCGCGGGCCTGCGGCGTGAAGGTGCTGCGCTTCTCCGTGGGCTTCGGTCGCGTGCTGTGGAGCCGCGTCGGCCGTGGTGGCACAGAGTGGGCGATCAGCGCCGTGCCGCTGGGCGGCTATGTGCGCATGCTGGGCATGGGCGACGAGCCCGTCGCGCCGCACGAGCGCGACGTCGCGTTCAAGCATCGTCCGGTCGGCCAGCGCGCCGCCATCCTCATTGCCGGCCCTGCGGCCAACTGGTTGCTGGCCATCCTGCTGTTTGCGCTGGTGGCATGGCTGGGCAGCGAGCAGCCCAAGGCGCTGCTGGGCACGCCGCCGGCGGCTTCCCTGGCCGAGAGCGCCGGCCTGCATGCCGGTGACTGGGTGCGCGCGGTCTCCAGCGACGGCCAGCAGTGGGAGGACGTCGCTTCGATGACCGAGGTGCAGAGTGCGATCGGCCGCGCCATGGCTCTGGGCGAGGGGCTGCACCTGTCCGTCAGCGACACCCAGGGCCACGGTTCGCGCAGCCTGCGCCTCGAGACCGAACGGCTGGCCGGCCGGGCGCCCGAGCCCAGGCTGTTCAACAAGATCGGGCTGGTGCCGCTGGCCGAGCCGGTGGTCAGCCATGTCGTTGACGGCGGTGCTGGCGCCGCTGCCGGCCTTCGCGCAGGCGACCGTGTGCTGTCCATCGACGGGCAGGTGGTGCCCGACGCTGGCTTCCTTCGTGACGCGATCCGCCGCGCCCACGATGGCGAGCAGCCGCGCGCGCTGGCCCTGCGCGTCGAGCGCGGCGGCCAGGTCGTCGAGCTGGCTGCAACGCCGCGGCTGGTCGACGATGGTGGTGGCCAGCGCGTCGCGCGGCTGGAGATCGGCATCGGCTCGCCGCCGCAGACCGTGACGGTCAGCTATGGCTTCACCGACGGCCTCGGGCATGGCATCCAGCAGAGCTGGGACATGGCCGTCACGACCGTCAAGCTGATCGGCCGCATTCTGGTCGGTGAAGCGTCGGTAAAGAATTTCAGCGGCCCGCTCACGATTGCAGACTATGCAGGCAAGTCAGCGCAGGCGGGGCTCTCTCCGTTCCTGGACTTCCTCGCGACGATTTCCATGAGCTTGGCCGTCCTCAACCTGCTGCCGCTGCCCATGCTCGATGGCGGGCACCTCATGTATTATCTTTTCGAGGGCCTGAGTGGCCGCCCCGTCTCCGAATGGTGGCAGCAGAAACTCCAAACGGCTGGCTTCCTGATCCTGATGTTGATGCTGGCCCTGGCCCTTTCCAACGACGTCGCCCGCCTCGCGGGTTGACACTGAACTCCCCGGTCCCCATGTCCTTTTCTTTCCGTTCGGGAGCGTCTCTGCGCCCCTCAACCCTGGCTTTGGCTCTGTTGGGGATCTTCCAGTCGGGACTGGCCTGGGCAGTCGACCCCTTCGTGCTGAAGGACATCCGTGTCGAAGGCCTGCAGCGCACCGACCCGGGAACCGTCTTCGCATCGCTGCCCTTCCGCATCGGCGACATTTACAACGATGAAAAGGGCGCAGCCGCGTTGCGCGCGCTGTTCGCCACGGGCCTGTTCAAGGACGTGCGCATCAGCATCGAGGGTGATGCCGTCGTCGTCATCATCGACGAGCGACCCATCATCGCCAACGTCAACTTCGTCGGGCTGAAGGAGTTCGACACCGAGGCGCTGTCCAAGTCGCTGAAGGACGTCGGCATCGGTGAAGGCAAGCCCTTCGACAAGGCACTGGCCGACCGCGCCGAGCAGGAACTCAAGCGCCAATACCTGACCCGCAGCCTCTACGGCGCCGAGGTCACGACGACGATCACGCCGATCGAGCGCAACCGCGTCAACGTCAGCTTCAACGTGACCGAGGGCGAGCCGGCCAAGATCGCCGAGATCCGCATCCTCGGCTCCAAAGTGTTCTCCGAGAGCACGCTGCTCGGGCTGCTGGAGCAGACGACCTCCGGCTGGCTGACCTGGTACACCAAGACCGACCGCTACTCGCGCGCCAAGCTGAATGCGGACCTCGAAACCATCCGCAGCTACTACCTGAACCGCGGCTACCTGGAGTTCAACGTCACCTCCACGCAGGTGACGATCTCGCCGGACAAGCAGAGCATCAGCATCGCCGTCACCGTCAGCGAGGGCCAGCCCTACACCGTCACCGGCATCAAGCTCGAAGGCGACTACCTCGGCCGTGAAGAGGACTTCAAGCACCTCGTCATGCTCAAGCCCGGTCAGGCCTACAACGGCGAGACGGTGCAGCAAACGACGCGGGCGTTCAACGACCTGTTCGGCACCTACGGCTACGCCTTTGCACGCGTCGACAGCCGGCCCGACATCGACCGCAACACGGGCCAGGTCGTCGTCACCTTCGTCGCCGAGCCGCAGCGGCGGGTCTATGTGCGCAAGGTCATCCTGTCCGGCAACTCGCGCACCCGCGACGAGGTCATCCGCCGCGAGTTCCGTCAGTTCGAAGCGGCCTGGTACGACGGCCAGAAGATCAAGGCTTCGCGCGACCGTGTCGAACGCCTGGGTTACTTCAAGGACAAGGAAGTCAACATCGACACCCAGGAGGTGCCGGGCGCCCAGGACCAGGTCGACGTCATCCTGACCGTGGTCGAGCGCCCCACGGGCGCCATCACGGTCGGTGCCGGCTATTCCAGCCAGACCAAGCTGTCCTTCACGGGCTCCATCCGCCAGGACAACGTCTTCGGCTCCGGCAACTACCTCGGCATCGACATCGCGACGGCCCGTACCGGCCGCCAGCTGCAGATCTCGACGGTGGACCCCTACTTCACGGTGGACGGCGTGTCGCGCGCCATCGACCTGTTCTACCGCACGACCCGCCCGATCAACACGCTGGGCGAGGAGTACCAGTACGTCACCAAGGGCGGCGCGCTGCGCTTCGGCGTGCCGTTCTCCGAGCTCGACACGGTGTTCTTCGGCGTCGGCTACGAGCAGACCGACATCACGACCTCGCGCGGCCTGCCCAACAGCTATCTGCTGTTCGTCAACCAGTTCGGCCAGCGCAGCAACTCCATCCCGCTGACGGTGGGCTGGCAGCGCGACAGCCGCGACAGCGTCATCACGCCGCTGAAGGGTCGCTATTCGCGCGTCAACCTCGAAGCCAGCCCGTTCGGGGACGCGCAGTTCGCGCGGCTGAACCTGCAGTACCAGGAGTACTTCGAGATCACGAACAAGATCACGCTGGGCGTGAACAGTGAGCTCGGCTGGGGCGTCGGCCTGGGCGGCAAGCCCTATCCGATCTTCAAGAACTTCTACGGCGGCGGCCTGGGCTCGGTGCGGGTCTTCGAGGCCGGCTCGCTGGGCCCGGTGGACCCGACCGGCTCCTACATCGGCGGCAACCGGCGCTTCAACCTCAACGCCGAGCTCTACCTGCCCGTGCCCGGCAGCGGCAATGACAAGAGTTTCCGCATCTTCGGCTTCATGGACATGGGTGGCGTCTGGAGTCCGGAAGCCAAGCTGAACTGGAAGACGCTGAGCGACGACGCCGCGCACGACGGCAAGGACATGATGCGCATGTCCGCCGGCATCGGCCTCAGCTGGATCTCGCCGATGGGACCGCTTCGGCTCAGCTACGGCAAGCCGATCCGCAAATCGGGCAAGGATAGAATCGAGAAATTCCAATTCCAGATCGGGACTGCATTCTGATGATGAGCAAGCTCTTGCAATCGGTGGCTCTGGCCGCGTCGATGATGGTGGCCACCTCGGCCGTGCAAGCCCAGGAACTGAAGATCGGCTTCGTCAACAGCGAGCGGGTGCTGCGCGAGGCCAACCTGGCCAAGGCCGCGCAGATCAAGCTGGAAGCGGAGTTCGGCAAGCGCGAGAAGGACCTGCGTGACCTGGAAAACAAGCTGCGCGCTGCCGCCGAGAAGCTCGAGAAGGATGCGCCCACGCTGTCCGAAGCCGAGAAGAATCGCCGCAACCGCGACGTCGTCGAACAGGAACGCGACCTGCAGCGCAAGCGCCGCGAGTGGCAGGAAGACCTGACCCAGCGCAAGAACGAGGAGCTGTCGGTCGTCGTCGAGAGGGCCAACAAGGTCATCAAGCAGATCTTCGACGCCGAGAAGTACGACCTGATCCTGCAGGACGCCGTGCATTTCAGCGCGCGCGTGGACATCACCAAGAAGGTGATCGACGCGCTGAACGCGCAGAAGTAAGGACGGGGTCTCCCCATGAGCGAAGCGCTGGGCCGCCCCGAGCACGCTCGCTCCCGCTTGGCGGGACAGGCCGCAGGCCGAAGGGTGCACCAGTGACCCCGACTCCCGTCGCGCTCGCCGAAGTCATCGCCGCCTTGGGCGGCGATTTGCTTGGTGGGGCCGACATCCGCATCAGCGCCATTGCGCCATTGGACGAGGCCGACGAGCAGAGCATCGCCTTCCTCGCCAATCCGCGCTACCAGGCCCAGCTCGCGACGACCGGTGCTGCCTGCGTCATCGTCGCGCCGGCTTTGGCCGAAGCTGCCGCGGCGCGGGGTGCTGCCATCGTCACGCCCGACCCCTACCTCTATTTCGCGCGGCTCACGCAGTGGTGGGCGAAGCGCGTGCGCCCGAGGCCGCAGGCCGGTGTCCACCCCAGCGCCGTCGTGTCGCCGGATGCGAAGCTGGGGCAGGGTATTGAGGTCGGCCCCATGGCCGTCATCGAGGCCGGCGCCGTCATCGGCGACCACGCCCGCATCGGCGCGCACTGCGTCGTCGAACGCGATGCATTTGTCGGCGAGGGCACCCGCCTCGCACCGCGCGTGGTGCTCGGCTACAGCTGCCGCATCGGCGCGCGCGGCCTCGTGCACAGCGGCGTCGTCATCGGCGCCGACGGCTTCGGCTTCGCGCCGAGCAGGCAGGGCTACGTGAAGATCGAGCAACTGGGCAATGTCACCATCGGCGATGACGTCGAGATCGGCGCCAACACCTGCATCGACCGCGGTGCGCTGGCCGACACCGTCATCGAGGACGGCGTCAAGCTCGACAACCTGATCCAGATCGCCCACAACGTCCGCATCGGCCGCAACACGGCGATGGCGGGCTGCGGGGCCATCGCGGGCTCTACGACCGTGGGCGCGAACTGCACCATCGGTGGCGCGGCCAACATCATCGGCCACCTGAACATCGTGGACGGTGTTCACATCACCGCCTGCACGCTGGTGACGCGTGACATCGCGCAGCCCGGCGCCTACAGCGGCGCCTATCCCTTCGAAGAAAATTCGAGCTGGCAGAAGAACGCGGCGACGCTGCGCCAGCTCCACAGCCTGAGAGAGCGTGTGCGCGCGCTGGAAAAGAAATGACCGAGACGACGATCCCCACGACGATGGACATCCACGAAATCCTGACGCGCCTGCCGCACCGCTACCCCATCCTGCTGGTGGACCGCGTCGTCGAGCTGGTCAAGGGCGAGCGCATCCGCGCGATCAAGAATGTCTCCATCAACGAGCCCTTCTTCCTCGGCCACTTCCCTCACCGGCCGGTGATGCCCGGCGTGCTCATCCTCGAAGCGCTGGCCCAGGCGGCGACGCTGCTGGCCATCGAGAGTGTCGGCATCACGCTGGACGAGAAGTCGGTCGTCTACTTCGCCGGCATCGATGGCGCCCGTTTCAAGCGCCCCGTCGAGCCGGGCGACCAGCTCGTGCTGGAAGTGACGCTGGGCCGCGCCAAGGCCGGCATCTACAAGTTCTCGGCACGTGCGCTGGTCGGCGAGCAGCTCGCTGCCGAGGCCGAGCTGATGTGCACGATGCGTCGCATCGAGAGCTGATGGCCATCCATCCAACCGCCATCGTCGACCCCGGCGCGCAGCTGGACAGCAGCGTCGAGGTCGGCGCCTATTCGCTGATCGGCCCGCACGTGAAGATCGGCGCCGGCACCAAAGTCGGCCCGCACGTCGTCATCGAAGGCCACACGACGATCGGGCGCGACAACACCTTCTTCCAGTTCGGCTCCATCGGCGCCGCCAACCAGGACAAGAAGTACGCCGGCGAGCCGACGACGCTGGTCATCGGCGACCGCAACACCATCCGCGAGTTCTGCACGCTGAACGTCGGCACGGTCCAGGACCGCGGCGAGACGACGCTGGGCAACGACAACTGGATCATGGCCTATTGCCACCTGGCGCACGACGTCGTCATCGGCAACGAATGCGTGCTGGCCAATAACGCCACGCTTGCAGGCCATGTGCATGTGGGCAACCACGTCACCATCGGCGGCCTGACCGGCATCCTGCAGCGCATGCGCATCGGTGACCACGCGATGATCGGCTTCCAGGCCCACGTCGCGCAGGACGTGCCGCCCTTCATGACGGTGGACGGCAATCCGCTGGCGGCGCGCGCCGTCAACGTCGTCGGCCTGAAGCGCCGCGACTTCAGCGCCGAGCGCATCGGCGTCATCCGCCAGGTCTACAAGCTGCTCTACCGCAGCGGCCACACGCTGGACGAAGCCAAGGCGGCCATCGCGGCATTGAAAGGCTCTGAAGGCGGTGCAGCCGACGGCGACATAGCCAACATGCTGGACTTCCTCGCCGCTTCGACACGCGGCATCGTTCGATAACCGATGCAAACAGCGCCCCGCCTCGGCATGGTGGCCGGCGAGGCCAGCGGCGACCTGCTGGCCGGCCTGCTGCTGCAGGGCTTGCGCGCGCGCTGGCCGGGGCTGAAGTCAGAAGGCATCGGCGGCCCGAAGATGATCGCCCAGGGCTTCGAGACCTGGTGGCCGCACAGCAAGCTGTCCATCTTCGGCTACGTGGACGCGCTGCTGAACATCCGCGAACTGCTGTCCATCCGCAAGCAGCTCGGCACGCGGCTCATCTCGAACCGGCCCGACGTCTTCATCGGCGTCGATGCGCCCGACTTCAACTTCGGCCTGGAGACGCGGCTGCGCGAGGCCGGCATTACCACGGTCCACTTCGTCTGCCCGTCCATCTGGGCCTGGCGGCCGGAGCGCGTCGAGAAGATCAGGGCCGCGGCCGACCACGTGCTGTGCCTGTTCCCGTTCGAGCCGGAGATCCTGCACAAGGCTGGCATCGGCGCGACCTATGTCGGGCACCCGCTGGCCGACGCCATTCCCATGGAACCGCCGCGTGCTGCTTCACGTGCGGCGCTGAAGCTGGCCGAAGAAGACACCGTCATCGCGCTGCTGCCGGGCAGCCGCAAGAGCGAGATCAGCTACATCGCGCCGGCGCTGATCGGCGCGGCCAGGCTGCTCACCAAGCCGGGCCGGCGCTTCGTCATGCCCGTCGTGCCTGGCCTGCGCGGCCTCGTCGAGCCCATGCTGCAAGGCGCCGACATCCAGCTCGTCGACGGCCAGTCCCATGCGGTGCTCGCTGCCTGCGACCTGACGCTGGTGGCCAGCGGCACGGCCACGCTGGAAGCCGCGCTGTTCAAGCGGCCCATGGTCATCGCCTACCGCATGAACTGGCTGAACTGGTGGCGCATGAAGGACAAGGGCCTGCTGCCCTGGGTGGGCCTGCCCAACATCCTGGCGCGCGAGTTCCTCGTGCCCGAGCTGATCCAGCACGCCTGCACGCCCGAGGCGCTGGCCCGCGAGGCCGAGACCCTGCTGGCCGATGCGCCGCGCCGCGCCGCGCTGCATCAGCGCTTTGTCCAACTCCACGAACTGCTGCGCCAGGACACCGCGCAGCGCGCCAGCGATGCCATCGCGACGCTCCTCCAGGCCTGAACAGGCGGCTCTCGACTGGACGCCGCCCGGCCTCGTCGCTGGCGTGGACGAGGCCGGCCGCGGGCCGCTGGCCGGGCCGGTGTTCGCGGCGGCCGTCATCCTCGACGACCTTCAGCCCATCAAGGGCCTGGCCGACTCCAAGGTGCTGACCGCGGCCAAGCGTGCCAGGCTGTTTGACGAGATCCGCGCCAAGGCGCTGTGCTGCGCCATCGCGCACGCAACGACCGAGGAGATCGATCAGATCAACATCCTGCAGGCCACGATGCTGGCCATGCAGCGCGCGGTGAACGGCCTGCGCCTGAAGCCCGCGCTGGTGCGCGTCGACGGCAACCGCCTGCCCGTGCTGCCGATGGCGGCCGAAGCCATCGTGAAGGGCGATGCGACCGTGCAGGCCATCTCGGCTGCCAGCATCCTGGCCAAGGTGGCGCGAGACCTGTTCTGCGAGCAGATGCACGAGAGCCATCCTCAGTACGGCTTCGCGACGCACAAGGGCTATGGCACGCCGGAGCATCTGGCGGCACTGAAGACGCACGGCGCGAGCCCCTGGCATCGCCGCAGCTTTGCGCCGGTGAGGGAAGTGTGCGTGGACGTCACCGTCAACACGCTGGCATGAAGCTCGACCACATCACGTCCCGCGACAACCCGGCGCTGGTGCGGCTGCGCAAGCTGACCGCCGACGCGGGCGGCTACCGCAAGACCGGCAGTGTCTGGATCGAGGGCGACCACCTGCTGCGCGCGGCGCTGCAGCGCGGTTGGCAGCCGGCCCTCGTCGTGCTGACCGAGGCCGCGATGCAGGATGCCGCGCTGGCGGCGCTGGCCGAGCGCGCACCGCGCGCGCTGGTCGTGCCGACGGCCTTGTTCAAGGGCCTGAGCGGCCTGGAGTCGCCCGCGCAGATCGGCGCCGAACTGGCGCTGCCGGCGTCGCCCGCCATCGACGCGAACGCTGCCAGCATCGTGCTGGACCGCCTGCAGGATGCCGGCAACGTCGGCGCCATCCTGCGCAGTGCGGCGGCCTTCGGCGTGCGCCAGGTGCTCGCCCTCAAGGGCACGGCGGCGCTGTGGTCGCCCAAGGTGCTGCGTGCAGGGCAGGGCGCGCATTTCGGATTGCGCCTGCTGGAAGGACTGGCCGCCGACGATCTCGCGCAACTCGTCGTGCCGATGATCGCGACCAGCTCGCACACCGAGCATGTGCTGCACCGCGTGGCGCTGCCCCAGCCCTGTGCCTGGGTCCTGGGCCACGAAGGGCAGGGCGTGTCGGCCGAGCTGATGGCCCGCTGCGCGCTGACGGTGGGCATTCCGCAGCCGGGCGGCGAGGAGTCGCTGAACGTGGCCGCTGCGGCGGCAATCTGCCTTTACGAAAGCGAGCGGCAGAAGGCCTGAGTGCCAGGCCTTGCTACCGCAGGGCCTCAAAAGGATTCCCAGTCGTCGGTACCCGTGGCCAGGGCCGGCCTGGGCTGCGGCGTCATCGTCTGGGTGGCTTTCCTGCGCGGCTCGGTGCGGTTCGCGAAGGAGGGCCTGACCACGTTGGTGGCCCGATGGGCGCCTCGCCGCTCGATGCCGGGCTCCGGTGCCGGGCTGGCCCGGCCGGCGACCTTGAACACCGACACCGCTTCGACCAGTTGCTGCGCCTGGTTCCTCATGCTCTCCGCCGCTGCGGCGCTTTCCTCGACGAGCGCGGCGTTCTGCTGCGTCGCCTTGTCCATCTGCGTCACCGCTTCGCCCACCTGGGCCACACCCGCACTCTGCTCGGCGCTGGCGGCGCTGATCTCGCCCATGATGTCGGTGACGCGCCGGATCGAGGCCACGACCTCGGTCATCGTGTTGCCGGCCCTATCCACCAGCACCGTGCCCTGCTCGACGCGCTCCATGCTGGCGTTGATGAGGGTCTTGACTTCCTTGGCGGCCTCGGCGGAGCGGCCCGCCAGGCTGCGCACCTCGGAGGCCACGACGGCGAAGCCCCGGCCCTGCTCGCCAGCCCGCGCGGCCTCCACCGCGGCGTTCAATGCCAGGATGTTGGTCTGGAAGGCAATGGCGTCGATGACGCCGATGATGTCGCCGATCTTCCTCGAGCTGTCGTTGATGCCCTTCATGGTCTCGACGACCTCGCCCACCACCTCGCCACCCTGGGTTGCCACCACACTGGCGTTTTGCGCCAGCTGGTTGGCCTGGCGGGCGTTGTCGGCGTTCTGCTTGACGGTGGCGTTCAGTTCCTCCATCGACGCCGCGGTCTCCTCCAGCGCCGAGGCCTGTTCTTCGGTGCGGCCTGACAGGTCGCTGTTGCCCTGCGCGATTTGCGAGCTGGCCGTGGCAATGCTGTCGGCCGACGTCCGCACCTGCTGGATCAGGCCGACCAGCTGTTGTTGCATGCTGCCCATCGACGCCAGCACGCTGCCGGCCGGTGCGTCGGCGGCGCCGGGCACGGGACTGAGGTCGCCCTGAGCCACGCGCTGCGCAGCGTCGCCCAGGTCGACCGGCTCGGCGCCGAGGGCGGCCGAGAGGCGGCGGGTGATGAACCATCCGATGAACGCGGCCCCCAGCGCAGCAAGCGTGGCGATGCCGAGCATGGTGTTGCGCTGGCTGGCATAGGCTGCGGCAGCGGCGTCGACATCGGCCTTGGCCTGCGTCTGGGTGTAGTCGGCGTATTCGCGCACGGACGCCAGCAAGGCCGCCAGCAGCGGGCGGCATTCGGCGTTCATCTTCTGGATCGCCTCTTCCTTCTTGCCGGCCGCCGCCAGTTCGACGATGGCGACGGCCACGGGCCCGTAGCGGGATTCGACGCTGTCGATCTTGTCGACCAGGGCACGGTCCCGATCCGTGGCGCCGGTGGCTTGCGTCGCTGCCTGCTTCAACGCCTTCAGCTTCTGTTGGAGCTCGTCATGCGCCTTGATCGTCGCATCCTTGGCCGATTGCCGGTCGGTGTCCGATGTCGAAAGCACCATGTCTCGCACGCTGACGGCGCGCCGGTTGGCCGCGGCACGCGCGTCGAGGGCGAGGGACTCGCGCTCCGCCGGGCCCTGGATGTAGCCCGAGAAGCGCTCGTTGGACAGGCTGACACCGCGCAGCCCGAGGAAGCTCAGCACAAGGACGAGGGCGACCATGGCGCCGAAGGCCATGGTCAGTTGCTGTTTGATCGTCAGGTTCTTCATCTGTGCCTCCAGGCGAATTGGACGGGTCGGTACAAAATTGACACCGTCGGAAGCAAATTTATCAATTTGTGAGTATTGGTGTCAGTGGATATTGATCGTTTTGATAAGAGATAAGGTGAAAAATTACGCGATCAATCGCTCTGCAGAGGGTCCTGGGCCCAGTTGCCTCCGGTGAACCGAGCGCTCCAGAGGGCTTGCATCTCCGATGTTGATATTGCGAATCATTCGCAATAACATGCGGACATGCCTGCAGACCTTGATCCGCCTCAAACCTTGTTGGCCCCTCCGGCGCCCAGGCCTGGCGGCAGCCGCCAGATCGACAGCGCCATGCTGCTGGGGCCGCAGGGAGAGGTCTTCATCCGCCACCATGGCCAGGTCTACCGCCTGCGCGTCACGTCGCAGGGCAAGCTGATCCTGACCAAATAGCCCTTCCCCCGCCCGCGCCAGCCAGCCATCGCCCGCCCGCGCCTCCTTTCGGAGACCTCGAATGGCCGACTCCTGCTGCGCCGCGCATGCCGCAGCGCTTCCCGCCACCGGCTCGCGCCGCCGCCGCCTCTGGGAGCTTGGCAGCCATGCGCATTGCCCCGTCATCGGCGTCTGCGTGCCGCTGGAGCGCGTGCGTGCGCTGGCGAAGAAGCTGCTCGTGCTGCAGGGCGACGAAGACGACTACACGCTGCATTGCAGCCTCGTCACCGCCGCCGCGCGCCGCAATGCAGTGGCCGAGGCGCTGCAGAAGGACCTGGAGCAGCGCTTCTCGCTGGACCTGCGCAGCGCCGCCCAGGCCAAGTGCCGCGACACGCTGATGGCCTGGTGGCGCAGCCGCGCCGCACAGGGTGAGGGCATCGCCGGCGCACTGTGGGCCACGCTGACGCATTCGCGTTGCGACGACTGGCTGGAGATGCGGGTGCTGGGCCAGGTGCACATGCTGCAGCACCAGGTCGGCGCGGCGCAGCGCGTGGACATGGTCCGCCATCGCGAACTGGCCACCGAGCACCGGGCGCTGGCGCGCGACTACGCCGAGGTGCAGCAGCGCGTGACGGCCTGGAGCCTGGACCGCGCCCGCGAGCAGCAAGCCTGGGAGCAGGAGCGCATGCAGCAGCGCGCCGCCCTCATCACGTTGCAGACGCAGCTTGCCCAGGCCCAGGAACGGCTGCAGCAATGGCAGGCCGCGCGGCCCGACCTGCCCGAGCGCGAGCAGCTGCGCGAGCGGCTGGCCGAGCAGGTCGAGCGCAACCAGGCGTTGCAGCGCGAGGTCACCCGCCTGGCTTCGCGCGCGTCCGTCACGGCTGAAGTGCTGCCCGTGCCGATGGAGCCGGACCTGCCGCCCGCGGCCGTCAAGCTCGAACACCGCGTCGTGCTGTGCGTCGGCGGCCGCGGCGGCAGCGTGCCGCAGTACCGGCAGGCCGTGGAGGGCTGCGGCGCGCAGTTCCTGCACCACGATGGCGGCAGCGAGCACAAGCCGGCCCAGCTGGAACCCCAGCTCGCCGCGGCCGACCTCGTCATCTGCCAGACCGGCTGCATCAGCCATGACGCCTACTGGCGCGTGAAGGACCACTGCAAGCGGCACCGCAAGCGCTGCGTCTTCGTCGAAACGCCCAGCCGCAGCGCTTTCGAACGTGCGCTGGTCCAGGCCGCCGCGAGCGAAGGCACAGAAACAACGCCCTGAGAAACCCGCAGCGAGGCGGCTCGTTGGCCGGTGCAAACTGCAAGCGTTTGCAGTTCAGCGGAGATCCGGTCCATGCCCCCCGTCGCCTCGCCCCATCAGCTCTCGCGCCGCGCCATCGCCCTCGTCCTGGCGGGCGGGCGGGGCTCCCGGCTCAAGCAGCTGACCGACTCGCGCGCCAAGCCGGCGGTCTACTTCGGCGGCAAGTTCCGCATCATCGATTTCGCGCTGTCCAACTGCGTCAACAGCGGCATCCGGCGCATCGGCGTCGTCACGCAGTACAAGAGCCATTCGCTGCTGCGCCACATCCAGCGCGGCTGGAGCTTCCTGCGCGCCGAGCTGAACGAGACGGTGGACCTGATGCCCGCCCAGCAGCGGGTGGACGAGGAGAGCTGGTACCGCGGCACCGCGGACGCGGTCTACCAGAACCTGGACATCATCCAGAGCACCGAGGCCGAGTACATCGTCGTGCTGGCTGGCGACCACATCTACAAGATGGACTACTCGTCCATGCTCGCCGACCACGTCGCCACCGGCGCCGGCTGCACGGTGGGCTGCATCGAAGTGCCCAAGGCCGAGGCGACCGCCTTCGGCGTGATGGCCGTGGACGACGCGCGCCAGATCACTGCCTTCAAGGAAAAGCCCGCCGACCCGCCCACCATGCCCGGCCGCAGCGATGTCTGCCTGGCCAGCATGGGCATCTACATCTTCAACGCCGACTATCTCTACCGGCTGCTGGCCGAGGACCTGGCCGACTCGTCGTCGAGCCACGACTTCGGCAAGGACGTCATCCCCAAGGTCGTCGCCGAGAGCCGAGCCGTCGCCCACCCCTTCGGCATGAGCTGCATCATGAATCCGAACGGCGCCACGCCCTACTGGCGCGACGTCGGCACGCTGGACGCCTTCTGGGCCGCCAACCTCGACCTCGCGTCCATCAGCCCCGAACTGGACATCTACGACACCGACTGGCCGATCTGGACCTACCAGCGCCAGCTGCCGCCGGCCAAGTTCATCCCCGACCACAACGGCATGCACGGCATGACGGTCAACACCATCGTCAGCGCCGGCTGCATCGTGTCGGGCTCGCACGTCGTGCAGACGGTGCTGTTCAACAACGTGCGCATCCGCTCCTTCTGCAACATCCACCAGAGCGTGCTGCTGCCGGGTGTCAGCGTGGGCCGCCACTGCCGGCTGACCAAGGTCATCATCGACCGCGGCTGCGAGATCCCCGATGGCCTCGTCGTCGGCGAGGACGCGGCGCTGGACGCCGCCCGCTTCGAGCGCACCGACAACGGCGTCGTGCTCATCACCAAGCAGATGTTGGCCAAACTGTGAGGGTCCTGCAGGTCAGCGCGGAGCTGTTCCCGCTGCTGAAGACCGGCGGCCTGGCCGACGTGGCCGGTGCGCTGCCTGCCGCGCTGGCGGCGGCCGGTGCCGACCCGAGGTTGCTGCTGCCAGGCTTCCCAGCCATCCGCGACGTGCTGGACCAGGAATGCGCCGTCGCCCCCGTCGCGCTGCCGTGGAGCGAGGGCAGGGCGGCACTGCTGCGCGGCCGGCTGCCGGGTTTCGAGGCGACCGTCTACGTGCTGGATGCGCCGGGCCTGTTCGACCGCCCCGGCAACCCGTATGCCGATGCCCAGGGCCTGGCCTATGCCGACAACCACCGCCGCTTCGCGCTGCTGGGCCTGGCCGCCGCCCGCCTGGCCGAGGGCGTGGACCCGAGTTGGCGGCCCGACATCGTGCACGCGCACGACTGGCATGCCGGCCTGGCCTGCGCCCATGTCGCTGCCGGCCGCTCGCGCCGCCGCACCGAAGCCAGGACGGTCTTCACCGTCCACAACCTCGCCTACCAGGGCCTGTTCCCGCACCACGCTTTCAGCGAGCTGGGCCTGCCGCCGGCGCACTACGCGGTCGAGGGTGTGGAGTTCTATGGCCAGGTCAGCTTCATGAAGGCGGGCCTGCAGTTCGCCGATGCGATCACGACCGTCAGCTCCAGCTACGCGCACGAGATCCAGACGCCCGAGCAGGGCTGCGGCCTGGACGGCCTGCTGCGCCGGCGAGCGGACACGCTGCATGGCATCCTGAACGGCGTGGACTACGGCGTGTGGTCGCCCGAACAGGACGATGCCATCGCCGCCCGCTACAACGCCGACGCCGCCGCGGGCAAGGCCGCCTGCAAGGCAGCGCTGCAACGCGAATGCGGCCTCGAGCCGCGGTCCGACGCGCCGCTGTTCGGCATCGTCAGCCGGCTGACCGAGCAGAAGGGCCTGCCGCTGGTGCTGCAGGCGCTGGACGACCTCGTCGACGCCGGTGGCCAGCTCGTCATCCTCGGCGCCGGCGATGCCCGTCTGGAGGCGGAGTTCACCGCCGCCGCGGCGCGCCACCCGGGCCGCATCGCCCGCCGCACGGGCATGGACGAGGGCCTGGCCCACCGCATCTACGCCGGCAGCGACGTCGTGCTCGTGCCCAGCCGCTTCGAGCCCTGCGGGCTGACGCAGCTCTACGGCCTCAGCTACGGCGCGCTGCCGCTGGTGCATCGAGTCGGCGGCTTGGCCGATACGGTCGTCGACTGCACGCTGGAAGATCTTGCAGCCGGTACCGCGACGGGCTTCGTCTTCAACGCCTTCACGGTGGACGCCTACCGCCGCGCGCTGCGCCGCGCCTTCGCGCTGTGGAGCCGGCAGGAGTTCTGGGCGCGGGTGCGCTCGGCGGCGATGCGCCAGCGCTTCGGCTGGGACACCGCCGCGGCGCGCTACGTGGACCTCTACGGCGACCTGCTATATCGCTAGCGCGATGACGCCAGCGCCGATCAGCGCCGCGCCGGCAATGCGCCAGCCTTTCTCGCCTTCGCCGAGCAACTGCCCGCCCAGCAGAGCCGCGAACAGCATCGACACCTCGCGCGCCGGGGCCACGCGTGACAGCGGTGCCTCGCGCACGGCCAGCAGCACCAGCACATAGGCCAGCGGGCTGATGATGGCGACTGCCAGCACGCCCTTCCAGGTGCGCCGCAGCTCGGCCTTGAAGCTGTGCCGGTGACGCAGCACGACGGGCAGCTGCATCGGCACGCGCAGCACGTTGCCGCAGTAGTCCAGCAGCAGCGGCGACACGGCCAGCACCTTGACCGCGTAGCCGTCCAGCACCGTGTAGCCGGCGATCAGCGTGCCGGTGGCCACGCCCCAGTAGACGCCACGGCGGCGGCGGAGGGTGGCGGTGAGCTCGACATCCACGCCCCGGCCCAGCAGGCGCGGGCCCATCGTGATCAGCAGGATGCCGCCCACCACGCCGGCCAGGCCGAGCACGCCGATGATGCCCAGGCGCTCGTCCAGCAGCAGCACGGCCGCGGTGGCCGACAGCAGCGGCCCGCTGCCGCGCGCGACGGGGTAGACGACCGTGAGATCACTGGCCTTGTAGCCCGCGATCAGGCAATTGAAATACAGCAGGTGGACGAAGGCACTGGCAACGACGAAGCCCCAGGCCCGCGGCGACCAGTCGGGCAGCTCGCCCAGGCCGATCCACAGCACCGCGGGCAGCCAGAACAGCACCACGCCGACGGCGCAGGAGAACACGAAATGCGGCCCGCCGCCCCATTTCTTGGCGGCGAGGTTCCAGAGCGCGTGGAGGAGGGCGGCGGTGAGGACGAGGGCAAGCGCCGAAGCGGGCATCGAGTCAGTAGACCAATCGATCCGGCCGGATGTCGCGCAGGATGGTCGTCGCGATCTCTTCGATGCTCTTGTGCGTCGACGACAGCCACGAGATGCCCTCGCGCTTCATCATCGCCTCGGCCTCGTTGACCTCGTAGCGGCAGTTCAGCGGGTCGGCGTACTTGCTGCCGGGGCGGCGCTCGTTGCGGATGCTGGACAGGCGCTCTGGGTCGATGGTCAGGCCGAAGCATTTGCGCCGGTGCGGCATCAAGGAAGGCGGCAGCTTGCGGCGCTCGAAGTCCTCGGGGATCAACGGGTAGTTGGCGGCCTTGATGCCGTGCTGCATCGCGAGGTACAGAGACGTCGGCGTTTTTCCTGAGCGCGACACGCCGACGAGGATGACGTCGGCCACATCCAGGTTCTTGCTGCTCTGGCCGTCGTCGTGGGCCAGCGAGAAGTTGATGGCCTCGATGCGGTCGTTGTATTCCTGGCTCAGCGCCACGTCGGAAAAGCGGCCCACGCGGTGGTTGCTCTTGATGCCGAACTCTTCTTCCAGCGGCTCGATGAAGGTGCCGAACATGTCCATCACGCGGCCCTGGCAGTGTTCGCGGACGATCTTCAGCACGTCGCGGTCCACCAGCGTCGCGAACACGATGGGCCGCTCGCCCTCGCGCATGGCGAGCTCGTTGATCTCGGCCACGACGGCCTGCGCCTTCTCGGCCGTGTCGATGAAGGGCCGGCGCACATGGCGCGGCTTGATGGAGAACTGCGCGAGGATGGAGTTGCCGAAGGTCTCGGCGGTGATGCCGGTGCCGTCAGAGACGAAATACACGGTTCTGGCGGTCATGGCGGGTCTGGCTGGAGTCAAGGGCGTGGTCATGATAGCCAGGGCCCCCGGGGCCGAGGGGCATTTCCCGACGGCGGACCTTTCGCACAACCGGCGCGGGTTACGCGCGGGTACGAACCGCCTAGAATCCGCCGCAATTCCTCGCGATCAGCCCCATGCGCGCCGCCACCCTCCAAGAAGAATCCAGAAATGGGTGGAGCGGCGCCTGCCTTGAGCATCCCTGCTCGGCACCGGGCCCGGACGACGCGACGACACCGGTTTTTCAACCTCCCGGAGTTTTTCCATGTCCACCCTGTTCGAGGCGACCGCCCTGGTCGTACCGTTTGAGAACCTGAGGATGACCGATGTCGAGGCAGTTGGCGGCAAGAACGCCAGCCTCGGCGAAATGATCTCGCAGCTCGCCGCCAGCGGCGTGCGTGTCCCCGGAGGCTTCGCCACCACGGCGCATGCCTTCCGGCAGTTCCTCAAGCATGAGGGCCTGGACGCGCGCATCGCGGCGCGTCTGAGCTCGCTCAACACCGACGACGTCCGCGCGCTGGCCGAGGCCGGCGCCGAGATCCGCGGCTGGATCGAGGCGCAACCCTTCCCGGCCGATCTCGAAGCGGCCGTGCGCTCGTCCTTCGCACAGCTGACGGCCGACAACCCCGGCGTGTCCTTCGCCGTGCGCTCGTCGGCGACGGCCGAAGACCTGCCCGACGCGTCCTTCGCCGGCCAGCAGGAAACCTTCCTGAACGTCGTCGGCATCGACGAGGTGCTGCACAAGATGCGCGAGGTGTTCGCGTCGCTCTACAACGACCGCGCCATCAGCTATCGCGTGCACAAGGGCTTCGCCCACAACGACGTGGCGCTATCCGCCGGCGTGCAGCGCATGGTGCGCTCCGACCTGGGTTCTGCCGGCGTCATGTTCACCATCGACACCGAGAGCGGCTTCCAGGATGTCGTCTTCATCACGTCCAGCTACGGCCTGGGCGAGACGGTCGTGCAGGGCGCCGTGAACCCGGACGAGTTCTATGTCCACAAGCCGGCGCTCAAGAACGGCAAGCTGGCCATCATCCGCCGCAACCTGGGCTCCAAGCTGATCCGCATGGAGTTCGCGACGCCCGAAGAGAAGGCCGCCAGCGGCAAGCTCGTGAAGACCGTGGACACGGTGCCCGAGCACCGCAACCGCTACTCGCTGAACGACACCGAGGTCACCGAACTGGCCCAGTACGCGCTGATCATCGAGAAGCACTACGGCCGCGCCATGGACATCGAGTGGGGCCGCGACGGCGTCGACGGCAAGCTCTACATCCTGCAGGCCCGCCCCGAGACGGTGAAGAGCCAGGCCGCCGGCCAGGTCGAGCACCACTACAAGCTCAAGGCCCACAGCGCCGTGCTGGCCGAAGGCCGCGCCATTGGCCAGAAGATCGGCACCGGCCCGGTCCGCCTCGTCGACAGCGTCGCCGAGATGGAGCGCGTGCAGCCGGGCGACGTGCTCGTCACCGACATGACCGACCCGAACTGGGAGCCCGTCATGAAGCGGGCCAGCGCCATCGTCACCAACCGCGGCGGCCGCACCTGCCACGCGGCCATCATTGCGCGAGAGCTGGGCATCCCGGCCGTCGTCGGCTGCGGCGACGCAACGGACAAGTTGAAGGACGGCCAGCTGGTCACGGTGGCCTGCTCGGAGGGCGACACCGGCTACATCTACGACGGCTTGCTGGAGACCGAGGTCAGCGAGGTGCACCGCGGCGAGCTGCCGTACTGCCCCATCAAGATCATGATGAACGTCGGCAACCCGCAGCTGGCCTTCAACTTCGCGCAGATGCCCTCGGGCGGCGTGGGCCTGGCCCGCCTCGAGTTCATCATCAACAACAACATCGGCGTCCACCCCAAGGCCATCCTGGACTATCCCAACATCGACGCCGACCTGAAGAAGGCCGTCGAGTCGGTGGCGCGTGGCCACGCCTCGCCGCGCGCCTTCTACGTCGACAAGCTGGCCGAAGGCATCGCGACCATTGCCGCGGCCTTCTTCCCGCGCCCGGTCATCGTGCGGCTGTCGGACTTCAAGTCCAACGAGTACCGCAAGCTGATCGGTGGCACGCGCTACGAGCCGGACGAAGAGAACCCGATGCTGGGCTTCCGCGGCGCTTCCCGCTACATCAGCGGCGAGTTCCAGGACGCGTTCGCGATGGAATGCGAAGCGCTCAAGCGCGTTCGCAAGGAGATGGGCCTGACCAACATCGAGATCATGGTGCCCTTCGTGCGCACCGTGAAGCAGGCCGAGAAGGTCGTCACCATGCTGGCCGAGAAGGGGCTGAAGCGCGGTGTCGATGGCCTGCGCCTCATCATGATGTGCGAGGTGCCCAGCAACGCCATCCTGGCCGAGCAGTTCCTGGAGCACTTCGACGGCATGTCCATCGGCTCCAACGACCTGACGCAGCTCACACTCGGCCTGGACCGCGACTCGGGCCTGGAGCAGCTGGCCGGCGACTTCGACGAGCGCGACCCTGCCGTCAAGGCCATGATCTCGCGCGCCATCCGCGCCTGCCGCGCGACCGGCAAATACATCGGCATCTGCGGCCAGGGTCCCAGCGACCACCCCGACTTCGCCGACTGGCTGGCCGAGGAGGGCATCGTGTCCATCTCGCTGAACCCCGACACCGTCATCGACACCTGGCAGCGCCTGGCCGCCAAGAAATAAAGCTTCGTCGCTGACGATCCGGCCCGGGTTCTCCGCGAGGGGAATCCGGGCTTTTTATTGCCATCATCGCGGCCGTGTCTGCCCGCCCGTCCCACGCCCACCTGCATCGCCGCTACGTCATCTTCACGCTGAGCTTCGTCGTGCTCGTCCTCTTGCTGGGCCTCGCCGAGCAGCGCGGCATGCCCAAGGCCTGGATCGGCTACACCTTCCTCGGCACGACGGTGGCCGTCTATGCCGTCATCGGCATCCTGTGCCGCACGACCGACCCGGCTGAATACTTCGTCGCCGGCCGGCGCGTGCCGCCGCTCTACAACGGCATGGCGGCGGGCGCGGACTGGATGAGCGCGGCCACCTTCATCGGCCTGGCTGGCTCGCTGTACGCGAGCGGCTACGCGGGCCTGGCCTATGTGCTGGGCTGGACCGGCGGCTTCGTGCTCGTGGCGCTGTGCATCGCCCCGTACCTGCGCCGCTTCGGCCAGTTCACGATCGGCGATTTCCTGGCCGAGCGCTTCGGCAGCCGCACGCTGCGGTTGCTCGGCGCGAGCGCCGGCATCCTGGTGTCCTTCGTCTACCTTGTCGCGCAGATCTACGGCGTCGGCCTCATCACGACGCGGCTGACCGGGCTGAGCTTCGAGGTCGGCGTCTTCGTCGGCCTGGGCGGCGTGCTGGTCTGCTCCTTCCTCGGCGGCATGCGCGCCGTCACGTGGACGCAAGTGGCCCAGTACCTCATCATGATCCTGGCTTACCTGGTGCCGGTCATCTGGCTCAGCGTCAAGCAGACCGGCTGGCCGCTGCCGCAGCTGGTCTATGGCCAACAACTGCACCAGCTCGCCGAACGCGAGCAGCAGCTGATCCACGACCCCGCCGAGCTGCAGGTGCGAGCCATCCACCAGCAGCGCGCCGACGCCGCGCTGGCCCGCCTGGCCGACGTGCCGGGCGCGCTGGCCGAGGAGCAGGCCGCGGCGTCGGCCCGCGTGGCCGCGCTGAAGGCCGAGAACGCGCCGCTCGCGCAGATCCAGGCCGCCGAGAAGCTGCGTGCGCTGCTGCCGAGCACGGCCGCCGAGGCCTCGGAGCGCTGGCACCGTGAGCAGGTCAGCGAGACGCGCCTGGCCCAGCCGCTGGCCGGCCAGGTGCCGCATGGCCAGCCCTTTGCCGGCAATCCCGACGGCACGCCCGCCGAGCAGGCCCAGGCCAGCGAGTCGCGGCGCAACTTCATCGCACTGGTGTTCTGCCTGATGGTCGGCACGGCCGGCCTGCCGCATCTGCTGACGCGCTACTACACGACCACGTCCGTCGCGACGGCGCGCGAATCGGTGGCCTGGTCGCTGGTCTTCATCTGCCTGCTCTACCTGACCGCGCCGGCCCTGGCCGTCATGGTCAAGACCGAGGTCTTCAACGGCCTGGTCGGCACCCCCTTCGACCAGTTGCCGGCCTGGATACGCCAGTGGCAGCGCGTTGACTCGGGCCTGCTGTCGGCCGTGGACCTGAACGGCGACGGCCGGCTGCAGCTCGGCGAGCTGCGCCTGCATCCCGACCTCGTCATGCTGGTCATGCCTGAGCTGGGCGGGCTGCCCTATGTCGTCTCGGGCATGGTGGCGGCCGGCGGGCTGGCGGCGGCGCTGTCGACGGCAGACGGCCTGCTGCTGGCTATCTCCAGCGCGCTGTCGCACGACCTCTACTACAAGGCCATCAACCCCGAGGCTTCGCGCACGCGGCGGGTCACGTTGAGCAAGGCGCTGCTGCTGGCGGCGGCGCTGGCGGCGGCGGCGGTGGCGTCCAACCGGCCGGCGGACATCCTGGCCGTTGTCACGGCGGCCTTTTCCATCGCCGGCTCTACCTTCTTTCCGGCATTGGTGGCGGGCGTGTTCTGGCGCCGCGCCAACCGGGCTGGCGCGCTGGTCGGCATGCTGACGGGGCTGGCCGTCTGCCTGAGCTACCTCGCCATGGCCCACCCTGGCCTGCGCGCCATGGTCGGCCTGCCCGGGCCGGCCACGCTGGTCTGGGGCATTCAGCCGGCATCGGCCGGGCTGTTCGGCGTGCTGGCCGGGGCGCTGGCGCTGATCCTGGTCAGCCTGTTGACGCCCGCGCCGGGCGCGCGGGAACGCGACTTCGTCAACGCGCTGCGCTCACCGCCACCGGCCCGCTGAGGCGGGCCATTTTGGAATTCCGTCGATCCGGGCTAGAATCCCGGGTTCCCCCTTGCCGCAACCACGTGTCGACGCCGTGGCGCGGCTTCCACAGCCTAGGCATGCCGCCAACGCTGGAATCCACAAGGAGTACACATGCGTCACTACGAAATCGTTCTGCTGATCCATCCGGATCAAAGCGAACAGGTTCCGGCCATGCTGGAGCGCTACAAGGGCCTGATCACCACCGGTGGTGGTGTCGTGCACCGTGTCGAAGACTGGGGCCGCCGTCAGCTGGCCTACCAGATCCAGAAGCTCGGCAAGGCTCACTACCTGTGCCTGAACATCGAAGCCAGCAAGGAAGTCCTCGCCGAGCTCGAGACCGGCTTCCGCTTCAACGACGCCGTGCTGCGCCACCTCACCGTGGTCCAGGACAAGGCCGTCACGACCCCCTCGGTCATGATGAAGGCCGTCGAGCGCGAAGAAGCCCGCAAGGCGCCGCAGCAAGAAGCGGCCTGAGCACTGCTCATCGCCAAAGAACCAGGTTTTTCGAACAGCGTGCCTGCTGAGTGAACCAGCTTCACCTGAAGGCGCAGATCCAGCAACTCGGACAAGTTCGCTACACCCCCGCCGGGCTGATGGCCCTGGACGCAAGCCTCAAGGCAGAGTCCGAAGTCATCGAAGCCGGCAAGCCGCGCAAGGTCTCCCTGGAGATCAAGGCGGTCGCGGTGGGCGAGGTGGCCAAGCAGTTGCAGGCGTTGGGAGTCGGTGGCCACGCGGTATTCCGCGGCTTCCTGACCCACCAGCGCAACGGCCGGGGCTTCATCGCCCACGTCACCGTGATCGAACCCGCTGCTTCGCAGAACCCGGACATTGATTGATCCGGATAGATTTAACAGAGGTCCAACATGCCCCCTCTTCGTGGTAAGGGTCGCTTCTCCAAGGACAAGAAGCCCAAGCGCAACCAACAATCGTTGCTGTTCCGTCGCAAGCGCTTCTGCCGCTTCACCGTCGCTGGCGTCGAGAAGATCGACTACAAGGACATCGACACGCTGCGCGATTTCATCTCCGAAAACGGCAAGATCACGCCCGCTCGCCTGACCGGCACGCGCGCCTTCTTCCAGCGTCAGCTGACGGTGTCCATCAAGCGCGCGCGCTTCCTGGCCTTCCTGCCGTACAGCGACCAGCACAAGGTCTAAGGAGCTGACGACATGCAAGTGATCCTGCTCGAAAAAGTGTCCAACCTCGGCAACCTCGGCGATGTCGTCAAGGTCAAGGATGGCTACGCCCGCAACTTCCTGATCCCGACCAAGGCCGCCCGCCGCGCCACCGAGTCGGCGATCAAGGAATTCGAAGCCAAGCGCGCCGAACTGGAAAAGATCGCCGCCGCCAAGCTGGCCGACGCCCAGAAGCTGGGTGAAGCCATCGCCGGCAAGACCGTCCGCATCGCCCAGAAGGCCGGCGTGGATGGCCGCCTGTTCGGCTCCGTGACCAACGCCGACGTCGCCGAAGCGCTGACCAAGGCCGGCACCGCCATCGCCAAGTCGCAAGTGCGCCTGCCGAACGGCCCGCTGAAGACCGTGGGCGAGTTCCCGGTCAGCGTCGCGGCCCACACCGACGTGGTCGTGGAAATCACCGTCCAGGTGGTTGCCGAAGCCGAGTAAATCTCGCTTCCCCTGATGGCGCGGTGACACCAGCTCACCGCATCATCGAACGAAGGCCGATACCCTCAGGGTTTCGGCCTTCGGTCTTTCAGGACAAGAGTTTTCCCGCTTCGCCCACCGGTTGGGCCCAGCTCGTCCACAGCGTTATCCACAAGCGATGTCCGCGATCCTTCCCGCCTCTGCCTCCGCTTCACCAGACGACGAAGTCGCGCGCCTGCGCGTGCCGCCGCATTCGGTCGAGGCCGAGCAGAGCGTGCTCGGCGGCCTGCTGATCGACAACTCGGCCTGGGACCGCGCGGCCGACCTGCTGACCGAGGGCGACTTCTACCGTTTCGAGCACAAGCATGTGTTCGCGGCCATCGGCAAGCTCATCAATGCGGGCAAGCCGGCCGACGTCGTGACCGTCTTCGACGAGCTGACGTCGGTGGGCCGCGCCGAGGAATGCGGTGGCCTGGCCTACCTGAACGCGCTGGCGCAGAGCGTGCCCAGCGCCGCCAACCTGCGCCGTTATGCGGAGATCGTCCGGGAGCGCGCCATCCTGCGCAAGCTGGTCACCACCAGCGACGAGATCGCCACAGCCGCGATGAACCCGCAGGGCCGTGCCGTCACGCAGATCCTGGACGAGGCCGAAGGCAAGATCTTCAAGATCGGCGAGGAAGGCTCGCGCAGCCAGCAGGGTTTCCAGAGCATGGACCGACTGGTTGTCGCGCTGATCGACCGCGTCAACGAACTGGCCGAGTCCGGCGTGCAGGACGTGACCGGCGTGCGCACCGGCTTCTACGACCTCGACAAGCAGACGGCGGGCCTGCAGCCGGGCGACCTCATCGTGCTGGCCGCGCGCCCCTCCATGGGCAAGACGGCGTTCGCGGTCAACATCGCCGAAAACGTCGCCATCAACGAAGGCCTGCCCGTCGTCATCTACTCGATGGAAATGGGCGCGGCCCAGCTGGCGCTGCGGATGGTGGGTTCCATCGGCCGCATCGACCAGAGCCATCTGCGCCTGGGCAAGCTGGCCGACGATGAATGGGCGCGGCTTTCAGAGGCCGTCGACAAGCTCGGCAAGTCCAGCATTTTCATCGACGAGAGCCCGGGCCTGAGCCCGTCCGAGGTGCGCGCCCGCGCGCGCCGCCAGGCGCGCATCTGCGGCCAGCTGGGCCTCATCGTCATCGACTACCTGCAGCTGATGACCGGCAACGGCGGCGGCAGCGAGGAGAACCGCGCCACCGTGCTGGGCGAGATCTCGCGCGGCTTGAAGGCGCTGGCCAAGGAGCTGAAGTGTCCCGTCATCGCGCTGTCGCAGCTGAACCGCTCCGTGGAGCAGCGCCCCGACAAGCGGCCCATGATGTCCGACCTGCGCGAGTCCGGCGCCATCGAGCAGGACGCGGACATCATCATGTTTATCTACCGGGATGAGTACTACACGAAGGATGAGTGCAAGGAGCCGGGGGTCGCTGAAATCATTATTGCGAAACAGCGTAACGGCCCGGTCGGCACGGTGAAGCTGGCCTTCCAGCGCATGCACACCAAGTTCGAGAACCTCGCCCCGGGCTACGTGGGCGTGGAGCGGGACGAGTACTGAGCCTCATTGCCGCCGCCCGCCACGTGGCGTCGGCTGGAAGAGTTCGGCCACCAGAGCGCGCAGCCAGCGGTGGCCGGCATCCTCGTGATAGCGGGCATGCCAGTGCTGCTTCACGTCGAAGCCCTCGACCTTGAGCGGGCAGGGCAGCGTCGACAGCCCGTGCATGCGCGCCAGCGTCTCGCCGATGTGGCGGGGCAGCGTGGCAATGAGGTCGGTGCTGGACACGATGGCGCCGAGGCCCAGGAAGCCCGGCAGCTCGAGCAGCACGCGGCGTTGGACGTCCTGCGCGGCCAGCGCCGCCTCCAGCAGCGCGTGGCCGGTGCCGCCGACGATGCTCACATGGGCCTCGGCGCGGTAGCGGGCCAGCGACAGCGTGCGGCCGAGGCGCGGGTGGGCGGTGTTGGCCAGGCAGACCCAGTCCTGCGCGTACAGGGTCTGCTGGTAGATGCCGGAGGCCAGCCAGGGCGCGTGGCCCAGCGCCAGGTCGGCCTCGCCGCTGGCGAGGGCCTGGGCCGTGTGCTCATCCATGCGCGCGGCTTCCAGGCGCACCTCAGGCGCCTCGGCGCGGACGCGGGCCAGCAGGGAAGGCAGCAGCGTCGCATGGCTGGCGTCGGTCATGCAGATGCGAAAGCGCCGGCGGGCCGTGGCGGCGTCGAAGGCCGGCTGCACGGCGGCGAGGCGGCGCAGGCCCTCCAGCACTTCGCGCGCCGGGCCGATCAGCGCGTCGGCGCGCGGCGTGGGCGTCATGCCGGCTAGCGTGCGCACGAACAGCGCATCGCCAAGCTGGCGGCGCAGGCGCTGCAGCCAGATGCTGACCGTCGGTTGGCTTAGGCCCAGCAGCACGGCGCTGCGCGTGACGCTGCGGCTGCCGTAAAGCACGTCGAAGAGCTGCAGCAGCTTGGGGTCGAGCAGGTCGGGAGCGGTCTCGTTCATTGCAGATCTCAATATGGCTATCGGCGGCATTGCATTGTCAATAGGTGAGCGCTGGCCTATCTTGGCGGCCCGCCCGCGCTTGTTCCGGAATCCCCTTGCTCGCCACGCTTGCCCTGACCGGGCCCGTCTATTTGTTGATCGCCGTGGGCTACGCCGCCGTGCGTCTCGGCGCTTTCTCGCTGGTCGAGCTGCGCGTGCTGGGGCGTTTCGTCATCCAGCTGGCGTTGCCGGCGCTGCTGTTCAAGTCGCTGGCCCAGAGCCCGCGTCCTGGCGGCGTCGAAGGCTTCTACCTGCTGGCCTACGGCGGCGGCTCGCTGGCGTCGCTGTTCCTCGTGCGCATCTGGGCGCGTCGCTGGCGCGGGCAGTCGCCGGCTGCAGCGGCGTTGTCGGGGCTGGGAGCGGCGGCTTCCAACAGCGGGCTGCTCGGCTATCCCATCGTTGCGCAATGGCTGGGACCGACCGCGGGCCTGGGACTGGCTCTGTGCATGCTCGTCGAGAACATGCTCGTCATCCCGCTGGGCCTTGCGTTGGCCGACCGCGGCAGCGAGCCGCTGTCGTGGCGGCAGGCGCTGGCCCGCGCGGTGGCGACGTGGGCCCGGCACCCGATGATCATCGGCATCGTGCTGGGCTTCGGCTGCGCGATGTCGGGGATCACGCTGCCGGACTGGGGCGCTCGCGCGGTGCAGATCCTCGCTGCCTCAGCGTCGCCGGTGGCGCTGTTCGTCATCGGCGGCTCGCTGCTGGGTGTGCGGCTGGAGGGCCAGCGCCGCGACGTCGCCGGCGTGGCGCTGGCCAAGCTGCTGCTGCATCCGGCCTGCGTGCTGCTGGCCCTGTGGCTGCTGCCGCCGCTGCCGGTGCCGCTGCGCATGGCGGCCGTGCTGTTCGCCGCCATGCCCATGCTGAGCATCTACCCGCTGGTGGCGATGAAGCATGGCCTGGAAGGTCGCAGCGCCGCCATCCTGCTGGTGGCCACGGTCACCGCCTTCGTGACCATCAGCGGCTGGATGTGGGGCCTGCAGCAGCTGCCGGGTTGGCAAGCAGGCTGACCGCGGCGCGCAGCGCCAGCAGATAGCTGTCCACGCCGAAGCCGCTGATCTGGCCGCGCACGATGTCGGCGAACACCGAGTTGTGGCGGAAGGCCTCGCGTGCATGGATGTTGGACATGTGCAGCTCGACGATGGGGCAGCTCAGCATGGCCAGCGCGTCGCGGAGGCCGTAGCTGTAGTGCGTCCACGCGCCCGCATTGATGAGCACGGCGTCCGAGCGATCGTGGAAGGCCTGGTGGATGCGCTCGACCATCGCGCCCTCGGCATTGGTCTGGAAGCTCTGCACCGCCACGCCCAGTTCGGCGGCGAGCCGTCGCAGCCGGCCGTCGATGTCGTCCAGCGTCGCGCTGCCGTAGTGGGCCGGGTCGCGCAGTCCGAACATGTTGTGGTTCACGCCGTGCAGCATCAGCACCTGCTTCATGCCGACACCTCCGGCGTGTCGAAGCGGGCCGTGGCGCGCAGCTCCTCGGGCGTGGCCGTGCCATAGCCGAAGAACTCCAGGTAGGCAGGGATCATCTCGAACAGCATGTCCTTGCCCGGCTGGACGCGGCAGCCGCGGGCCTGTGCGGCGGCGAGCAGCGGCGTGATGTCCTCGCGCATGACGACCTCGCCGACCATCGTGGCCGCGTCGACGCGGCTCATGTCGAAGGGCAGCGGGTCGCCGTCGCGCATGCCCAGCGGCGTTGCGTTGACGATGAGGTCGAAGCCGGCCGGGTCGTTGCCGCCCACGCTGGCACGCAGCGCCGGGTGGTGCTCGCGCAGGCGCGCAGCCAGGCTTTGCGCGGCATCCGGTCGCGTGTCGTGCAGCACGATCTCGGCGACACTGGCCGCGGCCAGCGACGCGGCGATGGCCGAGCCGACGCCGCCGGCACCAGTGATCAGCACGCGCCGGTCGCGTGGATCGAAGCCCTTGCGCTGCACGCCGCGCACGAAGCCGGTGCCGTCGAACTGGTCGCCCAGCAGGCGGCCGTCCTCACGGCGCAGCACCGCGTTGCAGGCGCCGGCCACGAGGGTGGCGGGCGTCAGTTCATCCACGAGGTCCATCGCCGTGACCTTGTGCGGCATCGTGATCAGCGCGCCACGCAGATTGGTCAGCGCGCGCAGCGCGCGGAAGGTCGCCGGAAAGTCATCGGCCTTCACGCCTAAGGGCACGACGACCGCGTTGATGCCGCGCTTCTCGAACCAGGGGTTGTAGATCATCGGGGACTTGAAGGTCCCTGTCGGGTAGCCGATGTGGGCGATGAGTTGCGTCGTGCCTGTGATCACGGCGGGGCTCCTGACTTCTGTACTGCTTGAATGAGGTCGAGCTCAGGTGAACATCCGTGAGCCCTGCGAGCGCGTCACGGACTGGCGGCGCTGGCGCTGGTAGTCCTGCAGCGGCACGGGCACGGCATCGGGGTTGCCGAGGTCGTCCATGCGGATGCGAAAGGTCTCACGGGCGCTGAAGGCGGCGGCCGCGGCGACGACCGTGATGCCGAAGGCGATGGCGCCGACGATGAACGGGATGTCCGTCGTTCCCGGCGGCGCGACGCTGGCGAACAGCGCCGGCAGCATGGCCGTGACCATGGTGCCGAGGTTCTGCGAGATGGCCATGGCCGAGACGCGCGTGCGGGTCGGGAACAGCTCGGGATAGAAGCTCGGGAAGGTGGCGTTGTAGCCCTGGTAGACGATGCCCCACATCAGCAACGACAGCACGAGGGCCAGCGGCACGCTGTGGATGCTGATCGCGTAGAGATAGCCGAATGACAGCAGGCCCGAGGCCAGCGCGCCGCCGATGATGAGCGGGCGGCGGCCGATCTTGTCGGACCAGTTGCCGACGAAGGGAATGACCAGCACGGCCAGCACATTGCCTAGCACCGGGATCCACAGGTAGACCGACTTGTCGAAGCCGATGCCGTAGCCGGGCTGCACCGCGTAGGCGGCGCCGAAGATGGTCGTCACGACGGGGATGACATTCATCAGCGCCATGCAGACGACGCGCAGCATGTCGGGCCAGCTCTCGCTGACGGCCTGCAGCATGGGCGCTCGGGTGCGCTGGCCCAGTGCCTCCTGCTTCGCGAAGGCCGGCGGCTCCTGCACCTCGCGGCGGATGTAGTAGCCGGCGATGATGACGACGAAGCTCAGCAGGAAGGGGATGCGCCAGCCCCAGCTGTTGAAGTCCTCCTTGGGCAGCCAGGCGGCCAGCGGCAGGAAGACGGCGGCGGCGAGGATCTGGCCGGCCTGCACGCCCTGCAGCGTGAAGCTGGCGAAGAAGCCGCGCCGGCCGAAAGGCGCGTGCTCCAGGATCATGGAGCTGGCGCCCGAGATCTCGCCGGCGACGGCGAAGCCCTGGATCAGCCGCAGCACGACGAGCAGCGCCGGCGCCAGCGTGCCGACCTGCTCGTAGGTGGGCAGCAGTCCCACGGCCATCGTCGACACGCCCATCAGCAACATGCACAGCAGCAGCACGTGCTTGCGGCCGTGCGTGTCGCCCCAGTGGCCCAGCACGAAGGCACCGATGGGGCGGGCCACGTAGCCGACGCCATAGGTTGCCAGCGACGCGACGATGGCGACCTTGGAGTCGGTCGACGGAAAGAACAGCTGCGGGAACACCAGTGACGCGGCGGTCGCGTAGATGAAGAAGTCGTAGTACTCCAGCACCGAGCCTATCCAGCCGCTGGCGGTGGCCTTCCTGGCCTGCGTCGCCCCGCCGGGTTCGTGGTCCTTGGCAATGCTCATGGTTTGTCTCCTGTTGGTTATTCGACGGGGGTCGTCGTGGAAATGGAATGGGGTCAGGCCGCCGTGCGCAGTCGCGGCGTGCCGGGCAGCGGGACGCCGCGGCGCAGCACCTCCTCGGCCAGCCACAGCGCGCTCGCATGGGCGCGCTCGGCCACACAGGGCAGCGGCAGCTGCTGGTAGTCGTCGTTGAAGACCTCGAAGCTGTAGTCGCCGCGATAGCCCAGCGCGTCCAGGCGCCGCACCAGCGTCGCCAGCGCCTGGCTGTGCACACCCTCGCCGGGGAAGACGCGGAAATGCCGCGCCGTCTCGATGCGCTCCTCGGGTGTGCGTGTCTCCTGCCACATGAAGTCGGCCAGCTGCACGAGGAAGATTTTCTCGGGGTCGATGTCGTCCAGCACGCCCAGCGGCGTGTTGGTGGCGAAGATGTGATAGGAGTCCACACCCAGGCCAAGGTTGGGGTAGTCGGCCTCCTCGACGAGAGACCAGGCCGCGTCGACCTCGTTGACATGCCGGCCCCAGGACAGCGCCTCGTAGGCCACGCGGATGCCGTGCGGCAACGCCAGCATGGCGAGCTTGCGCAGGTCACGCACCAGCGCCGCGCGCTCGCCGCTGGCGTGCGCGGACGTGGAGCTGCAGGCCAGCAGCACGCGCGCGTCCAGCGCACTGGCCATGCCGATCATCTGCTTGGCGATGTCGACCTTGTAGTCGTGCAGATGGCCGGACAGGCCCTCGAAGTCGCGAAGCACCTGGAAGCCGGTGACGCGCAGGCCGCTGGCGCGTACGGCGGCAACGGCAGCCTCCATGCCCTGCGGGTGGCCGACGATGTCGCGGGCGGCCAGCATGATCTGGCTGAAGCCGCCGTTGCGCGCGGCGGCGAGCTTGCCCTCCAGCGGGCCGGCGAGCGTGATGGTGTCCAGGCCGAAGTCGGCGATGTGGGCCGAGGCCCGCACGGGCGAGGTGTAGCGGTGCATGGCGGGCTCCTGCTCAGCGCGGGTCGCGCACGAGTTCGAAGGTCGGGCCGGAGTCGCTGGGCGTCGTCAGCGCGCCAAGGCTGGCGTCCTCCGGCGCCACGGCGGGTCGGGCGAAGTCCACGCCACGCCGCACCAGCTGCGCCACCGTGGCCTGCACGTCGGCGCAGGCGAAGGCGAGGCGCTCCAGGTATTCGTCGCCGGCGACGTCGAGCCAGGCGTCCGCCGCGGGCTCGACGAGCTGCCAGTGCAGCCGGCCGCAGGGGCTGGCCAGGATGCAGCCGCGCGACAGCACGCCGAAGTGATGGTCGGCCGGCAGCTCACGGAAGCCGAACAGCTCGCTGTAGAAGGCGATCCAGTCGCCCATGCGCTCCGGCCCGATGTATTGAACGAGGCCGAAGAAGCGCAGGCCGCCGGCCGCATCGGGGCGGGTGTCGACGCCCGGGATGGGGATGAAGTCGACGTCGTAGATCGAGAAGTCGCCGCAGCGGTCGACGAAGTAGAGGCGGCTGTTGCCCACGCCGTGGATCGCCGGGATGTTGAGCTCCATGACCTCGACCTTGGTAGGCAGGCCCCAGGCGCCCAGTTCCAGTACGCGGCGGTAGGCCTTGCCGGCATCGCGCACTCGCAGCGCCACGGCGGTCAGTTCGGCGGTGTCGGGCAGCGCCGGCTCGTCGGGGTCGCGATGGGCGTTGACGATGATGTTCATGTCGCCCTGGCGGTAAAGCAGCACCTCGCGCGAGCGATGCCGCGCCACGGGCTGGAACCCCAGCTTCTCCAGGCTCTGGCCCAACGTCTGCGGCCGGGCGGTGGCGTACTCGACGAACTCGATGCCTTGCAGCGCCAGCGGGTTGTCGTGCTGGGCCAGGGCCTCGCGAGGGGCGGGATGGATGGCGTTCATGGGGTCTCCTCGGCACCGCGGCGACGGCCGCGGGGCGGTCCTTCAGAAGCGGTGGACGATGCCCAGTTGCAGGCCGTTGATGGTCTGGCCGTTGATGTCGGCCGGCGATGTGAAGCTGGTCTTCAGGCCGGCCGAACCGACGGGGCGCCAGCCGCCGTTGGCGTCGTTGCGCAGCGTGTCCAGCAGCGCCAGCAGCGTCGTGCGCTTGGACAGGTCGTAGTAGGCGCCGACGGAGCCGCCGCTGGCATTGCGGCCACGGCCCGACCTGTCGTTGATGCGGCCCCACAGCGCACCGACGCGCAGCTGGGGCGTGACGCGGTAGTCCGCCGACACCTGGACGATGTCGTAGAAATTGTTCAGGTCCACGCTGTTGCCGGCGTTGACGCCGCCGACGTTGCCGAGCAGGGTGCCGGCGTTGTTGCTGACGCTGGTCGCCGTGTTGTTGTTGCTGCGCACATAGGCGAGGTAGACCGTGCCGGCGCCGTACATCCAGTTGGCGTAGAGGTTGTCGTAGACGACGTCCTTGTCCACCGTGGCGCCGGCCGGCGCACGGCCGCGCAGGCCCATGTAGCCGAGGCGGACGCTGTCGCTGGCCCAGTCCAGCGCCCACTGGTAGACGATGGCGCGGTTGCCGCTCGCCGCCTCGGGCAGTGCGACATGTGCCTCGACCTGCAGACCGCTGACGCGGGGCGAGATGTAGGCGACGTCGTTGTCGTAGCGCGAGGGCACGCCGAAGTTGTTGATCACCGAGCCCAGCGTGCGGGTCGTGTAGTCGACATAGCCGCCGCGCGAAAAGATTGGGCCGTTCTGCCGGCCGATGCGCATCTCGCCCAGCTCCTTGCTGGCCAGGCCCACCCAGGTCTGGCGGTCCCAGAAGCGCGTGCCGTCGGCTTGGGTGCCGGTGTCGGTGCTGAAACCCCCTTCCAGCTGGAACCTGGCGGACAGGCCGCCGCCCAGGTCCTCAACGCCGCGCACGCCGAAGCGGCTGCGCAGGAAGGCGCCGTCCTCCAGGCTCTTGATGGTGGTGCCGGAGCTGCTGCGCAGGTAGTTGGCGTACTGGTCGATGATGCCGTACAGCGTGATGCCGCTGGGCTGGGCTTGCACGGTCAAGGTTGTGGCCAGCGCGCCGGCCGTGGCCAGCGTGCGAGGGATGCGGGTCATGGGTGTCTCCGTTTGTCGTTGTCGTCAAAAACTCCGGGCAAGGCTTCGCCTCGACCCGGTTCGCACAGGGTGGAACCCGGGTTCTGGATTCAGACTTGGCAGCGAGTGCGCGATGCGGCGCCGGTGCCGCGATCAGGGCTCAGAAGAAACGCCTGGACCCACTCGCATGGACGGAACGATAGGCAGCAGATCCCGCATCCACAAGGCGAAAACGGCCGATGCGCGCGATAATCGCGCAGCGCGCGCGCACAGAATTCGAAGCTCGGGTTTGCCCCGGGGACGTGACGCTTTTCACACCACAACGGCGGACAACGCGATGGAGATCCAGCGCAAGGATGTGATCGAGGGGCTGGGCAAGGGCCTGCAGGTCATCGAAGCCTTCGACGAAGACCACCCCCGGCTGACCGCCAGCGAGACGGCGGAGCGCGTCGGCATCACGCGCACGGCGGCGCGGCGCTATCTGCTGAGCCTCGTGCATTTCGGCTATGCGCAGACCGACGGCAAGCGCTTCTGGCTGCTGCCGCGCGTGCTGCGGCTGGGGCAGAGCTATCTGAACGCGGCACGGTTGCCGCGCATCGTGCAACCCTTCCTGCAGCGCCTGGCCATCGAGTGTCAGGAGAACTTCAGCTTCAGCGTGCTGGACGGGCACGACATCCTGTACGTCGTGCGCAGCAACAATCCGCGCCTCATCACGATCGGCTTCCCCGTCGGCGCGCGCGTGCCGGCCCATGTGGCGACGCCTGGCGTGGTCATCCTGTCGACCAAGACGGACGCTTGGCTGGATGGTTGGCTGGCCGATCACGAGTTCGGTGCCTTCACGCCGCACACCGTGACGACGGCCGACGAGTTCCGCCGCTACGTGCGCGCAGCGCGCGATCTCGGCTACTGGGTCACGGAGCAGCAGTACACGCCCGGCCTGCGCGGCATTGCCGTGCCGGTAAAGGACCGCAAGGGCGGCTGCGTCGGCGCCATCGGCACGACGCTGCCCATGCAGCCGCTGAGCCGCGACGAGGCCGTCGAGCGGCTGCTGCCGCGGCTCAACGACGTCGTCGAGATCCTGCGCGACGTCATCTGAAACCGCAGCGCGCGTGCATGGCGACGTGGTTCACGGTGCCTGAGGCGCGCGGGCCGCAGGGCCTCGTCCGGCCAGCAGCGCATCCAGCTGGCCGAAGTTGATCGGCTTCATCAGGTGGGCATCGAAGTCGTCCAGCTCCAACCGCTTCAGTGCACCGGTCACGGCGACGACGGTGATGCTGGTGCCGAAACGCCTGCGCAGCTCGGCCGCCAGCGCGTGGCCATCGAGCTCGGGCATGAAGACGTCGATCAGCGCGAAGTGCGGCGCGAAGGTCTCGGTGATGCGCAGCGCGTCTTCGCCACCGGTGGCGTACCGCACCGTGCGGCCTTCGATCTGCAGGCAGAAGGCCAGCGATTCGGCCGAGTCGGCGTCATCGTCGACGACGAGCACGCGCAGCTTGGACACGTCAGCGCAGCACATGGTCCACCCAGGCGCCGAGCTGGGCGGCCGACATCGCACCGCTCTGCCGTCCCAACTCGCGGCCTTTCACGAACAGCACCGTCGTCGGGATGCTGCGGATCTGCAGGCGCTGGCTGGCCTGCGGTGCGGCGTCGCTGTCGACCTTGATGAAGCGGATGTCGGGACGCTGCGCGGCGAGCTGTTCGAACTGCGGCGCGTAGGAGCGGCAGGGGCCGCACCAGGCAGCCCAGAAATCGACCAGCACCGGCGCCTCCGTGCCGCTCAGATAGGGCGTCAGGGCGGCATCGGTCAGCGCGACCGGCTTGTGCGGTGCGACGGCCTCGCCGCATTGCCCGCAGGAAGGATGCTCCGCCAGTCGTTCGTCGGGAACCCGGTTGCGGGTGCCGCAGTGAGGACAGACGAGCAGCATGTTGTTCTCCTGGAGGCGAGGGTGGGCCCGCGTTCGAAGCGACGCAGGCCGCACGATGCCGCAGCAGTGGTGCCTGCGGCGTAGGACAAGCGGCCGTGTCGTCTCAGGGATTGCTCGGCTGCAGACCGTCTCGCTGCGCCAGCGCCGGGAAGACCCTGAACCACAACGCGACGATGGCCAGCACACCGAAGCCTCCCAGCAGCACCGAGCCCACCGGGCCCAGCAGCGCGGCCGTGGCGCCGGATTCGAACTCGCCGAGCTGGTTGCTGGCGCCGATGAAGACCGAGTTCACGGCGCCGACGCGGCCACGCATGTCGTCCGGCGTCTCCAGCTGCACCAGCGATTGGCGGATGACGACGCTGACCATGTCGGCCGCGCCGCTGATGGCCAGCACGACGAAGGCGACGACGAAGGACGTCGTCAGCGCGAACGCGATCATCGCCAGGCCGAACACCGCCACGGCGCCCAGCAGCCAGTGGCCGGCGCGGCGCGTGATGGGCTGGCGCGACAGCCACAGGCCGACGACGACGGCGCCCAATGCGGGCGCGCCGCGTAGCAGGCCCAGTCCCTCGGGGCCGGTGTGCAGGATGTCCTTCGCGAAGATGGGCAGCAGCGCCGTCGCGCCGCCCAGCAGCACGGCGAACAGGTCCAGCGAGATCGCGCCCAGCACGACCGGCCGTTGCCAGATGAAGCGCAGGCCGGCCGTCAATTGCGCGAAGCCTGGTGAGGCACGGCGGGCCTGCACGGGGCGGTGGCGGATGGCCAGCACCGTCAGCACGGCGGCGACGAGCAGCAGCAGCGATACGCCGTAGACGATGGCCGCGCCCCAGTGGGCCGCGGCGCCGGCCGTCGTGCTGTGCGCGAGCCACGCCGCCGCCCACGGCCCGAGCGCGTACAGCACGCCGCCGAGCGCCGGGCCGGCAATGATGGCCGCCTGCATCGTCGAACTCGACGTGGCCACCGCGCGCGGCAGCAGCTCGGGCGGCACCAGCGACGGCATCAGCGCCTGCTGCGCGGGCATCTGCAGCGCACGCGCACAGCCCAGCAGGACCGACAGGCCCAGGATGAGGTCGGGTCCGGCCCAGCCGCCACCGCTGGCCAGGCCGAGGCAGGCGGCGGTGAGGAGTTGCAGGCCCAGGCTGGCGGCCAGCAGCAGGCGGCGGTCATGCTGGTCGACGACGTGGCCGGCCGGCAGCGTCAGCAGCAGCGCCGGGAGGAACTGCGCGAGGCCCACGAGGCCGAGCTCCCAGGCGCTGCCGGTCAGGTCGTACATCTGCCAGCCCAGCGCCACCATCAGCATCTGGTTGGCCGCGCCGCCGGTCACTCGGGCGGCCAGCAGGCGCAGGTAGTCGAGCTGGTCGCGCAGGCGGGGCAGGGGAGGGCGTGGGGGCATGGGAGAAGTGTCGCCGTGCGGGTCGAGGCCTTTGCTTGCTCATGGATGAATACTGTATATATTTACAGCATGTCGCCCGCTCCCACCCGCATCGCCGCCGCCCAGCCCAGCCTCGTTGCCGTTGACTCCATCAAGGGCCGCGGCACGGCCACGGCCATGCCGCATCGCTTCGAGCAGCGCGAGCGCGAGCAGTACGACGACGGCTGGGGATCGCTGGACCAGCAGGCCAGCGAGGAGCACCTGCCGCCGGCCACGCAGGTCATCGAGGAGATGGCCAGGAAGATCGTCACGAGCAACCAGTCGCCCGACATCAACTTCGACTACTCGATCAATCCCTACAGGGGCTGCGAGCACGGTTGCATCTACTGCTTTGCCCGGCCCACGCACAGCTACCTGAACCTGTCGCCGGGGCTGGACTTCGAGACGCGCATCGTCGCCAAGGTCAACGCCGCCGAGCGGCTGCGCGAGACGCTGGCCGGCGCGCGCTACGAGCCCAGGTCGCTGGTGCTGGGCACGGCCACCGATGCCTACCAGCCCGTCGAGCGCCGCTTGAGCATCACGCGGCGCGTCGTCGAGGTGCTGGCCGAGACGCTGCACCCCTTCTCCGTCGTCACGAAGAGCAGCGGCATCGAGCGCGACCTCGACCTCATCGCGCCGATGGCGGCACAGGGCCTGGTGTCGGTCTACCTGTCGGTGACGACGCTGGACAACGAACTCGCCCGCATCCTGGAGCCGCGCGCCGCCGCACCGGCGCGGCGGCTGCGCACGATCAGGGCGCTGGCCGACGCCGGCGTGCCGGTGGGCGTCAGCGTGTCGCCCATCATCCCGTTCATCAACGAGCCGGAGCTGGAGCGCATCCTGGAATCCGCTGCCGAGGCCGGCGCGCAAAGCGCCTTCAGCATCCCGGTGCGCCTGCCCTGGGAGGTGAACCCGCTGTTCCAGGACTGGCTGCAGCGCCATTTCCCCGACCGCGCCGAGCGCGTGATGGCCCGCATCCGCGACATGCGCGGCGGCAAGGACAACGACGCCCGCTTCGGCACGCGCTTCACCGGTGAGGGCGTCTGGGCGCAGCTGCTGCAGGCGCGGTTCCAGCGCGCGGTCACCAAGCTGGGGCTGGGCAACAAGCGGCGGCCGGTGCAACTGGCGCTGTTCAAACCACCGCGCAAGCCGTCGGCGCAGGGCGACCTGTTTTAGCTCTTCAGACAAAGTCCGTGGAAATCTGGCAAATACAAATGATAATGATTCGCATTAATTCTTGATGAGGCGGTGGATCGCAAGGTCGACGCGCCTTGTTCCAACGATCCCAACTCCGCTCCTCGTCGATGTCTGCGTCCTCTGTGCGTCCCGGCCTGCCGGCCTTCGTTCTCCTCGCCGCCTGTCCCGTCTTTCCCGCCTTTGCCCAACCGGCCGCCGATCCCATGCTGGAGCGCGTCGTCGTCACCGCCACGCGCGGCAGCAAGGCCATCGACAAGATTCCGGGCGCGGTGTCCGTCATCACCGCCCAGGAGATCGAGACCCAGACGCTGGTTGCCGAGGACCTCAGTGCCGTGCTGTCGGTACTGGCACCTTCATACGCCCCGTCGCGCCAGAAGCTGACCAGCTTCGGCGAGTCAATGCGCGGCCGCACGGCGCTGCTGCTGTTCGATGGCGTGCCGCAGAGCAACCCGCTGCGCAACGGCGCCCGTGAGGGCTACTTCGCCGACCCATCGCTGATCGAGCGCATCGAGGTCATCTCCGGCGCCTCCGCCGCCCAGGGCCTGGGCGCGACGGGCGGCATCATCAACTTCATCTCCAAGACACCGCGCGAGCCGGGCACGCATCAGCGCGTCGAGCTGAAGTACGGCACGCAAGGCCACAGCGACGACGCGCTGTGGAAGGCCGGCTACACGCTGGAGCACAAGGGCGGCTTCGACGCGCTGCTGCACATCGGCGCGACGCTGCGCGGCCTGGGCGTCGACGGCGACGGCCGCCGCCTGGGCCTGGAGGCCGTGCAGGGCGACACGCAGGACTCGCGCGCCGGCGACGTCTTCCTGAAGCTGGGCCACGACTTCGGCGCCCAGCGCCTGCAGTTCTCGTTCAACAAGTTCCGCCTCGAAGGCGATGGCGACTGGAAGCCCGTGCCCGGCAGCCGCGCGACCGGCCAGCTCACCGGCGCCACGCCCGGCACGCCGCCGGGCATCCCGCCGCGCAACGACGTGCGCACCGTCTCGGTGGACTGGACGCACGCCGACCTGGCCGGCGGCCAGGCGCGCGCCCAGGTCTACAAGCAGGACTTCGCCGCCCTCTATGGCGCCACCGCGGCAGCCACTTTCCAGGACCCCGCCATCGCGCCGCAGGGCCAGTTGATGGACCAGTCCGAGGTTGTCGCCGACAAGGCCGGCGTCAAGCTGAGCTGGGTGCGGCCCGACCTCTTTGTCGAAGGCCTGGAGCTGACCACCGGCCTGGACTGGCTGAAGGACACGTCGCAGCAACGCCTGGCGCTCACCGGCCGCAGCTGGGTGCCGCCGCTGAAGTTCACCAGCACCGCGCCGTTCGCGCAGCTGGAATACGAGCTCGGCCCAGTCACCGTCCGCGGCGGTGCGCGCCGTGAAAGCGCCAACCTGCAGGTCGACAGCTACCGCACGCTGGCCTTCTACAAAAGCACCGCCGTGCAGGGCGGCGAGCGCAGCTTCAGCCAGTGGGTCAAGAGCCTGGGCGCGGTCTGGCGGGTGGGCGGCGGCTGGTCCACCTTCGTGTCGTACAACGAAGGCTTCGGCCTGCCGGACGTGGGCCTGGTGCTGCGCGCGGTGGCCACCGCCAACCAGTCGGTGGACAGGCTGATCTCGCTGGCGCCCGTCGTCACCAACAACCGCGAGCTGGGCCTGGCCTGGCGCGGCCGGCCGGGCAGCTTCTCGGCCTCGGTCTACGACTCGCGCTCCGACCTCGGCTCGCAGATCCGCGTCGACGCGGCCACCGGCGTGGGCAGCGTGCTGCGCGTGCCGGTGCGCGTGAAGGGCTTCGAGTTCAGCGGCGAGCTCAAGCCGCTGCCCGACTGGACGCTCAGCGCGAGCTATTCACGCACCCGCGGCAAGACCGCCGCCCAACCCGACACGCCACTCGATGTGACGCTGGGCGCGCGCTCGCAAGGGCCGGACAAGCTCGTGCTGGCCGCCGCCTGGCAGTTCGCATCCAAAGGCCATTTGCGCTTGCAGGCGACGCGACTGGCCTCGCGCCACATCAACGCCGGTCGGGTCGTCGGCACGTCGAAGCTGGAGGAGAACTTCGACGGCTACACGCTGGCCGACCTCGCAGCCACCTACGGCACGGCCTGGGGCGACTTCGGCGTCGGCATCGAGAACCTGTTCGACCGCCAGTACGTCGGCTACTACGCGCAGTCCAACCCGGCTGGCACCAACGACGACTACTTCGCCGGCCGCGGCCGCACGCTGACGCTCAGCTGGCGCCGCAGCTTCTGACGCTAGCCGCTGGCCGTGGCGCGGCCCCGTCCCGAATCCTTTCCCGCCCCCTGGAGCTTCCGTTGACGTCCCGACTTTCTTCCTCCGCCGCCAGCTTGCTGACGCTGGCCACCAGCGCCGTGTTCGCACAGGCCCCATCCACCGCCGCCGACGACGGCAAGCAATTGCCCACCGTCCGCGTGAAGGCCAGCCGCGGCAGCGAATATGCGCCGGCCACGTCCAGCGCCGCCACCAGGACGGCGGCCGCGCTGCGCGATGTGCCGCAGGCGGTGAACGTGATCCCCGAGGAGCTGATCCGCGACCAGGCCGCGCATTCGCTGCAGGACGTGCTGCAGAACGTCCCCGGCGTCGGCCTGAGCAGCGGCGACGGCCAGCGCGACCAGGTGACGATCCGCGGCTTCACGGCCATCGCCGACCAGTTCATCGACGGCATCCGCGACGACGCGCTCTACTTCCGCGACCTGTCCAACATCGAGCGCGTCGAGGTCATCAAGGGCCCGGCGGCCGTGCTCTATGGCCGCGGCTCGTCGGGCGGCCTCATCAACCGCGTGACGAAAAAGCCCCAGCCCGGCAGCTTCGGCGAGCTGACGCTGAACCTCGGCAGCCACGATCTCAGGCGCGTCGCGCTGGACGCCAACGGCCAGGCCGGCGATGGCATCGCCGTGCGCGTCACCGGCGCGCACGAGGATTCCGGCTGCTACCGCGACCAGGGCTTCGTGCGCCGCACCAGCGTCGCGCCGTCGCTGGCCGCCAGGCTGGGCACCGACACGCAGCTGCTGGTGCAGCTCGAGCACGCGACGGACAGGCGCATCACTGACTTCGGCATCCCCTCGTACAACGGCCGGCCGGTCGATGTGGCGCCGGGCACCTACTACGGCTCGGGCGATGCACGCCGCGACGACCAGACCAGCACCGAGGTTTCCTCCGCCACCGCCACGCTGGAGCACCGCTTCAGCGAGTCCTTGTCTCTTCGCAACGTGACGCGCCGCTACCGCTACGACCTCGACCGCAACAACACGCAGCCGAGCGGTACCGTCGACACGGCGACGATGACCGTCGGCCGCAGCCGCGGCCACGTGCTGCGTGAGGAGGACGGCTGGTTCAACCAGACCGAGCTGAGCCTGCGCCAGACGCTGGCCGGCCTGCAGCACGACTGGCTGGCCGGCGTCGAGATCGGGCGCCAGAACAAGGACCAGAACTTCATCAGCCAGAACAACATCGACAGCGTCTCCCTCTTCAACCCGGGCCGCGTCGTGCCGCCGGCGATGTCCGACGCGGTGCTGGCGGCGGCCAACCCGGCGCACAGCGTGTTCGACGTGGTGGGCGTCTACCTGCAGGACCAGCTGACGCTGTCGCCGCAGTGGAAGGCGCTGCTGGGCGTCCGCTACGACGTGTTCGACCAGTCCACCACCTTCGCCCGCACCGGTGCGCCGCTGTCGCGCAAGGACAAGACCTGGAGCCCGCGCGCCGGCCTCGTCTGGCAGCCCAGCGAGCGGGCGTCGTACTACCTGTCGCTCAGCAAGTCCTACCAGCCCTCGGGCGAGAACTTCGCGCTGGCCGCCAACAACGCCAGCAACGACCCCGAGCAGACGCGCAACGTCGAGGTCGGCAGCAAGCTGGACTTCTTCGACGGTGCGCTGGCCGTCACCGCATCGCTGTTCAACCTGCAGCGCACCGGCATCAAGACCACCGACCCGGCCAACCCGAGCGTGCTGGTCAACGTCGGCGAGCAGCGCACGCGCGGCCTGGAACTCACGGCCAGCGGCCGGCTGCCGGGCGGCTGGGATCTGTCCGCGGGCTATGCCTATCTCGACGGCCGCATCACGCGCTCCAACGCCACGCAGACGTCGCCGCAGACACCCGTCGTGCAGATCCCGCTGCAGGGCAAGCGGCCCAGCCTGACGCCGCGCCACTCGGCCTCGCTGTGGGCCGTCAAGCAGCTGGGCGGCGGCTTCGGCGCCGGCGGCGGGCTGCGCTATTCGGCCGACCGCTATGCGTCGCCGAGCAATGCCGTCGTGTTGCCGGGTTATGTGACGGCGGACCTCGCGGCCTACTACCGCTCGCGCAGCGTCGACGTGGCGCTCAATCTGAAGAACGCCGCCAACCGCCGCTACATCGTGTCGGGGCATGGTGGCAACGACAATCTGCTCGTGCCGGGCGCGCCGCGCGCGCTCGAGCTGTCGGCCACCTACCGCTTCTGACCATGGACGAGGCCATCACTTTCGAGAGGCCGGCCGTGGCCGCGCCGCCGCGCCGCCACCACCGCAGCCGCAAGGCGACCTTCCTGATCTGGCTGCGGCGCATCCACCTCTACGTGGGCCTGTGGGGCGCCGTGCTGGGCCTGCTGTTCGGTGCGACGGGCATCCTGCTCAACCATCGCGCCATCCTGAAGATCCCCGTCGAGAAGACCGTGCTGCGCTCGGTGCAGATCGCGCTGCCCGCCGGCCGCGCCTTCGAGTCGCCCGACGCGCTGGCGCGCTGGCTGGAGGCCGAGCTGCAGTTCGACGCGCTGCAGACGCGCGTCAAGGTCGAGCCCGCCGCCACCGTGCGCTGGGCCGACCGCGACGTGCAGCAGCCCGCACGCTGGACCTTCCAGCTGCACGCGCCGCAACGCGGCGTGGCGGCCGAGTTCTACGTCGGCAACCATTTCGTCAAGGCCGACATCCAGGACGCGACGCCCATCGGCACGCTGACGCGGCTGCACATGTCGATCGGCGTCAACGCCTTCTGGGTGCTGCTGGCGGACACCATCGCCGGCGGCCTCATCGTGCTGAGCCTGACCGGGCTGCTGCTGTGGACGCGCCTGCACAAGGTGAGGCTGACGGGCGTCGTCGTCGCGCTCGGGGCGCTGGCGGCGGCCGTCGGCTTCATGTGGAGCGCGAGCGCGTGAGCCCCGGCAGGCCGCTGCGGTGTCAGCGCCGGCAGCCCGCCAGCAGGTCCCACTCGGCCTTGTAGACATCGGCCCGCGCGCCGACCCAGCCCATCGCCGTGTGGAAGAGGTTGTCGTGCGACGCCGGCCTGTCGCGCAGCGCGGCCAGGCAGCCGGGCTTCAGCGATGCGGCCAGCGCGCCGCCCTCGGGCACCCACAGGATCATCGGCACATGCGTCTGCTCCTTGGGTGCCATTGCGTAGGGCATGCCGTGCAGGTAGAGGCCGTTCTCGCCCAGCGACTCGCCGTGGTCGGACACGTAGAGCATGCCGGTGTCGAAGCGACTGCCTTGCGTCTGCAGCCAGGCGATGGAGCGGGCCAGCAGGCGGTCGGTGGTCACGATGGTGTTGTCGTAGCCGTTGACGACCTGCTGGCGCTCACAGTCCTGCAGCTGGTTGCTCCTGCACTCGGGCTGGAAGGGCTTGAGGTCGGCCGGCGAGCGCTTGAAGTAGGCCGGGCCGTGGCTGCCCATCTGGTGCATGACGAGCACGAGGCCGCGCTTGACACGCTCGGGGTCCAGCGCGGCGATGCGCTTGTCGAGCTCGTGCAGCAGCGCTTCGTCGAAGCATTCGTCGCCGTCCAGCTCGTCCTTGTGGCACAGGCCGGCCGGCAGCGGCGCGGCGCCCTCGGGCAGCTTGGATGTCGGGCTGTTGGGCACGCGGTCGCACAGGCCCTTGCAGCCGCTCTGGTTGTCCAGCCACAGCACGGCGAGGCCGGCGCGCTGCAGCACGTCGAGCAGGTTCTGCTGCGGCTTGTCGGCATCGAAGGCGGCGCGGCCCTGCGGCGCGAACATGCAGGGCAGGGAGGCCGCCGTGGCCGTGCCGCAGGAGCTCACGTCGCGCAGGCTCACGACGGGCAGTTTTGAAAGCTCGGGGTTGGTCGGCCGCTCGTAGCCGTTGAGGCTGAAGTTCATGGCCCGCGCCGTCTCGCCGACGACGAGCAGCAGCAGCGGCGGCTTGGCGCCTTCCGCGCGCGGCAGCAGATGGGCGTCCGCGCCGATGACGGCCGGCGGGCCCTTGGGGCCTGACAGGCTGCGCACGCCGACCGCGCTGACCGAGTAGACGGCATTCAGCGGCGTGACCATGTAGCGGATGGACTTGTGGTTGCGCATCGTCGACGACAGCGTCGCGAACACGCTCAGCGCCAGCAGCACCATGGCCAGCAGCGCGAGGCCGAAGGAGGCGAGGTTGCCACCCAGGCGCTTGCCGATGGACTGACGCGGCGCCGCCGGCCGGCGCAGCAGCCATAGCGCGGGCAGGGCGCCCAGCACCAGCAGGCTGGCGAACAGCTTCCAGCTCAGCAGGTCGCGCGTCTCGCGCACATCGGTCTGCACCATGTTCACGACCATGGTCGGGTCGAACACGATGCCGTAGCTGCCGATGAAATAGGCCAGCGCGCTGCCCGCCAGCAGCAGCACGACGAGCACGGCCTTGATGAGGCGCGGCCAGGCCAGCAGGCTCAGCACGGCGCCCGTCGCGGCGACGACCATGCCGGCGAAGGCGATCGTGAAACCGGCGCCGATGCCGGGCAGGGCCTGCAACTGCTTCCACAGCGGCCAGTTGGCCAGCAGTCCCATCCACAGCGCGGCGAACCAGGCCTGGGTCAGCGGGCGGGAGGTGTCGGGGCGGAACCAGGCGAGCAGGCGCTTGAGCAGGGGCATGGGAAAGGCAGGGGAGGGACGCGCCGCGCATTTTCGATGCGCAAGCTTGGGCAGGCCTGAAGCTGGTTGTGACGGAGCTGTCAGGCCGCCTCGGCCGGCGCCGTGGTGCGCAGCGCCATGCCACCCGCCGCGCGGGTCTTGGACGAACCGGCGGCCATGGGCTTCACGTAGCGCACATAGAGGTCGTCGATGCGCTCGGCCAGCTGGTCGGCGTTGTCGATCTTGTCGGCATGGCGCTTCAGCACCAGGGCGGCCATGTCGATGAGCTTGGCGTTGCGCGTCGTCTCGCCCTGCTGGATCAGCAGCTCGACGGCGACCTTGGCCGTGCCGCGCAGCGAGTGGCGCATGGCCGTCTCGGCGACGTTGAAGATCTTCAGGTGGCAGTCGCGGAACTGCTCGGCCACGCCGGCGTGGGTTTCGGCGATGGCGACGAGGATCTCGGTGCTGGCCTTGGATGCGCAGTGCCGCATGCCCAGATCCTGCAGCACGGGCAGCATCTCCTCCAGTTCCACCTCCTGGCTGGACAGGCGTACCCACAGCGCCGTCAGGAGTGACGCGGCCTCGAGGTCGAAGTCTCCGGCGCCGGCGTGCCCGGTGAACTCGCGCGCAATGACGAGGGCCTGGCCCACACGCCGCTCCAGCAGAAAGGACAGGCCGCGGAACACGAGGTCGAAGCGCTGCAGCCGGATGGCCCCCGGCGCGCGCTCGAGTGCGGCGATCAGCGAGTCGTGCGCGTACTTGAAGCCCTTGTAGTCCTTGGCGTCGAAGCGCATCAGCCCGATGAGCACGAGGCTGAGCATGTCGAACAGCTTGGAGCGCAGGCCCAGCGACATCGCGCGCTCCAGCATCTTCAGCGCCTCGGCGCGCTGGCCGGCGTAGAAGCCCAGCGTGCCGCAGCGCTGCAGCCGCAGCAGGCAGCCGGGTGTCAGCGTGGCGGCGGTCTGGTAGGTCTTGAGTGCCTCCGCCAGGTCGCCCTGTTCCATCTGCACATGGCCCATCAGGTCGTGCGAGTCGGCGTAATCGGGCAGGTCGCCGATGAGGTTCTCCAGCGTGCGGCGGGCCTTCTGCAGGTTGCCGCCGGCCACCTCGGTGCGTGCCACGCCCAGCCGCGCCCAGGGCACGGTCTTGGCGGCGATGATGGCCTCGTAGAGGATCCTGGCGTCGTCGAAGCGCTTGAGCCGCAGCAGCAGCTCCGCGCCGATGCGCGCGGCGTAGAGCCAGTACTTGTCCTTGGCCTCGAAGCGCGCCATGCACAGGTTGGCGGCGGTCTCGAAGTCCTGGTTCTCGACGGCCTCGAAGATGTCCTTCAACACGCGCTTGCGCTCGCGCGCGCTGGCCAGCCGTTCGGCGAGGTTGGCACTGGTGTAGGGCTTGATGAGGTAGGCGTCCAGCGCCGCTTCGGCGGCCTCGGCCACCTTGGCGTAGGTGGCTTCGCTGGTCACCATGACGAAGACCGTGGAGTGCGGCAGCAGGCCCTCGCGGCGCAGTTCGTCCAGCAGGTCCTGGCCCGAGGTGTCGGTGCTGTCGAAGTGGTAGTCGCACAGCACGATGTCGTAGTGGTGATGCTCCAGCATCACGCGCGCATCCTGCACGCGTGGCGTCTGCTTGACGGTGCCCACGCCCAGGTCGCGCAGTTGGGCAGACATCAGGCTGCGCGAGCTGGAATTGCCGTCGATGATGAGGGCCGAGGCCGACTGGATGCTGTCGTCCATCAGGAACATGCGGTCTCCTTCCTCGGCACGGCGCCGTGGACTGTGAGCGGAGGCCGCGCAGAGGGAATCATTTATGAGTCGCAGATGTGACAGTTCGTGAACTTTAGGGTTCCAAGTCAAGAAGAGTGAGCTCGTTTACGCGTGTTTTTCGTGGCTTGCGTGAACTCTGCCGCGGGCTGTTTCTCGTTGCGCAATGCCTGCAGCCATGAAAAAGCCGCGGCTCCTTGCGGAGGCCGCGGCCTGGTCTTGCCGGGAAGCAGTGCTTACTTGAACAGGTCCTTGACCCGGTCCGTCCAGCTCTTGGCATTGGGCGAGTGCTTCTCGCCGCCTTTCTTCAGCGACTCGTCCAGCTCCTTGAGCAGCTTCTTCTGGTGCTCGGTGAGCTTGACCGGCGTCTCGACGGCGATGTGGCAGTAGAGGTCGCCCGGATAGCTGGAGCGCACGCCCTTGATGCCCTTGCCGCGCAGGCGGAAGGTCTTGCCGTGCTGCGTGCCCTCGGGCAGTTCGATCTCGGCCTTGCCGCCCAGCGTCGGCACTTCGATGGTGCCGCCGAGGGCCGCCGTGACGAGGGAGACCGGCATCGTGCAATGCAGGTCGTCACCGTCGCGCTCGAAGATGTCGTGCTGCTTGATGCGGATCTCGATGTAGAGGTCGCCCGCCGGGCCGCCGTTCACGCCGGGCTCGCCATTGCCCGCCGAGCGAATGCGCATGCCCTCGTTGATGCCGGCCGGGATCTTGACCTCCAGCGTCTTCTGCTTCTTCACCTTGCCCTGGCCGTTGCAGGCCGTGCAGGGGTCGGGAATGATCTTGCCGCTGCCATGGCAGTGCGGGCAGGTCTGCTGGATGCTGAAGAAGCCCTGGCGCATGTGCACCGTGCCCGAGCCTCCACATGACCCGCAGGTCTTGGCGCTGGTGCCGGGCTTGGCGCCGGAGCCGCCGCAGGTCTCGCAGCCTTCCCAGCTCGGGATGCGGATCTGCGTCTCCTTGCCGCGCGCGGCTTCCTCGAGCGTGATCTCCATCGCGTAGCTGAGGTCGCTGCCGCGGTAGACCTGCTGGCCGCCGCCACCGCGACGCCCGCCGCCCTGGCCGCCGAAGATGTCGCCGAAGATGTCGCCGAAGGCCTCGGCAAAACCACCGAAGCCTTCCGCGCCCGGGCCGCCGCGGCCGGCGCCCATGTTGGGGTCCACGCCGGCATGGCCGTACTGGTCGTAGGCCGCGCGCTTTTGCGCGTCGGACAGCATTTCGTAGGCCTCCTTGGCCTCCTTGAACTGTTCCTCGGCCTTCTTCGCCCCGTCGCCCTGGTTGCGGTCGGGGTGGTACTTCATGGCCAGCTTGCGGTAGGCCTTCTTGATGTCGTCTTCGGTCGCGTTCTTCGCGAGGCCGAGGACTTCGTAGTAATCGCGCTTGGAAGCCATGCTTCTCTTTCAAGGGAAAAAGCCCGGGCGCGCCGAATGAGCGCCCCGGGCCGAAGTCATCGAAGGATTACTTGCCGTCCTTGACTTCCTTGAACTCAGCATCCACGACGTTGTCGTCGGCCGGGCGCTTGGGCGCATCGCCTTGCGGCGCGGCCTGCGGTTGCTCGGCGGCGCCAGCACCTGCGGCACCGGCGGCGGCTTGCGCGGCTTGCTGGTCGGCGTAGATCTTCTCGCCCAGCTTCTGGCTGGCCGTCATCAGCGCTTCGGTCTTGGACTCGATGGCCGCCTGGTCGTCGCCCTTGATGGCTTCTTCCAGGTCCTTGGCGGCGGCTTCGATGGCGTCCTTCTCGGCCGCATCCAGCTTGTCGCCATGCTCGGTCACGGACTTGCGCACGCTGTGCACCAGGCCGTCGGCCTGGTTGCGGGCCTGCACCAGCTCGACCTTCTTCTTGTCCTCGGCCGCGTTGGCTTCGGCGTCCTTCACCATCTTCTCGATCTCGGCTTCCGACAGGCCCGAGTTCGCCTTGATGGTGATCTTGTTTTCCTTGCCGGTGCCCTTGTCCTTGGCGCCGACGTGCAGGATGCCGTTGGCGTCGATGTCGAACGACACCTCGATCTGCGGCACGCCGCGCGGCGCCGGCGGGATGCCTTCGAGGTTGAACTCGCCCAGCGACTTGTTGGCCTGGGCCAGCTCGCGCTCGCCCTGGTAGACCTTGATCGTCACGGCCGGCTGGTTGTCGTCAGCCGTGGAGAAGGTCTGCGAGAACTTCGTCGGGATGGTCGTGTTCTTCTTGATCATCTTCGTCATCACGCCGCCGAGCGTCTCGATGCCGAGCGACAGCGGGGTGACGTCGAGCAGCAGCACGTCCTTGCGCTCGCCGCCCAGGACCTGGCCCTGGATGGCGGCACCGACGGCCACGGCCTCGTCGGGGTTGACGTCCTTGCGCGGCTCCTTGCCGAAGAACTCCTTGACCTTGTCCTGCACCTTGGGCATGCGGGTCATGCCGCCGACGAGGATGATGTCGTCGATGTCGCCGACCGACACGCCGGCATCCTTGATGGCCGTGCGGCAGGGGGCGATGGTGCGCTCGATCAGTTCATCGACCAGCGACTCCAGCTTGGCGCGGGTCAGCTTGACGTTCAGGTGCTTGGGGCCAGACGCGTCAGCCGTGATGTAGGGCAGGTTGACGTCGGTCTGCGAGCTGTTGGACAGCTCGATCTTGGCCTTCTCGGCGGCTTCCTTCAGGCGCTGCAGGGCGAGCACGTCCTTGGTCAGGTCGACGCCTTGTTCCTTTTTGAACTCGGTGACGATGTAGTCAATGATGCGCTGGTCGAAGTCCTCGCCGCCCAGGAAGGTGTCGCCGTTGGTCGACAGCACCTCGAACTGCTTCTCGCCGTCCACGTCGGCGATCTCGATGATTGAAACGTCGAAGGTGCCGCCGCCGAGGTCATACACGGCGATCTTGCGGTCGCCCTTGCCGTGCTTGTCCAGGCCGAAGGCCAGGGCTGCGGCGGTGGGCTCGTTGATGATGCGCTTGACGTCGAGGCCGGCGATGCGGCCGGCGTCCTTGGTGGCCTGGCGCTGCGCGTCGTTGAAGTAGGCCGGCACCGTGATGACGGCCTCGGTCACTTCCTCGCCGAGGTAGTCCTCGGCGGTCTTCTTCATCTTGCGCAGCACTTCGGCCGAGACCTGGGGCGGCGCGAACTTCTTGCCGCGCACTTCCACCCAGGCGTCGCCGTTGTCGGCGGCGGCGATGGTGTAGGGCATCAGGTCGATGTCCTTCTGCACTTCCTTTTCGGAGAACTTGCGGCCGATCAGGCGCTTGACGGCGTACAGCGTGTTCTTCGGGTTGGTCACCGACTGGCGTTTGGCCGAGGCGCCGACGAGGATCTCGCCGTCTTCCTGGTAGGCAATGATGGACGGCGTCGTGCGGGCGCCTTCGGCGTTCTCGATCACGCGCGTCGTGTTGCCTTCCATGACCGCCACGCACGAGTTCGTGGTGCCGAGGTCAATGCCGATGATCTTTCCCATTTTTTGTGCTCCTGAAGAGATGCTTGGATGCTGTTCGATTTGTGGATAACTCGCTGCGCTTCAAGAGGCAGCGCGTTGTGAATTACTTCGGCGCGGCGACGGTGACCAGGGCAGGCCGCAGCACGCGATCGGCGATCAGGAAGCCCTTCTGCAGCACGGTGACCACCGTGTTGGCCTCCTGCTCGGCCGGCACGACGGAGATGGCCTGGTGCTGGTGCGGGTCGAACCTGGTGCCGGCGGCGGGGTTGACCTCGATGACCTTGTTGCGCTCCAGCGCGCTGGCCAGCTGGCGGCGCGTGGCGTGCACGCCTTCCAGCACCACCTCGACGGCGGCGCCCGGCGTCGCGATGGCGCCTTCCAGGCTGTCCATCACCGGCAGCATCGCCTCGGCAAAGGCCTCGACGGCGAACTTGCGGGCCTTGGCGATGTCTTCCTCGGCACGGCGACGCACGTTCTCGGCCTCGGCCTTGGCACGCAGGTAGGCGTCGCTCATCTCGGCCAGGCGGCCTTCGAGTTCGGCGATCTTGATCTCGGGGTTCAACTCGGCGGCCGTGGGCTCGGGGGCGCCGTCTTCGGGCAGGGTGTTTTCGGTCGTCATGGCAGAAAAGGGAGCAACCGCGTCGACATGGGGCGCGATGCCCTGGTTTCAAGAGGGGGATTTGTGTCGAATTATCCGGGTCAACCCGGATCTTCATCGTCCAGCGAGGCGGACCAGCGGTCCCAGTCCGCCAGCCGGCGGCGGTCCTGCTTGGTCGGGCGGCCTTGCTCGATAGTGGCCGCCGGCTCGGGCGCCAGCCGGCGCGCCTCGGCGGCGGCTTCGCGGGCAGTGATGCTGGCTTGCGTCTCGGCGTAGAGCGCCTGGGCCTGCGGTGCCGGGCCACGCTGGCTCGACAAGCCCTTGACCTCCACCTCGCGGGTCATCTGTCCGATGCGGATGCTGAGCAGGTCGCCCACCTTCACATCCCGCGCCGGCTTGACCGGCACACCACCGACACGCACGCGGCCCAGGTTGATCTCGTCGACGGCGAGGGCTCGCGTCTTGTAGAAGCGCGCGGCCCAGAGCCATTTGTCCAGCCGCATGCTGGCGGGCGCTTCGCTCATTGCCTGGCTCCGGCGGCCAGCGCACGCTGGCGTTGCAAAGCCAGCGTGTCTGGGTGGGGCGCCTCAAGCGGCCAGCCCTGCAGATGGCGCTCGGCCAGCCGGGCCAGCGCGCGCATGCCGGCGGGGTGGTCGTTCAGGCAGGCGATGTAGCCGAAGCGTTGGCCGCCCGCGGCGAGGAAGGCCGCTCGCGCCTCCTGGTTGATTTCTTCCAGCGTCTCCAGGCAGTCCGCCGCGAAGCCGGGGCAGATGACGTCGACCGACTTGAGGCCGCCCTTGGCCAGCTTCACGAGGCTGGGCTCCGTGTAGGGCTCCAGCCACTTGGCCTTGCCGAAGCGACTCTGGAACGTGACCAGCCATTCGCCGTCCTTCAGCCCCAGTGCCTCGGCCAGCAGGCGGCCGGTCTTCAGGCATTCGCAGTGGTAGGGGTCGCCCAGGTGCAGCGTGCGCTCGGGCATGCCATGGAAGCTCATGACCAGCTTGTCGGCGCGGCCGTCGCGCTGCCAGTGTTCGCGCACGGTCTGGGCCAGCGCGGCGACATAGGCCGGGTCGTCGTGGTAGCGGTTGATGAAGCGCAGCTCCGGCACGTGGCGTGTCCGCAGCGCCCAGCGCGCCACGTCGTCGATGACGCTGGCCGTCGTCGCGCCCGAATACTGCGGGTAGGCCGGCAGCACCAGCACGCGCTTCACGCCTTCACGCTTCAGCGCGTCCAGCGTCGCGGCAATGGCCGGCTGGCCGTAGCGCATCGCGTAGGCCACGCGCACGCGCAGGCCGCGCTCGCCGAGATGGCCTTGCAGCAGCTTGGCCTGCCTGTCGGTCCAGACCTTCAGCGGCGAGCCCTCGGGCGTCCAGACCGTTGCGTACTTCGCCGCCGACCTGGCCGGCCGCACGCGCAGGATGATGCCGTACAGGATGGCCGCCCAGACGAGCTTCGGAATCTCGACGACGCGCGGGTCGGCGAGGAACTGCGCCAGGTAGCGGCGCAGCGCCGGCGCGGTCGGCGCATCGGGCGTGCCGAGGTTGCAGAGCAGGACGGCCGTGTCAGGGCCGGCTGCAGCACCGTGGTGCTGCGGCGGTTCGGGTCGGAAAGCCATCAACGTCTGGAGCGTGGGCCGAAAACCTGCGGTTCGGTATCGGCAAAGTGCAGCACCTCGAAGCGCACGATGGGCGACTGCTCGTCGTTGGGCATGCCGCCCAGGCCGATGATGCCGCTGCCATGCAGCGTGCAGCTGCCGCGCTTGAGGCTGAGCAGCTCGCCCGAGTCGCCGAAGCGCACATAGGTGCCGTTGTAGGAGAGGTCGGTCAGCTCGAAGCTGCTGCCCTGCCAGTCGATGCGCGCATGCGAGCGCGACACGCGGGCGTCGGTGATGCAGTAGGTGGCCTGCACGCTGCGGCCGAGCACGATGGGCATGGCGCCGATGTCGAAGACGCGGTCCAGGTCTTGCCAGACCAGGCGCATGCCGTCGGGCTCGACGGAGCGCATCGGCTCGCCGAACTGCGTCGCGGTGTCATCCGCCTTGACAAGCGGCGCCGCGTCCATGCGATAGACGTGCACGGGCTCGACGCGGCCGCGCACGGAGATGCGGTCCAGGCTGCGGAAACGCCCCTTGGACGCGTGATGCAGGCCGGCCAGCACCTCGGTCGTGATGAGAATCTCGCCGTCGCCGGCGTGGTCGATGAGGCGGGCCGCAACATTGACGGCGTCGCCGAAGCAGTCGCCGTTCAGCTCGACGACCTCGCCGCGCGCCAGCGCGACCTGCAGGCGCAGCGCCAGCATGGCCGGGTTGTTGAGGCGGCGGGCGCGCTGCACGGTCTTCTCCAGCAGCTCCTGCATGCGCTGGGCGGCGCGCACGCCGTCGCGCGGCGTCTCGAAGGCGGCCATCAGGCCGTCTCCCAGTGTCTTGATCAGGTGTCCGCCACTCTCCAGCACGGCCTCGCTGATCTGGCTGACCGTCTGCGTGACGAGACCGCTGGCCTCGGCATTGCCGAGGGACTCGTAGAGGCCGGTGCTGCCGCGCAGGTCGGCGAAGAGGACGGTGCGCTCGCGGATCGCGGTCATGGAAAGAAGTGTAGGACGCAAAAAAGGCCGGGCGGTGCCGGCCTCTGGGGTCATCTCGATCAGAGGTTGTCGAGATACGTCCGCAGCTTGTCGGACCTGCTGGGATGCTTCAGCTTCCGAATCGCCTTCGCCTCGATCTGGCGGATGCGCTCGCGGGTCACGTCGAACTGCTTGCCGACTTCTTCCAGCGTGTGGTCGCTCTGCATCTCGATGCCGAAGCGCATGCGCAGCACCTTGGCTTCGCGCGGCGTCAGCGAGTCGAGGATGTCCTTCACCACGTCGCGCAGGCCGGCCTGCATCGCCGCCTCGATGGGCGCCGTGTTGTTGGTGTCCTCGATGAAATCGCCCAGGTGGCTGTCGTCGTCGTCTCCGATCGGCGTCTCCATGGAGATCGGCTCCTTGGCGATCTTCATGATCTTGCGGATCTTGTCTTCCGGGATCTCCATCTTCTCTGCCAGCGTCGGGGCGTCCGGCTCGTAGCCGAACTCCTGCAAGTGCTGGCGCGAGATGCGGTTCATCTTGTTGATCGTCTCGATCATGTGAACCGGGATGCGGATGGTGCGGGCCTGGTCGGCGATGGAGCGGGTGATGGCCTGGCGGATCCACCACGTCGCATAGGTCGAGAACTTGTAGCCGCGGCGGTATTCGAACTTGTCCACCGCCTTCATCAGGCCGATGTTGCCTTCCTGGATCAGGTCCAGGAACTGCAGGCCGCGGTTGGTGTACTTCTTGGCGATGGAGATCACGAGGCGCAGGTTGGCCTCGATCATTTCCTTCTTCGCGTCACGAGAGGCCTTCTCGCCCTCGTTCATCTTTTTGTTGATGTCCTTCAGGTCGTCCAGCGGCACCACGGCCTTGGCCTGGATGTCGATGAGCTTCTGCTGCAGTTCCTGTACCGGCGGCAGGTTGCGGCTCAGGATGACGCTGTAGTTCTTGCCGGCGGCGACTTCCTTCTCGGCCCACTTCAGGTTCAGCGCGTTCGGCGGGAAGGTCTTGATGAAGTGCTCCTGCGGCATGCCGCACTTGTCGACGACGATCTTGCGCAGCTCGCGCTCGTAGCGGCGCACGTCGTCCACCTGCGAGCGCAGGATGTCGCACAGCTTCTCGATGGTCTTGACCGTGAAGCGAATGGTCATCAGCTCGGCGCTGATCGCCTGCTGGGCCTTGTTGTACGAAGCGGACTTGTAGCCTTCCTTCTCGAAGGCTTTGCGCATCTTGTCGAAGGCGGCCGACATGGAGTCCAGCTTCACCAGCGCGGCGTTCTTCAGCTCCTCGAGCTTCTTGGTCAGCGCCTTGGAGCCGCCGTTGCCGTCGTCGTCGTCTTCCTCGTCGAACTCGTCGAAGTCTTCCTCGGCCACGTAGTCGTCGGCCTCGTCCTCGGCCACGAAGCCGTCGACGACGTCGGAGATCTGCATCTCGCCGGCGCGGATCTTGGTGGCGTACTCGAGGATGTGGGCGATGGTCGTCGGCGAGGCCGAGATGGCCAGCATCATGGCCTGCAGGCCGCCTTCGATGCGCTTGGCGATCTCGATTTCGCCTTCACGGGTCAGCAGTTCGACCGTGCCCATTTCGCGCATATACATGCGCACCGGGTCGGTCGTGCGGCCGAATTCGGAGTCGACGGTGGACAGCGCGGCTTCGGCGGCTTCCTCGGCTTCTTCTTCGGTCGACGTGGCAGTCGTGCTGCCCTGGATCAGCAGCGTGGCGGCGTCGGGCGCCTGCTCGTAGACGGCGATGCCCATGTCGTTGAGCATGGACACGATGGCTTCGAGGATTTCCTCGCTGACCAGCTTCTCGGGCAGGTGGTCGTTGATTTCCTGGTGCGTCAGGAAGCCGCGCGTCTTGCCCATCTTGATGAGGGTCTTCAGCTCCGTGCGGCGCTTGACGGCTTCCTCTTCGGTCAGCGCGGTCTCTTCCAGGCCGAACTCGCGCATCAGCGCGCGCTCCTTGGCGCGGCTGACCTTCATGCGCAGCGGCTTGGCCTTGACGGTCTCTTCTTCGACCGCAGCCACTTCCTCGACCTCGGCGGCCTCTTCGCCTTCGCCGTCGACATCGGCGTCGACGTCGGAGAAGTCCTCTTCGTCCTCGGACTCCTTCTTGCCGGCCTTCTTGGACGTGGTCTCCGCCTTGGGCTTGCGGCCGCGCTTGGGCTTGTCTTCATCGCCGGCCGATGCCGCCTTGGCCGTCGTTTTCGCGGCTGCTTTGGCGGCAGGCTTCTTCTTCAGCTCTTCGTCAGGCGTGGGGCTGGCCTTGGTCGCGGTCTTCTTGGCGGTCATGCAGGTCCTTCGAGGGGTTTGCGCGGGTCAATTCAGAAATGCAGCAGCCACCGCGGCCGGCCCGGGCTGGTCGTCAAAACCGGCGGGGCAGGGCGCGGTGGCTTTCACCGTCAGGGTTTCAGCGAGGGACCCTGGCGTGGCGCGAACAAGCTGGCGTGATCGTTTGGAATGCAGAGGTGGCGGATGTGGTGGCCATCAAACTCATGGGTGCCTTGTTTCGCAAGGTGGCCGGGCCCGGCATCTCTCTGCCGTCACTCTTGTTGACGCGCGCGGAAAACACAAGATTATCTGCGAAATCCATCGCCAATTCAAAGGCGGGCCGGGTCAGCCGGGTGAAACGCCATGTTTGGCACGCAATTGCGCCATCAGTTCCAGCGCCTGGCGACGGTTCTCATCGGTGACATTGCTGCCGGCCGGACGGGCCTGAGCGCCCTGGCGCGCCAGGCGCAGTTCACCCACGGCGATGCCCAGGTCGCCGGCGGGGTTCTGCTCTTCGATGCCCAGTTCCTGGGCGGGGCGGGACAGCCTGGCCGCCGAGCCTTCCAGCCCGTCGGCACGCAGCGCGGTCTCGATGACGGCCCACGGGCTGGCGCCGTGGTTGAGGAGGTAGCGTTCCAGCCACTGGATCAGTTCACCGTGCACGCCGGGCAGGTCGTGCAGCAGCGCGCGGTCTTCTTCGGCCAGCGTGTCCCAGAGCTCGCTGTGCAGCAGCAGCAGCCGGGTGGCGCTGTCGGCATGGCTGGTCGGCGTTGCGCGGGGGCCGGCGGGGCGCTCTTCCTCGTCGCGCCGTCGCCCCTTTTTCCACTCGCCCTTGGGTTTCCACTCTCCCTTGGGCTGCCAGCGCGGTTTCTCGGTCGCCGCGGCCGGTGCATCCGCGGTGGCGGCGGGTGCGGCCGGCTCGCCGAGCCACAGCGCCTGCAGCTCGGCCTCGGGTAGTTGGCCCTGCCGTGCCAGTTCACCGAGCAGCTGGCGGCGCAGCAGGCCCTCGGGCAGCAGGTTCCACAGCGGGTGGGCCTGCTTGAGCATGCGCGCCCGGCCTTCGGGCGTGCCGAGGTCGCAGCCGTCGGCAGCCACGGCGACCAGCTGGCGCGACAGCGGCACGGCGCCTTCCACGCAGCGCTCGAAGGCGTCGGCGCCGAGGTCGCGGACGTAGGAATCCGGATCGTGCTCGGGCGGCAGGAACAGGAAGCGCACGGTGCGCGTCTCCGTCGCATGGGGCAGGGCGGCCTCCAGCGCACGCACGGCGGCGCGGCGGCCGGCGGCGTCGCCGTCGAAGCTGAAGACGACCGATTCGGTGAAGCGGAACAGCTTGTGGACGTGGTCGGCCGTGCAGGCCGTGCCCAGCGTCGCGACGGCGTTGCCGAAGCCGTGCTGGGCGAGTGCGACGACGTCCATATAGCCCTCGACGACGAGGGCATAGCCCCGCTGGCGCATCGCCTGCCGGCCCTCGTAGAGGCCATAGAGCTCGCGGCCCTTGTGGAAGACCGGCGTCTCCGGCGAGTTCAGGTATTTGGGCTCGCCCTTGTCCAGTACGCGGCCGCCGAAGCCGATGACTTCGCCCTGCACATTCCTGATCGGGAACATGACGCGGTCGCGGAAGCGGTCATAGCGTTTTGCATCCTCGCCGGGCTGTGCGTCCGGCGTGATGACCAGCCCGGACTCGACAAGCTGCGGATCGTCATAGGACGGAAAACCGCTCGCCAGCGAGCGCCAGCCCTCCGGTGAATAGCCGAGGCCGAAGCGTGCGGCGATCTGGCCGGTCAGGCCACGGCCCTTCAGGTAGGCCACGGCGCGCTCAGACTTGCGCAGCTGCGCCTTGTAGAAGTCGGCGGCGCGGGCCAGCACATCCGTGAGGCTCTGCTGCCTCGCCTTCTCGGCCTGGGCCTTCTCGCGCTGTTCGGGGCTGCGCTCGTCCTGCGGCACGACCATGCCGACCTGCTGGGCCAGGTCTTCCACGGCCTCGATGAAGGTGGCGGCCGTGTGCTCCATCAAAAAGCCGATGGCGTTGCCGTGCACGCCGCAGCCGAAGCAGTGGTAGGTCTGGCGGCTGGGGCTGACGATGAAGCTGGGCGACTTCTCGCCGTGGAAGGGGCACAGGCCCTTGTGGTTGATGCCGGCCTTCTTCAGGTCGACATGGCGCCCCACCACGTCGACGATGTCGACGCGGGCCAGCAGGTCATGGATGAAGCCTTGGGGGATCACCCCGGGAGTTTAAGGACTCGCCTGCAGCGCGCCTCTGGCCTGGGCGGCCCAGTCGCTGCGGGCGAACTGGTCCATCCAGCCGGTCAAGGCCATCGGATGCATGGCGGCGGCAATGCCGTTGCCCTGGCCGAGGCGGCAGCCCAGGCGCAGCAATTCGCGGGCATGGGCGCGGCTCTCGACGCCCTTGGCCAGCACGTTGCAGCCGATGTTGCGTGCCAGGCCGATGACGCTCTCGACGAGGGACAGGTCCTGGGCGTCGCCGAGCATGCCTTGCACATAGCCGCGGTGGAGCTTGAGGGTGTCGACCGACAGCTGCTTCAGCGAAGTCAGCTTGGAGTAGCCGGCGCCGAAGTCGTCCAGCGCGATGCCGACACCCAGGGTCTGGCAGCGCTGGATGAGGGCCTCGGTTGCGGCGGTCGCGGTCAGCGCGTCGGATTCCAGTACATCCAGATGCAGCAGGCGGGCCACCTCGGGCGGCTGGCGCTGCAGCAGCTCCTGCAGGCGCTGCGGGAAGTCGGGGCGCCTGAGCTGCCGGGCGCCGATGTTGACACTGATCGGCAGGCCGCGGCCGCCGTTCAGGCCGGCACGCTGCCAGGCTGCTGCCTGCGCGAGTGCGTGCTCGATGACCCAGTCGCCGATCTGCACGGCCAGGCCGGTGGTCTCGCTGAGCGGCAGGAAGTGCGCCGGCGTCAGCAGGCCGCGCTCGGGATGCTGCCAGCGCAGCAGCGCTTCGACGCCCATGACCTGGCCGGTGCGCAGGTCGATCTGGGGTTGGTAGTGCAGCAGCAGTTCGTCGCCGTCCAGCGCCTTCTGCAGCCGGGCCAGCGCGATGAGGCCGGCTTCGTCGCGCTGATCCAGCGTCGGATCGTGGAACTGCACCCGGCCGCGGCCGGCGTGCTTGGCCCGGTAGAGGGCATGGCCGGCGTGGCGCAGCAACGTCTCGGGGTCGGCGTCATCCAGCGGGTAGAGCGTGGCCCCCATGCTGGCGCCGATCTCCAGGGCCAGACCGTCGCCGACGCGGCTTTCGCGGATGGCCACCGGCGTGTACAGCAGCCCCAGCAGCCGGTCGACGGCGCGCTGGGCTTCCTCGGGGGTCTGCACGCGCAGCAGCACGGCGAATTCGTCGCCATGCAGCCGGGCGAGATGGTCGGCCGTGTCGGGCCAGGCGCCGCGTGCGCCGCGCAGCGTGGCTTGCAGCCGGCCGCTGAGCTGCAGCAGCACGGCATCCGCAACCAGTTGACCATGCTGGGCATTGACGAGGGCGAAGTCGTCCAGGTCGATGACACCGATCACCAGCTTGAAACCGTCGCGGTTTGCCGCAGCCATGGCCTGCGGCAGCAGCCGCATGAATTCGTCGCGGTTGGGCAGGCCTGTGGCGACGTCGTAGCGCAAGCTGCGGCGCAGCAGCTCCTGCTGCCGCAAGGTCTCGCCCAGGTCCGTCAGGCTCAGCAGCCGCCAGCGTGGATGAGCCCCGTCCGGCTCGGGAACCGGGCTGAGGCGGGCGGCAAACACATGCCGGCCACCATCGTCCAGCTCGGCCTGCAATTGGCCGTTCCAGGCCTGGCCCGCGTTGAGGCGCGCTTGAATCTCGGCCGCCTCATGCCCGCTGCGCTGCAGGTTGGCGAGGCTCAACGGCGCCGCCGGCCGGCCGATGAGGGATTCGCGCGATGCATGCAGCAGTTCGCAGCAGGCCGGATTCACCTCGACGATGCGCCACTGCAGATCGACGACGGCCAGGCCTTCGGCCGCCTGTTGGAAGAGCGTGGCGGACATGCGCTCGCGCTCCTCGGCGGTGTGGCGCCAGCTGATGTCGGCCAAGGTCATGATGAGGCTGCGCGCCCGGCCGCGGCGGTCGCGCTGGGGCACATGGGCCTGCAGTTCGTGCCAGCGCCAGTCGCCACCATCGGCGGCCAGGCGCAGTGACAGCACGATGTGGTTGTCGACGTCTGAAATGAGGAGCTCGCGCAGCGCGCGACGCAGCGGCTCGCGGTCACGCGGATGGGCGGCACGTATCCAGTCCAGCGGTGCGCTGCCGCCGGCCGAGGCCGGGTCGATGGGCGTCGTCAGCGCCAGCCAGCGGGCCGAGACATGCCGTCGCCCCTCCGGCAGACGCCACTCCGCAAGCGCGAGGCCCTGCGCATCGAGCGCGCTGCGCCAGCTGTCGCGGTCGCGGGTCTGGTGCCGGCTCAGCGCGATGAGGGTCAGTGGCAGCACGGCCAGCAGCGCGCCACAGGAAAAGGCCAGCACGCCGCCCGTGGCACCGAGCGCCCACAGCGCCAGCAGGCTGACACCCAGGCGGGCGTTGTTGCGCGGTGAGGCCTGCAGTGCATGCAGGCACAGCAGCAGATGCGGCATCAACACCAGCGCGCCCGCCTGCGGGAACCATCCCAGCGTCGACTGGCAGGCGACGGCTGCGATGGCGAGGGTCGGGCCGGTCCAGCGCCCACTGCGCCGCGGCCGCTGGGCGCTCGCCTGCAGCGCGGTCCCGATGCTCAGCAGGGACAGCGCCCACGCGCCGGCCAGCGTCACGGCGGCAGAGAAAGCGTCGGCGCGGGCAACCCCGCCAGCCATCATGGCGGCGGCGGCCGGCAGCGCGCCTGACAGCGGCGCCACGACACCGGCCAGGAGGGCGAAGCCGGCCATCTCACGCCGGTGGGCCAGGCGGCCGGTGAAGCCGATGCGGCGCAGCAGCATCCGGTTCAGCAGGGCAGCCAGCGGGAGCAGTGCCAGCACGCTCAGCAGCGGAGGGGATGTCAGCAGGCGCAAGGGGTCGACGCCGGGCTCCAGCAGCAAGGGCAGCCCGCAGCCCAGCAGCAGGCCGGCCATGGCGAGCGGCAGCACCCAGGTGCCCAGCCGCCACAGCGTCCCGAGGCCGAGGGCTGCGAGCATCATCGGTATGAACAGTTCCGCCGCAGGACGCGCACCGCCGGGTTGGGGCAGGTGCAGCCATACGGGAAGCAGCGGGGCCGCCAGCGCCCAGGCGGTCAGCAGGCCGCCAACCAGTCCGGTCAGCCCGGCCCAGCCCACGCGGCGCAGTCGCCGCCAGCCCCGGCGGTCATGGATGCGCCGTGGGCTGGAGGGTGGGGTGGTCGGCGCAGGCGAAGGTTCGCCGGTGCCGGTGCTGCGAGCATCCATGACCTCGCTGACGGTGGAGTGCAGGTCCATGGGTCAGCGGCCGGCCGGCCGGCAGCGGTCGTGCGCAGGGCGGGGAGAGGCGGGGCGCACGGGCATGGTGCGAATCTCGACGCCAGCTCGCACAGCTGCCGTCGGGTGAAACCCGAGGGAAGGCGGCGGCGACGGCGTGACGAAAGGCATCCGCCGAGTTTATGGGCCGCCTTGGTGCAATGGAAAAGGGCCATCCCGAGGATGGCCCTGATTTGTGGGGGTGGCGCCCGGCAGGCCGGCGCTGATTCCCGACGGGAGGTTTAAACGGAGAAATCGGTCAGCTTGGCGCCGCCGGCGATGGCCGCCTTCAGCCATTTGGGCTGCAGACCGCGGCCGCTCCAGGTTTCACCGGTGGCCTGATTGCGATATTTGGCGGCAACCTTGGACACCTTGGCCGGCTTGGGCGTGCGCACGCTGAGGTCGGCGATCGACAGGCCATATTCGCTCATCAGGGTTTTGACCTTGGCGATGGCTTCGCTGCGCTCCTTGTCCTTGGTTTGGTTGATCTGTTCATCCAACGCGGCGCGTTGGGCCAGAAGTTCCTTGAGACTGGACATGCTGCTATTCCTCTTGCGATTTGAGCGGGGAGACGCGCGACATTGGCCGCGGCGGTCTCGGAGCCGGACGGGCCGCAGCCCGTAAATATCTCCGTGGACGAATTAAATCGCGTCTGCTCGGGTTTGTGCAAGAGTTTTTGTTGGCCGGTCGCTACGGGTTTTCATTTGGCCGCTGCCGGCAATACTGCGGCAGGCGGGGTGTGCCGCAATCGTCGTGATATTCGTGCCGAAATGCCCAGTCGTGGTCAATTTGATGGCAAAGCCGGGTTCTAGCTCCTGGCGGGGCGCAGCCCGCCAACATTTCGGCACCCGTGCCGAGGAAGAATGTTGTGATCGTCTCACCTGCGCTGCGCGCAGATGAGCGCTCCCCCAGTTTTTCCTTGAACTACGTTCAAGCCGCTGGCGGGACGTAGCCCGCCACCGTTTCGGCACCCGTGCCGAAGAAGAATTGCTCCGCTTGGCGCATCAGGTATTGGCGGGCGCGCAGGTCGGCGAGGTTCAGGCGGTTTTCATTCACCAGCATGGTCTGGTGCTTCATCCAGGCCGCCCAGGCCTCCTTGCTGACGGATTCCCACACCTTCTTGCCGAGTTCGGTATGGACGGGGTAAGGCGGGAAGTCCAGGCCTTCGGCTTCCTTCTTCAGATAGGCACATTGGACGGTGCGGGGCATGGCAGGACTCCTGAAACGCTAGATAGGAAAACGGCCGGCACTTTAGCGCGCGGGCCGTATTGATGGGCCATTCAAGGCTTAGTTGAATCGTTTGACGAGCACCAGCGAGCGCCGGTCCCAGTTGTATTTGCGCTTGCGTTCTTCCGGCAGCCATTCAGGGTCGACCTGCTGGAATCCGCGTTTGATGAACCAGTGCATGGTGCGGGTGGTCAGCACGAAGATGCTGTCCAGGCCCATGGCCTTGGCGCGCTGCTCGATTCTTTTCAGCAGGCGGTCACCGTCGCCCTGACCCTGCACTTCAGCGGACACGGTCAATGCGGCCATTTCGGCGGTGCGAGCTTCAACATAGGGATACAGCGCCGCGCAGCCGAAGATGACGCCGTCGTGCTCGATGACGGTATAGAGCTCGGCATCGCGTTCGATTTCCGTGCGGCTGCGCTTGACCAGCGTGCCGTCGCGCTCGAAGGGCTCGATGAGCTGGATGATGCCGGCCACGTCGTCCGAACTGGCCTCGCGCAGGCTCTCCAGCTTCTCGTCGACGACCATGGTGCCGATGCCGTCGTGGGTGTAGACCTCCTGCAACAGCGCGCCGTCGACGGCGAACGGGATGATGTGCGAGCGCTCGACGCCGGCGCGGCAGGCCTCGGCGCAGTGGCGCAGGTAGAACGCGGCGTCGGTCGGCTCGGGGAAGGGCACGGCCTTGGCCAGCATGCGCTCGGCATCGGCCAGCGCCAGCTCCGTGTCGATGGCGCTCTCGGCGTCGTTCGGGTCTTCCGGCACGCCGGCGGATTCGCAGACGAACAGCAGCTTGTCGGCCTGCAGCGCGATGGCCGTGGCGGTGGCGACGTCTTCCATGCCGAGGTTGAATGCCTCGCCGGTGGGCGAGAAGCCGAAGGGCGACAGCAGCACGATGGCGCCGATATCGATGGCGCGCTGGATGGTGCCGGCGTCGACCTTGCGCACCAGGCCCGAATGCTGGAAGTCCACGCCGTCGACGATGCCGACAGGCCGAGCGGTCAGGAAGTTGCCCGACACGACGCGCACCGTCGCGTTGGCCATGGGCGTGTTGGGCAGGCCCTGGCTGAAGGCGGCCTCGATCTCGAAGCGCAATTGGCCGGCGGCCTCCTGGGCGCAGTCCAGCGCGACGGCATCGGTGATGCGGCGGCCGTGGCTGTAGCGCGGCGTCTGGCCCTTGGCAGCCAGCTGTTCGTTGACCTGGGGCCGGAAGCCGTGCACGAGCACGATCTTGATGCCCATGGCATGCAGGATGGACAGGTCCTGCACGAAGGCGTTGAGCTTGCCGGCGGCCACCAGTTCACCCGGCATGCCGACGACGAAGGTCTCGCCGCGGTAGGCATGGATATAGGGCGCCACGGCGCGGAACCAGGGCACGAAGGTGTGAGGGAAGACGAGGCCGGTCATGGGCGGGATTGTCGCCGGTGACCGAACGCACTTGACGCTGTCATGCCAGGCTCTGACGATGACCGTCCCCACCCACCCACAACCCAGGAGATCGCGATGAAGGAATACAACGACGTCTACATGACCCCCGGTGCCTTCAGCTGGAACGAGCTGTCCTGCGCCGACCCCAAGAAGGCCACCGAGTTCTACGGCACGCTGTTCGGCTGGCGCTTCGACACGATGAACCTGGGCCAGGGCGACTACCACGTCGTCAAGGTCGGCGAGGCGGCCGTGGGCGGCGTCATGCAGCAACAGCACCCGGGCCCGGCAACGTGGGGCGCCTATGTCACCGTCGAGTCCTGCGACGCGACGGTCGAGAAGGCCAAGGGTCTGGGCGCGACGGTCTGCGCCGGCCCCTTCGACATCCCGACCATCGGCCGCATGGCCGTGCTGCAGGACCCGCAGGGCGCCGTCATCCAGGTCATCAGCTACTTCCCGCGGGCCGAGTAAGACTCTGCGGGACAATCCCGCCGCAATGAATCCCGAACGCTCCGAGAGCCGGTTGCCTCAACCGGCTCTTTCCATTTCTTTTCCCGAAAGCCTGCCGGTCTCGTCGCGCCGCGACGAAATCATGCAGGCGCTGGCCGAGCACCAGGTCGTCATCGTCTGCGGCGAGACCGGTTCCGGCAAGACGACGCAGCTGCCCAAGATCGCGCTGGCGATGGGCCGTGGCCGTGTCAACGGCGGTGGCCTGATCGGCCACACCCAGCCGCGGCGCATCGCCGCCAGCAGCGTGGCCAAGCGCATCGCCGAGGAATTGAAGACGCCGCTGGGCGACGTCGTGGGCTACAAGGTGCGCTTCCAGGACCGGCTGTCCAAGGGCGCGTCGGTCAAGCTGATGACGGACGGCATCCTGCTGGCCGAGACGCAGAGCGATCCGCTGCTGCGCGCCTACGACACGCTCATCATCGACGAGGCCCACGAGCGCAGCCTCAACATCGACTTCCTGCTGGGCTATCTGCGCGAGCTGCTGCCGCGCCGGCCGGACCTGAAGATCGTCGTCACGTCGGCCACCATCGATGCGGAGCGGTTTGCGAAGCACTTCGAATCGAGCAAGGGCCCTGCGCCGGTGCTGATGGTCAGCGGCCGGCTGTTCCCGGTCGAGCAGCGCTACCGCCCCTTCGAGGAAAGCCGCGAGTACGACCTCAACAACGCCATCTGCGACGCGGTCGACGAGCTGTGGCGCGAGGGCGGCGGCGACGTGCTCGTCTTCCTGCCCGGCGAGCGCGAGATCCGTGAGGCGGCCGAGGCGCTGCGCAAGCACCATCCGCCCGGCGTGGACATCCTGCCGCTGTTCTCGCGCTTGTCCGAGGCCGACCAGAACAAGGTCTTCGAGCCGCACGGCGCGCGCCGCATCGTGCTGGCGACCAACGTGGCCGAGACCTCGCTGACGGTGCCCGGCATCCGCTACGTCATCGACCCCGGCCTGGCGCGCGTGAAGCGCTACAGCTACCGCAACAAGGTCGAGCAGCTGTTGATCGAGAACATCAGCCAGGCGGCGGCCAACCAGCGCGCCGGCCGCTGCGGCCGGGTGTCCAACGGCATCTGCGTGCGGCTGTACAGCGAGAAGGAATTCAACGAGCGGCCGAAGTTCACCGACCCGGAAATCCTGCGCAGCAGCCTGGCCGGCGTCATCCTGCGCATGAAGTCGCTGCACCTGGGCGACGTGGAGCGCTTTCCCTTCCTGGAGGCGCCGCGTCCCAAGGCGATTGCCGACGGCTACCAGCTGCTCAACGAGCTGGGTGCGACCGACGACGCCAACGAGCTGACGCCGCTCGGCAAGGAGCTCTCCCGCCTGCCGCTGGACCCGCGCGTGGGCCGCATGATCCTGGAGGCCCGCACACGCGACGCGCTGACCGAGGTGCTGGTCATCGCATCGGCGCTGTCGGGCCAGGACGTTCGCGACCGCCCGCAGGAAGCCGCCCAGGCCGCCGACGAGAAGCACAAGAAGTTCGACGACGAGAAGTCGGAGTTCATGGGCTATCTGAAGCTGTGGAAATGGCTTGGCGAGAGCCGCGGTGGCGAGGGCGAGCACAAGCTGTCGCACCGCAAGCACGAGGCGCTGTTGCGCGAGAACTTCGTCAGCCCGCGCCGCGTGCGCGAGTGGCGCGACGTGCATTCGCAGCTGCAGACCGTCGTCGCCGAACATGGCTGGCGGCTCAACCAGAGCCCGGCCACCTACGAGCAGATCCACCTGTCCATGCTGGCCGGCCTGCTCGGCAACATCGGCCAGAAGAGCGATGACGAGGACTGGTACCTCGGCGCGCGCGGCATCAAGTTCTACCGCCATCCCGGCGCCCATCTGAGCAAGAAGCCGGGCCGCTGGATCGTTGCGGCCGAGCTGGTGGACACCTCGCGCCTGTACGGCCGGGGCCTCGCCAACATCGAGCCGCAATGGCTGCCGCCCATCGCCGGCCATTTGATCAAGACCCAGCTGCTGGAGCCGCACTGGGAGAAGAAGGCCGCCGAGGTCGTGGCACTGGAGCGGGCGACGCTCTACGGCATCGTCCTCTACAGCAACAAGCGCGTGAACTTTGGCCGCGTGGATGCCAAGGCGGCGCGCGAGATCTTCATCCGCGAGGGCCTGGTCAACGACGAGCTGCCGGAAGACCTGGTGCGCCAGCTGCCGTTCATCGCCCACAACCGCCGCCAGATCAGCAAGGTCGAGGCGCTGGAGCACAAGTCGCGCCGCCAGGACGTGCTGGTGGACGACGAGCTGATCTACGCCTTCTACGACGACAAGCTGCCGCCCAACGTGTTCAGCGGCGCCACGCTGCTGAAGTGGTGGCGCGAGGCCAGCAAGGGCAACGACAAGCTGCTGCAGCTCAGCCAGGACGAGCTGATGCGCCACGAGGCCGCAGGCGTCACCAGCGAGGCCTTTCCCAAGGTCATCCGCCTGGGCGGCGTGGACTGCGCGGCCAATTACCTGCACCAGCCGGGCGACGCCCGCGACGGCCTGACGGTGACCGTGCCCATCTTTGCGCTGAATCAGGTCAGCGAGGAGCGCGCCGAATGGCTGGTGCCCGGCATGCTGGCCCAGAAGGTGACGGCGCTGCTGAAGAGCCTGCACCAGAAGCCGCGCGCGCGGCTGACGCCGCTGCCGGACTTCGTTGCCGAGTTCATCGAGCTGCAGCCCTTCTGTCAGGGCGGGTTGGTCGACACGCTGCTGCGGGCCGTGAAGGACCGTACCCAGCTCGCCGTGCAGCGCAACGACTTCAAGCTGGAGCAGTTGCCGCCCCACCTGTTCATGAACTTCCGCATCGTGGACGAGCATGGCCGCCAACTGGGCCAGGGCCGGCAGCTCGCCGCGTTGAAGGCGGAGCTCGGCGGGCAGGCCCGCTCGGCCTTCCAGGCGCTGGCGGCGCTGAAGCTGCCGGCCGCCGAGGCGCCCAAGCCGGCGCCCGCGCCGGTGGCAGGCAAGGGCGTGCGGGCCGAGGTCATCAGGAAGCCTGAGCCGGCGCGCGACGCCAGCCAGGCCTACACGGACTGGACCTTCGGCGAACTCCCCGAGCTGCTGGAAGTGCGCAAGGGCGGCCAGACGCTGATCGGCTTCCCGGCGCTGATCGACAAGGGCAACCACGTCGAGATCGAGGTCTTCGACGAGCCCGAGGTGGCTGCTGCCAAGCACCGCGCCGGCCTGCGCCGTCTCATTGCGCTGCAGCTGAAGGAGCCGCTGAAGTTCCTCGAGAAGAACATCCCCGACCTGCAGCGCATGTCGGTGCTCTACATGGGGCTGGGCACGGCGGAAGAGTTGCGTGACCAGATCATCGGCGTCGCGCTGGACCGTGCTTTCCTGGGCGACCCGCTGCCCACCGATGCGATCAGCTTCAAGAAGCGCATCGACGAAGGCCGCAGCCGGCTCAACCTGATCGCGCAGGAGGTGGCGCGCGCCGTGCACGCCGTGCTGCAGGAGCTGGCCAACGCGACGCGCAAGCTGAAGGACTCGCGGCCGGCCAAGGACGTGTCCGACGACATCACGGCCCAGCTGCAGCGCCTGGTGTCCAAGCGTTTCGCGCTCGACACGCCCTGGACCCAGCTGCAGCACCTGCCGCGCTACCTCAAGGCCGTCACCGGGCGCCTGGACAAGCTGCGCGCCGACCCCGCCCGAGACACCCGGCTGATGGCCGAGATCAGGCCGCTGGAGCAGCGCTACACGCGCCGGCTGGCCGAGCTCAAGGGCGTCAAGGACGCGCGGCTGGACGACTTCCGCTGGCAGCTCGAGGAATTGCGCGTCAGCCTGTTTGCGCAGGAGCTGCGCACGCCGCAGCCGGTCAGCGTGAAGCGACTCGACAAAGTTTGGGCCCAGCTGGCAAGCTGAGGCCGAACCTTGCGGCGCAGACTCACTTGCCGTAGGCAAGTTATGTCGCAGCCACAAGGTTTGGACTCAGCTGACCGGCTGACCACAATTGCACGCTCGCCGCCTTTCTGCGGGAAGACGAGTAGGAAATCCGTCGCATTTCGACGCTTCTTCGAGGTTCGAGCCGTCTGGCGTGGAGTCCAATGTGCGGATAACAAGTGTTACTTCTGCCGCTGCCATCTGTCGTGCCTGACGCCAACCCTGCCGCCGCCGCTGCGCCATCCCCGCTGAGAAGCTTCGGCCGTTTCGAGCTGCGCGCCCTGCTGTCCAAGAGCGCGCGCAGCCTGATCTGGCGCGTCTTCGACACGCGCCACGGCCAGGAGCTGATGCTGTGCATGCCGCGCGAGAAGCCCAACAGCCAGCCCGCGCTGGAGCATTGGCTGCGCATGGCCCAGGGCGTCGAGCGCGTGCAGCATCCCAACCTCGCCCAGCCCTTCGAGATCGGCCAGGTCGAGAACTGGCCCTACGTCGCCTACGAGCGCGCCTTGGGCGAAACGCTGGACGAGCGCCTCGCGCGCCAGGCCGCGCCGCTGCCCATCGACGCCGCCGACTGGGTCGCCCAGGCGCTGGAAGGCCTGGCATTCGCGCACGAGGCCGGTCATGCCCATCGCGACCTGCAACTGGCCAGCCTGCTCATCGACGCCAACGACAAGGTGAAGCTGATGGGCCTGGAAGTGGCGCAGGAGGTTTTTCCTGCCACCGTGGACTTCAACGCGGTGACGCGCCGCGCGGTGCGCGAGTCGGCCGAGGAAGACGTGCTGTGCATGGGGCTGATACTGAACCGCATCCTCAGCGGCAAGCCCGTGCTGGAAGAGGACGACCTGCAGCATGTCGTGCAGCAGATGCAGCCCATCGGGCGCGAGCTCGTGCGGTTGGGCTGGGAGACGCCCCACCCCATTCCCGACCCGCTGCGCGCCATCTGCAATCGCGCCACCGACCGCCAGATGCGCCAGCGCTACCACCTCGCGCGCAGCTTCTGGCGCGCTCTGGACGGCTGGCGCCAGGCGGCGGCCCACGACAACGGCGGCCCCATCGTGCTGCTGCTGGACAAGCTGCAGCGCCAGGGCCATCTGCCGACGACGACGACCGGCATGCACCGCTACACCGGCTCGGGCCTGGAGGCGCAGCACGCCAGCGCGCTGTCGGACATGGTGCTCAAGGACATGGCACTCAGCCTGGAGCTGGTGCGCCGCGTCAACAACGCGCTGAAGCAAAGTGGGCATGCCGGCGAGACCGTGCTGAACATGCAGCGCGCCATCCAGATGCTCGGCCTCGATGGCCTGCAGCTGGCTGCCAACGCGCTCAAGCCCTGGCCCGGGCCGCTGCAGCCCGTGGCGGCCGAGATGCTGGGCAATGTGATGGCCCGCGTCACCAAGGCTGGCCAGGTCGCGCAGGCACTGCGGCCCGCAGGCTACGACGCCGAGGTCGTCTATCTCATCACCGTCATGCAGAACCTCGGCCGGCTGCTGCTGCAGTACCACTTCCCGGACGACGCCCAGCAGATCCGCCAGCTGATGGTGCCCCCCGAGCCTACGGAGGACCAGCCCCATCCGCCCAGCTTGAGCGAGCAGGCCGCCGCCTACGCGGTGCTGGGCTGCGACCTCGACGCGCTGGGCGCCGCCGTGGCCCGCCACTGGGGCCTGGGCGACGAGCTGCTTCACATGATCCGCCGCCAGCCGGTCAACGCGCCCGTGCATCCGCCGCGCAGCGATGCCGACACGCTGCGGCTGACCTGCAGCTTCGCCAACGAACTGCTGGACGCGCTCGCGCTGCCGGAGGCCAGGCGCCGCTCCGGCGTGGAGGCCGCGACGCGGCGCTACGCCAAGGCGCTGGGCCTGGGGCTGCGCGAGGTCATGGAGGCGCTCAACCCCGGCGCGTCCAAGCCCGGCCAGCCGTCGCCGGCGCCCGCCGCGGCGCAGGCGGCTGCACCGGCCTCGTCGCTGCGCAACCGCCTGACCGGCCGCAGCGGCAGCTGAACGCTCAACCATGGCCGGCGATCTCCCCCCCCAGCTCGGCCGCTTTCGGCTGCTGAACCAACTGGGCGAGGGCGCCCAGGCCACCGTGTGGCTGGCGCACGACCCGCTGCTGGACCGCGAGGTCGCCGTCAAGCTGCTGAAGACGCAGGGCGTCGACGCCACCGAGCCCGGCACCGTCGACGAATGGCTGCACGAGGCCCGCGCGGTCAGCCGGCTGACCCATCCCAGCATCGTGCCGGTCTTCGAGGCCGACACGCAGGGCGGGCGCTCCTACCTCGTCTTCGAATACGTGTCCGGCGGCACGCTAAGCCAGCGCCTGCGGGCCGGCCCCAGGCCGAGCGCCGCCGAGAGCGTCACGCTGATGCTGGGCGTGCTGGACGGGCTCAGCGCCGCCCACGCCGCCGGCCTGGTGCACCGCGACCTCAAGCCCAGCAACATCCTGCTCGACGCGCGGGGCCGCGCACGCGTGATGGACTTCGGCATCGCCGCGCGCGTCGTGTCTTCGAGCTCGGCGGCCGCGAACGCGCCGACCTGCATCGTCGGCACGCCCGGCTACATCTCGCCCGAGGCCGCGGCCGGCGCGCCGCCGCATCCGCAGATGGACGTGTTCGCGGCCGCCGTCATGCTGGCCGAGATGCTGAGCGGCCAGCGCCTCAACGCCGACCCCGACCCCTGGCGCGCCGTGCAGCGCGTGCAGACGACCGACCTCGTGCTGCCCTCCGGCCTCGCCAGCGACGTGGACGACGCGCTGCGCGCCATCGTGCAGCGTGGCCTCGCGCGCGACCCGGCCTCGCGCTGGCCCAGTGCCAAGCTGATGCACGACGCGCTGGCCGCCTGGCTGCGCCCGGTGGGCGAGCCCCCCGCCGATTCACGCGAAGCCCAGGACGCGCCGGTGCTCGACTTCCTGCTGCGGCGCATGCGGCACAAGAGCGACTTCCCGGCGCTGTCCGATGCCATCGTGCGCATCCAGCGGCTGACGCAGTCCGAACACGAGAGCCTGGCCAGCCTGTCCAACGAGATCCTGAAGGACGTCGCGCTGACGCAGAAGCTGCTGCGCCTCGTCAACACGGCGGCCTACCGGCACACCGGCGGGGGCGGCATCAGCACCGTGTCGCGCGCCGTCGCGCTGATCGGCTTTGCCGGTATCCGCAACCTGGCGCTCAGCCTCGTGCTGCTGGAGCGCATGGAGAACAAGGGCCATGCGCAGCGGCTGCGCGAGGACTTCCTGCGCTCGCTGATGGCCGCGTCCGTCGCGCGCGAGCTCTGCCTGAACGAGCGCGAGGCCGAGGAGGCCTTCCTCGGCGCGATGCTGCACCACCTGGGCCGCACGCTGACGGAGTTCTATTTCCCGGAAGAGGCCGAGGCCGTGCGCCGCCTCGTCAGCCCCGTGGACGACGGTCTGGCCATCACCGAGGCGGCCGCGTCGGCCCAGGTGCTGGGCATGAGCTACGAGGCCCTGGGCCTGGGCGTGGCCCGCCAGTGGGGCCTGCCCGAGAGCCTGCAGCGCGCGATGCGCCGCCCCGGTGGCGAGGCGCCGCCCAAGCTCATCGAGGACGCCGCCGAGCGCCAGCGCTGGCTGGCCCGCGCGTCCAACGACATGGCCGACCTCATCCTGAACACGCCACCCGAGCAGGCCCATGCCAAGGTCAGGGCGCTGGCCCAGCGCCATGCGCGTGCGCTGGGCATCCAGGCCGACGCCTTCGAGCAGGCGGCCGACGCTGCCCGCCAGCGCCTCACGCAGATGACCGAGGCGCTGGACCTGCACCTGCCTCAGCACTCCAAGGCCCAGCGCCTGCTGGCACCGCTCGCGCCGTCCGCACACGACTCGCTGGCCGAGCACGACCTCGCCACCCAGGTCATGGAACGCACCGAGGTGCTCGCGCCCCGCGAGGCCGTGCAGCAGCCCAGCGAACTGCTGGCCGCCGGCATCCAGGAGATCACCGACGCGATGGTCAACAGCTTCCAGCTCAATGCGGTGCTGCGCATGATCCTGGAGACCATCTACCGCGCGCTGGGCCTGCGCCGCGTCATCTTCTGCTTGCGCGACGCGCGCGGCCAGACGCTGACCGGCCGCCTGGGCGTGGGTGCGGACGTGGAGCGCCTGGCGCCGCTGCTGCGCGTGGACCTGACGCACCAGCCGCCCGACCTGCTCGCCGCCGTGTGCCTGAAGGGCGCCGACACGCTGATCCAGGACGCCCGCGCGGCCAACATCGCCGCGCGGCTGCCGGGCTGGTTCAAGGGCGAGATGCAGGCGCGGAGCTTCCTGCTGCTGCCGTTGGTGCTCAAGGGCGCGCCGTTGGGACTGATCTATGCAGACCATGCCGAAGCCGGCGCGGTGACGCTGGGCGACAAGGAGCTGTCGCTGCTGCGCACCTTGCGCAATCAGGCAGTCATGGCGTTCAGACAAGCCGCCGGCTGAGCCTGCAGGGCTTACAAGGGTGTAGGGACAGTCCCACAGCTCGTGGGGCGCGACGCTGACCACGCACGCGGCGGCGCTCCGACCGGTGGCGGGTGGCGGCTCGCGAATACTCGATTCGCAGCCTGCAGTACCCGGGCCGGCATGGTGGACACGTGCCGCCATCCGGCCGAACCACAACAGGAGTCCCCGATGAATCCGCATTCGATAACAAGGAAGAGCCGGACCGTCCTCGCGGTCGGTGCCGCACTTGCACTGGCGGCCTGCGCGTCGGCGCCCGAACCCAAGGAACAGCTGGCCGTCGCCAACGCTGCCGTCGATACCGCCACCGGCAACGCCGCCGAGGCGCCGGCCGAACTGGCGACCGCCCGCGACAAGCTGGCCCGCGCCAATGCGGCCGCGGCCCGCAAGGACTACGTCGCCGCCCGCCAGCTGGCCGACGAGGCCGCTGCCGATGCCGCCCTGGCCCAGGCCAAGGCCCGCAACGCCCGCTCCAGCCGTGCGCTGGCCGAGGTGCGCGAAAGCATCCAGCAGCTGCAGACCCAGCTCAACCGTTCCTGAATCCGGAGACAAGCATCATGAAGAAGACCATTGCCCAGCTGTCCGCCCTGGCCGCCGCGGCCGCCCTGTTCGCCGGCTGCGCCAGCGCTCCGACGGTGACGCCCGCGCTGCAGGAAGCCCGCTCCAACGTGCGTGCCGCCGAGGCCGACCCGGCCGTGCTGAAGTACGCGTCGCTGGACGTGAAGAAGGCCGGCGACTCGTTGCGCCGCGCCGAGGAACTGAGCGCCAAGCGTGAATCGCCGGCCGACATCGACTCGGCCGCCTACATCGCCTCCACGCAGGCCCGCACCGCCCAGGCGCTGGCCAAGGCCGCCTCGGAGGAAGAGGCCATCAAGATGGCCGAGGCCGACCGTGAGCGCGCCCGCGCCGACGCCAACGCGCGCCGCGCCGCCAACGCCCAGGCCCAGGCGGCCAACGCGCAGATCGCCGCGGCCACTGCCAGTGCCGACGCCAATGCCGCCCGTGCACAGGCGGCCAACGCGCAGGCCGATGCCGCCAGTGCCCAGGCCCAGGCCGCCGCGTTGCAGCAGGAGCTTGCCGAACTGCAGGCCAAGCAGACCGACCGCGGCATGCTGGTGACGCTGGGCGACGTGCTGTTCGAATTCGGCCGCGCCGAGATCAAGCCCAGCGCGCAGACCGCCATCGCCAAGCTGGCCCATTACCTGAACCAGCACCCCGACCGCCGTGTGCTCATCGAGGGCTTCACCGACAGCGTCGGCAGCGACTCGGCCAACCTGACGCTGTCGCAGCGCCGCTCCCAGGCCGTGGCCGATGCGCTGCGCGCCCAGGGCGTGGACCCGGCCCGCGTCAGCGCCCGCGGCTATGGCGAGGCCTACCCGGTGGCCAGCAACAGCAGCACGTCCGACCGCGCGCTGAACCGTCGCGTCGAGGTCTATATCTCGAACGACAACCAGCCCGTGCGCGCCCGCGGCTGAGGCCGCGTCCCTGGAAGGAGATCGCCATGAAGATGCAAGCATCCACCTGGCTGGGCGCCGCGTGTCTCGCGCTGACCGCCGCGGCCCAGGCCGCACCCCCGGCGTCCAAGAACGTCGACCCGCTGCGCCTGCAGTACGAACGCGAACGCGCCGACTGCATGACCGGCCGCAGCCAGCAGCCGCGCGACGTCTGCCTGCGCGAGGCCGGCGCCGCCTATGCCCAGGCTCGCCAGGGCAAGCTGATCTCGCCAGGCGACCGTTCCGAGCAGTGGGCCGCCAACGCGCTCAAGCGCTGCGAGGCGCAGCCGCCAGAAGACCGTGAGATGTGCGAGCGCCGCGTGCGTGAAGGCACCGTGACCGGCAGCGTGGACGGCGGCGGTCAGCTGACCACGCTCACTGTGCGCTCGACCGACATCCCGAAGTCGCCGGGCGGTTGAGCATGCGTGTCCGGCGAGGAAGCCATCCCCGCCTGCTGCGTTCGGCCTGCTTCCGCGAGGTGGCAGGCCGATTGCGTTCAACCGCCACCCGCCTGCAGGCAGTTCGCCGACGTTCGCTGGCCATGCGCATCGTCAGTGCAGCGCATGCGTTCATCGTGAACGTCTTGAGGCTGACGGGCTGGGGCAAGAAGGTGGGAGAGGGGCGCTGACGGCCCGAAGGGGAGGGTGACGAGCCTGACCCCGGCACTGGTTGCAACGCTTAGGGCTGCTTGGTTCCCCACCTGACCCGGTTGGGCGCGCTTCCATGCGGGGAGGCCCGTCGATGGCCATTCTACCCGGGGACGAAGGCCCGATTGATGGAGAGGTCCATCGCCAGCAGCAAAAGGGCCAGCGCCGTGAAGTAACCCAGCAGATGCAGGCGCTGCCGGCTCATCGCCCAATGGCCGGTGATGGCATAACCCACCAGCGCCACCAGCTTGACGGCCAGCCACCAGTCACGCGTCAGGCTGTAGCCGATGGAACCCCACAGGCTCAAGCCGGTGACGACGAGGCAGGCGTTGACGCCGAACACCAGCACCATCAGGCGGGCATCCTTGGCCAGTTCCTGCAATCGCGGCGTGCCGAACTGGAAGGCCAACCCGCGCGTGAAGAACAGGGCTACGCTGCACCACGCCAGCAGCACGTGCCACTGGACCATCTGCGTATAAAACCACGTCATCGCAGTGGCCCGGCGCGTTCAGCGCAGTGCCAAGTCGTCTTCGCTGAAGCGAATGTTGAGCGGCTCGATCAGCAGCTGCTTCTCGCCCGCTTCGACCGTGCCGGCCACCCAGGCCTGGATGCCGGCTTCGCGTGCGACCTGGGCCGTGCGCTCGGCGTCCTCGGCCTTGACGAAGATGGCGAAGCCGGCGCCCATGTTCAGCGTCGAGTAGGCCTCGCGGTCGTCCTGGCCGGCCTGTTTCTGGATGAAGTCCAGCACCGCCGTCTTGGGCGGCACGGTGTGGATGCGGTAGGCCAGCGCCGACGGGTGGCGCAGCAGCTTGCGCCAGCCGTGGCCGGTGATGTTGGCGCAGTAATGTGGCGCGATGCCGGCCTTCCACAGCGCCTCGGTCACCGGCGAATACAGCGCCGTCGGTGCCAGCAGCGCCTCGCCGTAGGTGAGGCCCGGCTCGATCTCGGTCAGGTAGCCGTCGGGCAGGCGCTCGGCCAGCTTGCGGGCCAGCGACAGGCCGTTGGCGTGGATGCCACTGGAGGCTAGCAGCACGATGGCGTCTCCAGCGCCCAGCTTGTCGCCGACGGACAGGCGCTCCTTGGGATTGATGAGGCCCGTGCAGGACGCGGCCAGGTCGATGCGGCCGTCCTCGACGATGCCGGCCAGCGCCGGCGTCTCGCCGCCGCCCCAGGCGACCTGGCAGGTGTCGCAGGCGGCCTTCCAGCCGGCGACCAGCGCTTGGGCGCGCTGCGCGTCGCTGAACCAGTCGCTGCCGCCGGCGGCCCAGTAGGCCTGCACGACGAGCGGCGTGGCGCCGACGGTGATGAGGTCGTTGACAGCCATCGCGATGGTGTCCTGGGCGATGCCGGCGAAGAAGCTCTTGCCCGTCAGCCTGGCCATCTCGTCGGCCACCAGCGTCTTGGTGCCCAGGCATTCGACGATGGAGGCGATGTAGAAGGGCCCCACGTCCACGACATAGGCCGACTCGCCGCGCGACGCCTTCACTTCGCTGAAGCCGTGGCCGGCGAGGTGGGAGGCGGTGGCCGCGGCAGCGCGCTGGGCGGTGATCTTGAGCGGATCGATCAGGTCGTAGTTGACGCCGGCCTGGTCGTAGGTGAGGGGTGCAGCGGGGGAGGTCATCCCGCAATTATCGACGGAGGCCCACTCATAGAATGCCCGCCCATGAGTTATCTGGTCCTGGCCCGCAAATACCGTCCGCAGAGTTTCGAGCAGCTCGTCGGCCAGGAGCACGTCGTGCAGGCCCTCGCCAACGCGCTGACGCAGGGGCGCCTGCACCACGCCTACCTGTTCACCGGCACGCGCGGCGTCGGCAAGACGACGGTGTCGCGCATCCTCGCCAAGAGCCTGAACTGCACCGGGGCTGACGGCACCGGCGGCATCACGGCCCAGCCCTGCGGCGTCTGCGCGGCCTGCCGCGACATCGACTCCGGCCGCTTCGTCGACTACGTGGAGCTGGACGCGGCGTCCAACCGCGGTGTCGAGGAGATCTCGCAGTTGCTGGACCAGGCCGTCTACAAGCCCGTCGTCGGCCGCTTCAAGGTCTACATGATCGACGAAGTGCACATGCTGTCGAACACCGCCTTCAACGCGATGCTGAAGACGCTGGAGGAGCCGCCGGAGTACCTGAAGTTCGTGCTCGCGACGACCGACCCGCAGAAGGTGCCGGTCACCGTGCTGTCGCGCTGCCTGCAGTTCAACCTGCGGCCCATGGCGGCGGCCGACGTGCAGAGCCATCTCGGCAATGTGCTGGGTGCCGAGAACGTGCCGGCCGAGCCGGGCGCGCTGCGGCTGCTGTCGCGGGCGGCGCGTGGCTCCATGCGCGATGCGCTGTCGCTGACCGACCAGGCCATCGCCTTCGGCGCCGGCCAGCTGACCGAAGCCGGCGTGCGCCAGATGCTGGGCAGCGTGGACCGCGGCCATGTCGTGGCCATCGTCGATGCGCTGGCCGCGGCCAGCGGCGAGGCCGTCGTGGCCCAGGCCGATGCACTGCGCGGCGCGGGCCTGTCGGCCGCCGGCACGCTGGAAGACCTGGCCACGCTGTTCCAGCAGATGGCCCTGGCCCAGGCCGCGCCTACGGCGCTGGACGATGCCGACAACGAGACCGCCGAGATCCGCCGCCTCGCCGCGGCGCTGCCGGCCGACGAGGTGCAGCTGATGTACAGCATGGCCTTGCACGGCCGCGCCGAGCTGCACCTCGCGCCCGACGAATACGCCGGCCTGCTGATGGTGCTGCTGCGCATGCTGGCCTTTCGACCGGCCGGCACGGTTCCCAAGCCCGTGAAGGCCGCAGCGCTGGTGCGCCCGCCGGCTGTGGCCAAGGCCGTGGTGGCCGTGCCGCTGCCCAAGGCGGTGGCTGTCGAGCCTGCACCTGTCCCCGCACCAGCGCCGGCCGTGACCGCGCCGGTCGCGGCGCCTGTCCCGGCACCGGCTCCCGTCGTGGCGGCGCCTGCCCCGGTGGCAGCCGTCAAGGCGGCCGAGCCGGCGGCGCCGAGCTTCGGCGCGCGCTTGCGTCCACGCCCGGTCGAGCATGCGCCGGCCGCAGAGGACGATGTCGACCTCGGCGACGGCCCGCCGCCCGACGACGCGCCGCCGCCGTGGATGGAGGCCGATGACACGCCCGTCGTTTCGTCCTTCCGCGTCGAGCCCGAGGCGCCGCGCCGCGTCGAACTGCGCGAGACGCCCGAAGGTGCGCTGTGGGCCGAGCGCGTCGCCGCCGCCAACATCGTCGGCATGACCGGCGAACTCGCCCGCCAGGCCCAGGCGCTGAGCTGCCAGACGGTCGACGGCCGCGAGGTCTGGAAGCTGCGCGTGGAGCGCGAGTCACTGCGCGCGCCGGCGCTGGTGGCCAAACTCGAAGCGGCGCTGGGCGCCAAGCTCGACATCGAAGCCGGCGTGGCCGAGGACACCATCTCGCTGCGCAACACCGCGCGCGTCGAGGGGCAGCAACGCGCGGCCGAGGACCTCGCTGCGTCGCACCCGATGACGCGCACGCTGCTTTCCCAATTCCCGTCGGCACGCATCCTGCCGGGCTCCGTGCAGCCCGTGCTGACCCCTTCCACTTAAAGGACACGATCATGATGAAAGGCCAACTCGCCGGCTTGATGAAGCAAGCCCAGGCGATGCAGGACAACCTGAAGAAGGCGCAGGAAGAACTCGCCAACATCGAGGTCGAGGGCCAGAGCGGCGCTGGCCTCGTCAAGGTCGTCATGACCTGCAAGAACGAGGTCCGCCGCGTCACCATCGACCCCAGCCTGCTGGCCGATGACAAGGACATGCTGGAAGACCTCGTCGCCGCCGCCTTCAATGACGCGGCCCGCCGCGCCGAGGCGACCAGTTCCGAGAAGATGGGCAAGCTGACGGCCGGCATGCCGATGCCTCCCGGCATGAAATTCCCGTTTTGACCCACCCCCGAAGCGCTTCGCGCCTCCCCCTCAAGGGGGCGCAGCCAGTGGCCTGGCAAAGCCAGTTCCACGGCTGCTGCTTGATGGGATCGCGCCTGCGGCGGCGATCGTCTGTTGACAGGGAGGGCGCAGCTTGAATGCGTTGGATGGTCTCATCGAGGCGCTCAAGCGCCTGCCCGGCGTGGGCCAGAAATCGGCCCAGCGCATGGCCTACCACCTGCTGCAGCATGACCGCACGGCCATGCCGCGGCTGGCCGGTGCGCTGACGGCGGCTGGCGAGAACATCAAGCACTGCGAGCGCTGCCACACCTTCAGCGAGACGCCGATCTGCGGTGTCTGCGCGGATGACAAGCGCGACGGCCGGCTGCTTTGCGTCGTCGAGACGCCGGCCGACCAGGCGGCGCTGGAGCGCACGGCCTCCTACCAGGGCTACTACTTCGTGCTGCTGGGCCGGCTGTCGCCGCTCGACGGCGTCGGCACGCGCCAGATCGGCGCGGCCGAGCTGCTGGTGCGCGCATCGGAGGAAGGCGTCGAGGAAGTCATCCTCGCGACCAGCTTCACGGCCGAGGGCGAGGCCACGGCCCACGTGCTGGGCGAGGCGCTGAAGGCGCGCGGCATCAAGGCCACGCGGCTGGCGCGCGGCGTGCCGGTGGGCAGCGAGCTCGAATACGTGGACCTGGGCACCATCGCCCATGCACTCTCCGATCGCCGCTGAAGGACCGCCCCATGACGATTGCCCAACTCTGCCTGCTCGTCGCCTGCGTGCTGCCGGTGCTCTGCGCCGCGCTGGCCAAGTCCAAGGGCTTCGGCAAGCGCCGCCGCGATGGCGGTTTCGACAACAACGCACCGCGCGACTGGCTGGCGAAGCTGGACGGCTGGCAGGCCCGCGCGAATGCCGCGCAGGCCAACAGCTGGGAGGCGCTGCCCATCTTTGTCGCTGGCCTGTTCGTGGCCCACCAGCACCAGGCTGCGCAGGCCACCGTGGATGCGCTGGCGCTGGGCTTCATCACGGCGAGGCTGGTCTATATCGGCCTGTATGTGGCCGACCAGGCCTCGCTGCGTTCGCTGCTGTGGACGGCCGGCCTCGCGGCCAGCGTCGCGCTGTTCTTCGTGCGTTGAGGCGTCAGGGCGCCGCCGACGCGACGACGTTGCTGCGGCCCTTGCCACCGCGGTCCTTGGCAATGGCGCGCGGCGCGGCCGGCTTGGCGGCACGGGCCGTCGTCGCCTTGCCCTTGGCGACCGGGCGTGCGGCGACCGTGGCCTTGGCCGGTGCCGGCGAAAAGGCCGTGTAGACGATGACGGCCTGGCCCGGCTTGAAGCGCGCCGCACTGCCGACCTTGTTCCACTGCGCGACCTGCTCGGGCCGGACCCGGTAGCGCGTGGCGATCGCCGCCACCGTGTCGCCCTTGCCAGCCTTGAAGCTGACGCGCTTCAGCGGCGGCGCGTCGGGCGCGAGGTTGAGCGCGGCCGTGTCGGCCAGGCGCTCGGACACGTCGTCGTGCACATGCGCGCCGCGCGGCACCAGCAGCGTGGAGCCGGCCTTGACCAGCATCTTGGGCGGGATGCGGTTGACCTCGCGCAGCGCCGACTCGGCCATGCCGGTGCGCCTGGCGGCTTCCGACGGGCTCATCGTCTTGGGCACGACCCAGGCCGTCCAGGTGGCGAGCGGGCCACCGTGGCGTGCCAGGTTCTCGGCGAAGGCACTGGCCTGGTCGTAGGGCAGCAGCACCTGCTGCGTGGCCGCGGCCAGGATGACCGGCTTGTTCATCTGCGGGTTGAACTGCTGGAAGGTCTCCAGGCTCAGCCCGGCCAGTTCGGCGGCCAGCGACACGTCGATGTCGCGCTCGATCTTCACGCTCAGGAAGTAAGGGTGGTTGGCCACCGGCGGCAGGCTCAGCGCGAAGCGATCGGGGTTGAGGACGATGTTCTTCACGGCCTGCAGCTTGGGCACGTAGTAGCGCGTCTCGTCCGGCATCTTCAGGCTGGCGTAGTCGGTCGGCAGCCCGAGCTTCTGGTTGCGCGCGATGGCCTTCTGCACATTGCCCTGGCCCCAGTTGTAGGCGGCCAGCGCGAGGTGCCAGTCGCCGAACTGCTTGTGCAGGCGGCCGAGGTAGTCGAGCGCGGCCCGCGTGGACGCCAGCACGTCGCGGCGGTCGTCGCGGAAGATGTTCTGCTTGAGGTCGAAGTCGCGGCCCGTGGCGGGCATGAACTGCCACATGCCGGTGGCCTTGGCCGTCGACACGGCATGCGTGACGAAGGCGCTCTCGATGAAGGGCAGCAGGGCCAGCTCGGCCGGCATGCCGCGCTTCTCGACTTCCTCGAGGATGTGGAAGAGGTAGCGGCTGCCGCGCGTCGTCATGCGCTCGACGTAGTCGGGCCGGGCGCTGTACCAGGCCTCGGCCTTGCGCACCCAGTCGTCGTCCAGGTCGGGCAGTTGCAGGCCGGCGCGCAGGCGGGCCCACAGGTCGGCGTTGGCGTCGGGCGCGTCGAGGTCGATCTTCTCGCCGGGGCGCAGGTTGTCTTCCAGCAGGCCGGCGGCCATCGTGCGCACGACGGCCGGCGCCGCGGCTTCGGGAGCCGGGGCGGCTTCGACGACGGGAGTGGGGGCGGGGAGGGGAGCCGGCTCCGCGGTGACGGCGGGCGGCGGGGTGGTGGCGCAGGCCGTCAGAAGGACTGCCAAGGCCAGGGGGGAGAGTCGATGCAGCAGGGTCGTCATCGGAATCCGTTCTTCCATTCGCGCAGCGTGGCGAAGACGTCGACCGGGCTGGGCGCGGCCGGGAGTTGCAGGGGCGCATGGCGCCGCGCGGCCTCGCGCAGCGCGGGTTCGGCGCAGCGCAAGAAGGGGTTGATCAGGCGTTCGGTGCCGACGCGGCCGGGCAGCGTCGGGCGGCCGGCGGCGCGCTCGCCTTCGCACCAGGCCGCGTAGGCGGCGAGGGCCGGGTTGGCGGGGTCCACCTCGCGCGCGAAGCGCAGGTTGGACAGCGTGTATTCATGGGCGCAGCAGACGCGCGTCTCGCCGGGCAGCGCGGCCAGCGACTGCAGCGAGGCATGCATCTGCGCCGGCGTGCCCTCGAACAAGCGGCCGCAGCCGGCGCTGAACAAGGTGTCGCCGCAGAACAGCAGCGGATCGGCCCCGGGCGGCTTGGTGAAGTAGGCGATGTGGCCGGCCGTGTGGCCCGGCACGTCCAGCACGGCGAAGCGCAGGCCCAGCAGCTCGACGGTGTCGCCCCCGTGCACGCGTTGCACCGGCTCGGGCATCTTCTCGCCGGCCGGCGCGTAGATGGGGCCTTGCAGCCGCCCCCGCAGTGCGTTGACGCCGCCGACGTGATCGCCGTGGTGGTGGGTCAATAGAATGCCGGCGAGCGTCAGCTGCCGGGCATCGAGGGCCGCTGCGACTGGTGCAGCGTCACCGGGGTCGACGACGAGGGCCTCGCGGCCGTTGTCGAGCAGCCAGAGGTAGTTGTCGTCGAAAGCGGGTAGAGGCGTGAGCGTCAAAGGCGCGTAACCCATGACAGATAAAGCGCCGATTATAGATTTGGCAGCCTGGCTGCAGACCCCGCCCGGCCGCCACCTGCTGGCCTGGGAGCAGGCCCAGGTCGATGCGACGGTGGCCGACCTGTTCGGCTTCCATGCCCTGCAACTCGGCATGCCCGAGCTCGACGGCCTGCAGGCCAACCGCATGCCGCACCGCTGGCTGGCCGGCCGCGATCTGATGTGCGACTTCGACGCGCTGCCCTTCGAGAGCGCCAGCCTCGACCTCGTGCTGCTGCCGCATTCGCTGGAGCTGGCCTGCGACGCGCACGCGCTGCTGCGCGAGGTCGAGCGCGTGCTGCGGCCCGAGGGGCGGCTCATCGTCTTCGGGGTGAACCCGGCCAGCCTGTGGGGGCTGCGCCAGAACCTGGGTCGCCTGAGACGCCGTGGCGAGCCCTATCTGCCGCATGTCCTTCCCAATGAGGGCGACTTCATCGGCTACTGGCGGCTGCGCGACTGGCTCAAGCTGCTGAGCTTCGAGGTCGAGGCGGCGCGCTTCGGCGTCTACCGGCCGCCGCTGCGCAGCGAGGCCTGGCTGGCGCGCTGGCAGTGGGTCGAGGGCGTGGGCTCACGCTGGTGGCCGGTGCTGGGGGCCGTGTATTTCATCCAGGCGGTCAAGCGCGTGCATGGCATGCGCATGATCGGCCTGGCCAAGAACGGGCGCGCGGCGGCCAAGAAGGCGCCCGCCGTGGCCCTCAACAATCACCACAAAGAAGAATGACCGAACCCACCAAGCCTGCGCTGGCCATCAAGAAGCCCCAGGTCACGATCTATACCGACGGCGCCTGCAAGGGCAACCCGGGCCCCGGCGGCTGGGGCGCGTGGCTGAGCAGCGGCGGCCACGACAAGGAGCTCTTCGGCGGCGAGCGCGAGACGACGAACAATCGCATGGAGCTGATGGCCCCCATCGAGGCGCTGGCCTCGCTGAAGCGCAGCTGCGACGTGATCGTCTATCTCGACAGCGAGTACGTCCGCAAGGGCATCACCGAATGGATCATCAACTGGCAGCGCCGCGGCTGGAAGACGGCCGACGGCAAGCCGGTGAAGAACTCCGACCTCTGGCAGCGCCTTGACGCGCTGCGCAAGCTGCACACGGTGGAGTGGCGCTGGGTCAAGGGCCATGCCGGCGACCCTGGCAACGAGCGCGCCGACATGCTGGCGAACAAGGGCGTCGCCTCCATCGGCAAGGCTCGTCAGTAAAGTCCGTCCCACCTCATCGTTCGGGGATCGCCCATGAAGCTGTTGCCCATGCTGCTCGCCACGCTGTCGCTGATGACGGGCGCGGCCCAGGCCCAGACCCAATCCGCCTATACGGTGGTCTGCGTGAAGACACCCTGCGGCCACCTCAAGGTGACCGAGACGCCGGGCCGCGTCGAGACGGACTACAGCTACCGCAACAACGGCCGCGGCCCCGATCAGAAGGAGGTGCTGGAGTTCGCCCCCGACGGCGCCTGGATGGGCTACCGCAACGAGGGCGTGGCGACCTATGGCGCGCGCATCGACGAAAGCTTCACGCGCGGCGCCGACGGCAAGGCGCAGTGGCGCTCGCCGGTGGACCGCGGCGAGCGCGGCGGCGTTGCGCGTGACGCGGTCTATTTGCCGGTGGCGGCCAGCCCGGCCTGGCAGGCGCGGCTGGCGCAGAGCCTGCTCGCCGCCAAGTCGCTGCGGCTGGAGGCGCTGCCGGTCGGCCGCGTGTCCATCGAGCGCGTGCAGAAGCTGGCCCTGCCGGGCCAGGCCTACCAGATCGGCCTCTACGCCATCACCGGGCTGGACCTGGAGCCCAGCTACCTCTGGCTGCGCGAGGACAACCGCGCGTTGTTCGCCTCGGTCTATCCCGGCTGGGGCGGCACGGTGCTGCAGGGCTTCGAAGGCGAGGTGGACCGCCTCTGCGAGGCGCAGAACGCCGCGCAGATCGCGCGCCTGCAGCGCATCGCCAAGGAGTTGCCGCAGCCGCTGCCGGGGCTGACGGTCATCGAGGGCGTGCGCTGGTTCGACTCGCAGGCGGCGCAGCTGCGCGGCCCGTCGGACGTCTATCTGCAGGACGGCCGCATCGCCTTCATCGCCAAGCCAGGCGCGATCAAGAACGCCGCGCCGGCGCAGCGCATCAGCGGCAAGGGACGCACGCTGCTGCCCGGCCTCGTCGACATGCACGCCCATGTGACGCCGGCCGACCTGCTGCTCAATCTCGCGGCCGGCGTGACGGCGGTGCGCGATGTCGGCAACCTCAACGCCGACCTGGCCGAACTGCGCGGCCGCATCGAGCGCGGCGAGGTGCTGGGCCCGCGCATCGCGGCCAACGGCTTCATCGAAGGCAAGAGCCCGTTCTCGTCGCAGGCCGACTTCGTGGCCGACAACCTGCCGGATGCGCTCGCCGCCATCGACTGGTATGCCGCCCACGGCTACCGCCAGCTCAAGCTCTACAACTCCATCCGCCCGGAATGGGTGAAGCCCATGGTGGCGCATGCGCGGTCGCTCGGCCTGCGCACTGGCGGCCATGTGCCGGCCTTCATGACGGCGCGCCAGGCTGTCGAGGCGGGCTATGACGAGCTGCACCACATCAACCAGGTCACGCTGAACTTCCTCGTCGGCAAGACCGACGACACGCGCACGCTGCTGCGCTTCAACCTCGTCGGCGACAAGGCGGCCGACCTCAAGCTGAACGACCAGCGCACGCGCGACTTCATCGCGCTGCTGAAGAGCAAGGGCACCGTCGTCGACCCGACGATGACCGCCTTCGAGGCCCAGTACACGCAGCGCCAGGGCCAGCCCAGCCCCAGCTACGCGATGGTGTCGGCCAACCTGCCGGCGGTCCTGCAGCGCGGCCTGCTGTCGGCCGAGGTCGACATGGACGACGCCAAGGCCAGGCGCTGGAGCGCCAGCTGGAAGGTCATGATGGACCTGTTGCGCCGCATGCACGCGGCCGGCATCCCGCTGGTGGCCGGCACCGATGCGACGGCCGGCTTCGCGCTGCAGCGTGAGCTGGAGTTGTATGTACAAGCCGGCATCCCGGCCGCGCAGGCGCTGAAGATCGCGACCTGGAACGGCGCCAAGTACAGCGACCGGCTCAACGAGATCGGCAGCATCGAGCGCGGCAAGCGCGCCGACCTGCTGCTGGTGGACGGCGACCCGGTGGCCGACATCCGCGCCATCCGCCGCGTCGCGCTCGTCATCCAGGGCGAAAAGGCCCTGTCGCCGGCGGCGCTGTACCAGGCCATGGGCGTGCTGCCCTTCGTGCCGGCCGCGGAGATTCAGAAGTGAAATCCAAACACAGCCACAGAGGCACAGAGGCACAGAGGGTGCGTCACTCCGCTTTCTCTGTGCCTCTGGGCCTCTGTGGCTTTGTTCTCTTGTTGTCGACGCTGCCGCTGCTGGCCCGAGCCGACACCACGCTGCGCTTCTGCGCCGCCGGCAGCCCCAAGACCTTCGACCCCATGGTCACCGACAGCAACATCGACCATGCGGCCCACCTGCCCATCTTCGGCACGCTGGTCGAGACGCGGCGCGGCAGCGACGAATTCATCCCCGGCCTCGCGACGAGCTGGAGCATCAGCGCCGACGGCCTGGCCTACAGCTTCGAGCTGCGCCGCGGCGTGACCTGGCATGCCAGCGAGGAGTTCAAGCCGACGCGCGAGTTCAACGCCGACGACGTGATGTTCACCTTCGGCCGGCTGCTGAACCGCGACAGTGCCTTCGCCAAGGCCTTCCCCAGCGTGTCGCCCTATGTGGCCGCCTTGGGCTGGGAGAAGCTGATCCGCCAGGTCGAGAAGCTCGGGCCCTACCAGGTGCGCATCACGCTGGCCGAGCGTGACGCGGCCTTCCTGTATGCGCTGACGCAGGCCTTCACGTCCATCCAGTCCGGCGAGCTGGGCGCGCAACTGCTGCAACGCGGCACGCCGCAACGCATCGCCCAGCAGCCCATCGGCACCGGGCCCTTCCAGCTCAAGAGCTTCCGGCAGGACAGCGTCATCCGCTACGTGAAGCACGCGACCTGGTGGCGCAAGGACGTGCCGCGCGCCGACCAGCTCGTCTTCGCCATCACGCCCGACACCAGCGTGCGCGCCCAGCGCCTGAAGCGCGACGAATGCGACATCGCCGCGCCGGTCGGCCCCGCCGAGCAGGCCGAATTGAAGAAGGACCCGGCCATCAAGTTCGCCACCGCGCCGGGCATGAACGTCGGCATCCTGGCCTACAACACGAGGAAGCCCGCGCTTGCCAAGCTGGAGGTGCGCCAGGCGCTGGACATGGCCATCGACAAGGCGGCCATCCTGCGCAGCGTCTACGGCGAGGCCGGCGCGCTGGCCAACAGCCCCATCCCGTCCGCCAACTGGGCGCACGATGCAACGCTGAAGGCTGCGCCCCATGACCCCGCCAAGGCCCGCGCCCTGCTGCAGAAGGCCGGCGTGCTGCCGCTGCACCTCACGCTGTGGGCCATGCCCGTCGTGCGCGTCTACAACCCCAATGGCCAGCGCATGGCGCAGATGATCCAGGCCGACTGGGCCAAGGTCGGCGTCACGGCGCGCATCGTCACCTACGAATGGGGCGAGTACCTGCGCCGCATCGACGCGGGCGACCATGACGCGGCGCTCAGCGGCTGGATGGGCAGCCCCGAGCCGGCCGGCACCTTCGGCCAGCTCGCATGCGGCGGCGCGAGCGGCAGCTTCTGGTGCAATCCGGCTTACGACAAGCTGCTGGCCGAGGCCCGCCAGGGCCTGAGCCGCGAGGCCCGCAAGCCGCCGTATGCCAAGGCCCAGCGCCTGGTGATGGAGCAACTGCCGTGGACGCCCATCGCTTACGGCCAGCCCGCCGTGCCGGAGCGTGCGACGGTCAAGGGCTTCATCCTCGACCTGGACGGCAGCATGTATTTCGATGGGGTATTACCCCGCTAAGCAAGGACAACAAGATGAGCATCAAGAGCGACAAGTGGATCCGCCGCATGTGCGAGCAGCACGGCATGATCGAGCCCTTCGAGCCGGGCCAGGTGCGCGAGCAGGACGGCCGCAAGATCGTCAGCTACGGCACCAGCAGCTACGGCTACGACATCCGCTGCGCGCCCGAGTTCAAGGTCTTCACCAACATCCACTCGACGGTGGTGGACCCGAAGAACTTCGACGAGAACAGCTTCGTCGACGTCAACAAGGATGTCTGCATCATCCCCCCCAACAGCTTTGCGCTGGCGCGCACGGTGGAGTACTTCCGCATCCCGCGCAACGTGCTGACCGTCTGCCTGGGCAAGAGCACCTATGCCCGCTGCGGCATCATCGTCAACGTGACGCCCTTCGAGCCCGAGTGGGAAGGCTATGTGACGCTGGAGTTCAGCAACACGACGCCGCTGCCGGCCAAGATCTACGCGGGCGAGGGCTGTGCGCAGGTGCTGTTCTTCGAGAGCGACGAGGTCTGCGAGACGAGCTACAAGGACCGGGGTGGGAAGTACCAGGGACAGGTGGGGGTGACGCTGCCCAAGACCTGAACGGCCAGCTCAGGCGGCTTTCGCGAGATAGCGCTCCAGCCCCAGCCTCCCCGCCCGCATCACCCTTTTGTGATTCCACCTGAACACCGGCCCCAGCACCGGTGCCAGCCGCCGCAGGATGCCCGGCGGCAGCGTGACGCGCCAGACGAAGGTGACGTCCGTGTGCCCGCCCACCTCGGGCGCCGCCTGCTTCATCAGCCAGATGCCTTCGCCGGCCAGCGTGCCGCCGGCCCTGGCGCGCAGGCGCTCCTCGCGCAGCACCTCGGTGACCTCCAGCGCCAGGTGCAGCCGGTAGCCCAGGCCGGTGCGGAAGCTGATCTGCTGCACGCGGCCGACGCCGGCCTCGTCGCCGTTCTTCAGCCGCTTCACGTCCACGACGCCCGGCCACCAGCGCGGCCAGTGCTCCGTTTCGGTGATGGCACGCCAGACGCGGTGGACCGGCGCGTCCAGGCGCCAGTGGCTGACGAGATCGAAATACGCGGTTTGAGACATGCAAAGGGGATACGCCCGGGGTGGTCAGCGTAGATGCCTGCGGCTACGCTGCATCCACAATTCTTCACGCTGCGTAGGCTTGGCGTGACTGGCTTGAGGTTCGACATGGCCCTTCTCCTGCCGACAGATCCCGATGACCCACCTTCCGAGGTGGCGTCGCTGTTCGACGCCGCCGATCCGCATGAGGGGAATGAGGCGGAAGAGGCTTGCGCCGAGGAGGCCGCACCTCGTCCGGGCTGCCCGGCGCTGGACGACGCTCAGCTGCAGGCCTGGATCGCCGCCATCGTTGACCACGACGAGCGCGCGCTATTGGCGCTCTACGAGGCCACGCTGTCGCGCGTCTACGGCCTGGTGCTGCGCCTCGTGCGCCGCGCCCAGCTGGCCGAGGAGGTCGCCGAGGACGTGTATTTCCAGGTCTGGCGCCAGGCGCCGCGCTTCGATGCCGAGCGTGGCCGGCCGCTGACCTGGCTGCTGTCCATGGCCCGCTCGCGCGCCATCGACGCGATCCGCCGCGAGGCGCGCTTCCAGCACGCGGAACTGGACGACGAGGCCGCGCCCGCGTCGGCACCGGCCAGCGAATCCGGCGATGAGCTGCTGGCCGTGGCCCAGGGCCATGCCGAGCTGCACCGCGCGCTGCTGCTGCTCAAGCCCCAACCGCGCCAGCTCGTCGCGCTGGCCTTCTTCAACGGCCTGTCGCATGAGGAGATCGCCACGCAGACCCACCTGCCGCTGGGCACCGTCAAATCCCAGATCCGCCGCGCGCTCATCACGCTGCGCGACACGCTGGGCGACACTGGCGCTCACGCGCTGCTGGCCTGAGGGTGACGCGATGACGACGATGCCCCACTCCCCCGAATCAGAAGACAACGACGACCTGAGCCCGCTGCTCAGCGAACCCTTTGCCCGTGCCTGGGCTGCACCCACGCCCGGCCTGCCCGGCCGGCTCGGCGAGCGGCTGGGCGGCCGGCTGGCGCAATCGCTGCAGGCCGAAGCAGGCATGGTGACCGTGCGGCGGCGCAAGTCGCAGCCCGCGGCGCTGGCCGACGGCGCCCGGCAGCGCGAGCTCTACCGGGCTGCCGAAGACCGGGCGACGCGCCCCGGCGAGCCGCGGGCCGTCAGCGTCATCGAGCTGGAAGCCGGCGCGCATCTGACGCTGCCGGCCGGCGGCTCGCGCGAGTTCCTCGTGCTGCGCGGCAGCGCCACGGTGGACGGCGAGCTGCTGGCGCTGCGCGACTTCCTGCTGCTGCCTGCGGGCGCGGCGCCTCGGGTGTGCAGCGAAGACGGCGCGCATCTGTTCGTCCGCGAGGCCGACGGCGCCGGGACCGAACGCACGCTGGTGCGCGACCGCGAGGCCGGCTGGCCCGAGTTCGCGCCCGGCATCCGCCGTCGCGTGCTGTGGACGGCCGGCGGCGAGGCCGCGCTGCTCTACCGCGCCGACCCCGGCGCCAGCGTGCCCGGCCATGGCCACGGCCACGACGAGGAATGCCTGATGGTGCAGGGCGAGCTCTTCCTGGACGACGTGCTGCTGCAGCAGGGCGACTACCAGCTCGCGCCGGCCGGCACGGGGCACCGCATCACCGAGACGGATACCGGCGTCATCATCTACGCCCACGGCGACCTGGACCTGCAGTTCAACGGGACTTGAGCGGCATCAGCGGCGGATAGGCCCGGCTTTTCGGCCTTTATCCGGCCTTTGATTTGCCGAGGCCTCGGCACCATGGCGGCAACCATCGAGGTCCGCCATGCTCATTCCGCTGCACCTGATTCCCATCCCCGCCGACGAGCCCCGCGGCCAGGGCGAGCCAGGGCATGTCGGCAGCGACCTGATGATCGCCGCGGGCGTGCACCTGGGCGACATCCGTGCGCTGGGCTTGACGGGCGTCGGCGCGACGAACGGGCCCGTCAGCAGCCGCGACCTGCTGCGCTTCGGCCAGCTGATGAACGATGCCGGCCTGGCCATCAACCCGACGCGCATGCTCTACGACCGCCACTACGCCTACGAGCGGCTGGCGGACGGGCACGCCAGCAGCCACCCCGGCCTGCGCGACCTGGCCCTCGATCTCTTCGAGGCCTACCAGGCCGCCGGCGAGTGGATCGGCATGGCGCATTGAAGCCCCTCGTCCAGTTTCGCCACGCTGCACGCGGGCGAACCTGACCGGGACCGCGCCGCGGCCAGTGGCCGCAGCGCTTCGGCAGGCACATCGAGCCCACTGGGCTCAATGTGTCCGGCCTCAGCCCCCGAGGGGACGGCGATGCTTGCGGCATTGAGCCGCAAGCATCGCCCAAGGCGGGCCGGCTTGGGGCGGCCCGGCGCTCGGCCCGCGTTCAGGCACTCAGGGCGTCTGCCCGACCTTGCCAAACTGCCACAGCAAGAAGCTGTAGATGTCCGCTAGCTTGCTGTAGCCCTGGCTCGCCGTGCTGCCGATGCCATGGCCGGCCTGGCCGTCCAGGCGCATCAGGATGGGCTTGCCGCTGGTGGTGGCCGCCTGCAGCCTGGCGGCGGCCTTGGCGCTGTGCCAGACGTCCACGCGTGGGTCGTTCAGGCCGTGGATGAACATCACCGCGGGGTAGGGCGTGCCGTCCTTGATCTGGTGGTAGGTGCTCATCTCCAGCAGGGCCGGGAACTCGGCGGCCACTTTGGCGGAGCCGAATTCCGACGTGTTGGTGATGCCGTTGGCCGACTCTTCGGCACGCACGGCGTCCATGATGCCCACGTCGAAGATGGCGGCGGCGAACAGCTGAGGCGAAGTCGTCACGCTGCGGCCCACGAAGATGCCGCCGGCGCTCGTGCCCCAGATGCCCAGCGTCTTCGGCGTCGCGTAGCCCTTGTCCATGAGGTATTGCGCACAGGCCAGGCCGTCCTTCCAGGTGTTGGACTTGGTGGCCTTGAAGCCGGCGCGGTGCCAGGGGTCGCCGAAGACGCCGCTGCCGCGCACGTTGGCAATCGCGAAGACGCCGCCCTGCTCGAACCAGGCGAACAGGCGCGGGTCGTAGCGAGCCTCCATGGACAGGCCGTAGGCGCCGTAGCCGTTCAGCAGCGTGGGGTTGCTGCCGTCGAGCTTCAGCCCCTTGCGGTGCAGGATGGCCAGCGGCACCCTGACGCCGTCGTGGCTGGGCACCATCACCTCGCTGACCTCCAGCTCCGGCACGCCCGGCGGCAGCGTGCCCTGGCGCAGGCCGGTGTCGACCGGCTGGCCCTTCAGCGGCGCGTGCAGCACGCGGGGCGGCTGGGTCCAGCTGCTCGTCGTCAGCAGCAGGTCGGCGTAGGCGCGGGCCGGGTCGGCGGCGGGGAAGGTGCTGCCGGGCACGTCCGGCGCCACGTCGGCCGCCTGGCCGCCCTGGTGGCGCAGCGTGCGCAGGTTGAAGCCCTGGCGCTGCTCGGTGTAGATCGCGTCCTTGCCGAGGCTGAAGCTCTCCAACACGGCGGTCTGCGGCTCGGGCACGACGGTGCGGGCGCGCGACAGCTGGGGCCTGGCCAGGTCCAGCGCCAGCACGCGGCCGCGCGGGGCGCCGGCGTAGGTGCGCAGGTAGAGGGTGTCGCCGCGCAGCTGCGCGTCGGTGATCTTGTCGGAGAAGCCGGAGATCGCCTTCCACGCGATGTGCCTGGCTTGCAGCGACGCCAGCGGCGCGACGAAGAGCTTGCCTTCGGGCACCGTGGTGTCGGTGGTGCGGGCCACCATGTAGCGGCTGCCGGGGCTGAAGAAGACCTGGGCCACGTCGAGGCGGTCCAGCTTGAGTTCGGTGTTGACCAGCGGGCCGAACAGCGGGCGCGCCTGCGCCGGCTTGTCGCCGACCTTGAGCAGGAAGACCGAGGTGTCGAGGAAGGTCTCGGTGTCGGGCGTGCCGGGCGCCAGCTCGCGCACCTGGTTGTAGGTGAGCGCCTTGCTGTCGGGCGTCCAGTTCACCAGCGACTCGTGGACGCGCGGGATGGGGGCGCCGACGACTTCGCCGCTGGCCACGTTCATCACGTAGAGCGAGGCGTCCTCCGAGCCTCCTGCCGAGACGCCATAAGCCACGTAGCGGCCGTCCCACGAGGGCACGAAGTAGTTGATGGCATGCGGCATGCCGCCCTTGGCCCTGGCCATCGCCTCGGGGTCCACCAGCACCCGCTCGGCGCCGGCCAGGCCCTGGCGGACGATCAGCTTGTACTGGTTCTCGCCGGCCTTGCGCTTCAGGTAGAAGAGCTGGTCGCCGGGCATGCGGGTCAGCGCGACGACGAGGTCGCCCGTGGCGCGGGCCAGTTCGGCGATGCGCTGCGTCATCGCCTCGCGGCCCGGGATGCGCGCCAGTTGCTCTTCGGCGTAGTCGCCCTGGGCCTTGAGCCACGCCTGCGTCTGCGGGCTCTTGACGTTCTCCAGGTTGCGATAGGGGTCGGCGACCTGCACGCCGTGCAGGGTGTCGGTGACCGGCTGGCTCGGTGCTGCCGGCGGAGGTGCCGCGAAGGCCGATGTGGCCGAGGACAGCAGGCCGGCGATCAGCCAGCGGGAAGGTGAGAAACGGGTAGGTCTCATGAGGGCTCCAGGCGCGGTGGCGCCAGATCGAGCCCGGCATGTTAAGGGGCCGTCATTCCTTGGCGACCGCCTCGACCTGGATGCGCAGATTCACATCCATCTTGAAGCCCCAGTCCTTGCCCGCCGCGAGGCCGAAGTCCTCGCGGTTGAAGCTGCCGGAGGCGTCGGCGCCGCAGAAGTCGCGCTTGTAGAGCGGATGCGGCATGCACTTGAGCTGGTGCACGGTCAGCGTCAAAGGCTTGGTCTTGCCGTTCAGCGCCAGCTCACCGACCAGCTTGCCCGGCACTCCGTTGGTCCAGCCGTCGAAGCGGCCTTTGAAAGTGGCCGTCGAGCCCTTGTTGGCGACATCGAAGAAGTCCTTGCCCGTGGCCCAGGCGTTCATCGCGTCCAGGCCGAAGTCGATGCTGGACAGGTCCATCTGCACGTCCACGCTGCCGCTGCCGTTGGCCTTGTCGTAGACGATGCTGCCGCTGTTCTTCTTCAGCTTGCCGCGCCAGTAGGACAGGCCCATGTGGTCGGCCTCGAAGCTCGGGTAGGTGTGCGTCGGGTCGATGACATAGGTGACGGGCGCGGCCTGGGCGAGCGAGGTGGCAGCGAGCAGGGCGATCAGCGGCAGGACTTTCATGGGAGTTCCTTCAGGAGGTTGGAGGGGATGCCTGACACTACGACGAAGCAGGCGCCCTCAATTCGACAAGCGCCATCATCGCCGCCATGAATCTCCGCCTTCCCCTCGTCCTGTTTGCATTGGTGCTGACCGCCTGCGCGCCGTTGACGCCGCAGCAGAAGCCCGCCGAGAAGCGCTACACCGCTGCCGAGCTCTTGACGCTGCAGCCCGCCAGCCTGGCCTGGCCGGCCACGTCGACGGACGGTGAGCGCGCGCTGCGCGAACAGGCACTGGCCGACATCCGCGCCCGCCTCGCCTTGCCGCCCGGCCCCGAGCGCGACGCGGCGCTGCCCAGGCTGTTCGACCTCGTCGCGCAGTACAACGCCGAGATCGACGCCGCGCGCCCGCTGCTGCTGGAGGCCCTGCCGGCGCTGGGTCAGCGCGATGCCGAAATCCAGCGCGCGCTGCTGACCGCCGCCCACACTCTCTACGCCAACGAGGCCGCGCCGCTGATCTGGCCGCTGCTGCCCCAGCTGACCGCCAGCAAGTCGTTTGCCATCGCCGCCTACACGCTGCTGCAGGCCGACCCCGCCGCCGCCGAGCGCCTGCGCGAGCTCGTGCCGCGGCAGTTCCCCGACTGGGCTGACGACGCGCGCCTGACGGCCCTCGTGCTGCGCCTGCGCCCATCGGCCGCGGCCCAGCCACCGCTGCCCGAGCTGCTGGCCGCACCGCTGCGGCCCGGCTTCCCCGTCATCGTCAGCCTGCAGCGCCCCGGCCGCCAGCAGATGGGCCTGGCCCTGGTGCGCGGCGCCGATGGCCGCTTCGTTCGCGACGCCGCCGGCCAGCTGTTCACGTCACCGCAGCTGGCACTCGCCCGCAGCGGCCTGCCGGGCACCATCACCAACGGCAACACGCCGCAGGGCGTCTTCACCCTGGTCGGCGCCGGCACGGCCACCAATCCCAACATCGGGCCCACGCCCTATCTGCACAGCAAGCTGCCCATCGAGGCGAGCGTCGCGGAGTTCGAGCACGCGGACGCGGCCGGCGACTGGAGCGAAGCCGTCTACGACAGCTATCTGCCTGAAAGCTGGCGCGCCTGGGCGCCCATCAAGGAAGCCTGGCTGGCCGGCCGCGCGGGCCGTGATGAACTGCTGGTGCATGGCACGACGATCAACCCGGCCTACTACGCCGGCGCGAGCTGGTTTCCGGGCACGCCGCAGCAGGGCTGCATGATCTCCAGCGAGACCTGGGACCCGGCCACCGGCCGCCTGCTCGCCAGCCGCCAGCTGACGCTGGCGCAGGCCTATGCCGCCGCAAGCCCGCGAGACGACCTGGCGGGCTATCTCGTCGTCGTCGAGCTGGCGGGTGAAGGGCCGGTGGCGCCGGCAGAAGCGGCGGCGCTGGTGCAGGCCGCGCAACGATAGGGAGACCGCATGCGAACCCACCTGATTGCTGCCCTGGCCCTTGGCCTGGCCCTGCCTTGCACCGTGCTGGCGGAGGATGCCGCGCCCAGGCTGACGCCCAGCGCCGACGGGCAGGAACTGATCGACGCTGCCGCGGGGCTGGCCTGGTCACGCTGCGTGGAGGGCATGCACTGGGATGGCCGGCGCTGCGACGGCGAGATCAGGCTCCTCACCCATGCGCAGGCGCTGGCCTCGGCCCGCACGCGCAGCGAGGCCGAAGGCCGGCTCTGGCGAGTACCGCGCGTCCAGGAGCTGAAGCGGCTGCCGGAACACCTTGGCAGCAAGCAGCAGGCCGCCGTGCCGATGCCCGACGTACCCCGCGGCTGGTACTGGACCAGCACCGTGCGCATCGACAGCGAAGCCGTGAATGTCTACAGCTACGCCAACGTGCAGCGCGGCACGACCGAGCGGCAGTCCGACCGCCTGTCTCCCCAGGCGGGTTGGCTCGTGGAGCTGCCAGGCGGCGCGGTGCGCAGCAGCCCCAAGCGCGAGAAGCAGCTGGTGCGGCTGGTGCGGGCGCTGCAGCCCTGAGCTTGGCCGGGCAGCCGGTGCATTCAGTCCACGAAGCGCATCCCGGCGTACTCCCACCGCCACGGCGCGCCCGTCTCGCCGAGGATGAAGCGCACCAGCTGAGGAAAGGCCGCTTCGGCGCGCACGTCGTTGGCCAGGATGACGACGCAACGCTTGCCGGCCTTCACGCAGACCCAGGTGTTGCCGGTGATGTCGTCGTGCCCGCCCTTGTAGAAGCCCGGGCCCTGGGGCCCGGTGAAGGTGACGACGCCGAGACCCGCGGCGAGGTCGGGGTGGCGCTGCTCCGGCGGCAGCTCGGCCTGCAGTGTCGGGAACTGCGAGGCCGTCGTGATCGGCAGCTGCGGCGACGTCAGCGCCGCGGCGGATGCGGGTGACAGGCCCAGGCCGTTGACGTAGGCCGCGGCCATGGTCGCCATGTCGGCGATGGTGGTGTCCATCGAGCCGGCCGCGCGCACCTTGCTGCGCTCGTCGTGGGGCCGAGGCTGGCCGTCGGCCGTCCAGCCATCGGCGAGGTTGGGGCGGAAGTCGCTGCGCCACATCATGGCGGTGCGGTCCATGTCCAGCGGATCGAAGATGCGCCGCTGCATTTCCGCGCCCACGTCCAGCCCGAGGCCGCGTTCCAGCACGAACTGCAGCAGGATCAGCCCCTCGCCCGAGTAGGCGTAGCGCGTGCCGGGGTCGAAGTGCATGCGCAGCCTGCGGTCGGGCTCCAGGAAGGCGAAGTTGGCGAAGCCGCTGCTGTGCGTCAGCAGCATGCGCGCCGTCAGCCGGCGCCAGCGGTCGTCGCTCGCCAGATGCCGCCAAGAGTAGGGCGTCAAGAGGTTGGAATAGTCCGGCAGGGGCCGGTCCAGGTAGGCTGCCAGCGGCCGGTCGAGGTCGAGCTTGCCTTCGTCGACGAGCTGCATGACGAAGTAGCCGAACACCGCCTTCGTCAGCGAGGCGCCGTACATGACGGTGTCGGTCTGCAGCGGCTCGCCCGCCGCGTTGCGCCGACCGTAGGCGGCGATGTGCACGACCTGGCCGGCATTGACGACGGCGAGGGCCAGGCCTTGCGCCTGGGTGGCGGCCATCAGCCGCGCGGCCTCGGCGGCTATGGCCGTGGCGGGCGGTATGGCGGGCTGGGCCAGGGCTGTCAGCAGCGGCAGCGCCGCCAGCAGGCCGGCAAGGCGGGGAACGCGGGTCAGGTGCATGGTGCCTCCTGCCCGCGAGCCTAACGGCATCCGCCGGGTGAGATCGTTCAGGCCGTCGGGTAGGTGCCGGCGCGCAGGATGTCGCGCGTCACGTTGCTCAGCTGCGTGTGGCCGCAGAAGGCCATCGTCACATCCAGCTCCTTGTGCAGCACCTGCAGCATCCTTGTGACGCCGGCCTCGCCCATCGCGCCCAGGCCGTAGACCATCGCGCGGCCCACCATCGTGCCCCTGGCGCCCAGCGCCCAGGCCTTCAGCACGTCCTGGCCGGAGCGGATGCCGCCGTCCATCCAGACCTCCGTCTGCGCGCCCACTGCCGCGACGATGGCCGGCAGCGCCTGGATGCTGCTGGGCGCGCCGTCGAGCTGGCGGCCGCCGTGGTTGCTGACGACGATGGCGTCGGCGCCGGCCTGCGCGGCCAGCACGGCGTCTTCCACTTCCATGATGCCCTTCAGGATCAGCTTGCCGCCCCACTTCTCCTTGACCCAGGCGACGTCGGCCCAGCTCAGGCGCGGGTCGAACTGCTCGTTGGTCCAGGCCGACAGCGACCGCATGTCGCTGACGCCCTTCACATGGCCGACGAGGTTGCGGAAGGTGTGGCGCTTCGTGCCGGCCATGCCCATCACCCAGCGCGGCTTGGTGGCCAGGTTGATGATGTTGGCGAGCGTGGGCCGCGGCGGCGCGGTGAGGCCGTTCTTCAGGTCCTTGTGGCGCTGGCCGATGACCTGCAGGTCCAGCGTCAGCACCAGCGCCGAGCACTTGGCGGCGCGGGCGCGCTCGATCATGCGGGCCATGGCCTCGCGGTCGCGCATCATGTAGAGCTGGAACCAGAACGGCGCCGACGTGTTCTCGGCGATGTCCTCGATGGAGCAGATGCTCATCGTCGACAGCGTGAACGGGATGCCGAACTTCTCGGCCGCGCGTGCGGCGTGGATCTCGCCGTCGGCATGCTGCATGCCGGTCAGGCCGACGGGCGCGATGGCCACGGGCATCTTGGCGTCCTGGCCGATCATCTTCACGGCCGTGCTGCGGCCTTCCATGTTGACGGCCACGCGCTGGCGCAGCTTGATGGCCTGGAAGTCGCTCTCGTTGGCGCGGTAGGTGGTCTCGGTCCAGGAGCCGGAGTCGGCGTAGTCGTAGAACATGCGCGGCACGCGCTTCTCGGCGAGGCGGCGCAGGTCTTCGACGCAGGTGATGACGGGCATGGCGTTGGCCTGTTTGCAGAAGGCCGCGATGCTAGGCCGGCGCCCGGCCGCTGTCCCGGAAAAAGCGTCAGCCGGCGACGGAAGAGTTTTCCGCCAGCGTGGCGCAGTGGGCGTGCAGCCAGGCGGCGAAGGCCTGGGCCGCGGGGCCGGGCCGGTGGACGATGAGGCCATAGTGCCGCTCGGCCGGCACCGTCAGCGCGAAGGGCTGCACGAGGCGGCCCTCGGCCAGCTCGTGCCGCGCCAGGCTCAGCCGCGCCAGCGCGACGCCCTGGCCGGCCAGCGCCGCGGCCAGCGTCAGGCCCAGGTCGACGAAGCGCGGGCCGTCGTCCGGCTCGGCCGCATCGGCCAGGCCGGCGGCCTGCAGCCACGGTGCCCAGCGCTGCAGCGGCGTGCGCAGCAGCGGCAGGGCGAGCAGGTCGGCTGGCTCGCGCAGCGGCGCGTGGCGGGCCAGCAGCGACGGTGCGGCCAGCGGCGTCAGGCGGTCGTGCAGCAGCACATGGGCCGGGGCGATGTCGCCGGGCACGGCGCCATGGCGGATCTCGGCGTCGGCGCCGGCATCGCCTTCGGCCAGCAGCGGCACCGACAGCGTCAGCTCCAGCTCGATGCGCGGATGCGCCGCCGTGAAGCCGGGCAGGGCCGGCACCAGCACCTGGCGCGCGAAGGTGGGTGTGGAGGTGATGCGCAGGCGCTCGCGCTGCTGGCTGGCGCGCTGGTGCAGCGGGATGGCCTGCAGCAGCGTGAGGGCTTGGCGCACCTGGGGCAGGTATTCATGGCCGGCGGGCGTCAGGCTCAGGCCCTTGGGCGCGCGGGTCAGCAGTTCCTGGCCGAGCCGTTCTTCGAGGCTCGCCAGCCGCTTGGCGATGGCGCTGGCGGTCAGCGCGAGTTCCTGCGCCGCGGCCTCGAAGCTGCCCAGGCGAGCGCAGGCCTCGAAGGCGAGCAGGGCGTCGAGGGAGGGGAGGCGGGGGCGAGTCACGGGGTCAGAATGTGCCATCGAAACGGAGCCAGCCCACCATGAGCTTCAAAGCACTCGCCGATTTCGCGATGACCCTGCCCGGCGCGACGCAGGACATCAAGTGGCGCGCCGACTGGGTGGCCAGCGTCGGCGGCAAGATGTTCTTCGTCGGCGGACCACATCCGGACAAGTGGACCCATTGCAGCTTCAAGGTCGACGAGCATCGCTTCCTGGAGCTGACCGGGCTGGATGGCATCGAGCCGGCGCCGTATGCGGCGAGGTATCACTGGGTCGCGGTGTCGGACCCCAAGGCGCTGCCGCTGGCCGAGCTGAAGGCGCTGGTGAAGCGCTCGCATGAGCTGGTGGCGGGGAAGCTGACGAAGAAGCTGCGGCTGAGCCTGGGATTCCAAACCTAGCGCTTTTTCGACCGTCCGCGGTTCACTGCCGTGCTGCCACAGCTGTCACTTCATGAACGCTTGCTCGCCCCACATGTCAATGTAGAGCGTACGTAGGTTGTTGGGCACAAGTTTCCAGCCCTCGCGCTTCATCCTCTGGTCTTTGACATCCCACATCAGCGATTCGACATAGGCGACGTCAATGCACTGGACCGTGGCTTCATCGCCTTCAGACGCGAGCCGCGACAACAGTTCGAGTTGGCGAGAGGCAGTCGTGAACTCGCCTCGTCCAATGGCGTTGGTGGTGAACTGTGAAAAGCGCTCAATCCAAACATGCGGGGCGTTCTCATAGCCGCTGGCGAGCAGATCAGCATCGATGAGAGCCGCTTCTTCTGGCCATGCCTCGCGAATTGAATCGACAACTCGGTTCGCCTCTGGATATGTAGGTTCAGACATGAGTCTGGCGATTACGCTGGTGGTCTGGCCGACCGCTCGCGCGCCTCGTGCAGCGTCGCCAGCGTGATCTTGCGCACCTCGGCCTTGCTCTGCTCGACATGGCTCTTCAGCAGCAGCTGGGCCTGGTCGACCTTGCGCTGCATGACGGCGCCGAGGATCTTGGCGTGCTCGTTGTAGGTGGCCTCGATGCGGTGGCCGCGCGTGAAGTCGAGGTGCCGGATGATGCGGATGCGCTCGGTCACGTCCCAGTGCACGCGGGCCATCTCGGCGTTGCCGGCGGCGCGCACCAGCGTCGCGTGGAAGGCTTCGTCGAGCCTGCCGACCTCGCGCGGGTCGGTCAGCCGTTCGGACACGGGCACGAGCCAGGTGGCCTTCAGCGACTCCAGCTCCGGTGACGGTGCGCCGGTGTGGGCGCAGAGCTTGGCGACGGCCGCGAGTTCGAGGATGACGCGCAGGTCGTAGAGCTGCTCCAGCCGGCCGAAGTCGATGGGCCGCACCGACCAGCCCGTCTTGGGCTCGACATCCAGGAAGCCCTCGTTGCGCAGCCGGAACAGCGCCTCGCGCACCGGCGTGCGGCTGACGCCCAGGCGCTGGCCCAGCTCGGCCTCGGAGAAGCGATCGCCGGGCACCAGCTGGAAGTCGTTCAGCTCTTCCTTGAGCCGGGCATAGACCTGCTCGGCGAGGTTGGGCCTGGGGGTTGAAGGTGGGTCGGTCGCCGGCATGGCGACGATCTTAGGTGGGCGGCAGCAGGCTCACGTGCGCGGCGACGACCTTCCAGCCGTCGGGCATGCGCACCCAGGTCTGGCTTTGCCGGCCGATGGCGGCGCTGCCGTCACGGTGGAACTCGGTCATCGCGGTCGCGAAGTCGCGGCCGTAGGTCGTGATGACCGTGCGGCCCAGGCGGCGCGCCAGCCCCACGGCTGAGCGCGCGGCGCGGAAGGCCTGGATCTCGGCATAGCCGACGAGGTTCTCGCCGGTGCCGTAGCGCACCGTGTGCGGCGAGTTCCAGAACAGCGCGTCCAGCACGTCGACCTTGTTGGTGACGAGGGCTTCCTCGTACTGGTCGAACACAGCCTGCATCTCGGCGAGGACGTCGGGGAGGTTGATGTCCATCATGAAAGCTTCGCCACGGGCGCGACGAACACGCCCATCTGTTCCAGCGCGTGGGCGACGCGCAGCGCATGGGCCTCCCGCCACGGCGCGGCAATGATCTGCACGCCGATCGGCATGTGGCCGTGCACGCCCCACACCGGCGCGGCGCACACCGGCAGGCCGATGCAGGAGATGGGCTGGGTCAGCAGGCCCAGGCTGGGGCGAGCGGGCAGGCGGCGGCCGTTGATGTCCAGCCATTCGCTGCCGATGGCGGGCGCGACGACCGGCGTGGCGGGCGCGATCAGCACGTCCACGTCGCGCAGCAGCTCGGCCGCGCGCAGCGCGAACCAGCGCCGCACGCGCCGGGCCTCCACGACCCAGGCTGCCGGCAGCAGCGCACCGGCCAGGAAGCGGTCGCGGGACAGCGGCTCGAAGTCCTGCGCGCGCTTTCGCAGGTCGGGCAGGTGCAGGTTGGAGCTCTCGGCCTGGCTGATTAGGAAGGCCGCTGCGCGGGCGCGCTGGGCTTCGGGCAGCTCGACCGTGGGCAGCCCGCCAAGCGCCTGCGATACGCGGTCGACCGCCGCGCTGGCCTCGGGCCCGGCGTTGTCGTCGAAGTAGCCGCCCAGCCTGGCGATGCGCAGGCCCGCCAGGCCCTGGGACAGCGCCTCGTGCGTCGGCTCCACGCCACGCGGCACGCAGCCGGGGTCGGCGGCGTCGTAGCCCTGCATCGCGTCATAGGCCAGGGCCAGGTCTTGCGCCGAGCGGCCGAAGGGGCCGAGGTGGTCCAGGCTGGCGACGAAGGGGTAGCTGCCGTTGCGCGGCAGCCGGCCATAGGTGGGCTTGAGGCCGAACACACCGCACAGCGACGAGGGCACGCGGATGGAGCCGTTGGTGTCGGAGCCCAGCGTGATCGGCACCTGGCCCGCGGCAATGGCCGCACCACTGCCGCCCGACGAGCCGCCGGCCACGCGGCCCAGGTCGTGCGGGTTGTGCGTGGGCCCCTCGTGGCTGTTTTCGGTCGTGAAGCCGTAGGCGTATTCGTCCATGTTCAGCGCGCCGACGAGCACGGCGCCGGCCGCGTCCATGCGCTGCACGAGGGGACCGTCGCACTTGGCGGGGGGGCGGTCGCGTTCGATCTTCGAGCCGGCCAGCGTCGTCAGGCCTGCGATATCGAACAGGTTCTTCACCGCATAGGGAACGCCCAGCAGCGGCAGCGTCAGCGCGTCGACGTCACCCTCCTTGACTCGGCGGTCCAGCGCCCGCGCCGTGGCCAGCGCCCGTTCGGCGGTCACGTCGGTGAAGGCGTTGACGGCACCGTCGGTCTGCTCGATGCGCATCAGGCTGGCCTGGGCCAGTGCCTCGGCGGTGACCTCGCCCTGGCGCACGGCGGCTGCGATGGCATGCGCGGGCAGCTTCAGCAGCGTCTCGGCCGTCATGCCATGTCCTCGGGTGAAATAGGAATGAAGGCCTCGGCAGGCTCGTCGAGCACGCCCAGCGGCAGCCCGTTGACGAGCGCCGCCATCTCCGCCGCGAGGCCGAAGTAGCGCACCACGCCGGGCCAGTGCTCGGGCGCCAGCGGCAGGCCCAGCACCGTGGCCATGGCGTCCACATAGGCGGCCGTTCTCGCTTCATCCAGGGTCATCGGCGCACCTCGCGTTGGAAGATCTCCAGGCTCAGCTTTTTCGCATTGACGAAGCTGGGCTCAGACAGCGTGGCCACCGTGCGCGGCCGCGGGTCGTCGTATTTCAGGATCTCGGCGACCCTGGTGGGTCGCTTGGTCAGCAGCAGCACCTCGTCGGCGAGGTAGACGGCCTCCTCGAGGTCGTGCGACACCAGCATCATCGTCACGCCGGTCTGCATGAAGACTTCCTGGAGCTTCTCGCGGATGAAGAGGGTCATCTCGAAGTCCAGCGCCGAGAAGGGTTCGTCGAGGAACAGCACCTCCGGCCCCGGCGCCAGCGCGCGCATGATGGACGCCGTCTGCTGCTGGCCGCCCGACAGCTCATACGGGTAGCGGTTGAGGTCGAACTTCACGTCGAAGCTCTCGACGAGCTCGGCCATGCGGCGGTCCACCTCGGCCTTGCTGCGGCCCTCCATCTTCAGCGGATAGGCGATGTTGTCGATGGTGCGCATCCACGGGAACATCGCCTCCCGGTAGTTCTGGAAGACGTAGCCGATCTTGGTGTCCTTGAGGCTCTTGCCGTCGAACAGGATCTGGCCGGAGTCGATGGGGATCAGCCCCGCGATCATGTTGATCAGCGTGCTCTTGCCGCAGCCGTTGGGGCCGAACACGGACACGATCTTGTGCTTGGGGATGTCGAGGTTGAAGTCCTCGTACAGCGGCCAGCCGGCGAAGTACTTCGTCAGCCCGCGGATGGTGATGTGGGTGCCGGCCGGGCCGGGCTGGAAGGGGCGTTGCGGCACGTCGGCCACGACGGGGGCGTTCATGACGGCATTCATCTTCCGCTCCAGTGGACGATCCTGCGCTCCAGCACGAGGAACAGGATGTTGAGCACATAGCCCAGGATGCCCGCGGCCAGGATGGCGGCATACATCGTCTTCACGTTCAGCACCTGCTGCGCGTCGATGATGCGGTGGCCCAGGCCGTTGTCGGAGCCGATGAACATCTCGGCCACGACGACGATGACCAGCGCCATCGACACCGCCGAGCGCAGGCCGACGAAGCTGGGCTGCAGGCTCTCCCACACCAGCACGTCCTTGAAGATCTGCCAGCGCGACGCGCCCATCACCTTGGCCGCCATGACGCGCTGCTTGCGCGCATTGATGACGCCGTAGGCGCTGTTGAACACGACGATGAGCAGCGCGCCGAAGGCGGCGATGGCGATCTTGTTGATGTCCGACACGCCGAAGATCAGCAGGAACAGCGGGATCAGCGCCGACGACGGCGTCGAGCGGAAGAAGTCGATGAGGAACTCGACGCTGCGGTAGGCGCGCTCGTTACTGCCGAGCAGCACGCCCAGCGGCACGCCGACTATTGCCGCGATCAGGAAGGCCTGCACCGTGCGCCAGACGGTGACGGCGAAGTCGGTCAGCAGCGGCCCGCCGGCAAGGCCTGTCACCAGCGTGCCCAGCGTCGCCAGCGGCGGCGGCAGCAGGATGGGCCGGATGACACCGAAGCGCACCACCAGGTCCCAGATGACGAACAGCATCAGCGGGCCGATGAAGGGCAGCAGCCTGGCGGCGTTGAAGCGTGGCAGGCGCACGGCGGGCTGCGCATCAGCCTTTTGCCACGGCGGCGTCGCGGCGGGAGCTTGTTCCATGGCTCAGGCCTTGTAGAGAAGGGATGCGACGTCCAGCTTCTTCTCGAACACGCCCTTCTCGGTGAAGAGGTCGAAGAACTTCTGGAAGGCCGCCAGGTCGCCGGGCTTGAACTCGTTGTAGAGCATGTAGGAGGCCAGCGGCACCTCGCCGGTCAGCGGGCCTTCGATGGCGGTGTAGCCCTTCAGGTATTTGCGGGCCTCGGCCGGGTCCTTGCGGACCAGCTCGATGCCGCGTGCATAGGCGGCGATGTACTTCTTCGCCACCTCGGGGTTCTTCTTGATGAACTCGGTCGTCAGCGTGGCCGAACCGCCATGCCAGGGCGCCATCGGGTCGCCGAGGATGTATTTGGCGATGACGCCGGCCTCCAGCACGCGCGTCGTGCCGTTGAGCCGGCCCACGGTGCCGGTGGGCTCCAACGTGTAGACGGCGTCTACCTGGCCGGCTGCCAGCGCGGCCACGTGCTGGCCGATGGGCAGCTCCGTGACGGGGGTGCCGGGCGCGCCGGCGCGTTCCAGCACGGCAATAGCCAGCGTCTTGTTCTGGATGCCGGGGCCGCTGGCAACGCGCTTGCCTTTCAGGTCGGCCAGCGTCTTGACGGGGCTGTCCTTGGGCACGAGGAACTGGTCGAGCACGTACTTCGCGTTGCTCGGGTTGGTCGCGATGATCTTGAACAGCCCCGGCGATGCGATCTCGCCGACGCCGAGGTTGCCCGAGCCGGTGCCGTTGGAACTGCCGTCGCAGCGGCCGGCCAGCATGGCCTCCATGACCTGCTGCGCGCCGGCGAACTTCAGCGCCTCCACGTCCAGGCCAGCCTCCTTGAAGTAACCCTTCTCGACCGCGGCATAGAAGGGCAGGCCGGCCGCCACGGGCCAGTAGCCGATGCGGATCTTGGGCGCCGTCTGTGCGCGCAGCACGGCGGGGGCGGCGAGCGTGGCCGCGGCGGCAGCCGCGCCCAGCAGCCTGCGGCGCTGGGGCTTGAACGAATCGGTCATGGTCGACTCCTTGGGGATCGGGTGGGTCAGGCGCGGCGCTGGCTGGCGATGTAGGCGCGCCAGCCGCCGTGGGAGGTGATGTCGGTCGCGTCGGCCAGTGCATGGCCTTCGCAGATGAAGCCGTGCACGCTGCTGCCGTCCGCCAGCTGCACGCTGCCCAGGCCCAGCGGCGCCGGGATCAGCGCCAGCAGCGAGCCGATGTGGCGCAGTGGCACGTTCCAGACCTCGACCGCGATGGGTCCGCCGCCTTCGGCCACCCGCTGCAGCCCCGGCTTGGGCGGCACCGTGCCGCGCAGCGCGAACAGGCGGTAGCAGGGCGCCGTCGTCGTCGCCTCGCGTAGCGTCGCGCCGCGCTCGGTGAGCTGGCCGTTCAGCGGCATGCCGGACAGATGGGCGCCGACGACGGCCAGCGGCAACGTCGCCGCCTCGGCCGCGGGCCAGGCGAGTGCGCCTTGCTGCTCGCGCTTCAGGCCCGTGGCGCCCAGCGGCAGGGCCTGCGCAGCCTCCCAGCTCATGCCGAAGCGCGCGAGCGCGGCATCCGCTGGGCCCGGCGCGATGAAGGTCACGCCGAAGGGCCGGCCCTGCCCGGTGAAGCCGGCCGGCAGGGCCAGCGCGCACCAGCCCAGCAGGTTGACGAAGTTGGTGTAGCGGCCCAGCCTGGCGTTGACGGCGATGGGGGCCGCGTCCAGCTCCGCAAAGCTGGGGTGGTTGGGCGCCGTCGGCACCATCAGCACGTCGACCTGCTGCCACAGCGCCGCCATGTCGCGCTGGGCGGCGCGCAGCGCGTACTGCGCCTTGAAGGCCTCGGTGGCCGTGCGGCCGATGGCGCCTTCGATGACCCGGCGCACTGTCGGGTCGATGGCGCCGGGGGAACTCTCCAGCAGCGGCTGCACGACGGCGTGGCGCTCGGCCACCCAGGGGCCGTTGTAGAGCAGGTCGGCCACCGCGTGCAGCGGCGCAAAGTCCAGCGGCACGATCTCGTGGCCCAGCGCCTGGGCCGACTTCACCGCGAGGGTCCAGTTGGCTTCGTAGCTCGCATCGAGGTCGAGGGCAGCGGGCACGCCGATGCGCAGCCGGCCCGGCAGCAGGGCCGGCCCGGGTTCGAAACGGCTGTAGGCATCGCGGCGGTCCGGCCCCTCGATGACGGCCAGCACGGTGGCGGCATCCTCCACCGTCAGCGCGAACACCGACACGCAGTCCAGCGTGCGGCAGGCCGGCACGACGCCCGTCGTGCCGACGCGGCCCGGCGTGGGCTTGAGCCCGACGAGGTTGTTGAAGCCCGCCGGCACGCGGCCCGAGCCGGCCGTGTCGGTGCCGAGCGAGAACGGCACCTCAGCGCGGGCTGTTGCGACCGCGGAGCCCGAACTGGAGCCGCCGCTGACGCGCTGTGCGTCGAAAGTGCTCGACGGCCGGCCATAGGGCGAGCGGGCGCCGACGAGGCCGGTGGCGAACTGGTCGAGGTTGGTCTTGCCGATGCAGACGGCACCGGCGTCCAGCAGTCGCTGCACGGCATGCGCGTGCGCGGCGGGCCGGTAGCTGAAGGCGGGGCAGGCGGCGGTGGTGGGCATGCCAGCCACGTCGATGTTGTCCTTGACCGCGAAAGGCACGCCGAACAGCGGCAGGCGCCGCAGCAGGCCGGCACGGTTGCCGGCCGCGGCTGCCAGTTGGGCTTCGAGGGGTGCGACTTGCGCCTCGAGTTCGGCGGCGCTGGCCTTGTGGATCCACGCGGCCGGGTCTTGCTGGCCGAGGCGGGCCGCCCGCGCGCTCAGCAGCTCGCGCGGCGACGCGCCGTCCAGATAGGCTTGATGCCAGTCACCCAGGGTCAGCAGGCTTCGCTCTGTCATGGTGCAGCAGGTGGTATACCAACCTGTACTCCAGCATCAAGCGTGCCAGTGTGGTTTGCCCTGGAGATCGTTCAGCCGCGATCGAGTCGCCCTGTGGCGCGTGAGCGAAGCGCCTCAGCCTGGGGCGCGGGCGCACCAATCCATATCCGGCGCGGAGTTCACTCGAATCCCCGCGCCGCCTGGCGGGGCGCGTCCGGCTCAGCGCCCCGCCGGCGGTTCCCAGAGCTCCAGCTTGTTGCCCTCGGGGTCGACGACCCAGCCGAACTTGCCGTACTCGGATTCGTCCACCTTGTCCTGCACATCGCAGTCCTCGGCCCGCAGCGCCGCGAGCAGCGCGTGCAGGTCGGCAACGCGGAAATTGATCATGAAGGGCGCGGGGCTGGGCGCGAAGTAGTCCGTGCTCTCCTTGAAGGGGCTCCAGATCGTCGTGCCGCTGGCGCTGTCGTCGGCCCAGCGGAACACGACGCCGCCCCATTCGGTGACGTCCATGCCGAGGTGCTGCCGGTACCACTTGGCCAGGGCCTTGGGGTCCTTGGCCTTGAAGAAGATGCCGCCGAGGCCGGTGACGCGCTTCATGGGAGCTCCTGATGGGGGACAGCCCGCAGCGTAGACCTGGGCAGGGGCCTGGCGGGAGCGGGTTTGCGCTTGAGGCTGGATGCGGAGCGCCATCAGCGCGGCGTGCCGAAGTCCTGTGTCCAGTAGGTGCGGTAGGTGTTGCTGGCGCTGCCGGCCACGCAGGCCACGCCGATGTCGCGGAAGCCGGCGTTCATCAGGTTGGCGCAATGGCCGTCGCTCTTCATCCAGCCGTCGACCACCTGGGCCACGCCGGTCTGGCCGGCCGCGATGTTCTCGCCGAGGCTGCTCCACACATAGCCGGCCGCGGTCGCGCGGGTGCCGAGCGTGCTGCCGTTGCTGCCGGTGTGGTCGAAGAAGTTGTTGGCCACCATGTCGTCGCTGTGCGCGACGGCGGCCTGGGTCAACTGGGCGTTCCACGTCAGGTCGGCCGCGGCCGGGAAGCTGCCGTGCGTGCCGCAGCTCGCGCCGGCGCGGCGGCGGGCGTTGACGGCGGCCAGCATCTCGGCCTGGAAGTCGGGCAGGTTGCAGGTGATGCGGGTGCCGGCCGTCGACGGCGGCGGCGTTGTCGGGGCGGGCGTGTTCGGTGTGGTGTCGGTCGAGCCACCGGACGATGAGCCGCCGCCACCGCAGCCGGCCAGGGTCAGCAGCGCGACAGTCGCCAGGCGGGCGGCCGTTGCACGGCAGGAAGAGTTTGCAGCTTGCAAGAGAGGCATGAGCGCCAGCGTGGCATGCCTCGCGTGTGCTTCGGTTACCGGGTGCAGCCGCGCCGGGCAGCGAGCAACATGTCTACACAACTGGCGGCAGTGAACACCGCAGCGCGTGCGGTCTGCACGCTCAGAGCTGCCACCACGCCGGCAGCAGTGCCCGCACCTCGGGCCGCCGATAGCGCTGGTCCAGCAGCCAGACATAGCCCTTGTCGTCCACGGAGCGCAGCACGCGGCCGGCGGCCTGCACGACCTTCTGCATGCCGGGCACGAGGTCGGCATAGCCATGGTCGGCACCGAACAGCGTGTCCAGCCGCTCGCGCACCTGCTCCTGCAGCGGTGATACCGGCGGCAGGCCGAGCGTCGCGATGAAGGCGCCGATGAGGCGGGTGCCGGGCAGGTCCACGCCCTCCGCGAAGGCGCCGCCGAGCACGGCGAAGCCGATGCCGCGGCCGCCTTCGACGAAGCGGTCGAGGAAGCCCCGCCGCGCCGCCTCGCCCATGCTGCGCGACTGGCTCCACTGCGGCACGTGCGGGTGGCGCAGCGCCAGCCGCGCGGCGGCCTTGTCGAGGTAGTCGAAGCTGCTGAAGAAGGCGAGGTAGTTGCCAGGGTGCTCGTCGTACTGCTGGGCCAGCACGTCCACCAGCGCGTTCAGCGACGCGTCGCGGTGCTCCCAGCGTGTGGACAGATGGGCCACCCGAACCGTCAGGTGCTCGGGCGGGAAGGGCGCCGGCACGTCGATCCAGGCCGTGTCGTCCGGCAGGCCGAGCAGCTGGCGCGGGTAGTCCGGCGGGCCCAGCGTCGCGGAGAACAGCGTGACGCTGTGACAACCCTCGAAGCGCTCCTTCAGGAAGAAGCCGGGCACGATGTTGCGCACGGACAGCAGCACGTCGCGCACCTCGCCGGTGTCGATGGCCTCATCGTCTTCGAGCAGTGACAGGTTCAGCGGCGCGTCGGCCACTTCGATACGGCCGGCCGTGCGCTGCAGGTCCAGCAGCGAGTGCTTGTCCAGCCTGTCCAGCAGCCGCTGCAGCCCCAGCACCTCGAAATAGAACTCCAGCATGGCGCCCACCTCCAGCGGGTGGTTCTGCACATGCTCGGCCAGCGCGGTGTTGGCGCGCTGCAGCGCCTCGGCGAGCGCGTCGGGCACGGTGGCCAGCGCTTCGTAGTCCTGGGCCTGGTCGCGGCCGAGGCGGGCCAGTTCGCCGGCCAGGCGGCGCAGCGGCGCACGCAGCGCGACAGGCGCCTCGGCCACCGCGCCGCGCACGCGCTCCAGGCTGAGGCTGACGCTGTACATGTCCCGCGCACGGTCGATGAGGTTGTGCGCCTCGTCCACCAGCAGCGCGAGCTTCCAGCCCTGCGACTGCGACAGGCCGTAGAGCTGACCGTAGGGGTCGAAGGCGTGGTGCACGTCGCCGACGACGACGTCGGCCCAGCGCAGCAGCTCCTGGCCGAGGTAGTAGGGGCAGACGCCATGCTTCAGCGCGATGCGACGCTGGGCCGGCGCGTCCAGCCAGCCGGCCTGCACGGCCTCGGCGCGCGCGGCGGGCAGGTTGTCGTAGAAGCCGTGGGCCAGCGGGCAGGCGTCGCCGTGGCAGGCCTTGGTCGGGTGCTCGCAGGCCTGCTCCTTGGCCACCAGCGTCAGCACGCGCAGCGCCTTCGTCGGCGCGGCCTCGCGCAGCGCGTGCAGAGCTTCGAGCGCCGTGATGCGGCCGGTGCCCTTGCAGGTCATGTAGCCGATCTTGTCGAGCCGCTGGCCGGGCATAGCGCGCAGCAGCGGATAGAGCGTGCCCAGCGTCTTGCCGATGCCGGTGGGCGCCTGGGCCAGCAGATGGCGGCCGTTGGCGGCAACGCGATAGACGGCCTCCGCCAGCAGTCGCTGGCCCGGGCGCAGCTCGCCGAGCGGGAAGGGCAGGGCGGAGAGGTCGGCGTCACGCGCCGTGCGATGCGAGGCCTCCTGCGCGGCCCAGGCCTCGAACTGCGCGCAGCGGGCCTCGAAGGCGGCCTGCAGCGCGGCGGCCGTGAGCTTGTCGCGCAGCACGGTCTCCTTCTGCGTGTCGGCATCGACGTAGACCACGGCCAGCTCCAGCTCTTCAAGGCCCCGGTCCGCGGCGATCAGCGCGCCATAGGTTTCCAGCTGCGCCCAGTGCAGCGCGCGGCGGTTCTCGGGGATGAGCTCGACGGGGCCGCGGATGGTCTTGATCTCCTCCAGCCGGTTGACGTCGGCCTCGTAGCCATCGGCCCGGCCGCGCACGCGCAGGTGGCCGACCTGGCCTTCCAGCGGCAGCTCGATCTCGTAGCCCGGCGAGCGCCGCGCCAGCACGGCCAGCTGCATGGCCTGGCCCTCCAGCGCCGTGGCGGAAGGCGTGAAGCGCCGGTCCAGGCTGCCGCGCTTGGCCGTGAACTCGCACAGGCTGCGGACGGAGACGGTGTAGGTCCAGTCGGTCATCAGAACAACGACAGGTTCTCGCGCTTGGGTTCGGCGACGCGTTCCTTCACGGGCGTGGCGTCCAGCACTTCGCTGGCATGCACGAGATTGCCGATGCGCACGCCCATTAGCCGCAGCCGCTTGTCGAACTTCACGCGCTTGAGGCACAGGCCGACGGCGTGGCGGATGTCGGCGGCGCTGCTGACGGGCGTCTTCACCGTCTGGTCGCGCGTGACGGTGACGAAGCCCTCGAAGCGCAGCTTGATGCCCACCGTCTTGCCCGCGTAGCGCTTGCGGGCCAGGTCGCCGGCCAGGCGTTCACAAAGCTCGTCCATGATGCTGCCTAGCAGCGCCTTGTCGTGCACCGCGCTGAGGTCGCGCTCGAAGGTGGTTTCGCGGCTGATGGACACGGGCTCGCTGTGCGTGACGACGGGTCGTGAGTCGCGGCCGTGCGACGCGTTGTGCAGCCAGCTGCCGTAGCTCTCGCCGAACTGCTCGATGAGCCAGCGCGGATCGGCCGCGGCGATGTCGCCCACCGTCTCCAACCCGAGCTTGACGAGCCGCTCGCCGGCCTTGGGTCCGATACCGTTGATCTTGCGCACGGCCAGCGGCCACACGCGCGAGGGGATGTCGTCCATCGTCAGCACGCTGATGCCATCGGGCTTGTCGAGCTCGCTGGCGATCTTGCTGAGCAGCTTGTTGGGCGTGACGCCGATGGAGCAGGTCAAGCCCGTCGCGCGGCCCACCGAGTTCTTGATCTCGCGCGCCACGGCCTTCACGCCGCCGAGCGGGTCGTGGCCCACCGCGTCGCGCACGCCCGGCACGTCGGTGAGGTCGATATAGATCTCGTCGATGCCGCGGTCCTCGATGACCGGCGCGACCTCGGCGACGGCGGCCTTGAAGAGCCGCGAGTATTTGCGGTAGCTGTCGAAGTCGGCCGGCAGCAGGATGGCATCGGGCGCGCGCAGCGCGGCCTTCATGAGGCCCATGGCCGAGAACACGCCGAGGTCGCGGGCCGCGTAGGTGCTGGTCGTGACGACGCCGCGGCCCGTGTAGTCGCGCAGTTTGGCGTAGCGCCAGCTGCCGTCTTCCAGCTGCCGCGGCGCGTCCGCCCTCCGGCCACCGATGACGACGGCCTCACCCTTCAGCTGCGGATAGCGCAGCAGCTCGACGGACGCGTAGAAGGCGTCCATATCGAGGTGGGCGATCCAGCGGTCGGGCTGTTGCATGCCCCGATTGTCACTGGGAAAAATGCCAGTGTCTGGCGCGGCTATCAGCGGTGGTGCGCCTGTAGTGAGATGCGGTAGATCAGGTGCGGTCCCGGAAAGTAAAACCGCGCGCCAGCAGCGCGCGGTGGTCAAACGGTAGCGCAGACAAAGTCTGCGCTTTCGGGGTCAGAGCACTTCAGAGGCGAAGTCTGCCAGCCGCGAACGCTCGCCGCGCGCCAGCGTTAGATGGCCGCTGTGGGCCCAGCCCTTGAAGCGGTCGACGGCGAAGGTCAGGCCCGAGCTGCCCTCGGTGAGGTAGGGCGTGTCGATCTGCGCCAGATTGCCCAGGCAGACGATCTTGGTGCCGGGGCCGGCGCGCGTGATCAGCGTCTTCATCTGCTTGGGCGTCAGGTTCTGGGCCTCGTCGATGATGACGAACTTGTTCAGGAAGGTGCGCCCGCGCATGAAGTTCAGGCTCTTGATCTTGATCTTGCTGCGCACGAGGTCGTTGGTGGCCGCGCGGCCCCACTCGCCGGCCGACGAGCCGCCCTTGGCCAGCACTTCGAGGTTGTCGTCGAGCGCGCCCATCCACGGGCCCATCTTTTCTTCCTCGGTACCGGGCAGGAAGCCGATGTCCTCACCCACCGGCACGGTGACGCGGGTCACGATGATCTCGCTGTAGCGGCGGTCGTCGAACACCTGGGCCAACGCGGCGGCCAGTGTCATCAGCGTCTTGCCGGTGCCGGCCGTGCCTGTCAGCGTGATGAAGTCGCACTCGGGGTCCATCAGCAGGTTGAGCGCGAAGTTCTGCTCGCGGTTGCGCGACGTGATGCCCCAGACGGCGTGCTTCTGGTTGCCGTAGTCCTTCAGCGTGCGTAGCACGGCCGTCTTGCCGGTGATCTCGGTGACCTTGGCGTACAGCGGCGTCGCGCCCGGCGCTTCGAGGTAGACCAGCTGGTTGATCAGCAGCGTCGGCACCAGCGGACCGCTGATGCGGTAGAAGGTCGTGCCGCCCTGCTGCCAGCTCTCCATGGTCTTGCCGTGGCGGTCCCAGAAGTCCGCGGGCAGGGCCTGGACGCCGGTGTAGAGCAGGTCGGAGTCTTCCAGCGTCTTGTCGTTGCGGTAGTCCTCCGCCGGCAGGCCCAGGGCGCGGGCCTTGATGCGCATGTTGATGTCCTTGGACACCAGCACGACCTCGCGGTCAGGGTGCAGGTTCTTCAGCGCCTGGACGACGCCGAGGATCTGGTTGTCCGCCTTGCCCTGCGGCAGGCCCTGCGGCAGCGGCGTGTCGATCAGCTGGGTCTGGAAGAACAGCTTGCCCTCGGCCTCGCGGTGGCCGGTGCCGGACAGCGGCAGGCCCTTGGCCATCTCCTCGATGGAACTGGACTTGAGGCTGGCGGCGAGCTGGTCCAGCTCGCGGCTGACCTGGCGCACGTTGCGGGCGACTTCCGTCATGCCCTTCTTGTGCCCGTCCAGCTCCTCGAGCGTGATCATGGGCAGGTAGACGTCGTGCTCCTCGAAGCGGAACAGCGACATCGGGTCGTGCATCAGCACATTCGTGTCGAGCACGAACAGCTTGGCCGGACCGGTCGGTTTGCGCGTGCGTTTGGGCGCGGCGGCCTTGGCCGGCCTGGCGGCCGATTTCGCGGGCGCTGCGGGTTTGGCGGCGGCCGGGCTGGAGGCGGGGGTGGGGAGGCGCAGCACTTCGGCTGTCGGGGCTGCGGTCGGACTCACCGGAAGAGCCGAAGCAGTGGCGGGCGCGACGGCGACGGGGGGCGTCGCGCGAGGTTTGCTGGGGGTCAGAGTGGCCGAGTAAGCAGTGGCATCGAGGCGGCTGGCGCGTTGTGCAGGAGGCTTAGGCAGTGGCATGTACGGCGAGTGGGCGACAAGTGAACCCCACGCGACCCAAGCTCCAGAAAGCAAAAAGCCGCACAGGATGAGTGCGGCTTTTTGATCTGAGACATGGATTCGACCCGGGGCATGAGCCGATTATGCACATCCCGCGGTGGCCCGCGATGTCAGCAAACAACGCGTTTTCAGCGTGTCAGGCGGCTTCCTTCTTCAGGCCCTTCACGGCCTTCAGCACCTCGTCGACGTGGCCGGCGACCTTGATGCCGCGCCATTCGCCCACCAGGATGCCGTTCGGGGCGATCAGGAAGGTCGAGCGCTCGATGCCCTTGACCTTCTTGCCGTACATGATCTTGTTCTTGACCACGCCGAACATGTGGCAGAGCTTTTCTTCGGTGTCGGCAATCAACTCGAACGGCAGTTCCAGCGCCTGCTTGAACTTGTCGTGCGAGGCCATGTTGTCGCGCGACACGCCGAACACGACGGCACCAGCCTTTACGAAGTCCTTGTGGCGATCACGGAATTGCATCGCTTCGGTGGTACAACCCGGCGTGTTGTCCTTCGGATAGAAGTACAGCACGACCGACTTGCCCAGGAAGGCGTTGGCGGTGAACTTCACGCCGCCGGTGGCTTGAGCCTCAATTTCCGGCAGGGGTTTGTTGAGCGCAGGCGTCATTGGGGGGTGCGGCAAGTTGTGCTCGCGGGGTCCCCGGTTCGTGGTTGCCGTGCACCAATTCACAGCAATTCACGCGGGCGCCCGCAGGCAATAGCCAGTCATTATAAGGCCTCGCCTAAGCCCGGCGCCGGAGGTCATTCCTCGATCAGCAGCGCCGCCAGCACATTGCGGCCCTCGCTGGCCAGCACGTTGTAGGTGCGGCAGGCTGCGGCGATGTCCATGACCTCGAAGCCGATGCGCGCCTCGACCAGCCCGCGCCACAACGCGGGGCTCGGGAAACGCAGCTTCCCACCGCTGCCGAAGACGACCAGCTCCGGATTCAGTGCCTTGATTGCTTCGAAATGCGCGGGCTGAAGTTCCTCGAAGCGCGAAGGCGCCCAGGCTACGACCTCGCCCTTCCACGGCACGAGCACGCTGGCCGTGTGCGGCTGGCCGTTGACCCAGACGCCCTGGGTGTCGTGGCGGGAGATGCTGTTGCCGCCTTGCGGCTCGTCGAGTTGGAACTTCATCGAAAACGGGCGGAAATGCCGGGGCGCGAGTGTCCCCCGGAACGGCATTCTCCATGCCCGGCCCTTTAAACTTCGGGGTTCCCCTTGCATTGCAGCAACGCTGCTTCCGGAGCCCCTTTTGAAGCCCATCGCCAAGTCCAGCAAGCTCGCCAGCGTCAGCTATGACATCCGCGGCCCCGTGCTGGACAAGGCGCGGCAGATGGAGGAAGAGGGCCAGAAGATCATCAAGCTGAACATCGGCAACACGGCCGTGTTCGGCCTGACGCCGCCGGACGAGATCGTGCAGGACATGATCCGCAACCTCGGCGATGCCGGCGGCTACACCGACAGCAAGGGCCTGTTCGCGCCGCGCAAGGCCGTCGTGCACTACACGCAGCAGAAGGGCATCAAGGGCGTCACCGTCGACGACGTCTACCTCGGCAACGGCGCGTCCGAGCTGATCCAGATGTCCATCAACGCGCTGGTCAACGATGGCGACGAGATCCTGATCCCGGCGCCCGACTTTCCGCTCTACACGGCTGTCGTGGGCCTGTCCGGCGGCCGACCGGTGCACTACCGCTGCGACGAGGCGGCGGGCTGGCTGCCCGACCTCGCCGACATCGAGGCCAAGATCACGCCGCGCACGCGCGGCATCATGGTCTGCAACCCGAACAACCCGACCGGCGCGCTGTACCCGACGGACCTGCTGCTGGGCATCATCGAACTGGCTCGGCGGCACCAGCTGGTCGTCTTCGCCGACGAGATCTACGACAAGACGCTGTACGACGGCGTCACGCACACCAGCATGGCGTCGCTGGCCGACGATGTGCTGTTCATCACCTTCAACGGCCTGTCCAAGAACTACCGCAGCTGCGGCTACCGCGCCGGCTGGATGATCGTCAGCGGCGAGAAGCGCCATGCCCGCGACTACATCGAGGGCCTGAACATGCTGGCCTCGCTGCGGCTGTGCTCCAACACGCCGGGTCAACTGGCGATCCAGACGGCGCTGGGCGGCCACCAGAGCATCGACGACCTCGTCGCGCCCACCGGCCGCCTGTGCCGCCAGCGCGACCTGGCCTACGAACTGCTGACGCAGATCCCGGGGGTCAGTGTCGTCAAGCCGAAGGCGGCGCTCTACATGTTCCCGCGGCTGGATCCCAAGATGTACCCCATCGCCGACGACCAGCAGTTCGCCTACGAGCTGCTGGCCGAAGAGAAGGTGCTCATCGTCCAGGGCACCGGCTTCAACTGGCCCGAGCACGACCACTTCCGCCTCGTCTTCCTGCCCAATGTGGACGACCTGCGCGAGGCCATTGGCCGCATCGACCGATTCCTTGCCGGTTATCGCCGGCGTGTTTCTTCCTGAGAGCGTTGCAGATGAAAGCTATCCAAGTCGGCCTGATCGGCCTCGGCACCGTCGGTGCCGGTACCTTCAACGTCCTGCAGCGCAACCAGACCGAGATTCGCGGCCGCGCCGGCCGGGGCATCGAGATTGCGATGGTCGCGGCCCGCAATCCGGAGCGCGCCAAGGCCTACCAGGCCATCGTTGGCGACGGCGTGCCCTGCGTCGGCGACGCGCAGCAGCTCGTCAACAACCCGGCCATCGACATCGTCGTCGAGCTCATTGGCGGCATCGAGCCCGCGCGCACGCTGGTGCTGCAGGCGATTGCCAACGGCAAGCATGTCGTCACCGCCAACAAGGCGCTGCTCGCGCTGCATGGCACGGAGATCTTCGAAGCCGCGCGCGAGAAGGGCGTGACCGTTGCCTTCGAGGCGGCCGTGGCCGGCGGCATCCCCATCATCAAGGCGCTGCGCGAAGGCCTGACGGCCAACCGCATCGAGTGGATTGCCGGCATCATCAACGGCACGACCAACTTCATCCTGTCGGAGATGCGCGGCAAGGGCCTGGACTTCGCCACCGTGCTGAAGGAGGCCCAGCGCCTGGGCTATGCCGAGAGCGACCCGACCTTCGACATCGAAGGCGTGGACGCCGCCCACAAGCTGACCATCATGAGCGCCATCGCCTTCGGCGTGCCGGTGCAATTCGACAAGGCGCACGTGGAAGGCATCTCCAGCCTGCAGGCCACCGACATCAAGTACGCCGAGCAGCTCGGCTACCGCATCAAGCTGCTCGGCATCACGCGCCGTCGTGAGAACGGCTTCGAGCTGCGCGTGCACCCGACGCTGATCCCGGCGACCCGCCTGATCGCCAACGTCGAAGGCGCGATGAACGCCGTCGTCGTGCAGGCCGATGCCGTCGGCACGACGCTCTACTACGGCAAGGGCGCCGGCGCGGAGCCGACGGCTTCGGCCGTCGTGGCCGACCTTGTCGACGTGACGCGCCTGCACACCGCCGACCCCGACCACCGCGTGCCCCACCTCGCCTTCCAGCCCGACGCGATGAGCGACACGCCGGTGCTGCCGATGGCCGAGGTCAACACGGCCTTCTACCTGCGCCTCGTCGTGGCCGACGAAGCCGGCGTGCTGTCGCGCATCACGACCATCCTGGCCGAGCACGACATCTCCATCGACGCCGTGTTGCAGCGCGAGTCGGGCGAAGGCGAGCGCCAGACCGACCTCATCATCCTGACCCACCACACCGTGGAAGGCCGCATGAACGAGGCGCTGGCCAAGATGCAGGGCCTGCCCACCGTGCTGGCGCCCATCGTCCGCATCCGCAAGGAAGAACTGGCCTGAGCCGGAGCCTGACATGAAGTACATCAGCACCCGCGGCGACCAGACCGAGCGCGGCTTCTCCGACATCCTGCTCGAAGGCCTGGCGCCCGACGGCGGCCTCTACCTGCCCAATGCCTATCCCAAGGTCGACGCTGCGACGCTCGCGCGCTGGCGCGGCCTGGCCTATGCCGACCTGGCCTTCGAGATCCTGTCGCTCTACATCGACGACATCCCGGCCGACGACCTGCGCGCCATCACGCGCCGCGTCTACACGGCCGAAGTGTTCGGCACCGAGCAGATCACGCCACTCACGTGGCTGGGTGACCATATCGCGCTGCAAGGCCTGTCCAACGGCCCGACGCTGGCCTTCAAGGACATGGCCATGCAGCTGCTCGGCGCCTTGTTCGAATACGAACTGGGCCGCCGCGGCGAGACGCTGAACATCCTGGGTGCCACGTCCGGCGACACCGGCAGCGCCGCCGAGTACGCGATGCGCGGCAAGAAGGGCGTGTCGGTCTTCATGCTCAGCCCTGCCGGCCGCATGAGCCCCTTCCAGCAGGCGCAGATGTTCAGCCTGCAGGACGCCAACATCCACAACATCGCCATCGAAGGCGTGTTCGACGACGCGCAGGACATCGTCAAGGCCGTCTCCAACGACCTCGCCTTCAAGCGCGAGCACCGCATCGGCACGGTCAACAGCATCAACTGGGCGCGGCTGCTGGCCCAGGTCGTCTACTACTTCGCCGGCTACTTCCAGGCGACGAAGAACAACGCCGAGAAGGTCAGCTTCACAGTGCCGTCGGGCAACTTCGGCAACGTCTGCGCCGGCCACGTCGCGCGCCAGATGGGCCTGCCCATCGCCAAGTTGGTCGTCGCCACGAACGAGAACGACGTGCTGGACGAGTTCTTCCGCACCGGCGCCTACCGCCCGCGCGGCACGGCCGACACGCACGAGACATCCAGCCCGTCCATGGACATCTCCAAGGCCAGCAACTTCGAGCGCTTCGTGTTCGACCTGCTGGGCCGCGACGGCGCGCGCGTGAAGGCCTACTTCAGTGCCCGGCAGTTCGTGCTGGGCGCCGAGGAGCAGGCGGCCATCGCCGGCTTCGGCTTCGCGTCCGGCCGCAGCACGCATGCCGACCGTATCTCGACGATCCGCCGCACGCATGCCGAGCACGGCATCGTCATCGACCCGCACACGGCCGACGGCCTGAAAGTGGCGCTGGAGCAGCGCGACCCCAGCGTGACCATGCTGGTGCTGGAGACGGCGCTGCCGGCCAAGTTCGCCGCCACCATCCACGAGGCCCTGGGCATCGAACCGCCGCGGCCCGCGGGCCTGGAAGGCATCGAAGACCTGCCCAAGCGCGTCAAGCTCATGCCGGTCGACGTGGAGCAGGTCAAGGCCTATATCCACGCCCATGTCTGAGCCTCGCAAGCCGCTGATCCCGCTGGACGACGCGCTGGCGTCGCTGCTGGCGCAGATCGAGCCGCTGGCGGGCAGTGAGACGCTGGCCACCGCCGATGCGCGTGGCCGCGTGCTGGCGGTCGACCTCGTGTCGCCGGTGGATGTGCCGCCGGCCGACAACTCGGCGATGGACGGCTATGCGCTGCGGTCAGCCGATGCGGCATCGCTGCTGCCTGTCACGCAACGCATTCCCGCGGGCAGCGTGCCCCAGCCGCTGCCGGCCGGCGAGGCCGCGCGCATCTTCACCGGCGCCCAGGTGCCCGAGGGTGCCGACACCGTCGTCATGCAGGAGCACACTGACCTGGTCGACGGCCAGTTGCGTGTGACGCAACCCGTCGCGAGCGGCGCCAACGTGCGCCGGCGAGGTGAAGACGTGCGCGCCGGCTCGGTGGTGCTGCCTGCCGGCACGCGGGTGGATGCCGTGTCGCTGGGCCTCGCGGCCACGGCTGGCGCGGCGCAGCTGACCGTCACGCGCCGCCCGCGCGTGGCCGTGTTCTCGACCGGCGACGAACTCGTCATGCCCGGCGAACCGCTGCCGCCCGGCGCCATCTACAACTCCAACCGCTTCACGCTGCGGGCGCTGCTGGAAGGCCTGGGCTGCGAGGTCGTCGACCTCGGCATCGTGCCGGACCGGCTCGACGCGACGCGCGCTGCGCTGCGCGACGCGGCGTCCAGGGCCGATGTCATCCTGACCTCCGGCGGCGTCTCCGTCGGCGAGGAAGACCACCTGCGCCCTGCCGTGCAGGCGGAGGGCCGGCTGGATCTGTGGGCCATCGCCATCAAGCCCGGCAAGCCGTTCGCCTACGGACGTGTTGGCCAGGCGCACTTCATCGGCCTGCCCGGCAACCCGGTGTCCAGCCTCGTGACCTTCCTGGTGCTCGTGCGGCCGGCACTGCTGAAGCTGCAGGGCGCCTCGCGCCTCGTGCCGCGTGGCTACCGCATCGCGGCCGGCTTCGACTGGCCCAGGCCCGACAAGCGCCGCGAGTTCCTGCGCGTGCGGCTGGACGACGAAGGCGGCCTCGCGCTGTTCGGCAACCAGAGCAGCGGCGTGCTGACCTCGGCCTTCTGGGCCGACGGCCTGCTGGACAACCCGCCGGGCCAGGCGTTCGCCAAGGGAGATGCGGTGCGCTTCGTCCCGTTCTCGGAGCTGCTGGCATGACGATCGCCGTGCGTCTGAAGTTCTTTGCGTCGCTGCGTGAGAAGCTGGGCGAAGGCGAGGCGCTGGCTCTGCCGGCAGGCAGCACAGTAGCCGCCGCGCGCGAAGCGCTGCGTGCACGGGGCGGTGTCCATGCCGAGGCGCTGGCCCCCGGGCGCGCGGTGCGTTCGGCGTTGAACCAGAAGATGTGCGCCGAATCCGCCGTGCTGGCGGACGGCGACGAGCTGGCCTTCTTTCCGCCCGTCACCGGCGGCTGAGCTGTGCAAGGCCTGCACCTCACTGCCGATCTGCTCGGCGTTGCGTCGACCCTGCCATTGATGCGCGACCCCGACGCACTGGTGTCGCTCTGCCGGCAGGCCATCATGCAGGCCGGCCTCACCGGCGTCGCCGAACTCTTCCACCGCTTCTCGCCCGACGACGACCAGAGCGGCATCACCGGCATCGTGCTGCTGGCCGAGTCCCACCTTGCCATCCACACCTGGCCCGAGCTGGGCGGCGTGACGCTGGATGTCTATGTCTGCAACTACGGCGCCGACAACAGCGCCAAGGCCGAGGCGCTGATGGCGGCATTGATCGCCGCGTTCGGGCCGGCTTCCATCAGCCGTCAGAGCCTGATCCGCGCCGCGGCCCCCACGCCGGCCGTGTAGGCCTCCTCGAACACCGAATACGCCGCCAGGTCGGCATGCGCGAACACGGTGCGGTCGCGCGCCTCGTTCAGCGCGGCCAGCGCCGCCGAGCCGCGCAGGCCCGGTGTCGGGATGCTCATTGCGTGGCCGAAGCGGCACAGGTCAATGCGCTGAAGCTTGCCCGGCAGGTCCGGGTGGCTCAGCGCCAGTTCGTCGGTGACGACCTTCCCCCAGTGCTGCCAGGGCTGGCTCAGCAATGCGGCGCGCTGCGCGGCGGGCAGCGCGAAGTAGGCCGTCAGCAACGGCGACCGCGGCGTCGGGTCCAGCGACTGGTGGCGCGCATCGACATAGCCCAGCGCCGTCGTGCCGTAGCGCACGTTGTCCCAGGCCGGGGGGGCGCCGGGGCGGTCCAGCAGCGGTTCGCGCAGCTGCAGGTTGGCCGTCAGCCACGGTGCGTAGCTGAGTTGACCCGCGGCCTGGCGCAGCGCGTCGGGCGGCGCTGCGAGCAGCCGCGCGGCGACGAACAGCGGCGTGGCCATGACGACGGCGCGGGCCTGCCAGCGCTCGGGCGCTCCGGCCGCCTCGTTCCAGGCCAGCAGTTCGACGCCGTGCTTCTGCTCGGCCACGCGCAGCACGACGCGGCCCAGGTGCAGGCGCTGTTGCACAGGTTCGGCGATGCGGGCCGACAACCAGCCATTGCCCTCGGGCCAGGTCAGCACCGGTTCGCGCTCCGCGGTTTCGTCGCCCGGCGCGTGGAAGCCGTGGCGGCTGGCGAAATAGTGCAGCCCGGCCCAGGCGGAGACCGTGGCGGCGCCGGCCCCGAAGTCGTCGCGGCAGCAGTAGTCGAGGTACCAGCGCAGCCGTGCATCGTTCAGGCCGGCTCTGTCCAGCCAGGCGGCGAAGGTCTGCGTGTCGAGCTCGGCGTGGGCGGCCGTCCAGCGGGCACGCCGGGTCGGCATCGCAAAGCCGGCTTCCCGCTGCGCCTGTGCAACGAGCGTGGCAAAGCGGCGGTACTGCTCGCGCGCGCCGGGTGAGTCGGCGGGCGGCAGCAGGCCCTCGTGCCATTCGCCGTCGATGAACAGGCGCTCCTGCGGGCTGTGGCAGAGGTGGCGTTCGTCCCACTCGGTGCGGCCCAGCACTTGGCGCGACAGGCCCAGCTCGGCCAGCAACTGCGACACCTCGCGTGCGTCCGGGCCGGGCAATGGCAGGTAATGGGCTCCCAGCGGGCAGGGCAGGTCGCCGAGCCTATGGCCGCGGCTGTTGCCGCCGGCCTGGTCTTCCAGGTCCAGCAGCGCGAGGTCCACGCCCCGCGCCGCCAGCGCGCGTGCGGCTGCCAGGCCCGCGATGCCGGCGCCGACGATGACGACGTCCGCCTTTTTGAGCGGGCCGTCAGTGCCAGGCAGTTCGCCGCGCAGCCGGTGGCCGCGCTCTGGGTGGGTGCCGACCCAGCCGCCCTGCAAGGCCGGCGCGTCGGGCGTGCAGCCCGCAGTCAGCGCGCCCAGCAACAGCGTGCGGCGCGAGAGCTTGGAGGTGGAGGAGGGCGGCGGAAAGTGCAAGGGCGCGAGCCTAGCAGCGAACGCTGCAGGCGCACGGCGCCGGCCTCATCCGCAAGGCGCCTGCCATTCGCGCAGTTCAGCGGCGAGCACGGGGTGCTTGTCGGCCTCGGCGCGGCTGATGAGCTGCGCGACGTTGGCTTCGGTGACCAGTTCATGCCCCACGCCCTTCAGCAGGGCCTGGTAGACGCTGTCGAGGTTGGAGGCGTCGGTTTCTGCCGGCGTCGTCGGCACGGTTTCGGCGAGGGTGGATTGCATCGGGGTCTCCTGTGCCGGCAGGATTTACCGGCATCGCCAGTCGCGGCAATCCGCGTGCCTCAATGCACCTTGCCCCACTCGTCCTCGAAGGTCTGCACGAGCACCTGGTTGCTCAGCCGGTTCACCTCGGTCGGTACCCGCGCCATGTCGGGCGGGAAGTCCAGCAGCGCCGGCAGGCTTTGCGGGCTCAGGAAGCGCAGGCCGGGAGGAAATTCCGTCGGCAATCTGAACGGCCGGCGCGAGGCGAGCACGAAGCCCCATTCGCCGAAGGACGGCACATGGGCGTGGTAGGGCGTCGCCGTCAGGCCGGTGGCCTCGACGGTCGTCACGACGGTCCAGAAGCTGCGCCGCGCGATCAGCGGCGACGTGGTCTGCACGACGGCGTAGCCGCCTGCGCTGAGGTGCTGGTCCACCAGTTCGTAGAAGCTGGCCGTGTAGAGCTTGCCGAGCGCGAAGTTGGAGGGGTCGGGGAAGTCGATGACGATGACGTCGTAGGTCTCGCGCTGCTGCTCCAGCCAGCCGAAGGCGTCGGCGTTGACGATGCTCAGCTTGGGTGACGACAGCGAGTGGCCGTTCAGCGCCGACAGCTTAGGCGTATCGCGGAACAGCGTCGTCATCAGCGGGTCCAGCTCCACGAGGGTGACCTGCTCGACGCTCGAGTACTTCAGGATCTCGCGCACGGCCATGCCGTCGCCGCCGCCCAGCACCAGCACGCGCTTCGGCGCCCCATGCGCGGCCATGGCCGGCTGCACCAGTGCCTCGTGGTAGCGGTACTCGTCCTTGGAGTGGAATTGCAGATTGCCGTTCAGGAACAGGCGCGTGCCGGCGCGGCCATCGGTGACGACGATGCGCTGGTAGGCGCTGCTCTGCTTGAAGACGATGTGCTCGCCGTAGAAGCGGTCCTCGGCCCAGGTCGTCAGCTGCTCGGCGCCCACGAGCGCGCCCAGCAGCAGCGCGGCCGACAGCGCGCAGGCGGCCGTCAGGCTGCTGAGCGCGCGCAGCTCGGCGCGGAGCAGCCAAAGCGCCCACACCGCGACGCCGACGTTCAGCAGCCCGAAGGCCACGCCCGTTCGAACCAGCCCCAGGTGGGGCACCAGCACCAGCGGGAAGGCCAGCGCGACGAGCAGGGCGCCGAGGTAATCGAAGGTCAGCACCTGCGACACCAGGTCCTTGAGCCCGTAGCGCGCGCTGAAGTGGCGCTTCAGGATGCGCATGACGAGAGGAATCTCCAGCCCCACCAGCGTGCCGACCAGCAGCACCAGCACGTAGAGCAGCACGCGGAAGGAAGTCGCCTCGCCGGGCGGCAGCAGGCTGTGCACGGCGAACAGCGCCGCCGGCATCAGCCCGCCGATGACGCCGACGAGCAGCTCCACCTGCAGGAACACGCCGACGAGCTGGCGGTCGACGAAGCGCGACAGCCACGAGCCGACGCCCATCGCGAACAGGTAGACGCCGATGACGGTGGAGAACTGCAGCACCGAGTCGCCGAGCAGATAGCTGGCCAGTGCGCCGGCCGCCAGTTCGTAGACCAGGCCGCAGGCGGCGATGACGAAGACGCTGGCGAGCAGCAGGACTTCGGCGAGCGAGGGCAGGCGCCGGCCGGCGGCGGATTCGGTGCTCACCGGCAGCGCAGCGCCAGCCAGCGGCGGTGTTCAACCATGGATGGCCGCAGCGACGATGTTGCCGATGGAGATGCACATCGCCCCGACGACGATGGCCAGCGCGACGTTCTTGTGCTCGACCAGCTCTTCCCACAGTTTGTAGGGCGTGATCTTGTCCACGATGATGAAGCACACCCAGAAGATGACGACGCCGATGACGGCATACATCGTCGAGCCGAGGACGACTTCGGGCTTGAGCCAGTCGAGGGTCATGTGGTTCTCCTGAGTTGTCGCTTCACTTGTGGCCGCCGCCACCACTGCTGTAGCCACCATAGCTGCTGCCGCTGCTGCCACCGTAGTAGCCACCACTGCTGCGCAGGTTGGCGCGGCATTGTCTGTATTCGTTGCTGTACTCGCCGAAGCTGTCCTTGTAGCGCTGGCAGTCGTCGCTGGAGCAGGCGCGCAGCAGCGCGAACAGCAGCATCATCAGCAACAGGCCGATGACGATATTGCGCAGCAGCGTGCCGCCGCCGCTCTTGAACGCCGACGCGTCGCGCGTGAATTGGGCGGCGGGGGCGGACAGGCCAAAGGCCTTCTGCACCGCGTCGGCGGGCAGCGTCTGGCCGCCGCTCCACGTGACCTCGGGGCCCTGCTGCTCGCGGCTCAGAAGGTGGAGGCCGTCGCTCGTCGCGTAATCGGTGACCTGGGCGCGGTCCTCGAGGCGCACGGGCCAGTAGAACTCGCCCAGCACATGCGTGGTCTTGGCTTGGTAGGTCCAGCGCTCGTTGTAGGGCCGCCCCTTCCAGTTGGCGAGCTGGCGTGAAAGCTGGGGCGCGCCGGTCAGCGTGCGCACCAGGCTCCAGCCCTCGCGGGTGTCGACGAGGAAGGCGAAGCCGGCCAGCCGGTTGTAGAGCAGGTACTCGCGCCAGAAGCTCTGCTCGTCCTCGGCGTCTTCCGGGATGTCGCAGCGCTCCTGGTAGCCGACGACCTGCCAGGGCTGCGGCTTCTCGCCGGCAAAGCCCAGCGTGCCGGTGCGGCCCAGCGGGATCAGCGGCGGCAGGCCGCGCTCCTGGGGCGTGAAGCCCAGCGCCTTGGCGTCGCCTTCGGGCAAATCGACGACGGCCTGGCACTGCGCGCAGGCCATGCTCTTGCTCTCGGCGAGCTTGGGTTCCAGCGGCGCGCCGCAGTTCGGGCAGGCAATGCTGCGTCCCTTGAACTTGGCCTCGGCGACGGACTCGCCTTCGCCCGTCGTGCGCAGGCCTTGCAGCGCCAGGTCGGCCAGCTGAACGCCGCGGCCGACGGACCAGACCGGCGGACCGTCCTCGCGGTATTCCAGCGCGCCGACCTCGTCGCGCTCATTGCGCAGCTCGACAACGCGGCCGTTGCGCGGCACGCGGGGCAGCTCGCCCTCGGCGGCGCGCACGGCGGCCTGCACGACCGCGGCGACCTGCCAGCGCTGGCCGGCCAGCGTCAGCGGCAGGCCGACCTGCGGGTCCAGCGGCGGTGATTCGTTGAGCGGTGCTTCCAGGCTGAGGACGAACTGGCCGTTGTCCTCGCTGAGCCAGGCGACGCGCGGCGTGTCGCTGGCGTCGAACAGCAGATGCCATTCGTTCCAGTTGCCCAGCTCCGAGCCGCGCTGCACGCGGCCGACGACGGCGAAGCCGCTGCCCATCCAGCGCCCGGTGGCGCCGAGCTGCAGCGGCGAGTAGTCGTCGAAGATCTCGGCGCTCTGGCCGATGCGCTCCAGCGTGTCTCCGTCACGCAGCAGCGTGCTGCGGCAGAAGCCGCAGACGGCCGTGGTCGACGCAGCGCTGGCGAACTCGACCGGCGCGCCGCAGTTCGGGCAGGACGCGCGCCAGCGGCGCTGGGCGGCTGGCGCCTGCTCAGCCAAGTTTCTTCAGGAGGTCGGCCTTCTTCGCGGCGAATTCCTCGTCGGTCAGGATGCCCTTAGCCTTGAGGTCGCCGAGCTTCTCCAGCAGCGAGACGATGTCTTCGGGCTTGCTGGCCGCCGGGGCAGGCGCGGCTGCGCCGACGCCGGCCAGGCCCTGGCCCAGCGTCTGCGCCAGCGTCTGGCCCAGCGCCACGCCGGCACCTAGGCCGACGGCCTCGCCGGCAATGCCGCTGCCGCCACCCGCGCCGCTCGCCAGCGCGGGAATCGCCTGCGCCGTCTGGTACTGCATGAACTGACCCATGTTCTGGCCGATGATGCCCATGCCGATGCGCTGGTCGAGGATCTTTTGCAGTTCCTCGGGCAGCGACACGTTCTGCATCGTCACCGACAGCAGCTCCAGGCCCAGCGCGGCAAAGGCGGGTGACGTGGCGTTCTTCAGCGCGTTGGCGAACTCGATCTGGTTGGCGGCCAGGTCCAGGAAGGGCGTGCCGCTGCCGGCGACGGCGTCGCTGATGTGCTGCAGCATCAGGCCGCGCAGCTGGCCTTCCAGCTCCTGCACCGTGTAGCGCTCGCGCGTGCCGGAGATTTGCGTGTGGAAGGTCTTGGCGTCCTGGATGCGATAGGCGTAGTTGCCGAAGGCACGCAGACGCACGGCGCCGAAGTCCTTGTCGCGGATGGAGATGGGCTGGCTGGTGCCCCAGCGCTGGTCGATCTGCTGGCGGGTGCTGAAGAAGTAGACGTCGCTCTTGAAGGGCGACTCGAACAGCTTGTCCCAGTTTTTCAGATAGGTCAGCACCGGCAGCGTCTGCGTCGTCAGCCGGTGCGTGCCGGGGCCGAAGACGTCGGCGACCTGGCCTTCGTTGACGAAGACGGCGACCTGCGATTCCCGCACGACGAGCTGGCCGCCGTTCTGGATTTCCATGCCGGACATCGGAAAGCGGTACGACAGCGTGCCGTCGCCGTCCTCGGTCCACTGGATGACGTCTATGAACTGTTTCTTGATGAAATCCATCAGGGCCATATCGTTTCCCGAATGCGGTGAAGAGAAAGTTGGCGGGGAGTATCGGGCGGGGGGCTGGAGCTTCCGTCCCCAAACAGGTGAATCTCACCGCGGGGCGAGGTGACAATGTGTGTCATGTCCAGGGTTTGCATCCAGGCCGAGGATTTTGACCTCGGCAACGAAACGGCCACGTTGCGCGCTGGTGATGGTGGCGTCGGCGCGGTCGTCGCCTTTGTCGGCACCGTGCGCGAGCACGGCAGTGGCCAGGCCGTCAGCCGCATGGAGCTGGAGCATTACCCCGGCATGACCGAGGCGGCCATCGAGGCGATGGTGGACGAAGCCTTCGCCCGCTTCGACATCCGTGCGGCCAAGGTCATCCACCGCGTCGGCCTGCTACAGGCGCGTGACCAGATCGTTCTCGTGCTGGTCACCAGCGCCCACCGCGGACAGGCCTTCCAGGCCTGCGAATTCCTGATGGACTACCTCAAGACCCAGGCGCCGTTCTGGAAGAAGGAGCACACGCCGGACGGCGCGCACTGGGTGGACGCCCGCGTGGCGGATGACGAGGCCTTGAAGCGCTGGGGCATCGCGGCGGGGAACGCGGCTTGAACGCGATCGCCGTGTCCCTGGGGGCGGCGCTGGGCGCATTGACGCGCTGGCAGGCGGGCCTGCTCTTCAACAGTCGCTGGGCCGGCTTCCCGCTCGGCACGCTACTGGTCAACCTCGTCGGCGGTTTCCTGATCGGCATGGCGCTGGAGTGGTTTGGCCGGCAACCGAACGAGTTGCTGAAGCTTTTGCTGGTGACCGGCTTTCTGGGTGGGCTGACGACGTTCTCGGCGTTCTCGGGCGAGTCGCTGGCGCTGTTGCAGCGCGGCGATTTCGGCATGGCGCTGGCGCACACCTTGGCCCATGTACTGGGAGCGCTGTTTGCCGCGTGGCTGGGAATGCGCCTGGTGCAGGCCTTGATCTAGCGCAACTTGAAAAGCGCCTCGCCGCGCCCAATTGGCTTCGCAACCGGAGGATTAATTCACCATGCGTGCCGACAAGTTCACCACCCGTTTCCAGGAAGCGCTCAGCGATGCCCAGAGCCTGGCGCTGAGCCGCGACAACCCCTACATCGAGCCCGTCCACGTTCTCAGCGCCATGCTGGCCCAGGACGACGGCCCGCGTGCGCTGCTGGAGCGCGCCGGCGTCAAGATCCCGGCGCTGAAGACCGCGTTGGATGGCCTGATCGCCGGCCTGCCGCAGGTCAGCGGCGCTGGCCAGACCGTGCAGGCGGGCCGCGACCTCGTCGCGCTGCTGCAGGCGGCCGAGAAGGAGGCCGGCAAGCGTGGCGACCAGTTCATCGCCAGCGAGATGTTCCTGCTGGCGCTGGCCGACGCCAAGACCGACCTGGCCGGCGTCGTGCGCGGCCATGGCCTGACGCGCAAGGCGCTGGAGGCGGCCATCGAGGCGGTGCGCGGCGGCGCCAAGGTGGACTCGGCCGAGGCCGAGGGCCAGCGCGAGGCGCTGAAGAAATACACGCTGGACCTGACCGAGCGCGCCCGCCTCGGCAAGCTGGACCCGGTCATCGGCCGCGACGAGGAGATCCGCCGCGCCATCCAGGTGCTGCAGCGCCGCAGCAAGAACAACCCGGTGCTGATCGGCGAGCCGGGCGTCGGCAAGACGGCCATCGTCGAAGGCCTGGCCCAGCGCATCGTCAACGGCGAAGTACCGGACAGCCTGAAGAACAAGCGCGTGCTCGTTCTCGACATGGCGCTGCTGCTGGCCGGCGCCAAGTACCGCGGCGACTTCGAGGAGCGCCTCAAGGGCGTGCTGAAGGAGGTGGCGCAGGACGAGGGCCAGACCATCCTCTTCATCGACGAGATCCACACGATGGTGGGCGCCGGCAAGGCCGAGGGTGCCATCGACGCGGGCAATATGCTCAAGCCCGCTCTCGCGCGCGGCGAGCTGCACTGCATCGGCGCGACGACGCTGGACGAATACCGCAAATACGTCGAGAAGGACGCCGCGCTGGAGCGCCGCTTCCAGAAGGTGCTCGTCGACGAGCCCAGCGTGGAGGCCACCATTGCCATCCTGCGCGGCCTGCAGGAGAAATACGAGGTGCACCACGGCGTGGAGATCACCGACCCGGCCATCGTCGCCGCGGCCGAGCTGAGCCACCGCTACATCACCGACCGCTTCCTGCCCGACAAGGCCATCGACCTCATCGACGAGGCCGCCGCCAAGATCAAGATCGAGATCGACTCCAAGCCCGAGGCCATGGACCGGCTCGACCGCCGCATGATCCAGCTCAAGATCGAGCGCGAGGCCGTGCGCAAGGAAAAGGACGAGGGCTCGCAGAAGCGCTTCGCCCTCATCGAGGAAGAGCTGCTGAAGCTGCAGCGCGAGTACGACGACCTCGAAGAGATCTGGACTGCCGAGAAGGCGCAGGCGCAAGGGTCGGCGCACGTGAAGGAAGAGATCGACCGCATCCGTGTGCAGATCGAGGAACTCAAGCGCAAGGGCGACTTCAACAAGCTCGCCGAGCTGCAATACGACCGCCTGCCCAAGCTGGAAAAGCAGTTGAAGGAAGCGCAGGACAAGGAAGCCAACAAGGCCGGCGGCAACAAGCCGCAGCTGCTGCGCACGCTGGTCGGCGCCGAAGAGATCGCCGAGGTCGTGGCCCGTGCCACCGGCATCCCCGTGTCCAAGCTCATGCAGGGCGAGCGCGAGAAGCTGTTGCAGATGGAAGCCAAGCTGCATGAGCGCGTCGTCGGCCAGGACGAGGCCATCCAGGCCGTGTCCGACGCGATCCGCCGTTCACGCGCGGGCCTGTCCGACCCGAACCGGCCGCTGGGCAGCTTCCTGTTCCTCGGCCCCACCGGTGTCGGCAAGACCGAGCTGTGCAAGGCGCTGGCCGGCTTCCTGTTCGACAGCGAGGACCACATGGTGCGCATCGACATGAGCGAGTTCATGGAGAAGCACTCGGTGAGCCGGCTCATCGGCGCGCCTCCGGGCTACGTCGGCTACGAGGAAGGCGGCACGCTGACCGAAGCCGTGCGGCGCAAGCCTTACTCGGTGCTGCTGCTGGACGAGGTCGAGAAGGCGCACCCGGACGTGTTCAATGTGCTGCTGCAGGTGCTGGACGATGGTCGCCTGACCGACGGCCAGGGCCGCACGGTGGACTTCAAGAACACCGTCATCGTGATGACCTCCAACCTCGGCAGCCAGCACATCATGGCGCTGGCCGGGCAGGGGGAGGACGTCATCCGCGACGCGGTGTGGAGCGAGGTCAAGAGCCACTTCCGGCCCGAGTTTCTGAACCGTATCGACGAGACCGTCATCTTCCACGCGCTGGGCGCCGAGAACATCAAGGCCATCGCGAAGATCCAGCTGCGCCAGCTGGAGGCGCGGCTGGACAAGCTGGAGATGAAGCTGGACGTCAGCGACGCGGCGCTCGACGAACTGGCCAAGGTCGGCTTCGACCCGGTGTTCGGCGCCCGGCCGCTGAAGCGGGCCATCCAGCAACGCGTGGAGAACCCGCTGTCCAAATTGATTCTGGAAGGCAGGTTCGGGCCCAAGGACCTGATTCCGGTCAGCGTCGAAGGCGGCGAATTCTCCTTCGGCCGAGTCGTGCACTGACCGCAGCCACAGGCTGAGGTTTCAGATTGCGGGCCGAGCGCTGGGCGAGGGGCTCAAACGGTCGAGGGCGAGTCGCTGGACAGCGACTTGTCCGTCTCCACACGGTTGCGGCCGTCGGCCTTCGCACGGTAGAGCGCCTCGTCGGCGCGCTTGAGTGCCGCGGCAGCCGGCACGCCGGGCGGCGACAGCGCGACGCCGAAGCTGGCCGTCACGGCGATGCGGGTGCCGGCCACGGTGATGTCGCTGGCTTGGACGCGCTCGCGCAGCTTCTCGGCCAGGCGGGCGGCGTCGCGCATGCGGGTGCCTTGGGAAGCGACAAGAAACTCCTCGCCGCCCCAGCGGCCGAACACGTCGCTGGCCCGCAGGTTGGCGGCGACGACCGCTGCGACGCGACGCAGCACCTCGTCGCCGCAGTCATGGCCGTGGCGGTCGTTGATGTGCTTGAAGTGGTCGATGTCCAGCATGACGAGCGTCATGCCCTGGGCCGCCTCCTCGAAGTCGTCCAGTGACTGCTCCATGCCGCGGCGGTTCAGCACACCGGTCAGGTCGTCGATGGTGGCCAGGCGGCGCAGCTTGTCCTGCTCGACGCGCAACTGGCGGGTGCGCGCGGTCAGCGCATCGATCTCGCGCTGCTGCAGGTTGTGGGCCTGGCGCAGCCGGCTCCAGCCGTTCACGGCGACGGCGACAGCGCCCAGCAGCCAGGCGCAGAGGATGGCCAGGTAGACGCGGTCACGGCTGATCCAGCGGCCCTTGAGCGTCAGGCTGCGCAGTTGCATCTCGTGGGCCTCGCCGGCCTGCGAGACAGGTGCTTCTACCAACACGGTGCTGGCGTTCTCGAGGCCGGGACGGTTGTATTCGCGCGGCAGGTTGTAAGAGCGGACCCACCATTCGGCGACCGTCAGCTCGGTCAGGTCGACGTCCATCGGCTTGTCGATGTCGCGCAGCCGCAGGTTGATGGAATGAAAGCGCGCGCTGTTCGGATCTTCGGCCTTGGAGAATCGCCGGTCGAAGTCGCGAATGGCCAGGCGTACGAAGGGCGCCGGGCCCTTGTAGGCCACGTCCACCTCGATGCTGTCGAAGCGGCTCAGGTCGATGCCGCGGGTCGGGTCGTCAGCCGCGGTCAACACGAAGACGAGGCCGCAGCCCATGTAGTCCTTGTGCACGGTGTAGCGGCAGTGCAGGCGCCGCTGGGACTCGTTGAGCCACTTGACGGCGTTCTGGGTGTCGTCAGACGTGACCAGGAAGGGGCCCGATGCGGCACCGGGCACTGCCAAAGGCAGCGTGTGCAGCGGCAGCAACTCGACCCCGACCATGAGAGCCAGCGTCAGGGCGATGCCAGCCGTGAGCAGCTTGGGATTACTGAGGTCGTGGCGCACGCAGGTCGGCGGGACAGTCGCGGTGGCGGGCACTGTAGGGCCTGCCGGCCGCGCTGTCTGCGCGATCCGTCACGACTTCGCCGTCAAACCGTGGTGGGCGAATCGATCCAGAGGCTCTTGTCGACCTCGACGCGGTTGCGACCGGCCTCTTTGGCGCGATAGAGGGCCTCGTCGGCGCGCTTCAGCGCCCCTGCGGCCGGGGCGCCGGGAGGTGACAGCGCGACGCCGAAGCTGGCCGTGACGGCGATGCGGGTGCCGGCGACGCTGATCTCGCTGGCCTGTATGCGCTCGCGCAGCTTCTCGGCCAGACGGGCGGCGTCGCGCACGCGGGTGCCCTGGGTCGCGATGAGGAACTCCTCGCCGCCCCAGCGGCCGAAGACATCGCTGGCCCGCAAGTTGGCGGCGACGACCGCTGCGACGCGGCGCAGCACCTCGTCGCCGCAGTCATGGCCGTGGCGGTCGTTGATGTGCTTGAAGTGGTCGATGTCCAGCATGACGAGCGTCATGCCCTGGGCCGCCTCCTCGAAGTCGTCCAGCGACTGCTCCATGCCGCGGCGGTTCAGCACGCCGGTCAGGTCGTCGATGGTGGCCAGGCGGCGCAGCCTGTCCTGCTCGATACGCAACTGGCGGGTCCGCTGTGTCAGTGCGTCGATCTCGCGTTGCTGGCGGCTGCTGGCCTGACGCAGCTGGGACCAGCCGCGCAACACCAGCAGCCCGGCGCCCACGAGCCACGCGCAGAGGATGGCCAGGTAGACGCGGTCACGGCTGATCCAGTCGCCCTGGAAGACCAGGCGACGCAGCTGGAGTTCGTGCTCCTGCCCCACCATATCGAAGGGGACGTCGATGGACAGCGCGCTGGCGTTGTCCAGGCTGGGGCGGTTGTACTCGCGGGGAAGGTCGAACTGGTGGATCCACCACTCGGGCACCGTCAGCTCGCTCAGATCCAGCGTCACCGGCTTCGCGATGTCGCGGTGTCTCAGGTTCACGGAGTGGATGCGGGCGCTGTTGCCGTCGTCGACCTTCGAGAAGCGCTTGTCGAAGTCGCGGATGGCGACGCGCACGACGCGGGACGGACCCTTGTAGACAAGGTCCACTTCCAGCCGGGAAAAGCCACTGAGGTCCATGCCCCGCGTCGGGTCGTCGCCCGTCAGCACGAAGGTCAGGCCGCAGGGCTGGTAGTTCTCGATCGTCGTGTAGTGGCAGCGCCAATGCAGCCGTTCGGCGTCCACCCACTGGACGGGAGCTTCACCCGGGCGCTCGCCCGGCATCTGCAGGAACAGATTGCTCGCGGCCCCCGGGGCGGTCAGGTCCAGCGTGCGGGCAGGCACGAGCTCCAGGCCGGCCAGTGCCGCCACGGTCAGGAGGATGCCGCTCATCAGCAGCCTGGGGAAGCTCAGCTCGTAACGCACGTCTTGTCGTGTCGACAGTGACAGTCCGACGCACTGTAGGGCCTGCGAGGCTCGCCGTCGCCCATCCACGCGCGGGCGGATGTGGCTTTGTACTCAGGAGCCGCTACCAACGCGCGTGGTGGTCCTCCGACACGCCGGATGGCGCAGACCGCGGGTTTGCCGCCGGCTGGGCTGCCCGGGTTTGGGGTCAACATGCCTGCATGGACTGGCTGCTCGACCTCTACCAACGCCACTTCGACTGGCGCGACCTGACGCTCGCGATGCTGTCGCCCATCTTCGGCGTGTTCCTCGCGATGGAGGCCTGGCGCTTGCGCAAGACCGGCGTCTTCGAGCTGTGGGACAGCTTTGACAGCCTGAACAGCGGTGGCAGCTATCTCGTGGCCGACCTCGTGCTGCTGGCCGTGCTGGTGCTGCCGGCCATGGGCTGGGTCTACGACCACCGCCTGTTCACGGTGGACGTCACGCCGCTGCGCTTCGTCGGCCTCTTCCTGTTCGTCGAGTTCCTCTATTACGGGTTCCACCGTGCCAGCCATCGAATCCGCTGGTTCTGGTGCGCCCACGTGGTTCATCACGGCTCCGAGAAGATGAACTTCGGCACCGCGCTGCGGCAGAGCTGGTTCTACGCAATAGCCGGCAACTGGCTGTTCTACCTGCCGGCGGTGTTCCTCGGCTTCGAGCCGCGCTGGGTGCTGTTCGCGCTGTCGCTGAACCTGGGCTACCAGTTCTTCGTGCACACGACGTGGGTGAAGAAGCTGCCGGCCTGGTTCGAGTTCGTCTTCAACACGCCCTCGCACCACCGCGCCCACCACGGCCGCAATCCGCAATACATCGACCGCAATTTTGGCGGCATGCTGATCATCTTCGACCGGCTGTTCGGCACCTTCGTGCCCGAGCAGGAGCCGGTGGACTACGGGCTGGAGCACCCCTTCCCGACGCACAACCTGTTCTGGCTGAACGCCCACGAGTGGCGAGCGATGTTCCGCGACATGGCCGCCGAGAAAACCTGGGGCCTGCGCCTGGCCCACCTGTGGAGGCCGCCGGAGTGGCGGCGGCATTCCAGCGGCTTTGTCGATCAGGGCTGAAGGTGTTTGGCCAGGAAGGCCTTCATGCGCTGGGCGAAGTCGACGCGGTTCTTGGTGAGTCCGAAGCCGTGGCCTTCCTTCTCGTAGATCACCCACTCGGGCGGGTTGCCGGCCTCCTTCAAGGCATCGCGCATGCGTTTGCCGTGGGCCAGCGGCACGCGCCGGTCCTGCTCGCCATACGCCAGCAGCACCGGGGCCTTGATGCGGGCGGCCTGCTTGACCGGCGAGTTGTCAGCCAGCATGGCGGCGTCCTTGTCGGGGTCGCCGATGGTGGTGGGCAGGCGGTGCTTGCGTGCCTCGTCGCTGGTGTCATCGTCCACCCACCAGGACCCCTTCACCAGCAGCTCCAGGTCGGTCACGGCCAGCCATGCGACGCCGCAGCGGTACAGCTCGGGGTCTCGCACCAGCCCCATCAGCGTGCTGTAGCCACCATAGCTGGCCCCGGCGATGCAGGCCTTGTCGCTGGCAATGCCTTGCTTCTGCGCCCACTTCAGCGCGTCAGTCACGTCGTCCTGCATGGCCTGACCCCATTGCTTGAAGCCGGCGCGGTAGTGAGCGACGCCGTAGCCGGTGCTGCCGCGGAACTCGGGCTCGATGACGACGTAGCCGCGCGAGGCCAGGAACTGTGCCTCGGCGCGCCAGCTCCAGACGCCGCCGCGCACCCACGGGCCGCCGTGCACCAGGACCACGGCCGGCTGCGGCTTGTTGGCGTGGGCGGGGCGGGTGATCCATACGGGCAGGTCGCGGCCGTCGCGGGCCTGGATGCGTTCCAAGCTCATCGGCGCCATGCGGGCCGGGTCGATGTCCTCGCGCACCCGGCCCACTGAGCGCCAGTGCGGCGAGCCGGCGGGCGGCTGGGCCTGGTAGATCCACAGCCGGCCGGGGTCGCGGTCGCTGAAGCTGCGCACCAGCGCCGTCATGTCCGGCTGGCCGCAGCGGCGGCAGTTGATGCGGTTGATGTTGTCGGGGAAACGGGCATCGGCCTCCTGTTGCAGTGCCTTCATGGCCGGGAGAAACCAGGCAGTGCTCTCGGCGTCGGTGATGACGCGCACACCCAGCGCCGCGCCGTCGGAGTCGGTCACCAACTGGCCGGAGAAGCCGAAGCCCGGCGTGAGCACCAGAGGCTTGGGGTCGGGGGCATTGCGCGCGAAGTCGTAGCGGCTCAGCACGGGCTCTGCCCCCTTGCCGGGGACGCGCAGTACGAAGAGCTGGCCGCTGTCGTCCATCGCATGGATGGTGAAGGGCGGTGCTTCGTTGGCGCCGGTTTCGTACAGCGGGCGCCAGTCGTCGCGGCCCGGTGCACGCCACAGCGCCGTGCGCTTCTCGCCCTTGAGCGTGAAGGCCACGCGCAGCTCGCCGCGCGCGTCGGCCATCCATTGCGTCACATCGCCGGGCAACTCGCCCGCGGGCGTGCGCTTGGCGGCGGTGCGTGTGTTCAGCCACAGGGGCGTGTGGTAGCCCGCCTGGTCCACGCCGGCCATCAGCACCTCGTCCGGCAGCGCGCCTTCGCCGCTGGTGGGCACGCGCAGCAGGTAGTGGTTCCAGTTCAGGATGCGCCCGGCCTTGCCGCCAACCTGCACGTTGACGGGCACGCCGAAGCGGCGAACCAGCTCTACCTGCTCGCTGCCATCGGCGTTGATGGCGAACAGGCCCGGTGCAGGTCGCCCCTCGCCGCTGGCCAGCGCCAGGTCGGTGACGCTGAAGAGCAGGCGCTTGTCGTTGACCCACTGGATGCGCGTGATGTCGTAGTTGGCCAGTTGTGCCGTGCGCGTGGCCTTGCCAGTGTCCAGGTCGATCACCATCAGGCTCTCGCGCGGTGCGCCGCGGGCCGATGTCACGGCCAGCAGGCGGCCCGAGGGTGACAGTACGGCTTCGACGATGTCCGCGCCCTTGAAAAACAGCTCGGCCGGAGGCGGCGCGGCATGGGCGGTGGTCAGCAGGAGCGTTGCCGCGGCAATGCCGCTCATCCAGTGCTTCAGGCTCATCACGATGGTCAGTTGGGTTTGAGGTGCCTGGCCAGGAAGGCCTCCATACGCCTGGCGAAGTCCACGCGGTTCTTCACGTTGCCGAAGCCGTGGCCCTCGCCGGCATAGGTGATCCAGACCGGCTCGTTGCCGGCGTCACGCAGCGCCTTGCGCATGCGGTCGCCGTGCGCCATGGGCACGCGGCGGTCGCCCTCGTTGAAGGCCAGCATCACCGGCGCCTTGATGCGCGCGGCCTGCCTGACGGGTGAGTTCGCGGCCAGCATCACGGCGTCCTTCACCGGGTCGCCGACCGACTCGGGGATGGTGTAGCGCCGGCCCGTGGCGCTGATGTCGTCGCTGACCCACCATGAGCCGGCGGCGTACAGGTCCAGGTCGGTCACGGCCAGCCAGGCGACGCCGCAGCGGTAGAGCCCGGGGTCGCGGACCAGGCCCATCAGCGTGCTGTAGCCGCCATAGCTGGCGCCGGCGATGCAGGCCCTGTCGCTGGCCAGGCCCTGCTTCTGCGCCCATTTCAGCGCGTCGGCCACGTCGTCCTGCATGGCCTGGCCCCATTGCTTGAAGCCGGCGCGCAAATGCTTGTCGCCGTATCCGGTGCTGCCGCGGAACTCGGGTTCGATGACGAGGTAGCCGCGCGACGCGAGGAACTGGGCATCCGCGTCCCAGGCCCAGCTGCCGCCGCGCACCCACGGCCCGCCATGCACCAGCACGACGGCGGGCAGCGGGCCCTTGGCGTCGTCCGGCCGTGTGATCCATACAGGCAGCTCCAATCCGTCGCGGGCTTTGATGCGCTGCAGCTCGACGGTGGCCATCTCCTGCGGTTTCACACCTTCGCGTACGGCGCCCAGGTCCATCCACGCCTTCTCGCCGGCGGCGGGCCGGGCCTGGAACAGGTAGAAGCGGCCCGGGTCATGGTCACTGAAGCTGCGCACCAGCGCCACCATGTCGGAGCCGCCACATCGGCGGCAGCTGACGAGGTTGACGTTGCCGGGGAACAGCCGATCCACGCGCTCCTGGAACGCCTTCATCGCGGGGTCGAACCAGGTCACCATGGGGGCGTCCACCAGCAGGTGCAGGCCCAGCACGCGGCCGTCGGTCTCGTCGATGACGAGGCTGCCTTCGAAGTCGAAACCCGGCGTGGCCACCAGCGGCTTGTCCTGCGGCTTGCGGGCGTCGAAGTCGTAGCGCTTGAGCGTGGCCTGACCTGCGGCGCCTTCATGCACGCTGACATACAGGCCGCCGGCATCGTCGACGGCTTCGACGTTGAAGGGTGACGACAGCAGGTCGCTCTCGAACAGCGTCGTCCAGGTCTTGCTGCCCGGCGCGCGCCACAGCGCGGCCTGGCGGCCTTCGCGACGTGTGAACGCCACGCGCGCCTCGCCGCGGCTGTCGGCCAGCCAGCCCACGGTGCCGGCGGGCTCGTTGAAGTCGACACTGCGTGTCAGCCCCGTGCGGGTGTTGAGCCACTTGAGCGTCTCCGTGTCGTCGCTGCTGCCAGGCGAGAACTCGGCCAGCAGCACGTCGTCGTTGCTGCCGCCAGCGGGCAGGCGTGGCACCTTGAGCAGGCGGTGGTGCCAATCCAGCAGCCGCTCGTTGACGCTGCCGTCGCTGATGACGGGCTTCCACTGGCGGCGCACCAGCTGGCGGAACTTGCTGCCATCGGCGTTGACGGCGAACAGGCCCGGTGCGCCGCTGTAGCGCGCACTGCCGTCGAACAGGTCCACGACGCCGTACACCAGCCTCTCGTCGTCCACCCAGCGCACGTCGTGCACATCGCCGTCCTGGAAGCGCGCCACGGCGCTGAGCTTGCCACCCTTGTCCAGATCCATGACGGCCAGCGCCACGCGCTCCACGCCACGCGATGTCGTGAACGCCAGCTTGCGGCCGGAGGGCGACAGCACGACGTCCAGCAGCTCGGCGTCCTTGTAGAACAGCTCCGCCGGCGGCGGTACGGCACAGGCGGTGCCGGCCAGGCAGATCAGCGCGAGCGCGGCCGCGGCACGGTTGAACAGGTTCTTCATGTCTTGTTGTCGGGGCTGCTCAGGGTTGCAGGCGCTTGGCGAGGAAGGTCTCCACCCGGCGCGCGAAGTCCATGCGGTTTTCGGTCTTGGTGAAACCGTGGGCTTCGCCGTCATAGACGACCCACTCCGGCGGCCGGCCGGCTGCGGCCAGCGCGTCGCGCATGCGAGTGCCGTGCGTCAGCGGCACGCGGATGTCCTCGCTGCCGTGCGCCAGCAACAGCGGCGCCTTCATGCGCGCGGCCAGCTTGACGGGCGAGTTGGCGGCCAGCATGGCAGCGTCCTTGGTCGCGTCGCCGATGACCTCGGGTGTCGTCAGCCGGCGTGACAGGCGCTGGTTGTCGCGCACCCACCACTCGCCCTGCACCATCAGTTCCAGGTCCGAGACGGCCGCCCAGGCCACGCCGCAGCGGTAGAGGTCCGGGTCCTTGGCCAGGCCCATCAGCGTCGCGTAGCCGCCGTAGCTCGCGCCCATGATGCAGGCCTTGTCGCTGGCCAGGCCCTGCTTCTGCGCCCAGCGCAGCGCGTCGGTCACGTCGTCCTGCATGGTCTGGCCCCACTGCTTCCAGCCGGCGCGGAAGTGCTCGTCGCCATAGCCGGTGCTGCCGCGGAACTCGGGCTCGATGACGACATAGCCCCGTGAGGCGAGGAACTGCGCCCAAGCGTTCCACTGCCAGCTGACGCCGCGCATCCACGGGCCGCCGTGCACCAGCACGACGGCGGGCAGCGGGCCCTTGGCGGCGTCGGGGCGGGTCACCCACACGGGCAGCTCGCGGCCGTCGCGGGCCTTGATGGTTTGCAGGTCCAGGCCGGCCATCTGGTCGGGGTCGAGGGCCTCGCGGATGCGGCCCAGCGCCCGCCAGCGGTTCTCGCCCTCGGCGGGCCTGGCCTGGTAGAGCCACTGCTTGCCGGGGTCATGGTCGTTGTAGGACTTGATGATGGCCACCATGTCCGGCTGGCCGCAGCGGCGGCAGTCGATGCGGTTGAGTTTGCCCGGCATCAGCTTGTCGACCTGGGCCTGGAACTTCTTCATGCGTTCGTCCAGCCAGACGGTGGCCTCGCTGTCGGCCGTCGTGCGCGCGCCCAGCACGACACCGCCTTCCTTGATCAGATAGCCGTCGAAGTCGAAGCCGGGCGCGCGCACCAGCGGCGGGTCGGCCGGCGCCTTGGCCTGGGCGTCGTAGCGGGCCAGTACGCGCTGCGAGCCGCCCTTGGGCACATGGCTGACGTAGAGCGAGCCGTCGTCGGCCACAGCTTCGATGTCGAAGGGTTGTTCGTAGAAGGTCGTGTCGTAGAGCTGCACCCATTCCGTCTTGCCGGGCGGCAGCCAGTGGGCCTGGAAGCGGTCGTTCTTCAGCGTCTGGATGGCGCGCACCGTGCCGCGGTCATCCACGATCCAGCGATAGCCATTGCTGGGCGCTGCGGCGGTGTAGGCGCGCGTGTCGCCGGTGTTGACGTTGATCCAGACCGGGCTCTCCACATAGGCGCCGTGCACGCCGCCCATCTCGGCCAGCAGCACGCGGTCGTTGGCCTCGCCGTCGCGCGGCTCTGGAATCATCATCACGCGGTGGTTCCAGTGCAAGGCATCGGGGTAGGTGCCGTCGCTGCGGAAGACATTGGAGGTCTGCCGCACCAGCATGCGCATGCGGGAGCCGTCGGCGTTGACGGCGAACAGCCCCGGCGCCTTGGTGTGGCTGCCGCTGGCTTCGCCGAGGTCGGTCAAGCTGAAGACGAGGCGGTCCTCGTTGACCCAGCGGACTTGCACGACGTCAGACCCGGCCGACTGCACGACGCGGTCGATCTTGCCGCCCGGTGCCAGGTCCATCACGATGAGCCCGACCCGCTTGGCGCCCTTGGCCGATGTGATGGCCAGGCGCTTGCCCGATGGCGACAGCACCGTCTCGCCAATGTCGGGATCGCTGAAGAACGCCTCGGGCGGCGGGGGAGCGGCCCCGGCCTGCAGTGCTGCTACGGCCAGGCAGGCTGCGAAGCCTCGGATGGTGGGCGTCATGTCGTCTCCTCGGGGCTGTTCTCTGACAGCGTTGCCAACCCGGCGCGCAGCATAGTGGCAAGGCAAGGTCCTCCAATGGTCAATCCTCACCTCCGCGGCCGGGCGGCGGCGCTGCAGGACAATGCCCCGCCATGACTGCTGCCCCCCGCGACGACGCTCCGGTCGTCATCATCGGCGCCGGCCTTGCCGGCCTCACCGTGGCCCTGCACCTGGCCGACACGGCGCCCGTCGTCATCCTCGCCAAGCGCGAGCTGACCGAGGCGGCGACGGCCTGGGCCCAGGGCGGCATCGTCGGCGTGCTGGGCAGCGACGATTCCATCGACAGCCATGTGCGCGACACGCAGGACGCTGGCGCCGGCCTCGTCGACGAAGCCACGGCCCGCTTCATCGCCGAGCGCAGCGCCGCGGCCGTGGGCTGGCTGGTGGAGCAGGGCGTGCCATTCACGCCCGACGACAGCGGCCCCATGGGCCTGCACCTGACGCGCGAGGGCGGCCATGCGGTGCGCCGCATCGCCCATGCGGCCGACGCCACCGGCAAGGCCATCCACGAACAACTGCTGGCCGTCGCGCGCCGGCATCCCAACATCAGGATGCTGGAGCGCTGGATGGCGCTGGACCTCATCACGTCGCGCCACGTGCAGCGCGAGCATGTCGACAAGGGCGTGCCGCGCGTCTACGGCGTCTATGCGCTGGACATCGACAGCCAGCGCGTCGAGACGCTGGCTGCGCGCGCCGTCGTGCTGGCCACCGGCGGCGCCGGCAAGGTCTACCGCTACACGACCAATCCCGACACGTCGACGGGCGACGGCATCGCGATGGCCTGGCGGGCCGGCTGCCGCGTCGCGAACATGGAGTTCATCCAGTTCCACCCGACCTGCCTCTATCACCCGCAGGAGCGCAGCTTCCTCATCACCGAGGCACTGCGCGGCGAGGGCGGGCATCTCAAGCTGCCCGACGGCACGCGCTTCATGGCTGCCCACGACGAGCGCATGGAGCTGGCCCCGCGCGACATCGTCGCCCGTGCCATCGACTTCGAGATGAAGAAGCACGGCCTGGACTACGTGCTGCTGGACGCGACCCACCTCGGCGAGACCTTCCTCATCGAGCATTTCCCGACCATCCATGCCCGCTGCCTGAAGCTCGGCATCGACATCGCGCGCCAGCCCATTCCCGTCGTGCCGGCCGTGCACTTCACCTGCGGCGGCGCGGTGACCGACCTGTCCGGCCGCTGCGACCTGCCGGGCCTGTATGCGGTCGGCGAGACCGGCTACACGGGCCTGCACGGCGCCAACCGGCTGGCCAGCAATTCGCTGCTGGAGTGTGTCGTGCTGGGCCAGACCTGCGCGGCCGACATCCTGCAGCAGGCGCCGCAGGAGGCCGCGCCGCTGCCGGCCTGGGACGAGAGCCAGGTCGAGAACGCCGACGAGCAGGTCGTCATCGCCCACAACTGGGACGAGCTGCGCCTCCTGATGTGGAACTACGTCGGCATCGTGCGCACCACCAAGCGGCTGGAGCGCGCGCTGCACCGCATCGAGCTGCTGCGCGGCGAGATCGACGACTACTACGGGTCGTTCCGCGTCACGCGCGACCTGCTGGAACTGCGCAACCTCGTCGACTGCGCCGAGCTCATCGTGCGCTCGGCGCTGATGCGCCATGAAAGCCGCGGCCTGCACTACAGCCGCGACTATCCGCAGACGCTGCCGGTGAGCTTCCCGACCGTCTTGATCAGCGAACGCCGACGCCGTTAGGCGTCGTCGGCGCCGGGCTCCGCGGCGGGCCGCCCGCGCTTGGGCGCCGGGCTCGCCGCCGGCCTGATGCCGCGCCGGGCCAGCGCATCGCGCAACAGGTACTCGATCTGCGCATTCGCCGAGCGCAGCTCCTGCGCGGCCAGGCGCTCGATCTGGGCCCACAGCGCCGGGTCCAGGCGCAGCGCGAAGCTCTTCTTGTCAGGGCTGGCCATGGCAGAAGCTGTGGACGGACCCGGCGTGCCCGAGCAGACCGTCACGGCGGCGCCAATCAAGGCGCAAAGCGGAGACGTAGCTGGGACTACGGCGAGCATTTGCAACGCCGAGTGGCGTCGCTGTGGCGGGATGAGCGGGTGTGCAGGGTTCGTTCACAGCTTCTTAGGCATAGAGAGTGCCCGTGTTGACGATGGGCTGGGTCTCCTTGTCCGAGCACAGCACCACCAGCAGGTTGGACACCATGGCGGCCTTGCGCTCGTCGTCCAGCACGACGATGTCGCGCTCCGACAGCCCGTGTAGCGCCTCCTCCACCATGCTCACCGCGCCCAGCACGATCTTCTTGCGCGCGCTGACGATGGCCTCGGCCTGCTGGCGGCGCAGCATGACCTGGGCGATCTCCGGCGCGTAGGCGAGGTGGGTGATCTTGGCGTCCAGGATGGCGACGCCGGCCTGCGCGCAGCGCTCCTGCAACTCGGCGATCAGCGCCTTGACCACGGCGTCCTGGCCGGCCCGCAGCGTCGTCTCTTCAGGCGCAAGGTCCTCGCCGTCGTCATAGGCGAACTGTGTGGCCAGGTGGCGGATGGCCGTCTCGGCCTGGATGCCGACGTAGACCTCGAAGTCATCGACCTCGAACACGGCACGCACCGTGTCCTCCACGCGCCAGACGACGGCAGCGCTGATCTCGACCGGGTTGCCGCGCTTGTCGTTGACCTTGATGGCCGGCGCGTTCAGGTTGCGGGCGCGCAGCGAGATGCGGCGCTTCATCGCGAACGGGTTGGCCCAGCGCAGGCCTTCGCTGCGGTCGGTACCGATGTAGCGGCCGAACAGGGTGAGGATGCGGCCCTCGTTGGGCTGCTGCATATACAGGCCGGCCAGCGTGAACACGCCCGTCAGCAGCGAGGCCGCGCCGAGCACGAAAGGCAGGGCCGGCTCGCCGGCGCGTGCCAGTTGCGCCACGCCGAACACGAAGCCCGCCAGCCCGAGCAGCAGGCAGCTCAGGCCGATGAAGACGGCCAGGTAGCCGCCCGTCGTGCGGGCAGGGGTTTCGTGGTGGCGCTGGTCGGTGCTTGGCATCGTGGGTCTCCCGTAAAAGTGATATCACTTTAATTGCATGTTTTGGCGTTGCCAAGGGGCCTGGACGAAAAAAAGCCCGCGTGCTGCGGGCGGGCGGATGGGCGCGGCGGTGGGCTATTTGCGCGCCCGCAGCGCGGTGCGCGCCTGCACGAAGTTGAAGGCATAGGCGACCGCCTCGACGATGGCGTTGTCGATCTCCAGGCGCTCGTGCTCGGTCAGGTAGAAGCTGAAATCCACCTCGTGGCGGATGTAGCGCGGCGGCAGGCGGTTCAGCGCCACGCAGCAGACATCGCAGAGCAGGTCGTTGCTGGCGGCGATGTCGGGATAGTCCTTGGACGAATCCAGCACCGCCGCGAAGACCTCGCGCTCGTGGTGGTTGTAGAGGGAGCTGAAGTCGGCGTTCATGGCGGTGCCTCCGAGGGAATGCCGGTTTATAGCGCGGGAAACGCCGGGCCAGTCCCCGCGATGCAGCGCACCCAGGTTTGGGATGTGATGCAAGGCGCAAGCGGAGCCGGGTTGCTCACCCGGCGAGCATTTGCAACGCAGCAGCGCGCCCAAAGCTGGGATGCGCTGCGCGCGAGGGGCTGGCCTGGCGTTTCCTCAGGCGGCGCCGATGCCCGGCGTCATGCCCGAGGTTTGCGCCTTGCGGGCGGCCGTGAAATCCAGCATGCGCGTGATGCAGCGCTCGGCCTTCGCGCGGATGTCTTCGTCGATGTGGATCTGCGGCTGTCCGCTCTCCAGGCAATCGACGAGATTGGCCAGGCCGTTCATCGCCATCCACGGGCAGTGCGCGCAGCTCTTGCAGGTCGCGCTGTTGCCTGCCGTCGGCGCTTCGATGAGCAGCTTGCCCGGCGCCAGCTGGCGCATGCGGTGCAGGATGCCGTTGTCGGTGGCGACGATGAAGGCAGGGGCATTGCCTTCGACGACGGCCTTGATCAGCGCCGACGTGGAGCCGACGACGTCGGCCTGCTCGACGACGCTCCTGGGCGACTCGGGGTGCACCAGCACCAGCGCGCCGGGGTGCTGTTCGCGCAGCAGCTCCAGCTCCAGCCCCTTGAACTCGTCGTGCACGATGCAGGCACCGTTCCACATCAGCATGTCGGCGCCGGTTTCTTCCTGGATGTAGCGGCCCAGGTGTCGGTCCGGCGCCCACAGGATCTTCTGGCCCTTGGCGTGCAGGTCGGACACGATCTCCAGCGCGCAGGAGCTCGTCACCATCCAGTCGGCGCGGGCCTTCACGGCGGCGCTGGTGTTGGCGTAGACGACGACCTGGCGGTCCGGGTGGGCGTCGCAGAAGGCCGCGAAGTCGTCGGCCGGGCAGCCGAGGTCCAGCGAGCAGGTGGCGTCGAGGTCGGGCATCAGCACCCGCTTCTCGGGGCTCAGGATCTTGGCCGTCTCGCCCATGAAGCGCACGCCGGCGACGACCAAGGTCTGCGCTGCGTGGTCGCGGCCGAAGCGGGCCATCTCCAGCGAGTCGGACACGATGCCGCCGGTGGCCAGTGCCAGGTCCTGCAGCGCGCCGTCGACGTAGTAGTGGGCGACGAGCACCGCGTTGTTGGCCTTCAGCAGCGCGGCGGCGCGCTCGGCGAGCTTGCTGCTTTGGGCCGGCGTCAACGGCGCGGGCGCCTTGGCCCAGGCGTGGGCGGTGGAGCAGGCGCCGGCGGCGTCCTGCTTGGTGTAGTCGAACAGTTGTTGTTCCATACGGATCAGATGCGGCGAGGGCCGGTAGACATGCCGCGATTGTCCGCGCCTGCACGCCAGCGTGGGTTGCGCCTTGGCGAAACCCCGCCGCCGTCACGGCAGCCGCAGGACCTCGCTCTCGTTGACGCGCACCGTGTTGCTGCGGCCGTTGCCGAAGCGGTAGGTCACGCTCAGCACCTTGCGCCGGCTCGGCGCGGGGTCGACGCCCAGCAGTTCGTTCGACACCTCGCCCTCGAAGCGGTCGCCGCGCACGCGTGAGCGCAGCGCCTCGGTCACGTCCATCCAGCGGCCGTCGCTGCCGTAGCTGGCGCTTTCGATGACGAGCCGGCCCGGCTGCGGGCGCGGCCCGCCCCAGTCGCCGCGGCCCCAGCCGATGAACATGGCGCCGTCGACGACGGCGTCCTCGCGGTAGTCGAAGCTGCGTTCGCGGCCGTTGCGGTCGCGGGCGACGATGCGCAGCCGCTTGGTCTGGCCCGGGTCGGGGTCGACGCCGAAGCTGTCGTTGCCCATGCGCAGGCGCTGGTCGCGGCGCGCGAACTCGCGCAGCCGGTCGGTCACGTCCACCTCCCGCCGGTTGGTGCCGTAGGTCGCGTAGAGGATCGTGAACTCGCCACTGTCGCGCCGGTCGCCACGGTCATCGTCGCGCCGGTCGCCGCCGTGCCAGCCGCGCGGGCCGTCGTAGTCGCCCCAGCGGCCGCCGCCCCAGCCGATGAACAGGTTGCCGTCGATCCAGTCGCGCTCGCGGTACTCGAAGGTGCGCTCGCGGCCCTGGCGGTCGCGGGCGAAGATGCGCAGCGTCTTCGTGCGGCCCGGATCGGGGTCGACGCCGAAGACACCGTTCTCCAGCCGGAAGCGGCGGTCCTGGCGCGCCAGTTCCTTCAGCCGGCCGGTCACGTCGGCGTGGTTGTATTCGGTGCCGTAGCGGGCGTGCAGGATGACGTACTCCCCGTCGTCATCGTCGCGCGCCAGCGCCGGCACAGCCAGGCCGGCAAGCAGCGGGAAGAGGAGGGCGCTGCCCGCGCCCGCGGTCCATTGGCGTCGTCTCATGACGGTCTCCTTGTTGTCGATGCGGCGCATCGTCGCATGCACCGTCAACGCAACAGGTCACCGTCGAGGCGACGCGGATCCCCCGCTCGCCGTAAGGGTTCGTAACCTCAGCGGCGGCCCCAGTCGCCGCGGCGCCAGCCAGTGAACAGCGAGCCGTCCACCCAGCTGCCTTCGATGTAGTCCAGGCTGCGCTCCTGGCCGCTCGCGTCGCGCGCGACGATGTGCAGGCGCTTGGTGCGGCCGGGGTCGGGGTCCATGCCGAAGGTGTCGTTGCCCATGCGGAACTTCTCGTCGCGCCGCGCCAGTTCGCGCAGCCGGCCGGTCACGTCGGCCTCGCGGCCCGGGGTGCCGTAGGTGGCATAGAGGATGGTGAGCTGGCCGTCGCCGTCACGATACGGGTTGCCGGCCCAGCCACCGTTCCAGCCCTGCTCGCCCCAGCGCCCGCCGCTCCAGCCGACGAACTGCATGCCGTCGATCCACGCCCGCTCGGGGTATTCGAAGCGGCGCTCGCGGCCTTGGCTGTCGCGGGCATAGATGCGCAGCATCTTGTCGCGGCCGGGGTCGGGGTCCTGGCCGAACAGCTCGTTGGTCAGCCGCACGCGGCGGTCGCGGCGAGCGAGCTCGCGCAGCCGGTCGGTCACGTCGATGTGGTTGCGCTCGGTGCCGTAACGCGCCTGCAGGATGACGAACTCGCCGTCGTCGCCGCCGCGCTGTGCAAGAGCCGGCAGGGGCGCGCCAGCCAGCAGCGTGGCCGCGAGGCCAAGGCCTGTGCCGAGAAGGTGGTGGCGTCGATTCATGGTCTTGTCTCCGAAGTGGTGGCGGCATGCTCGCGCCGGCGCGCGAGTCATCACGTCGGAGAACGGGAGATTCGGTGGCGGGTGCGGGCGCCGTCCACGCTGTCAGCGGGCGGACGACGAGCTCTCACGCTTCGGCGAAGAACCGGCTCGGCGGCATGCCGACGGTGCGCGTCACCATCGCCGTGAACGCGCTCGCGCTGGCATAGCCCAGCTCGGCCGCGATATGGCTCATCGGCCGGCCGCGGGCCGCCAGCGTCAGCGCATGGGCCAGCAGCAGCTGCGAGCGCCATTGCGCAAAGCTGGTGCCGAGCTGCTCGCGGAACAGCCGGCTCAGCGTGCGTGGGCTGTAGCCGGCCTCGTTCGCCCATTCGTCCAGCCCGGCGTGGCGGCCGGGCTCCCGCAGCATGGCCTCGCACAGGCGGCGCAGGCGGGCATCCTGGGGCAGGGCGACGCCCAGGGCCAGCGGCCGTGCGCGCTGCAGCTCGACGAGGATGAGCTGCTCGATGCCGCGGCGGCGCTCGGCGTCCTGCCCGCTTTCCGGCGGTGCCGGGTCGGGCGCTGCCGGCAGGGCCAGCACCAGCTCGCGCAGCAGCGGCGACACCTCCAGCACGCGGCCCACCTGCCAGGCCGCCCCCGGCAAGGCCGCGGGGCCAAGGTAGAGGGTGCGCAGGTCGCATTGCTCGATGGCCGTCACGGCGTGCACGATGCCGGGCGGTATCCACACGGCCCGCGACGGCGGCACGATATAGGTCGAGGCTTCCGTGTTCACGCGCACGGCGCCCGTCATCGAGAAGACCAGCTGGGCCCAGTCATGGCGGTGGGGCTGGATGTCGGCCAGGTGCTCCAGCACGCGCGCCTTGGCGCGCAGCGGCCGTTCCGGTGTCGGGGCAAAACGCTCGGGCGTCAGGGCAGGAAAGCTTTGACGGCTGGCCATGGCTGGATTTCGATAGAACTTGACGAACCATCGTAACTGCGCCGAGCTGGCCCTGCCTAGAGTGCGGCCCATGAACACCGTTCTCGCCTCCACGCTGGACGCCGGCCTGCAGCGCCGGCGCGACGTCACGACGATCTCGACCATCGGCGTCGCCCACGGCACCTCGCATTTCTTTCACATGCTGCTGCCGCCGCTGTTCCCGGCCTTCATCCAGGCCTTCGGGCTGAGCTATTCGGAACTGGGCCTGCTGGTGACGACCTTCTTCGTCATCTCGGGCGCGGGCCAGGCAGCGTCGGGCTTCATCGTCGACCGCATCGGCGCGCGCCCGGTGCTGTTCGCGGCCATGGCGAGCTTCTTCCTGGCCTCCATCGCGGCCGGCTTGGCCCAGGGCTTCGGCGGGCTGATGCTGGCGGCGGCGCTGGCCGGCGTGGGCAATGCGCCCTTTCATCCGGCCGACTTCACGATCCTGAACAAGCGCGTGTCGCAGCCGCGCCTGGGCCACGCGTTCTCGGTGCACGGCATCAGCGGCAATCTCGGCTGGGCTTTCGCGCCGGTGTTCTCCATCGGCATCGCCGAGGCGACCGGCAACTGGCGCCTCGCCTACCTCGGCACCGCGCTGATCGCGTTGGCCGTCATGGCGCTGCTGTTCTGGCAGCGCTCGGCCATCGACGACCGCCAGGGCTCCTGGGGCCATGCCAAGGCCGCGGCCGGCGCCAAGGAAGAGCACCCGATGGCCTTCCTGAAATTGCCGTCGGTGTGGCTGTGCTTCTCGTTCTTCTTCTGGACGACGGCGGCGCTGTCGGCCATCCAGAGCTTCGCGAGCCCGGCGCTGCACCAGATCTACGGCCTGCCGCTGGCGCTGACGGCCTATGTCGTCACCGGCTACATGCTGGCCGGCGCGGCCGGCATGGTCTGCGGCGGTTTCCTCGTCGCCAAGGCCGAGAGGCTGGAACGCATCATCGCCATCGCGATGGCCTTTGCCGCCGCCATGCTGCTGCTGGTGGCGACCGGCCTGCTGCCGGGCGGGCTGGCCGCGGTCGTCGCGGCGCTGGCCGGCTTCGGCACCGGGCTGGCCGGCCCGTCGCGCGACATGCTCATCAAGCGCGCCGCGCCACCGGGAGCGACGGGCCGCGTCTACGGCACGGTGTACTCGGGGCTGGACATCGGCTTTGCGCTGGCCGCGCCGGTGTTCGGTGCCATCCTCGACCACGGCATGCCGCGCGGCGTGTTCGCCGGTTCGGCGGCGGCGCTGACGCTGGGCATCGCGTCGGCGGGGCTGGTGGGCATGGGCCTGGCGCGGCGGCGGGCGGTGGCCGTGGCGGGGGCCTGAGGCGCGTCCATGCCGACCACGACGCATTGGCTGGTGTTCTCCGCAGCGGCGCTGCTGATGGCCGTCACGCCCGGGCCGAACATGGTCTACCTGATCTCGCGCTCCATCTGCCAGGGGCGCATGGCGGGCGTCATGTCCTGGCTGGGCGTCGTGCTCGGCTTCACCGTGCACATGGTCTGTGCGGCACTGGGCCTGACGGCGCTGTTCATGGCGGTGCCGCTGGGCTACGAACTGCTGAAGTTCGCCGGCGCGGCCTACCTGCTGTGGCTGGCCTGGCAGGCCTTGCGCCCCGGCGCCCGCTCGCCGTTCGAGCCCCGGCCGCTGCCGGCGGAGCGGCCCGCCAGGCTGTTCACGATGGGTCTGCTGACCAGCATCCTCAACCCCAAGGTGGCGATGTTCTACCTGTCGGTGCTGCCGCAATTCGTGTCGCCCGACGGCGGGCCGGTGCTGGTGCAGAGCCTGGTGCTGGGCACGACGCAGGTCGGCATCGGTTCGGCGGTGAACCTGCTGGTGGCCCTGTCCGCCGCGCGCATGGCGCGCTGGTTCGCGCGCAACCGCTTCTGGCTGGCCGCGCAGCGCCAAGTGATGGGCCTGGTGCTGGGCGCGCTGGCCCTCAGGCTGCTGGGGCAGCAACGCGGCGCGGTCTGACAGGGGCGCCGCCATCGCGCGGCCCTACCATGCGCCCCATCGCCCGCCCTCGGGCCGACCCGCTGCGCCGCATGGACTTCAAACACTTCGTCACTTCGCCCCGCCTGGAGAACAACGCCTTCCTGGCGCTGCTGATCGCGGTCAGCCTGGCCTTCGCGTGGATCTTGCAGCCCTTCTTCGGCGCGGTGTTCTGGGGCGCCGTGCTCGCCATCGTCTTCATGCCGGTCTATGCGCGGCTGCTGCGGCGCTGGCAACGGCGGCCTACGCTGGCGGCGCTGGCGACGCTGTCCCTCGTCGTGCTGATCGTCGTGCTGCCGCTGGCGCTGCTGAGCGGCATGCTGCTGAAGGAGGGCGCCGCGCTCTACCAGCGCGTGCAGTCGGGCGAGACCAACTTCGCGCGCTATTTCGAACAGGTCGTCGCCGTGCTGCCGGCCTGGGCGCATGACCTGCTGGCGCATTTCGGGCTGACCGACTTCAACGAACTGCAGACCCGCATCACCGAGGCGCTGGGCCGCGGCGGGCAGGCGATCGCGACGCAGGTCTACAGCGTCGGCCAGAACGCGCTGGATCTCGTCGTCGGCTTCTTCGTGATGCTGTATCTCGCCTTCTTCCTGCTGCGCGACGGCCTTGCCCTGAGCCGGCGCATCCGTGCCGCCGTGCCGCTGGATCCCGAGCACCGCAAGCACCTCGGTGCCAAGTTCATCACCGTCATCCGCGCCACGGTGAAGGGCAACATCCTCGTCGCCGCCGTGCAGGGCGCCCTGGGCGGCCTGGCGTTCTGGTTCCTCGGCATCAAGGGCGCGTTGCTGTGGTCGGTGGTGATGGGCTTCCTGTCGCTGCTGCCGGCCATCGGCGCGGGCTTGATCTGGCTGCCGGTGGCGCTGTATTTCCTCGTCACCGGCGCCATCTGGCAGGGCGTAACGCTGATCGTCTACGGCGTGCTCGTCATCGGCCTCGTCGACAACGTGCTGCGCCCCGTCCTCGTCGGCAAGGACACGCAGATGCCCGACTACCTGGTGCTGATCTCCACCATCGGCGGCATGGCCATTTTCGGCATCAACGGCTTCGTCATCGGCCCGGTCATCGCGGCGATGTTCATGGCGGTGTGGGACCTGTTCGCGACGGGGCGGGAGGAGGCGCTGGCCGAGGAGGATGGACCGGCAGCTTCCGGGGACTGACGCGGCTACAGTGCCGACATGACTAGACAAGTAGCCACCACTCCACGCCTCGCCGGCCACAAGCTGGTCGAGGCGCTGATAGCGCAGGGCGTCGACACCGCATTCGGCGTTCCTGGCGAAAGTTTTTTGGCCGTCCTCGACGGCTTCCACGAGTACCGCGACCGCATCCGCTTCATCGCCTGCCGCCAGGAGGGCGGCGCGGCCTTCATGGCCGAGGCCCAAGGCAAGCTGACCGGGCGGCCCGGCATCTGCTTCGTCACGCGCGGGCCGGGCGCGACGAATGCCAGCATCGGCCTGCACACGGCCTTCCAGGATTCGACGCCGATGATCCTCTTCATCGGCCAGGTCGCCAGTGACCAGCGCGACCGCGAGGCCTTCCAGGAGGTCGACTACCGCCAGATGTTCGGCCCCGGCACCCTCGGCATGGCCAAGTGGGTGGGCGAGGTGCATGACGCCGAGCGCCTGCCCGAGTACGTCGCGCGCGCCTTCCACACCGCGATGCAGGGCCGGCCCGGGCCGGTCGTGCTGGTGCTGCCCGAGGACATGCTGACGCAAGCCATCACGGCGCCCGTCGTCGCGCCGGCCCGGACCGCCGAAGCCGCGCCCACGCCAGCTGCGCTGGCCGAGTTGCGCGAACGGCTCGCGACAGCACGGAAGCCACTGGTCATCGCCGGGGGCGGGGGCTGGACGCCCGACGCCACCGCCGCGCTGCAGCGCTTCGCCGAGGCCTGGGGCTTGCCCGTCGGCTGCGCCTTCCGCTTCCAGGACCTGTTCGACAACGCCCACCCGAACTACGCGGGCGACGTCGGTATCGGCATCAATCCCAAGCTGGCCGCGCGGGTGAAGGACGCCGACCTCATCCTCGCCATCGGCCCACGCCTGGGCGAGATGACGACCGGTGGCTACACGCTGCTGCAGGCACCGCGGCCGGCGCAGCAGCTCGTCCACATCCACGCGGGCGCCGAGGAGCTGGGCCGCGTCTACACGGCCGAGCTGCTGATCAACGCGAGCATGAGCCAGGCCGCGCCGGCCCTCGCGCAGCTCCAGGCGCCCGCCGACATTCCCTGGCGCGACTGGACCGCCGCCGCCAATGCCGACTACCGCGCCAACCTCGAACCCACGCCGGTCGCGCCGTTGGACATGGCCGAGGTCATCCACCTCATCGACGCCAAGCTGCCCGAGGGCACCATCTTCACGAACGGTGCCGGCAACTACAGCGGCTGGCTGCATCGCTTCCATCGCTACACGGCGCTGCACCGCTTCGGCAAGACGCAGCTGGCGCCGACGTCCGGGGCGATGGGCTATGGCGTGCCGGCAGCCGTCGCGGCAGCGCTTCTGCAAGACCGCTGGGTCGTCAACATCGCCGGCGACGGTGACTTCCTGATGACCGGCCAGGAGCTGGCCACGGCCACCGGCTACGGCGCGAAGAAACTGCTCGTCGTCGTCGTCGACAACGGCACCTACGGCACCATCCGCATGCACCAGGAGCGCGAGTACCCGGGCCGCGTGTCGGGCAGCGATCTGTTCAACCCCGACTTCGCGAAGCTGGCCGAGGCCTACGGCTTTGCGGCCTTCAGGGCCGAGAACACGGAGCAGGTCGGTCCCGCGCTCCACGCCGCGATTGCTTCGGGCAGGCCTGCACTGCTGCACCTGCGCTTGTCCGCCGACGTCTCAACCTCCCGCACCACGCTGAGCGCGATACGCGCGGCGGCGCAGAAGAACCCCCATGCTTGAACTCCAACTCCGCGGCGACTACATCGAGCTCGACAAGCTGCTCAAGGCCACGGGCCTCGTTGAAAGCGGCGGTCGGGCGCGGGTGCTGATCGCGGCCGGCGAGGTGAAGGTGGACGGCCAGGTCGAGCTGCGCAAGACGGCCAAGATGCGCGCCGGCCAGGTGGTCGACTTCGCCGGCCAGCAGGTGCGCGTGCGTGCCGCCGGCGGCTGAAACGCCGTCTGCGGGTTCGCCCCGCCCCGCGGATGAGGGCCTGTTGGCGCTACGGCAGCAGACCGCGTTGTGGCGAGAAAGCCCACGAGCAAGGCGCGAAACGAAGCTTGGGTAGGCCCCAAGCGAGGCTTCGCAACGCCGCGCGCGGGCTTTCTGGCCACAACCCTAAGGGAAGGCCGTCCGCCAGGGGCCACTCCGCGTTGCACCGCTTGTCCGCATATCAATGCGGACGTCGCGTTGCGCCTTGATTGGCCCCTGGCGGACGGCCTTCGCGGCCTACTGCCGTAGCGTCAACAGGCCCTGCCCTCAGGGATTGCCCGGCGTTGACCCGTTAAAGCAAAAACGAAACACTGTTCCAACTGCTCGCTGAGGCGACATCGCCACCGCACGCTGCCGGGCGTGCGAGGTGTCGACAGCCGACGCAGTGCGGTGCGCCTGCTGCGCCCGCTCTCCATCTGACGCCCGAGCGAGCCGGTAGCCGCACGGGCCGAAGCGCCTCTCTCGGCCTGCCGCCGATCCCCGACCTCCGACCGCTGTTGCGCCATGCACCTGCCCCTGACGGCCGGGTGCCGGGCGGGCCTGTGCCCGCCGGTTCGCGACGCGCCGGGGCCGGCATCCACAAGCACAACACGCGTGCCGCCCGGCGCGCACAGGAGACGCTCTCATGATCACACGCAGCCCCAAGCGGGGCCTGCTGGCTTCGTCCATCTCGCTCGGCCTGCTGGCCTGCGGTGGCGGTCAACAGGACCCGGCCAACCTCGCCTCCGCGCAGTCGGCCGAGCAGGCCACCGCCGGCCGGACCGACGCCAGCACCGCCGCGACGGAAACCGCCACCGCCAAGGCGCTGGCCTTGCGCGACCCGCGGCCTGTCACGCCGCCGCCCGCGCCCGTCATCGACGCGCTGAGCCTGACCGACCCCACGGCGCCGCTGCTGTTCGATGTCGGCACGCGCAGCTACGCCGCGCCCACCACCATCAGCGGCCTGCACAACCCCGCCAACTTCCGCGCCGCGCCGCGGCTGCCGGCTTGGCAGTTCGCCACCGTGGACCCCACTGGCGGCCAGCTGACGTTCGAGCGCGAGACCGCACCCGACATCGGCTGGCATGGCCAGTCACGCAAGGGCAAGGTGCTGGTGACCGGCGGCTCGTCGGCAGCGGCCAACCGCGTCTACACGGTGTTCAACAAGGAGCAGCTTCTGGCGGCGCTGCGCGAGGCGAAGAATGAGCCCAAGATCATCCGCATCGTCGGCCACATCGACTTCCGCTGGCGCGACGGCAACACCGTGTTCGAGGAATACACGGGCTATCTGGACCAGAAGAACGGCGGCAGCTTCTCCATCCCGTCGAACACGACGCTGGTGGGCATCAACGACGCCAACGGCCGCCCGGCGCGCATCACCGGCACGCAGATCCTGATCGGCACCGAGGCCGCGCTGGCTGCTGGTGGCGACCCCGAGGACGACTTCAAGAAATGGGTCGCCGCGGGCAAGGACCCGGAGCTCTACCCGACCTGGACGCGCAACATCATCGTGCGCAACCTGCAGCTGGACACGCCCTGGGACGTGAATCCCGAGGACAGCGGCAACGCCTACATGGACGGCATGGCCATCACGCGCGCCCAACAGGTCTGGATAGACCACGTGAGCATCAGCGACGGTGACACGCCCGACTCGCTGGCCAGCGACACCCGCCACGATGGTGCACTGGACATCATCCGCGGCAGCGACTACGTGACCGTGTCCAACAGCGTGTTCAGCAAGCACCACAAGACCACGCTGGTGGGCAACGGCGACTCCGGCCGCGCCTGGAGCGACGCCGGCCGCCTGCACGTGACGATGACCGGCAATTGGTGGAATGGCACGGGTTCGCGCCTGCCGCTGGTGCGCTTCGGCCAGCTGCACATGTACAACAACCTCGTCAGCGGCAGTACGAGCACCAGCGACTCCGACCTGAAGTTCGCCTCCGGCCTGGACGCGCGCTACCAGTCCGACGTCATCAACGAGAGCAACTTCTACGAGTTCACGGGCCTCAAGCCCAGGGATGTCTGCGGCAAGTTGGCCGGCGGCAAGGACGCGATCTCGATGCGCAGCAGCGGCCACCGCTTCATCACCGACAAGGGTGACGACGGCAAGCCGATGACCGGCGCCATCGACATCGAGCTGCAGGGCTGCGAGGGCGTGCCCGTGGCGCAGAACTGGGTGCCGCCCTATGCCTACACGCTGCGCGGCGCCGACGCCACGCGCACCGCTGTGCAGGCCGCGGCCGGTGCCGGCCGGTTGGGCCTGTTCGCGGTGAGCGGACCGGTGCCGGCGCCGCTGCCCAGCTCGCCCGCACCTTCCCCTGCACCGACCCCGGCACCCACGCCGGCACCCACGCCGGCCCCGACGCCTGCTCCCACACCCGCGCCGGCGCCCGTTCCCGCACCGCCCAGCATCCCCGGTACCGCCTGCACCGTGACGCTGCCCTGCAGCAGCGGCAGCGGCGAGGCCGTGCTGAGCAGCGCCGTCACGGCCAGCGTGCCGGCCACGACCTATGCCGAGGCCACGGGCACGTACACGCTGTCCGGCGCCGGCGTCATCAACACCGGCGCGCCGTACGCGTTCAACTTCAAGTACACGGTGCTGACGGGCGACTTCACCTTCGTTGCCCGCATCAAGTCCCAGGGCGGCAGCGCCGACTCGGCCCGCGCCGGCATCGTTGCCAGCGAGGGCGTGACGGGTACACCGGCCTATGCCTGGACGGCGCGCTATGCGTCCACGGGCGAGATCCGCGCGGCCATCAACGGCAACAACAAGGCGGCCATCACCAACTTTGCGACGTCCACCGTGCCGGTCTGGGTGCGCATGCGCCGCGTCGGCACGGCGCTTTACCAGGCCGCATCCACCGACGGCCTGACCTGGACCGAGCGCACGCCGGCCAACCTGACCAGCAGCGCCACGGCGCTCTACGTGGGCCTGGCGCTTTCGTCCGGCAGCAACAGCACGGTCGTCACGGCCGATTTCGACAACGTCAGCATCGTCGGCGGCGGCCGCTGAGCGAGGAGGAGAACCAATGAAATTCCGACATCAACTCCTGGCCGCGCTGCTGGCCGGCCTGTCGCTCAGCCACGCGGGCCAGGCCCGTGCCGCGGCCACCACCGAGGTCAGCTACGCGACGCTGATGGGCTCCACCGTCAACTTCAACGAACTGGTCACCACACCGTACGACAGCCTCGTCATCGACGGTCTGCTGACCAGCGGCGGCGTGCAGTTCGGCGAGCGCTTTGCCGGCCAGGAGCTGGCCGTGGCCAAGCAGCCGCGGCCGGGTGCGGTTGCGCAGGACTGGTTCGACGACCTCAGCTTCGGCCTGCCCACCGCGGGCCTGGCGGTGCTGGCCGGCGTGGTGGGCGGCAACCTGGGCGCCTACCACTACGGCGATGCCGACGGTGCCGCGCTGTTCGGCATGGGCCCGCAGGCCGGCAACACGGATGGCTTCGGTTCGATCTCGGCGCGCTTGGCCGCACCCGTGGCCGCGCTGGGCCTGCAACTGCGCGACGACGACGGCGGCGCGGTGCTGCTGAACCTGTACCGCACCGACGGCAGCCTCATCCAAGCCGTGGACCTGAGCGGTCGCAGCGACGGCCGCTACGCTTTCGCGCGCAGCGGCGGCACGGCCGACATCGCCGGCTTCTCGCTGACCAACCGCGACAGCTACTACGGGGTGTCCATCGACAACCTGCGGCTGGGCAGCGTCGCCGAGGTGAATGCGGTGCCCGAGCCTGGCAGCATCGCGCTGACGCTGGCCGGTTTCGCGGCCATGGGCGTCGTCGCACGCCGCCGCCGCAGGCCAGGCTGAAGCGCAGGGGGCACCGGCATTCAGGCCGCAGGCCCGCGCCGATCTCAGCTCAGCAGCGTCAGCAGGCGGTCCAGGCCGCCTTCGTTGATCGCGACGCGGGCCTGTTCGCGCACCTTGGGCTTGGCGTGATAGGCCACGGACAGGCCGGCCGCAGCCATCATCGGCAGGTCGTTGGCGCCGTCGCCGACGGCGATGGCCTGGTCGGGCCGGCAGCCTACTTTGGAGCAGCAGGCCAGCAGCATCTGCCGCTTCTGCTCGCCGTCGCAGATGTCGCCCCAGTCCTGCATGACGACGCGGCCGGTGAGGGCGCCGTCGGCGATCTCCAGCTCGTTGCTGCGCACGAAGTCCATGCCCAGCTCTGCCGCGACGTAGCGCGTGAAGAAGGTGAAGCCGCCGGACACCAGCACCAGCTTCAGGCCGGCGGCCTTCAGCGCGGCGCACAGCTCGCGCGCGCCGGGGTTGAAGGCGAGGCGCTCGGCCAGCACGCGATCCAGCACGCTGGCCGGCACGCCGGCCAGGATGGCCAGGCGGCGGCGCAGGCTGTCCTTGAAGTCGGTGATCTCGCCGCGCATCGCCGCCTCGGTGATGGCGGCGACTTCCTCGCCCTTGCCCGCGAGGGCGGCGATCTCGTCGATGCACTCGATGCTGATCAGCGTCGAGTCCATGTCGAAGGCGGCGAGCTTGAAGTGGGACAGCGGCGGCAGGGCGGGGCCGTCGCGCAGGACGAGGCCTTCGGGGGCAGGGGAAGTCACGGGGCGGGATATCGGCGGGCGGTGGAAGCCCGCATTATCCCGAGGGCGCTCAGCGGCGGCGCCACAGCCCGATCAGCACGAGTCCACCGAGCAGCAGCGCGGTGCTGGCCGGTTCGGGCACGGGGCTCACCGTCTGCAGGCCGAGCTGGAAGAAGGCGCCGGTGTCGACATGCAGGTCGCGCATGTCGACGCGGACCATATGCCCGCCGAAGGTGATGCGCGAGGCGTCGAGGCCGGCGATGTTGGTCGTCAGCTGCACGCCGCTGATGGCCGTGTCGGCGCCGTAGAGCGACGTGAACTGGAACCAGTTGTGCGTCGAGTCCAGGAAGTCGGCGCCGCTGCCCGCGTAGTCGTAGCGGATGGCGTTGGCGCTGAAGTCCAGGCTCTGCATCGGCGCGGTCAGCGCGTGGCAGAGGTCGGCACTGCCGGCGCAGCTCAGCTCGGCGCCCGCACCGACGACGACCTTGTCCAGGGTGTTGACGGTGTCCGGCCCGTTGACGAGGTGGTAGTGCACGTCAACGGTCGAGTCGAGCAGGCTGGCGGCACTGGCCAATGTGGGCAGCAGGGCGGCCGCGGCGAGAAGCTTTTTCATGTAGGGGGTTCCAACGATGTTGTGGCGGCACTCTAGACAGCCGCCCCGACACCGTGAGCCCCTAGTTCGGCTGAATTGGTTTCCCAAGTAACCGCAAAACCTCTCGCACCGCCTGGGCGCGGTCCTGCGGGCTGCTCAAGGCTTTTTCAATTCTCAACTTCTCGTTACCGACGAGCTTGATGTTGCGGTTCTTCTGCACCAGCTCGATGACGCGCAGCGGATCGATGGGCGGGTCCTTGCGGAAGTTGATGTTGATGATGGCCGGCGACGCGTCGACCTTGACGACGCCGAAGGGTTTGGCCAGCACGCGCAGGCGGTGCAGGTCGAAGAGGTTCTGGCCCTGGTTGGGCAGCTTGCCGAAGCGGTCGGTGATCTCCTCCAGCATCGTGTCGATCTGCGCGGGCTCGGTCGCAGTGGCCAGGCGCTTGTAGAGCGAGAGCCGCACCTGCACGTCGCCGCAGTAGGCGTCGGGCAGCAGGGCCGGCGCGTGCAGGTTGATCTCGGTATTCGTCGCGAACGCGCCGGTGGGCGACAGCAGGTCGGGCTCTCGGCCCGACTTCAGCGCGCGCACGGCCTCGGCCAGCATGTCGTTGTAGAGCTGGAAGCCCACCTCCATCATGTTGCCGCTCTGGTTGTCGCCCAGCACCTCGCCGGCGCCGCGGATCTCCAGGTCGTGCATGGCGAGGTAGAAACCTGACCCCAGCTCTTCCATGGCCTGGATGGCGTCGAGCCGCTGCGTGGCCTGCTTGGTCAGGCCTTGCAGGTCGGGCACCATCAGATAGGCATAGGCCTGGTGGTGGCTGCGGCCGACGCGGCCGCGCAGCTGGTGCAGCTGGGCCAGGCCGAACTTGTCGGCGCGGCTGATGACGATGGTGTTGGCGCTCGGCACGTCGATGCCGGTCTCGATGATGGTGGAGCACAGCAGCAGGTTGTGCTTGCCGGCGACGAACTCGCGCATGACGCGCTCCAGCTCGCGCTCGGGCATCTGGCCGTGGGCGACGACGATGCGCGCCTCGGGCAGCAGCTCCTCCAGCTTCTGGCGCCGGTTCTCGATGGTCTCGACCTCGTTGTGCAGGAAGTAGACCTGGCCGCCGCGCTTCAACTCGCGCAGCACGGCCTCGCGGATGGTGCCGCTGCTCTCGGCGCGCACGAAGGTCTTGATGGCGAGGCGGCGCTGCGGCGCGGTGGCGATGACGCTCAGGTCGCGCAGGCCTTCCAGCGCCATGCCGAGGGTGCGCGGGATAGGTGTAGCCGTCAGCGTCAGCACGTCGACCTCGGCGCGCATCGCCTTCATCGCCTCCTTGTGGCGCACGCCGAAGCGGTGTTCCTCGTCGATGACGAGCAGGCCCAGGCGCTTGAACTTAACCTCGGCGGACAGCAGCTTGTGCGTGCCGACGACGATGTCGATGCTGCCGTCGGCGATGCCTTCCATCGCCGCCTTGATCTCCTTGGCCGAGCGGAAGCGGCTCATCTCCGCGACCTTGACCGGCCAGGCGCCGAAGCGGTCGGCGATGTTCTGGTAATGCTGCTCGGCCAGCAGCGTCGTCGGCGCCAGGATGGCGACCTGCTTGCCGCCCATGACGGCGACGAAGGCGGCACGCAGCGCCACCTCGGTCTTGCCGAAGCCCACGTCGCCGCAAACGAGGCGGTCCATGGGCTTGGGGCTGATCATGTCCTGGATGACGGCGTGGATGGCGGCGCGCTGGTCGGGCGTCTCCTCGAAGCCGAAGCTCGCGGCAAAGGCCTCGTAGTCGTGACCGGAGTAGCGGAAGGCATGGCCCTCGCGGGCGGCACGGCGGGCGTAGAGATTCAGCAGTTCGGCGGCCGTGTCGCGCACCTGCTCGGCGGCCTTGCGCTTGGCCTTTTCCCACTGGCCCGAACCCAGCTTGTGCAGCGGCGCTTCTTCCGGCGACACGCCGGTGTAGCGGCCGATCAGGTGCAGCTGCGCGACCGGCACGTAGAGCGTCGCCTTGTCGGCGTACTCCAGGTGCAGGAACTCGCTCTTCTCGCCGTCGCCGACGTCGATGTTGACCAGGCCCTGGTAGCGACCGATGCCGTGGTTGATGTGCACGACGGGGTCGCCGACCTTCAGCTCGGACAGGTCCTTGATCAGCGCATTGACGTCGCTGACCTGCTCCTGCTTGCGGCGCCGGCGCGTTGTCGGCGTCGTCGCAAACAGCTCGGTCTCGGTGATGAGCTGAACCGGCCGCTGTGCATCGACCCAGAAGAAGCCCGCGGCCAGCGGCGCGGCCGTGATCGCGTACTTCTCATCGCCTTGCCAGAACTCGGCAAGGCTCCCCACCGAAGGCGGGTCGATCTTGCTGTCGCGCAGCTGCTCCAGCAGGCTCTCGCGCCGGCCTTCGCTTTCGGCCACCAGCAGCACGCGGTGCGGTGTGGATTTGAGATGCGACTCCAGCCGCGCCATCGGCTCCTGCGTGCCGCGCTCGACGCTGACGTCCGGCAGCGGCCGGGCGAAGTCCACCGGCTCGTTGCCCCGCACGGACAGCACCGCATGCGGCTTGGTCAGGCCGAAGAAGTCCTCGGCCGTCAGGAAGATCTCGGCCGGCGCGAGGATGGGCCGCTCCGGGTCGTGCTGCAGGAAGCGATGGCGCTCCTTGGTGTCGGTCCAGAAGCGCTGGATGGCGTCGTCCACCTCGCCGTGAAGCACCAGCCCCGCCTCGTCGCCGAGGTAGTCGAACACGCTGGCCGTCTGCTCGAAGAAGATCGGCAGGTAGTACTCGATGCCGCCCGAGGCCGCGCCCTCGCCGATGTCGCGGTAGATGCGTGCCTTGGTCGGGTCGCCGTCCATCTTCTCGCGCCAGCGGTTGCGGAAGGCCTTGCGGGCCGCCTCGTCCATCGGGAACTCGCGGCCCGGCAGCAGGCGCACGTCGGGCACGGGGTAGAGGCTGCGCTGGCTGTCGGGGTCGAAGGTGCGGATGGAGTCGACCTCGTCGCCGAACAGATCCACGCGGTAGGGCACTGCCGAGCCCATCGGGAACAGGTCGATGAGGCCGCCGCGCACCGCGTATTCGCCGGGCTGCACGACCTGGCTGACGTGGTTGTAGCCGGCCAGCGTCAGCTGCGCGCGCAGCGAGGCTTCGTCGAGGCGCTGCTTCTGCTTGAAGTTGAACGTCGTCGCGGCCAGGAAGCTCGGCGGCGCCAGGCGCACCAGGGCCGTCGACGCCGGCATCAGCACGACGTCGATGCTCTTCGTCTTCTTGGCCTGCAGCAGCTCCCACAGCGTGGCCAGGCGTTCGGAGATCAGGTCCTGGTGCGGGCTGAAGCTGTCGTAGGGCAGGGTCTCCCAGTCGGGGAAGACGGCGACCTTGAGCTCGGGCGCGAAGAACTTCAGCTCGTCTTCCAGCCGCTGCGTGTCGCCCGGCTCGGCCGTGAAGATGGCGGCCAGCCGGCCGGCGTCGCGCTGCTGCTGCACGAAGCGGGCGAGCAGCAGGGCGTCGGCCGAGCCGAGGGGGCGGGGGTGGGTGAACTTCTTGCCCGGTTGGATGACCGGCAGCGAGGACAACGTCATGGAGACCTACAAACGACGACAGCCCCGGAGCGGGGCTTGGCGGAATTCTAGGCAAGCCATGTCCTTTGGCTTGTCAGCAGCGGCCTCGCTAGCATGCCGGCTCTTCCTACCGGAGATTCCATGCGCCGTCGTCACGCCCTGAGCCTCTTGGCCACCAGCCTTGCACTCAGCCTTCCTGCCTTTGCTGCTCCCACCGAGAGCCAACGCTTCCACCAGTGGCTCGATGCCGAGTGGGAGCAGACCCTGCAACGCAACCCCATCCTCGCCACGTCGCTGGGCGACCCGCGCTACAACGACCGCCTGCCCGACACGACGACGGCCGCCTGGCGTGCCGAGTCAAAACGCCTGCTGCAAGGGCAGCTCAAGGCGTTGGCCGGCTTCGACAAGGCCAGGCTCGACCCCAAGGATCGCGTCTCCTACAGCATCCTCAAGCTCGACCTGGAGCAGGACCTGGCCGGCGAGCGCTTCCCCGAGTGGGTGCAGCCCATCAGCCAGATCGGTGGCTTGCCCAGCTTCCTGGCGCAGATGGGCACGGGCCAGTCCATCCAGCCCTTCAAGACGACCAAGGACTACGACGACTGGCTCAAGCGCCTGGCACTGGCCGTGCCGACCTTCGACGGCACCATCGCCAACATGCGCGACGGCCTGAAGGCCGGCGTGACCCAGCCCCGGGCCGTCATGGACAAGGTGCTGCCCCAGCTGACCGCGCTGGCCGTCACCGACCCCGAGCAAAGCCTGTTCTGGGGGCCCATCAAGAGCTTCCCCGACGCCGTGCCCGCGGCCGACCGCGAGCGCATCACCGCCGCCATGCGCCAGCTGCTGGCCGAACAGGTGCTGCCCGCCTACGGCCGCCTGCTGGCCTTCGTGCGCGACGAGTACACGCCCAAGGCCCGCGCCAGCACGGCCTGGTCTGCGCTGCCCGATGGCAAGGCCTGGTATGCCCACCGCGTGCGCCAGTCCACCACGGTCGCGCTGACGCCCGACCAGATCCACGCCATCGGCCTGAAGGAGGTCGCGCGCATCCTCGGCGAGATGGAAGCGGTCCGAAAGCAGGTCGGCTTCCAGGGCGACCTGAAGGCCTTCTTCAAGCATCTCAACGACGACCCGAAGTACTACTACACCAAGCCCGAGGACTTGCTGGCCGGCTACCGCGCGCTGCAGAAGAAGATCAACGGCCTGACCCCCAAGCTCTTCGATATCGCGCCCAAGGCCGACTACGAAGTCAAGGAGGTCGAGGCCTTCCGCGCCGAGAGCGCCGCGGGCGCCTCCTACCAGAACCCCTCGAGTGACGGCTCGCGGCCAGGAGTCTTCTACGTCAACACCTTCAACCTGAAGGCCCAGCCCATCTTCGGCATGGAGACGCTGTCGCTGCACGAGGCGTCGCCGGGCCATCACTTCCAGATCTCCATCGCGCAGGAAGACCAGACCCTGCCCAAGTTCCGCCGCTACGGCAGCCACTACACGGCCTATGTCGAAGGCTGGGCGCTGTACGCCGAGAGCCTGGGCAAGGAGCTGGGCCTCTTCACCGACCCCTACCAGTGGTATGGGCGCCTGTCGGACGAGCAGCTGCGCGCGATGCGGCTGGTGGTGGACACCGGCCTGCACCACAAGGGGTGGACCCGTGAACGCGCGATCAAGTACATGCTGGACAACTCGTCCATGGCCGAGAGCGACGTCGTCTCCGAGGTCGAGCGCTACATCGTCTGGCCCGGCCAGGCGCTGGGCTACAAGATCGGCCAGCTGGAGATCACCAAGCTGCGCGCAGAGGCATCAGCAGCGCTGGGTGCGAAGTTCGACATCAAGGGCTTCCACCGCGTCGTGTTGACGGCGGGCCAGGTGCCGTTGCCGGTGCTCAGGGAGCTGGTGATGGAGTGGGTGGCCGAGCGCAAGCGCTGACCGGCACGGACCGGCGTTGCCTTGCGGCCGGTCGGCGGCCGCTGCAGCCTGTGCCGGCCGCGGCGCAGCCTGTCGCACTGCGAGCACTCGTTCCAGTGCCGGCCGGCAAGCTGCGCGTCTTCAACCAGGAGATTGCCATGGTCATTGACGTGAAGCGCGCGACCGTCGGGTTGCTGGCGGGCCTCTTGTTTTCAGCTGCCGTGTGGGCAGGGGATTCGTCCAAAGCCTTCAGCATGGGCGTCGAAGTCCGCGAGCGCGCGACGTTGGCCGAGCTGGGCCTGCCCGACTATCCCGGCGCAACGCCCTACAGCGAAGAGCATGGCGGCAACCCGTCCGCGACGGCCGGTGCCTGGTTCGGCAGCTTCGGCCTGCGCGTGAGTGCGTTGAAGTTTCAGGCGGCCGATTCGCCGGCCCGCGTCGCGTCGTTCTACGCCAAGGCCCTGGGCCGCCATGGCACCGTGCTGGACTGCCGCGATCCGGTTCAGCGCGTGAAGCCCCCCGAGGACGACAAGTCCGACCGGCTCAGCTGCGACGAGAGCGCGCCGCCTGCGGGGCAGTACGAGTTCCGCGTCGGCACGCGCAGCAAGTTTCGCGTCGTCGTCGTGAGGCCGCATGGCGATGGCGGCGCGCGCTTCGAGATTGTGCGCATTGTCTTGGGCAACTGACGCTGTCGCTGCACGAGGCCTCGCCGGGAGTATTGCCAATTTTTGCCAACGAGAGTAGTGTGCACGACATGAGCACGATGAACATCTCAATGCCCGAGCCGATGCGCGCCTTCGTTGAAGAACGGGTCAACGAGAAGGGCTATGGCAGCAGCAGCGAATACTTGCGCGACCTGATCCGGCGCGACCAGGAACGCGAGGCGCTGCGAGCGCTGCTGCTCGAGGGCGCGCAGTCGCCGCCCGCGGCGGAGATGACGCCGGCCTTCTTCGCAGCCCTGCGCCAGCGCGCCCAGACACGCAAGCGCAAGTGACGCTGCCCGTCATCCTCCGCGCACGTGCGCTGGAGGACGTCGAGCAGGCGCTCGACCACCTGTTCGACGAAGGCGCTGCAGACGCGGCGCTCAGCTTTGTCGACGCGCTGGAAACGGCGCAGCGGCAGATCGCCCGCCAGCCCGGCATCGGTTCGTCACGATATGCGCATGAGCTGGGCATGCCCGGCCTGCGCAGCTGGGCGCTGTCCAGGCATCCCTACCTGCTGTTCTACCTGCAGCGCGACACCCACCTGGACGTTTGGCGGGTGCTGCACCAGAAGCGCGACCTGGCGGCCTGGCTCACGGAGCCGGAGTAGCGTCGCGCCGGTGCGCCCACCTGTACAGCAGCGGCAGCACCAGCAGCGTCAGCGCCGTCGACGACAGGATGCCGCCGATGACGACGGTGGCGAGAGGCCGCTGCACCTCGGCGCCGGTGCCGGTGGCCAGCGCCATCGGCACGAAGCCCAGCGACGCGACCAGGGCCGTCATCAGCACCGGCCGCAGCCGCGAGACGGCGCCTTCGCGCACGGCCTCGTGCAGCGGCTTGCCTTGGTCGCGCAACGCGCGGATGAAGCTCAGCATGACGAGGCCGTTCAGCACGGCGACGCCCGACAGCGCGATGAAACCCACGCCGGCCGAGATCGATAGCGGGATGCCGCGCAGCCACAGCGCGGCGATGCCACCCGTCAGCGCGAACGGCACGCCGGTGAACACCAGCAGCCCGTCGCGCGCATTGCCGAACATCGCGAACAGCAGCACGAACACCAGCCCCAGCGCCACCGGCACGACGATCTTCAGGCGCGCGGTCGCCGACTGCAGCTGCTCGAAGCTGCCGCCCCATTGCGTCCAGTAGCCGGCGGGCACCTTCACGTTTTTGGCCAGCAGGGCCTGTGCCTCCGCGACGAAGCTGCCGACGTCGCGCCCGCGCACATTGGCCGTCACGACGACGCGGCGCTTGCCGTTCTCGCGGCTGACCTGGTTGGCGCCGGGCAGCAGGTCGAAGCTCGCCACCTCGCCGAGTTGCACATGGCCTCCTGACGGCAGCCTGATCGGCAGCCGCTTCAGCGCGTCCAGGTCGCCGCACACGCTCTCGGGCAGCCTCACCAGCAGGTCGAAGCGGCGGTCGCCCTGGAACACGGCGCCGGCCTCCTGGCCCGCGATGGCGGTGGACACGGTCTGCTGCACGTCGGCCAGGCTCAGTCCCAGCCGCGCGATGCGGTCGCGCGCGATGTCCAGCGTCAGCACCGGCAGGCCGGTCGTCTGCTCCACCTTCACGTCGGCGGCGCCGGCCACGCCTTCAAGCAGCCTGGCGATCTGCGCGGCGGTGGCCTCCATCGTCGCCATGTCGTCGCCGAAGACCTTGACCGCCACGTCGCTGCGCACACCCGAGATCAGCTCGTTGAAGCGCATCTGGATGGGCTGCGTGAACTCGTAGTTGTTGCCGGGCAGCCGCGCGGCCAGCGCCTGCAGCTTCTCCACCAGCTCGGCCGTAGGCAGCCGCGGCTCGGGCCATTCGCTGCGGGGCTTGAGCATCACATAGGTGTCGGCCACGTTGGGCGGCATGGGGTCGCTGGCGATCTCGGCCGTGCCCAGCTTGGAGAACACGCGCGCCACCTCGGGCGCCTCCAGCAGCGTGCGCTCCAGCTCCTGCTGCATGCCGACGGCCTGCGTCAGCGACGTGCCGGGGATGCGCATCGCATGCGTCGTGATGTCGCCCTCGTCCAGGCTGGGCACGAACTCGCTGCCCATGCGCGTGGCCATCAACGCGCTCAAGGCCACGGCCACGGCGGCGATGCTCAGGACCACGGCCGCGTTGGCGAAGGTCCAGTCCAGCAGCGGCGTGTAGCCGCGCCGCGCCCAGGCCATCAGCCGGTTGTCCTTCTCCTCCACCTTGCCGGTGACGAGCAGCGCCACCGCGGCGGGCACGAAGGTGACGGACAGCAGCATCGCCCCGAGCAGCGCGATGACCACCGTGTAGGCCATCGGGTGGAACATCTTCCCCTCCACGCCGCCGAGCGCAAAGATGGGCAGGTAGACCACCATGATGACGAGCTGGCCGAACAGCAGCGGCCGGCGCGCCTCGCGGGCCGCGGCAAAGACTTCGGCAAAGCGCTCCTCCCGCGTCAGCAGCCCGCCCTTCGCGGTCTGCGCATGGCCCAGCCGGCGCAGGCAGTTCTCGACGATGACGACGGCCCCGTCGACGATGAGGCCGAAGTCCAGCGCGCCCAGGCTCATCAGGTTGGCGCTGACCCTGCCCGCCACCATGCCGCTGAACGTGAACAGCATGGACAGCGGGATCACCGCCGCCGTCAGCACCGCCGCGCGCAGGTTGCCGAGGAAGGCGAACAGCACCGCGACGACCAGCAGCGCGCCTTCCAGCAGGTTGTTGCGCACGGTGCGGATGGCCTTGTCGATCAGCGTCGTGCGGTCGTACACCGTCTGCGCGACGACACCCTCGGGCAGGCTGCGGTTGATCTCGGCCAGCCGCCGGTCGACGGCCAGCGACACCTCGCGGCTGTTCTCGCCCATCAGCATGAACACCGTGCCCAGCACCACCTCGCGGCCGTTCTCCGTCGCCGCGCCGCTGCGCAGCTCCTGGCCGAAGCCGACCGCGGCCACGTCGCGCACGCGCACTGGCGCGCCCTGTGCGGTCGTGATGACGATGTCGGCGATGTCGTTCAGCGTCTTCACCTGCCCCGGTGCGCGGATCAGCACCTGCTCGCCGCGCCGCTCGATGTAGCCGGCGCCGACGTTGGCGTTGTTGCGCTCCAGTGCCTGCACGACGTCGGCCAGCGTCAGGCCGCGCGCGGCCAGCCGGTCGGGCCAGGGTGCCACCTGGTACTCGCGTGCAAAGCCGCCGATGGTGTTGATCTCGGTCACGCCCGGCACCGTGCGCAGCTGCGGCTTGACGATCCAGTCCTGGATCTCGCGCAGGTCCGTCGGTGTGTAGGGCGTGCCGTCGGCCTTCAGCGCGCCTTCCTTGGCCTCCACGGTCCACATATAGATCTCGCCCAGGCCCGTGGAGATCGGGCCCAGCGTCGGCGTCAGGCCCGGCGGCAGGCTGGCGCGCGCCTGCTGCACGCGCTCGCCGACCAGCTGGCGGGCGAAGTAGATGTCGGTGCCCTCCTTGAACACGACGGTGACCTGCGACAGCCCGTAGCGCGACAGCGAGCGCGTGGTTTCCAGCCTGGGCAGGCCGGCCATCGCGGTCTCGACCGCGTAGGTCACGCGCTGCTCGGCCTCCAGCGGCGAATAGCCCGGCGCCTCGGTGTTGATCTGCACCTGCACGTTGGTGATGTCGGGCACGGCGTCGATGGGCAGGCGCTGGTAGGCGAACACGCCCAGCACCGCCATGCCGGACACCGCGAGCAGCACCCCCCAGCGCTGCGCGATGGCGAAGCGGATGAGTCTTTCGAACATCGTGATGCCCTCAGTGCTCGTGCGAGGCCTCGGCCTTGCCGAGTTCCGCCTTCACGAGGAAGCTGTTCCGTGCCGCATAGCGCTCACCAGCGGCCAGGCCCTGCACGATCTCCACGTGCCTGTCGTCGGCGCGGCCGGTCTTCACGCTCAGCGCCTCGAACTGCTGGCCCCGCCGCGCGAACACCACCGGCCGGCCCTCCAGCGTCTGCACGGCGTCAGGCGTGACGGCCACCGCCACGTCCACCTCGGCATGGCTCAGCGTCACGCTGACCGGCAGGCCGGGGCGCCACAGGCCTTGCGGATTGGCCAGCACCAGGCGCGCCGTCGCGCTGCGGCTTTGCTCGCCCACCAGCGCGCCGACGTAGCCCAGCCGGCCTTCGCCTTCGGCGTCGAAGGCGGTGGCCTTCACGCGCGCCTGCGCACCGGCATGCACCCGGGCCAGGTCTTGCGCCGGCACCACCAGTTCCACCCAGACGTTGGACAGGTCGGCCAGCTGGAAGATGGCCGCGTCCTCCTTGAGCGCCTCGCCCACGCTGATTTTCTTGTCGACGATGACGCCGGCGATGGGCGCACGGATCTCCAGCTGGGCCAGGCCTTGCGTGCCGGCCGTGACCGGGGCGCCCAGCGCCGCCAGCTTCTGGCGCTCGCGCTCGACGGTGATCTCGGCCTCCTGCAGTGCCTGGCGCGCGGCCAGGTAGTCCTGCTGCGCGGAGATCCTGTCCTCCCACAGCTTTTTCTCGCGCTCGTGCGTCTGGCGGGCCAGTGCCAGGCGCTTCTCCGCGGCCAGCGCGTCGGCGCGCTGGTCGGCCAGCGCCGGGCTGGTGATGACGGCCAGTACCTGGCCGCGCTGCACGCGGTCGCCCGCGCTGACGCGCACGGCCTGCACCACGCCGGCCAGCCGCGGCGTGACGACGACGCTGCGGTCCTGGTTCAGCTTCACTTCGCCCAGCAGTTCCAGCGTGCCGGCGATGCGCGCCGGGCCGGCCGTGGCGATCTTGATGCCGTTGTGGCGCAGTTGCTCGTCGGTAATGGCCGCGCGCGCTGCGGGCTCGGCATGGGCCGCAGGCGCCGACGCTGCGGGCTGAGGGGTGTCGTGATCGTGGTCGTGTTCGTCCTTGGACGCCTCGGCATGGCCATGGTCGTCATGGCCGGCCGTGCCGGGTGTGCCGCTGCGCAGGATGGCCGCGCCCGCCACCAGGCCGACGGCCAGCACCGCGGCGATGGCCAGCTTGTTCTTCGTGTTCATGCATCAGTCCTTGCTGTCTTGGGTGGAGCGGCCGAGCAGCCGCTCCAGGTCGGCGGCGGCGCGGTGGGCGTCGGCGGTGTGCTGCAGTTGCTGGCGGCGCAGCTGGAACAGGCTGCGCTGAGCGTCCAGCACGTCCAGGAAGGCGAACTTGCCGAGCTCGTAGCCCTTCAGCGCCGTGTCGTAGGCAGCCTGCGCGACGGGCAGGGCGTCGTCGGCCAGCAGCCGTGCCTGCTCGCGGCTGGCGCGCAGGCGCTCGGCGGCGGCGGCCACGTCGGCCTGCAGCTTCAGCGTGGCCGCGGTCAGCGCCTCGCGGGCCTGGTCTTCACGGCGCAGCGCTTCCAGCAGGCTGCCCTGATTGCGGTCCATGACCGGCAGCGGCAGCGAGAAGCCGATGACGGCCTGGGTGCGGCCCATCTCGGCGTCGCGCTTGGCGCCGACGGTGACGGTCACGTCGGGCACGCGCCTGGCGCGTTCGCCCTCGGTCAGCGCCTGGCGCCGGGCGATGTCCAGCCGCGCGAGCTGCAGCGCCGGCGCATCGGCCACCCAGGCGGCCAGTTGGGCGTCCGATGGCTGGACGGGCAGAGCGCCCGCGACGCCTTCAACGCTCGTGACGGCCTGCGGGCCCTGGCCCCACAGCGCGGCCAGCCGCGCGCGGGCCTGCTGGGCTTCGCTGTGCGCCTGGGCCAGTTCGGCGCGGGCCTGCGCTTCGGCGACGCGGGCCTTGGCAGCCTCCAGCGGCGGCACCTTGCCGGCCTGCAGGCGTTTGTCGGCGGCGCCGGTGGCGTCCTGCGCGAGCCTGACCTCGGCCTCGGCCAGTTGGCGCTGCGCGTCGGCGCCCAGCACGTCGAAGAAGGCGGCGGCGACGGCGGCGCGCAGCTCGGCCTGCCGGGCCGCGAGCGCGACGGCCGCCTGTTCACGCGCCTGTGCAGCGGCGGCCTCGCGGGCGGCGCGCTTGCCGCCCAGCTCGATGGCCTGGCTCAGCTGCACGGTCGTCGTGCGCGTGGCGGCACGCGTGTCTTCCAGCAGCACACCCAGCTCGGGATTGGGGCGGGCGCCGGCCTGCTGCTCCGCGCCTTGCAGCGCCTGCAGTTCCAGCCGCGCCTGGGTCAGGTCGGGGTTGTGGGTCAGGGCCAGGCGTTGCGCCTCGGCCAGCGTCAGCGCATGGGCCGCGCAGGCCCACGCAAGAAGGATCAAGCCAACGGCAGGGCTTCGCATCGAACTCTCCAAAGTTGCAGAACAACGGCGGACGTTCGGCGCGCTCAGGCACCCGGCGAGTGCCACGCTTCAGCAGTGAAAGAGAGGGAGGGAAGCGGCGCGCCGAATCAGGCGCGCTGCCAATTGGGGCGTTCCAGCCCGGCGGGGATGTGGGACTTGGGCCGCACCAAGCTGGCGGGCTCGGGGGCCAGGTGTTGCGGCAGCGCCGTCACCTGGGCTTCGGCGAGTGGCGTCGCGCAGCCGGCGTGGTGGCAATGGCAGTGGCCGACCTCGCAGACGGCGTGGGCGTCGCCCGATGCGGCCTTGTGCACCACTTCGCCGCCGGTCGGCAGCGCGGCGCTGTGCTCGCCCAGTTCCTGCACGCAGCACATCGCGGCGCCGGCCCAGGACAGCTGGGCTGTCAGGAGCAGGGCGAGGAAGGCGATGAACCAGCGGCGCATGGCGGCGGATTCTAGGCAGACGTCATGATGAGGTTTTCGGGCCGAGCGCCGGGCCGCTCCCAAGCCGGCCCGTCTGGCGATGTGCTTGCCGGTCAATCCGGCAAGCATCGCCGTCCCCACGGGGGACCGACCAGGCTCGCCCGCGTTCAGCGTGGCGAGGGTGGGCGAGGGGCATCAATTCTTGCCGCCATCCAGCAGCGCATCGCGCAGATTGACGTCCGCCGGCGAGTCGCCGAACCAGATGCGCAGCACCAGCGTGAAGAACTCGTCGTCGCCCACCGGCTCGCCCTGGGGCTGACCCTGGATGTAGAACTGCGTGCCCTTGCCGGGGATGAAGTCCATCGCGAAGGTGTCGCCCGCAACGAGCTTGGGCTTGCCGGAGAAGATCTCGATGAGGCGGGTCGTTGCCAGCGTGTGACGGGTCAGCTGCGCGGCGGGCGTGTTGTCGCTGATGCCGCGCAGGAAGAGGCGGCCGAGGTCGGTGCCGGGCAGGTCGCGCAGCGCGACGAACTGCAGGCGCTTGGGGCCGGGCAGCGCCAGCAGCTCGGCCGGCGTGGCCGCGTGCTTGGTCGTGTAGAGGCCGATGTCGTAGGCCTTGAAGACCAGGCGCACGCGCGTGCCCTTGCCGTTGAGCTGCAGCGTGCTGCCGCCGAGCTGTACCGTGGGTTCGAACTTGTTCACCGTGGGAGCGGCGTTGGCCTGCAGGCACAGCGCGGCGCCGGCGATCAGGGCGGCCATGCGGGCGCGGGTGGCCAGGGCGTGAAGCTGGGTCATGTCGTCTCCTCCGGTGTCATGTCTTGTCGTCGCGCCGATGCGGCGGGCGGATTCTGCGGGCAACACGCAAGCCGCCAGACACCGTTTATCGTGTCTGTTCCCTCTGTCAGGCGTGAATCCTCACGACGCGCGCCGGCCGGCCCTTGGCCTCGCGGGCGCGCAACTGGCCGCAGCCGCCTTCCACGTCCTGGCCGGCGGAGTCGCGCAGCTTGGTCAGCACGCCGCGGGCCGACAGCTCGGCGGCGATGGCGCGCGCGCGCTCCCAGCTCGGGCGCTGGAAGGGCAGGCCCTCGTTGCTGTTGAACGGGATCATGTTCAGCAGGCCGTAGCGGCCCTTGAGCAGGCGCACGATGCCGTCCAGCTCGTCGGCGCCGTCGTTGACGCCGTCCAGCAGCGTCCACTGGTACTGGACGGGGTAGCCGCTGGCGCGGGCATAGGCGTCGGCGGCATCGACGAGTTGCTCTGGCGTCAGGCGCGGCGCGCGCGGCAGCAGCTCGGCGCGCTTGGCCGCATACGTCGTGTGCAGAGACAGCGCCAGTGCCGGTTTGACCTCGGCCTCGTTCAACGCCGCGAAGGCGCGTTCGTCGCCGACCGTCGAGAACACCAGCTGCTTGTGCGCGAAGCCGCCCTCGCGGCCCAGCAGCGTGATGGCGTCCAGCACATTGGCGAGGTTGTGGGCCGGCTCGCCCATGCCCATGAAGACGACCTTCTTCAGCTTCGCGTTGCGGCGCCGCGCGAGCACGACCTGGGCGACGATCTCGGCGCTGCCGACCTGGCGGATCAGCCCGTCCACGCCCGTCATGCAAAAAGCGCAACCGACCGCGCAGCCGACCTGGCTGGACACGCAGACGCCGTCGCGCGGCAGCAGCACCGTCTCCACGGTCTGGCCATCGTTCAGCCCCAGCAGCAGGCGCGCCGACATGCCGTCGCCGCCGGCATGCTCGCTGCGCACGGCCAGCAGCCCGTCCAGCTCGGCGAACAGGCCCGGCAGCGCCTGCATGACGGCCTTGGGCAGCCAGCCCTGCAGCGGCTGCTTGCCGGCGTCCAGCGGCAGATTCTGCAGCCAGTGGCGCAGCACGCGGGACTCGTGGGCAGGGTTGGCGCCGAGCGCGCGCAGGCGCTGGCGGAGGTCGGGGATCAGCATGGCCTCGCGATTGTCCGTTGAGCTTGAGAATGCGGCCCCATGACAGCTCCCCGCTTCTTCGCCCTCGTCCCCGCCGCCGGCATCGGCGAGCGCTCCGGCGCCGGCATGCCCAAGCAGTACGTCGACATCGCGGGCCGGCCCATGCTGGCGCACACGCTGGCGGCCCTTGCGGCCGTGCCGCGGCTGGTGCAGACGCTGGTGGTGCTGTCGCCGGCGGACGATCGCTTCGAAGCCGCGCTGCCGGCCTGCGAAGCCTGGGTGGCCCGCGTCGGCGGCGCGAGCCGGGCGGAGAGCGTGCTCGGCGGCCTGGCCGAATTGCGCCGGCGCGGCGCGACGGACGACGACTGGGTGCTGGTGCACGACGCCGCCCGCTGCCTGCTGCGCCCCGAGTGGGTCGATGCGCTGATCGACGCCTGCCAGCACGACGCCGTCGGCGGCCTGCTGGCCCAGCCGATTGCCGACACGCTGAAGGCGGGCGATGCCGAGGGCCGCGTCACGGCCACTGTCGACCGCCGCGACAAATGGGCCGCGCAGACGCCGCAGATGTTCCGCCTCGGCCTGGCCGAAAAGGCACTCAAGGCCATGGGCGCCGCGGCCACCGACGAAGCCAGCGCCGTCGAGGCGCTCGGCCTCGCGCCACGCCTCGTGCGCGCGTCGATGGCCAACTTCAAGGTGACGTGGCCGGAGGATTTCGAGCTGGCGGCATGCCTGTTGAAAATAAAATAGATTTATGTTTTTTTGGTGATTTGATAACATCAATCAATGCCAAAGCGATCCCAGGCGCTGGATGCCATGCCCCCCGTCGTGCGGGCGCAACTGCGCACGCTGGGCGAGCACCTGGCCATCGCACGCAAGCGCCGTCACGCGTCGCGCAAGGATTGGGCGCAGCGCGTCGGCGTCACGGAGCCGACGCTGGCGCGCATGGAACGTGGCGATCCCGCGGTGTCCATGGCCGCCTATGCGACGGCGCTGTGGCTGATCGGCCGTTCGGCCGAACTGGCCGGCATCGCTGCGCCGGTGCATGACCTCGGCGCGCTGGAAGACGACGTGAGATCCGCCCAGGCGCGCTCCGTCCGCAAGGCGCCCTCCGTCGCGCAGCGGCTGGCCAGGGCCGCTGCCAAGGGTGGGGCATGACGCAGGTTTACGTTCCAGGGCCGGCGCTGTTCCTGTGGTGGCTCGGCCAGCCGCAGCGTCCGGTGCTCGTCGGCACGCTGGCCAACGTGCAGGCCAGCCGCGGCGTGTCGCTGCGCTATGCGCCGGGCTGGCTGCAGCACGGCTTCGCTCTCAGCGAGGACCTGCCGCTGCGTGACCACGAGTGGCTGCCTGCCGGGCGCGACATGGCGGCAGGCGCCGTGGACGACGCGCGGCCCGACCGCTGGGGCGAGCGCGTCATCCGCTTCATCGACAAGCCGCCACGGCTGGCGCTGCTGGACTACCTGTTCTTCGCTGGCGACGAGCGCTTCGGCGCGCTCGGCGTGTCGACCTCCGCCGACGCCTACCTGCCCCGTCCCTTCGGCCCACTGCCGCAGTTGGGCGACGTGGACGCCATCGACCGGCTGGTGCGCCAGGTGCAGGCCGGCGAGCCGGTCGAGCCGGCGCTGCAACGGCTGATCGCGCCGGGCGCGACCATGGGCGGCGCGCGGCCGAAGGCGCTCGTCGAGATCGACGGCCAGGCCTGGGTGCTGAAGTTCGCCGAGATCGGCGAGGCGCTGGATGCACCGCTGATCGAGCACGCGGCAATGACGCTGGCTGCGCGGGCCGGCATCACGGTGGCCGAGACGCGTGCGCTGCCGCTGCCGGGCGGCCGCCACGCCGTGGCCGTGAAGCGTTTCGACCGCGCTGCCGAGGCGCGCGTGCATGCACTGTCCGCCGCGGTGGCGCTGCGCGCGGCGGGCGAGGCCATGGGCTATCCGGAGCTGGCCCAGCTGCTGCGTCGTCGCGGCCCGGTGGCCGGCGGGCGCGCGCCTGCGGACCGGCGCGAGCTGTTCCGCCGCATGGTGTTCAACATCCTGATCGACAACACCGACGACCACGAGAAGAACCACGCGCTGCTGATGACCGACGCTGGCGACTATGTGCTGTCGCCCGCGTTCGACGTGCTGCCCTCAGGCCAGGCGCTGGGCTACCAGCAACTGCGCGTGGGCCGCGACATGGCCGATGCGACGCTGGACAACGCGCTGTCCGAGGTGGCGGCCTTCGGCCTCGCGCGCCGCGATGCCGAGCAGGAGGTTCGCGCCGTCGTCGCGGTGGTGGACGGCTGGCAGGCGCACTGGCGCGCCAGCGGCGTCAGCGCGGCGGACGTGGCCATGCTCGCCGAGCAGATCGACCGTGCCCACCTGCTCGACCAGCGCCGCGCCTGGCGCTGAGCCTGGGTTCACTCGCTCACCACGTCGGGCCGAGCAGCAGATAGGCCGACGTCTCGCCACCCCGCGTGGCGCCCAGCGCCAGGAAGAACGGCCCGAAGCGCGTGTCCACGCTGAGGAAGCCGCTGGCGGCCTGCTGCCAGCCGCTGCGCGGCAGCTTCATGCCTGCAGTCGCGCCGACGGCGCCGGTCTCCAGCGAGAAGCCGATGCGCACCGCGCCGCCCAGGCCCACCGGCATCTCGCCGATGCGCCGCGCCATGACGACGCGGGCCAGCGCCATGTTGCCGCCGACGAGCGAGCCGTCCGGCGTGCCCGACAGCCGCAGATAGCCGCCGAGCGAGCGCGCCTGGCCGCGCTCGGCGTGCGCGAACTCGCCGTAGAGCTGGCCCGCCCATTCGCCGAGGCGGAAGGCCGACAGGCCCAGCAGCGAGGCGTTGATGACGCTGGTCTCACCGCGCGGCTGCAGCCATTCGATGCGCGCCGTCGTCCACTGGCCGCGGCTGGGGAAGGCCAGCGAGTCCAGCGAGTCGGTGTGCAGCTCGATGTACTGCTGGCTGTAGGACTGCGACTGCCGGCCGCCGTTGACGACGGGCAGCACGACCTCGTTGCTGGCGCGCAGCCGGCCGATGCCGATGCGCAGGTCGCCCAGGCCGGCGATGCGGTGGCCCAGTTCCAGCTGGGCGCTGGTCAGGCTGCTGGACAGGCGCAGCGCGCGCTGACCCTGCTCGAACACGTCGTTGCTGCCGGCCGAGTAGGCGAGCTTGGCGCTGGCGAACCAGCGCGAGCCCGGGCCCAGCGGCTGGTAGAACTCGGTGTTGAGGCCACGCGCCGAGCCGAGGCGGGCGACGCTGCGCAGCTCGGCACCCCAGGAGTTCAGCCAGTTGGCGACATGCATCGCGACGAGGGAGTAGCTGTTGGCGTCGGCGAAGTTGCTGTAGAGCTCCAGCCCCAGGCGCACGCGGCTGGCGGCCCAGTCGGCCTCGGTGAGCTTGAACTCGATGTTGCGCTGGCCGTCGCGGTCGTCGATCTCGGTCTCGATGCGGTCCAGGTCGCCGGTGCCGTCCAGGCGCTCGACGGCACGGCTCAGCTCGGCGCGGCCGACGGCATCGCCGGGCTGCAGCGCCAGTTCGGCCTTCAGCGCCTCGCGGTTGAGGCGCTGCGTGCCAGTGATCTTCAGCTCGCCCAGCGGTAGCGCGGGCAGGGCGGATTCGGGCGTACCCAGGCGCCGGGCCTGCAGCGCGGCGAAGTCGGTCGGTGCGGCCAGCGCCGCCAGGCGCTCGCCCGCGGCCAGCGCGGCGCGGCGACCCGTGGCCATGGCCTCGTCGGCGCGGTAGAAGTCCATGAAGCCCATGCCGGGCAGGTCGGGGTCGATGATGATGTCCTGCGCCTTCAGCTCGCGCAGCGAGCGCTGCACGTTCTGCTCGGTCAGGATCTGCAGCATCTGGTTGGCCACCATGACGGCGCTGGTGATCTCGCGGTCTTCCAGCAGCGGCGTGCCGACATTGACGGCGATGACGATGTCGGCGCCGAGCTGGCGGGCCAGGTCGACGGGCAGGTTGCGCACCAGGCCGCCATCCACCCGTGGCCGGCCGTTGACGCGCAGCGGCGCGAACACGCCGGGCACGGCCATCGACGCGCGCAGCGCCTCGAACAGCGGCGTGTCGGCCTGGTCCAGCATGGCGCCGGACAGCAGGTCGGTGGCGACGGCGCGGAAGGGGATGGGCAGGCGGCGCAGCGGGTCGTCCATGCGCGTGGCGGGCATCAGCGAGGACAGCGTCGCTTCCAGCTGGCCATTGCCGGCGGCGCCGGCCGGCAGGCGCGCACCGTGTTGCAGATCGAAGCCGAACTCGATGCGCGACGGCAGGCGCTCGTCGTCCTCGCGGCGGCGGATGGCCAAGCGCTCGCGCGCGGGCCGGTCGGCCAGGATGGCGTTCCAGTTGGCGCTTTTCACGAGCGCCTCCAGCTCGTCGGTGCTGCGGCCCGACGCATAGGCGCCGCCGACGACGGCCCCCATGCTGGTGCCGACGATGAGGTCCACCGGGATCTTCATCTCCTCCAGCACGCGCAGCACGCCGATGTGGGCCAGGCCGCGCGCGCCGCCGCCGGACAGCACGAGGCCGATCTTGGGTCTGGGCGGCAGGGATTCGGCGCTGGCGAGCTGGCTGAGCACCAGCACGAAGAGGAGGGCGAGTCGTTTCATGGCGGCGCGGACCATATCAGGCGTCCGCGAGAATCCGCGCATGAATCTGCCACCGCTTCGAATCGGCGAGGGCTGGGACACCCACCAGCTCGTCACCGGCCGCCCGCTGATCCTCGGCGGCGTCACCATCCCGCACACGCATGGCTTGCTGGGCCATTCCGACGCCGACGCGCTGGCCCATGCCATCACGGACGCGCTGCTGGGCGCAGCGGCCCTGGGCGACATCGGCAAGCTCTTTCCCGACACGGCCGCCGAGTTCAAGGGTGCCGACTCCATGGTGCTGTTGGCCGAGGCCTACCGCCGCGTGCGCGAGGCGGGCTGGCAGCTCGTCAACCTCGACACGACCATCGTCGCCCAGGCGCCCAAGATGGCGCCGCACATCCTGGCCATGCGCGCGCGGCTGGCCGAGGTGCTGGGCGTGGACGTGGGGCAGGTCAACGTGAAGGCCAAGACGGCCGAGAAGATGGGCCCGGTGGGCGAGGGCCGCGCGATCGAGGCGCGCGCGGTCTGCCTGCTCGCCGCGGCTTGACGCTCGGGCCGAGCGCTGGGCCGCTCCCGAGCCGGCCCGCCTGACTTCAGGCCGCCTGCAGCTTCAGTACCGTCAGCAGCCCGCCATCGGGCGAGTTGCTGATCGACAGTTGCCCGCCCAGGCGCTGCACCGACTTCTCGACGATGGCCAGGCCCAGGCCCGCGCCGCTGGCGGCTGTGCGGGCGGCGTCGCCGCGGTAGAAGGGCGTCGTCAGCCGCGCGAGCCGGTCGGGCGGCACGCCGGGGCCGTGGTCGCGCACGCGCAGTTCCACCCAGGCGCCCTGGCGCGTCGCGCTGACGTCCACGCGCGCCGGCTCGCCGGGCTCGTGGCCGTAGCGGCGCGCGTTCTCGAACAGATTGAGCAGCACGCGGCCCAGCTCGGTGTCGTCGACGAAGACCTTGAGTGCCGTGCTGACCTGCACGCGGAAGCGGATCTGGTCGGGGTCGCGGAAGCCCTGCACCTCGCGCTCGACGACGTCGGCCAGCTTGGCCTCGCGCAGCTGCGTCTCGTTGGGCCGCGCGTAGTCCATGAACTTGCTGATGATGGCGTCGAGCTGGTCGATGTCCTGGGCCATGAAGTGGCGGGCCTGCTCGTCGTTGACGCTCATCTCCGTCTCGAGCCGCAGGCGCGCCAGCGGCGTGCGCAGGTCGTGGGAGATGCCGGCCAGCATGACGGCGCGGTCCTCCTCCAGCTTGGCCAGCTCGCGGGCCATGCGGTTGAAGCCCATGTTGACCTCGCGGATCTCGCTGGTCATGGTGTTCTCGTCCAGGCGCGAGTCGTACTCGCCCTCGCGGATGCGGCCGGCGGCGTCGGCCAGTTCGCGCAGCGGCTGGTTGATGAGGCGGGCGATCAGCGCCGAGCCGACGACGGTGGCCAGCAGCGCGATCACGACCCACCACCAGTTGCCGGCCAGGTTGACGGACAGCGGCGCCGCGCTGGTCTTCAGCCAGAAGGCGTCCTCGCCGACGACATAGCGCACCCACAAACCGGACACGTCGTTGACGCTGCGCGCGATGACGGTGTCCGGCCCCAGCGTTTTGCGCAACTCGGCGGCGAGCTGCTTGGCGAATGGGCTGGTGTCGTAGGGCAGCCAGCGGTCGCTGGTCTCGGCGACACGCACCTGCACCGTGTCGCCGCGTGACATCGAGCTGATGACGGCGACGCGGTTGATCGGATCGGTGTGCTCCAGCGCGATGCGGCTGAGCTTGACGAGGCCGGCGAGTTGCTCGGCCGACTCCAGCGCCCGCGGCTGGGCCTCCAGCAGCTTGAAGGTGTACTGCCAGGCCAGCACCGCACCGGCCAGCAGCAGGGCCAGCCAGGCGAAGGTGCGCCAGAAGAGGTTGAGGGCAAGGTGAGGGCGGGCCATCATTCAGTCGAATTGTGTTCGGGCCGAGCGCCGGGCCGCCCCAAGCCGGCCCACTTGGCGATGTGATTGCCGGTCGATCCGGCAAGCATCGCCGTCCCCCCGGGGGACCGACCAGGCTTGCCCGCGTACAGCGAGGCAAGACTGGACGAGGGGCTCACGTATTTTCGTCAGGCACAAAGACGTAGCCGACGCCCCACACGGTCTGGATGTAGCGCGGCTGGGCCGGGTCGGCTTCCAGCATCTTGCGCAGGCGGGAGATCTGCACGTCCAGGCTGCGGTCGAAGGGCTCGAACTCGCGGCCACGGGCGAGCTGGGCCAGCTTGTCGCGGGACAGCGGCTGGCGCGGGTGGCGCACCAGCGTCTTCAGCATCGAGAACTCGCCCGTCGTCAGCGGCAGCTGCTCGCCGTTCTTCGTCAGGCGGCGCAGCGCGAGGTCGAACTCGAAGGGGCCGAAGGTGACCGTCATCGGCTCCTTGCTCGGCGCACCCGGGGCTTCTGGCGGCGGGCGGCGACGCAGCACGGCGTTGATGCGCGCCAGCAGCTCGCGCGGGTTGAAGGGCTTGGCCAGATAGTCGTCGGCGCCGACTTCCAGGCCGACGATGCGGTCCACGTCCTCGACCTTGGCGGTCAGCATGATGATGGGCGTCTGGTCGTTGGCGGCGCGCAGGCGGCGGCAGATGGTCAGGCCGTCTTCGCCGGGCAGCATCAGGTCCAGCACGATGAGGTCGACGGTTTCGCGGGTGAGCTGCTTGTTCAGCGCGCGGCTGTCTTCGGCCAGCAGGACTTCAAAACCCTCCTGCGTCAGGTAGCGGCGCAGCAGGTCGCGGATGCGGGCATCGTCGTCGACGACGAGGATGCGGTTCTGGCGGGGATTGGCGGCGTTGTTCATCGCGCTTCCTGAATTTGTAACAGCGCCATTGTGTTCAGGTTTGAAACCCGGCTTTGTAGGACAGCAGGCTAGCGTTACAGCTGGTTGCGAACTTGGCCAGCTAAGCTGGGTTCTCCTCCTTGAAAGGACATCACATGCGTGCATTCCTGGTTTTGCCGGCCCTGGCTATGACCTTGATGGCCCATGCGGCCGAAGCGCCTCGCGAGCGCCTGAGCCTGTCGGCCAGTGCGACCGCGGAGGTCACCCGCGACGTGCTGGGCGTCAGTTTCTCGACGACGCGCGACGGCACCGAGCCGGGCGCCGTGCAGGCCGCGCTGAAGCAGGCGCTGGACGCCGCGCTGGCCGAGGCGCGCAAGGTGGCCAAGCCGGGCCAGGTGGACGTACAGACGGGCGGCTTCTCGCTGTATCCGCGCCATGACCCCAAGACCGGCAGGATCAACGGCTGGCAGGGCAGTGCGGAGCTGCAGGTCGAGGGGCGCGACACCGCATCAATAGCCCAGCTGACCGGCCGCATCGGCACGATGACCATCGCCCGCGTCGGCTACAGCCTGTCGCGCGAGGCGCGCGAGAAGGCCGAGGCCGACATCACGGCCCAGGCCATCGCGCGCTACCGCGCCAAGGCGGCGGACTACGCGAAGCAGTTCGGCTACGGCGGCTATGTCGTGGGTGAAATCAACATCGCCAGCGACGAGGCCTCGCCGCCGCGGCCGATGATGGCCATGCGGATGGTGAAGGCAGAGGCCGACTCGGCCTTGCCGACCGAGGCCGGCAAGGCGACCGTGACGGTGAACGTCAGCGGCAGCGTCCAGCTGCTGCGAGAAACGTCGCCACGCTGAGTGGTATCCACCTGCGGGGCCGGCGCCGGGCCGCTCCCAAGCGGCTCCGCAGCGGACGTCGGCGCGGAGCAGCCCCGCGACGGTCCGCGCCCCCTCGGGGGGCGGCTCGGCGTACCCGCCGGGCCGGGGGCTTCCTTAGACCGCGGTCCAGCCGCCGTCCATCGCCCAGGCCTGGCCGCGCACATTGATCGCGGCCTCCGAGCTGAGGAACACGGCCAGCGCGCCCAGTTCCTCGGGCGTCGTGAACTGCAGCGACGGCTGCTTCTCGGCCAGCAGGCGGCGCTTGGCCTCGTCGTTGTCGACGCCGTCCTTGGCGGCCAGCGCGTCGACCTGCTTCTGCACCAGCGGCGTCAGCACCCAGCCCGGGCAGATGGCGTTGACGGTCACGCCGGTCGTGGCCGTCTCCAGCGCGATGCTCTTCGTGAAGCCGACAAGGCCGTGCTTGGCCGCGACATAGGCCGACTTCTGCGCCGACGCGACCAGGCCGTGCGCGGACGCGATGTTGATGATGCGGCCCCAGTTCTTCTTCAGCATGCCGGGCAGGGCGAGGCGCGTCGTGTGGAAGGCGGAGCTGAGGTTGATCGCGATGATGGCGTCCCACTTCTCGACCGGGAAGTCCTGCACCGGCGCGACGTGCTGGATGCCGGCGTTGTTGACGAGGATGTCGATGCCGCCGAACTCGGCGTCGGCATAGGCCACCATCGCGGCGATGTCGTCGGGCTTGCTCATGTCGGCGCCGTGGTAGCCGACCTTGACGCCCAGTGCGGCGACCTCGGCCTTGGGCGTCTCGGCGTCGCCGAAGCCGTTCAGGATGACGCTGGCGCCGTCACGCGCCAGCGAGAGCGCGATGCCGAGGCCGATGCCGCTGGTGGAGCCCGTGACGAGGGCGGTCTTGCCTTTCAACATGAGAGGGTCCTTCCGGATTGCTAGGATGACTCGAAAGGATTGAACCATGACCCAGCCCGAACTGCGCTTCGTCAATTGCCTGGACGCGACCGGCCTGCATCGCATGGCCTATTGGGAGTGGGCCGGGCCGAGCGCGGACGCGCCGGTGCTGGTCTGCGTACACGGCCTGTCGCGCCAGGGGCGGGACTTCGATGCGCTGGCCCGCGCGATGAGCAGCCGCTACCGCGTGGTCTGCCCCGACGTGGCCGGCCGGGGCCAGTCGGACTGGCTGCGCCAGCCCGGCGGCTATCAGATCCCGACCTATGTGTCCGACATGGTCGCGCTGCTGGCGCGGCTGGACGTGGAGCAGGTGGACTGGGTGGGCACGTCCATGGGGGGGCTCATCGGCCTGGGCATGGCTTCGCTGCGGTCGGCGGAAGGTCGGCCCGGCCTCGTGCGCCGCCTGGTGCTGAACGACGTCGGCCCGGCCATCCGCTTCGAGGCCCTGCAGCGCATCGGAGGCTACCTCGGCAAGGTGCTGCGCTTCGCTTCGCTGGAAGAAGGCGCGGCCTATCTGCGCACCATCTCCGAAGGCTTCGGCCCGCATACCGATGCCGAGTGGCTGGCGCTGTCCGAGCCGCTGTTCCGCGAGGAAGGCGGCGAATGGAGGCTGCGCTACGACCCCGCCATCGCCGTGCCCTTCGGTGCCGTGACGCCCCAGATCGCCGCAGCCGGCGAGGCCGCGCTGTGGGCCGCCTATGACTCGCTGAGTTGCCCGACACTGCTCCTGCGCGGTGCCGACAGCGACCTGCTCAGCGCCGAGACCGCCCGCGCGATGACGCAGCGCGGGCCCGGCGCCCGCCTCGTCGAGCTGCCCGGCATCGGCCATGCCCCGACCCTGATCCGCGACGACCAGATCGCCATCGTGAGAGACTTTTTGAGTTCATGAAAACCGGCTTGATGCCCGAGGGCGCGGCCACCGCGCCCATCGTCGCGTTGCTGGACAGCAGCGCGGGACATTCCAACGCCGAGGTGGCCCGCGCCAGGGCCTTTGCCGAGCCGCTGCTGGCCACCGAGACGCTGGGCACCGGCGAGAACGCGCTGGCCCATGCCGACGGCGTGGCCACCATCCTGCAGGCCATCGGCACTGGGCAGGAACTGCAGGCGGCGGCCTACCTGGTCTACGCGGCGGACTTCCTCGCCAAGCCCGAGGAGATCGTCGCCAAGGCCTTCGGCGACAGCCATGCCAGCCTCGTCACGCACACGCGCAAGCTGGTGCAGATGCAGCGCGCCGCGCGCGCCGCCAAGGTCAGCACCGACCAGAAGGCCGAGCAGACCGAGCGCGTGCGCAAGATGCTGCTGGCCTTCTCGCGCGACCTGCGCGTCGTGCTGCTGCGCCTGGCTTCGCGGTTGCAGACGCTGCGCTGGCATGCCGCCAGCAAGACGCCTTGCCCGCCCGAATTGGCGGCCGAGTCCCAGGCCGTGTTCGCGCCGCTGGCCAACCGGCTGGGCATCTGGCAGATCAAGTGGGAGCTGGAGGACCTGTCCTTCCGCTTCCGCGAGCCCGAGGCCTACAAGGCGCTCGCCAAGGGGCTGCAGGAAAAGCGCGTCGAGCGTGAGCAGGGCATCGAGGCGGCGCGCGCTGCGCTGCAGGCCGACCTCCACGCCGTGGGCATCGCGGCCGAGGTGCAGGGCCGGCCCAAGCATCTCTACAGCATCCACAAGAAGATGCAGGGCAAGGCCCTGTCACTGGACCGCGTCTTCGACCTGCGCGCGCTGCGTGTCATCGTCGCCAGCGTGGCCGACTGCTATGCGGCGCTGGCCCATCTGCACCAGCTCTACACGCCGGTGCCGGGCGAGTTCGACGACTACATTGCCAAGCCCAAGCCCAACGGCTATCAGTCGCTGCACACCGTCGTGCTGGGGGCCGACGGCCGGGCCATGGAGGTGCAGATCCGCACGCGCGAGATGCACGACCATGCCGAGCACGGCGTCGCCGCGCACTGGGCCTACAAGGAGGCTGGCGCGCGCGGCTACGCAGGTGTCAGTGCAGCTGGCGAGTTCGAGGAGCAGGTGGCGCGGGCCCGCAAGGCCGTGCTGAACCAGCTGCTGGCCTGGGAGCGCGACGCAGTGCAGGGCGAGGGCGGCGCGCCGGTGTTCGACGACCGCATCTACGTCTTCACGCCCCAGGCGACCATCGTCGAGCTCGCGCCCGGCGCGACGCCGGTGGACTTCGCCTACGCGGTGCACACCGACCTCGGCCACCGCTGCCGTGGCGCACGCATCGACGGCCACATGCTGCCGCTGAACACGCCGCTGCAGAGCGGCCAGACCGTGGAGATCATTGCGGCCAAGGAGGGCGGGCCGTCGCTGGACTGGCTCAACCCCGAGCTGGGCTATCTGCAGAGCCAGCGCTCGCGCGCCAAGGTGCGGGCATGGTTCAACGCGCTGCAGCAGGCGCAGACCATCGCCAAGGGGCGCGAGCTCGTCGAGAAGCTGCTGCAGCGAGAAGGCAAGACGGCCCTGAAGCTGGAAGACCTGGCGGCGCGACTGGGCTTCAAGGGGGCGGATGCGCTGTTCGAGGTCGTCGGCAAGGACGAATATTCGCTACGCAACATCGAACTGCTGCTGCGCCCGCCGGAACCCGTCGCGGACGAGGATGAACTGCTGGCGCAGAGGCACACGCGCGGTGCCAGTGCCGGCGCGCGTGGCGGGGTCCTGGTGGTGGGCATCGACTCGCTGATGACGACGCTGTCGCGCTGCTGCCGGCCGGCACCGCCCGATGCCATCCAGGGCTTCGTCACGCGCGGCAAGGGCGTGGCCATCCACCGCGCCGACTGCAGCAACCTCGCCGAGATGCGACGCCGTTCGCCGGAGCGCGTCATCGCCGTCGAATGGGCGGGCGGCGAGCCTGCCGGCAAGGGCGCGCCGGTCTATCCGGTCGATGTGCTCGTCGAGGCCGGCGACCGCCAAGGCCTGTTGCGCGACGTGCTGGAAGTCTTCGCCAAGGAGAAGATGAACGTCGTCGCCGTGAACACGCAGTCGCTGCAGGCCGGCGCCGCCAGGCCGAGGACCGGCGGCGGCGAAACGGCCTGGATGAGCTTCACGCTGGAGATCTCCGACGCCACCAAGCTGACCCGCGTGCTGCGCGAGCTCTGCGCCATCAGCGGCGTCCGTTCGGCGCGCCGGAAGTGAGATTGGACGAGCCCTCAAAATCCATGCTATAGTGCGCAGCTCTTCAGGCGCGTAGCTCAGTTGGTTAGAGCACCACCTTGACATGGTGGGGGTCGTTGGTTCGAATCCAATCGCGCCTACCAAATTTGGTAGGACGGAAAAGGGGTTAGCGGTGACGCTGACCCCTTTTGCTTTTGGTCGATCGACGCGAGAACAGCTTAGAAGAGCATGAGAGCGGGTGCGTTGCCGCACACTCCGTGCATGCCTGCCACACCCGACACTCCGCCGACGCTGTTCAAGAGCGCCAAGGCCTTCGAGGCCTGGCTGAGGAAGCACCACGCCAGCTCCGACGGCCTCTGGCTGAAGATCGCCAAGCGTGGCGCCAGCGAGCCCAGCGTCAGCTACGCCGAGGCGGTGGAGATCGCGCTCTGTTGGGGCTGGATAGACGGCCAGAAGAAGGGGCTGGACGACCAGCACTTCCTGCAGCGCTTCACGCCGCGGCGCGCGCGCAGCATCTGGTCGAAGATCAACGTCGACAAGGTCGCGGCCCTCATCGAGGCCGGCCGCATGCAGGCGCCGGGCTATGCGCAGATCGAGGCCGCCAAGGCCGACGGACGCTGGGCGCGGGCCTATGAGGGCGCGCGTACGTCGACGGTTCCCGACGACCTGCTGGCGGCGCTGGACGCCGAGCCCAAGGCCAAGGCCTTCTTTGCAACGATCAATGCGTCCAACCGCTACGCGGTGCTGTGGCGCATCCAGACGGCCGTGAAGGCCGAGACGCGCGCCCGGCGCATCAACCAGCTGGTGGAGATGCTGGCGCGTGGCGAGACCGTCCACATCTTCAAGCCGCGGGCCAAGGCCTGACCCTGGCCGGGAGCTGCCCCTTGCGCCTGCCCCACAAGTGCCGTCCCCGCGCCGCGATTGCCGCGGCCGTCCTCATGGCGTGCAGCCCGGCCTTGTGGGCCGCCGAGGGCGATGCCGCGCCGGCGGCGGAGGCTGCCAGCAACAAGCTCGACATCGTCAAGGTCGAGGGCGCCAGGCAGCCCTACCGCACGCTGTCCGCCACCGGCGCGATGAAGACCGACACGCCGGTGCGCGACCTGGCGCAAAGCGTGCGCGTGCTGTCGGCCGACATCCTGGACGACGCCGGCATCACCAGGCTGGCCGATGCGCTGGAGCTCAGCAGCGGCATCGCCAGGCAGAGCAACTTCGGCGGCGTGTGGGACAGCTACGCGATGCGCGGCTTCACCGGCGACCCCAACTTCGGCTCCGACTACATGGTCAACGGCTTCAACTACAGCCGCGGCTACAACGGCGTGCGCGACTCGGCCAACACGGCCTCGGTCGAGGTGCTGAAGGGCCCGTCCTCGGCCCTCTACGGCCGCGGCGAACCTGGCGGCACGGTCAATATGACGACCAAGAAGCCGCTCTTCGTGCCCGAGTACACGCTGGGGCTGTCGGGGGGCAGCTACTCGACCTGGCGCCAGACGGCCGACCTGACCGGCCCCGTCTCCGACGCCATCGCCTACCGCCTCAATGCCGCGCACGAGAAGGGCGACAGCTACCGCGATCATGTGAACTTCGAGCGCACGCTGGTGTCGCCGTCCTTGCTGTGGATGCTGGGCAAGGACACGACCGTCTCCTACGAACTGGAATATTCCAGGCAGGAAGCCACCTTCGACCGCGGCGTCGTCGCCATCGACGGCCAGCTGGGCGTCGTGCCGCGCTCGCGCTTCCTGGGCGAACCGGGTGACGGCCCGCATGTCACCAAGACCACCGGCAACCAGCTCTTCGTGCAGCACGACCTCAACGACGACTGGTCCATCCAGACCGGCGTCAGCTACCGCGAGAGCTCGATCCAGGGCATCTCGACCGAGGTCTCCGTGCTGAGCGATGGCTACAGCTTCCTGCGGCCCGACGGCCGCTCCGTGGTGCGCCAGCGCCGCTCGCGCGACAACTCGGCCGTCGACGTGTCGGGCCGCTTCGAGGTGCTGGGCAAGGTGCGCGGCGCGGGCCTGCAGCACCACCTGCTGTTCGGCGTCGATGCCTACAAGTTCATCGACAACCGCCTGCAGTTCCGCGTCAGGAGGGAAAAGAGCCAGGACATCGATCTCTACGACCCCGCCTACGGCAACCCGCCGCCCGCCTTCCCGGCTACACCGCTGACCGCCTCGCACGAGGAGCAGCGCTCCAGGTCGGTCTATGTCCAGGAGCAGATCGACCTGTCCGCGCAGTGGAAGCTGCTGCTGGGCGTGCGCTACGACAAATACGACCAGTCGGTGCTGGATCACAACACCGGCAAGGTCGTGGAGCAGTCGCTGAGCGCCACGTCGCCGCGCGCCGGCCTGGTCTATCAACCGAGCAGGACGGTGTCGCTGTATGCCACCGCGTCCAAGAGCTTCCGCCCGAACAGCGGTGTCAGCTTCGAGAAGCAGCCCTTCCCGGCCGAGAAGGGCAAGTCGGCCGAGGTCGGCGCGAAGTTCGACTCGGCGGACGGCAAGATCACCAGCACGCTGGCGATCTACAAGATCTCCAAGAACAACGTGCTGACGCCCGACCCGAGGGATCCGAACAACGCCTCCATCCCCGCGGGCGAGGTGCAAAGCAAGGGCGTCGAGTTCGACCTGGGCGGCGAGATCGCCGCGGGCCTGTGCCTGTCGGCGGCCTATGCGTTCACGAACGCGAAGGTGACCCAGGACAACGCCGCGGCGACCGGTGTCAGCCTGGTCGGCCGCCAACTGCCCAACGTGCCGCGCCACAGCGCCAACCTGTTGCTGGTGCAGGCCTTCAGGCTGGGCGGCGAGGCCGCGACGGCGGGCATGGGCCTGAACTACGTCGGCGAGCGTGAAGGCTCGGTGGCGCCGGTGGATCCGGTCGACCTCTTCAAGCTGCCGGCCTACACGACGGTCAAGCTGATCGGCAGCTACGCCATCGGCAAGGCGTGGAAGTTCTCGCTCGACATCGACAACGTCTTCGACAAGACCTTCTACAGCAGCTCCTACGCCCAGTGGTGGGTCTTCCCCGGCAACGGTCGCAAGGTCACGCTGGCGGGCCAGTACAAGTTCTGAGACTGAGCGGGCCATCTGCACCTGAACGCTGCTTCCGCGCCGCCCATCCGGTGGTCACTCAGGCTGCTACTGTTTGCACGACGAAGAACTTGGCCACGCGCTCGCTGCTCTCCCAGCCGATCGGCGCGCCTTGGGGCACGAAGAGCGCGTCGCCGGCGACGGCCGACACCACGCTGCCGTCCGGATTGGCGAAGCGCACGCCGCCGGCCAGCAGGTGCATGAACTCGTTGAGCCGGTGTGGGCGCACGATGCGGTGATAGGGCGTCGAGTCCCAAGTGCCGGCGATGTATTGCGTCGCTTCGTCCTTGAAGACGTTGTCGCTGCGGCAGGCCGGCACCGGGCCCAACAGCGCTTCCGCCGGCGGCGGGTTGGACGGCTTGAAGTCGGCATCGGCGCGCAGCGGCGTCAGCCCGGGCCGGGTGGTCGCGCCACCCGCTGCGGCACAGAACACGAAGCGCGCGCCGGTCTCGGCCTCGATGCGCAAGGCCGTGCCCGGCGCGATGACCACGCCCGCGTGAGGACCGAGCACCAGCGGCTGTGCACCGGCGGCAGTCAGTGTCAGCTCGCCGCTGACGACGACGAGGGTCTCGATGTGCGGGAAGCTCGCCACGTCGACACCGGCGCTGAAGTTCACGCGGCCGGCGGCCATCGCGCCCGGTCCTTCCCAGGCGATCTCGCGCTGGGCCGCGAACGGGTCGTTGCTGCCGAAGGCCGCCTTGCGGAAGGCGGTGGAGATGGGGGCACCGTCGGCACGGTGCAGCAGCAGGGGAGCGGTCATGGGTGTTCCTCGTTCATGTAGCCAAGGATGGCTTTGGTTTCCAGGTATTCCTGCAGGCCTTCGACGCCGTACTCGCGGCCGTTGCCCGAGCGCTTGTAGCCGCCGAAGGGGGCGTGGGGGTTCCAGGCCGGATGGTTGATGTGCACCTGCCCCGAGCGGATGCGCGCGGCGACGGCGCGCGCGGCGGCCAGGTCGCGGCTCTGCACATGGGCTCCCAGGCCGTAGACGGTGCCGTTGGCGATGTCCACGGCCTCGTCCACGCTGTCGTAGGGCATCACCGCCAGCACCGGTCCGAAGATCTCTTCCTGCGCGATGCGCATCTGCGGCGTCACGCCGGAGAACACGGTCGGGCGGACGTAGAAGCCCCGCTCCAGCCCGGCAGGGCGGCCAGCGCCGCCGCACACGAGGCGGGCGCCTTCGGCGAGGCCGACATCGATCATCTGCTGCACGCGCTGGTACTGGGCACGGTTGGCGATCGGGCCGTGCGTCGTCTGCGGGTGGCGCGGGTCGCCGACGACCAGCGCGGCCACCGCATCGCGTGCCAGTTGCTCGACCTCCGCCAAGCGCTCGCGCGGCACCAGCATGCGCGTCGGCGCGCTGCACGACTGGCCGACGTTGCGGAAGGCCGCCGCGATGCCCAGCGGCACGGCGCGCATGAAGTCGGCGTCCGGCAGCATCAGGTTGGGTGACTTGCCGCCCAGCTCCTGCGCCACCCGCTTGACCGTCGGCGCTGCGGCCTGGGCCACCAGCACGCCGGCACGCGTCGAGCCGGTGATGGAGATCATGTCCACGTCCGGGTGCGACGCCAGCGCCGCGCCCACTTCCGGCCCGTCGCCGTTGACGAGGTTGAACACGCCCGGCGGCGCGCCGGCATCGTGCATGAGCTCGGCGAACAGCAGCGCGCTCAGCGGCGACAGCTCGCTGGGCTTGAGCACCACCGTGCATCCCGCCGCAAGAGCCGGGCCGACCTTGGCGGTGATCTGGTAGAGCGGCCAGTTCCACGGCGTGATCAGGCCGCACACGCCGACGGGCTCGCGCAGGATGGCAACGCCTTCGCGATGCGTCAGGAAGGGATAGCCGCGCGCGAGCTCACGCGCGACCCGGATGTGCTCCGCTGCAACGGGCACCTGCGTGCTGCGCGCAAAGCCGATGGCGGCGCCCATCTCCAGCGAGATGGCCTGCGCGAACGACTCGGCGCGTTCGAGGATGAGCTGGTGCACGCGGTCGAGCAGCGCCGCCCGGTGGTCGACGGAACTCACCGACCATTTGGTGAAAGCCCGCCGTGCCGCAGCCACGGCCGCGGCGACATCCTCGGCGTTGCCGAGCGCGATCTCGGCGACCACCTGCTCGGTCGACGGATCGACGACGGCGCTGCGTGCCTGTCCGGCCACGGGCCGCCACTGGCCGTCGATGAAGCTGTGTTCCAGGCGCCCTGCGCTCCGGAGCTGCTCGATGAGGGAGAGGGTCATGCGGTCCGTCCTTTGAGTGCACAAAAGTAGACCCCAACGCGCGAATTCAGCGGTGCGGGATCGATGGCCGCCTTTGCAAGATTCTGTCGAGATGAGCCCGCACTTCAGCGCGCACTGCCGTAGCACGCCTGCTATTCGGCGCCGCCCGCAGCCGTCCCCGGCCTAAGCTGTCGCCATGCTTGACGACCGACATTCCACCTCGCCCGCAGCCGATGCGCTGGCCGACCTGATGCCCGACCTGGTGGCCCTGCGGCGCGACCTGCATGCCCATCCCGAGCTGGCCTTCAACGAACAGCGCACGGCCGGCATCGTCGCCGCGGCGCTGCGCCTGCTCGGGCTTGATGTGCACGAAGGCCTGGGCGGCACCGGCGTCGTCGGCACGCTGCGCTGCGGCACGAGTGGACGCAGCATCGGCCTGCGCGCCGACATGGACGCGCTGCCGATGGCCGAGCAGTCGCGCCTGGGCCATGCCAGCCGCCATGCCGGCGTACACCACGGCTGCGGCCATGACGGCCACACCGCCATGCTGCTCGGCGCGGCGCGCCACCTGGCCCGCACGCGGGCCTTCGACGGCACCGTGCACTTCATCTTCCAGCCGGCCGAGGAGGGGCAGGGCGGCGCGCGCGTGATGGTCGAGCAAGGCCTGTTCGAGCGCTTCCCCTGCGATGCCGTCTATGCCCTGCACAACTGGCCCGACCTGCCGCTGGGCCAGGCGCGCACGCGGCCCGGCCCCATCATGGCCGCGGCCGACCGCTTCGACATCGTGCTGCGCGGGCGCGGCGGCCATGCAGCGCAGCCGCAGCACACGCCCGACGCGCTGCTGGCCGCCAGCCAACTGGTCGTGCAGCTCAACACCATCGTCTCGCGCCGCATCGACCCGGCCGCCTCGGCCGTGCTGTCGGTCACGAAGATGGAAGGCGGGCAAAGCCACAACGTGCTGCCGGCGGAGGCCCGCATCACCGGCACCGTGCGCAGCTTCGACGCCGCCGTGCAGGACCGCATCGAGGCCGCGCTGCGCGACGCGGCCGCCGGCGTGGCGCTCGGCCACGGCCTGGAGGTCGACGTGACCTACACGCGCTACTACCCGGCTACCGTCAACACGAGCGCCGAAGCCGCGCTCGCACTCGCGGCCGCTCAGGACGCGGGTCTCGACGCCGCCGAAGCCCCCGCGCCCGCCTTCACCAGCGAGGACTTCGCCTTCATGCTGCGCGAGCGGCCGGGCGCCTACCTGTGGCTGGGGCAGGGCGGTGAGCGGCCGCTGCACCACCCCTGCTACGACTTCAACGACGCGGCGCTGCCGCATGGCGTGCGCTGGTTCTGCGCGGTCGTCGCCCGTGTGCTCGGCACGGCGGCCTGAGCTTCGCGTCTGGCGCTACCAGGACGCGCCGAACGCGTCTTGCAGCTCCTGCACCTGCGTGTCTCCCAGCGGCTCGACCCCTTCTTGGACGAGCAGCGCCAGCCTGGCGGTTTCCTCCAGCTCCTCCAGCACCGCCGCCGCGCTAGCCGGGTTGTCGTGCCAGACATTGGGGCCGAGCCGGCTGAGCATCACGGCGCGCAGGTGGATGCCACGGGCGGCATAGGCTGCGATGCGCTCGGCCACCAGTGGCGCGACGGCGGGATCGCCGGGCCGGTGGTAGGGCAGCAGCGGCACGCGGCCCACCTTCATGACGAAATAGGGCGTCAACGCCGGCAGCAGCTCGGCCTCTTGCGCGGCAGGCCGGCCGCGCATCGTCAGCGCCACCGAGTGCGTGCTGTGCGTGTGCAGCACGCAGCCTGCGGCATGGCCGGCGGCGTGTGTCGCCGCATAGATGGCGCGATGCAGTGCGATCGTCTTGCTCGCCCGGTCGCCGCCGAGCTGACGCCCGTCGGCATCCAGCCGAGCCAGCCGCTGCGGCTCCAGCCGGCCGAGGCAGGCGTCGGTCGGCGTGATGAGGAAGCCGCCGTCGTCCAGTCGTACGCTGATGTTGCCGGCCGTGGCGTGCACATAGCCGCGCGCGTACAGGCTCTCGCCGATGGCGCAGATGGCGTCGCGGGCCTGCGTCTCGTTCATGCCAGGCATTCGAAGGCCTCTTGGAAGAAGACCGGCCTGCCGAAGTTGCCCGACTTCAGCGCCAGGTGCAGGCCGCGGGGTGCGAATGGCGAGGGCGCTTGGCACCAGGGCACGCCGGGTGCGATCTGCGGGCCGATGCGCAGGCGCGTGACACCCAGCGCCTGCACGCAGGCGCCCGAGGTCTCGCCGCCGGCCACCACGAGCTGGCCCACGCCTTCGAGCACGAGCCCGCGCGCCACCGCGGCCAGCGCTTGCTCCACGAGGGCACCGGCGGCGTCGACGCCGAGCTTCTGCTGCGCCGCCTTCACGGCGGCCGGCTCGGCCGTGGCGTAGACCAGCACCGTGCCCCGGCCCAGGCGCGGCCGCGCCCAGTCCAGCGCCTGCGTGACCACGTCGACACCGTTCGCCAGCTGCAGCGGATCGATCGCGAATCCGGCGCCACCGGCCTCGAGGAAGGCGCGCACCTGGCCGTTGGTCGCCACCGAGCAGCTGCCCGACACGATGGCCCGAAAGCCTTGTGCCGCGGGCAGCTGCGCCGCCGTGGCGCTGCCCTCGTGCATGCCGAAGTTGCGCGGCAGCCCCATCGCGATGCCCGAGCCGGCGGTCAGCAGCGGCAGGTCGGCCCAGGCGGGGCCCATGGCGACCAGTTCGTCGTTGGACGTCGCATCGACGATGGCGATCTCCACGCCGTCGGCCCGCAGCTGCGCGATGCGCTCGCACACGGCCTGCGCGCCGCGGGCCACGCTGGCGTGGTCGATGAGGCCCACCTTGCGGGTCGTCTGCGCCTGCAGCACGCGCACGAGGTTGGCGTCGGTCATCGGCGTCAGCGGGTGGTGGCGCATGCCCGACTCGTGCAGCAGCGCGTCGCCGACGAAGAGGTGGCCCTTGAACACCGTGCGCCCGTTGTCGGGGAAGGCGGGGCAGGCGATGGTGAAGTCGCAGCCCAGCGCGGTCATCAAGGCGTCCGTGACGGGACCGATGTTGCCCGCCGGCGTGGAGTCGAAGGTCGAGCAGTACTTGAAGTAGACCTGGGCCACGCCCCGTTCGCGCAGCCATGCCAGCGCGTGCAGCGATTGCGCCACGGCCTGCGCCGGTGCGATGGTGCGGCTCTTCAGTGCCACGACGACGGCGTCGGCCTCCTCGTCGAACGCGCTGTCGGGCACCCCGACCGTCTGCACGACGCGCATGCCGCCGCGCACGAGGTGGTTGGCGAGGTCGGTGGCGCCGGTGAAGTCGTCGGCGATGCAGCCCAGGACGGGTTTGTTCATGGGAAGCTCCCTCGGCGATCAGGCCGCCGCGGCCACGCGCGCCACGACGTCGCGGACCATCCATTCCGGGCTGGCGAACACCGGCTTGCCGGTGGCTTCGGCGAGCGGCCCGGCCAGGTGGGCGAGCGAGGCCTGGGCTAGCACCAGGCGGTCGGCACGCGCCGCCAGGGCCAGCGCGGCTTGCGTCACCAGCGCATCGTGCGTTTCGCGCTTTCCTGCCGCCAGCGCGTCGAACGCGCCGTCCACCAGCACGCATTCCGCCGCCACCCTCGCGCCGGACGCCGCGGCATGTTCGGCCAGCAGCGAACGGCTGGGTTCCAGCGTCGAGCGCGTCGTGCACAGCAGGCCGACGCGGCCATCGCTGCGGGCCGCCTCGGCGTACATCGCGTCGTCGATCTTCACGATGGGCACCGGCACCAGCTGGCGCGCCACGTCGATGGCCGGCGAGGTGGAGGAGCAGGTGAAGACGATCAGGTCCGCGCCCGCGTCGGCCGCCAGCGTGGCCAGCGTGACGATGCGCCGCGTGATGGCGGGCGACGGCCCGTCCCGCAGCAGGTCCTGCAGCACGCTCTCGTCGAGCAGGTGGAAGCAGCGCTGCCGTGGCAGCTCGGCTTGGAAGCGCGGCCGGAAACGGTCGACCAGCAGAGCCACGGTGTGGATGAAGGCGATGGAACGGATCATGGGGTTCTCAGTGGTCTTTCAAGGGAAGCGCGAGACGCGCGCCGGCGGCCGCCATCACGCCGGCGGCCCAGAACACGCCGGCCGCGCCGACCAGCGCACCGGCCGCGCCCGACAGCATGGGAATGCCGACGCTGGATGCGTTGTTCACGATCACGCGCAATGCCACCGCCTCGCCGTAGCGGTGCTGCGGCGCGAGCCGGTGCAGCAGGCTCATGACCATGGGCTGGGTGCTGCCGAGGCTGAAGCCCAGCAGCGCCGAGCACAGGCCCATGGCCAGCGGCGCCTGCACGAGCGGATAGACGGCGAACAGCAGCGCAGTGGCGGCCAGCGCGGCGAGCAGGACGGCCCATTCGCGCAGCTGCGCGGCCACGAGCGGCGTCAGCAGCCGGACGGCGGCGGCACCGATGCCGAAGGCGCCCAGGATGCTGCCGATCACCGAGGCCGATACGCCGCGCTCATGACCGAGCACGGGCACGAGGAAGGTGTGCACGTCCCAGCAGCAGGACAGCAGGCCGGTCAGCAGCAGCAGCCGGCGCAGGCCGGCGTGGCGCCAGAGCTCCCGGACGCTGCGCCCGCTGGTGGGCGCTTCGGGCGGCGGCGCCGCCGGATCGACCGCCCTGCGCACGGCCAGCCAGGCCAGCAGCGGCAAGGGCGCCAGCCCCAGGAATGCGGCGCGGAATCCGGCGCCGTCGATGAGCAACCCTGCCATCAGCGGACCCAGCACATTCGACAAGGCCAGGCCGATCGCCAGCCACGAGAACGCCTGGCGCAGCGCGGCCGCCTCGCCCGCCACGCGCGGCGCATGGCGCTGGACCGCGATGATTGCGACGCCGCCCGCGCCGCCGGTGAGGAGGGCGCCGGCGCACAGCACCGGGAACACCGGCCACGCCGCGGCCATGGCGCAGGCCGCCGCGGCCACCACCACGGCCATCGTGAGCGGCCGCTTCAGCCCGCTGCGCTCGCAATAGCGGCCCGCGGGCAGTGCGAGGAACACCTGGGCGAGCGCGAACAGTGCGATCAGGCCACCCACGGCCGCCTCGCCATGCCCCAGCCGCAGCGCCTGCAGCGGCGCGGCCATGCGCAGGCCGGTCACGCAGGCGTTGACGAACAACTGGGCGAGCACCAGCCGCGCCAGCTCGCCGGCTGGACGTTGGACCCGGGACATGGGGCGCCTCTAGAAGTCGGCGACCTGGCCCCAGGCCGATTTCGCGAAACGCGCCGGGTTGAAGGGCTTGGGATCGAAGATGGGCGACGCACCCGTCGCCAGGTCGGCGATCAGGTGGCCTGCGCCGGGGCCGATACCGAACCCGTGCCCCGAGAAGCCCGCGGCCACGATGAAGCCGGGCATCTGTGGCACCTCGCCGATGCCGGGCACGCCGTCGGGCGTGCTGTCGATGTAGCCCGCCCAGGTGTTGGCGATGCGGGCGTCGCGCAGCGCGGGCAGCAGGTTGACGGCGCGGCGGTGCGTTTCGCGAACGCCGGCAGGGTCGGGTTTCGGGTCGAGGATGCGCGCCCGTTCCATCGGCGTGGGTGCGTCCAGCTTCCAGCGCGCGCGGGTTTCGTGGCCCCAGCGCAAGCCCTCCAGGCCGCCGGGGAACACGTTGCGCCAGCGCTTGGCGAACATCGGGATGAAATGCGGCGCGAAGCGCATCAGCTGCGGCGTCGGGTCGACACGCCCACGCCCGCTGATGGCCAGGATGTAGTGGCCGTCGGGCCGCCGGGTGACGGCGACGTTCGGGCCCGCCAGGGCGTCCGGCAGGGACTGCTGCACGGGTGCCAGGCGCACGATGGATTGACGCACCGTGGCGATCGGGAAGCGCACGCCGAGCTGGTTGCAGAACGACGATGCCCAGGCGCCGCCCGCGAGCACCGCGGTGCGGGTCTTGATGGTTCCGGCTTCCGTCACGACGCCGCTGACGCGGCCGCCTTCCATTTCGATGCCGCGAGCCGCGCAGTTCTGGCGGACGCTGCCACCGAGCTTGATGAGCGCCGCAGCCACGGCGGGCGCGGCCCTGGCCGGGTCGGCCGTGCCGTCGCTGGGTGAGAAGACGCCGCCTTTCCAATGGCGGCCGGTGGCCCGGCCCCGCTCCGAGGCCTCGCGGCCACTGAGCATGTGGGTCGTCACGCCCCCGGCCTTGGCCACTTCGCGCCAGCTGGCCCAGCCGGAGATCTGCGCTTCATCGTCGCTCAGGTACAGCAGGCCGCAGCGCTTGAAGCCGGTGTCCTCGCCGGTGTCGGCGGCAAACTGCTCCCAGAGCTCGAGGCTCCGGGTGGCCATCGGCAGTTCGCGCGCGTCCCGGTTCTGTTGTCGGCACCAGCCCCAGTTGCGGCTCGACTGCTCGGCACCGATGCGGCCCTTCTCGACCAGGGCCACCGACAGGCCGCGACGGGCCATGTAGTAGGCCGTGAAGACGCCAATGATGCCGCCGCCGATGACGACGGCGTCGGCATGGGTGGGCAAGGCGGAGTTGGTCTCGATGAGGCGCAGGGGCTGGGGCATGGACGGATCTCGGTCGTTCGTTCAGGCTGGCGCGTGTGGCATGGCGCAGGTGCGGCGTCGCCATCGCGGATGGCCACAGCTTAGGGGCGGTCGCGAAGCGGGTGGTGCCGTTGCAGGGGCGCAAATCCGCAGCTTCGTTCGCGATGGGCGCACCGGCCGAAACATGCTGCGGCGGCCTGCGCAACAAGCAGGCGCTAGCCCCGCATCCGCGGCGGCGCGATGAGGCTGAGCGGATAGGCGCGCTTGTCGAAGGGCTGGCGAAGCACGATGCGGCTGCTGAACTTCTCGATGCCGATGTCGGCTTGCAGCAGGCGCTCCATGAGCTCCTGGAAACGCGCCACGCTCGGCGCCACCACCTTCAGCAGGTAGTCGTAGCCGCCGCTGACGTTGTAGCACTCGACGATCTCGTGATGTGCGGCGGCGGCTTCCTCGAACCGGCGGAGGTCATGGCGCCGGTGGCTGCTGATCGTCACTTCGGAGAAGACGATGACGTGCTCGCCCAGCTTCTCCAAGGCGATGTGGGCGCCATAGCCGCGGATGACGCCGAGCTGCTGCAGCCGCTTGGTGCGGGCCAGGCACGGCGTCTGGCTCAGGCCGACGGCGTCGGCGAGCTCGACGTTGGAGCAGCGTCCCGCGCGCTGCAGGTGCGTCAGGATCTTGAGGTCGAAGGTGTCGAGGGAGGCAGCGTCCATGGTGCGCGAGGCTACCTTGTGCCGGCCGCGTTCGCTTCGACGAGCGACTCGTCCAGCGCCTGGATGACGAGGCCGGCCTGTTCGTGCGTCAGCACCAGCGGTGGACGGATCTTGAGCACGTTGTGCCCCATCGCGCAGGCGCTGAGCAGCACGCCCTTGTCGCGCATGCGGTTGACGACCTGGCTGGTCAGCGCACGGTCCGGCGCGCGGGTGGTGCGGTCGGTCACCAGTTCGACGCCGACGAACATGCCCGCGCCGCGCACGTCGCCGATGGCCTCGTGCTTGCGGGCCAGCGCCGTGATGCCCTCGTGCAGCAGCTGGCCGACCTGGCCGGCATGCCGCACCAGGCCTTCGCGCTCGAGGGTGTCCAGCACCGCCAGCGCCGCCGCGCAGGACACGGTGTTGCCGGCGAAGGTGTTGAAGTAGCGCGAGTTCCTGCCGAACTCCGCCAGCGCATCGGCCGTCGCCAGCAGCCCGGCGATGGGCTGGCCGTTGCCCATGGGCTTGCCCAGGGTGACGATGTCGGGCTGCAGGCCGTGGCGCTGGAAGCCCCAGAAATGCTCGCCGGTGCGGCCGAAGCCGGGCTGCACCTCGTCCGCGACGAACAGGCCGCCGGCGCGCCGGATGGCCTCGGCCGCGCCCTGCAGGAAGCCGGCCGGCTCGGGCAGGATGCCGTCGCTCGTGAACAGCGAGTCGACGATCAGCATGGCCGGCCGGATGCCGTGGCGACGCAGATCGGCGATGGCGGCTTCGACGTCGCGCGTGAAGCGCTCGGCGAGGTCGGCGCCCTCGGCGTGATAGAGCCGCGGCGCCGGTACCAGGCGCACATGGGCGCCGAGGTCGACGCTGGCGCCGAGGGACGGCGAGAACTGCGAGACGGCATCGGTGATGCCGTGGTAGGCCGTGTCGGTCACGATGACGCCGGTGCCGCCGGTGCGCACCTTGGCGATGCGGTAGGCGAGGTCGTTGGCTTCGCTGCCCGTGCAGGTCAGCATCAGGTGGGCGAGGTCCGTGCCGCCGACGGTGGCGAGCAGGCGCTCGGCCAGCTCCAGGATGGTGTCGTGCAGGTAGCGCGTGTTGGTGCCCAGCGTGCGCGCCTGCCGGCAGATCGCCTCCGTCACGGCGGGGTGGCAGTGGCCGAGCGAGGTGACGTTGTTGTAGGCGTCGAGGTAGCGGCGGCCCTGCGGGTCGAACAGCCAGGCGCCCTCGCCGCGCACGATGTGCAGCGGGCGCTCGTACATCAGCCGGTAGGCCGGCCCGAGCAAGGTGTCGCGTCGCTCGATCATGGCCGCCGTCGCGGGTTCGATATCGGCACGACCGGGGACGTAGGCGTTGACCATGTTGAGGTCGATGGTGCTTTTCATTCGTGGACTCCGAGGGCGACGCCGGCCAGCAGCCGGTCGCGTGCCGAGTGGCGGGAAAGGTCGGCCAGCTGGGACAGTGCCTCCCAGGCGGCGGGGTTGTGACGCATGATGTAAGGCCGGTTCTCGGGGTAGCGCGCGGCGCGCCACTCGGAGATCAGCGCCGTGATGAGATGGCGCGTGGCCATGAGGTCGGCCACGACGTCCTGTTCCACGTCCGTCAGCGGCAGGACCGCGTGATAGGCAGCGACGAACTGGGCCGGGCCTTCGAACGGGTCCGCGCTGCCGGCCATGTGGAAGGCCGCGGCCGTCGCGACCTCGCCTACCAGCGGGGCATGCAGCATGTCGCCGAAGTCGATGACGCCGACGACACGCGCCGGGTCGTCGGGCGCGACCAGCACGTTGTAGAGGTGATAGTCGTTGTGGATCACCTGCGACCGCAGCGAGGGCAGGCGTGGCAGCACGTGCTCGGTGAAGCGAGCCATGAAGGCCCGCGCAAGCGTACGCCGGTGCGAATTGACGATGCCCTCCAGCTGCTGTGCGAGCCGGTGTGCGGCGCAGACGTTCCACAGCAGGTCGTGCTTGGCGCCGGCATGCGTGAAACCCTGCAGCGCCCGGTCCAGGCGGGCGAGTTCCGTCCCCATGGCGCGCCGCTGTGCGGCGGTCCTCACCGTTTCGCGGACCTGGATGCCGTCGAGGTGGGTCAGCATCCTCACGGTGGCCTGCACGCCGCCGCCCAGCGCCACCGCGCCTCGCGTTCGCCCGTCGAGCGTGCGCACGACGCGCGGCACCGGTCGCGCGGGCGAGGCCTGGGCGATGTGGTCGAGGGCCGCGATCTGGAAATCGACGACCTCGACCGCCTCGGAGGGATTGCTGATCTTCAGCACATAGCGGCTGCCGTCCGCCGCTTGCAGTCGGCAGTTCTGGTCACGCTCGCCCGCCAGGGGTTCGACGTCACCGGCGATGCCGTAGAGCCGCTGCGCCAGCGCCTGCAGCTGCCCGGGCGCCAGGGCGGGCGCGGCGGTGCCCAGCGCCGCATGCTCGACGCCTGCCATCACAGTCCGACGAGGCCAGGGAGCTGGCGAACGTCGGTGATCCTGTGGACACCGTAGCCCTCGAATGCCGGCTCATGGTTGCGGTCGATGAAGGCCTTGGCCATGAAGCCGAGGTCGGACGCCGTCATCAGGTCGTAGCGAAAGCTGGACGAGACATGCATCATCTGCTCGGGGCCGCAGCCGAGCCGGTCGAACATGTATTCGAAGGCCTGCATGCGGGGCTTGTACGCACGTGCCTCCTCGGCCGTGAAGACCTCGTGGAACTGCGCGCGCAGGCGGGCGACGCTGGCCGGGATCAGGTCCACCATGGAGTTGGAGAGCAGCACCAGCGGCACGTGCGGCGCGATCGTCTTCAGCACCTCGACCACGTTGGGATGGGGCTCGAAGGTCGGGATGGCGTCGTACAGCGCGGCCACGTCCGCTGCACTGCACTCCACGCCGTGCGCCTTGCAGGCGCGCCAGATCGAGTTCTCGATGACGTCGCAGAACGGCTTCCAGTCGCCGAGCACTTCGTCCAGGCGGTAGGCGCGAAAGCTGTCCAGGAAGGCCGGCATCCTGTCGGCCGGAACACGGTCGGCGAAGAGACGCTTTGCCGTGGGGCCCATCTCGAAGTTGATGAGGGTGCCGTAGCAGTCGAAGCTGATGAATTTCGGCTTGAAGGTCATGGGGCATTTGCAGGGGTTGCGAATGCCTGAAAGTCTAGGAATCCAGCGGCTTGGAGAGATGCCGAATGCAGCGGCGGCGCGAGTGGATTCCGCTTCGATTCGTGGGGCCGCCGACATTCCTTGCGGCGTGCTGCGTTGGCCATGCCGTCAAGAGTTGGCACCTGCACACGGCGCCGTGTCCCGCGCGCTGGCCGCGCGCGACGCACTCGCCGGGCTGGTCAAGGACGCGGCGTCATCGCACGTTCCTTCGCCTCCAGGGTGGCGGCGCAAGAGACTGGCGCAGCATGGCGAGGAAGGCCGTTGCCCGCGCGCTTCGCCCGAAGCGCGTGCCCAGCATGGCGACGACATCGGCCGCCGGAACTTCCCAGCTCGTCAGCACCCGCTTGAGCCGGCCGGCGGCCAGATCGGCCGCGACGTTCCATTCGGACCTGATGGCAATGCCCTGGCCCGCGACCGCCCACTCGCGCACCACCGCGCCGTCATTGCTGCACATGGTGGGACGGATGCGGACGGTGTCCGGTTCGCGCGAAGCATGCGCGAAGCGCCACAGCGTGACGTCCTCGTCGTTCTCCCTCACGACCAGGCAGCGATGCCGCAGCAGGTCCGAAGGGGCGTGAATCGGCGCGGCACCGGCGAGATAGTCCGGGCTTGCGCAGAGGATGCGCCGGTTCGGTGCCAGCGTGGTGACGATCTGGTTCTGCGCACCGGGCGGTCCGATGTGGACGATGACGTCGCTGCTTTCGACGAGTTGCGCGCCGGGATGGTCGGAAAGGTCCAGCGTGATCGTCACGCCGGGGTGCGCTTTTGCGAACGCATCGACGACCGGTGCGACATGCAGCCGCCCGAAGCCATGCGGAGCGGCGATGCGCAGGTGCCCGCTGACGGCCTTCTTGCGATTCGCCAAGGCCTCGGACAGCGCCTCCATCGCCTCGGCCACGAGCATGCCATGCGAGGCCACCAGGCCGCCTTCGTCGGTGAGGGTCATCCTTCGTCCGGACCGGTCGATCAGCCGGATGCCGATGCGTGCCTCCAGCGCCTGCAGGCGCTGTGTGACGGCCGGGGGGGTGACGTCCATCCGCCGGGCGGCTTCAGCGAGCGACGCAGACTGGGCCAGCACGTTGAAGAAGCGCAGATCTTCGGACGTGATCATTTAGCGGTCCTTAACTCGAAATGCAGATTGCATAAATTGTCGCTTCAGTCGATCCAGCGCAACATCCGGCCATCTCATTTGATCGGTGCCGGCCCGCATCCAGCAGGCGGCACACGACAGCCACCAACCGGAGCAGGACATTGGGACAGGCCATGAAGCAGGAGCAAGCCGAACGGATCGCAACGACGCTGGGGGACCTGGCGACGCCTTGCCTCGTTCTCGACGCCGACCGGATGGAGCGGAACATCGCGCGCCTCAGATCCAGGCTGCAGCGCCTGGGCGTTTCGCTGCGGCCCCATCTCAAGACGTCCAAGTCCGTGGACGTCGCGCGGCGCGTGATGACGTCGCCGTCAGGGCCGGCGACCGTTTCGACGCTGCTTGAAGCCGAGCACTTCGCGGCCGCAGGGGTGCGGGACATCGTCTACGCCGTCGGCATTGCGCCCGCCAAACTGGCGCAGGTGCTCGCGCTGCGCCGCGGCGGCGCCGACGTGACCGTGGTGCTGGACACCGTGGCGCAGGCGCAAGCCGTTGCGCGGGCTTCGCGCCAAGCGGGAACGCGCATTCCGGCCCTCATCGAGATCGACTGCGACGGCCACCGCTCCGGCGTGCAGCCGACCGACCGGCAGCTGTTACTGGACATCGGCCACGCCCTCCAAGACGGCGCGGAACTGCGTGGCGTGATCACGCATGCCGGCGCCAGCTACGCGGCCCGTGGCGCCGAGGCCTTGCGTCAATGTGCCGAGGTCGAGCGCCGCAGCGTGGTGGATGCCGCCAACATCCTGCGCCAGGCGGGGCTGCCCTGCCCGGTGGTCAGCATCGGCTCCACGCCGACCGCGCACAACGCCACCGACCTCAGCGGCGTCACCGAAGTCCGCGCCGGCGTGTTCGTGTTCTTCGATCTGGTGATGGCCGGGATCGGTGTCTGCCAGATCGACGACATCGCGCTGTCGGTGCTTGCGACGGTGATCGGCCATCAGCGCGACAAGGGATGGATCCTGGTCGACGCGGGCTGGATGGCCCTGTCACAGGATCGCGGCACCCGCAAGCAGGCGCTGGATCAAGGCTATGGCCTGGTGTGCGACATCGCGGGTGTGCCGTACGCGGACCTGATCGTCGGCGACGCGAACCAGGAGCACGGGATCATCACGGTGCGTCCGAGCTCGGGCGGCAAGCTGCCCGATCTGGCCATCGGCGACCGTGTGCGCATCCTGCCCAACCACGCCTGCGCCACCGGCGCCCAGCATGGCGCCTATCACGTCGTCCGCGGGGCCGGCGGCCAGGTCGAGGCCGAGTGGCCGCGCTTCGGGGGCTGGCGATGAGCGGCGAGCGACGGGTGAACGGCATCCTGACCGACCGGGCACCCAAGCCGGCCGGCCACTACGCGCAGGCCGTGGTGTCGGGCGCCCAGGTCTTCATCTCCGGCCAGTTGCCGATCCGCCCGGACGGGCTGCCGCTGCAGGATGACGGCTTCGAGACGCAGGCCCGGCAGGCGATCCAGAACATGCTGGAGATCCTGCGCGCCGCGGGCAGCTCGCCGCAACAGCTCGTCAAGGTGACGGCCTACATCGTCGGCATTGCCAACTGGCCACGCTTCAACGCGGTCTATGCGGCCATGCTGCCGGATGCCTGCCCGGCGCGCAGCGTGGTGCCGGTGCCGGAGTTGCACTACGGCTACCTCGTCGAGGTGGACGCCGTTGCGGTGCGCGAACCATGACCCGCACGGCGACCCGGCAGGGCCACCCGGCCAGCGACGACGTGGTGCTGCTCCCCTTCGCCACGGAGCACCTGCAGGGCGCGCTGCGGCTGTCGCAGGAGATGTCATGGCCCTATCGGTTGGAGGACTGGGCGATTGCGCTCGAGCTCGGCCAGGGCTTCGTCCTCCGCGACGGCGCCGGCACGGTGATGGCGACGGCAGCCTGGTGGGCCTACGGCGAGAGCCACGCTTCGGCCGGGATGATCATCGTCACCAAGGCCAGCCAGGGGCGTGGCTACGGCGCCCGGCTGATGGATGCGCTGCTTGCAGCGGCGCAGCCGCGCAGCATCACGCTGAACTCGACGGCCGAAGGCCTGGCGCTGTATGAAAGGCGCGGCTTTGTTCGCACCGGTGTCATCCAGCAGCATCAAGGCGTGCCCAGCGGGCGCCATCGGGTGCCACCGGCCGGCCGGGTCAGGCCGATGGGGCCGTCGGATGTCGAGGCCATCGCCCGTCTGGACAGCCAGGCCACGGGCTGGGCCAGGCGGCAGATGCTGGACAGGCTCATGCGCGCCGGGGAAGGCCATGTGCTCATGCGTGACGGCGAGCCGCGCGGCTTTGCCATTTCACGCCTGTTCGGTCGCGGCTACGTGATCGGCCCCGTGGTTGCCGAGGATGCGGCCGATGCGCGCGCCTTGATCGAAGCCGCGCTCGCACGGCTCGGCCAGGTCTTCGTGCGCGTCGACACCCCAGCCACGTCGCAACTTGGGGGCTGGCTCGAAAGCATCGGCCTGCGCCAGGTTGATGACGCCATCACGATGATCAAGGGCCCGCACAAGGCGCCGGCAGGGCCGGCACAGGTGTTCGCGCTGGCCAACCAGTCGTTCAACTAGGAGAAAAGCATGGGCGAGAACCAGACTCTCGAGGGACTGATCGGTGCCGAGGAGAGCACGCGCCTGATGGGGCAGCTGCAGCGTGGCGCCAGCCGCCGCGACGTGCTGGCCATGCTGATGGCAGGCGGCATGCAGGCCACGCTCGCCGGCGGCGTTGCGACGCTGGCCACCGAGGCGCATGCGCAGACACCGCGCAAGGGCGGGCGCATCCGCGTCTCGGGCACCTCTTCGGGCGTGAACGACACGCTCGACCCCGCCAGGCAGGCCAGCGGCACCGACTACGCCCGCGGCTTCATGTTCTACAACGGCCTGACCTGCCTGGACGGCTCCCTCACCCCGCAGCCGCAGCTGGCCGAGGAGTTCTCGACCAAGGACGCCAGGACATGGGTCTTCAAGCTGCGCAAGGGCGTGACCTTCCATGACGGCAAGCCGCTGACGCCGGCCGACGTGGTGTTCTCGATGATGCGGCACAAGGACGCAGCGACGGCATCCCGGGCCAAGGTCCTCGCCGATCAGATCGAGGACGTGAGCGCGACGGGCCCCAACGAGGTGACTTTCCGGCTGACGGCGCCCAACGCCGACCTGCCCGTGATCCTGGGCACCTACCACTTCCACATCGTCAAGGAAGGCACGACCGACTTCAATGCCGGCATCGGCACCGGCCCCTACAAGGTCAAGGAGTTCAAGCCCGGCATGCGCTCAGCTGCCGTGCGCAACGAGAACTACTGGAAGCCGAACCGGCCCTATCTGGACGAGATCGAGTTCATCGGCATCACCGATGAGTCGGCGCGCGTCAACGGGCTGCTGGCCGGCCAGCTGGACCTGGTCAGCGCCGTCGACCCGCGCTCGGTCGAACGTGTGAAGGCCACCGGCAAACACGCGATCTTCGAGACCAAGGCGGTCTCGTACACGGACCTGGTCATGCGGACCGATCGCAGCCCCGGCTCCAACCCGGATTTCGTGCTGGCCATGAAGCACCTGTTCAATCGCGAGCAGATGCTGAAGACCCTCGTGCAGGGCTACGGCGTCGTGGCCAACGACCAGCCCATCGGCCCGGGCAACCGTTTCCACTTCAAGGGCCTGCCGCGGCGTCCCTACGATCCCGAGAAGGCCAAGTGGCACGTTCAGAAGGCCAACCTGGGCAGTGCCACCATCCCCGTGGTGGTCTCGCCAGCCGCGGTCAACTCGGTGGAGATGGCGCTGGTGCTGCAGCACGCGGCCCAGCAGATCGGCCTGAATCTGGAGGTCAAGCGCATGCCCGCCGACGGCTACTGGTCGACGCACTGGATGAAGCACCCGGTGGGCTTCGGCAACGTCAACGCGCGCCCCAGTGCCGACCTCGCGCTGACCTTGTTCTTCAAATCGGATGCCCCCTGGAACGAAGCGGGCTGGAAGAACGAGAAGTTCGACCAGCTGCTGGTGGCAGCGCGCAGCGAAACCGATATGGCCAAGCGCGCCCAGATGTATGCCGACATGCAGGTGATGATCAGCAACGATGGCGGCATCGGCATCCCCATGTACCTCTCCAGCCTCGATGGGCACACCAGCAAGCTCAAGGGCCTGTCGCCGGTGCCGCTCGGCGGGATGATGGGCTCCAGCTTTGCCGAGCACGTCTGGCTGGAGGCTTGACCTCATGAAACTCGCTTCGTACTGGCACGACACCGCCCCCCGCTTCGACGCCGCGGTGCAAGGTCCTCCGCAAGGACGCGCGGATGTCGTTGTCGTGGGCGGTGGGTTCACCGGCCTTTCCGCCGCGCTGGCCTTGGCGAAGAAGGGCGCACAGGTCGTGCTGCTGGAAGCCGATCGCATCGGCAGCGCCGCCTCGGGCCGCAACGGGGGTCATGTGAACAACGGCTTTGCGCAGGACTACGCCAGCATGTGCGCGCGCCTGGGCACCGAACGGGCCAACCTGCTCTACCGCAGCTTCGACGCGGGCGTGGACACCGTCGAGCGGATCGTCAACGAAGAGGGCATCGATTGCGACTTCCGCCGCACCGGCAAGCTCAAGCTCGCGGCCAAGCCCGCGCACTACGACAAGCTGGCGCGATCGCAGGAGCTGCTCGCGCGCGAGGTCGACCCCGACACGCACATGGTGTCCCAGGCCGCGCTGTCCGAGGAACTGGGGTCGGACGCCTATTACGGCGGGCTGGTGTTTGCCAAGAGCGCGGGCATGCACATGGGCAAGTTCGTGCAGGGCCTGGCGAGCGCGGCCGCGCGCAACGGCGTGCGCATCCACGAGCACGCGCCGATGACCTCGCTGCGCCGCACGCAGCAAGGCCACGAGGTGGGAACGCCTGGCGGGCGCGTGCTGGCGCGCCAGGTGCTGCTGGCCACCGGCACATCGGCGGTCGGGCCCCTGGCCTGGTTCCGGCGGCGCATCGTTCCGGTGGGGGCCTACCTCATCGTCACCGAGCCGCTGCCGCTGGACGTGCTCGATCGCATCCTGCCGCGACGCCGCAATGCGACGAACACCCGTAACCTCGTGAACTTCTTCCGCATCACGCCGGACAACCGGCTCCTCTTCGGTGGCCGCGCGCGCTTCGCCGCCCCGGGGCCCGAGTCAGACCGGAAGAGCGGAGAAATCCTGCGCCGCGACATGATCGCCACCTTCCCGTATCTCGCCAACGTGCGCATCGACTACTGCTGGGGCGGGCTGGTCGACATGACCCGTGATCGCCTCCCCCGTGCCGGCGAACATGACGGCGTCTACTACTCCATGGGCTACAGCGGGCATGGCACGCAGATGTCCACCTACATGGGCACCGTGATGGCCGACATCATCGACGGCGGCCAGGACCGCAACCCCTGGAAGGGCTTGGCTTGGCCCGCCATCCCCGGGCACTTCGGCAAGCCGTGGTTTCTGCCTGCCGTGGGCGCGTATTACCGCTTGATGGACGTGCTGCGGTAGGGGCCTAAGGCAGGCGCGTGGCGGGCGTCCCGCACGCGCAGCACAAGGCTTCGTCGGCAACGCGAATTGCCAACCAATGGCTGGTGCAGGCGGCCCCGAACCGCAGCAACTTCTGCAGCCTGCCGCCTAGCATTTGGCACGAACTGCATGCACCGCTGTCCCTCAAGCCGAGGTGCAGGACCGGGGCCTCCGGCAGCACCTGTCCTTCAACCCACAAGAGGAATCCACCGTGATCTTTCGACCCAAATACATCAGCTTCGACTGCTACGGCACGCTCACCAACTTCCGCATGCACGAGGTGGCCACCCAGCTCTACGCCAGCCAGCTGCCGCCGGAGCGGCTGCCGCTGTTCCTCAAGGAATTCGCGGCCTACCGGCTCGACGAGGTCATGGGCGACTGGAAGCCCTACGACCAGGTGCTGAAGTCGGCCATCTCCCGCACCTGCAAGCGCCACGACCTGACCTACCGCGACGAAGACGGGCGCAAGTTCTACGACGCCGTGCCCACCTGGGGCCCGCATGCCGACGTGCCCGAGCCGCTGACCCGCGTGGGCAACAAGATTCCGCTCGTGATCCTGTCCAACGCGATGAACGAGCAGATCCACTCGAACGTGCGCAAGCTCGAAGCGCCGTTCCACAAGGTCTACACCGCCCAGGACGCCGGCGCGTACAAGCCGCGTCTGGCCGCCTTCGAGTACATGCTCGACCAGCTCGGCTGCTCGCCGCTGGACATCCTGCATGTGTCGTCCAGCCCGCGCTACGACCTGATGCCGGCGCACGACCTGGGCATCAAGAACAAGGTCTTCGTCAACCGCGGCCACGAGCCGAGGGGCAACGCGGACTACAGCTTCGCCGAGATCCGCGACATCAGCGGCCTGCCTGCGCTGGTGGGACTGTAAAACGCGAGCCTGCACGGGCCCCGCAACTGAAGCGCCTGTTGAGAGTGCGCCGGGCGCGTATCGCCCCCGCCCGCGTTTTCCTTCTCACAACGGCTTCGCAGTCAATCGCATGGAAAGCCGGTGCCGGCTGTCCGGCACTGCGGTCATTGGACTGGCCATCTACGAACGGAAATCTTGCGGCTCGTCACGGCCATGACCAGTCATCCTGCTTCACGGCGCTCCATCCGCCGGCAGCGCATCAAGCGGACTGCGCACCGCACCGCCACCCAGGCGCAGCACATGGGTGTAGATCATGGTGGTGGCCACATCTGCATGCCCCAGAAGCTCCTGCACCGTGCGGATGTCACTGCCCGACTGCAGCAAGTGGGTGGCGAAACAGTGACGCAGCGTGTGCGGCGTCGCCGGCCTGGCAATGCCCGCCGCCTGCACGGCTCGCTTGAAGGCGCGCTGGAAGGTCTGGTCGTATAGGTGATGGCGGCGCACCACGCCGCTGCGCGGGTCCGTCGAATGCTCGGCCTGCGGGAACAGCCAGAACCATGCCCATGACGCTCCGGCGCGCGGGTACTTGCGCTCCAGCGCGTGAGGCAGCTCGACACCCGCCTTGCCCGCTGCCGCGTCGGCCGTCCAAATCTGCCGCCCAGTGGCGAGCTGATTGCGCAGCGGAGCAACAAGCGATTGCGGCAACATCAACACTCGATCCTTGCTGCCCTTGCCCGCCCGCACGATGAGGGCCTGGTGTGCAAAGTCGACATCCTTGACGCGCATTTGCAGGGCTTCATTGATGCGCATGCCGGTGCCGTAGAGCAGCCGGGCCAAAAGGCCAAGTTCCCCCGTCATGAGGTTCAGCACCGCCGCAACTTCCTCGCGGCTCAGCACAACAGGCAGCCGGCGGCGCACCCGCGGGCGCTCAATGCCTGCAACCCATGGGAGTTCCACTTCCAGCACCTTGGTGTAGAGAAAGAGAAGGGCCGACAGCGCCTGCTTGTGCGTGGCGCTGGCCACCTGGCGCTCGTCAGCCAACCAGGTCAAGAAGGCTTCTACCTCTGGACCGCCCATGTCGCGAGGGTGGCGCAGCCCGTGGAACCGAATGAAAGAGCGGCACCAGTAGACATAGATGTCCTCGGTGCTGCGGCTGTAGTGCAGATAGCGAATCCGCTCGCGCAGCTGGTCCAGGAGCCGAGGGGCCGTCAATGGCGGCAAAGGGTGTACCGGGCTGGGCCTCAGCCTTGCGCGAGACTGCAATTCAGAAGCTGGACCAGGCATGCATGCCTCCCCGGTGAAAGTGAAAACCCACCGTTGCATGCCCCGGGGCCGACTGGCACAGTCGGTCGCTCGGAGATGCCTGTTTGTGCGGGAATTTAATGCTGTATATAACAACAGTCCATCGACGAATTGTGGATGCCGATCAAGGACTTGCAGGTGCAGAGTCTGGGGTGGTTAAGCGGCGAGCCGCTGAGTTCTGCAGCACGGTGTGCTGGATAAACCAATAGTTAGCCAGATGATCCGGTACCTCCAGTGGCTGTCGATCGCAGGTGTGTGGGGCCCGCTTGCCGTGCTCGCGGTCTGGCTCGCGGTGACCACTCTCATGCCGGCGTCGGCGGGCTGGGGCCTAGCTGTCGTTGTGGTTTTCCTGGCGGTCGCGGCCGCCCACGCGCTTGCGATCTCGGCAATCGTCGGCCTGCTTCTACTAGCAACGAAGAACACTTCGCGTGTCGCCGCTACTACGGCAAGTTCAGTGGTCGGCCTATGTTCCGCCACGATTGTGCTCGGCCGGCTTTACTTCAATATGGGCGGCTAGCATGGGAGGCGCAGTTACTGCCTTGGCTAACCGGTTGCTGCAGCGGACGGCTTCGCCGCCCGCTGAGCGCCAACGTTAGACCGCAACATGTGGCGCATCGAGTTTTCCTCTGCCGAGTTCCTGCCCTACTTGCCGGAGGGCTCGCAAGCCAACCCCGGCGTGTACGGTTTTGAACTCGCCTATTGGCTTTCCCGGGCACTTGCTGAACGCGGGGTTGTCACGAGCTATCCCCTTGGAGAGGATTGGGGCTGGCTAATCGAGTACATCGAAGGTGACCTCGAGGTCACGGTAGGCTGTGCCAGCATGTCGGACGAAGGTGAGGGCTACCGTGGGAAACCGGTCTCCTGGTCAGTATTCGTGAGGCCGCATCAATCGCTGAAGAAGTTTTTCGGTCGGCGTTCGGAGCCATCAGCGCCGGAGCACCTCACGGATGCCATTGAGGCAGCGCTAGCGGCAAACGGCATTGAGGTCCAGCGTGTCGAGGTCTAACAGGTCGTTCGACACGGACACGCAGCGGCATTGCGCCGCGACGCGTGCTGGCGAGCGTACGTCTCGCGGCGCAATGCCGCTGCGTGCCGGTCAACTCTGACGTTATGCAGCAGGCTAGGTTGAACTCCATCACAGGCTTTGTGCCTCGCTTCCGCGGCGGCGTCGTCGCGTCGGCGACCGAGGGTTTCGCGAAGTCGGGTGAGCGCGTGTCGGCGTCACGCTTTG